>Ga0129310_1000031_pt1 | contig 206052 bp, 183 predicted proteins | sample Go1ome_2_FD_94433 | JGI IMG/M metagenome (GOLD analysis project Ga0129310, IMG submission 94433) | Western lowland gorrila individual fecal microbial communities from Wisconsin, USA - Go1022A metagenome | ecosystem: Host-associated > Mammals > Digestive system > Large intestine > Fecal...
GACATGGGAGTCCGCCGGTGCTTAGCGAGGTCCCTCACGAGCTTAGCACTGCTGCGCACTCCAAAGAGTGCAAACGGTCCCCGCAGCAATTCATTCCGGCCGGATTCCCCCTCCACGACCAACTTCCCACGGGGACGGAAGACTCAGACAGATTCCCCCACTACACCGGACATGGTCCGTTCCGGACGCGTCCTCCAAACCTCAGTTAAATCTCCATTTAAATTTTGACACGCATTTGCAGCTAATGTATAATTATTACAATTCGACCGGAAGGCATTCTCAGGTAACAGAGAGGTCAACAGTTTCCTGAAACCATATAAAAAGGGGGTTTGCAGTTTGAAAGAACAATATAGAAAACTAATTGTACTCTATTGTACAATGTTTAAAATAGGTTGTTTTACATTTGGGGGAGGATGGAGTATCATCGCCCAGATTGAAGAAGAGTTCTGCAAGAAAAGGGGGTGGGTGACGGAGGAACAGATTCTGGATTTTATGTCCGTGGCCAAATCCCTGCCGGGTATCATGATTGTCAATTACTCCGTATTATTCGGCTATACGGCTGCCGGGATCCCCGGCGCGCTGGCGGCTTCTTTTGGACTCGTATCCCCGGCGGTAATTGTCATTGCGGTAATCACAAATTTTTACGACATATTCTGTAATAATCCTTATGTGATCCGGATGATGAACGGAGTTCGAAGCGCTGTGATTCCCGTTATTATCGGAGCGGCCTGGAAGCTGAAGAAGAATGCGCTGACTGACAGGGCAACGTATCTGATCGGGATTGCAGTCACCGTCATCTGTGTGGTTTCTGATTTAAATAAGCTGGTTATCGTGGTCCTCTGCGGCCTGATTGGCATAGCAATGTACGTAAAGGAGAGGACAGGCCGTGGCAGAGATCTATCTTAAACTCGTATTTGCATTTATCCGAATCGGCTTTTGCAGCTTCGGAGGACTGACAATGATTCCCGTAATCCTGGATGAAGTGACGGCCAATGGCTGGATGACCGAGGCCCAGGTGATGGATGTGATGGCCCTGGCCGAGATTACGCCCGGCTCAATGGGAATCAACTGCGCTACCTTTGTCGGATACCGGATCGACGGAATCCCCTGTGCGCTGCTCAGCAGCCTCGGCGTTATGGTTCCGTCACTGACACTGTGCATGCTGGCCGCCCATTTCTTAAAACGACTGAAAGGGAATCCTTGGATGGAACATGCGCTGTGGGGGATCCGCCCGGCCTGTGTCGGTATGCTGGCCGCAGTGGTGATAACACTGAGCGGCTCCACTTTTCTAAGCGGGGAATTTATCATACGGTGGAACCTGGTCCTCATTGCGCTGATTACGGGAGGGGCAATGTACAAGTTCCGTCTTTCGGTTCCGAAGACAATGCTGCTGGCAGCGGTTTTGGGGCTGATTGCCGGATAGAGACACGGCATAATTCTGTAACAGTTCAGACTGTCTGCGCATTTGCTGCGCTGACCGTGCGAAAAGGCAGTGGCAGCGAGCATCCGGCTCATCGCACAGCGATTTAATTAGCCGGATGCCGTAACAGTTCATGCTGTCTGAACTGTTACGTAATTTTGAAATTAGTTGACTCCCCTCTCTATTTGCATTATAATACCATTATCTATGGACGAAAGAGGGAACTGTGATGTTAAAGAGTATGACCGGTTTTGGCCGCTGCGAAATTACGACAGAGGAATACAAGATTTCAGTGGAAATGAAAGCGGTGAACCACCGTTATCTGGATCTGAGTATTAAGATGCCAAAAAAGTTCAATTTCTTTGAAGCAGGTATCAGAAACCTGCTGAAGAAGTATATCCAGCGAGGCAAGGTGGATCTGTTTATTTCCTATGAGGATTACACCGAAGGCCGGATGTCTTTAAAATACAACGCTTCTCTGGCGGCAGAATATATGGAGTATTTCCACAGGATGTCGGAACAGTTCGCGATTGAGAATGACGTGCGCGTGTCGGCTTTGGCCAGATTCCCGGAGGTTCTTACGATGGAACAGGAGCCGGAGGATGAAGACCAGATGTGGAAGATTCTGGAGGAGGCTGTGAGCGAGGCCGCTGCCAGGTTCGTAGAGAGCAGAATTAAGGAAGGTGAGAACCTGAAAACCGACCTTCTTGGCAAGCTGGATTATATGACCGGCCTGGTGGATGAAATTGAGAACCGTACGCCGGGGATCATGGATGAATACAGAAGAAAGCTGGAAGATAAGGTGAAAGAACTTCTGGAGGGTTCTGCCGTTGATGAGGGCAGGATCGCAACGGAGGTTACGATTTTTGCCGACAAGATCTGTACGGATGAAGAGACGGTACGTCTCAGAAGCCATATTGAAGCCACAAAGGCGGAACTGACCGCCGGAGGCAGCGTGGGAAGAAAACTGGATTTTATTGCCCAGGAGATGAACCGCGAGGCCAACACCATTCTCTCCAAAGCCAATGATCTGGAAGTGTCTGATAAGGCAATTGCGCTGAAGACAGAGATCGAGAAGGTCAGGGAGCAGATTCAGAATATAGAATAGCAGCCAGCAGCTTTTACTGCCGTTCAGATAAGATTAACAGACAAACGGAGACTTGAATGATGAATAATCAGGGAGTTTTAGTAGTAGTATCTGGATTCTCAGGCGCAGGCAAGGGAACGCTTATGAAGGCCCTTCTGACAAAATATGATAACTATGCCCTGTCCATTTCCGCGACAACCCGTAATCCGCGGGAAGGAGAAGAGGACGGAAGAGAATACTTTTTTAAAACACGTGAAGAATTTGAACAGATGATAGAGAACGACGAGCTGGTGGAGTATGCCCAGTATGTCGGGAATTATTATGGAACGCCGAAGGCGTATGTCACCTCCGGCATGGAAGCTGGAAAAGACGTTCTGCTGGAGATCGAGATTCAGGGAGCGCTTAAAATTAAGCAGAAATTCCCGGAAGCGGTGCTTATATTCGTAACTCCGCCCAGCGCAGAGGAGCTTCGCCGCCGTCTCGTAAAAAGAGGGACAGAGCCGGTTGAGACGATCAATGCAAGGCTCTCAAGAGCTGCCAAAGAGGCAGAAGGAATTGAAGATTATGATTTTCTCCTTGTAAACGACGAGATTGACGAATGCGTCGACAGGATGCACGGCCTGATACAGGCAATGCATGCAAGGGTAGGGAATCATTTAAACTTAATCAGAACAATCAGAGAAGAAATGAAGGACTTTTGAAAGGAGCCTGAATAATTATGATGTTACGTCCATCCTATAATGATTTAATTAAAGTGGTGAACAGCGGTGTGGAGCCTGGTGATGAGCCTCTGATACAGAGCCGTTATTCAATCGTGATTGCGACAGCAAAACGCGCAAGACAGCTGATCGCGGGGGAGGAGTCCGCCGTACCGGCCGATGCCAGAAAACCGCTTTCAATCGCTATCGACGAGCTGTACCAATCCAAAGTTAAGATTATCAACGACGATAATACTCCTGAAGATGAGATCGAATACTAATGAAGAAGGCCGTCTCGCGCTTTTTAAGTGCAAGGAGATGGCTTTTGTTGATTGGCGGTGATTTGTGCGCGGAACGCGCAGGTTACCGCTGAATGTACAAAAAATTGATTGGAGTGAAAGAATGAAAATACTTTGTATTTCCCTGGGCTGTGACAAGAACCTGGTGGATACGGAGATGATGCTTGGACTTTTAAATAAGGACGGCCATACATTTACCGACGATGAGAATGAAGCAGATATAATTCTGATTAATACCTGCTGCTTTATAAATGATGCGAAAGAGGAGAGCGTGAATACAATCCTCGAGATGGCGGAGTACAAAAAATCAGGAAAGTGCCGGGCGCTGATCGTCACCGGCTGTATGGCGCAGCGCTATAAGGAAGAGATCATCAAAGAGATACCGGAGGTGGATGGAATTTTGGGAACCTCCACCTATGACGAGATATCGAATGTACTGAACAAAGCGCTTTCAGGGGAGCAGGCAGTTTGTTTCCATGATCTTTCAGCCCTTCCTGAGGTCAGCGAAAAGCGGATTGTCACGACGGGGGGCCATTATGCGTTCCTGAAAATATCAGAGGGCTGTAATAAGCGCTGTACTTACTGTATTATTCCGTCTCTCCGCGGCCCTTACCGCAGCGTGCCGATGGAACGTCTTCTGACGGAAGCGGGACAGCTCGCCGGACAGGGCGTGAAGGAATTGATACTGGTGGCGCAGGAGACTACGCTATACGGAACGGACCTTTACGGTAAAAAGATGCTTCCTGAGCTGCTAAGACGGCTGGCAGAGATACCGGGCATTGAATGGCTCCGTGTTCAGTACTGTTATCCGGAGGAGATTACGGAGGAACTGGTTCAGGTAATCAAAGAGGAGGAAAAGGTCTGCCATTATCTCGATATTCCGATTCAGCATGCCAGCGACCGTATCTTAAAAAGCATGGGAAGGAAGACCAGCCGGGAGGAGCTTAAGGAGCGGATAGCCCGTCTCAGGGAGGAGATACCCGATATCGTTCTGCGCACCACCCTGATTTCCGGTTTTCCCGGCGAGACGCCGCAGGATCATGAGGAACTGATGGAATTTGTGGACGAGATGGAATTCGACCGGCTGGGCGTATTTGCCTATTCGGCTGAGGAGGATACTCCGGCAGCCTCATTTCCGGATCAGGTTCCGGAAGAAGTCAGAGCCGAGCGACGGGATGAACTCATGGAACTCCAGCAGGATATAGCCTTTGAAAAGGCGGAGAACATGGTTGGCAGGATTCTGGAAGTCATGATTGAAGGAAAAGTGGCGGATGAGAATGCCTTTGTGGGAAGAACTTATATGGATGCCCCTGGTGTGGACGGATTAATCTTTGTAAATGCAGACGTTCCCCTCATGTCCGGCGATTTTTGCCGGGTCAGGGTGACAGGTGCGGCTGACTACGATTTGATTGGAGAGATGATAGATGAATTTGCCGAATAAACTGACGACACTGCGCGTCTTTATGATTCCTTTTTTTGTGTTTTTTCTGCTTTATCAGGGAGGAGAAAATACGACCTTCCGCATGATTTCACTCGTTCTTTTCATCGTGGCAAGCCTTACCGATCTGCTGGATGGAAAGATTGCAAGAAAGTATAATCTGGTTACAAATTTTGGAAAGTTCATGGATCCTCTGGCCGATAAGCTTCTGGTCTGTTCCGCCCTGATCTGCCTGATCGAGCTTGGACAGCTTCCGGCCTGGATGGTCATCATCATCATCAGCCGTGAATTTATCATCAGCGGTTTCAGGCTGGTGGCTTCGGATAACGGGGTCGTGATAGCGGCCAGCTACTGGGGGAAATTCAAGACAACATTTCAGATGGTGGCGGTAGTCCTTCTGATTCTGAATATGCCGGCCCTTGCCCTCATCACAAGCTTCTGTGTCTGGGTAGCGCTCGCATTGACAATTATATCACTGGTAGATTATATTGCTAAGAACTATAAGATTCTTACAGAAGGGAGCATCTAAAGATGGTTGTTGAACTGATTTCCGTGGGGACGGAACTGCTGCTTGGTAATATCGTTAATACAAATGCCCGTTACCTCTCTGAAAAATGCGCCATGCTGGGTTTGTCGGTATATTATCAGACGACGGTAGGCGACAACAGGGAGAGAATGGCTGGTGTCATAAAGACTGCGCTTGACAGGGCAGACATGATTATCCTGAACGGGGGACTTGGCCCTACCGAGGATGATATCACAAAAGAGGTCTGTGCAGAGGTAATGGGGGCCCGCCTGGTGGAAGACCCTACGGTAAAAGCCCATCTTGAAGAATGGTACAAACTGAGGATGAAAAGCGAACTGCCGGAAAGCAATTGGGGACAGGCCCTGGTTCCGGAAGGAGCTGTTATTTTTGAAAACCACAATGGCACGGCTCCGGGTCTTGCAGTGGAGAAAGACGGAAAAATTGCAATCCTGCTTCCAGGCCCTCCGGGCGAAATGTATCCCATGTTTGAAGAGCAGGTCTGCCCTTATATTCAGGAAAAACAGTCCGGTATCATCCGATCCCAGATGATAAAGATCTGCGGATTTGGTGAAAGCAAGGTGGAGGAGATGCTTCTCGATCTGATCGACAGCCAGACCAATCCAACGATTGCCACCTATGCAAAGACGAAAGAAGTTCATATCCGTGTCACGGCCAGAGCGGAGACTGATGAGGAAGCGAAGAAGATTTTAAAACCCGTTGTAAAAGAGATTAAAAAACGTTTCGGCAACGCAGTTTATACTACCGATGAAAACGAGACGCTGGAAGATGTTGTAGTCCGGCTGCTCACAAAATACGACCTGACTGTCACGACGGCGGAATCCTGCACCGGAGGACTGCTGGCAGGGCGGCTGGTCAATGTACCGGGCGCTTCCGAGGTATTCCGCCAGGGCTTCATCACCTATTCCAATAAAGCGAAGAGGAAACAGCTTGACGTCAGCAAAACCACACTCAGAAAATACGGTGCGGTCAGTGAACAGACGGCAAAAGAGATGGCAACCGGCGGGGTTTTTGCAACGGATGCCGATATCTGCATTGCGGTTACGGGCGTGGCGGGGCCGGACGGCGGAACTCCGGAAAAACCGGTAGGCTTAGTCTATATTGCATGCTATATGAAGGACAGCGTACAGGTTGAGGAATATCATTTTAACGGCAACAGGGAAAAAGTCCGTGAACAGACGGTTGTACAGGCACTTGACCTGCTCAGGCGTTCCGTGCTGAGCCATTATAAAAAGGATTAAAACGGTAGTAAAAGTAGGGCTTTATAAGTGCCAATAAGGAGAAAGACTGAGGGGAATAGAAGTTGGGTAGTTTTGATAAAAAAAAGCTGCTTTCGGCAGCACATTATTATTCCTACACAAGATTTACACTGAATCTGTTCAGCTTGTTTGAGGATATGGAGGAAGCGGTTCCCTCCGCATTTCTGAGGGAGTTTGCGGTCAGGCTGACCGATAAAGCAGAGAATTTTCTCAAAGGGGAAGAGGAATGCTCCGCGCTGGAAGAGATGAGAGAGCAGGCGCTGGGCCTGCTTGACCGTGTCTCAAATTATCTGGACTGTTACTGTATACACGAATATGTGATGGATCGGGTGGAAAGAAAGCTCTTCCCGGAGGAATCCGTCCGTATCGTTCCCGAGGCTCTGGCAGACTCTCTGATGGATTTCATCATGGATGGTGAAAACAATCTGGATACCAACAGGCGCATTCAGACGATTGTCGGCGAGCTGCCCGTCCGCTTTACTAAAAGTAAATTTTACAGCGTAATCGAGGAAAGCCTGAGGCCATACAAAGGGCGCGAAAAAAGAGATCTGGAACGGATGATTGACAAGATACGCAGTGCGGCCGCATTGCCGCTCTATGAAACAAAGCCGGAGGATGAACTATCGCAGATGCTTTTTCAGAACATTCACAGTACAGCCGTGGAGATGGAAAAATGCGATTATCCGGAGCTTACCCGGGACAGCTTTCAAGCGCTCAAAGAACGCTTTAATCAAAGCTATGACAGCTTATCCAATATTCTGGGCCAGTTAATATGCCTTCCGGATTTGGTCAATGATTTATATGTGCTGGAAAAAAGCCGGGCTTATGTTATAGATTCTCCTTACCTGGATACGGCGGAAAAGACTCTGGGCGCCGTTCTTAAAAGAATCATCGGTGGAGATGATTACTGCGCAGAGGACGGCGGTGAGATTTCCGCGCTGTTTGCCCCGCTGGAAGGAAAACAGGAGTATTACTGGGAGCAGTATCTGAAGGAGCTTGGCAAATGCGCTTCGCCGGAAGAGGACACGGATGAGGAACTGTTCACAGTGGACCGGTTATTATCCGGAAGCTTCGCCGCTTCCCTTAAGAGGGAGCCGGACGGCGGCAAGGTAACGGAACAGGTGTTTTCCTCTTCCCTGGAGACTTTATTCACACAACTGGAAACGCGTTTAAAAAGAACGTGTAAAGTCACATCCAGAGCGGTAATGGCAAAGGTTCTGTCCGAAATACCGGTTTGGTTTAATTCACTTGAGGAGATAGAGTCTTATATAAAGGACAGTCTTGCACTGTGCATGGATACGGCGGAAAAAGAAGCCTGCATGATAAATTTGAAGCAGATAATGGTGGAGGGGAATGCGCTGGTATAAGCATCTATATGTAGGCCAAAAAGCCAAAAAGAAAAGATTTACAATCATACAGAATATCCGTAAAGGCAGGTTTCAGGCGGGAGTCCATGTGATAACCCCGGCTTCATGCGGGGAGAACCTCATGGATATTTATCCGGCCAGCCTCCTCCTTACGGAATATTACAGTAAGAAAGAGGATTTACTGATTCTCGGAATTGCTGCCGATTACTATGAAGCGCTGGAAGTGGCGCGTGACATTGTAGATGAGATGTATCATACGACAGGCAGGTTTTCCATTCGGGAATTTCTCTCTAATAATGGGCAGAGGTGAATGGAATGCTCCATATTTTATTTCTAATATTGAAAATAGCGGGATTCCTGCTGCTTGCCATACTGGGGCTTATCATTCTGCTTCTTCTGTCTGTCCTTCTGGTCCCTGTCAGGTACCGCGGACAGGGATCTTTTTATGAAAAACCGGAAGGTGTGTTCAGGATAACATGGCTTCTGCATCTCTTTTCGGTTCGTGTAAGCTACTATGGAGAACCCGAGATACAGATACGTATCCTCGGATTCCGTGTTTTTAAAGATAGAGGAGAAGAGGCGGAAGAATTCGATGACGGTGAGCCGGTTCCTGACGAAGATGCGTTTTCCGTCAGGGGAGCGCATGCGGATGAAGAGGCATATCACGGTGTTTTGCAGGACGAGCCGGTTCTTTCTGCGCAGGAGATAGAGCGGGATGAACCGGAAGATCCGAAACTGCAGTTTTCACGGCATGAGGAAGAGAGTGAGCCTGAGAAGCAGGCAGACATCCCGGTGAAGGAACATCTGCTGCATCGTCTGGCCGGGAAAGTTAAGAGATTTTTCCGCCGGCTGGCGCTTGCTTTCAGAAACATTTGCGATGCTCTGAAAAAAGCGGATAATCTGAGAGAGTCTGCCGCTTCGTTTATGCGGGATGAAGAGAATCAAAAGACGTATAGGCTGATAAAAAAACAGCTAAAAAAAGTATTGCGACATGTTTTGCCGGTAAAACTAAAGGGGACTGTCACATTTGGGTTTGAGGAACCGTATATTACCGGCCAGATCCTTACCTGGGCTGCGCTTCTCTATCCGCTGTATCACGATAAGCTCATTATCCTGCCTGTATTTGACAGGCAGGTGCTGGAAGGCGAAGTGTCACTGAAAGGACGCATCCGGACGGGCACTCTGCTGATGGCCGGGATCCGTGTATTGTTAAATAAAAATTTCAGGAAACAGCTGAAGCGGTTCCTGAACCGAGGAGGAATATAATATGGCAGATAATCAGTTTTCATCAACAGTGGAGGCACTGTTTAAAGGCATGGATAATTTTGTGACAACCAAAACCGTGGTGGGAGAGGCCGTTAAGATCGACGATACGATTATCCTTCCGCTGGTGGACGTAACCTGCGCAATGGCGGCCGGAGCCTTCAGCCAGCCGTCCAAGAATAACGGTGCAGGCGGTATGAGCGCAAAGATGAGCCCCAGTGCGATTCTCGTCATTCAGAATGGCGTCACAAAGTTAGTCAATATCAAGCATCAGGATGCCGTCACAAAAATCATCGATATGGTTCCTGACTTTGTCAACCGATTTGTAGGCGGAAAGGACGACGTGATTACGGAGGAAGCTCTGGAAAAAGCAGAGGCGATGGCGGAAGAATTAGAAAAATAGCCGCATGATTTTACCCTGGCCGGCATATAATACTGGTAACCGGATTTGTACAGGGAGGGGACTGCCTTGAGGCGTCTATGCGGGCTTGTAATATTTTCCATAGGCATTGGAATGATGCTGGTACTCATTTTTCCCAAGAACTTCCTGTGGGTCTGTGCAGCCATTTCATGCCTGATAATCGGATATAATTTGTTCTGCGGCTGTTAAAGCCCGGAAGAATGTCAATACAGAGACGCTAACCTGTACGCGGAGCATGCAGGTTAGCGTCTTCAATTAAGAAAGAATCGCGCTCGCGGGATTCTCCGCCTGCGGCGAGTCGCTTCGGCGAGTGTAACGAGCTTAGTGAACAAGCCCTCTTTAGAGTTGCGATCCTCCGCGGAGCGGTTTTTATTTAACAGGAGAGATTTCCTGTTAAATAAAAGACAGCCCCGGGCAAATGCCAGGGGCTTCACTGTTCAACGGTTAAAATTTGCAGAACTTACAATTCCTTGTGTCTATCACAATTAAGCTCTTTCAACTAAGCCGGATCTTAAGCAAGAAGTACATACGTACATCTTCTGAGCTCCGCCGTTAGTTTTTACCTTAACAGACTTAACGTTAGCTTTCCACATCTTGTTAGATCTTCTATGTGAGTGGCTTACTGCATTACCGAAGTGAGCAGCTTTTTCACAGATTGCACATTTAGCCATTATTGCACCTCCTTAACCGAACGAATTGGACTTCCTATTAAAAATCCATAACAAATGTATAATAGCAGAAAGAAGGGAATTTTGCAAGTGAAATTTAAAAATTTGTTTCTTTTTTCATGAAAATAAGGTATAATAATCGCAGAGCGATTGTTATAATTCAGTTCCCGGCAGGGATATGAGATAATCATCAATATAAATAGAAAGAAACGGAGGCTGTGAGATATGAAAGGTCGCATTAATAATAAATTTGGTTCGATACAGATCGACCCGGAAGTAATCGCCATGTATGCCGGCACGACTGCCGTTGAATGCTTTGGAATTGTCGGAATGGCTGCGGTCAGTATGAAGGACGGGCTGGTAAAGCTGCTTAAGAGGGACAGTCTTACCCATGGGATTAACGTTTCCATCAAAGAAAATATGATCAGTATTGACTTCCATGTCATTGTCAGCTATGGTGTAAGTATTTCCACGGTCGCAGACAATCTGATAGAGAATGTAAAATATAAGGTTGAAGAGTTTACCGGAATGGCGGTTGAAAAAATCAACATCTTTGTTGAAGGCGTAAGAGTGATAGATTAAGGAGGAAACTACCTGTGGGTATGAACTATATTGACGCCGAGATGCTTAAAAAAGCATTTCTGGCCGGAGCGAAAGGCCTTGAGGCCAATAAAGAATGGATTAATGAGCTGAATGTATTTCCCGTACCGGACGGCGATACGGGAACCAATATGACGATGACGATACTTTCAGCGGCCAGAGAGGTTGCGGCAATCGAAAATCCGACAATGGAATCTCTCGCCAAGGCGATTTCATCCGGTTCTTTAAGAGGAGCCAGAGGTAACTCAGGTGTGATTCTTTCCCAGTTGTTCCGCGGCTTTACGAAAGAGATAAAGACGGTGGACGTTATCACGACAACGACTCTTGCCAATGCATTTAACCGGGGAACGGAGACTGCGTACAAAGCTGTTATGAAACCGAAGGAGGGTACGATCCTTACGGTTGCCAAGGGAATGGCCGATAAAGCATCGGAGCTTGTCTCACAGACAGAGGACATCATCGAATTTGCACGAAAGGTAATCGAGCACGGCGATTATGTTCTGAGCCAGACACCGGAGATGCTGCCGATTCTCAAAGAAGCAGGCGTAGTGGATTCCGGCGGCCAGGGACTGATGCAGGTCTTAAAAGGCTGTCTGGACGGGCTGACCGGAAAGGAAATGGATCTGTCGGTGGAAGGCGCCAGGACACAGGCACCGCTTCAGACTGCACCGCCTGCCGAAGAATTTGACATTAAGTTTGGCTACTGCACCGAATTTATCATAAATCTGGAAAAAGAATATAACCAGAAGTCGGAACATGAATTCAAAGGATACCTGGAATCGATCGGTGATTCCATTGTCGTTGTATCTGATGATGATATGGTCAAAGTACATGTTCATACGAATGATCCGGGACTGGCTATCCAGAAGGCTCTTACCTTTGGTTCGCTCTCCAGGATGAAGATCGACAATATGAGGGAGGAACATCAGGAGAGACTGATTAAGGATGCCGAAAAGCTGGCGAAGCAGCAGAAAGAAAAAGAGGCCATGGAGCCAAGGAAGGCATACGGATTTATTGCAGTCTCCATCGGAGATGGGATGAGCGAAATTTTCAGGGGAATCGGTGCGGACTACCTGATTGAGGGCGGACAGACGATGAACCCAAGCACTGAGGACATGCTGAATGCTATCGACTGCGTTAATGCCGATACTATCTATATCCTTCCGAATAATAAGAATATCATTCTGGCCGCAGAGCAGGCAAGAAGCCTCGTAAAAGATAAAAAGATTATTGTGGTTCCATCCAAGACGGTGCCGCAGGGAATTACGGCAATTATTAATTTTGCACCGGATCTGCCGTGGGAAGAGAATCTGGAGCTGATGATCCAGGAGATGGGTCGTGTAAAGAGCGGGCAGATTACCTATGCAGTCAGGAACACCTCCATCGACGGGATGGAGATAACCGAAGGAGATATCATGGGAATCGGTGACAGCGGCATGCTGGCTGTCGGTAAGGATGTGGAATCGACGGCGCTTAAAACACTCCGGGCCATGGTAGATGATGAATCCGAACTGATTTCCATCTACTATGGAGAAGATGTGAAGGAGAGCGAGGCCGAAGCGTTCTATGAAAAAGCACAGGAGGCATTTTCCGGCTGTGAGATCGAGCTTCATAACGGCGGACAGCCGATCTACTACTATATGATTTCGGTGGAATAAGAATATCCGTTACACAGAGGCAGACCAAAGAAAAAAGCGGCGGTTTGCCTCTGCTTTTTTCTTTGCAGAAGTTTATAAATTGTAAAAGGTTAAATTGATGAAAAATGAGAATTTTAAAAACATAGTGCCGGGTATTGCTGAAAGGCCTGTTACATCGCTGAAAGGAATCGGTGACAAGACGGCCGGGCTGTTCGCCAGGCTGGGGGTGCAGACTGTGGAAGATTTGCTCCATTACTATCCCCGGGCCTACGATACCTTCCGTGAGCCGCAGCCGATCTCAGAGCTTCTCCCGGAGACAATGGCCGCCGTATCCGGTATGCTGACCAAGACGGCGGACGTTGTAAAATTCGGCCATCTCCAGGTGACCACCGTGACTGTCCGCGACATCAGCGGAATTCTGACGCTGACATGGTATAATATGCCGTATCTGAGGGGGACCCTGAAGGCGGGGGAGCATTTCATTTTCCGGGGACGGCTTGTCAGAAAAAGGGGGCGGCTGACGATGGAGCAGCCGGAGATTTACCGGCCGGAAGCCTATGCGCGTCTGGTGCACTCCATGCAGCCGGTTTACGGCCAGACAAAGGGCCTGGGAAACAAAACAATTGCTAGGACAGTGGCGGAAGCCCTCGAGGTTAAGGAGACGGAGAAAGATTACCTCCCCGCCGCCCTGAGGGAAAAATACCAGCTTGCCGAATATAATTTTGCTTTGGAACATATTCACTTTCCGAAGGATGAGACGGAGCTTCTTTTTTCAAGGAAAAGACTGGTATTCGACGAATTTTTCATGTTTCTGCTTTCCGTACGGCTTCTGAAGGATAAGAAAGTGGACAAGGCGAGTCCCTGTCCGTTCAAAATTGATAATCAGATCCGCGGGCTGGAACAGAGGCTTCCGTATTCCCTGACCAATGCGCAGAAAAAAGTTCTGGATGAGGTATACCGCGATCTGTCGGGGGGCCATATCATGAACCGCCTGATTCAGGGGGATGTAGGTTCCGGCAAAACAATTATTGCAGTCCTGGCCCTTCTCCAGGCGGCCGGAAACGGCTACCAGGGCGCTTTAATGGTTCCGACAGAGGTTTTGGCCAGACAGCATTTTGAATCGATGAATGAGCTGTTTACGGGCCTTGGGCTGTCTGCCAGACCTGTCCTTCTGACCGGTTCCATGACAGCCAAAGAAAAGAGGCTGGCCTACGAAAGGATTGCAAACCATGAGGCAGACATTATTGTAGGGACACATGCCCTGATACAGGAGAAAGTGATCTATGACAAGCTGGCCCTGGTCATTACCGACGAACAGCACCGTTTTGGCGTGGGTCAGAGGGAGATGCTTGGTAATAAAGGAATGGAGCCGCATATTCTGGTCATGAGCGCCACGCCGATTCCGCGTACCCTGGCCATCATTATTTATGGAGATTTAGATATTTCCGTTATAGACGAGCTTCCCGCCAACCGACAGCCGATTAAGAATTGTGTCGTGGGCAGGGATTACCGCGAAAATGCCTACCGTTTTATAGAAAAAGAGGTAAAGGAGGGACGGCAGGCCTATGTCATCTGTCCGATGGTGGAGGCGAGCGAGATGCTGGAGGCGGAGAATGTCGTCGATTACACGAAAACCCTCAGGGAACACCTGTCCGGTGATATACGGGTCGAATATCTGCACGGAAAGATGAAGGCGAAAGAAAAGAACAGGCTCATGGAGCTTTTTGCCGCCAATGAAATCCAGGTCCTTGTCTCCACTACGGTCATTGAAGTCGGAATTAACGTGCCGAATGCAACGGTCATGATGATAGAAAATTCGGAGCGTTTCGGACTGGCCCAGCTTCACCAGCTCCGCGGCCGTGTGGGCCGTGGAAAGGCCCAATCCTATTGTATTATGGTAAACTGCTCCGGTGAGGAGGACGCGCAGAAGCGGCTTGAGATTTTAAATAAATCAAATGACGGCTTTTTCATTGCTTCCGAAGATTTAAAGCTCAGAGGGCCGGGCGATTTATTCGGCGTACGCCAGAGCGGCGATCTGGAATTCAGGCTGGCCGATATTTTTACAGATGCCGATATTCTGAAGACGGTTTCCGAGGAGGTAAAAATGCTGATGGATCAAGATCCCCTTCTGTCGAGCGGAGAGAACCGGGAATTGAAGAGAAAGCTGGATGACTATCTGGAGAGAAGCTATGAAAAACTGAATTTGTAAGTAAAGGAGGATATTATGCTGCGGCTGAGACCCTATAAACCGGCAGATGCCGGATATCTGATGAAATGGCTTGAAGATGAGCGCACCGTGGAATTCTGGAAGGCAGACCGGTTTTGCTGGCCGCTGACGGCGGAGCAGCTTGCCGATTACTGCGAAGACTTTACAGCGGATCCGGCTGCCGCTGCCTTTACCGCACTGGATGGCGCCGGAAATCCGGCCGGCCACTTTTCCTTCCGGCAGATCGACTGGGCCGGGAACCGGGCCCACATGGGCTTTATTATCGTAGATCCCGGCTGCAGAGGGAAGGGCTATGGAAGGGAGATGGTCCGGCTGGCGCTGCAGTATGCCCGGCTGTGCCTTGGCCTTGACTTTGTCACTCTGGGCGTGTATGACTGCAATGAGCCGGCGCGCCGTTTATATGAGGCGGAGGGATTTGTAAGAGCAGACCGGCTGGGAGAAAAACAGACCGGCTTTCGCGGTGAAACATGGACCTATTATTACATGGAAGCCGATCTGAGGAGCACATAAAGCAGAAGGCTCCGTTACAGTAACAGTTCATGCTGTCTGAACTGTTACCCGTTACATGTGAAATATGACTGCTTCCGATTCAGGAACTGTCCGGACCTGGAATGGGTTCCGGCAGTTCCTTTTCTGTTGAAGGCGGTGACCCGTGCGCGAAGCATGCAGGCTATCGTTATTCCTTATTTTGTTGTTTTTCATTGCCAGAACCTATATCTTGTGGTATATTATTACAGTAGACAACTAATAACAGTTATTAATACTGATATTTGGCTGTCTTTGATTCTTCCCCCGGATAACTGCTTATCCGGTTGGGAGAATAATTTCATTGATACTTCAAAAAATAAGCGTAAGAGTCCACAGGGGGTAAATAATGGATAATCTAAAAGATACCGGCGCCGGCAAAACAGCCGGATCGCAGGTGAGCCTGCAGAGCCTGGAGCATTTAACCCGGGAGATTCCGGAGCTGGCACCTGCCCTGGAGGAAATAGAGGCGAGGTGGCCGAAGGAGGAATATTCCCCGGAGCTTCTGGCTCATAAGTTTTCTGCTTTTGTAAAAAAGAATATGGAACCGGAGGAAGCGTTATCCCTGCTGATTCAGGCAGCGGCAGAACTGACGCGAAAGGAAGCGCCGGACTGGGAGTATATTGCCGCGTACCTTCTCCTGGTGCGTTTTCGGATAAACCTGAGGGAAGAGGATAAGAAGCACGGGATCGGCAGCTTCTATGACAGGATCCGCTATCTGACCCGGGAAAATCTTTACGGCAGCTATATTATGGAATATTACAGCAGAGAAGAGCTAGAGGAAGCGGGCGGCCTGATCGACGAGAAGCGGGATCTGCTTTTCAATTATGCAGGCCTTGATCTTCTATTATCCAGATATGTAATACGGAGCCGCCAAAACATACCGCTTGAATCGCCTCAGGAGATGTTTCTGGGGATTTCGCTCCACCTGGCGATGAAGGAACAAAAAGACCGTATGAAATGGGTTAAACGGTTCTACGATATGCTGAGTACGCTGAAGGTCACGATGGCTACCCCGACGCTTTCCAATGCGCGAAAACCTTACCATCAGCTTTCATCCTGCTTCATCGATACGGTGCCGGACAGCCTTGACGGGATTTACCGCAGTATAGACAGCTTTGCCAAAGTCAGCAAATTCGGTGGCGGTATGGGACTCTATTTCGGCAAGGTGCGGGCATCCGGCAGTTCGATCCGCGGTTTCAAAGGAGCGGCCGGAGGCGTAATACGATGGATTAAGCTGGCCAATGACACGGCAGTGGCAGTAGATCAGCTCGGCGTGCGACAGGGGGCCGTAGCCGTTTATCTGGACGTATGGCATAAAGATCTTCCCGAATTTCTGGCGCTGCGGACCAATAACGGCGATGACCGTATGAAGGCACACGACGTTTTTCCGGCCGTATGTTATCCCGACCTGTTCTGGAGACTGGCAGACGAGGCAATCGATTCCGACTGGTACCTGATGTGCCCTCATGAGATTCTGGCGGCGACCGGTTATGCCCTGGAAGATTATTACGGACAGGAATGGGAAAAACGTTATTGGGACTGTGTGAAGGATGAGCGGATCCCGAAACGGGTGCTGCCAATCAAAGATATCATCCGGCTGATTTTAAAAAGCGCAGTGGAGACCGGAACACCGTTTACCTTCAACCGGGATACGGTTAACCGGGCCAACCCGAACCGTCACCGCGGTATGATTTACTGCAGTAATCTGTGTACGGAGATTGCACAGAATATGAGTCCGGTGGAAGCTCTGGAGCAGAGGATTGAGACGGTGGATGGAGAAACCGTCGTTGTGACTGTGACAAAGCCGGGAGATTTTGTGGTATGCAATCTGGCAAGCCTTTCCCTGGGGAAAATTAATGTGTCGGACCGCAGTGAACTCACTTTTCTTGTACGCTGTGCGGTCCGGGCGCTCGATAATGTGATTGATCTGAATTTTTTTCCGGTGCCTTATGCGAAAATTAACAATCTGCGGTACCGGCCTGTCGGTCTTGGCGTCAGCGGTTATCATCATATGCTGGCGAAAAACGGTATTTCCTGGGAATCGGAGGAACATCTGGCCATAGCGGATCGTGTGTTTGAGTGGATCAACTATGCCGCAATTGAGGCAAGCTGCGATTATGCTGAAGAAAAAGGCTGCTACGAATACTTTCCGGGAAGCGGCTGGCAGACCGGCAGTTACTTTGAAATGCGTGGATATTGTTCGGATGAGTGGCGCCGTCTGAGAGAAAAGGCAGACGCCGTGGGACTCCGGAACGGCTGGCTGATTGCCGCGGCTCCCACCAGCAGTACCAGCATGATTTCAGGCACGACGGCCGGGCTGGATCCGATTATGAACCGCTTCTATCTGGAAGAAAAAAAGAACGGCCTCGTTCCGCGCGTTGCGCCGGAGCTTACGCCTTCTACTTACTGGCGGTATAAAAATGCCCATTATATAGACCAGAAATGGTCCCTGAGAGCAGCGGGTATCCGCCAGCGCCATATTGATCAGGCGCAGAGCATCAATCTTTATATTACCAACAATTATACGCTGCGGCAGGTGCTGGAGCTCTATCTTCTGGCATGGAAAAGCGGGGTGAAGACCATTTATTATATACGTTCAAAAAGCCTGGAGATTGAGGAGTGTGAAGTCTGTTCCAGCTAGAACGTTTCTGACGGGCAGTAACGGAAGCGGGATATACAGGCAGCGGAACAGAACACAGTAATAGGAGAGAGGTAAATTCAAATTGGAAGAACTGAAACGCAAATTGTTATTTAATCCGGACGGGGACACCGATCTGCAAAGCCGCCGTATGATTAACGGCAATACCACCAACCTGAATGATTTTAACAACATGAAATATACCTGGGTCAGCGGCTGGTACCGGCAGGCCATGAACAATTTCTGGGTGCCGGAGGAGATAAACCTTGGAACTGATGTAAAGGATTATCCGCTGCTGACTGTGGGAGAGCGGCGGGCCTACGACAAAATATTGTCCTTCCTCGTCTTTCTGGACAGCATACAGACGGCCAATCTGCCGGCCATCGGCGAGTATATCACAGCCAATGAAATCAACCTGTGCCTGTCTATCCAGATATTTCAGGAAGCGGTTCACAGCCAGAGCTACAGCTATATGTTAGATACAATCTGTGAACCGCAGACCAGGAACGAGGTTCTGTACCAGTGGAAAAATGACGGACACCTGCTGGCCAGAAATACCTTCATCGGAGGCCTGTACAATGAATTCCAGAAGGATAAGACTCCCTTTGCCTTTGTGAAGACTTTGATAGCCAACTATATACTGGAAGGGATTTATTTTTACAGCGGTTTTATGTTTTTTTACAATCTCGGACGGAACCACAAAATGCCCGGCTCCGCCCAGGAGATCCGCTATATCAACCGGGATGAAAATACTCATCTTTGGCTGTTCGGAAGTATTATCCGGGAACTGCAGACAGAAGAGCCGTCGCTTTTTTCCCGGGAGAAGACAGATTGTTACCGTGAGATGATACGGGAAGGCTGCGAACAGGAGATAGCCTGGGGCTGCTATGCCATCGGCGATGAAGTGCCCGGACTTACAAAACAGATGATTACGGATTATATCCGCTATCTGGGAAACCTGCGCTGCTCTAATCTGGGATTTGAGCCTCTCTATGACGGATATGCGCATGAGCCTGAAACGATGGCCTGGGTCAGCCAGTACAGCAATGCAAACATGATCAAGACCGACTTTTTTGAGGCCAGAAGCACGGCATATGCAAAAAGCAGCGCTTTGGTGGACGATCTGTAGTACTCATGTACGAGCGCACTGAAGCGATGGAGAAACCGGCAGCCCTGTATGCAGAAAGCCGGAGTCCGTACATACCAAATCGGTATGGAACGAACTCCGGCTTTCTGCCGCCCCGGCTTATACTAATGTTTTAAAATACTGAAACCCGTCCGCATTCTCATTATACCTGCGGATCAGCTTCTGAATCTTCGCAGTCGGAGTCAGTGCATTCTCAAGCGATACGTTGTGGTTCAGGGAGTTGATAATAGCGGCAATGAACTTGCTCATATCGGCCTCCACATACCATTCACGCTCTAAAAGCTCTTTCGTGCGGTAATTCAGGTTTGTCGTAACTACACAGTCAATATATTCCTTAGCATAAAATTCATCAAATTTGTCAAGTCCGTTGGTGAAAAGTCCGAATGTCGTACATACCACGACGCGCTCGGCCTTTCTCTCCTTCAGGGCTTTGGCGGTATCCAGCATGCTCTCGCCGGAGGAAATCATATCGTCGATGATGAGAACTGTCTTGCCTTCCACGGAGGAACCGAGGAATTCATGTGCCACAATCGGGTTGCGTCCGTTCACGATACGGGAGTAGTCTCGGCGTTTGTAGAACATACCCATATCTACGCCCAGGTTGTTGGCCAGATATACGGCGCGGCTCATCGCTCCCTCATCGGGGCTGATTACCATCAGGTGATCCTTGTCAATCTTCAGTGTCTTATCATGGGCGAAGAGGGCCTTGATAAACTGATAAGTCGGCATAAAATTATCAAATCCGTTTAACGGGATTGCATTCTGGACTCTCGGATCGTGGGCATCGAAGGTAATGATGTTGCTGACACCCATCTGGATCAGCTCTTCCAGCATCATCGCACAGTCTAATGATTCACGGCTGGTTCTCTTATGCTGTCTGCCCTCATATAAAAAGGGCATAATAACATTAACGCGGTGTGCGGTGGCAACCGTGGCGCCGATGATCCTCTTTAAATCCTGAAAGTGATCATCCGGTGACATATGGTTCGTAAAACCGCTCATTTTATAAGTAAGGCTGTAGTTGGTGACATCCACCATTGCGTAGATATCGGTACCACGGACAGACTCATAGACAGCTCCTTTTCCCTCGCCGCTGCCAAACCGCGGGCAGGCACAGTTTAACAGATAGGAATCTGCATCGTAGCCACGGTATTGAAGGTTCTCCTGCCTTTTTTTCAGAATCTCAATATCATTGTGGCGGAAGTTAAGAATATGTTCATTTACTTTACCGGCCAATTCCTTACAGCTTTCCAAAGCGGCGATTTTTAAAGGCGCCACCGGAAGGGTGTCATTAAAAACATAGTCATTAGACATGATGATTGCTCCTCCATAAATAAGACAGGAATTCCTGCCTGACTTTTATACAGTTTTTTTATACCATTATAAGACAAGAATCGTCAATAGAAAAACAGGAAGTTTTAACAAAAAGACAAAAACTTTACAAAATTCTGTAATGTTGTTATGATAATGAATAGAGAAAGAAAGACGAAACAGTTCATGCTGTCGAACCAATGTTGTTTAGTTAAGCAGGTGAGGACGCCGCCGGTACGGCCAGCGGACGGGGTGGAGGGGTGTGTATATGAGTCTTTCGTCCCGGGGGAAGATTATCGTGGTTTGGGGCTGCGGGCGAAGATAAAGTCTGCGGAGCACGCTCCCGCTCTGTGAAATGCATCGCGCTGCTAAGCTCGAGAGAACCTCGCTAATCAGCGATGGATTTCAACGGCATCCGCAGACTTTATCTTCCCCTCCGCCCCAAGGGAAGGTTCACCGGGACGAAAGACTCCGCCGGGTGTATCGGCCCCGTCTACTGGCCTGCCGCCGCTGATTGTCTCACGCGTTAAGTGCGGGGGCGGACCTTGTCGCGGCCACTCATCACTTCCGTGTGCGGGAAATACGATAAGCCTTCAATGCGCCTTTATTAAAAAATAGTGGAAGATTTGATATCAGTCAGTCGGAAATACGTAGTGGCTGCGACAGGGCCCTCCCCATTTAAGGTTAGAGACAATAAGCATCCGGAGCGGACCGGGGCCGGTGTGCGAAAGCCTTCGCCTGAGTCTTCCGTCCCCGGCGATAACCTGGGCCGGGGAAGTAGGCGGAATCAATTGCGGAGGGGACATGGGAGTCCGCCGGTGCTTAGCGAGGTCCCTTACGAGCTTAGCACCGATGCGCACTCCAAAGAGTGCAAACGGTCCCCGCAGCAATTCATTGCGGCCGGATTCCCCCTCCTCGACCAACTTTCCACGGGGACGGAAGATTCAGCCAGAGCCCCCTCACCACACCGGACCCGGTCCGCTCCGGACGCGTCCTCCACACCTCAGTTAAATCTCCATAATGTTAACTAAACGACATTGCTATCTGAACTGTTACAGAAAGGCAGAATTAAGTATGATAAAACACGGACATCTGATCAGCAGGGTCGATCCCGGCTCTATCGCGGAGGAGCTTGAACTGGAACCTGGCGATATGCTTCTGACCATAGACGGCGATGAAATCGAAGATATTTTTGATTATGAATATAGAATTGACAATGAGGCCATTACCATGGTCGTCAGAAAGAAAAATGGGGAAGAGTGGGAACTGGATATTGAAAACGAATACCAGGATCTGGGCCTGACCTTTGAGAATGGGTTGATGAGCGATTACCGCTCCTGCAGAAATAAGTGTATTTTCTGCTTTATCGACCAGATGCCTCCGGGAATGAGGGAAACCCTCTATTTCAAGGATGACGATTCCAGACTTTCCTTCCTTCAGGGTAATTATATCACGCTGACCAACATGAAGGATAAGGATATTGACCGGATTATCAAGTACAGGCTGGCACCGATTAACATATCCGTCCAAAGCACAAATCCGGAACTGCGGTGCCTGATGCTGCACAACCGCTTCGCAGGTGACGCCCTGAAAAAGATTGACACGCTCTATGAGGCGGAGATTCCGATGAACGGCCAGATCGTTCTCTGCAAGAATGTAAATGATAAAGAAGAGCTGGAGCGCTCTATCCGGGATCTCTCCCGGTACGCCCCCTGTATGGCAAGCGTGTCCGTGGTTCCCGTTGGACTGTCGAAATTCCGTGAAGGTCTGTATCCGCTTGAGCCGTTCACCAAAGAGGATGCCGAAGAGAATCTGGATATCATTGAAAAATGGCAGAAAATTATTTATGAAAAGCATGGGATCCATTTTGTCCATGCCAGCGATGAGCTGTATATGCTGGCCGGCCGGCCGCTGCCGGAGGAGGAGCGCTATGACGGTTATATCCAGCTGGAAAACGGGGTGGGGATGATACGCCTCATGACTTCCGAGGTGGAGGAGGTCCTGAAAACGGCGGACGACGACGGAAAAGAGGAAGAGCTGTCGATGGCGACCGGCGTTCTTGCTTATCCTTATATTAAGGAATACCTGGAGAGAATTACCGGTATCTATCCGGGACGGAAAGTGCATCTTTATAAGATTGAAAACCACTTTTTCGGGGAGCGGATAACGGTGGCCGGCCTGATAACCGGAACCGACCTGATAGACCAGCTGAGAGGGAAAGAGCTTGGAGAACGTCTGCTCCTGCCCTGCGCCATGTTCCGGAACGGGGAAGAGGTTTTTCTCGACGATGTGACGAAAAGCGATGTACAAAAAGCTTTACAAGTCCGGGTGGATATTGTAAAATCAAGCGGATATGATTTTGTAGATGCTGTGCTGGGGCCGGTAGAAGAGACGAAGGCTGAGCACGGAGCATATGAATTAATGTAACAGTTCATGCTGATTTAACTGCTATGAATTAATTGGAACGGAGGAGTAATATAATTATGAATAAAAAGAAACCGGTTGTTGCCGTCGTGGGGCGTCCGAATGTGGGAAAATCCACGTTATTTAACGTCCTGGCAGGCGACATGATTTCAATAGTAAAAGATACTCCGGGTGTAACGAGAGACCGGATCTATGCCGACTGTACCTGGCTTGACAAGGCGTTTACCCTGATTGACACAGGAGGTATTGAGCCCGACACGAAGGATGTGATCCTGGCCCAGATGCGCGAACAGGCCGAGATAGCCATTGCGACGGCAGATGTAATTATTTTTATTGTGGATGTAAGGCAGGGGCTGACTGATTCCGATTCAAAGGTGGCCGACATGCTGCGCAAATCGAAAAAGCCGGTGGTGCTGGCCGTCAACAAGGTGGACAGCTTCCAGAAATTCGGCAATGACGTCTATGAATTCTATAATCTGGGAATCGGTGATCCGGTTGGAATATCGGCAGCTTCCCGGCTGGGGCTGGGCGAGCTTTTAGATGCGGTCGTAAGCCATTTTGAGGACGGAACAGGCGAAGAAGAGGAAGACGAGCGTCCGAGAATTGCCATTGTGGGCAAGCCGAATGTCGGAAAGTCCTCCATCATAAATAAGCTGCTGGGGGAAAACAGGGTAATCGTATCCGATATTGCAGGCACTACCAGGGATGCTGTGGATACGGAGATTATCCATAACGGAACGGAATATGTCTTCATCGATACGGCGGGACTGCGCAGAAAGAGCAAGATTAAAGAAGAACTTGAGCGCTACAGCATCATCAGAACCGTTACGGCAGTGGAGCGTGCCGATGTGGTGCTGGTGGTCATTGATGCCGTTGAGGGTGTGACGGAGCAGGATGCCAAGATTGCCGGGATTGCCCATGAAAGAGGAAAGGGCATCATCATCGTTGTAAATAAATGGGATGCCATCGAGAAGACGGATAAAACCATTTATGAATACACCAATAAGATAAAGATGACCCTGTCTTTTATCCCATATGCCGAGTTTATCTTTATTTCGGCTGCCACAGGACAGAGAATCAACAAACTTTATGAGATTATCGATATGGTCAGGGAGAACCAGACGCTGCGCATTGCCACCGGCGTGCTGAATGAGATTATGACGGAGGCGGTAGCCCTTCAGCAGCCGCCGTCCGATAAAGGCAAGAGGCTGAAGCTCTACTATATTACGCAGGTCTCGGTGAAACCGCCGACCTTTGTAATCTTTGTAAATGATAAAGAACTGATGCATTTTTCATACACCAGATACCTGGAAAACAGAATCCGCGATGCGTTCGGCTTCCGGGGAACTTCTCTCAAGTTCTTAGTCCGTGAAAGGAAGGGAAAGGAGCAGTAGGTATGGAACGGCTTATTTGTGTTGCAATCGGTTATGCATTCGGCCTGATTCAGTCCGGCTATCTGTATGGGAGGATTAACCATATCGATATCCGCCAGCATGGGAGCGGCAATGCCGGTTCCACTAATGTGCTGCGCGTTATGGGAACAAAGGCCGGTGCGGTAGTATTCCTCGGCGACTTTTTCAAAGCGGTTGCTGCGATATGCCTTGTCCGCGTACTCTTTGCCTCAGGCTCAGACAGCGTGGATCTGCTTGCCCTGTATGCAGGACTGGGCGTTACGCTGGGACATAACTTCCCGTTCTACCTCCGCTTTAAAGGCGGCAAGGGGATCGCCTGCATGGCAGGGATTATGACGGCGATGGATTTCAGGATTACCCTCACCTGCTTCGTGGTTTTTGCCGTCGTGGTGGCTGTGACCAGATATGTGTCTCTCGGATCCATTTTGGTATCCATAACCTTTTTCGCGGAACTGATTATTTTCGGCAGGATGGGAAGCTACAGGGTAGCCGCCCTCAGCCTGCCTGAGTTTTACATATTGGGCGGCGTCCTGATGGGAATGGCAGTCTGGCGCCACCGGGCCAATATTGGACGCCTGTTGTCCGGAACAGAAAACAAACTGGGAGCATCGAAAAAATAGCGGAGGATTATATTATGGCTGCAATTGGTGTGATTGGATCAGGAACGTGGGGGACAGCTCTGTCCCTGCTTCTTTGTAAGAATGGCTGCGAGGTAACGGTATGGTCTGCCATTGAAGAAGAGATAACGGAAATGAAAGAGAAGAGGAGGCATAAGAACCTGCCCGAAGTAGTGCTGCCGGAGGAACTCAGGCTGACAGCAGATTTGAAGGAAGCCATGGCGGAGAAGGATATTCTCGTGCTTGCCGTTCCTTCCGTTTATATAAGAGCGACGGCGGCCCGGATGAAGGAGTTTATCCGATACGGCCAGATAGTAATCAATGTATCCAAAGGGATCGAGGAGAGCAGCTTAAAAACCATGTCTCAGGTAATTGAGGAAGAGCTTCCGGAGGCAGAGGTGGCCGTCCTTTCAGGGCCGAGCCATGCCGAGGAGGTAAGCCGCGGAATCCCCACCACCTGTGTGGCGGGAGCTCACCGGAAAAAGGTGGCCGATTACATCCAGTCCGTCTTTATGAGCCCGGTATTCCGTGTCTATACAAGTCCCGACATGCTGGGAATTGAAGTGGGAGCAGCCTTGAAGAATGTAATAGCCCTTGCCGCAGGCATTGCCGACGGCCTCGGTTACGGAGATAATACAAAGGCGGCCTTAATCACAAGGGGAATTGCAGAGCTTACAAGGCTTGGCGTCAGGATGGGCGGTAAAGAACAGACCTTTGTAGGACTCTCCGGAATCGGCGATTTGATTGTTACCTGCGCCAGCATGCACAGCCGCAACAGAAGAGCCGGTATCCTGATTGGAAAAGGATATACCATGGAAGAAGCCATGAACGAGGTTCAGATGGTGGTGGAGGGGGTTTATTCCGCCAAAGCCGGCATGAAGCTGGCTGAGGCTTATGGAATCGACATGCCGATTGTGGAGCAGGTCAATCAGGTGCTTTTTGACGGAAAACCGGCGAAAGAGGCAGTAAACGATCTGATGCTGCGTGACCGTAGAATCGAAAGCAGCGGCCTTCCCTGGGAATCATAAAAAAGACAAAAAGAACCGTTTGTCTTCCTCATGACATCAAGCGTTCGCAAGCGGGAGACAAAACGGCTCTTTTTTGTCCTTTCTATGAACTGAGGAGATGGCAGCTATAACGACAAGTTATGGCAAGAAGGAAATTGAACGGAAAAATGAAGTTTTTCTTTCGATTTCCTTTTTTTTATGAGGTTTTTGTATTGACAATTCAAATTGTTAAACTTATAATGTCGTCAATCAATCCGTTAGCATGCCATTTGAAAATACCTGAAAAATACGGCGCTGACAGAAGAATTGGAGGAGAAGATTATGAAAAAAAGATTACTGAGTTTAGGCCTTGCGGTGGCTATGGCCGCATCCCTGACTGCCTGCGGAAGCTCAGGCGGTTCTGCAGAGACGAAAGCTCCGGCTGGAGAGACTAAGGCTGCTGATGCAGCAGGTACAGAGACAAAAGCCGCAGAAGAAGCAGCAGAATCAGCCGGAGGCGTATTTAAGATTGGCGGAATCGGACCGTTAACCGGACCGGCTGCAGCTTATGGAATTGCCGTTAAGAACGGAATGGAACTGGCTGCCAAGGAGATTAACGCTGCCGGAGGTATTAACGGTGCGCAGATTGAATACAACTTCCAGGATGATGAGCATGACCCTGAGAAAGCAATAAACGCTTACAATACATTAAAAGACTGGGATATGCAGATGCTTTTAGGTACGGTTACATCCAAACCATGTATCGCAGTTGTTGCTGAGTCTCAGGTTGATAATATTTTCCAGATTACACCGTCCGGTTCTGCCGTTGAGTGTATTTCAGGGGATAATGCGTTCCGTGTATGCTTCTCTGATCCGGATCAGGGTAAAGCTTCCGCACAGTACATAGGCGAGCACAAACTTGCTGCCAAAATCGCAATTATTTATGACAGCTCTACAGAGTATTCCGACGGTATCCGTGAGTCCTTCGTAGCGGAGGCCGCCAACCAGGGACTTGAGATCGTTGCCAGTGAAGCATTCACGGCAGACAGCAACACCGATTTCTCCGTACAGCTTGACAAGGCAAAAGAGGCCGGAGCAGAGCTTGTATTCCTTCCGATTTACTACCAGGAAGCTTCCGTTATCTTAAAACAGGCTTCTGATAAAGAGTTCAGCCCGATCTTCTTCGGATGTGACGGTATGGATGGTATCTTAAGTGTTGAAAACTTCGATACATCTTTAGCAGAAGGATTAATGCTTTTAACACCTTTCTCCGTTGACGAGGAAGGCAGCAAGGATTTTGTTGAAGCTTACAGGGCTGCATATAATGAAGAGCCTCTTCAGTTCGCGGCAGGCGCTTACGACGGCATGTATGCCATCAAGGCAGCAGCAGAAAAATCCGGTATTACACCTGATATGAGTGCATCCGACATCTGTGACGCAATGAAGGCAGCCATGACGGAAATCACGATTGACGGTTTAACCGGTACGGGAATGACATGGACGGCAGCAGGAGAGCCGAACAAGGCACCGAAGGCTGTTAAGATTGAAAACGGCGTATATGTAATCCAGTAATAAAGCAATATAGAATTAGCCCTTAAAGAGGGTTGTCCGAAAGACAACCCTCTTTTTAACTATTAATATACCAAATAAAGACAAAGAGGTAGGTGTAAGCGGTATGAGTTTTCTTTCTTATTTAATCAACGGGATCAGTCTTGGAAGTGTATATGCTATCATTGCCCTTGGTTACACCATGGTTTACGGAATTGCAAAGATGCTGAATTTCGCCCATGGTGACATTATTATGGTCGGCGGTTTTACCGTATTTACGATCGTAAGTACGGCAGGGGGGGCGCCGGTCGTCGGGGTTCTGGCCTCGATTGTAGTATGTACGGTTCTGGGCGTTACGATTGAGAAGGTCGCTTACCGGCCTCTGCGCGGGGCCTCTCCGCTGGCCGTTCTGATTACGGCTATCGGCGTCAGCTATCTGCTGCAGAATGTCGCCCTGTTAATATTCGGTTCCAATGCAAGACAGTTCACTTCGGTCGTAACTCTGCCGGCGCTCAAACTGGCCGGCGGCAAGCTGTCCATTTCCGGTGTAACGATTGTAACAATTATTACCTGCGTGATAATCATGCTGGCTCTGACTACATTTATCAACAAGACAAAAATCGGCCAGGCGATGCTGGCCGTTTCAGAAGATAAGGGTGCAGCCACTCTGATGGGCATCAATGTAAACGGTACGATTGCCGTTACCTTTGCCATCGGTTCCTCCCTAGCTGCGATTGCGGGCGTGCTTCTCTGTTCCGCTTATCCGTCCCTGACACCATACACAGGCTCCATGCCGGGTATCAAAGCATTCGTAGCGGCTGTTTTCGGCGGTATCGGCTCGATTCCGGGAGCCATGATCGGCGGAATCCTGCTCGGAGTAATCGAAAATCTGGCGAAAGCCTATATCTCTTCCCAGCTGGCTGATGCCATCGTGTTCTCCGTACTGATTATCGTGTTACTGGTACGTCCGACCGGCATCCTTGGTAAGAAGATCAACGAGAAAGTGTAGGTGAATAGGATGAAATCATATAAAAATAAAATCTTGATTCAGAATACTATCACTTATGCACTGGTGATAGCGGCCTTCCTTCTGATTCAGATCCTGATGGCCGGGGGCCATATAAACAGTCTTTTAAAGGGAATTCTCGTTCCGCTCTGTACCTATGTCATACTTGCCGTATCCCTGAACCTGACGGTGGGAATCCTCGGGGAGCTGAGCCTGGGACACGCCGGTTTTATGTGTGTGGGAGCCTTTTCCGGGGCATTTTTTACCCATGTTATGGCAGCCTCCATTCCCAACCCGCAGCTCCGCTTTATTATCGCTCTCTTTGTCGGTGCGGTCGTAGCGGCGGCGTTCGGCATCCTGATCGGTATTCCGGTGCTTCGTCTGAAAGGAGATTACCTTGCCATCGTAACTCTGGCTTTTGGTGAGATTATTAAAAACGTGATTAACGTGCTCTATGTTGGCACGGACGCCTCGGGTATCCATATCTCAACCAAGGATGTGGCCTCCTTAAACCTGGCTGAAGGCGGCAAGGTCATCATCAAGGGCGCCCAGGGTATCACCGGAACGCCGAAGATGGCAACCTTTACGATTGGCTTCATTCTGGTGCTGATCACCCTTTTTATTGTCCTGAATATGATTAATTCCAGAACCGGACGCGCCATCATGGCAATCCGCGACAACCGTATCGCGGCAGAGTCCATCGGAATTAATATCACAAAATACAAATTGCTGGCATTTTCCGTATCAGCTGCCCTGGCCGGCGTGGCGGGCGTACTCTATGCCCATAACCTGGCAACACTTGCCGCAACGCCCAAAAGCTTCGGCTATAATATGTCGATTATGATTCTGGTATTCGTCGTTCTCGGCGGCATCGGGAATATCCGCGGCTCCGTTATTGCGGCGGTCATCCTGACCCTGCTTCCGGAAATGCTGCGCGGTCTCAACAATTACCGTATGCTGATTTATGCCATTGTGCTGATCGTGATGATGCTTCTCACGGCAAGCCCCAAGGCGATTCAGATTCGCGAAAGATGGATTTCTTCCATCAGGAAACCAAAGACAAAGGAGGAGGCGTAGGTTATGGCAATGCTGGAAGTTAAAAACTTGAGTATCTCCTTCGGCGGCCTGAAAGCAGTTGATGACTTTAATGTTATGATTGAAAAAGGGCAGCTCTATGGACTGATTGGGCCTAACGGAGCCGGTAAAACAACGATTTTTAATCTGCTGACAGGGGTTTATAAACCGGACTGCGGCCAGATTACCCTGGATGGAATGAATATAACAGGCCGGAAAACGGCCGATATCAATAAAGCCGGAGTAGCCAGGACGTTTCAGAATATCCGTCTTTTCAAGGAACTGAGCGTTCTTGATAACGTAAAGGTGGGGCTTCACAACCACTACAAGTATTCCACCCTGTCGGGAATTTTTCGTCTTCCCGCTTATCACAAGGTGGAAAAACAGATGGATGAGAGGGCAATGGAGCTTTTAAAAGTTTTTGATATGGATCAGGAATTTGACTGCAAGGCTTCAAATCTACCTTATGGAAAGCAGCGGAAGCTGGAGATTGCGAGGGCGCTGGCAACGGAGCCGAAGCTCCTTCTTCTGGATGAACCTGCGGCCGGCATGAACCCCAATGAGACGGCGGAGCTGATGAACACGATCCGCTTTGTCAGGGATAATTTTGATATGACGATTCTCCTGATTGAACACGATATGAAACTGGTATCCGGAATCTGTGAGCGCCTGACCGTGCTGAACTTCGGCCATATGCTGGCGGAAGGCCCCACAGGCGAAGTGCTGAATAATCCGCAGGTAATTGCGGCATATCTGGGAGAATAGGGAGGAAGTCTTATGGCAATGCTGGAAGTTAAGGATTTAAGTGTATATTATGGCGTCATACAGGCCCTGAAAGGGATTTCCTTCGAGGTTAACGAGGGAGATGTAATCGCCCTGATTGGAGCGAACGGAGCCGGTAAAACGACCACCCTCCATACTATCACAGGACTGATTCCATCTAAATCGGGCAGTATCACGTTCGAGGGGAAAGACATTACAAAGGTACCGGGTTATAAGCTGGTGCCGATGGGGATTGCCCATGTGCCGGAGGGGAGGCGTGTATTTGCACAGCTCTCCGTTCTGCAGAACCTGAAAATGGGCGCTTATACGCGAAATGACAAGCAGGAGATTGAAGATACTCTGACAAAGATTTATAAACGCTTCCCAAGGCTGGAGGAAAGAAAGAACCAGCTGGCCGGAACGCTTTCAGGCGGTGAACAGCAGATGCTGGCCATGGGCCGGGCCTTAATGTCCCATCCCCGCCTGATTGTAATGGATGAGCCGTCGATGGGCCTTTCCCCCATCTATGTGAATGAGATCTTCGATATTATCAAGGAGATCAACGCAGACGGCACCACTGTACTTCTGGTGGAGCAGAATGCGAAAAAGGCGCTGTCAATCGCCAACAAGGCTTATGTGCTGGAGACAGGAAAGATTGTGCTGAAGGGCGACGCCAAAGAGCTTATGAATGATGACTCGGTGAAGAAGGCTTATCTGAGCGAGTAGGAATATAGGATTTGTCAGACAGTCTGGCAATATGAAGGCAGGAGAGAGACTCACGTGGTTACGATATCATTACCGCATGAATTTCTCTCCTGCTTTTTAAAATAATTGTCAGAAAAAAGAAAGGTATGGACATACCTCTTCGCCAATATTTTTTAGCATACGCCCCCTTCCCCCTTGCATATACTTGTATCAGCATAGCCAAGGGGGTATTTTTATGGACAATTTTAACGTATACAGTGACATTAAGGCCAGAACGAACGGGGAAATCTACGTAGGCATCGTAGGTCCTGTCAGAACCGGCAAATCTACCTTTATCAAGCGCTTCATGGAACTGATGGTGCTGCCGGGCATGGACGATCCGCATGCAAGGGAGCGCACAAGGGATGAACTGCCCCAAAGCTCCGCCGGGAAAACCATAATGACGACAGAGCCGAAATTCATCCCCAAGGAGGCGGCCCAGATCGCGCTCAGCGACGGCGTTGACGTCAAGGTCAGGCTCATTGACTGTGTCGGTTTCATGGTGGAAGGCGCTGCCGGCCATATTGAAAATGATACGGAACGCCTTGTGAAGACTCCCTGGTTCGATGCGGAGATTCCGTTTACCGAGGCGGCGGAGATCGGCACAAGGAAGGTTATCAATGACCACTCCACCATCGGTCTCGTCATCACGACGGACGGTTCCTTCGGAGACATTAAGCGGGGAAATTACATAGCGGCGGAAGAGAAGACGATCAAAGAGCTTAAGAACCTGAAAAAGCCGTTCCTGGTGCTTTTAAACTCCATGAGGCCTTATTCCGATGAAACCAGGGAACTGGCAAAGCAGATGGAGGAAAAATACGGGGTTCAGGTTATGCCTGTCAACTGCGAACAGCTCAAAAAAGAAGACATTAAGGCGATCCTGGAAGAGATTCTGCATGAATTCCCGGTTACGGAGATTGACTTCACCATTCCCAAATGGATGGAAATTCTCCCGCGTGAACACTGGCTTAAGAGCCGGGTGATCCAGACCGTCAAGGAAATGCTCAAAAAGACGGATCATATGCGCGATGCCCAGGAGGCGCTTCCGGAAGAGGATAAGGAAGCCGTCAGAAGAATTAAAATCACAGGGATGAAGATGGCCGACGGCAGCATCCAGGCCCAAATCGAGGTGGATGACAGCCATTACTACCAGATTTTAAGCGAATATGTCGGCGTCCCGATCGAGGGGGAATATCAGCTTATGCAGACTTTAAAGAGCCTGGCCTCGATGCAGAAGGAGTATGAGAAGGTGAGCAATGCCGTATGCCAGGCGCGCCTTAAGGGCTACGGAGTCGTTACGCCCGACCGCTCTGAAATTGTGCTGGATGAGCCGCAGCTAATCCGCCACGGCAACAAATACGGTGTGAAGATGAAAGCTCAGGCGCCGTCCATCAACCTGATAAAGGCCCATATTGAGACGGAGATAGCGCCTATCGTGGGAAGCGAACAGCAGGCCGAGGATTTGATCACTTACATAAAAGAAAATGCAGGACAAAGCGAAGAGGGCATCTGGAGCACCAATATTTTCGGAAAATCCATTGAGCAGATTGTGGATGACGGAATTCAGGCGAAGATTTCCCAGATGACGGAGGACTGCCAGATGAAATTACAGGATACACTGCAAAAAATTATTAATGACAGTAACGGCGGTATGATTTGCATTATTATCTGATATCGGGTATACTTAAACCATCAGTTTTGGCAAAAATAAATACAGTACAGGAGATGGTTAAATGAGATTAACTTTTATCGGTGCGGATCACGAGGTAACGGGAAGCTGTCATTTATTGCAGGCATGCGGTCTTAATATCCTGGTAGACTGCGGTATGGAACAGGGAATTAACAAATTCGAGAATGCAGAGCTTCCCATCAGTTACTCCGATGTGGACTATGTGCTTGTGACTCACTCCCATATTGATCACGTGGGAATGCTGCCATTTATTTATGCAAGGGGATTCAGGGGCCAGGTGATGGGTACCAGGGCCACCTGTGATCTCTGTGAGATTATGCTCAGGGACTGTGCCCACATTCAGGAGACAGAGGCGGAGTGGAAGAACAGAAAGGCAAAACGTGCAGGTAAATCGGAAGTGCCTCCGCTCTATACGATGAACGATGCCAATGGAGTGCTGGAGCATTTTGTGCCCTGCAATTACGACCAGATTATTAAACTGAAGGAAGGCTTTGAGATACGTTTTACCGATGTAGGCCATCTTCTGGGGTCTGCCTCCATAGAAATCTGGATGACGGAAGAGGACTGTTCGAAGAAAATCGTCTTTTCCGGCGATATCGGCAATAAAAACAAACCTCTCATCAGAAGCCCGCAGTACATTCATCAGGCTGACTATGTGGTTATGGAGAGCACTTACGGCGATCGGTTCCATAAGCATACCGGCGATCACGTGGAGGAATTTGCAAAAGTTATCGAGGAGACGCTGGACCGCGGCGGCAACGTGGTGATTCCCGCCTTTGCAGTCGGCCGTACCCAGGAGGTCCTCAACTATATCAGGGAAATCAAGGAAAAACATCTTGTAAAGGGCCATGACAATTTCCCTGTCTACCTCGACAGTCCTATGGCGGTGGAAGCAACGGCAGTCTTTAAGGAAAACATGATGGACTGTTATAATGACGAGACAAAAGCCCTGATTAAGAAGGGCATCAACCCGATTTCCTTCCCCGGCCTGCGTCTCTCCGTTACAAGCGACGATTCCATTGCCATCAACTTTGACGAAGAGCCGAAGGTGATTATCTCGGCCGCAGGCATGTGTGATGCCGGACGTGTCAGACACCATCTGAAGCATAATCTCTGGAGACCGGAATGCACCATTCTCTTTGCCGGATATCAGGCGGTAGGCACACTGGGCCGCAGTATTGTCGAGGGAAGAGAAGAAGTAAAGCTGTTTGGTGAATCGATAGAAGTCAAAGCCCATATAGAAAAGATAGAGGGCATCAGCGGCCATGCGGATCAGACAGGGCTGCTTGAGTGGGTCGGCAGTTTCATGGAACGGCCGAAACATGTCTTCGTCGTACACGGCGATGATGAGGTTTGCGACACGTTCGCAGCTACGGTAAAAGAGAAATTCGGCATGGAGGTAGACGCACCGTTCAGCGGAACCTCCTATGATTTAAAAGAGGGCTGCTTTATTACTGTTACCGAGGGCATTCCGATCAAGCGGGAAGCGGAGCCGGCTAAAAAGGCCGCAGGTGTATTCGGGCGTCTGGTGGCTGCCGGTGAAAGGCTGCGCAGAGTTATTCTGAATAACGAAGGCGGCGCCAATAAGGATCTGGCCCGTTTCGCAGATCAGATCAATTCCCTCTGTGATAAGTGGGACAGATAGAAAAGACTGAGAATGAACCTGCAAAGGAGAGCATAATTTGAAAGTGGAAATTTATACGGACGGTTCCGCCAGGGGCAATCCTGACGGACCGGGCGGTTTTGGGACCGTGCTTCATTACCGCGACGGCTCCGGCCAGCTGCATGTGAAAGAAATATCCGGAGGATATAAGCGGACTACGAATAACAGGATGGAACTGATGGCTGCGGTGGCAGGCCTGGAAGCGCTTAACCGCCCCTGCGAGGTCAGTCTGTATTCTGACTCCAAATATCTGGTGGATGCTTTTAACCAGCGCTGGATAGACGGCTGGATAAAAAAAGGATGGAAGCGGGGAAAGAATGAACCTGTCAAGAACATCGATCTCTGGCAGCGCCTTTTGGCCGCCAAAGAGCCTCATCAGGTGACTTTTATCTGGGTAAAGGGCCATAACGGACATCCTGAAAACGAGCGGTGTGACTTTCTTGCCACATCGGCCGCCGATGGGGACAACCTTCTGACGGATCCCGGAGTGCAATGACATTCAGCATCTCCGCGCCAGGCCGCCGTTTCCAATAATCTGAGGGCAAAGTCCTCCCGGCTGTGGACCAAAGCAGCCGGGAGGACTTTATTTATTAAATATATCTTACAAAGTATTACTTATTTTTGGAACCTATTTCCTTTCCTGCGTAAATATGATATCTTTATTTTAAATAACGCGAGGATGGATAAATATTGAAAAATAGAGGCGTAATAATTGCAATTATTTTGATTTTAATAATGGGCGCAGGGGTGACTGCCGGGACAAAACGTTTTATAAGCGATAAAACGTCGGGCAGTCCTATGCCTGTTTTGGAAGAACAGGCTTCGCCTTCTTCCGGTCAGGGCATGGAGAGTATGCCTGTAGCGGCCGCCGGGATCACTACTTTCTCAGCTGACGGTGAAGCGGGGGCGGAGGACTCCGGAGAAGGAACTGGAACTAAAACTGAAGCCGGACAGACTTTTAGTGCGGCAGATACGAAAGAGAAGGACGGCAGCCAGACGGAAGGGGCTGCCGATAGAATATATTATTCCAGAAGTAGTGATACGGCCGGAGAGACAGAGCAGACGGCGGCCGTTTCGGAAGAACTTAATCAGGCGGCGGCTCCGGCTGCCGGTTCATCATTGCCTGGAGAGAGTTCTGCAGAGATGAAAAGCAGTGTTGTAATATCTCCGCTCACCGGGGTGAACGAATCGGATGCTGTAATCGCCGATAACTCCAAAACACTGGAAGGCTACCGGAAAAAACTGAGCGAGATAGACAGCCTGGTTCAGAATATGCAGAGTGCGGAAGCGGGTTCCAATACGGATTCCCTGAAAAATGTCGCAGACTATGAATACCGTCTTTGGGATACGGAATTGAACCGCATTTACCAATCCCTGCTGGAGGGAATGACGGAGGAAGAATCGGAAGCTCTTCGGGCGGAAGAGAGGGAATGGATCCGGACACGCGACCTCGCTGCCAAAAAAGCGGCGGCCAAATACGGCGGCGGAACGATGGAAAGCCTTGAATATACGGCTTCATTGTCTGCTTCAACGAGGAGCCGTGCCTATGAGCTTTTGGACAGCTATGGTGACTATTTAGAACAGGAAGAAGATTGACCGGGATTCTTTAAATGCAGAGTACAGCCTTCACGGCCGGAGTGCGGCCGTGAAGGCTGTTTTGTATGATTTCCTCTTGATAAATGGATTTTCCTATGATAGGATATAAAGAATGAAGAAATATATAGAAAAGACAGAAACTTACAGGAGGAAGCAACGTGGAAAAATACGGTGTAAACGAACTTAGAAGGATGTTCCTGGAGTTCTTTGAGAGCAAAGGACATCTGGCAATGAAGAGTTTTTCTCTGGTTCCACATAATGATAACAGTCTGCTGCTTATCAATTCCGGCATGGCGCCGTTAAAACCATATTTTACCGGACAGGAGATCCCGCCGAGGAATAGGGTGACTACCTGTCAGAAGTGTATCCGTACCGGCGATATCGAGAATATCGGTAAGACTGCCCGTCACGGCACTTTTTTTGAAATGCTTGGAAACTTCTCATTCGGTGACTATTTTAAGACCGAAGCAATCCACTGGTCATGGGAATTCCTGACTGAGGTGGTGGGACTGGATCCCGACCGCCTTTATCCGTCCGTTTATCTGGAGGATGACGAGGCGTTTGATATCTGGAATAAAGAGATGGGTATCCCCAAAGAGAGGATATTCCGTTTCGGCAAAGAGGACAACTTCTGGGAGCACGGCGCCGGTCCATGCGGGCCATGTTCCGAAATTTACTATGATCGTGGCGAGAAGTACGGCTGCGGCAGTCCTGACTGTACCGTAGGCTGCGAATGTGACCGATATATCGAAGTCTGGAACAACGTATTCACCCAGTTTAATAACGACGGCCACGGCAACTATACGGAACTGGAGCATAAAAATATCGATACAGGCATGGGCCTGGAGCGTCTGGCTGTTGTAGTGCAGGAGGTAGACTCTCTGTTTACGGTTGATACAAATAAGGCTTTACTCGACCGCGTATGTGAGCTGGCTCACACAAAATACCAGGAAGACCACGAAACCGACGTTTCCCTGCGCATTGTGGCGGATCATATCAAGTCATGTACCTTCATGATTTCGGACGGAATCATGCCTTCTAATGAAGGACGCGGATATGTGCTCAGAAGACTTTTAAGACGTGCCGCACGTCATGGGAAGAAACTGGGTATCGAAGGTAAATTCATGGCAGAACTGTCAAAGACAGTGATTGCCCTTTCAAAAGACGGTTATCCGGAACTGGAAGAGAAGAGCGCCATGATTTTTAAAGTGCTTTCCGAGGAAGAAGATAAATTCAATAAGACTATCGATCAGGGACTTGCCATCCTGGCTGATATGGAGACTGAGATGGCAAAGAACAATGAGACGGTTCTTTCCGGCGATAACGCATTCAAGCTCTACGACACCTACGGCTTCCCGATTGATTTGACAAGAGAGATTCTGGAGGAGAAAAATCTCTCCCTGGATGAGGACGGTTTTACCGCCGCAATGAAAAAACAGAAGGAGCAGGCAAGAGCGGCCAGAAAGACAACAAACTATATGGGCGCAGATGTCACTGTATACCAGTCTATCGATCCTGCAGTCACCACTGAATTTGACGGTTACGGTAAACTGGCGGAAGAATCCGAGATCACGGTTCTTACAACGGAAACAGAGATTGTAGAAGCTCTGACTGACGGACAGGCCGGTACAATCATTGTGAAGAAAACTCCGTTTTATGCCACCATGGGCGGACAGCAGGCCGACGTGGGAGTAATCACCGCACAGGATGCCGAGTTTACAGTAAAAGATACAATTAAGCTTCAGGGCGGTAAGGTAGGCCATGTCGGTTACGTGACTAAAGGCATGTTCAAGACAGGAGATACCGTAACCCTGAAGGTCGATAAAGAGAACAGAGAATTGACGGAACGAAACCATTCCGCAACCCATCTGCTTCACAAAGCGCTCCGCACGGTACTGGGTACCCATGTAGAGCAGGCCGGTTCTCTGGTGACAAAGGACAGGCTGCGTTTTGACTTCACACATTTCTCCGCCATGACAGACGAGGAAATTGCCGCTGTGGAAAAACTGGTTAACGACGAGATTGCCGCCGCTCTTCCGGTCGAGACGATGGTCATGACACTGGATGAGGCAAAGAAGACAGGCGCTATGGCATTGTTCGGCGAGAAGTACGGCGACAGTGTAAGGGTTGTAAAGATGGGGGATTTCTCCACCGAGCTCTGCGGCGGTACTCATGTGGATAATACCAGCAGTATTTCTGCATTCAAGATTGTATCGGAAGCAGGCATTGCCGCCGGCGTAAGAAGAATCGAAGCGCTGACATCCACCGGTCTCATGAATTACTATAAGGAGATGGAGAAGGAACTTCATGAAGCTGCCAGAGTCGTTAAATCCACACCTTCCGGACTGACGGCAAAGCTGGAATCCATGCTGGATGAGATTAAGGCACTTCACTCTGAGAATGAGAAGTTAAAGAGCAAGCTGGCTAATGATTCCCTTGGCGATGTCATGAACCAGGTACAGGAAGTTAACGGCGTAAAGCTCCTGGCCGTACAGGTAAAAGACGTGGATATGAACGGCTTGAGGAATCTTGGCGATCAGCTGAAAGAAAAGCTTGGAGAAGGCGTTGTAGTGATTGCGTCCGTACAGGACGGCAAGGTTAACCTGATGGCTTCGGTAACCGGGGAAGCTCAGAAAAAGGGCGCACATGCCGGAAATCTCATCAAAGCAATTGCCGGACTTGTCGGAGGAGGCGGCGGCGGAAGGCCCAATATGGCCCAGGCCGGCGGCAAGAATCCGGCCGGTATCCCGGATGCACTGAAAAAAGCTGCCGAGACCGTACGGGAACAAACAAAATAGAGTCAGAACAGATTAGGGATATCGATAAACGATGACCTGCATGCTCCGCGCACAGGTCACAGCTTTCAATCAAAGGAAGAAGAACCGTTACGGCAATTGAACTGCTCCGGTTCTTCTTTCTTTATTACTTTTCTTTATATCTGAAACAGCATTTACAGCACTGCGGCTTCGAAGGTACCGGCGGCTTTGGCGGACACGACGGTTTTGGCGGGCACGGCGGCTTTGGCGGGTACGGCGGCTTTGGCGGGTACGGCGGTTTTGGCGGGCACGGCGGTTTTGGGGGACATGGCGGCTTCGGTGGGCATGGTGGCATCATAGGCCACAGCCCTTCAGTCTGCCATGGATAAAGGGTCCAGAACACAGGAAACCACCAGCCGGAATACATCATTCCCCAAGGGCATTGCGAAACCGGAAGAAAGCCTTCATTCCCGCTGTCAGCATAGCTGTAATCATTATTGGAATTATGATAGCTGCTGTTATTTCTTTCACTGCCGTTATTGCACTCATAGCCCATACGGCTGTCGTTATTATCAAAAGATATGGGATTGCTCATGCATTATTCCTCCTTTTATAGATGTGGACGGACGCTAATTTGTCCTGTTTTTATATAGTATGACAGGCCGGCCGGGAATGTCCCGTTTTTAAAGGGATATTAAATCACAGAATCAAATACTTGAAAAACAATTTGAAGAAATTTCAAGAAAACATGAAAATCCTGTTGACGTATGGAATTTTTATGATATAATTTTACTAGTGCTAAAAAAATACCCAAACAGTTGTATTAATATGCACTTATTACACAACTGGAGGGAGGTTAGGTGTGAGCTATGTCAAATGTAATCGTTAAAGATAACGAAAGCTTAGACAGCGCTTTACGCAGATTCAAAAGAAACTGTGCAAAGGCTGGTATTCAGCAGGAGATTCGCAAAAGAGAGCATTACGAAAAACCAAGCGTTCGTCGTAAGAAAAAATCCGAAGCTGCTAGGAAACGCAAATATAATTAATCAAACGATAATCTGATTGCTTTACGCACAGGTTACTGTCTGCAATGATGAAAAGTCCGCAGTGCGTACTTTTCACCGAAAATCAACGAAACAAAATCCCTGGTTTATTAAGCCAGGGATTTTTTACTCTGTATGGGAAGACTGTTTATTTTCAGAAAAAGGAAACAAAACAGCCAGAAGAGAATAACGTGAGGAGGAGAATTCATGACAAAGATAAAAAGGAGAGTAATATGGGCTGCCATAGCCGCATATGCTACCGTGTTTTTCCTGACCAGTGATACACTCCTTGCATTTCCGCTTTTAATGGAACCTTCCTCGGTATTCTGCCTGCCGGTAACGGCTGGTATCGCTTTCCTTTATCTGAAAGCATTTTTTCCTTTTGACCGGAGACGGATTTTAATCAGTTTTGTATCCGGTATCCTGATGGGGCTGATGTTTATCCTGGGAGTCAGGTATTCCGTCAACGAGGTACCGGCGCCTTCGGCCTTCAGCTTTCTGACTGCGCTTCTGGCAGCGGCATTGCTGTTTTCTGCATTTATAAGCCTGCTTCTTAAGAGTCTGTCCCTTGTACCGGCACATACCGGTTCAGCGGCAGCAGAAAAAACAGGCGTAAAGACATTAGCCGCACTGTTTGCCGTCACCTTTGCCGTGTATGCGGCAGCATTTCTGGCGGTATATCCGGGAATTTACTCCTATGACGCTTCCGTTCAGGTTTTACAGTTTTTCGGCGATAATCCGGTTACCAGCCATCATCCGATTCTGCACACCTTATTTCTTTGCGGAAGTCTGAAGGCGGGGGAGGTACTGTTTCACAGCTATCAGGCCGGACTTGCCCTCTACAGTCTGATTCAGATTACCTTTATGGCAGCGGTAATCACCTTTGTCCTGTACCGTATGGTTCGAAGAAACGTTCCAAACTGGCTGGTTATTCTCTCCTGGCTCTTTTTGGCGGCCAATCCCTATATGCAGGTTCTTGCTTTACTGACAACCAAGGATGTTCTGTTCGGGGCTTTCTTCCTGCTGACCTTTGATTTTTCGATTGACATGGTATCTGATCCGGAACGCTTCTTTTCAAGCCGGATTATGCAGGCCGGTTTCTTTCTGTCTGCGTTCTTTTCCTGTCTCTTCCGGAATCAGGGAATCCATGTATTTATATTTTTCTCGCTGTTTGCACTCGTTTTCTTTATCCGGCATAAAAACAGCGGTAAAGCCCGTAAACTGGCTCTCCGATGGACCATCTGTGCGGCGGCGCTGTCTGCCGTGTATTTGACATTAAACGGCCCTGTTCTCACAGCGTTCGGCGTAGAAAAGGGGGATGCCAGGGAGATGCTTAGCGTGCCGATGCAGCAGCTCGCGAGGGTCTGGCACGAAGCGCCTGAAAGCCTGACGAGGGAAGAAAAGGCTTATATTGAATCGCTGATACTTCCTGAGGCCCTGGATGGCTACGTGAGGGTAAATGCCGATCCGGTTAAAAGCGGTTTTCAGACGAATGTCGTCAAAGAAGATCCGTTAAAGTTTGTCGGAACCTGGGCCGGAATCGGGGCAAAAGAACCGCTCATTTATCTGGACTCTTTTCTGATGGGCAACTGGGGATACTGGTATCCCGGAGAGACACAGTACTGGATCAGCTACATTATGTTTGACGGTGCATTTTTGGAGGATGAATATAACGTTCTTCATATCTTCCGGAACAGCCGTTTTCCCTGGTATAATAATTATCTGAGGACAATCAGCCTGACCCCGGAATTTGAAAAGATTCCCCTTTTGTCGCTGATTCTGAATCAGGCTTTTCCATTCTGGCTGATGCTTGCGGCCGGGACTGTTTCTATATATAGAAAGCAGACCTGCCTTCTCGTGTCTTTGTCGCTGATTCTGGGGTATTGGGGGACGCTGCTGCTTGGCCCTGTGACCGGTGTCAGATATGCCTTTCCTCTGATGCTGTGCGTGCCGCTGCTGTTTGAACTTTTTATGTATGGGACAGCGGGGAGAGTTGAGAATTAATTGAGAATGGGAGGATGCGTCCGGAACGGACCGGGGCCGGTGCGGTGGGGAGTCAGTCCGCTGGCCGTACCGGCGGCGTCCTCACCTGCCTAATTAAATCTCCCTGCTGCTGCGAATAAATCAAAATAAAATTTCATATAATCTCTATAAGGATTGGAAAAGGCGGTACGCTATTGTTAAACAGGCAAAAAAAAGCGGTAGTATCGGCCCTCAATCTGCCGGAAGATGTCTTTTTTGGAGAGATGCTTCTGTTCTTTACCGGCAGCCATTCGGCTGTGGTGGAAAATTACAGAAGCATTGTTCTATTTACGGACACGGTGTTAAAACTTCAGGGCAAAACCACGAAGCTCACAGTTACCGGAAAGAATTTTTCTATCGAATATTACGATAAAGAACAGCTGAAACTGACGGGGCAGATAAGGTCGGCTGAATTTGAATCTATCTGATTCTGATTCCAGGAGGAGTTATATGAAATCGATACGCAGGTTTTGTTCCGGCAGCGTCCGGATCCAGATGACAGGCGAGTCTCCGGAACGTTTTTTTAATTTATGCGCCGCTTCCGGCTTAGATATCTGGGACGTTATATTTTCAAAAGGCAATTACATATTTTCAATGGGCATACACGATTTCTTTTCCAGTAAGCCCTTTATAAAGAAAGCGAAGATCAGGCTTAGGATACAGCAAAAACTGGGACTTCCTTTTTTTTTACATAAAAACAGAAAAAGGAAACTGTGGGCGGCCGGTTTCCTGAGCTTTTTCGTATTTCTGTGGGTTCTCTCATTCTTTGTATGGGATATCGGATATCAGGGTAATGTAATGTATACGGATGACGAACTTTCTCATTTTCTCGACACTCTCGGAATCCACTGCGGAATCATGAAAAACCAGGTATCCTGCGAGGAGCTGGAGGCTGCGCTGAGAAATGAGTACGAGGGCATAACTTGGGTATCGGCCCGCTTAAGCGGAACGAAGCTCTATATCCATGTCAAGGAAAATGATGTGCCACTGGAAATTCCGGTCAAAGATGATTCGCCCTGTGATTTGGCAGCCGAGTCAGACGGAACGATCACGTCCATGATTGTCAGGAGCGGTATTCCCCTTGTAAAACCCGGAGATGAGGTGGAAAAGGGACAGATTCTGGTCAGCGGCATGGTCCCAATCACAGACGACGGCGGAACGGTGATATCAGGGCGATATGTCCATTCCGATGCAGATATTATAGCTGTCAGAGAGAGGACGGAATCCAGGGAAATACCTCTGTGGCATGAAAAAGAGGAAAAAACAGGCCGCGTCCGGAAAGGACTGATGATGAACATTAAGGAGCACTCGTTTGTATGGCTGCTTCCCAATTTCAGGAATACAGAGTGGAAGACGGTGACTGAAATCAGGAAGATCAGGCTTTTTGGTGATTTTTATCTCCCCATGGAGCTGGGGTTTATCACCTCCGGCGAAGTCTCTTCCTATGACGTAAAATATACGGAAAAGGAGCTGGAGGAGCTGGGTGAGGCTTATAAAAATGAAATTGCGGAAAAATTAATGGAAAAAGGGGTACAAATTATTGAAAATAATGTTAAAATATTAGTTAATGGCTCCTCTTGCCGTTTTGAAGTAACGATGCGGACAGAGGAATCCATCGAAATGGAAACAGAAATAGAAGCACAAGGAGAACAGCCAGCCGATGAGCATAATTGAAACAGTTATAGATATTCCCATGGAACATGTACAAAATGTCTGCGGCCAGTTTGATGCCTACCTTAAGAAAATCGAACGGACTCTGCATGTTACCATGATTACAAGAGATGGGGCGCTGAAGATTATCGGTCCCGAACAGGCTATCAGACAGGCCAAAAGTGTTTTTAACAACCTGCTGGAGCTTTCCAAACGAGGCAATACCATCACAGAACAGAATGTCGACTATGCAATTTCCCTTTCCTTTACGGAGCAGGAGGGCCAGATTCTTGAAATTGATAAGGATATCATCAGCCGCACTGTAAACGGAAGGCCTATAAAGCCGAAAACCATGGGACAGAAGCAGTACGTGGATATGATACGGAAGAAAATGATCGTCTTTGGTATCGGACCGGCCGGAACAGGAAAGACCTATCTTGCCATGGCTATGGCCATCCAGGCGTTTAAGAGCGGTGAGGTGAACCGGATTATCCTGACTCGGCCCGCCATTGAAGCGGGAGAAAAGCTGGGCTTTCTGCCGGGCGATCTGCAGAGCAAGATCGATCCCTATCTGCGGCCTCTATATGATGCGCTGTATCAGATTATGGGAGCCGAGAGCTACCTTCACAATTCGGAAAAGGGACTGATTGAGGTAGCGCCTCTTGCTTATATGAGGGGCCGTACTCTTGACAACGCCTTTATCATCCTGGATGAGGCCCAGAATACGACGCCTGCCCAGATGAAAATGTTCCTGACACGTATCGGTTTCGGTTCAAAGGTAATTATTACAGGAGACCAGTCCCAGAAGGATCTTCCGGCCGGAGCGGTATCGGGACTCGATACGGCAGTAAAAGTACTGAAGAATATAGACGATATCGGATTCTGCTTCCTTACCAGCAGTGACGTAGTGCGCCATCCTCTGGTACAGAAAATAGTGGAAGCCTATGAGAGCTTTGAACTGAAGGAGAAAAGGGATACGCCGGAGGGCAGGAGATATGGAGGCCGGGGGCGTTCCTCTTCTGATGACAGGCCGTCGCCGAAAGGGAGAAAAAACAAATGACAATTAATATCGAATACGAAGCCGAGAAGAAGCTGAACCTGCCTTATGAATCCATCATAGAGGATGTGGTTAACGCCTCACTGGATTATGAAAAATGCCCCTACGAGGCAGAGGTCAATGTCATACTGACGGATAATGCGGAGATCCGGAGAATTAACCGTGAATTCCGGCAAATCGACAGCCCGACGGACGTGCTGTCCTTTCCGATGGGTGATTTTGATGTTCCTTCTGATTTTGAACGCATGGAAGAGCAGTCTGAGGATTATTTTAACCCTGAGACCGGGGAGCTTCTTTTAGGCGATATCGTAATTTCGGTGGACAAGGTAGAAGAACAGGCTGAAAAATACGGCCATTCCCAGACAAGGGAGCTGGCTTTTCTGGTTGCCCACAGCATGCTGCATCTTTGCGGGTATGATCATATGGAAGAGCAGGAGCGGATTGCCATGGAGAAGAGGCAGGAGGAAATCCTGAGTACAGGAGGTTTTGCCAGATGATGAAACGGGGGGTTATACTGGCGCTGGCAGCCGGACTCTGTCTGAGTGCAGGCTGCACCAGGTATGAGGAAGTGTCGGTTACGGCCGGCGTTAAAGAGACGGAAGAGACAAAGGTGATCCAGATTACGGAGCCGGAGACGGAACCGGAGACAGAGGGTGACAGGGAACTTCTGCGTATCGAGAAGGACGGCAAGATCCCCAGCTATCTTACGGGGGAAATGACGGACCTGGCAATTGCATGGCGGCGGCCTGTTGCGATCATGATAAGCAACGATAAAGCGGCCTTGCCCCATTATGGCATTAACCATGCCGGAGTGATCTATGAAGCTCCCGTGGAGGGCGGAATGAACCGTTTCATGGCTGTAATAGAGGATTATGACAATCTGGAGCGTATTGGTTCGGTGAGAAGCTGCCGGACATACTATACCTTTTTTGCACGGGAATTTGAAGCTGTCTATGCCCATTTCGGCCAGAGTGTTTTCGCACGTCCTTATCTGGAAAAGATGGAGCATTTAAATGGGATTGAGGGAAAAGGTTCCGTGGCTTTTTACCGGACCAAGGATAAGAAAGCTCCCCACAATGCATATGCAAGCGGAGAACGCATTCAAAAAGCCATAGAGGCTATGGGATATTCCCAGGAATATCCGGAAAGTTACACCGGCCATTACCGTTTTTCTAAAAAAGAGTATCCGGTCATGCTGGAGAATGGGTTTTCGGCGGCGTTTGTGCGCCCGGGATACGTTATGAATGATCCCTGGTTTGAATATAATGCTGACGACGGCCTGTATTACCGTTTTCAGTACGGCGGCCCGCACAACGGCGACGAGGGCCAGCTGACGGCTAAAAATATTATATTCCAGTATTGCGGCTGGAAATATTATTCATCGTCCGAATATCTGGATATAGATGTACATAGTCCCGGGCTGGGATACTATTTCACCAATGGAAGAGGAGAACGGCTCACCTGGACAAAGGGCAGCGCTGACGCTGTGACAAAATACTATGACGAAAGCGGTCAGGAAATATTGCTGAATCCGGGCAGTACCTGGATTTGCATCATACAATCTGACCGGATGGATAAGGCGGAATTTTATGGAGAACAGACAGAGTAGACGTAAAACAAAGGGCAAAAGGGAATCGAATTTCGTTGTCCAGGGAAGTATCCTGGCAGTGGCGGGGATCATTGTAAGGCTTATCGGCATCCTGTACCGGGTTCCGATGACCAATATTATCGGTGACGAGGGAATGGGGTATTATTCCACGGCCTTCAATGTTTATAATATCATGCTGATCCTTTCTTCCTACAGCCTTCCGCTGGCGGTATCCAAGATGGTATCCGCGAGGATGGCGAAAGGGCAGTACCGGAATGTTGTCCGGGTGCTGAAAGCGGCCCTTGTCTATGCTACGGTGGTGGGAGGAATTGCCTGCTTTATCACCTGGAATTTTGCTGATTTCTTTGCAACCACAGCGTTTAATACGCCTTTTTGTGTCTATGCGCTCAAAACACTGGCACCCACTATCTGGATTATGGCCTATCTGGGCGTGCTGAGAGGATTCTTCCAGGGGCATGGAACCATGATTCCCACTGCCATCTCCCAGATTTTTGAACAGGTGATCAATGCGGTAATCAGCGTTGTGGCCGCCGGTGTTCTGTTCAAGATCGGCCTGGATTCCAACCGGGTTTACAATACGACCGGTTATCCGCAGGCATTCGGAGCAGCAGGAGGAACGATCGGCACAGGTGCCGGCGCTCTGGCGGCGCTGCTCTTTATGCTGCTGTTATTTTCCATCTACTGGCCGGTGGTTAAACGCAGGAAACGGCGGGACAGAAGCAGGCGCACCGATTCCTACGGGGATATCTCCGTGACATTTTTATTTACGGTTGTGCCGGTTATCATCAGTTCGGCCGTCTATAATATCAATGCCGTTGTAGATAACAGCATTATGGCTTACGGAATGGAGGCGCTGGGGCGCGGAAAGGAATTTCTGTCTCTCTGGGGTATCTACAATAACAAATATATGCTTTTGGTCCACGTGCCGCTGGCAATGGCCAATTCCCTTTCTTCCTCGCTCATCCCGTCACTTTCCGGGGCGGTTGCCAGAAAGGAAAAGGGGGCGGTTATCGCCAAGACAAGCCTTGCCATCCGTTTTGCCATGCTGATTGCCATCCCGTCGGCCGTAGGGCTGACCGTCCTTTCCGCTCCGATTAATAATCTGCTTTTCAAGAGCGGCGACAACACAGAGGCTATCAGGATGCTGATTACCGGTTCCGCGGCAGTGATATTCCTGTCCATGTCGACAGTGACCAATGCCATTTTGCAGGGCATCAATCATATGAATGTCCCTGTCAGAAATGCATTCATTTCCCTGATCCTTCATATTGGGGTTCTCTATCTCATGCTGATGGTGTTTAAGATGGGGATTTACAGTATGGTGTTCGCCAACATTGCGTTTGCGGTATTCATGTGTATCCTGAACGCAATTGCCATCCGGAGGTATCTGAATTACCGGCAGGAGATTGTAAAGACATTTCTGCTGCCGGCCGTTGCATCAGCTTTTATGGGGGCGGCGGCATTCGGAGTATACAAGGGCGTGACCCTGATTATAAAAAGCAATTTGCTTGGAACTATATTCGCCGTTCTGGCGGCAATTGCCGTGTACGGGGTGCTGTTAATCAAGCTGCGCTGCGTAGATGAGGAAGAACTCTATTCCATGCCCGGAGGCACGAAAGTGATCCGGCTTTCAAGGAAACTCCATTTAATGTAGGGAGTTAATTGAGTAAGGAGGACGCGGACGGGAACGTCCATGGTCCGGTGTGGTGAGGGATGTGTATGAGTCTTCAGTCCCCTTTGGCAGGTAGCCGTGAAGGGGGAATCGCCACCCCGTCCGCTGGCCGTCCCGGCGGCGTCCTCACCTGCTTATTTAAATTCATACCAGCATGAGGATGTTTAAGATAGAAGAAAAAGGCAGATACTATTAGTACTTAAGGAGGAATTCCATGAAAAAGTATTATATCTGCTTTTTTCTGTTAGCGGTATTTTTAGCTGCATCCATACTCACGGGAGCGTATATTTATTTTTACCGGCCTGAGCATGCCCAGCCCGTACCGGGCCAGATTCTGGAGTCGGAGTCGGCGCCGGAGGATAATGTGGTAATTAACCAGAGGCAGGTTGAGACAAGAGAGGAAGTAAAGAATTACTGTCTTGTGGCAGAAGAAGGTTTTCTTCTCGTCTTTGCAAAGGACCGTGACAATGTATGTCTGGATACCCATATGCCGCTCTCAGAATTTCCGCTCAGTGAGCAGGAAAAATTAATGGAGGGTATCTGGTTTTCATCCATGATGGAGATATTCAATTATCTGGAATCCTACAGCAGCTAAAACTTAGTGCCGCGGCGCGATGAAAAGTAAACTTTTCCCCACAATCAACGGCGCTTTTTTGCCGTTTCTGTGCATCATTTGTTGCAGTTTGGCCGAAGGCTGAACAGTGACAATGTGACCAATACCGCCGAAAAAAACGAGACAGGAGTCGGATTAAGTATGAAAAAACAGGTAACAATCATTGGCGCCGGAGCCTCCGGCATGACAGCAGCTATCTTCGCCGCAAGACAGGGCGCCCAGGTAACCCTGCTGGAGCATATGGATCGGGTTGGAAAGAAAATTTTGTCTACCGGGAACGGTAAATGCAACCTTTCCAATCGTTTTATGGAGGAAACCTGTTACCGAAGCGGAGTGGCTGATTTTCCCATGGAGGTAATCAGCCGTTTTACCGTGGAGGAAACACTTTCCTTTTTTGAAGATTTGGGAATCGTCGTAAAAGACAGGAACGGGTATCTGTACCCCCACTCCGGGCAGGCTTCTTCTGTTCTCGATGTGCTGAGAGCGGAGCTTGACCACCGCCGGATCCGTACGGTAACGGAGTGCCGGATTGATGCGGTCCGGTACAGGGAAACAGGAGATAAACGGTTCAAAGTCTCCACCTCTCAGGGGAGCTTCCTTTCCGACTGCCTGATTCTTGCCACCGGTTCCAAAGCGGCTCCGGCAACAGGTTCCGATGGAAGCGGCTACCAACTGGCAGAGCAGCTGGGGCATCATATCATAAAACCGCTGCCTGCGCTGGTACAGCTTCGGTGCCGGGAAAAATTCTATAAACAGATTTCCGGCGTACGCACAGACGGCTGTGTATCATTGAGATGCGGCAGCAAAGAGCTGGCAAGAGACCAGGGGGAGATTCAGCTGACGGATTACGGTATTTCCGGCATCCCCGTATTCCAGGTCAGCCGTTATGCATCAAGAGCCATTGACCGTGGGGAAAAAGTTACTGCGGTTCTGGATTTTTATCCGGATGCGACATTTGAGAAGACACGCCGAATGATGGAGGGACGCAAATTAAGCTGTTCCAGTAAACCCATGGAGGAGTTCTTCACCGGCTGGTTTCACAAAAAGCTGGCAGCTTTATTTATAAGACTGGCAAATCTGGAACCACACAAGCAGGCCGGTTTGCTGACCGTGGAAGAAATTGACCGTCTGACCTGCGTTATCAAAGAATTTACCACGGAAATAACAGCGGCCAATCCGTTTGAAAACGCCCAGATTTGCTGCGGCGGAGCAGATGTCCGTGAAATTGCTCCTGAATCAATGGAGTCGAAACTTAAGAAAGGCCTGTATCTGATAGGAGAACTATTGGATGTGGATGGTATCTGCGGAGGATACAATCTGCAATGGGCGTGGAGTACCGGTGCGATAGCGGGAACTCACGCAGGACTGTAATATGATACGTATCAATCAGTTAAAACTGTCCGTGGGACACACAAAAGCCGATATGAAGAAAAAAGCGGCAAAGATGATGAGGATACCGGAGGATAAAATTCTTTCCCTCGTGCCGGTCAGGCAGTCCCTGGATGCCAGAAAAAAGAATGAGCTGCTTTACATATATTCCCTGAATGCCACCGTTTCAGGAAAAGAAGGAGCCGTAATTAAAAATGCGAAAAATGTAAATGTGATGCTGAATACCGAAAAACCATACCGGTTTCCGGAGCATGGACAAGAGCCGCTTTGCCACAGGCCTGTGATCGTTGGGTTTGGCCCTGCCGGCATGTTCTGCGGCCTGATGCTGGCAAGAGCCGGCTTTTCTCCCCTGATTCTGGAACGCGGTGAGGATGTGGATTCCAGAACACAGAAGGTGGAGGCTTTCTGGCGGGGCGGAGAACTTAATCCGGAATCGAATGTCCAGTTCGGTGAGGGCGGAGCAGGAACCTTCTCGGATGGAAAGCTTAACACATTGGTAAAGGATCCGTCCGGGCGTAATAAAAAAGTCCTTGAAATCCTGGCAGAGGCAGGCGCCGACCCTTCCATTACCTACGTAAATAAGCCGCATGTCGGCACAGATATCTTAAGCCGGGTGGTAAAGAATATCAGACAGGAAATTATCCGGCTCGGCGGCGAGATCCGTTTTGGCTGTAAGCTGACCGACTTCTCAGAAGCAGGCGGGCGCCTTATCTCGGTGACCGTGTCTCAGAGGGAAGAGGGAGGCTTTTACCGGGAAGAAACGATACCGGCACAGGCAGTGGTGCTTGCCATCGGCCACAGCGCACGCGATACCTTCCGTATGCTCTCGGAAAAAAGCCTGGACCTCCAGGCAAAGGCTTTTGCGGTGGGGCTGCGCATCCAGCATCCTCAAAAGCAGATAAATTTCTCCCAATATGGAATGGAGGAGCCCGGCTCACTGGGCGCGGCAAGCTATAAGCTGACGAAGCAGACTTCTTCCGGGCGCGGGATTTATTCATTCTGTATGTGTCCCGGAGGTTTTGTCGTCAATGCATCCTCAGAAACCGGCCGTCTTGCCGTCAACGGCATGAGCAACCATGACAGGGCGGGAACCAATGCCAACAGCGCCCTTATCGTGACCGTTACACCGGAGGATTTTCCCAATCCCGGACCGCTTGGCGGAGTCGAATTTCAAAGGAGGCTGGAGGAAGCGGCATTTAACTGCGGAAAAGGAAAAATTCCGGTACAGCTTTACGGTGATTTTAAAGCGGGTACCCTTTCCCGGGCTTTCGGGGATGTGGAACCGGCCTTCAAAGGAGGGTATTCCTTTGGAAATTTAAGGGAAGTGCTGAATCCGTCTCTGACTGATGCAATGACGGAGGGAATCGATAGTTTTGGCCGGATAATCGACGGCTTCGACCGTCCGGATGCAATCCTGGCCGGAATTGAAAGCCGTACCTCATCACCGGTCCGGATACCGCGGACCCCAGAACTCGAAAGTGCAGTCAGCGGACTCTACCCCTGCGGGGAGGGGGCCGGGTATGCCGGAGGGATCACTTCCGCTGCAATGGACGGCATAAGGACAGCAGAAATGATCGTTACCAGATTTTCGCCCTCTTTTTATTGACGTGATTTTATAAATGAGGTAAACTGGCAGAAACGATGAAAGAAATACATCTGTAATTAATAGTGACATTACTTTGAAACTATGAGGGGAAAGAGGATTTTATATGACAGATTTCAGGGCAGCATTAAAAGAAAAAAAGAGAATTGTTATAAAAATAGGTTCGTCCTCCCTGACGCATCCGGAGACAGGGGATTTGAATCTGAGAAAGATTGAACAGCTTGTACGTGTATTAAGCGATCTGCGGGGCCAGGGCAGAGAAGTGATTCTTGTATCCTCCGGAGCTATCGCCGCCGGACGGCAGGCGCTGGGCTTCAACGAACGGCCCAGGCTGCTGGAAGAAAAGCAGGCATTTGCCGCGGTTGGCCAGGCCAGGCTCATGATGGTCTATCAAAAGCTGTTTGCCGAATATAACCAGACGGCGGCCCAGATATTAATGACGAAAAATACAGTGACAAATCCACAGTCCCGTTTTAATGCGCACAACACATTTAACGAGCTGCTGAAGCTGGGGACTATCCCCATTGTCAATGAAAATGATACGGTCGCAACCGATGAAATCCAGTTCGGCGACAACGACCGGCTTTCCGCTATTGTGGCGGCTCTGGTGGAAGCCGATATCCTGATCCTGATGTCGGATATCGACGGCCTCTACACCGATGACCCGAACAAAAACCCGGATGCTGCATTCATACCGCTTGTCAGAGAGCTGACACCGGAACTGCAGGCGATGGGAAAGGGAGCCTCGAGCAGTGTGGGAACCGGAGGAATGTCCGCCAAACTGGCGGCAGCCCAGATTGCCACCGGAAGCGGTTCAGATATGCTGATTGCCAACGCCTGCGACTTAAATGTTATTTACAGGATTCTGGAGGGGGAAGAGTGCGGAACTCTTTTTACCGCCCACGAAAATAAAGATTTCGATCTGAATACATATCTGAACAGTGAAAGCTGAAAACACTGCCGGAGTTCAGACAGGAAAGGACAGATTAAATAATGAATCAGGATAAAATTGACCGAATCAATACACTCTACCACAAGAGCCAGTCAGTCGGCCTTACGGAAGAGGAGAAGGAGGAGCAGAAATTGCTCCGCAAAGAATATATAGAAGCAATCCGCAGAAATATGCGCGGAACGTTAAACAATATTTCAATCAAGGAGAAAGACGGTACTATCACCGACTTAGGTAAAAAATATGGGAATATCAGTGACATCCAAAGCTGACCTTAGAAAAAAGGTTCTGGAGCTTAGAAAAAATCTGACGGAAGAAGAGACGGCCGGCTGGGATCAGGCAATCTGCCAAAAGATTAAGAATCTCGGGTTGGAAAAACAGTATGGTACTATTTACTGTTATATCAGCGTTCGCGGTGAGACAGGTACGGAAGCGTTAATCCGCTGGTATCTGGAGCAGGGACTCAAAGTAGCGGTTCCGCGCGTAAAAGGCAGGGAGATGGCTTTTTACTATATTGACTGTTTTGAAGATCTGGAGCCGGGCTGCTTCGGAATTCCCGAACCGAAAAAAAGCTGTATGACGGCAGAGGAAACAGACGCACCCGTCATTGTGCCGGGAGTCGCATTTTCGGAACGCTTTGAAAGAACCGGCTACGGAGCAGGTTATTATGACCGTTTCTTTGAAAAGGAACCGCAGCACAGAAAGATCGCAATCTGTTATGATTTCCAGATTGCAGAGGCTATAGCAGTGGATCAGTATGATGTATTAATGGATCAGATTATCACTCCCGGAAGGGAACTGAGCAGATTGTAGAAAGGAGAGGTACATATGCTTGAGGTTATTGGCAAACAGGCAAAGGACGCTTCCAGAAAGCTGGCAGTTCTCGGCTCAGTCAGAAAGAATGAAGGGCTGAGGGCCGCGGCAGAAGCTCTTCTTGAGGGGGAAGAACTCATTCTGGCCGCCAATCTGAAAGATATCAGGAAAGCAGAGCAAACGGGAATGAATCCGGGGATGATAGACCGTCTGACCCTGACTCATGAACGTCTTGCAGCTATCATCGAGGGTGTAAGACAGGTAATCAGCCTTGACGATCCGGTCGGCGAGGTTTTGGGCATGAAAGAAAGACCAAACGGCCTGCTGATCGGTCAGAAGCGCGTACCGATGGGCGTCATAGGCATGATCTACGAAGCCAGGCCCAATGTCACCGTGGATGCCTTTGCCCTCTGTTTTAAAGCGGGCAATGCCGTAATCCTGAAGGGAGGAAGCGACGCGCTGGAATCCAATAAGGAAATCGTAAGGTGGCTCAGAAAAGGGCTTGAAAATTGCGGTCTGCCGGCGGACTGCGTGCAGCTGATTACAGATACGGATCGCGAAGTGACAAAGCAGTTTATGAGGATGAACGGTTATATTGATGTTCTTATTCCGAGAGGCGGGGCCGGCTTAATCCGCACCGTGGTGGAGAACAGCACCGTCCCGGTTATCGAGACAGGAACAGGAAACTGCCATATCTATGTGGACGAAACTGCCGACTTTGATATGGCCCTGGATATTATTTTCAATGCCAAGACACAGCGAATCAGCGTCTGCAATTCCTGTGAATCACTGCTGATACACCGCAAAATAGCAAAAGACTTCCTGCCGCTTCTGAAAAAGCGGCTGGATGAAAAGCAGGTGGAAATCCGCGCCGATCAGGAGTCCGCAGCTATAGTACCTGACTTTAAAACAGCCACAGAAGAAGACTGGGGAATGGAATATCTGGACTATATTCTGTCCGTAAAACAGGTAGACTCCGTGGAGGATGCCATCGAACATATAAACCGGTATAATACAGGTCATTCCGAAGCAATCATTACAAAAGATTACGACAGCTCCAGAAAATTCCTGGATGGTGTTGATGCGGCTGCCGTATATGTCAATGCTTCGACACGCTTTACCGATGGTTTTGAATTCGGCTTCGGCGCCGAGATTGGAATCAGCACCCAGAAGCTTCACGCAAGAGGGCCGATGGGCCTGAAAGAGTTGACGACGACGAAATATATTATTTATGGCAGCGGGCAGGTGCGGCCTTAAATGGAGGATTTAGTTGAGAATGGAGGATTTAGTTGAGAATGGAGGACGCGTCCGGAACGGATCGGGTCAGGTGTGGTGAGATTGGTTTTTCTGGGTCTTCCGCCCCCCATGGAGGTTGGTCGTGGAGGGGGAATCCGGCCGGAATGAATTGCTGCGGGGACCGTTTGCACTCTTTGGAGTGCGCATCAGTGCTAAGCTCGTAAGGGACCTCGCTAAGCACCGGCGGACTCCCATGTCCCCTCCGCAATTGATTCCGCCTACTTCCCCTGGTCCATGTTTTCGCAGTGGACGGAAGACTCAGGCAAAGGTTTTCGCGGCACCTGACCCGGTCCGCTCCGGACGCTGATTGTCTCCAGTCTCAAAGGGGGAGGGAACCTTACACCAAACCACAATAAATTGAGCGGAATTAAATCCGGTGATATTCTTCCGGCCTTATTTCCGCTCAATTTATAATATAGCATATTTCTGGCCGCGACAAGGTCCGCCCCCGCACTTAACGCGTGAGACACTCAGCGGCCGCAGCCCAAAACCACAACAATCTTCCCCAGGGGACGAAAGACTCATAAAACCACCTCACCACCCCGTCCGCCGGCCGTACCGGCGGCGTCCTCACCTGCTTATTCCAATCTATAAAACATAGCCTCATCGAATAAAGCCGCCAGCTCAGCCTGGTCGCCGTACTCAAATCCGATTCTCCCCTCATATGCCATGGAATCACAGGAATCCGTCGCCACGTAGATTCGAAGCGTCCTGCCATCCTCCCTCAGGAAATCGATTGTTGCCGCATAAGGACACTTGGAAAAGCCGTACACATTGGTATCGTTTATCGCCCGGTCCATCATCTTTGATAAGGTATTAAGCTTTTCCCTGTCTTCGATTGTCTGCGTTCTCACCTCCTGGGTGAATGTCTCATCACCGCTGCCCGACGGAATCAAAAATTCAGGAAATGTCATTGCGGCGCTCTTTAATGGTGTTTTAAACCAATCCGGATCAAAGTCCCTGTAATCAGTCCCAACGACATTCTGTATTTCCTCCATTACAAGCCGGTAAAGTTCTTCATTCCTCTGAAGGGCTATGAATTCATTATCGTTTTTGGAATGGACTATCATATAACCCGGAGTATCATGATTCCCAAAAAACTCATATTCCCGGTCATCCAGAATCAGACTTGCACCGGTGGGCAAAAGAGAGCGGTCCATTTTGCGCAGACGCGTCCAGGCCTCCTGACGTGTGGCAATACCGGACTCTGTCTCCGAGGAAGACAGCAGTCCGCGGATTATTTCCGCTTTTTCATCATCTAAGGAAATCTGGCAGGGATATGGTTCTGAATAAAATTTCACCGTGTCATCGTTCTGGTAATAGAACCAGACCGAAGGACTGTTTCCATCGTAAAATGAAAGGCCCGGTTTGCTTTTCAGGAAGTCAAGCGCCGCCCTTCCGTTTTCATTGAATGCATATTGAAAAGACGGATGAGCCGTACTACCTGATGCTCCCGACAATCCAAAACAAAAGCTGTCCAGCATATCATATCCGAACGGCATGTCTAAAAATGTATATCCGCCCAGGCGGTAGAGAAGAATTTCCGTACCATCCCCGTTGTAATAACCAATTCTCAGTTCTTCACCATCCGTATCAGGTCCCGAATAATTGGCAATGCTGACATTCTTAAAATCATCGTAAACCGGCGCATCCTCACGCCGGACCGCAATATAATACTCCATCTTTCCGCCGTCGGTCCGTCCCGTAACATCATAATGTCCCAGAAGCAGATCCGACAGCTTCTTTGTCCTGCTTTCTTCCACCGGCCGGAAAACGGCATCGTCAATATAGCGTTCCACGAGGGAAATATATTCATCCTGCAAACGGAGAGTCGTTACTTCCTCTGTTTCCTCTGTTTCGCCTCCATCCGGCACAGCAGGGACGGAGACGGCGGGTTCCCTGCTCGCAGAGGGCGGTTTTGCGCATGCGGATAGGGCAGCCATAGCTCCAAACAGGATTGCGCAGTATAACTTTTTCATAAAAGATACCTTTCTGAATACTGTGCTGACCGTTTATACGTTTGACGGGCACAGATGTCAGACCTTCCATATTTTAGTTCTTCTGTCAACAACTTCATAATTACAATATCATAAATGGAACAGGAGTTTCAATTAACAATCTCTTAAGAGTTATTACCTTTTTTGCGATTCACCGGTCCCCTCATTATTCGGCGGTACTGTGAATGTTTTTGTCATTATATGCCGGTAGTGGAAGCTGCTTCCTCGTTTTCCAGCAAAAACAGCCCTTCAGTGGGGGAATTGTAGTAAAAATGTAAGATAGAGGGAAAATTCGTAAAAGAAATGCACTTGATAAATTCATTCCATTATAGTAATATTAACTAATGTATGAAAACGATGGAAGATGTAAGGAGAAATACATATTTTATGACTTCAATAGATTACGAGACAATCGACCTGTCCGGCCTGCCCCCTGAGACGGAGCCTGCCAGACAACAATATTTCATTGCCAGGTGCAGACAATGGGTCACAGAAAAGAGCGAAGAGCTGGGAAGACCGATGACCTGTTTTATCTCAACCTTCGGATGCCAGATGAACGCCCATGATTCGGAAAAGCTGATGGGAATCCTCCTGGAAGCCGGATTTACGGAGGGGCAGAGCGAGGAATCCGACTTTGTTCTTTATAATACCTGCACAGTCCGCGAGAATGCAAATCAGCGTGTTTACGGACGGCTGGGCTATCTGAACAGCCTGAAAAAGAAGAATCCCCATATGATAATCAGTCTCTGCGGCTGCATGATGCAGGAGCCTGAAGTGGTGGAGAAGCTTAAGAAGAGTTACCGCTTTGTCGATATTATTTTCGGCACCCATAATATATACAAGCTGGCCGAACTTCTCTCAGAGAGAATTGACGGCAGGAAAATGGTAATTGATATCTGGAAGGATACCGCGAAAATTGTCGAGGATCTTCCGTCCGAACGGAAATACCCGTTTAAATCGGGGGTTAATATCATGTTTGGCTGCAACAATTTCTGCAGCTACTGTATCGTTCCTTATGTCAGAGGACGGGAGCGGAGCCGTAATCCGGAGGATATCATACGTGAGATAGAAGCGCTGGTTGCAAGCGGTGTCGTAGAGATTATGCTTCTCGGCCAGAATGTCAATTCTTACGGAAAGAATCTGGAAAAGCCCATCACCTTTGCAGAGCTGCTACAGCAGATCGAGCAGATTGAAGGACTTGAGCGGATCCGGTTTATGACATCCCACCCCAAGGATTTGTCGGACGAGCTGATAGAAGTGATGAAACATTCACGCAAGATTTGCCGCCATCTGCACCTCCCGCTTCAGTCGGGCAGCAGCAGAATATTGAATCTGATGAACCGGAAGTATACAAAAGAACAATATCTGACGCTGGCCGCGAAAATTAAAGAGGCGATACCGGATATATCCCTGACCACCGATATTATTGTCGGTTTTCCGGGGGAGACGGAGGAAGATTTTGAGGAAACCATGGACGTGGTTCAGAGAGTCCGCTATGACAGCGCCTTCACCTTTATCTACTCCAAACGTACCGGCACGCCGGCCGCCTCCATGGAGGATCAGGTTCCGGAAGATGTGGTAAAGGAGCGGTTTGACCGTCTTCTCAAAGAAGTGCAGGCGATCTCTGCCCAGGTTTGCGGCAGGGAAGTCCACACCGTACAGGAGGTACTGGTGGAGGAACCGGATGATCATGAGGAAGGTTTTCTTACAGGAAGGCTTTCCAATAACACCATCGTGCACTTCCCCGGAAGCAGAGAGCTTATCGGGAAAATTGTCAAAGTATACCTTGAGCAGTCCAAAGGCTTTTACTACATGGGCAGGCAGCTTGACGCCGCCCGGGACTCTCTTAAGGATAAATAAGGAGGAAATTTTCTATGAAAAAGCACTACAAGGGTCTTGCTGTTGCCTTGTCGGCGGTAATGCTGGCCGGCGGAAGTTTTACAGCATATGCAGGACCTGCAAGTGAAGCCGGCTCACCGGCCGCACCATCAGGCAATTCAGGCGATAGCGGTTTTGGTCCGGGCGGCACAACTGCCGCAGGGCACCAGCAGCAACAGTCTGACACAGAACAGGCAGCGGTGGAGGATACCTCTCTTCATGTAGCAGTAAATTATACGTTTGAGTCTGCCGGAGATATCACGGCTTTCTCCATGGACTTGAAGAATTTTGACGGAATCGGAGGAGTGTCCTACCGTGCCTACACGAATACAGGAGGATTCCTGTGGTGGTATCATGACGGAGGCCTGACAGGCGTTCCCGGAGACGGCAACTATGTAGAGGCATTCCAGATCCAGCTTACCGGAGATGCCGAGCGTCTTTATGACGTCTACTACAGCGCCACATCAACAGGCCAGGGGAAGATGGGCTGGGCGATGAACGGTCAGATTGCCGGAACCAGCGATATCGGTGAGAAGCTTCTCGATATCGAAGTGGTACTTGTTCCGAAAGGAGCCCAGGGACCGGTGAGCGATGCTCCCAGATATGTGACTCCGCTTTCAGGCCGCCTTGTCCTCGCAGAAAAAGAGACAACACTCGTCAATGAGGATGGAACGGGCTACAACGGATGGGTATCCAACGACCATGCCCGCTATTATTTCATCGACGGACATGCGCTTACAGGATGGCAGTATGTAGACGGCTATAAGTTCTACTTTGATTCCTACGGCCGCCTTGTACAGAATGTGGAGCCGTTAATCGGCAAACAGAGCAGCTATCTTTTGAAGGTAAATAAAACCCTCAACTGCCTGACCGTCTATGCAAAGGATGGGAATAACGGCTATATTCTCCCGGTAAAGGCTATGCTGACTTCGGTGGGAGACGATACGCCAATCGGAACCTTCTATACTCCTGAGAAATACCGCTGGAGACTGATGGTAAACGATACTTATACGCAGTATGCAACAAGAATCACTCAGGGCTTCCTGTTACATTCCATTACATATGAGGAGCCTGATATTAACAAGCTGATGACAGTTGGATACAATGGTCTGGGAGTTACCAGATCGCTCGGCTGCGTACGCTTAACGTGTGAGAACTCCAAATGGATCTATGATAACTGTGCTCTCGGCACAGCGGTTACGATTTATGAAGATCCAAATGTAGCCTCCCCGTTCGACGTGCCTGAGCTGGTTCCGCTCTCCTTCGAGCAGACATGGGATCCGACTGACCCACTGATTGTGAGATAAGAGAAGAGAGGTAAAACGTGGCACAGCTTTCACCAATGATGACCCAGTATCTGGAGACTAAGAAACAATATCCCGACTGTATTCTGTTTTACAGACTCGGAGATTTTTATGAGATGTTCTTTGAGGATGCCTTAACGGCATCCCGGGAACTGGAAATTACATTAACTGGAAAAGACTGTGGACTTGAGGAACGCGCACCTATGTGTGGCGTTCCTTATCACGCGCTTGAAGGTTATTTGAGTAAACTGGTCCAGAAGGGCTACAAGGTGGCAATCGGAGAGCAGGTGGAGGATCCGAAGACGGCAAAAGGTCTTGTGAAGAGAGAGGTAATCCGGGTTGTTACGCCGGGTACCATTACCAATTCCCAGGCTTTGGAGGAGTCGAAGAATAATTACCTGATGGGAATCGTTTATACGGACGGAATATTCGGAATCTCCGTGGCCGATGTCAGCACCGGCGATTACCTTGTCACCGAAGTCAAATCAGAGCGCAATCTGATTGATGAAATCTACAAATTTTCACCTTCTGAGATCATATGCAATGAAGCATTTTATATGTCGGGAATCGATTTAGATGATTTGAAGAACAGACTTCACGCTGTAATTTCAGATCTGGATAATCGGTTCTTTTCTGATGAATTCTGCAGAAAACTTCTGCGGGATCATTTTCATGTAGAGAATCTGGAAGGCCTTGGACTTTCAGACTATGAGACCGGCACCATTGCCGCCGGTGCCGTGCTTCAGTATCTCTATGAGACGCAGAAAAATTCATTGGAGCACCTGACCAGAATCACCCCCTATACAACCGGCCAGTTTATGATGCTCGACACCTCCACAAGGCGTAACCTGGAGCTGATTGAGACGCTCCGTGAAAAGCAGAAGAGGGGGACCCTGCTCTGGGTGCTGGACAAGACAAAGACGGCGATGGGAGCCAGGATGCTCCGTTCCTTTGTGGAACAGCCGCTGATTCATAAAGAAGAGATTTTAAAACGGCAGAATGCCATCGAAGAGCTGAATATGAATTATATCTCCCGGGAAGAAATCTGTGAGTATTTGAATCCAATCTACGATTTGGAGAGACTTCTGGGACGCATCAGCTATAAGACGGCCAATCCCAGAGATCTGATATCCTTTAGAAATTCCCTCGAGATGCTGCCGCACATTAAACATATTTTAAAAGAGTTCCGTTCAGAGCTGCTCACAGAGATTGAAGGACAGCTTGATCCGCTGGAGGATTTAAAAAAGCTGATTGACGAAGCCATTATCGACGATCCGCCTGTTTCTGTCAGGGACGGCGGCATTATAAAGGACGGCTTTCATGAGGAGGCGGACCGGCTGCGCCATGCCAAAACAGAAGGAAAGACATGGCTTGCCGAACTGGAGCAGAAGGAGAAGGAGAGCACCGGTATTAAAAACCTGAAAATCAAATATAACAAGGTGTTTGGTTATTATTTTGAGGTTACAAACTCCTTCAAAGATCTGGTTCCCGATTATTTTATCCGGAAACAGACGCTTACCAATGCGGAGCGTTATACAACCGACCGTTTAAAAGAGCTTGAGGATGTGATTATGGGGGCGGAGGACAAGCTGTTCTCCCTTGAATACGAATTATTCTGCCAGGTCAGGGACGGTATCGCCGCAGAGGTAAAACGGATCCAGGAGACGGCCCATGCCGTCGCCCTCACCGATGTGCTGACTTCCCTCTCCGTGGTGGCTGTAAGGAATAATTACGTTAAGCCTTCCATCAATGAAAAGGGGATTATCCATATTAAAAACGGCCGTCATCCGGTGGTGGAGCAGATGATGTCCGGAGGAATGTTCGTGGCGAACGACACTTATCTGGATAACGGAAAAAACAGGGTATCCATCATCACAGGCCCCAATATGGCCGGAAAATCCACTTATATGAGACAGACTGCGCTCATCACGCTGATGGCCCAGGTGGGCAGTTTTGTACCGGCGGATGAGGCTGATATCGGCCTGTGCGATCGGATATTTACCCGTGTCGGCGCATCCGATGATCTGGCTTCGGGCCAGAGTACCTTCATGGTGGAGATGACTGAGGTTGCCAATATCTTAAGAAACGCAACCCGCAGCAGCCTGCTGATTCTCGATGAAATCGGGCGGGGAACCAGCACCTTTGACGGTCTTTCCATTGCCTGGGCTGTTGTGGAGTACATAAGCAACACAAAGCTTCTGGGTGCGAAGACACTCTTTGCCACTCACTATCATGAACTGACGGAGCTGGAAGGCACTATGAGCGGTGTCAACAATTACTGTATCGCCGTCAAGGAACAGGGAGACGACATCGTATTCTTACGTAAAATCGTAAAAGGCGGTGCCGATAAGAGCTACGGAATCCAGGTCGCAAAGCTGGCAGGTGTTCCGGAGCTTGTAATCGAACGGGCCAAGGAACTGGTGGAGGAGCTGAGTGATGCTGATATCACCGCCCGGGCCAAGGAAATCGCGGAAAACGGCCCCGGCATTGTGGCGCACAAAAAACTCAGCAAACCGGATGAAGTGGATCTGCTTCAGATGTCCATCTTCGATACGGTCAGCGAGGAGGACATTATAAAAGAACTGATGGAACTGGAAATCAACCGCATGTCCCCCATAGACGCCCTGACCACGCTGGATAAGATGCAGTCCCGTCTGAGGAACCGGTGGGTTAACCAGTAAGTATAAGGAGGCGAAACGATGGCAAACATTCAAGTATTAGATCAGAATACGATCAACCAGATCGCAGCCGGTGAGGTAATTGAACGCCCTGCCTCCGTTGTGAAGGAGCTGCTGGAGAACGCTGTCGATGCCAAATCCACGGCGGTTACGGTGGAAATCCGTGACGGAGGACTCTCCATGATCCGCGTGACGGATAACGGCTGCGGAATCCCGAAAGAAGAAATTCCGCTTGCCTTTCTGCGCCATGCGACCAGTAAAATCAGGACGGTCGAGGATTTGTTCACCGTAGCCTCCCTGGGGTTTCGCGGAGAGGCTTTATCCAGTATCGCCTCCGTGGCCCAGGTGGAGCTTATCACAAAAACCACAGGGAGCATGTCAGGTTCCAGATATCAGATTGAGGGCGGAGAGGAGATAGCGTTAGAAGAGGTGGGGGCTCCGGAAGGGACCACCTTTATCGCGAGAAATCTCTTCTATAATACGCCGGCCCGGAGGAAATTCTTAAAGACTCCGATGACGGAAGGCGCCCATGTGGCGGATTTGGTGGAAAAGATTGCCCTTTCCCATCCGGAAATCTCCATACGGCTGATTCAGAACGGACAGAGTAAGCTTCATACATCCGGCAACCATAACCTGAAGGATATCATTTATACTATATTTGGACGGGAGATTGCCGCCAACCTGATTGCGGTGCAGTCGGGGGCCGATCCGGTGAAAGTCGAAGGCTTTATCGGCAAGCCGCTGATTGCAAGAGGCAACCGGAACTATGAAAATTATTTTATAAACGGACGGTATATTAAGAGCAGTCTGATAAATAAAGCAATTGAGGACGCCTATAAACCGTTCATGATGCAGCACAAATACCCGTTTACAATGCTGCAGTTTACAATTGAGCCGAAATTTCTGGACGTGAATGTCCATCCGGCCAAGATGGAGCTGCGTTTCAGGGACGGAGAGATGGTCTACAGAATGGTGTACCATACGATTTCTATGGCCCTGTCCCAAAAGGAGCTGATTCCCCAGGTGGAACTGCCGGGAGGCGGCCAGGAGAGCGCCAATGCGCAGGCCAGGGGCCTGAAGCCGGTTGTAATTAAGGAAAACCGGCCTGAGCCTTTTGAAAAACGCAGGCTCCAGACGGAATCACTGATTAAGTCTGCGGCCACGTCAGAGCTTTCGGGAGAACCGGAGACCTCCGCTTATACCGAACGTGTGTCAAAAACTGCTTTTCCGGCCATTGCCGACATGCCTGCCGTTTACGGCCGGCAGCCTGCTTCGGCAGGCATGGCAGATGCCGCAGAACAGCCGGAAACTCTTCGAATGCCGGAAACTTCAAAGACGCCGGAAGCCTCCGGGCCTTTGGAGCTCCCGGAGCAGTACAGGCCGGTACCGGCAGAAGGAAAAACACAGAATCCGGCAGGGGCCAAAGAGATACTTCCAAAGCAGGAGCCGCCGAAGCAGTTAGATCTCTTTGAAGAAAAGCTGCTGACAAAACAGGCAAGAAATGAACATGTTCTGATCGGCCAGCTTTTTGACACTTACTGGCTGGTTCAGTTTCATGATAACCTTTATATCATCGACCAGCATGCGGCCCATGAGAAGGTACTTTATGAAAAAACCATGGCCTCGCTTAAAAAACGGGAATACACCTCCCAGATGATCAATCCTCCCATCATCCTGACTCTGTCGGGAAATGAAGAGCTGATGCTGAAAAAATACATGGAACATTTTACAGCGGTTGGTTTTGAGATAGAACATTTCGGCGGTAAGGAATATGCAGTGCGGGCCGTTCCGGCCAATCTGTTCTCTATTGCCAAGAAGGAACTACTGATGGAGATGATAGACGGCCTGACCGACGGCGTCGATCAGGGAACGCCGGACATAATTAATGAAAAAATAGCATCCATGTCATGCAAGGCAGCGGTAAAAGGCAATCATGCAATGTCGGCCGCTGAAGCAGACAGTCTGATTGACGAACTGCTGGAGCTTGAAAATCCGTATGCCTGCCCCCATGGAAGGCCGACGATAATTACAATGAGTAAATATGAGCTGGAGAAAAAATTCAAACGAATCGTATAGGAGGTTTACATAATTAAATTATGTAAACTATATAACGGTTTTCAACTCGGGAGCAGCACCGCATATGCAGGAATAATAGCAAGGACAATAGCAGGAACAATATATGAAGAAACCTATAATCATAATAACAGGCCCTACGGCCGTAGGAAAAACCTCCCTCTCCATCGGCCTTGCCAAACGGATTGGGGGAGAGATTATCAGCGCTGATTCCATGCAGGTTTACAGGCATATGGATATCGGGTCCGCAAAAGCCACAAAAGAAGAGATGGATGGAATTCCCCATCATCTGATTGATATACTGGAGCCTTCCTGCGACTTTAATGTCGTCATGTTTCAGAAAAAGGCCAGGGAAGCTCTGGAGGATATCTATTCCCGCGGTTCCCTGCCGATTATTGCCGGAGGCACCGGCTTTTATATACAGGCTCTTCTCTACGACATCGATTTTACGGAGACAGAGGAGGACAATGCTTTCCGCTGCGGGATGGAACGGCTGGCCCGTGAAAAAGGTCCCGGCTTTCTCCATGCCATGCTTAAACAGGCGGATCCGGAATCAGCTGCCGCGATTCATCCGAATAATATTAAAAGGGTCATCCGAGCACTGGAATACCATCATCAGACAGGAGAGAAGATATCGGATCATAACGAGGCTGAACGGCAGAAGGAATCACCCTATCAGTTTTTCTATTATGTCGTAAATACCGACCGGGCGATTCTTTATGAACGGATTGACCGCCGCGTGGATCAGATGATCCGGGACGGACTGATAGAAGAGGTGAAATCTCTCAGGGCCATGGGCTGCACCAGACAGATGGTATCCATGCAGGGACTTGGCTATAAAGAGATTATGGATTATCTGGATGGTTTGTACAGCCTTGAGGAGGCCATCCATATTCTGAAGCGTGATACAAGACATTTTGCAAAGCGCCAGCTTACCTGGTTTAAAAGAGAACGCTGCGTGCGCTGGCTGAACCTGCCTGATTTTGATAATGACAGGGAAAAAGTGCTTGAATATATAATCGCGGAGTTCAATCAGGAGACGCAGACAGCACATCACTGAATTTTACCGTTATGAAAGGAAATGAAAAATGGAATTGGAAGAGATATACAAAAACCTTGGAATCAGCCGGGAAGTACTTGAATTCGGCAGCAGGACCGAGGCTATGCTGAAAACGCGCTTCGAGGAAATCGACAGCAATGCGGAATATAACCAGTTGAAGGTGATTGCTGCAATGCAGAAAAACCGGGTCAGCGACATTCATTTTTCCGGTACGACGGGATATGGATATAATGATCTCGGCCGGGAGACACTGGAACAGGTGTACGCAGACGTGTTCCACACAGAGGATGCCCTGGTACGCCCGCAGATTACCTGCGGAACACATGCGCTTTATACGGCCCTGGCCGGCAATCTGCGCCCGGGTGACGAACTTCTGTCACCAGTCGGAAAACCATACGACACGCTGGAGGAAGTCATCGGCATCAGGCCGTCGAACGGTTCACTGAAAGAATATGGGATTACGTACCGTCAGGTAGACCTCCTCGAAGACGGAAGCTTTGATTTTGACGGGATTAAAGCCGCCGTTAACGAGAAAACAAAGCTTGTGACCATACAGCGTTCCAAAGGATATGCCACCAGGCCGACTCTCTCGGTGAAGAGAATTGCCGAGCTGATCGCCTTTGTCAAAGGAATCAGGGCGGATATCATCTGTATGGTGGACAACTGCTACGGCGAATTTGTAGAGCGTATCGAGCCGAGTGACGTGGGCGCCGATATGGTGGTCGGCTCCCTGATTAAAAATCCGGGCGGCGGCCTTGCTCCCATCGGAGGCTATATTGCCGGAACAAAAAAATGCATTGAAAACGCCGCCTACCGTCTCGGCTCCCCCGGACTCGGAAGAGAAGTGGGGGCCAGCCTTGGTGTCAATCAGGCTCTGTTCCAGGGACTGTTTCTGGCCCCGACCGTGGTGGCGGGAGCTTTAAAGGGAGCCGTATTTGCGGCAAATATCTATGAAGCCCTTGGTTTCCAGGTCGTACCGAACGGAACCGAATCACGCCACGATATAATCCAGGCCGTCACCTTTGGAAAACCGGAAGGCGTTATCGCATTCTGCCAGGGAATCCAGGCGGCCGCCCCGGTGGACAGTTATGTGACACCCGAACCCTGGGACATGCCTGGCTATGATTCCCAGGTCATTATGGCGGCCGGGGCATTCATCCAGGGCTCTTCAATAGAATTGTCTGCCGACGGGCCCATCAAGCCTCCCTATTCCGTGTTTTTCCAGGGCGGACTGACTTGGTACCATGCAAAGCTTGGGATTCTTATGTCGCTCCAGAAGCTGCTGGATGCCGGTCTGGCAAGGCTAACCTGATCATGGAGATTTAACTGAGGTTGGGAGGACGCGTCCGGAACGGACCATGTCCGGTGTGGTGGGGGGACTAGCTGAGTCTTCCGTCCCCGGGGGGAGGTTGTCGTGAGGGGGGAATCCGGCCGGAATGAATTGCTGCGGGGACCGTTTGCACTCTTTGGAGTGCGCATCGGTGCTAAGCTCGTGAGGGACCTCGCTAAGCACCGGCGGACTCCCATGTCCCCTCCGCAATTGATTCCGCCTACTTCCCTGGTCCAGGTTATCGCCGGGGACGGAAGACTCAGGCGAAGGTTTTCGCAGCACCGGACATGGTCCGTTCCGGCCGCTGATTGTCTCCAACCTTAAATGGGGAGGGCCCTGTCGCGGCCACTGCGTGTTTACGGCAGGCCGATATCAAATCCTCCACAATTTTTTATAAAAGGTGTATTGATGGCATATCGTATTTCCCACACACGGTAGCACTGAGTGGCCTCGACAAGGTCCGCCCGCACTTAACGCGTGAGACACTCAGCGGCCGTACCGGCGGCGTCCTCACCTGCTTAACTAAATCTCCATATGTTTTAGCAACAGCCCCCCGTCTGAGCTGTTACCGTTTAATAAATCTTTAATAAAAAACTCAGCCTCCTGATGTATACAGGCAGGCCGGTTTATGCTACAATAAGAAGAATCGGTGTAATGCCCCATAAATGGAAATCATTACTAACCGGGATACAAGGGAGAGAACAAACAGAAATGAGCAGAGCGAAAAACTTCTGGATCCTGCTGCTGTTTTTACTGACAGGAATTGTACTTGGCGGTTTTATCGGGAACCTGGCTTCCGATATACCGTGGCTGACCTGGCTGAATTTCGGAGAAACCTTTGGACTGACCGAGCCGGTTGTCCTCAATTTCGGAATTCTTGTTATTACCTTCGGTCTTACAATCAGAATCACGATGGCGAGTATTGTCGGAGTGATTATTGCAGTCATTACATATCGTCTGGTCTGAAGCTGAGACAGCGCGGCTGAAAGCCAAACTGTTTCATTGATGGCGGTGGCCTGTGCGCGGAGCGTGCGGATTATCGTTCCATATCCTTACACTGTACTTGGAGAGGCACGGTGAGGAGGAGTAGTGAAAAGACGTACGATGAAAGAACTGCCCTATTCGGACAGACCTTATGAAAAATGTCTGGCATCGGGGCCGGAGAGCCTGACGGATGCCGAGCTTTTGTCGGTTATTTTAAGAACCGGCGCAAGAGGTGAAAGTTCTCTGGAGCTTTCAAAACAAATTCTGGAACTCAGCTATCCCGCAGGGATTCTGGGACTTCTTCATCTTTCCCTGCCAGAACTGATGGCAGTCAGGGGGATTGGCAAGGTAAAAGGAATTGAATTACTGTGTATCGGTGAATTATCCCGGCGTATCTGGAGAACACTGGTCACGGAAGAGGCGGTGGTTTTCAACGAACCGGCCGTTATTTCCGGCTTCTATATGCAGGATATGCGCCATATGGAGCAGGAAGAACTGCATCTAATGATGCTGAATACGAAAAATGTACTGATTAAGGATTCTCTGATTTTCCGGGGAACCGTCAATATGTCGGTTGCCTCTCCCAGAGAGATGTTTATCGAGGCGCTGCGCTATCACGCAGTCCATATTATCCTGGTCCACAACCATCCCAGCGGAGACCCTTCCCCCAGCAGTGAAGACAAAAAGCTGACTGCTCAGGTAAAAGAAGCGGGGGCTCTTCTTGGTATCCGGCTACTGGATCATATTATTATCGGGGATAATTCTTATTTCAGTTTTAAAGAACGGGGAATTATATAGCTATGAAGAACAGCAAATATATCCTGGCAGGGCTGTCTGTTTTCTGTGTCCTGCTGATTGCCGTAACATCCATCAACAGCAGCTTTCTTACGCCGCTGCGTACCGGTGTCGGATACTTCCTTGTACCGCTCCAGTCGGGTATGAATACCGTTGGTACAAGCCTTTACAACAATATCAGGGACTATTCCTCCCTGAAGGAGGCGCAGGCGGAGAATGCAAGGCTCACGCAGCGTATTGATCAGCTGACTGAGGAGAATAACCGGCTTCAGGCAGAACAGTTTGAGCTGGAACGCTTAAGGGAGCTTTACCAGCTTGATCAGGACTATATGCAGTATGAGAAGGTGGCGGCCCGCGTTATCGCCAAAGACTCCGGCAACTGGTTCCAGATTTTCCGGATTGACAAAGGCTCGGCCGATGGAATCAAAGTTAATATGAATGTCATGGCCGGCGGCGGACTGGTGGGAATTGTCACCGATGTGGGGGCGAATTACGCCACGGTCAGGGCCATTATCGACGACGACAGCAATGTCAGCGGAATGTCCATGCGTTCCGGGGATACCTGCAACGTATCCGGTAATCTGACCTTGTATCAGGAAGGACGTCTCGGCCTTGATCACATCAAAAAGGACTATGACATCCAGAACGGCGACAAGATTATCACATCCAATATCAGTGATATCTTTCTTCCCGGTCTTTTGATTGGCTATGCCGCCGATTTGTCCACCGATGCCAACAATGTTACGAAATCAGGTTTCATCATTCCTGTAGCGGAATTTGACAACCTGCAGGAAGTACTGGTTATCACCCAGCTGAAAAACGGGGGAGAAGAAGATGCGCAAAGTACTGATTAATATTATACTTCTGATCCTGGCATTTACGATCCAGATATGTGTGTTTCCTCAGATCGCCTTTCTGTCTTCGGCGCCGAACCTTCTTCTCATTTCCGTATTTATATGCGGGTTCATTGAGGGCAAGGAGGCCGGCATGTTTTACGGCCTGATAGCCGGGCTTTTCATGGATCTTTTTTACAGCGGTCCTTTTGGCTTTTATACCCTGTTTTACATCAATATGGGATACCTGAACGGAATCTGCACAAAGTACTATTATGAGGACTATATTACACTGCCTCTTGTGCTGAGCATCGTCAATGATCTGGCATACAATATGTATATTTATATATTCCGTTTCCTGATCAGAAACAGGCTGAATTTCGGCCATTACTTTATTAAAATCATGATTCCGGAAATCATATTTACAACCGTAACCACCCTGATTGTTTACCGTTTCTTTCTTTTTATATACCGTAAGCTGAAGGCGTGGGAGCAAAGGAGAGACAAGAATCTTGTTTGATGACCTGAAAGAATTTTTAAAAGAATTAATCAAAAAAGTGGTTACCTCCCGTCTTTTCGCCCTTTCCGCAGTCTTTTTTATTATGTTCTGTGTGCTGGTCGGCAGGCTTTTTAAGCTGCAGATCGTCGAGGGAGAAGAGTATCAGGATGCCTATATAGCCCTGGCTGAAAAAGTCATTAAGACAGACAGCACAAGGGGCAATATTTACGACAGAAACGGGAATGTGCTGGCTTACAATGAGCTTGCCAATTCCGTTACCATACAGGATATCGGAGCCTTCCGCAAGGCGAGCCAGTTCGATTCGGACTGGAACAGGATGCTTTACGAGCTGGTGTCGATTCTGAACAAACACGGTGAAACCGCCCAGGGAAGCCTAGAACTTATGATAGACCACAACGGTGAATTGGCCTATTCAACAAAGTCGGAGGCTGCCAGAAAGCGGTTTTTAAGAGATCTATACGGTAAGAAAAGCGTGGATGAACTGACCGATAAGGATGGCGATGCTCCGGCAGACGTTACGGCAGAAGAACTGTTCGATAAGCTGAAAGTACAGTACAAGCTTGATGAAACGAAGGATAAGAAGGGCAATCTCATTGAAATTCCGGATGAGGTCGCGCTTCAGATTATCAATATCCGTTACACCATGCGGTTCACTGCTTATCAGAAATACGAAACGACCACCATCGCTACCAACATCAGCGATGAGACGGTGGCTGATATACTGGAACACTCGGCGGATCTTCCGGGTGTCGATATCGAGGAATCCACAAACCGGGTATATAACGAAAGCTTGTATTTTGCACCGATTATCGGCTATACCGGAAAGGTTACCACGGAGCGTCTGGAGGAACTGAAGCAGGTGAATGACGACTATGAGTTAAACGATGTCGTTGGCAGAACCGGTATTGAGTCTTCCATGGAACTGGAGCTGAAGGGACAAAAAGGCTCCCAGACCGCTTATGTGGATAATGTGGGAAGAATACTGACGATAACAGATGAGGTACAGCCCGTGGCGGGCAATGATATCTGGCTGACTCTGGATTTAAACCTTCAGAAGGCCATCTATAACATACTGGAGAGACAGCTGGCCGGTGTTCTTCTGAAAACAATTGTAAACAAAGAGGCTGACGAAATCGTCTATACGGACTCGTCAAATATCAAGCTTCCCATTAAGGATGCCTATTTCCAGCTTATTAATAACAACGTACTCTCCCTGGAACAGTTTGCGTCGGACGAAGCCTCTGATGTGGAGCGCCAGATTAACGCAAAATATCTGAACGCCAGAGCCAGGATTGAAAACGACATACGAAGCGAGCTGTTATCCGGGAACGCCACTCTGATGCGTGATCTTTCGGAGGAGATGCAGGCGTATATGATTTATATTTATACCTACCTCTCCAGTGATGAGGCCGGAGTCATTATCAAGGATTCCATCGACACGAAAAGCGCAGAGTATCAGGCATGGAAAAACAATGCCATCAGCCTCCGGGATTATCTCTATTACGGTATTGCCAGCAACTGGATAGATACGACGAAACTGAACATCACCAGTAAGTATTCCAATGCCGACGATGTTTTCTCCGCCCTGGTGGATTATGTGTTCCAGAATCTGGCCGATGATACGGAGTTTACAAAGAAGATTTACCGCTACCTGATCAATAACAACGTGGTTTCCGGCAAAGAGCTGTGCCTCGCCCTGTATTCCCAGAATGTTTTGGCCTACGACGAGGCGGAGGTTAACCGCCTCCGTGCCAGCGGGGATGATTATGCGTTTGAATTTCTGATGAACAAAATCAGAAATATTGAGATTACACCCGCCCAGCTTGCACTCGATCCATGTACGGCCAGTTGTGTTGTCACCAATGTCAGAACAGGAGAGGTTATGGCTCTGGTCACATACCCGAGCTATGACAACAACCGGATTTCCGACCCGGAATATTTTGCCCAGCTCAATGCCGATCAGTCGCTGCCGCTGCGAAACAACGCAACCCAGACGCTGAAGGCTCCCGGTTCCACCTTTAAGCCTATCACGGCCATTGCCGGACTGGAGGAAGGGGCAATCCGGATTGATGAAACCATCAACTGTACCGGTGAATACGAGGAGGCCAATCCGCCGATCAAATGCTGGAAATATCCGGGCTTCCACGGCCCTTTGAATGTAATCGGCGGTATAGAGAATTCCTGTAACTACTTTTTCTCCGAGCTGGCACACAGGCTGTCGCTGGATGCGGATGGAAATTACAATCCGGATAAAGGTTTGGAGGTACTCAGAAAATACGCCACAATGTTCGGCCTGGACCAGCCGTCCGGGATCGAAATTTATGAGGCCAATCCGGAGATTACCAACAAGGACCCGGAGCGTTCCGCCATGGGGCAGGGTACGCATAACTATGCCAACGTACAGCTGGCCCGCTATGTAACGGCGCTGGCCAACAGAGGAACGGTATTTGATTTAAGCCTGATCGACAAGGAGACCGATTCCCAGGGCAACCTGGTTAAGGATTATACGCCGGCGGTCCATGCCCAGCTCGATATCGCCCAGTCCACATGGGACGCGGTGCAGCAGGGTATGAGACAGGTTATCACAAACAGCAGTACAAAGAAAATTTTCAATAACCTGGATGTCAGCATTGCCGGTAAGACAGGTACGGCACAGGAGTCGGACAAGAGAGGAAACCATGCATTTTTCGTTTCCTTCGCGCCTTATGAGAACCCTGAGATTGCCGTCACCGTCAACATTCCGAACGGTTATTCCTCATCCAATGCCGCAATGGTGGCAAAACACGTATACCGTTACTACTACAACTATACCACACTTGATAATATCATGACCTCCGGAGCGCTGGACGCATCCAATGAGAGGATTAACGGAGACTAAGAGGTGAGTGTTTCATGCAAAGTTCCGTAGTTATCAAGGGCAGCAAGGCCGGAATGACGGTCATACTGAATCCGGATGTGCCCTTTGAGCAGCTAATAGAAGACATAGGAAAAAAATTCAGGGAGAGTTCCCGGTTCTGGGGTTCCATTCAGATGACTCTGACCCTGGAGGGGCGTACACTTACACCTTCTGAGGAATTTCAGATTGTGGATGCCATCACGGCCAATTCACAGATTGATATCCTCTGTATCCTGGATACCGATGCCAACCGCATCGCCAAATGTGAGAAGGCCCTGACCGAACGCCTGATGGAGCTTTCCTCCCAGACAGGGCAGTTCTATAAGGGCAGCCTGCAGAAAGGCGATGTGCTGGAGTCGGAGGCCAGTATCGTGATTATCGGCGATGTCTGCCACGGCGCACGCGTCATCGCGAAGGGCAATGTGATTGTACTGGGAGTGTTAAATGGTACGGTCCATGCCGGAGCTGCCGGGGGCAACGCCGTGATCGTCGCATTCGATATGGCTCCCACACAGCTTCGTATTGCCGATTACTGTACCAGGGCAGAGGAAAAAGGAAAGCGGCTCGGCCGGGGACCTATCATTGTTTCAGTGGAAGAAGACAGTCTGGTTGTCCGGCCAATTAAAAAGAGTTTCTTAAATTATTTAAATTTTATTTAATACTGGAAATATTTCTGATTTTAGAGTAGAATAATAGGGTAAACTGAATACAGGAGGATGTTCAAATGAGTGAAGTCATTGTTGTTACTTCCGGAAAAGGAGGCGTCGGCAAGACAACGACTTCCGCGAATGTCGGAACAGGCCTTGCCATGCTGGGAAAGAGAGTCGTATTAATCGATACCGATATAGGGCTCAGAAACCTGGATGTGGTCATGGGACTGGAGAACCGGATTGTATATAATCTGGTGGACGTAGTGGAAGGCAATTGTCGCATGAAGCAGGCGCTTATTAGAGACAAAAGATATCCTAACCTGTTTTTACTGCCGTCGGCACAGACGAGGGACAAGTCAAGTGTCAACCCGTCGCAGATGGTAAAGTTAGTAGAGTACCTGAAAGAAGATTTTGATTACATACTATTAGATTGCCCGGCCGGTATAGAACAGGGATTTAAGAATGCCGTCGCCGGAGCAGACAGAGCACTTGTCGTCACCACGCCGGAAGTATCCGCCATCCGCGATGCAGACCGTATCATCGGCCTTCTGGAAGCCGATGCCACCAAACGTATTGAACTGATCATCAACAGGATACGAATGGATATGGTACACCGCGGAGACATGATGTCGGTCGATGATGTGATGGATATCTTGTCCATCCCTGTCATCGGAACCGTGCCGGATGATGAGGACATCGTCATTTCCACCAATCAGGGTGAGCCTCTGGTGGGAATGAACGGATATGCCGGTCAGGCCTATCTGAACATTTGCAAAAGAATACTTGGTGAGTCGGTACCGTTTATGAATCTGGAAAACAGCCGGAATATATGGTCCAGAATAACCTGTCTGCTTAAGCGGGCTTAAGGGAGGGACTGTATGATGCATTTAGTGGAGCTGTTTGGCCGGAAGAATTCAGGCGAAATCGCAAGGCAGCGCCTAAAACTATTGCTGGTTTCTGATCGGGCAGGCTGCTCGCCGGAACTGCTGGAGATGATACGCAGTGACTTTATCCACGCCGTCTCCAGGTATATGGAAGTGGATACAAACGATCTCACCGTATGCGTCATCAGGAGTTCAACTGATGAATACAAGGGAAAAGTACCTGCGCTGTATGCCAGCATACCGATTCGCGACTTACAGAATAAGGGGCCATTTACAGCATGATATTCGATTACAACTTTAAAAATTACAATTTCCGCATAATTTTTTATATGCTGGCTCTCAGTACACTCGGTGTTCTCGTGGTTGCCAGCGCCAGCGGACAGGACCGGGCGACTGTACTCAAGCAGATCGTCGGGGTAGCGATAGCACTGGTCATATGCATCGTCGTTTCCCTGATTGATTATCACAAGTATTTTAAATTCAGCTCCATTATATATGTGGGCTGCGTTTCCCTGCTGCTTGCCGTACTGTTAATCGGAAAAAATACAAAAGGAGCAACCAGATGGCTGCGAATCGGCGGTATACAGATCCAGCCCTCTGAGTTTGTGAAAATAGGGCTTATTGTGATCCTTTCCTGGTTTCTGTCAAAGAATCAGGAAAGGATCAATGCGCCGTCCGTTGTCGGAACGGCAGCGCTGATGTGCGCCGTTCCTCTCGGAATGGTCTATATGCAGCCGAACCTGTCCACCACCATCGTTATTGCTTTTACGCTTGTCTGCATTGTGTATGCCGCAGGGCTCAGTTATAAATGGATTGTGGGAGTACTGGCTGCCGGAATCCCGCTTACGGGACTCTGTCTCTACCTGGCCCTGTTTGATATGGTACCGTTCCTTAAGAAGTATCAGGCACAGCGGATTCTGGCGAAAATATTTCACAGTGACAGCCAGTATGCCGATTTAAACCGGCAGCAGGATAATTCCATTATGGCCATCGGCTCAGGACAACTAAATGGCAAGGGGTTATTTAACAATACCCTGAGTTCTGTCAAAAACGGAAATTTCCTCTCAGAGGAACAGACCGATTTCATCTTTGCGGTAATCGGGGAGGAACTGGGCTTCATCCGCAGTGTCATAGTGATTCTTGTCTATGCTCTGTTGGTTTATGAGTGTCTTTACATTGCCAGCCGTGCCAAAGATACGGCAGGCAGACTTATTTGTACCGGTATGGCGGCTCTGCTTGCTTTTCAGAGCTTCGCCAACATAGCTGTGGCAACGGGAATATTCCCCAATACGGGACTGCCGCTGCCGTTTATCAGCTCCGGTATCAGTTCACTTCTCAGCATGTTTATCGGTATGGGAATTGTCTTAAATATTGGACTTCAAAGAAAAAGCAGCAATCATTAAGGAGGCAGGTTATCGATGAATATAGGATTAATCGCACACGATTCAAAGAAAAAACTGATGCAGAACTTCTGCATCGCTTACAAAGGGATTTTAGCCAAGCATTCTCTTTATGCGACAGGCACGACGGGCAGGCTGATAGAAGAGGTTACAAACCTGTCCATACACAAATATCTTCCCGGTCATCTGGGAGGATCTACTCAGCTTGGTTCACAGATCGAGCATAATTCCATTGATCTCACCATATTTTTAAGGGATCCGCTGTCACCAAAGTCACATGAACCGGATGCTGATATTGTTATCCGTCTTTGCGATGTACACAATATTCCTCTGGCCACCAACCTAGCCACGGCTGAGCTCCTGATCAAGTCTCTGGATCGCGGCGATATGGAGTGGCGCGAGATGTATAAATAGAGGTGCGCCATTGAAACGTATAATAATACAGAGCTCCGTTCTGCTTGCGGCAGCAGCGCTTTCACTTTCAGCCTGCGGTAAAAAAGGCGGGCTGGAGGAAGCTTATTCATATGAAGAACGATCACAGCTAATGTCCGCACATGGGGGCAGTGAGCTGGCTCCTCTTTTCGCGGAGGATCTGTGCGTCGTCACAGACAGTCAGGACGGGGATACATCCATGAATGCGGAGGCCGGAGCTCTCTTTAATGTTACAGACCGCTCTGTTGTCTACAGTAAGAATGCATTCGAACGGCTGTATCCGGCCAGCACTACCAAAGTTATGACTGCCATCATCGCCCTGGAAGAGGGGAATCTCTCGGATCAGGTGACGGTGACGGAGGATGCGGTTATAACCGAGGCAGGCGCTTCCCTCTGCGGAATCAAGCCGGGAGACGTGATTACAATGCAGGATCTTCTTTACGGCCTTATGATGCCGTCGGGTAATGATGCGGCGAACGCCATTGCCGTACATATGTATGGTAGCATTGACGCGTTTGCAGACAGAATGAATGTCAGGGCCAGGGAACTGGGCGCCACAGGGACCCACTTTATGAACCCCAGCGGGCTTACTGACGAGAACCATTATACTACCGCTTATGATCTCTATCTGATGTTCAATGAAGCGATGAAGCTCCCGCTTTTCAGAGAGATAATCGCTGAAGATTCTTACACAGCCAATTATCAGAACGGCGCCGGGGAAGCCGTATCGAAAACCTGGACTGTGGGGAACTGGTATCAGAAAGGAGAGCGTGAAACACCGGCCGGAGTCAGCGTCCTCGGCGGAAAAACCGGAACGACTCAGGCTGCAGGATATTGCCTGATTATGGCCTCTAACGACAGCCAGGATAAAGAGTATATTTCCGTTGTCCTTAAATCAGACAGTCGTCCTTCCCTCTATGATAATATGACAAATATAATTTCTAAAATTGTCAATTAGTGATTGCGCTTTTTATGAATTTATACTATAATTATTTATAGATTAAATGACTTTTTATACAACTTAAATAAAAAATCCAAGGAGGAGATTGTTATGGTTCAGATTATTGCGGGAAATAAGGGTAAAGGAAAGACTAAGTATTTACTGGACATGGCGAATACAGCAGTAAAAGAATCCAAGGGTTCGATAGTTTATCTTGACAAAAGTGCAAAGCATATGTACGAGCTGAATAATAAGATTCGTCTCATCAACGTACAGGAATATCCGATTACTTCCAGTGAAGGATTTATAGGTTTTCTTTGCGGAATCATCTGTCAGGATCATGATCTGGAACAGATGTATTTAGACAGCTTCCTCAAGCTGTCCTGCCTGGAGGGCGAGGATATCGAAGCGACCTACCGGACGCTGGAGACTATCAGTGAAAAATATCATATTACATTTGTTCTCAGCATTTCCATGGACGCAGATACGTTACCTGAGATTGCAAGACCAAATGTGGTTGTTTCGTTATAAATGGGTAACTTACAGTACCTTCATACGTTACCGCTTCGCGATGCGCAAAAACAGCGGAAAACTGTTTCGTGCCGTATGAGCAGTTACATTAATGGTACATAACTTACAGAAGAAAGAGTGCTGCGGCCGCGGCGCTCTTTCTTTTGCTTGAATTTTTTGACAATTACTCTTATAATACAAAGGAAAGGAGAACGGCATTACATCATGGCTAAAAACAAAAAAGTTATCCGCTATAAAAAACCACTGAACATAAACGTTGGCATGATTATTTTTGCCATGATATTCGTTTATCTTTCCTTCAGTGTTTACACGTATATCCGCCGCGATAAGATACAGTTCTATGAAGTGGTCGAGGGCAGTATCGTAAATGACAAGAGCCACACAGGGATTATTCTGAGAGAGGAGACTGTCAGACAGGCCGACAGGACAGGCTTTGTCAATTATTACATAAGGGAAGGCAAACGCGCCGCTGCGGGCGCCCGTGTTTATTCATTGGATGAAACAGGACAGCTGGGCAAATTTCTGGAGGAGAACCAGGAAAACGCCGCCCCTCTCTCCGATGAAAATCTCTCCGAACTGAAGAAGCAGCTCAGCTCCTTCTGCCTCTCTTACAGCGACAGCCGCTTCGGAGCTATTTATGATGAGAAATATTCACTCCAGGCCTCCGTGGCGGAGTATATGAACTTCAACGCACTTGACGGTATGGACGAGCTATTAAAGGAACGGGGGATTAATTACCAGCAGGTTTATGCGGATCAGCCCGGTATTGTTTCTTATGCGATAGATTCCTATGAAGGGATGACCGCCTCCGATATCTCCGAGGCATCCTTTGACCGCACACTCTATAAACGCTCCTTTGGCAAAGCGGGAGATTTAATCGAGAACGGCACGCCGGTTTACAAACTGATCACCTCAGAGAACTGGTCCGTTGTGTTTCCTCTCAGCGAAGAGGATCAGACGGCCTATGCAGACAGAAAGACGCTACAAATCAAGCCGACAAGCACGGATTTCTCGATGCGGGGTTCCTACAGCCAGATCACGGGAAGCGACGGAAAGCTTTACGGCAAAGTAGATTTTGATAAGTTTATGGTACAGTTTGCTTCCGACCGGTTTATCGATTTTGAAATCGTGTCAGATGAGGCAGCCGGTCTCAAGATCCCTGTTTCATCCGTAACATCAAAAGAGTTTTTTACGGTTCCGGTCGATTATCTGACTCAGGGCGGAGACGCCACCATGTCGGAGTCCGGCTTCTTAAAGGAAGTCTATTCGGAATCCGGAGAATCCTCCATTGTATTTACACCGGCCGATATATATAATTCCACGGAAGAATATTATTATGTGGATAAAAGCGATTCCGGACCGTTTAAGAGCGGAGATTATATTGTAAAGCCGGATTCCAGTGAGCGTTATCAGATTGGTCCTGTCGCAACGCTTAAGGGAGTCTACAATATTAACAAGGGCTATGCCGTGTTCCGTCTCATATCGGAGCTGACGAATAACGGTGAATATTACATAATAGAAAAAGGGACAAAATATGGTCTTTCCGTGTATGATCACATCGTACTTAACGCCTCTACGGTAACGGAAGGACAGATTATATACCAATAACGCTGGGAAAGGTGTGTCAGAATGATCAGAGAAAATTTAAATGATGTAAAAGAAAATATTGTTTCGGCCTGCCGGGCTTCGAACCGGCAGCCTCAGGATGTAACGCTGATAGCTGTCAGTAAAACAAAACCGGTGGAACTTCTCAGGGAGGCATATGATGCCGGCGTCCGTGACTTCGGTGAAAATAAGGTTCAGGAGATTCTTGAAAAGGCGCCCGCACTTCCGGATGACATCCGCTGGCATATGATCGGACATCTGCAAAAGAACAAGGTACGCCAGGTCATCGATAAAACAGTCCTGATCCACTCCGTTGATACAGTGGCTCTGGCTGAACAGATTGAAAAAGAGGCGGCCAAAAAAAACATTGATGTCGACATCCTTCTGGAGGTCAATATCGGGGAAGAGGAAAGCAAGTATGGGTTCAGGGCCGGCGAAGTTCTGGAGGCAGTTACCATTATTTCCAAATTCTCCCATGTACACATAAAGGGACTGATGACAATTGCTCCATTTGTTGAAAATTCTGAAGAAAATCGCGATATTTTTCTAAAATTATATCAATTAAATGTTGACATAAAAAGCAAAAACATCGATAATGTTAATATGGCTGTGCTCTCGATGGGAATGACCGGTGATTATATGACAGCAATAGAAGAGGGCGCAACCATGATTAGAGTCGGTACCGGAATCTTTGGTGCCAGGACAAAGATGGGAGAGAATTTAGTATGAGTATTCTGAACAAACTAATGGATACAATGCGTTTAACAGAAGAAGACGATGAAGACTACTTCATCGATGACGACTATGAAGATGAGAAACCTGCCAAAAAGCGGTTATTTAATAAAAAAGAAGAAGAAGACTATGACTATGATGAGGAACCGGAGCCAAAGCCCCGTTTTCTTTCACGTTCCTCAAGCAAAGTAGTCCCTATGAGGAGGGGGATGGAAGTGACTCTAATAAAACCTACCTCCATGGAGGATTCCAGGGAGATTTGCGATTATCTGCTGGCAGGAAAAGCTGTCGTCATGAACATGGAGGGCATCCATATGGAAGTGGCGCAGAGAATTATTGATTTCGCATCAGGCGCCACGTATTCGATGAACGGAAACCTGCAGAAGATTTCCAATTACATATTTATTGCAACACCAGAAACCGTAGAATTATCCGGCGATTTCCCGGAGCTTTTAGCTGACGGCTCTTTGAATATTTCCGGAATGAACCTTCACTTTTAACATTATTATGCAGGATAAAGACGAACAATTACTGAAAAAGCGTATATCGGAGCTGGCGGCGCTCTGCTATCAGCGTGATATACGGTCATATACCGATTTTCTGACGTTAAATGAACAGACAATTTTCCATTCCATGAAACGTACGCTTCCTCCTGTCACCTGGCTGATGGGCGGAGGTTATGAGACTGCCGAACGGAAAATTGTTTGTTTTCTGCCGTCTTATGAAGATGAAACAGCCGATTTACCAATCAGTATACTGGAAGCCGTTCCGGCCAGTCCACGCTTTGCAGAGGCTCTGACACACCGGGATTTTCTGGGGGCCATTATGAACCTTGGAATATCGCGAAGCTGTATTGGCGATATTCTGATGAATGAAAACGGCTGTTTTATTTTTTGTCTGGAGAAGATGGCTCCCTTTTTAATCCAGGAGCTTAAGATGGTGCGCCACACCCAGGTCAGCTGCCGGCCCGCTACGCAGGCCCTGGCGGCCGCTCCGAACTGCGAGACGGTGAGCGGAAGCGTGGCATCTCCGCGTCTGGACAGCGTGATTTCCCTCGTTTTTAAGACGTCCCGGTCAAAGACCCTCCCATTTATTGAGGGGGAGCGGGTATTTATAGACGGCCGCCTGTGCATCTCTCCCGGCCGGCAGTTAAAGGAGGGAGAGATTATATCGGTCCGCGGCCTCGGCAAGTTCCGCTATACCGGCGCCGGAAATCAGACAAAGAAAGGGCGCCTTTTCGTCAATGCCGAAAAATATATATAGTCCGGAAATACATGCCGAAAGTTACGATTCGTTTTCGCGCCGTTAAACTCGGGATTTTCACTCAAAATACGAGTGAAAACACCTCGCGGAATAGCGGCTGTAACAGTAACTGCCCAAATACGGATAAGGAGAAACGATTATGAATGGCAAAAATACATCTGAGAATACTACAGACAGACTTACCGTGCATTTGAACGGCGAGCCTGTATACGATATTGTTATGACACAAGATTTTAACGGCCTGCAGGAGGAGGTACGCAAACATGTCTCTGCTTCCGGTAAACTCTGCATTGTCACCGACTCTACAGTGTCGGAGCTTTACCTGAGGGAAGTAGCCGAAATCCTGTCATCCTGCTGCAGCAGCGTGATTTCTTATGTTTTTCCGGCGGGAGAGGCGCATAAAAATCTGTCTACTGTCCAAAAGCTCTATGAACGGCTGATTCTGGAGCGCTTTGACAGGAGTGATATGCTGGTAGCCCTCGGGGGCGGGGTCGTGGGCGATCTCTGCGGCTTTGCCGCCGCCACCTATCTGCGCGGAATTTCTTTTATCCAGATTCCAACCACCCTGCTCTCCCAGGTGGACAGCAGTATCGGCGGAAAAACAGGCGTTGATTTCGACTCTTACAAAAATATGGTCGGCGCTTTCCATATGCCGAAACTCGTTTATACGAATATCAGAACCCTTTTAACCCTGCCGGACAACGAGTTTGCCGCAGGGCTGGGCGAAGTGATCAAGCATGGCCTGATACGGAACAGGGAATACTATGACTGGCTGCTTTCACATGCCGGTGAAATTGAAGCCAGGGATCTCACTGTCCTGAGACAGACCGTCGCCGGAAGCAATTTGATTAAAAGAAAAGTTGTGGAAACGGACCCGACGGAAAAGGGAGACAGGATGCTCCTGAATTTTGGACATACCCTGGGCCATGCCATCGAAAAACTCAAAAATTTTGAACTGCTTCACGGCGAATGTGTCGCCCTCGGAGCGCTTGCCGCCATGCGTCTGTCCGAGAGCAGAGGTATGATTACAGAAGCGGAAACAGAGCGTTTTAAAGAGGCATTAATGCGATTTCATATTGCGGTGCGTGTTTCCGGCCTGACGGCCGGCGATATTATCGAGGCGACAAAGAATGATAAGAAGATGGAATCCGGAGTGATTAACTTCATCCTTTTAAAAAGCGTAGGCTGTGCCTATGTGGATCGGACCGTCACGGACGGTGAGATGGAGGAAGCGCTTAAGTTCATCCTGATACAGGAGGAAATCAATGAATAAAAAAATACAGCAGTTTCTGTTTTTTCTCGCCGGTCTCGTTGTCAGCATCGGCTTCGACCAGTGGACAAAGTATCTGGCAGTCGTAAAATTAAAAGGAAAGCAGCCGTTTGTAATCTGGGATGGTGTCTTTGAACTGTATTACTCGGAAAACCGCGGGGCTGCATTTGGAATGATGCAGGGCAAACAGGGATTTTTCTTTCTGATCGCCATTGCCGTCATAGCTGTTGTGGTATTTCTCCTGTTTCGTATGCCGTCTGATAAAAAATACCTGCCGTTTACCGGATGTCTGTTCCTGCTCGTCTCCGGCGCCGCAGGCAATATGATCGACCGGGTGGCGAACGGCTATGTGGTGGATTTTTTATATTTCAAATTAATAGATTTTCCGATTTTTAATGTGGCAGACTGTTACGTAGTGATATCCACGCTGCTTTTGATTCTCCTTTTCTTTTTCGTTTATTCCGACGAGGAACTGGAATTTCTTTCATTCGGAAGACAGAAGAATAAAAAATCGGAGAATGGAGAATAACAGGAAAAGGAGAATGCAGTTTGAAACAGGAATACATTGTTCCGGAAAAAAGCTCCGGCCTGCGAATTGACAAATTTCTGACTGAAAGCTGTCCCGATTATACGCGTTCCTTTCTCCAGAAGCTCTTAAAATCAGAGCTGGTGGAGGTGAATGGAAAACCGGTAAAAAGCAGCTACAAAACAGCGGCCGGCGATACGGTTACTTTCGAGGTGCCGGAAGCTGTGGAAGCGGAGATTACGGCGCAGGAGATGCCCCTTGATATCCTCTATGAGGATGAGGATGTGATTCTGATCAATAAGCCCAAAGGCATGGTAGTACATCCTGCCGCCGGACACTATGAAGGAACTCTTGTGAACGGCCTGATGCATCATTGCCGGGAGCAGCTTTCCGGTATCAACGGCGTCATGCGCCCCGGCATTGTCCACCGGATCGATATGGATACTACAGGAGTCCTTATCGTATGCAAGAACGACCTGGCCCATAATTCCATTGCGGAGCAGTTAAAGGTTCATTCTATCACAAGGAAATATTATGCCGTGGTATTCGGCAGTCTCAAAGACGATGAAGGGACAATTCGCGCCCCTATCGGACGTCATCCGAATGACCGGAAAAAGATGAGCATCAACAGTAAAAACGGCAAGGACGCCGTCACCCATTATAAAGTGCTGGAACGTTTTCACGGATATACACTCGTGGAGTGCAGGCTCGAAACAGGACGCACGCACCAGATCCGGGTACACATGGCAAGCATCGGACATCCGCTTCTTGGCGATCAGGTATATGGCCCGGCGAAACAGCCCTTCCGTTTACAGGGGCAGACCCTGCATGCCGGAGTTCTCGGTTTCCTCCATCCGCGCACAGGAGAGTATATGGAGTTTTCAGCGCCGCTGCCAAAATATTTTGAGGAACTGCTTGAGAAACTGCGCCGCTTAACTTGATACGTCCGCAATGCCGCCCGCCGCTTTTTGGCGGGGGTGAAGAGTAACATTTCTGGAGGGTACAAATGAATATTTTTGATATACTGGGTCCGGTTATGGTCGGCCCGTCAAGCTCCCATACAGCCGGTGCGGTGCGTATCGGGCTGGCGGCGCGCAAGCTTTTGGGAGAACCGCCGGTCAAAGCCGCCATCACTCTGTCAGGTTCTTTTTCTTCCACCGGAGCCGGCCATGGAACGGACAGGGCGATTGTCGCCGGGCTTCTTAACATGGAGCCGGATGATATGAAAATTCCTGAAAGCTTCAGGGAGGCTGAAAAAGCCGGGCTTGAATTCGGTTTTATTCATGATACAATCGGCGGAGCGCATCCAAACACGGCTCTTCTCGACATTTTGTCCGCGTCTGGCCGGAGGATCCGGATGCAGGCGTCCTCGCTCGGAGGCGGCCGTATCATGATTAACAAACTGGACGGTGTGGAAATCAACGTAACCGGAGAGCGTCCGGTGCTGATTATCCACAATATCGATAAGCCCGGCTACGTATCCGAGGTTACGTCTCTGATGGCCTCCGGCTCGGTCAATATCGCAACCATGACGCTCCACCGCAGCAAAAGGGGCGGTGATGCCGTGATGGTGATTGAGACGGATCAGAACATCCCGGTTGAGGCTGTGAGGCACCTTGAAGCCGTTAAGGGCATCTTTAAGGTTACCTGCCTGAATCTGTAGCTATTTTGTAACTGTTCATCTTATCGGAACGGATACGATATTGTACCCCAAACGTTACTATTCACGGCCTGTATCCCGCGAGGTGCTTCCGTGCGTATTTTGCGCGAAAATCACGAGTTACACGGCGCGAAGCTGTGAGTAGTAACCCCTAAACCATAACGGCACTGAAGTATGCCGTTTATTCTAATTCCCGGAGGTTCAAATCATATGGCATATAAATCACTTGATTCCATTGTGCAGTACTGCGCCGAACACGGAGCAGCTTTTGATGAAGCCGTGCTCGAGGACGATATGCAGGAGAGGGACGTCACCAGGGAGGACTCCTTAAGCAGTATGAAGTCCATGTGGCAGGCCATGAAGGAAGCGGCCTCTTCCTATGATCCGTCCCTCAAATCGGCAAGCGGCCTGTCCGGGGGACAGGGTGCGCTGATGACGGCTTATATGGAGCAGGGGGATACTCTGTGCGGACCATTCATTAATTCCGTCATCAGAGCGGCACTTCAGATGGGGGAATCGAATGCCTGTATGAAACGGATTGTGGCCGCCCCGACTGCGGGAGCCTGCGGAGTGCTTCCGGCCGTCCTGATTCCCGGCTGTGCCGAGTTTGGTTTTGAGGATGAAAAAATGATACGCTCCCTCTATGTTGCCGCCGGGATCGGACAGGTCATAGCGGAGCGTGCGTATATTGCCGGAGCCCTGGGCGGCTGTCAGGCTGAGATAGGGAGCGCATCGGCCATGGCTGCCGGAGCCCTCGTATTTTTAAAGGGAGGCTCACCGGATATGATTTTAAATGCAGTGGCAATTGCCCTTAAAAGCCTGCTGGGCCTTGTATGCGATCCGGTTGCCGGACTCGTGGAAGTGCCCTGTATCAAACGGAACGTCCTGGGAGCCGTCAATGCGCTGACCAGCGCAGATATGGCTCTGGCTGGGATTGTCAGTTTTGTACCCGCGGATCAGGTAATCGACGCGATGAAAGAAGTGGGCGATAAAATGCACGCTTCCTTAAAGGAAACAAGTCTGGGCGGATTAGCCGCTTCAAAATCTGCACGTAATTTGCAATTTTAATAATGACTTTTCAGAATTTTTGCGTTATAATAGAGGCAAGAAGCAGAATAGTTTTACAAATTGAAAGGAGTGAGATCGATGATGGGTAATTTAGTAATTACAATCGGTCGTGAATGTGGCAGTGCAGGACGACTGATAGGACAGAAACTGGCAGCAGATCTCGGTGTGAAGTGTTATGATAAGGAGCTTTTAACTCTCGCTGCAAAGAACAGCGGTTTGTGTGAAGAACTGTTTAAAACTCATGATGAGAAGCCGACAAGCAGTTTTCTCTATTCGCTTGTTATGGATACATATTCTCTGGGATACAATACCTCCGCATATATGGATATGCCGATTAACCACAAGATCTTTCTGGCCCAGTTCGATACAATCAAGAAGCTGGCGGAGGAAGAATCCTGTGTCATCGTAGGCCGCTGCGCTGATTATGCGCTGGCTGATTATCCCAATACCGTCAGCGTCTTTATCTGCGGTGACGAGGAGGATAAAATCCACCATCTGATGGAACGCCACAATGTGGATGAGGCAAAAGCAAAAGATATCATGATCAAAACAGACAAACGCAGGGCCAGCTATTACAATTATTACTCCAGCAAACGCTGGGGAAGCTGCAAGAGCTATGACATGTGCATCAGCAGCAGCGCCGTAGGCTATGACGGAGCAGTTGATATAATTAAGGAATTCGCCAAAAAGAAACAAGAATTTCTTAAAACAAAGAATTATAAGTAACTGATATAATAAGACCGGTATGCCTGTTTGTTTTGAACAGGCGTATTGGTCTTTTATAATGTCAATAACTTAACTAGAAAAGAGTTACCCCAATGAGAAAGTTCCATCCACTGATAACGAGAATCCTGGTTATGACTGCATCCGGGATCCTGCTTATTTCAATTGCAGGATCCTATACGCCGGCTGTTTCACCAGCGCCGGAACAGGCAATTCGTATTTCTCATGATAATGCGGCGGATATATCACAGTCCGGCTCGCTGCCTGTCCGGATTATGAATCTATTAAATCAATTTGCCGGTAATTCAGCCTCCTATCTCTCAGGGCTGGATTCGAAAACGGAGGAAACCTATTCTCCTTCCGTTTTTAAGTATAATCTGATGGCGCTCTATCCCGATGAGCAGGAGATATCCCCGGAGGATGAGACGGCCACGCAGCAGGAGCGCGTTATGCGCCTGCTGAAGTATAACCTGAAACCATTCTACGATTTTTTCAAGCTGTCCTTTCATACAAGGGCCTCTGATTCCTACGGCGGACAGATGTATGAGTATCTGAACCGTAAAGATGCGGAATGGACATCCGAGCTTTACCGGTGGCTGCAGGCGTCGCCAGAGCAGGCCGCTAAAATGCTCCGGCATCCGGCATCCTCCGTCACCGGTAAGTACGATCCGACCAACAAAGCCCACGATCCGGCCAATCCGGCTACGTGGCTGATCCCGTCGTGGAAAAACGTCTCTTTTCAATTTTACGATGGAGACGGCAAAAGTATTTCCCTCTATTCCAACGCACAGGAAATCGCTTCCATGGCCAGCGTTTACACCTGGTTTACCGGATGGACCGATGTGGATAACTTCAAAAGCTATATTGATGAATTATGGCAGTTATCCCACGGTTACAGCGTGACAGTCGGTGCTGTTTATTATTGCGACGGCTGTGTGGATCCGAATGATGCGGAATCAGATGACGATGCAGAGACGGAACCCGCCTTATCAGCGTCCTCAGAGACCTCCGGTGAAAGTCAGGCGGAAATTCCTTCAGATGTCTTGCCGGAAGGGCAGAATGGGGCATCTGAGGCTTCACAGGAAGCGGCTGCAGCCCAGGCATCACCGTCAGAGCTGTCCGGTCCCTCCGAAGATACCGCCGCCGCGGCAGGAGAGCATGCAGTGGGCGGCCAGGACGGTGAATCCGATGCTGTTCCGGCAGCCGAGGAAACGCAGATACAGCTCAACGAAGAAGGAAAATTTTGTCCCGGCCATGTCGATTTGACCATCACGGCCCGTATTACCGGGCTTTCAGAACAGAAAAACCTTTTTACCCTGGATAAGAGAGGCCACATGAAGACAGAGGCCTGGAACGGATGGTCCGATTACGGCAAAGCCTATGTCAACCGGCTGAACAGCCAGGACTGGGCGCTTTTATATAATCTGTCCCCAATTGAACTGGCACTCGGAAAGCCGCTGACCTTTACGGAGATCAGTGAGTATCTGAAACTGCTTCCCGACGATATATCGAGGGAGAGAAAGGCAGTCATTACATACGCCCTGCAGTCTGTCGGCAAAATTCCATACTATTATGGAGGTAAGGCAAAGGCGCCGGGTTACGAGGGCAATAATTTTGCCGTTATTACCCCGCCCGACAGAAAAGGACGTATCATATCAGGACTTGACTGTTCCGGATGGGTAAACTGGGTTTACTGGTCTTCCCTTGGAAAGATCCCGACTAATCTCGGCACCAGCGGGCTGATATATGCCGGAAGGGCGGTAAGCCGGTCCGACTTAAAACCAGGCGACATTATCATAAGACTGGGGGTAAATTCCCATGTCGTCATGTTCCTGGCCTGGGCGCCGAACGGCCAGATGATATGCATCCACGAGACAGGCGGCAGCGTCAGCAACGTCACGGTCAGTGTTATGGATGCAAACTGGCCTTATTACCGTTCTTTATTAGATTAAGATAACACGCTTTGCTTTGCATCATTTTATTGTTTATGATAAAATAAGAGCAGAGTAAACGTTACTGTTAATCATATTTCATCAGAAAGAAGGTATGTTCCATGGAGAAAGATATTTTAAGCTTCGCAGTTGAAAAAACTCATGAGTTAATCGGTGCGCCAACCTGCAGCAGCGAGACAAAAGCTGCAGCCGAGGCATGGCTGAATGCGGTGGGAACAGAGCAGGAGGCAGAAGAAACCAAAAAATATATTGATGAACTTGAGGCGGATATCATGCCGATTGACAATTTGATCAGCTTTGCGGGTTCGGAGGCCGGAGCTGCGCTTTTTGGAGCCGATACCGCTGCCAATATTGCAGTTCATGCAAAGGAAATCAAAGCTGCCGGAGCGAAGTTCTGTGACTGCCCGGCCTGTGCGGCTGTTGAGGCAATTCTTGAGAAAAAAGAAGACATACTTAAATAAAGAATCAATACGTATATAAACTTCCGTGAAAAGTAACGGCAAGTAATTAAGGCAACGCAAAATATATTTTATTGAAGTGCGGAGCAATCCGGTATCAAAGGGGTCAAAAGACCTTTTGACCCCAACATCATATCATTCGGTACGGAAAGGTGTATCCTGCGTTCTTGGACTGAGCGCAGGCTATGCCTTTTTGCCGATTCAGAAGAAGGAGTAATCAGAAATGAATAGAAATCCTGATAAAAAGAATGGAGGAAATCCGGCTTATTTCAATCCGATACAAAACGGTGAATGAAGCTGCAGCAAAGCTTATGCAGATGACCGTCGGATTGAGTTGCTGAGTCGCTTCTTAAGTGTTATAATATTATCCTATTTCGGATGAAATGTTCCGAATGATTTGCCCGTATATTTAAATATTAACAGAGAAGGACACAGACCATGATAAACAGAGAAGATATGCTGGAGCTTACAAGGCGGATGACCCTTGCCCGCACTTCCTTCACAAGGATTGCAGGATGCTATGTGGATAAGGATGGTGATTTTGATGGGAGTTTTAATACAAATTTTCTAAAACTATCGTCACCGGAACGGACGAAAAAGCTTGCACTGGCAAAGGAAATTCCGTTTTCACCGACAAATGTAAACCTGAAGAAATATGAATTTCCCCAAAGTGTCCGCAAACCGGGCAGCATGTGGCAGCTGCTTATGGCAATGAAAGAGTGCGGTCTGAAAAATGACGCCCTGATGGATACATTTTATGATATTGTCATGGAGAAATACAGGGCGGATAAAGAATATGCCATTCTGGTATTTCATGATCGTTTCGACATCCCCTCAAAGGCTTCCGATAAAGAAAGGCTGTGGGAATCGGAAGAGGTATTTGAATATATCATTTGCGCTGTCTGCCCGCTGTCCGGCGAGTATGAGCCCGGAAAACCGGAATACGGATTTTTGTTCCCTGCCTTTACCGACAGAAGCGCGGATCTGAACCATATTGATATATTCCAGATGGATGCAAAAAGGCCGCACAATGAACTGCTGGAAACTTTGGGAGTATGTCCCGAAAAATAGCGGATTTTGATGAATTGCATGTCCGGGAACTGCCTGAGTTTCAGCACAACATCGGACCGCACAAAATGTCAAGAGAAAACCTCCTTAATCCTTTAAGATATGTATATACGCAGCAACAGTTCAGACAGGTTTTCACACGCGGTAACATTCTTGCCGGCTGAATTGTGACGATGCGTAACGCAGGGAGAGGGGAAAGGAGAAAGATGGATTGGATTACAGGTATACAGAAAGCCATTGACTATGTTGAGGCACACATCACAGAACCGATTGATTATGAAGAGGCTGCAAAACGGGCTTATTCCTCAAGCTTTCATTTTCAACGTGTATTCAGTATTCTGTGCGGATTTACATTAGGTGAATATATCCGTTGGAGAAGGCTGTCGCTGGCCGGAAGCGAATTGCTTCAATCTAATGAAAAGATTATCGACCTTGCAATGAAATATGGCTATGATACACCGGAAAGCTTCAGCAGGGCATTCACACGATTTCATGGAATTGCTCCGTCACAGGCTAAAAACAACAGTGCCGTCTTAAAATCTTTTTCCCGTCTTTCCGTAAAACTTATTTTAAACGGAGGTAATACGATGGATTACAGAATTGAGACGAAAGAGGCATTTAAACTGATCATGAAAAAGAAAAAGGTTTCCCGCAGCCAGGAACTGACAGCAGCAGAGATTGGGGAATTCTGGAAGAAGTGCGGTTCGGACGGCACGATAGAATCTCTCTGCAAATATATTCCGGAGGAAAATATTTTTAAAGACTGCATTGTAGGAGCCAGCTTCGGCAAAGATGCCACTGATGAGGAATTCCCGTATGCAATCGGTGCTATGTACAATGGTTTACCGGTGGAAGAGGAAGATTTAATCGTGGAGGAGATACCTGCTCACACCTATGTTGTATTCCCATGCGTGGGAAAGATGCCGGAATCGTTCCAGAAACTGTATCAGCAGATTTACAGTGAATTTTTCCCATCAAGTGAATACCAGCCCTGCGGAGGAACCGACTTCGAGGCATACCCGTCGGCAGATGTCTATTCACCGGATTATCATTGTGAAGTCTGGGTCGCGGTTGAAAAGAAATAAAAGATAGAAAAACAGGCGCTGTGCTTATACATGACGCCTGTTTTTCATCTGCGGCCAGGAGCTTATTATATAAATATAAAAATTAATTCCTTCAATTTGATTGATTTTTATATAAAACAGTAGTATACTGTCCTATATCCAACTATTCGTGAAAGTCTACTTTATCGAATAGTTGGACAATAAAACCTACCAAGGAGCATTCTTCTTATGAAATTACAGCGATTACTCAGTCTTACCCGTCAGGCCGTGGATGATTACGCTCTGATTGACTCTGGTGACAAAATTGCCGTTGGCATCTCCGGCGGCAAGGACAGTCTGACTTTATTATATGCATTGCATGGACTTAAACGTTTTTATCCTAAGGAATTTGAATTGTCTGCAATTACTGTAGACCTCGGTTTTGAAAATTTTGATTTATCACCGGTTCGATCCCTGTGCAGTGAATTATCTGTCCCATTTACCGTTGTACCGACGGATATTGGTAAAATCCTATTTGAAACCAGGAAAGAATCAAATCCCTGCGCCCTCTGTGCTAAAATGCGGAAAGGCGCCCTCAATGAAACGGCAAAACAACTGGGCTGCAATAAAATAGCCTATGCACATCACCGTGATGATTTGATTGAAACTATGTTATTATCTTTAATTTATGAAGGCCGCTTTTATGCGTTTTCTCCTAAAACCTTTCTGGACCGGACGGAACTTACGGTTATCCGTCCGATGATTTATGTATCTGAAGCTGATGTAATTGGATTTAAAAACAGATTTTCACTTCCTGTATGCAAAAATCCTTGTCCGGTGGATGGAAAAACGAAACGCGAATATGTTAAACAATTAACAAAACAACTGAATTTACAGGCGCCTGGGGTTAAGGAACGCCTTTTCCATGCCATTACCGAAGGAAACATTGAAGGATGGCCGGATAAAAAATTGCCAAATAATGCGAGGTGAAAATAATGGCTGCTCTCTCCTATCATGAACAGGAAATAATTGAGAATACAAAAAGGCTCCGCCAGATGTTAAAGGAACTGCCGCCCTTTTGCGCTGATTTCTTCAGAGGAATTGAACCCAGGACTTCTTCCCGGACCAGAATTGCATACGCTTACGATTTAAAGACATTTTTTGATTTTCTCAGACAGGAAAACCCGCTTTTTGCCAACTGTGAAATGCGTGACTTCTCTCTCACTGTTCTGGATGAAATCCAGGTGATGGATTTTGAAGAATACATGGAATTCCTGAAATGCCATTCCACGGAAAAAAGGGAAGATTTAGTTAATACAGAGCGGGGAATCATGCGGAAAATCGCATCATTAAAAAGCTTTTATAATTATTTCTACCGACACGAACGTATTAAGAATAACCCGGCCGCATTAGTTCAGCTTCCAAAACTTCATGAAAAGGAAATTATACGTCTTGAGGTCGATGAGGTCGCCAGCCTTCTTGACCAGGTTGAAGCAGGTGCGCAACTGACTGAAAAGCAGAAGGCGTTTCATGCCAAAACTAAAATCCGCGATCTTGCATTAATGACACTCCTGCTTGGAACCGGAATACGTGTCTCCGAATGCGTCGGCCTGAATATAAATGATGTGGATTTTAATACGGGCGGCATCAGAATCCACCGAAAAGGCGGCAAGGAGGTCATCGTCTACTTCGGCGCGGAGGTTGAAGATGCGCTGGCCGATTATATGGCAGAACGTAAACACATCACTCCCGAACCGGGACATGAAGACGCACTATTTTTATCCCTTCAGAAAAAAAGGCTCAATGTACGAAGTGTTGAAAACCTTGTTAAGAAATATGCCAAAATTGTAACCCCTTTAAAGAAGATTACTCCCCATAAGCTCAGAAGCACCTACGGCACGAATCTATATCGGGAAACCGGCGATATTTATCTGGTGGCAGATGTTCTCGGCCACGAAGATGTCAACACGACCAAAAAGCATTATGCTGCCTTAGAGGACGAAAGACGGCGGAGCGCACGTAATAAAGTGCAATTAAGAGATAAATAGTAACAATAAATAACATTCTCTCCCCTTCCGGCCCTTCATGTGGTTTTCATCCGGCATAAAAGCAAAAGTGCATCGGGAGGCAGGGGCATGGATACAAGCCGCTCTGCTTCATGCTCCTCCGCTCCCAGATACAATGATTCTGAAATCAGCGGTCTCTCCTCACAAAATTACCGCCTTCATAAATTCTCACCGGATTCCCCCTCTCCAGCCGGTTATGTTCCAGCCACGCCAGTTCTTTTTCCTTCCTTCCGCTCTCCATGTTCCTCTCGGCTAATATGTCACAGAGACGGTTGACTGCCAGTTTTTTATTCATATGCTGGCTCCGTGCTTCTGTGGATACCACTGAAATACCTGTGGGAATGTGGATAACGCGCACGCCTGTTTCCACTTTATTCACATTTTGTCCGCCCTTGCCTCCGCTCCTGAATGTTTCAAAGCGCAGCTTCAGCTCCTGCGTCAGCTTAGGCATATTTTCCAGAATGCTCACATCTATATACCAGTTCTTCCTCTTATGCTTTGGACGGTATGGACTTTTGCAGACCCAGAGTATGCTTCCCTCAAGACTGCTCATATCTTCTTCCGTCTCAAATATGACGGAGGAAAAGCCCTTCGCCTTACTTCCTCTGACGCATTGTACCATCCTTATATCTCCTATTTCCTTTTGAAGCTGCCTGTAAAAAAGCTCTGCCGCAAGTTCGCACTCTGCCGGGCCCTGGCCGGAACTGATTTGTATTCTCATATTCCCCACCTACCCTTTATAAGTAATCAGCGGACGCAGTGTGGCAGCCACCTCGATCAATCCGAATTCCTGAAGGGATGCGATGACCTGTTCCACATTCTTATATGCCTCCGGCGCCTCCGCAAACAGCAGATTCGTGTCATGGCATACCACCTGGCTTTTGAACTTAGTACTGCGTATGGAATTCCTGTCATATTTGCGGTCAATCCGGCTTTTACAGACGCTGCGCGCCCATTTTCTTCCGGCTCCGTGTGAAAGGGAATCCAGGGAAATTCCGGTATCCTTTCCCGGAACACACACATAGGTCAGGCTGCCTCTGGAACCCGGGATAACCACCGCGCCGTGCTTTGCGGATACGCTTCCCTTTCGGTGAAGCCACCCGTCTTCGGTCTGTTCAAGGTAATTATGACAGCTTTCCATCAAAATATCCAGCTGACTGTCCGTGTTCAGATAATCCAGAAGCTTTCCGGCAGCCGCCAGTCTGTTGCGCCCCGCCCATTTAAGTGCATCATCATGAGCTGCCAGATAGGCCGCAGCCTGTATGGAATCTTCCTCTATCCCTTCCGGTCTGTTATAGCGGGAAAGGATCTCCTGTCCGTAACCTCTGGAACCGGAATGGACCAGAACCAAGACGTTTTCGCCTAAAAGTCCCATTGCCTTTGCGGCAGACTCATCATATACCTGTTCCAGGCATTGAAATTCAATGAAATGGTTTCCCGAACCAATAGTTCCAAAATCGCGTATCGGGCACTCTTCCTCATAAGGATTATCACAGGGGATATCTCCCAGTTCCCGGATAGAATTAAGCCGTGTGACCCATTTTTCCATCTTAAACCGTTTTCTTCTTACCTGTGTGGAAAAAAGGCTCATGCCGCAGCCAATATCATTACCAATTAAATGAGGATAAAATCTTCCCCGGCTCAAAGCCGCCATTCCCACAGGCGTGTTTCCCGGATGCAGATCCGGCAGTCCCACGGTTCTTATCATTCCCGGAAGTCTGCTGACGCCTCTTAACTGATCGACAGCCGCCTGTTCTACCCAATTTTTACCGCTGCTGATTAATATGCAATTTTCATGATTATTCAAATCGTATTTCTCCTTCATAAGCTGACAGGCTGTGAATGGCATACTAAAAAAAGGTACAAAAAAACACGACAACAAGCCGTGTGCAATAAAAAGTATACACCAGTCCCTGTCTGATTTGCATTGTTATTTTGTTCTCACCATACTCCTATCATTTGCCAACATAACAACCAACTCCTTTTCTTATGAAGAACTTACGTCTTCTTATTCTGAAATTTACTATAAGCTAAAATCCGGAAAATGTCAACTTAAAAGTTTGTAAGCCGTGATTTCACCGTGTATCACTGTAACAGCTGATGCTGCCTGAACTGTGACGGAAAACTGATATTGTCCCCGGTATCCTGCTTTTCATTTTCAGGAACCGGAAACAATGTCAGTACCTTTAAGTCATTGTATCATCGCGCAGGGCATCGGATAAATTTTCCCTGAGAACTCTTTTACCGCCGATATAATATGCCAGGGCCACAAAGCTCACAATAGCCAGGCTGAAGACAGCAATTGCGGCGGCAGGAACCTCCGGCCATACCTCCGCCGGATTCAAATAACTGGCTTTAGCGGTAAATACAATAAACAAATAAGTCAAAGGCAGGGTGATAAGAACCGGACGCCCGGCAATAACCAGCACTTCCGCATAAAACATCTTTCTTATGCCGGCAGGCGTCATACCCACAGACATATATTGGGCAAATTCCCGCCTTCTCTGACGCATAAATCCAAGCGTATAGGAAAACACATTGGCAATCCCAATCATCGCAAGCAGAGAACAGAAGGCTCCCATAACCAGCTTATAGCTGTCTATGATGGAATCATTCCTAATCCGGGCCTTAATGCGGTTCTCAGATTCTATCTCATAAGAACGTCCAAGCATCTGTGTAATCTGTTTCTCCAATAGATTCAGTTCCGCAAGGGTAACCCCTTTCCCGGCTAATATCCGGAGATTTGTATCTGCTTCGGCAGTTCCTGTCTTCCCCTTCATATTATGCCACAATGACACGGGAATGAACTGTACAAGAGAATAATCGGCATACTCTTCTCTTAAAACCGGCGGAACCTGCGTATAGCCGAGTACAGGGATTTCTTCTGTGTCCTTGTTCCCGGAATTTTGAAGTACTATGGTCTCCTGGTCTTCCCTTATATATGGAACATACTGCCTGTAACGAAAAACGCTGTTTATACTATCCCATATCCGGTTCAATATTATCGTCCCGTCAAGCCCCGGCGTGATACCGGTATCCTCACAGTACCTTATAAATGCCGCATCATCCATAACAATAACCGGAGCCCTTACCTGCCATACGCCTTCTGACTCAGATACGGAAGCGCCGGCAACCGCAGCAGGGCCTCCAAGTGCCGTAAGCTCCGGACTGACGGCATCCTTTGGCACCTGAATGAGTGCCTCTGCCTTCTGATATGCGACGGCATCACGTACTTCTGCCATCCCCTCCAGTGCCTGTGCCGGCCCGGATTGCCGGAAATCTTCAATTTTGGTATCTTTTATTGTTATCATAATATCCCAGACATCCTGATAACGCTGAAAATAAGTGTATTTGGTGTTGAGATCGGTAAGAGAAAAAAAACACAGCATCATTGTAAACCCCATAAATGACAAGGTCAGAGACAATGTGGAAGTGCGCAGCGCTTTCCTTTGCGCCTTCAGCGCATTTCCCGCCAGTTCCCCCTCTGTACCAAATAAAATTGAGAGAATTGGAGAATGCCTTTTTCTCCTCAGCCCTGTTACACCCGTTCCCCTGATTGCTTCCAACGGCGTCATCCTGCTTAATTTTCCGGCAGGAAGCCAGGCAGAGAACAGCACGGTTAAAACTGACAACAATACAGCAAGAATTAATACTAAAGGATGGTAATGGAAACCAATGGGCAATTGGCCCGGCATGTCGGCCGCAATGTACTCAATCCCTCTCTTTGCTGCAAAACTCAGCACAATTCCTATAATATTACCCGACAGTATCGGCAGTGCACAAAGCACGGCCGCTTCCTGCATCAGGCAAATCCGTATCTGTACCGGCGTAGCCCCAATGCTGGATAATATGCCGAACTGGTGTACTCTTGCATTCATTGATACCGCAAAAGAATTATGGATAATCAGAATCAGGGACAGGGAAACCAACGACAGAATCACAAGGTAAAGTGTCAGCAACAGCGGAGGTGTCTCATCCTGCGGGTCATGAATCAGGTATCTGGACAAAAGAAGTGTATGGCAGGATACCGCCTTTTCATCTAATCCCAGCCGTTTTGCGATCATTGGCATGTCCTTGTAAACAGTCCTGACATTGTGGAAATAAATATCAGCCACGATACCCTGTTCACCGGATAAAGCTTCGTTAACTACCGCTTTTTCCACATTAGCAAAATTCTCTATTGTGAGTAAGTCCCCCGCATCCGTTACTCCGGTGAGCCTGACCTGCCAATCCCCTTCCTCCAAAACAATCTTTTCCACTTCATAAACCCATACATTATAAAACATGCTGCACAGAAAAGATAAAAACAAACTGGATATAAAAGCGGCCACCATGATGGATATACTGGATGCACGGTTGTTTCTGATAAACCCCACAGAATAATCTTTCCACATTATCTGCCACCCCGTTTCTGATCACGGATGATACGCCCATCCTCTATCGTAACGATACGGTCCGCTTCCAGCGCAATATTTTCATCATGCGTAATCAATAGTATCGTCTGCTTCAGGTTGCGGTTCGACAGCTTTAACATATCCATAATTTCCTTAGAATTTTTCCGGTCCAGATTACCGGTAGGCTCATCGGCCAAAAGCAGCGCCGGACGGTAGATTAGTGCTCTGGCAATCGCGGTCCTCTGCTGTTGTCCCCCGGATAACTGGTTTGGAAGTGCTTCCAGTTTATCAGAGAGACCTAAGGAATTTACAACCTCATCAAAATATTCCAGGTTCGGTTTCTTTTTATCCAGTAAAAGCGGCATCAGTATATTTTTTTTGACAGTGAGCGTAGGGATCAGGTTATAGAACTGATAAACCAGTCCCACCTTCCTGCGCCTGAATATGGCAGATTGCGCCGGGCTTAAAGAAGAGATATCCCTCCCCTCCACCACTACTCTTCCCTCCGTAGGTTTATCCACACTGCCGAGAATATGAAGCAGCGTAGATTTCCCGGAACCGGATGCGCCTACAATCGCAACAAACTCTCCCTTGTTGACTGCAATATTGATTTGTTCCAGAGCAACTACCCGGTTATCTCCGGACCCGTATACCTTATTTAAATTCTCACATCTTAATATTTCCACACATCTTCTCCTATCCTGTTATAATACTTAATGCAGTTTCATTATAACAGGCCAAAGTGACAGCTCAGTGACTGTAAAAGCGGATTTCAAAACATCCTCCGCCATCTGGAATATTGCTGGCCCGAATCGTGCCGTTTTGACATTCAATAATTTCTCTTGCAAGGGAAAGGCCAATGCCGATACCATTCTTTTTAGCATTTTGGCCACAATAAAACCGTTCAAAAAGATGGGGGATATCCTCTCTTTGAAACCCCTTCCCCTCATCCCAGATGAGTATTTCCGTGTAAAGTTCATTTTGACCATAGGAGCAATGGACAGTTCCTCCAGCCGGAGAATATTCCATGCAATTTTTCAGCAGATTCATCACCGCTTCCATTGTCCAGTCTAAATCAGCCGTGATTTCCACTTCACCCGCTTCGGGGATATTCAGCGATACATCCGCTTCGGAAAATACCTCCTGCAGATTGTCGGCAGCCAGAGTAAGAACGGTGAAGACATCCACAGCCTCTTTCTCCAGGAAAAGGGTTCCGGCGTCAAGGCGCGACAGGAGCAGCAGAGACTCCTCCAAGTGTATCAGTCTTTTTATCTGCTTTTGTATTTGTGCAGGATAATTCTTATCCGGATGTGTCTCCATCATCTGGGCTGAAAGTGAAATGGCCGTTACGGGAGTTTTGAGCTGATGGGCAATATTGGACAGATTTTCCGCAAAATTTTGTTTTTCCTCCAGTGCGGACTCTCTTGTCTGATGCATCATTGTAACTGTTTTATATATCTCATCCTGCAGTTTTGAAAAACTGTCTTCCCCCGCCTCCAGGACGAGGTGCGGACTGCCGGAATTGATTTTTTCAAGCGCTTCGGCCATTGTCTGTATACGCAGTTCTTCCTTCTTGCGCCAGGTTATAAAAACGGCAAGAAATAAAAAACTGCCTGCTGTAAAACCTGCCACAGCAAGCAGAAGCACATATTGATACAGGGGATTTATGAAATCAGACTGCCGGTACCCATAGGCAGTAAGTACATTTTCATATTCCGGTTCTGCATACCGGGATTTTTGGTTCTTATACGCCTTCAGAGCCGACAGTATGGACGGTTCCAGTGCCGGATCCTCCTCTATAATTGCACTGCTCACGCTGCTTATCATCTGAAACTGCCTGCGGTTATAAAATCCTGCCACGAAAACGGCGGTAAGGGAGGATGCAATCAGACCAGCCGACAGAATGAGAGCAATAAATACCCCCGCATTTTTTCTGCCAATCATAAGGTATCCTCCATACGGTATCCGAAGCTCCTGACTGTTTTCAGGCATAACGGCTGATGCAGCTTCTCACGCAGGCGCTTAATTGTAACGGTAAGAGTATTATTATTCACAAAACTGCCATTACAGTCCCATACCTGTTCGAGCAGTCTTTCTCTGGTTATTGTTTTCCCCTTATTCCGCATCAGAAGCAATAGAACCTGATATTCCGGCTGACTCAGGCTAATCTCCTCTTCCCCCCAAAAAACCATCATCCCGGATTGGTCGAGCGAGATTCGATCGCAGGTGAGATATTGGCCTGATACGTTTCCTGCCCTGCGCAGCAGCGCACATATGCGGGAATACAGAATTTCCAGCTCGAATGGCTTTACTACGTAATCGTCCGCTCCCTTCCTGAATCCTGAAACAATATCATTGGAATCGTCCCGGACAGTCAAAAAGATAACCGGCAGTTCCCGCCACCTGGATCGTATCCAGCTGCACAGCATATCGCCTCGGCCATCCGGCATATTCCAGTCTACCAGTACAATGGCAGGCAAATGATTCGTAATCGCCTTCTTCGCATCTGTAATTGTTGCAAAGACCGAAACGATACAATTTTTTTCATACAGATATTCTTTCACCGCCTGCGCGATATTTTCATCATCTTCTATATAATAAACTTCAACCACGAGTATGCTCTCCATTCCTCAAACACCTTGTGCAGACAAACCGTACCGCCGTCAGATTACTTCTCAAAATCTTTATACATTAAACTTGGCTGTATTCCCGTGTTGTTCTGGTATTTACCGCTTTTGTACAATTCATACTCGCCGTCGATATCGTGGTAATAAATCTGGCAAATCTCAACATTGGGATAGATTCTGACCGGCTGTACACAGAAAATTTCCAGAGTCCAGTAACCGGAAAATCCTATGTCCCCGAATCCGGCCGTAACATGGATGAACAGGCCCAGACGCCCGGTGGAGGAACGTCCCTCCAGCATGGGAACATAACGGCTGGTGCTGGTATATTCATTTGTCCGTCCCAGATATAATCTGTTCGGCTCCAGTAAAAGGCCATCCTCAGGAATAATGATACGCGAGACGGGATTCGGCTCTTTCATGTCTAGAACGTGATTATCATAAACCAAAAGTTCTCCAGCGAGTGACAGATTGTAACTGTTGGGATTAATTCTCTTCTCGTCAAAAGGCTCAATAATAATTTCCTTTCCCATATGCTTTTTGATCTCCTGGCCCGATAGTATCATAATTCACTCTCCCTTTCCATTTTATCTTTTATAGGGAAGTATATCATAAAATCTGATTGATTTCTATCAATTCTGAAGCTACCCGGCTTACGTCCGTTTAATAATGTCACTGTTCACATCATGCCATGCCAAAAAGCGGCATGATGTAAACAATAACACGCTTTGCGATGCACAGAAACGGCAAAAAAACGCCGTTGATTGTGGTGAAAAAGTTCACTTTTCATCGCGTCGCGCCGTGTAACTCGGAATTTTCGTGCAAAATACGCACGAAAACACCTCGCAGAACACAACCGTGTGAACAGTAACTAATAATCTTCCGGTTCTGCCTTATAATAAGTGACCGTCAGATAATTCCCTGCATGAATTGTATCGTCTATCAGGCAGTTCATGCTCTTCAATTCGCGCACATAGGCTTCCATGCTCTTCTCCGAATGATTGTTATATCTTTCGGCCAGCTTCCAGAGCGTGTCGCCTTCTTCCAGACGTATGCTGGTATAATATTTGCTATAGCTGACCGCCGCTTCCTCCTCGGCCATGGCCTGCATCAGATTGTGGCCGAAAAAACCTGAGCTTAATATTGCAATCAGAACAAGTAAAACTAAAATCCCCTTTTTCATCCCCGTGTCCTCCTTGGTAAAACGAATCTATGTTCCAAACATTTGTTCTTTTCCGTAATTTTATTATAGTAAACGAACATGTGTTTGTCAATGGTTTTACGCAAAAAAAGCGAACAAAGGTTTGCATTTTTTTCGAACATATGTTACTATTATATCAATAGAGGAGGTACATATATGGCACAGGGTAAAATCACTGATAAACAGAGAGAAATTTTAGAATATATCAAAGAAACTATTTTAAAGAAGGGATATCCGCCGGCCGTTCGTGAAATCTGCGAAGCAGTCAGGCTTAAGTCCACTTCTTCCGTCCATTCTCACCTGGAGCAGCTTGAGAAGAACGGCTATATCCGGCGGGATCCCACCAAGCCGCGTACGATTGAGATTATTGACGACACCTTTAACCTAGCGCGCCGCGAAGTCGTCAATGTGCCGCTGCTGGGTACCGTGGCTGCCGGTGCGCCGATTCTTGCCCAGGAGAACATTGAAAATTATTTTCCGATCCCTGTGGAGATGCTTCCTAATAAAGAGATTTTTATGCTCAAAGTAAAGGGCGACAGCATGATAGATGCCGGAATTTATAATGGAGATCGTGTCATTGTAGCAAAAGCGGATACTGCAAGAAATGGCGAGATTGTCGTAGCGCTGGTGGATGACTCTGCCACAGTCAAGACATTCTATAAGGAAAAGGGCCGTTTCCGTCTGCAGCCGCAGAACGCATCCATGGATCCGATTATCCTTGATGAGGTCCAGATCCTGGGCAAGGTAATAGGATTGTTCCGGTTAATGTAACAGCCTCACCTCATTGCGCAGTGGCAGCGTATAACAGAAAGCGGAGTATTAAGAGGCGGCAGAAATTATTCTGTCTGCTTTCTCTTAATACTCCGCTTTACAACTTCTCATTAGTTTGTTTATTACGATTTAATTTAAATTATTAAATATATGTATTATTTATTTTCCGTGACTTGGCACAAAGGTTTCAGAAGAACGGCAGAAATGCGCTTATAACGGCAAAAATCAATGCCGGAAGCATGTTGGCCACCTTAATCTTCTGATGGAACATCAGATTGACTCCCACACAGAATATCAGCATTGAACCGACTAAAGACATATTAGAGACAGCCTGGCCTGTCAGAAGAGGTTCTATGACCCGGGACAGCAGGGTGATGCCGCCCTGGAACAGCCCCAGAGGGATTACCGAAAAGATGCATCCTTTGCCGATAGACGAAGCCATGACAAAGACAATAATGGCGTCGAGAACTGCCTTTGCACAGAGCATGGAGATATCACCGGTGATACCGTCCCGGATAGCTCCCACCACCGCCATGGCGCCGATACAGATGGTCAGGGACGTGCTGACAAAACCATCCACAAATTTGGTGTCACCGCCGCTGCCCGACTTGATTTTTATCCATTCCCCAAATTCTTCCGTATGTTTTTCAATATTCAGAAGCTCTCCCAAAAGCGCCCCCAATGACAGTGAGAAAATCATCATCATCGTTCCCCCTGATGCGATGCCTTTCTCCCCTACTGAAAAGATTTCCTGTAATGTGCCGCTGATGCCCAGAAATATAACGCAAAGCCCGACGGCCTGGATCAGTATATTCTGGAAACGCTCAGGCAGCCCTCTTTTTATAGTCAGTCCAAGAAGCCCGCCGCCGATTACCCCGGCGCAGTTTATAACGGTCCCTAATCCCGGCATAATATAACCTCTATTCTGCATACATGTAAACCGATGAGAGACATGCTCTGTGAACGGTTGCTATCAAACAGCAACCTTCAGACAGCATATATTGTTACATGAAACGATAACCTGCACGCTCCGCGCACAGGCTACCGCCATCAATCCGCAGCAATCAGTTGACATAATTATATTATGTCAACTGATTGCTGATTTAAATCTTTTTATTCTGTTTCGAGCCATAAATTATTCAAGCCATAAATTATAATTCATCGATACTTGCGATCTGTTTGCCGTCTCTCCAGATACGTTCCAGATCATAGAACAGCCTGTCTTCACGTGAAAATACATGGACAATGATATCATTATAATCCATCAATATCCAGTTGGCCGTATTATATCCTTCGATTTGACGGCATTCATGCCCTTCCTTCAGAAGCTCTTCCTCCACGCTGTCAACCATGGCCTGAACCTGGCTGGCGTTATTTCCGTTTGCTATGATAAAATAGTCTGCCAAGATCGATACATCACGGATATCAATGATTCTGATATCTTCTCCTTTTTTGTCTTCCAGTGCTTTTACGGCGATTTTTGCCATTTTGCTTGCCTGTGTCATACTGCTGTATTTCCTCCTTAAGTTCTCCCAGAGTCTCGGCAGAAGCAGCCTCTTCCAATCGGCATGCTCTAGCCGCATCATAATATTCATAAGCGATTCTGGTCATTTCATCTATATAAGCGCCGGATTCATTTAAATATTCAAGAATCCCTTTCATAATCTGGTAAAGTGCCTCGTCCAGATCGGTGAATGCCAGTCTTCTCATCTCAGTGAGCAGAGGCGCCCTGTTTCTTCTCGGTTCTATATAATCTGCAACATACAAAATCTTGTCCAGAAGTCCCATGGCCGGTTTCCCGGTAGTATGGCATGCAATAGCCTGTAAAATCTCCGGATCGGTAATCCCGTATTTATTTTCGGCCATCCAGGCTCCCAGTTTTGCATGGATGGTAGCCGGTGCATTCAGCTCATTTTCTGTCAGCTCAATCCCTTTATTCCGGCATTTTTTAATAATCTCCGACTCGTCATAACGCTTGGCACAGTCATGAAGCAGTCCGGCCAGCTCTGCTTTGTTCAAATCATATCCATAGCGCATAGCCAGTGAAATGCAGGTAAAAGAAACGCCCAGCGTATGCTCGTAACGCATCGGATTCAGTTTCTCTTTCAGGCGCCCCCGGATTCTTATAAATTCCTGGTTTTCCGCCTCATAAGCCGCCTGCTTTAAAATATTTTTTATACTTTTTTTACCGGACTTCTTCGGTTTCGGATTCGGTGTCCCGTTTGTTGATTCTGTGTTCATCATTGCCTCCCTGTCAGAAGCTGTCAGCAGTAAAGTCCATGTTGTTTTATATACCGGTACACCGCGTCGGGAATCATCCCTTTCACCGGCTCGCCGGATGCAATTCGTTCGCGGATTACGGCTGATGCCACATCCATCTCCATACAGTGGAGCCTCCGGATTTTCGCCCCGTATTTCTGTTCCAGATATCGTATCTGGGTATCCAGTGAACGCTTTTGTTCTTCGCTTTCCCGGTCTGCAGCCAGGAATGTAACGGCCTGAAGTACATACTCTGGATGGTACCATTTTTCAATATCGTGGATAGAGTCGGCGCCTACAATAAAGTAAAATTCAGTATCCTGATATTCTTCCCTGAGAAGGCGCAGCGTATCCGCGGTATAGGTATATCCCGCCGTTCTTTTTATTTCAAAATCTGAAAGGCAGAAATATGGAATCTCTTCGATTGCCGCCGACACCATGGCACAGCGGTCTTTGGAAGAAGTGATTCTGTGATCTTTCTTATGGGGCGGAGTCTTTGAAGGCATATACCAGACCGAGTCCAGTCCATACTCTTCGAAGGCCTGACGCCCGAGCATCAGATGTCCCACGTGGATTGGATCAAAGGTTCCTCCCATAATTCCGATTTGTTTCATGGCCTGTCCGGACTCCTTTCTTTACTTAGGCAGAACGATCTTCCTTTTTTTCTCATCCTTTGCCTGCTTGTAAAGTACAATCTTTTTTCCGATTACCTGGACAACCTGTGACTGTGTCCTCTCAGCCAGAACTGAAGCTATCTCATTGCCGTCGTCCATACAGTTTTTCAAAATACTCAGCTTGATTAATTCTCTCGCTTCCAACGCCTCTGCCACGGCCGTGGTCAGCTCCGGCGTTACACTGGCTTTGCCAATCTGAAAGATCGGATCGATTGTCATTGCCAGGCCTTTTAAATAGGCTCTCTGTTTACTTGTCATGAATTTCTTACTCCCGCTTTCCTCTTAAACTTCCTTCATTACATCGGTACTCTTTACCGTTATTTATAATAATCAAATTCCAGGCCATACATACGGACGGTATCGCCTTCCTCAATTCCTGCCTGCTCAAGCTCCTGTAAAATACCACTGTCCTTTAAGAATTTCTGGAAGAACTGGAAGCCCTTCTCCGAATCCAGGTTGGTGTAGCCGAGCATCTTGTCGATCTTCGGACCTTCCACCACAAATACGCCGTCTTCCGGATGCTCCACCGTATAGGGAAGATTTTCCGCCTGGAACTGGTATTCAAATTCTTTTTCGAATATAACAGGTTTTCTGTCCACGGTTTTTAACAGCTCATTGACATGGTATAAAAGCTCCTTCACTCCCTTGCCTGTGACGGCGGATATCGGGAATACCTTTATTCCCTCAGGTTCAAATTCCTCCCTGAGCCGTTCAATCGGGTCGATCTCCTCGCCGGCATAGATGGCATCGGTCTTATTGGCGGCAATCACCTGCGGACGCGTCAAAAGCTCCGGATTGTATGATTCCAGTTCCGCATTGATCGCGCGGATATCCGCCACCGGATCACGTCCTTCCGTAGATGCGGCATCCACCACATGAACGAGAACCTTTGTCCTCTCAATATGCTTTAAAAAGGAATATCCAAGACCGATTCCCTGGGAAGCCCCCTCAATCAGTCCGGGGATATCCGCCATGACAAAGCCCTGTCCGTCGTTTAAATCCACCACGCCGAGATGGGGATTGAGGGTGGTAAAATGGTAATTTGCAATTTTCGGCCTTGCATTGGATACACGTGAAAGCAATGTGGATTTACCCACATTTGGAAATCCTACCAGCCCCACGTCGGCTATCACCTTTAACTCCATCTGAATCCACAGCTCCTGGGCAGGTTGTCCGGGCTGTGCATATTTCGGCACCTGCATTGTGGCAGTGGCAAAATGCATATTGCCAAGACCGCCTTTTCCGCCTTTTAAAATAACTTCGCGGCGGTTATCGCCGGACATGTCGGCAATTACCTTCCCTGATTCAAAATCCTTAATTACCGTCCCTTCCGGAACTTTGATCACCAGGTCTTTGCCGTTAGCGCCGTGGCAGCGTTTCTTTCCTCCCTGTTCTCCGTCTTCTGCAACATATTTACGGACATGACGAAAATCAGTCAGTGTATTGAGACCGTCATCCACCTCAAAAATAATATCTCCGCCTCTTCCGCCGTCCCCTCCGTCCGGGCCGCCGGCGGCTACATACAGTTCCCTGCGGAAGCTCACATGGCCGTCTCCGCCTTTTCCGGATTTTATAAATACTTTTGCACTATCGGCAAACATATATTTCTCCTTTCACCTGAGCCAAAAAAGCCCGGTATGCAATTTAACCCTGCTATGCAATTACTGCTGTAACTCTGCGCGCTACGCGCACAGGTCACCGCCTTCAATGCAAAAACAGCCCCATACATTATGGTATGGAGCTGTCTGAATTATTCGTTAATTGCTCTTGGGTAAACAGAAACCTGCTTTTTGTCTCTGCCTTTTCTTTCAAATCTAACAACGCCGTCAACCTTAGCGAATAATGTATCGTCTCCACCACGGCCTACGTTGATGCCTGGATGAATCTTTGTTCCACGCTGTCTGTACAGAATGTTGCCAGCTAATACGAACTGTCCATCGGCTCTTTTCGCTCCTAATCTCTTAGACTCGGAATCACGGCCGTTCTTTGTAGAACCAACACCTTTTTTATGAGCGAATAACTGAAGGTTCATTTTAAACATGACTTACACCTCCTTAAATCGAATTTTGATATATTCCTCTCCATATGCCTCTTCGATATTCTTAAGACCAAGAATAAGAGAGTCCATAAGAAGTTTTGATTCTTTACTGATGTCCCCGGTAAACCGGAATGTAAAATGCCCTGTCTCTTCTTCCACATTGCCGTCAAATCCGTCGTCCGTAAACTGTTCGACCGAATTCGCCATGTTGAGTACAAGCGCCGATGCGGATGCACATACAATGTCCTTTCCGTAATCATCGTAGCCTGCGTGGCCTTTTAATTCTATTTTCCTGGTATTTCCCTCAGAATCTGAAAATACGTTTACTCTTATCATAATTTAATTAAGCATTGATTTTGTCAATCTTAACTTCGGTAAAGAGCTGTCTGTGACCATTTTTCTTATGGTATCCAGATTTTCTCTTATACTTGTAAACGATAACTTTCTTGCCTTTTCCTTCTTTCACTACGGTTGCGGAAACTGTAGCTCCGTTAACGGTTGGGCATCCGATCTGCATCTCTCCGTTGTTAACAGCAAGAACCTGGTCAAAAGTAACTGCTTCTCCAGCAGCCGCACCAAGCTTTTCAACTTTGATTACATCGCCCTCGGCAACTTTGTACTGCTTACCACCTGTTGCAATAATCGCGTACATATGGCACCTCCTATTATCATTACTCGCCAGCTTCGGCGGCTTTACGCACTTATAGCCTCGCTGTGCGGCACACTAGAAAATAATAGCATTCTTTTAAGAAGTTGTCAACATTTTTTTCAGCAATATGTTATGCAGGTGAGGACGCTGCCGGGATGGCCAGCGTACGGGGTAGTGGTGTGTGTGTATGAGTCTTTCGTCCCGGGGGAAGGATTGCCGTGGTTTGGGGCTGCGGGCGAAGATAAAGTCTGCGGAGCACACTCCCTACCTCAGTTAAATCTCCATATATTTCAGTAACAGCGACCTGTCTGAACTGTTACAGCGGCTGTTTTCGCAGCAGTTCATCCTTCTTTTGAATTCTCCAATATAAGAGAAAGGCGGCCGCCGCTCCTGCTGTTTCAGCCACTATAAAAGATACCCAGATTCCGGTCAGACCGAACGGCCCGTGGAGGAACCAGGCAAGGGGAAGAGTGATCACAAACTGGCGGAGCAGGAACACAATCAGGGAATCAATCCCATTTCCCATGGCCTGAAACATCGTCGGCAGAATAAACCCGATCGATGCCGGCAGGAAGCTGACCGCAATAATACGCAGCGCCGGAATGCCGATTTCCAGCATCTCGCTGCTTGCGTGAAACAGGGACAAAAGATATCCCGCGGCCCCCTCAAACAGCAAAAAGCCAATCACCATAATCAGGAAACAGATTCCGATACTGTATTTGAGGCACTCTAAGAGACGTTTCCTGGAACGCGCCCCATAGTTATACCCCATGATCGGCATGGCCCCCTGAGAAAGGCCGCTGGCCGGCATGAAGACAAATGTCTGAAGCTTATAGTAAATGCCGAACAGGGAGACTGCCGTATTGGAAAACCGGATCAGGATGGCATTCAGTCCCATCACGAGCAGACTGCCGAGAGCATTCATACAGGCATTGGGAACGGCAACCGTAAGAATCTGCCGGATAATCGCTCCCTGAAAGTGAAAACCTTTTAAACGAAGCTTTACATCATGCTGAAAAGCCACCAGCACGAAAAATGAAAGGCCCATGGACGTCATCTGGCCGATTACAGTCGCCACGGCTGCTCCCGTCACGCCCATGGCCGGTAAGCCAAAATAACCGAAAATCAAGATAGGATCCAGGATTATATTCAGTATGGCTCCAATAGCCTGCAGCGCCATCGGGAATATCATCTTGCCGGTTGCCTGAAAAATTTTCTCGATACAGATATGAATGAACGGCCCAAAGCAGAAGCCGACACAGATGCGTGCATAAATCAGCCCGTCTGCCAGAATCGCTCCGTCATCCGTAAACATCCTGAAAAACGGTTCGATACAGAATGCTCCGGCCGTTACAAAGAGTATGGAGGCTGTGAGAGCAAGCAGAAGTCCGTGGATTACCGCACTGTCCGCTTCCTCCTGCCGCTGCTCCCCCAATTTCCTGGCAATATAGGAATTCACGCCGACTCCGATGCCGACGGAACATGCAACTATCAGCGTTTGCAGGGGAAAAGCGAGTGAAACCGCCGTCAGCGCATTTTCACTGTACCTGGCTACAAACATGCTGTCCACAATATTGTAGAGTGACTGAATCAGCATGGACAGCATCGGCGGGAACGCCATAGACAGAAGCAGAGGAAGCATCGTCCTGGTTCCCATTTTATTTTCCTTCATCGGTTCCTTTTTTTCAAGTTCCGTTAATTCTGTCGTTTCCATTGTTTACCTCCAGTCGTCGGCCTCAAAAAAACAGCCCTCTCCCTGCTTTGGTAACATAAAAGCAGTAAAGATGGGCTGTAAATTTCAGCACTTTTCAATTCACGCTTTAATCAGCGCTTTAATGATTCCTTCTAATTCGGTACACCGTTTGGCTTTACTCCGCGCCCATAAACCTCATGCAGCGGTTTTCTGACCTTTTTCCTGGTAATCTCGACGAGTCCCAGCTTTGTCATATCCACCAGAACCGTTTTAACCGGATCCTTTTTTAATTCCTCCTCCAGTGCGGTCAGAAGCTGTTGTTTATGTTCCTCCCTGGCCATATCTATGAAATCAACGATGATAATGCCGGACAGGTTTCGCAGACAGAGCTGGCGGGCCGTCTCGGCGGCTGCCTCCAGGTTGATTTTCAGTATCGTATCCTCGGCATTCTTTTTGCCGGAATATTTTCCTGTGTTAACGTCGACGACAGTCAGGGCCTCCGTCGGCTCTATGACAAGATAACCTCCCGATTTCAGCCAGACCCTCCGTTCCAGCGCTTCCTCCAGTGCTGCTTCCAGCTTGTAAAGCTTAATAAGGGGAAGAAGGGGATCCTGGTAAAATTGCAGTTTTTCCAGGTCGGCCTTCTGGTTCTTATCCAGGTACCGTCTCATTTCTTCATAGCAGATCTTATCGTCTGTTATCACGGACTGGAGACTGCCGGCATAGGTGTCCCGAAGGCTCAGGATAAACGAAGGCTCCGCTCCCTCAAGAAGCGTAAAACAGGTTCTGTTTTCCGCCTTGGCCAAAAGCTCATCCATCCTCTGTTTCAGGGCCAGCACCTCCCCGCCGATTACCTCTTTTGTGGTCTCCTTCGCGTTGGTTCTCACAATAACCCCAAAGCCGTTGCGGCCTGTCTCTTCTTTCAGGGCCAGGAGATACTCTTTTACTTCTTCCTTCCAGACAGGGTCCGATATCTTAGCAGAAAATCCGATTTGCGTCTTTCCAAGCGTTACTACCGAGTATTTCCCGGTAAAGTTCAGATTGCTGCTGAGTACGGGATCCTTTGTCTTTACGGCATCCCTGCTTACCTGGACAATTATCTCATCGCCCTGTTTCAGGCCCCGGCCCTCCTGTGCCCCTGCGGCAGCCAGAGGGCTGGTGAATCGATGCTCCCTGTTCTCAGAGAGACTGTAGTATCCTGTTTTTCCTCCTCCGAGATCGATAAAAGCGGCATTTATATTTTTTACTATATTTTTTACTTTTCCAATATATATGTTTCCCAGAAGGCTGCCGCTCTCCTCCGGTTCCAGGCTCAGGGAACGGCACCTGCTGTCTGACATTAGCGCCGACAGGATTCTTCCGCGCCACCTTGTAACAATCAGTTTATTCAATGTCTGCTCCATATTCTTCCAGTGGGACAAATTTGTGGCTGCCGCCCGGGGCGCCGCCGTCACTTTCATCGGACGCATCGTTGCCCTCGTCGGCATAGACCTCTTCACGCTGGATCTGGAACGCGAAAGCAGGATATTCCATTCCGATGGACTCATAGTAGGCGCCGACAACCTGTTCCGGCTTTACATTGGCCGTGCTTCCCGAGGAAACTTTCATAAAAATCCCGGTATTATCATCCGTGAGCCGGACCTCATAGATGCAGGGGCGCAAATCCATCGCCTTTTGTCCCTTTTTTGTCTTTTTTACAATCTCAATTTTATCGCTGTGGCAAAATGCCAGCAGATTTTTCATAAACCGGGGGACATCCTCCGGCTCATATCCTTCTCTGAACCACATCGTATAGTCGGCAGCCGCCACCTGTGACATCGCATTTTTCACGGAATCGTCCAGCTTTCTGTAGCTGAGTACACAGAATCCCTCCGCATTTTCCCTGTTGATCTGTTCAATCATCGTTTTGGAATCCTTTGTGGAATTCACTTCAATGTCCACATACTCGCCGTTGCTTAAAATACCAACTCCCAGCGGTGATGCAAAGGACATAATCTGATGGGGGCTGAACCCCTCACTGTAACGGATATCCACGTCCGCTCTGCGCATCACCTTCTGGAAGTAACGCATGATATCAAGATGCCCGATAAATTTGAGCGGGCCCTGCTTACTAAACTTCATTCTTATTTTCATAGCAGACCCCTCCTTTATATTTTGCCACACCGCAGCCGGAACATTTTGCACGGCAGTTCGGCGTCACCGATTCATTTACCGCATTGTTCCATTCGCGTTTTAAGAATTCCTTCGTCACGCCGGTATCGATAAAATCCCAGGGGAATATCTCGTCCAGGCTGCGTTCTCTCACCGTATAAAAATCGATATCCACACCACAGGTTTCGAAGGCCTGCATCCAGATTTCATTATGAAAGTGTTCAGACCATGAGTCGTAGAGCGCTCCGTTTTTATAAGCCGCCTCGATCACTGCCGCCACCTTCCTGTCACCGCGGGCCAAAACGCCCTCCAGCACCGTCAGATCCGCCTCATGCCAGTTGTAACGCAGACTCTTGCGGTTCAGCATCTCTTTCATCCTGGAATTGACAATGTGGGCCCGCTCCAGAAATTCTTCTTTGGTACACATTCTGGCCCACTGGAACGGCGTAAACGGCTTCGGTACAAAGAATGAGGTGCTGGCGGTAACCTGTACTTTTCCGGAACGCTCTTCCTTTGGAATATTATAGTACTCTTCGGCCACCTTCTCGGACAGCTCGGCAATCCCCCGCATATCCTCCGGCGTCTCGGTGGGAAGCCCCAGCATGAAATAGAGTTTTACCCGGTTCCAGCCGCCTCTGAACGCCTCGGCCGAACCGTTCAGGATGTCCTCCTCGGTCAGTCCCTTGTTGATAACGTTCCGAAGGCGCTGGGAACCTGCCTCCGGCGCAAAAGTCAGGCTGCTTTTTTTGACATCCTGTACCTTGCTCATTACATCTAAAGAAAATGCATCGATTCGAAGAGAGGGAAGGGATACGTTGATTCCTTTTCCGTCAAACTCCTCTATCAGGAAGGATACAAGTCCCTCCAGCTGTGTATGATCGCTCGAGCTTAGGGAGCTGAGTGAAATTTCCTCATGCCCGGTGCTCTTTAACATCTTATAAGCAAGCGCTTTAAGCTCTTCAAGGCTCCTCTCCCTCACAGGGCGGTATACCATACCGGCCTGGCAGAAACGGCAGCCGCGGATGCAGCCGCGCATAATTTCCAGTACAACACGGTCCTGTGTTACCTTAATAAAAGGCACAACCGGTTTTTCCGGATAATAGGTTGCGTCCATATCCATCACAAGCTGTTTTGACACCTTATCAGGCGCATGAGGATTGACGGGAACCATCCGGTCTATGGTTCCGTCTTCTTTATACCAGACATCATAGAAGGAAGGAACATAGATGCCGGGAATCTCAGCCGCCATTTCCAGGAAGTCCTTCCTGCTTCCGCCATTTCTCTTATTCTCTTTGTAACGGTCCAGCAGGTCGAAATACACGACTTCGCCCTCACCGAGATAGAATAAATCAAAAAACGGCGCGATCGGTTCCGGATTGTAGCTGCATGGGCCGCCGCCGATTACAATGGGATCTTCCCCGGTTCTGTCTTCTGCATGAAGCGGAATATGGGACAGGTCAAGAATCTGCAGAATATTGGTATAGCACATTTCATACTGGAGCGTGATGCCTAAAAAATCGAAATCCTTTACCGGATCCTGGCTTTCCACAGCGAAAAGCGGAATGTTTTTCTCCCTCATCAACTTGTCTAAATCGGTCCACGGAGAGTAAACACGCTCACAATATACATCATCCCGTCTGTTAAACATATCATAGAGGATCTGGATGCCGAGATGGGACATCCCTATCTCATAAACGTCGGGAAAACACATGGCAAAGCGGACATCCACTTTTTTAGGGTCTTTATTTACCATGTTTACCTCGCCTCCGATATAGCGGGCGGGCTGCTGGATACTTAGTAATATTTCATCATTTAAAGCTAGTTTTCTCATGATTTTTCCTTATTTATTGTGCTATTTGCACAGTATTTTGATTTGTGGTAAAGGCCTGTTTGAATCGAAATGAGCTTGAATTTACGTCCTTATTTGCTCTTTTTCACTCTTTTTTTTACCTCTTTTTCGAAGAAAATTAGGCCTTTTTTTGAAAATTACGACAATTTTTTTCACCCCAACTAGGTAACACGGGCTAAAACAATACGCCACAATGCATAATTATAAGGCATTTCACGGTATTAAGCAACACCATTCGGCAGAACATAATCAAGAAAGGACTGTGAAAATGCACAATCAATTACCTGAGGCTCATCTGACGGAAGGATCTCGTCAATAAAACTGGCGTCTGTTTCTCTTTTAATAGTGCCAGCCTGTTTTTAAAGATACTCAGGTGCTCAACATATGCTTCGGCAGCTTCATCCTCTGTTTCATATCCTCCTTTCTTTCCATATTCTATCTGTAGGCCTTCGGTAAGGTTCTTGGTGCGGTGATACCAGGAACCGTTTTCATAAAAGATTGGGCTGCTGCCCATGGAATTATTCATCTGATCCTCCTTTGAATGAGGAGTATACAAATTTTTGAATATGATAAGTATACCATATTCCATCTAAATACTCCATATATCAGTGTCCGCCTCCGCTGTTAATCCAGCTGTCAAAAGACTCTTTGGGGATGCGGTAACCGTCTCCTATTTTTATAACGCGGAAGGGCCTTTCTCCTTATAAACCTGGCGTATGAATTCGTAGGCTGTATTTCTTCCGATTCCCAGGAGATTTTGAATGTCCTTTACCTCATACACTATTTTTTCACCGGTTTCCTTCTTTCCCATATGCAATCACCTCCTTTTGCCTAATTATGGGAAAGAACCGGAGTTTCCTGATGAAATTGGATGGTTTTCCGCATTATTAGAGAAATCCCGGTTAATTGAAAAAAGCTGCCTCTGTCTCGCTTACCTGAGAATGGAGTCAAGGTCCTTCTACCTTTAATTATGGGGGATAATTTTGAAATAATTTTTTTGTAAATACTGCCATAGGAGAAGTCAAAAGGGTGAATCGGGAGAATATCGCCAAAAACTGACAAAAGGCCAGCTGGATTCTAGCTGACCTTTTTGCAGAATTAAATTTTTAAACTTTGAGTTATCAGGTATTCTTTTCTTCCGGGGATAATCTTGGCATAAAGTCCCATAAGCGACTGGGCATGGGCGAGGCATTCCTCCAGTTGGTAGGTTTTTTCTAAATACCCATGAGCTCCTGCTTTTAGAGCCGCAAGCCTGTCTCCACTACCTGTTTTGGAGGACAGCACCAAAGTCGGAACCGGTTTAATCTGACATATTAGCTACAGTAAATCCATACCGTCTGTCTCCGAGAGCACAATATCCATGATTACCAGACAGAATTGATGTTCTGTCAGCTGTTCAACCCTATCAATACCCCTCCAGAGCCTTTCCCTGTAAACGGAAACCAGATATACGTCAACGACAGCGGTTCTCTTCAGGTTAAGGCCATCTGCTCCTTTATAAATGGGCATGGATAAGAAAAATCTCCTGCCATGCCCATTTTCCACCATCAAGCTATTTCTTTACTTTCCCAAAGGGGAGCTCACAATCTCTTTGCCCTGCAGACGTAATCTGAATCTCAAAATTCCTGCGCACCGCTGCAGCGAATACATAAGTGACTGGAAACAGAGCCTATCGGGATCAACTTCTTTTAAGTCAATCACATGATGTTGGGGTCAAAAGGTCTTTTGCCCCCTTTTGATACTCGTTCATCGCTTTCTCCTTTCTGTCCGCTGTTATCGCACTTTCAAATTGCTTCCTACCTGAAGGTTATAGATATCCACTCCCGGATTGAGAGCCAGTAAGTCTTCTACCTTGCAGCCATACTGCTTACTGATCTGATTCAGCGTATCGCCTTTCCTGACCGTGTGCGTTGTTCCATTTCCCGTTCCCACGGTCCCCACTCCTACGGTTCCCTGTACCGGAAGCAGCACATAGGTCTCCTTCGCTCCCATGCGGGTTCCCGCCGGTATATCAATCGTTACGTTTCCGTTTGCGTCCACGGGATAGATACCTCCTGAAACCGAACGGAGTGTTCCCGTAGTATGGTCAAACCGGTATAGCGCAACCGTGGAACCGGCCGTGATCGCCGTCTGGTTCGTTGCCGGAACCGTGAGTTTCGCTGCGGAAAGCAGGGTTCCGTCCGCCGTGAGGGAAATCACCAGTCCGTTCTCCTGGCCCGCCGCCTTCACGGTAGGCTTCACAGGCTCCGCTATGGGGTCGCCCGACTGCACCGGGGCCGTGTGGATGCCCAGATTCAAGTCGGTGGACTGACCTGCCGCGTTTCTCATGGACTGGCCGTCTAAGGACCAGACAGCCTTTACCGCCATGGTATCGTCCCGCACGGTCACTGTCACTGTTTTTCCGGTCTGCTTTGCCGCGTCCACGGTCTCTTTTTCCACGGTGACTCCTGCTGTCCTTACTGCCGGGTTGTTCTCCACGGACTTTGGTATGATAACCTCCATACGCACGGCGCTAACATCCGCTTTCTGAAGCTCGCTCCTTACCGTATCCTGGGGAACTGCCACCGAGATGTCCATGGAACTTGCAGCCGTGGCCCCGGCTGCCTGTGCTGCGCTGTTAATGGCCGCCCCGTCCGGTTTTACCATGACGACAGCGCTTCCCTGGTCTGCCGAGGTTGTGATATTGTCTGTGGTTACGGTTGTGGCGCTTCCGGTCGTATTGCCGGCTGCGTCTTTTGTTACCTGGGTTGTCACGGTCGTGGTCTTTCCACTGCTGTCCTTTGACGTGGTCTGGGTCATTGTGGTGCTGGTCCCGTTTTCCCCGGCTGTTGTGGTCGTGGTCGTGGACGGTGCGGTGGAGGAACTTCCGGATGAGGATGAGCTGCCGCCCGAGGACGAACCGCCACCTCCCGAGGACGAACCACCGCCGTTAATCCGGTCAAAGATCACGGAAATACTGTGATCCGCTGTTACATGTTCAAATGTGTAGGTTGTCACAGTGCCTTTGTCTGCGCCGTCCACGGTGACTTTTGAAATCCTGTGTCCGCTGTCCGGCGTAATGGTAAAGGTCCGGCCTTCCCCATCATTTACGGTAACCGCTCCGCTTGGGGAAATGGTTCCGCCGTCATTTGCTGATGCGGTAATGGTGTGTGTGACTACCGGCGCGGGAGCTGTTGTTACCCTGATGGTAAATGTCTTTTCATATGGGGTAGTGGCTGTCAAACCGCCTGCAATCGCCGCTTTTACAGTGGCCGTACCCGCTGTGGCTGCCCGGAAGGTGCTGCCGCTTATGATGGCTCCGGTGCCGCCTGCATCCGCCACGCTCCAGACGATGGCCCAGTTGGTGGCGCTGTCCGGTAAGACGGTTCCCGCCAGTGCCAGATCGGTATTCACCTCCACCGTGGCCGCATTTGTCATAGTAATCTCTGCCACCGGTATGAAGGTCACGGTTTTTTGAAGCGTCAGATCCTTTCCTGTCACATCGCCGTCCGATACAACGATACCGTTTATGGTTCCGCCGTCATAGCCCGCTAAACTTACCTCGATGTGGTATGTACCCGCCGGTATGCCGGTGATCGTATAGGAACCGTCCGCGCCCGCTGTGACCGGAGCGCCTGTATTGATATTTTCGCTGTTCTTCAGCTGCAAGACTGCTGCAATTCCGGTTCCCGTGTCACTGCCCCTGACCGTTCCGCTGATGATGTAGGTTTGTGCCGGAGGAACCTCTGTAATGGTGACGGTGGCCGTGCCACTTTTACTAGTATCCATAGTGGAGACAGCCTTGACGGTCAGGGTGTCTGCCGTCTCGTCGGAAGCCACGGTCAGCAGGCCGTCAGCGCTAATCGTCGTGCCGCCTGCATGGCTACCGTCAATGCTCCAGGTCACGGTCCGGGCCGGATTGTTCGTTCCGGTGACCGTTACATGAAACTGCTGGGTGGTTCCCTTCTGTACGCCGGGTGCTGCCGGGGTTACGGTCACGCCGGTCACCGTGGGCGCAGGCGCCGCAATCGGGATAGAAAACCCTTTGGTATCATTTCCCTTGCTGTTTTCCACCTTGACTGTAAATGCACTGGTTCCCGCTGTAGTAGGAGTACCGCTGATAACGCCGGTACTGGTATCCAGATTCAGACCGTCCGGCAGGCTGCCATTGCTGACGCTCCATGTGATGGGCGTGATGCCGGTGGCCGTCAATGTCTGACTGTATGCCGCCCCCACAGCGCCGCCCGGCAAGGTGGATGTAGTGATGGTGGGGACAGTAGCTGGTTTGACCGTCACTTTCTCGTTGGCCGCTCCTAAGAATTTTTTATTTTCTATCTGCGACGATTCAACGAGCTGGCCATTTATAAAGTAGCCGCTGCCCAGGCCCAGAAATGATGCCACAGTCAGCGCGGTATTGCTTTCAATTGCGATAGCCTTGTTTCCGCCCTGATAGGCGCCGCCGGAAAGAGTGACGGTGGAGGTACTTCCTTGCACGAAAAGCCCGTTGTCGTCCCCGGTAAACGTGCCGCCGGAAATAACAGCCGTTCCGCCGTCCGTTATATAGAGACCTATGGAACTGTCATAATTGCCAGTTCCGCCCTGGATCGTGGGAGTATCCGAAAGGGTAATACTGCCCTTTTCCAGAAAGATGCCGTGCTGGTCGGCAGACCCTGTAATGGTCGCGCTCCCAGAGATCATCACTGTGCAGTTCTCCGCCAGCAGGCCAAAACCGTTGCCAAGTACAGGGCCGGCTCCGCCAGACAGGGAAGCGTTCTCCTTGATTACAACGGCAGCATTTTGAGCCCGTACGGCATCTGCACCAATATTTGAACCTTTGCCACCCGTCAGGGATACACTACCCTCCACAGTCAGCTTTCCGCTGGATATAAAAACAGCCTGACCGAAATTATCCGCACTCATTGTTTGTCCCAAATCGCTGCCAATAATGCCGCCTGTACCGCGGATGGTCAGCTCACCGCCAGCAACTGCAACGGCCTTGATTTGATTTGCCTTTGAGGTATCCAGATTATAATTGTTCAAATCCTGTATCCAGTTTCCGCTTTCAAAGGTGACAGCGCCGGTGAGTTTTACCTCGCCCGTGAGCGTGATCACTTTGTTCTCCACTGTGGCTGCGCCGCCGAAGTAATCCGAAATGGTTTCGATCGGAGTATCACTTTTAATCACGCCTCCGCACGCGATTTTTGCCCTTACCTTGATGGCATTACCCTCAAAATAGGCCTCCTTGCCATCGGCCCCTGCGCCCACCAGCTTGATTTTTGCCAGGTCGGCTTCTACCGCACTGATGGCGATGGTGGGGTTGCTGGATATATCATACCCCGCCGGCAGTGTGACATAGATGCTGTCATCTCCACCGGTTAAATCCGGGTCGATGACGAAGCTGTCCACGCCATTCACCCGAGGGGTTCCCGTGCCGCCATTGATGAATATACCGTTTTTTGCCGTAGCGCCAATCTTAGCGCCGCCGCCTACAGTGACGGTTTTGCTCCCTGTCACCGTGGCGTTATTGCCATCGCCTCCGCCAAAGAGAGCTCCGGCTACGATGCCGCCGGTCACTGTAACGCTGGTATTCCCTGTAACCGTGGTGTTATTTCCAGCGTTTCCGGCCCAGATACCAGATAAAATGCCGCCGGTCACCGTGACGCTGGTGCTGCCGGTCACCGTGGTGTTATCGCCATAGCTTCCGCCAATAATATTCCCAACGTCACCGCCGGTCATGGTAATCTTGGTGTCGCCGGTCACACTGGTGTTGTTTCCGCCCCCATAAATCATATACCAACCAAGTCCATATCCGGCGTCGGTTGGATCGGTATCTCCGATTTTGAGGTACTCCGTATCTCCAATCGTGCCATTACCGTCCTTGTCATAAAGGATGTTGGTGTTGGTGTTAGGCTGCCCATCCGTTGTGCCCGCCACAATTTTGATCTCTGCACCGTTAGCGAAAATTATTTGTCTATCAACATCCACCGTAGGGGCGGGCCCGATAGCAGCCTTTGCCTTTACCTTAATCTCATTGTTTTCAAAATAGGCCTCGTTCCCCTCGGCCCCATCGCCTACCAGCTTAACTTTCGCAAGGTCGGCTTCTACCGCGCCGGTGGCGATGGCGGGAGTGGAAGCAACTTCATAGCCTGCCGGAATCTGCACGTTGACGCTGGCATTATCCGTCAAGTCGCTATCGATGGCGAAGTTGTCCACGCCGTTCGCCAAAGAGGCTGTGCCTCCGTCTATGACGATGCCTTTGGCGGTGCTGCCGCCAATCTTCACGCCGCCGCCCACAGTGACGGTTTTGCTGTCCGCCGTGGATGTACCGCCGTTTACGGCATATCCCCCACCGTAAACTCCGCCAGATACCTCTGCATCTCCTGATAGAGAGACGGTGGCGGCCCCGGTCACATTAGTTTGTGAGCTGCTACCGCTTGCCCAGCCGCCGCCGTAGACCGCGACCGCTGTGCCTCCGGTCATCTCTACGCTGGCGCTTCCCACAGTGGAAATGCCACCCTGATTGGCTAATCCGCCGCCATGGACGCCCTGTCCGCTGGTATCGGACTGACCTACCGTGCCGCCGGTCATGGTTACAGCGGCATTTCCAGTCACCGTAACGCTCCCGTTGCTCCCACCTGCCTCTCCTCCACCGTGAACCCACACCCTTACTTCCACACCTTCAGATAGGGTAACGCTTGTATCTCCCGATACACTAGCGGTTTTTTCGGAAGAGGCCCGGCCGCCGCCGAATACATTATTATGCACATAACCGCCGGAGAGGATAATCTCCGTACCCTTTACATCGGCGTCACTGTTTTTCGCCCAACCGCCGCCATAAAGATGGCTGATCTTGCCGCCGGTCATGGTAATCTTGGTTACTCCATCCACATTGATATCGATTCCGCCCCCATAGATCTGATAAGAAATAAGATTATATCCGGCGTCGGATGGCTCGGCAGTTCCGATTTTGAGGTACTCCGTATCCCCAATCGTGTTATCTCCGTTCTTGTCGTAGAGGATGTTGGTGTTCCCCTCCGTTGTACCCGCCACAATTTTAATCTCTGCACCGTTGGCAAAAATATTAGTTCCGTTCATCGTAGGAGTGATCGTGTCAGCCATGGGTTCCATCTCCCCCAACCGCTCCATCAGATTATTCAGTGCCGCCAGCTTCTCCGCTCTCGCCTCGGTGACCCGCTCCATGGAGGCCGCATCCTCTGACAACGGCAAAAACTGCTCCCACAGGGCGGGAACTTCCGCCAGTTTCGCTTTCGTCTCCGTCACCCAGCCGTCGAATTCCGGGTCGGCGTCGCCGGGGGCATTTTCATAAAGCTCCTCCACCGTGGGCAGGGCGTCGATGGCGGCGCACAGAGCGTCAATCTCCTCCTGCGTCGGTTTGTCTTCCTCCACAGTGACGGTAATCACGGGCCATTCCACGCCCTGGGAAAGGGTGTACCCGGCTGCGGACGCGGTGAAGATAAACTCACCCGTCTCTCCCTCATAAAGCGCGTCCGGTTCCCAGACCACGCCGTCAATCACCACCGGCTCCGGCTCCTCGTCCCCGGTCCGCGCCGTGGCGGAGAGAGTCTTTGGCAGCGTCAGCTCCTCAAGGGGCGTCCCCGCCTTGACCGTCTGACTGCGCACCGCCTCATCCAGCTCGTCAAAGGCCGTGACGGTCCTGTCTTTTATGCCATTTGGCGCCAGCTCCGGCCTGGTTTCCTCCTGCACAGGAGGATGGTTCCCGCCGATGGTATTCCCATTGCCGCCATCCTTATCCGGGTTATCACCACACTGGCCGCAGACATAGCCGCAAGGTGTGCCTGCCTCGCCCTCCGTGTACCCACAGTCCTCCGTATGCTCCCCTCTCTCATGAGGGCAGTCCAGCGCATAGCATTCCTGGGTGTGGACATGCCCCGCATTGCTGTCCGATGCCGTCACATCCTCGTCCTCGATATAACCGCAGATCAGCTCGTCCGCATAGCAGTCTGCCGTATGCTTGTGTTCGCACGGATGGCCCGGCTCTGCCTCCTGATACCCGCATTCCCCGTCATGCTCCGGGTGATGCTCACATAAGCCGGTTTCCGCTCCCCGGTCCTGCGTCACCGCAAATACCGGCGTCGGCATCATGGTAAACGCCACGCAAAACGACAGAAGCACCGCCGCCGCTCTTGCCCCGGGACGGTGGTAGGGCCGGAATATTCCCGCCCCCGGTGTACTTCGATGTCTTACCTTTGTCTTGCCAAACATAGTATCCTTCCTCCTTCAAACGATAAAATTTTCCCCATAAAACAGAAATTGCCCCGTCTGCGGGTTGGTTTTGCAGGCGGAACATTTGTTGCATTCATTATAATATATTTAGACGAAAAAAAGGGGGATTTTGAAAAATGTTGCCAGCCGTTTACTTTCGGAGCGAAAAAAAATGGTTTTTTTATGCTATACTGATGTTAGATTAAAAAATCCGGAAAGCGGAGGTGATTTTTTGAGAGTGCTGATTGTGGATGATGACAGAACTGTTTTGGAAGACAACCGGGAATATTTTGAAAAAATGGGGTATGAAACTGTCTGTGCGGATACTTCCGGGGCCGCGGAGGAAATCATAAACTCCGCCGCCCTGGACTGTGTGATCCTGGATATCGACCTGCCGGACGGGAATGGATTTGAGCTGTGCGCCCGCGTCCGGGAAAGGACCGGCCTGCCGATTGTGTTCCTCTCCGGCTACACGGAGGAGCAGAGCCGCATAAGGGGATTTTCCATCGGCGGGGACGATTATGTCTGCAAGCCATACAGCTTAGAGGAACTGGAGCTGCGTGTCCGGGCGCGGATCAAATCCGGGCAGAATGCCCAGCCGCCGGGACCGATTCAATACGGGGACCTTATGATTAACCCAGGAAACCGCAGCGTATGTTTAGGGGAGAAATCGGCTGACTTTTCCACCTTTGAATTCGACGTGCTGTATTTTCTCGCAAGGCATCCCGGAGAGGTATTTTCCTATGAACAAATATACAATCAGGTCTGGAAAGCCCCCATCAACAAGGGAATTAAATCCCTCCAGGTCATCATTGGGCGTATCCGCCAAAAGCTCCTGGAGCTTTGCCCCGGCCACGAGTATATCCAGACCGTCCGGCGTAAGGGGTATCTGTTCGTACCGTAAAACGGATCGTTTATCTTTTGCTTATCGCCTGATGCGGTTTCGCAGCTTCCCAAGAAACCTTTTCCATGCCTGGGGGTGCAGATAGAGGGCGGCCCCGCCGATGGAGACAGCAACTGCCGCAAATCCCGCCACAACAGGGAGCATGTCCGGTTCCTGCACAGGGGGTTCTGCCTCCGTCTCTGCCAAAGCCTCCGCAGCTTCCTTCATGTCGCTGTTAGCTGCTGAAATTTGCGCTGTGCTTTCCGGCGCTTCCGATACCGGAGCAGACGACGCACGGGAGGGTGTTGGTTCCGCTGCGGCGGAAGGTTTCTTTGGTTCATCCTTCACAGCAGAGGAAGATACCTCTGTCTCATTTGGCAGCGCCGGTTCTGGCACCAGTCCCGCAGCGGATGTGGATTCCGGAACAGTAATCGGAGGCGCGGCCTCGTAATCAAGTGAGCCGCCCGGCAAATCCGATTTCTGCGTGATACCGTGGGTAGGCTCTTTCCCGTCGCCGTGGCTTCCGCCTGAACTTCCCGTGGAAGATGTTGCCCCATCTCCGTCCGATTCATGGTCCGTGCCGCTGTTTCCCGGCTGACCAGGCGGGGGATCTGAGGTTACAGGCGGCGCAGATTCCGGCTCCGATGCTTCGGGCGGAGTAGTCTCCGGCTCCGGATCGGGTTCCGGCTGCTTTGGCGGGTCAACGATATCCGTGCCGCCGCCCCGGTTCCCTCCAGGCTCCTCGTTTACCTCAAGGCTGTCCATTGCAAAACCCAGTACGTTGGAATAGTACATGTTGCCGTCATCATTCCAGCTCAGGCGGATAAAAAACTCCGAATATCTCTCCAGATCCTCTGTCCCTGCAAACAGGGTTATGGAAAAACCGGAGCTTAAGGTTGTGATTGTCTCCTCCTGATAGAGCGTCCAGTTCTTCCCGTCAAAGGAATATTCCTGGGCGACGGTGATGGGCAGACGGTCCTCCGGCTTGGAGAACGTGCCTCTGAGACGGTAGGTATCCCCATAGGTCCCTTCCATTTTTACCGCCTTTACCTCCAGGAAGGTGAGGGGAAAATCATCATAAACCACCGTGCAGCCAGGTGCGGTCTGTGAAGCCATACCCTCAAACTCCCCCGTTACGGTAAAGCGCCGGCGCAGCTTTTGGTCTTCCCCATGCCCTGACAAATCCCATGTGACAGGAACCTCCTCATAAGGATATATATTCGTCCCATTATGGTTTATGCAGGCCGAAATGGCAGCGGGCAGCATCTTATCATCCAAGGTTTCTCCCGGCTTCACCACAGCCAGCGCAGGTTCCCACTCCCACACAAAAGGCTGCTCCGCATAATGGACCGTTCCGGCAACAGACGTGTTTTCCAGAGTATCCAGAATAAATCCGGTGCCCTCCTCCTGGAAGACGGCGTATCCGTCCTCTGCTTCCAGGTCAAGTCTATTTAAGTGCAGCATGCTCCCCGTGCCGGAGGTACGAAGCAGGCCCTGTTCCCCTCCGGCGCCCCGTATTGTCAGAGGGCTGGTCGCCTGTAAATACACATAACCGTTGACAGCAATGGTAAATTCTCCCGTGTCAATGACAACCGCCTCGGCGCGCATATTGCGGGCATAGTAAAAATCGCTGATAGAAATATCATCAGCCAGCTCTACTGTTCCACCTGTATCCTTATGACCGGAAAGCCACTCCATCAGTTCCTCTCCTGTGGATACCGTGTCTGCCACGGCATTGGAGGGCGTTGCCGTGAGCAGTTCCACCTCCTCCACGTCGGAGGGTGTTGCTGCAGGCCGTTCCTCCGACACCTCTTCCTTCGCATCAGAGGGCGTTGCCGTAAGAAGTTCCACTTCCTCCTCCATTTCCTCCGCATCGGAAGGCGTTGCCGCGGGCAGTTCCGCCTCCTCTGCATCGGAAAGCGTTGCCGCAGATGGTTCTTCTGTTGCAAAAGCTATGGGGGTGAGGCATAATGAAAGAAGGATTGCCGCAGTGAGCGCAGACACCATTCCCTTATAAACCGTTTTCATAAAGATGATTCCTTTCCCGTGAGGTGACAGAATGGAAAAAAAGAAACTTCCCAAAACAGTAACCCGTGTTATCGCACTGATGATATGCGCGGCTTTTCTCTCCCTTTCAGGACTTGCCATCTTATACCGTGTTGATAATAAGTATACCGCAAAAGCGGAGATGGTACAAGAACATGTAACGCTTCTCCCTGTCTCCGGCACGGCTTTTCTGGTGGACGGGTGGGAATTCTACCCTGACCGTCTGCTCACGCCCGGGGACTTCTCAGTTCAAACTCCCTCTCCCCGGTATACGGTCTGGGCCGGGGAATATCCGAACCTGGCCTTATTCCATACTGACGGAAATCCTTACGGCGCGGCCACTTACCGTCTCCGCTTAAAGGGGGAGGGCATGATGTCCCTTTACCTTCAGGAACCACTCTGCGCCGCCCGTGTATTTGTGGACGGGAAGGATCTGGGCGGTCCGGGTTCGGTTGGCGGCTCAGATGTGATCGGCGGCACAGGCAGCACAGACATGGCGCATGGCGCGGCGGGCGGTTATCGTCCTCTTATTCGGGACACGTTTTATTCCTTCCCTGTGGACGGCGAGGCGGAGCTGATTATCCAGACTGCCAACTACTCCCACTATTATGGCGGTCTCTGGTTTCCTCCTATGGTCGGGAGTACGGACAGCGTGGTCCATATGGCCGCCTCCCGCATGATTTTCTATGGGATTCTCTGCTTTAGCGCCCTGGCGCTGGCCCTGTTCTGCGTGGTTTTGTGGTTTTGGCGAAAAGGGCGGCGGGATCCTGCCGCGTTTTGGTTCGGCCTTTTATGCCTGACCTTCTCCCTGCGGGTATGCTACCCGTTCCTTCATTTATGGGGTGTCCCCTTCGTGCGCCCGCTGTATGCGCTGGAGGATGCGGCGGCCCTCTGCGGCGTTTACTGTGCGGTGCGGATCTCCCTCTATTTATTCCTGCCGGATTCGGAGCATCAACGCCTGAACCGACTGATACAAAACGCTGCCGCCACCTTCTCCCTGGGCATGTGCGGCGTCGGGGTACTGGTTCCTCTGCTGGTGCTGCCCTCTTTTCCCGGATTCATGCTGTGGTACGGACCGCTGATCTCCGGCTATCAGATCCTGGCCGCCCTCTTTCTGATTGCTGCGGCCGCCTGCGGCTGTGTGCTGGGAAAGCCTTATTCATGCCCGGCTCTTATGGCTGTCACGGCAAACGGTGTCTGCCTGCTTTACGGCGCAGTTACGGTGGGACGGTTTGAGCCGGCAGTCGGAGGCTGGCCGGAAGAATATGGGGCTTTCTGTATGGTGCTTGCCTTTGCCGCGCTGATGGTGTCCCGAAGCCGGGCGATGGCGGCGGAAAACCTGCGTTTAACCGAACACCTGCAGGAGGAAGTAGACGAAAAGACCCGTCATTTGACAAAGCTTTTAAAAGAGCGCGGCCAGCTCATGGCGGAGCTTGGTCACGATATGAAATCCCCTCTCACCGCCCTGTCCAACATGGCACAGATTATCCGCCTCAATGACATTATGCTGGATGGGGACACACGGGAGAAAATGCAGGGTATTGAGGATAAATGCAGCGTTCTCGCCGACCGGCTCGAATCCATCCAGGAGCTGGCGGGCGAGGCGGGCACGCTGCCGCAGATGGAGCCGCTCTCCTTAAACCGGTTCCTGGCAGACTTTTACCGCAGCAACCAGCCGGTGGTGGAGCTGACCGGCCCGGACTTCTTATGCGAGCTGACGCCCCTGCCCTGTACGGTGATGGCGGATAGCCGGAAACTGACCCGGGCGCTGGAAAATCTGATTTACAATGCAGGCGAATTTACACCGCCCGATGGGAAGATTGTTCTCTCCCTGGAACGGGATCAGAACTTTGCCCTAATCTGCGTGGCCGACACCGGCTGCGGGATTCCGGAGACGGAAATTCCCAAAGTTTTCGACCGGTTATACACGACCCGCGAAGATGAGGGCGGGCAGGGGCTTGGGCTTTCCATTACCCGCGCCATTGTGCTGGAGCATGGGGGAGAAATCAGTGTGGAATCTGTGGTTGGGGGCGGCAGTACCTTTGTGATTCGGCTGCCGCTCATACTGTGAAGACAAAAGGCGCGCTATACAAACATTACAAAAACAAACGGGATATTTTTGACAGTATTCTGGAACGTGTATGCCAACTGGATCTTGAACGTTCCCAAAAAGCGGGTGTACCAGAGAACGATTTTGATAAAATGCCACAGCCTTTCCATAACACTACAGTGGAAAGCGGCCGATAAACTTTATTGTCTGCCACAATCCGGCATCGCTCCGGATACTCATTGACATCAATGGCCTCAGCCGGCCTCGCCATTACCCAGGCCATTGTGTCGGAACGAAGCTCGCATATAAACTGCAAGTCTGGAAAATCCCCGGCCATCTGTATGATATGGCCGGGGATAATTATACGCTCACAAGTTTGTATTAAATTCTGTTAACCATTTCTGAATTACCGTATAAAGTAAATCTATTTCCAGGGGTTTAGAAAGGAAATCATTCATTCCCGCCTCTTTTGCCATATCTTTATCCTCCTGGAATGAGTTTGCGGTTAGTGCGATAACAGGGATTTTTGCCGCATCAGGATGGCCAGAGGCCCGTATTGCCTTTGTGGCCTCTAAGCCGTCCATATTAGGCATCCTCATATCCATCAGGATGAGGTCAAAATATCCGGAAGCACTTTGCTCAAAACATTTGACAGCTTCTGCGCCATCCCCGGCCAGTTCTACCCGCATTCCCTTCAAGGTCAAAATCTCTGTTGCAATTTCCGCATTAATCGGGTGATCTTCAGCTAATAGAATCCGCACATTTTCAAAATAAAAATCAGTCACTGACTCCGGTTTTAAATCTATATGCTTTCCAAAGGAAAGGGGAATGGAGAAGGAAAATTCGCTGCCCTCATTTATTTTACTTTTCACTCGTAAAGTGCCGCCCATAAGCTGCACAATATTTTGGCTGATCGGCAGGCCCAGCCCGGTTCCCTGACTGCGCATTCGGTTGGCGCCGGTTTGAACAAAGGATTCAAAGATACGCTCTAAATCCTCTGCCCTGATGCCAATCCCGGTGTCAGTGACTTTGAATAAATAAACGGCCTGCAGGTCAGTGGCTGCAGTTTCCTCCACGGTCAGATGTACCGTTCCTCCCGGCGGCGTAAATTTAATAGCATTGGAAACCAGGTTCATCAAAACCTGCTTTAACCGGATTGCATCGCCCTTCAAATCAGAATGCCTGAAACCGGTTTCACAGCAAAGCGCTATTTCCCGGGCTTTTGACTGTGACTGCATCATACTGCAAAGTTCATCCAGCAGCTGTTGTAAGGAGAAATCTTCTTCTGCGATCGAAAGCATGCCGTTATCAATTCTGCTCATATCTAAAATATCATTGATCAGCCCCAATAAATACTGTGAGGTTGCTTTCAGCTTTGCCAGATTGCCTTTTATGCTCTCGGGGATATCATCCTTCATTGCGATTAGTGCGGTCGTTCCAACAATGGCATTCATCGGTGTACGGATTTCATGGCTCATCCGGGAGAGAAATTCACTTTTAGCTTTGTTCTCCGCCTCTGCCCTGATCACATCTTTTTGCATAATGGCATTTTTCACACGCAGGCTGGCGATTACAGTAATCACCATTATGACAAGCAGTAAAAAAGCCGATATAGCCGTAATTGATAAAATGGGATTGGTCTCCACAAAATTTTTCAAAGATACCTTGGCATCTCCAATGGAAACCAGATTGTGATCTAAAAGAGAAATCCTGTCCTCCTCAGATAAGCTGTTAATGCCCTTGTTAATGATAGACAGCAGTTCCGGATTTGCCGGCATAGGCATAGCAAAGCTGATTTTCATGCGGTTTGCCGACAGGTTAACCGGAACCACGTTCGTATAAATGTTTTCCTGCATCACCTGTTCCACTCTTGCAGAAAGTCCACAGGCAAAATCCACCTTACCGGTATTTACGGCGGACAAAACTTCCTCAATGGTTGTAAAATATTTTGCTTCGCTTGCTTTTATATAAGTTGGAAGATGGCGCCCTTTCAAAAGTCCGCAGGTTAATCCGTCTGCCGGATAGGTCACTTTCCTGTTACGGACAATTAAATCATTTAATGCGGCGTAGGGCTTGGTCTGTGCCAGTTCACTGCGCATGGCATCCGCGGCATCATCAAAGAAAATGCCGGCCATGTCGGCTTTGCCTTCGATAACGAGTTGCTGGGTATGGGCGTAGGAGTCGGCCAGTATATAAGTAAACTTGATCCCGTATCGCGCAGTAATTTTGTCCAGCAGCTCCGGTATCAGGCCGACATGATCCCCGTCCTCGTAACCAACACAATAAAGCGGATGAAAATATTCGGGAACCGCCACAGTCACTGTTCCCTTCTGTTGAATATAGGCTTTTTCTTCCTCGCTCAGCAGCAGGTTTTCCACACCTGTATCGTCAAAATACCGCGTATAGACTTCTTCTGAAAAATGCGGGTCAGATAACAGGATGCGCTCCATTGCCCAATTCAGCTCTTTTAGCAGCTCCCTGTTATCAGGCTGCGTAACCAGATAATGAGGCTGCGCATCAAAATACGCTACCGCGCGGAACTCACCTGTATCATCCGTTGCATTTCCAAGTTTCAGGTCGATTTTTCCGGCCTCCAAATCCAGATTGATTTGGTTGGCGGCAACTTCTTCAGCGGTGTATAATTTGATTGTACAGTCTAAACCATTGGCAGAGAGAAATTCCTCCAGCCGGCGCATATTATCAGTTGCCCGCTTCACAACACCTATGGTTTTCCCGTTCAAATCTCTTAAACTATAGCCCTTTATTGCTTCATTATCCTGGCGGGCCAGCAAAACGGCTTTGGTTTGGCCGCAGCTATAATCCGGATAAGCGAAGTATGGTTCAAACGCCTCTGAATAGTAGGTGCCGCCCATGAGGTCATATCGGCCGTCAATAAAGTCCTGGACCATGTCATTCGCATCGGTATCAATGAATTCATATGACCAGCCGGTATATTTTGCGATTTCATACAGATAGTCCACGACCAGACCGGAGCGTTTCCCATTTTCATCGATCATCGTAAAGCCTTCGGCTTCAGGAAAAGGAATCCGAAGCCGGCCGGAATGTTCTGTTGCGGCATAAACAGGGATATCCATTAAAAGCAGGATCACGAGCGGGATCGCCACTGAAAAAAAAGCTGTTATGTATTTTTTTGATTGTCTCATAAAGTGTTTCATATAGGCTCCTATGCTTGTGATTCTACTCCCACCGCAGTGTAAGCCGATGATCCTTTGCCGGAGAGATGGTTCCTGCCTGTTTGACAGCCAAAGAAACCAAATCAATATTACTGCCGGGTTCGCTGTGGACGTTCACGATGGAGGCGAGGTAAGATTCGTCGATGGAGGTGGGCCAGGCGGCAACGGTGTATCGCTTACTGTCCTCAATCTCACTTCCATCCGCCAGGGTCAGCTTAATTACATTTTTATCCCGGTCCCGCCATGGTGCGTAATCCATATTCAAACCGGAAAAGGCGTACAGAACATTGATTTCCTCGCCATTGATGATGGGGTGCTCCATCAGCTTTTTCAGATTGGCGCCGGTGATTTCATAGGTGGTCAGGTAGTCTCCCGCTCCCAATCCTCTCAGATAGAAGCGATATAACATTGTAACTTCACCCTCATAAAACCTCGCAGAATTTCCCGTATAATAGGTGGCGTGGGGGATGAGGGCTATCTCCGCTCCTGTGGCGGCGCGCATGGCATCGGCAATAAAGCAGCTGGTTTCCAGGATGGTAAAAGCCTCTGCCGCAGTTCCAACCGCCTTCTCCGGCTCCCGGCTCTCCGAGATATTTTCAACCATGGCGTCCGTTTCGGCAAGAACCTGCTCCAGGGTCAGCCTGCCTTCCAGATACGCCTTCAGGGTTTGGTTGTGAAGCTCGTTTCCGATCCGGTTCGCAAAAAAAATATGACCGTTTTCAATGCATTTTTGCACGTCCCAGAATTCTTCCCTTAAATTTGCCTGAGCGGATTTTACGCTGCTCAGCCCCGAAAAAACCTCCAGCAGGGCCTTCTGCCCTTCATCGGTACTGAGAAATGCCAAAATTTCCAGCAGAGTCTGCTTTATATCGGGATCCTCCATGGAGACTTTTGACAGTGCCATGCTACGTCCCTGCATCATCTGCATCCACCGTTCCCCGGGTGTATCGGTGGGATAACCGAAAAAGCCGATCTCACATTCAGGCCGCTCATCCTCATACAGGGAAAACATAGTCAGCTGTTCCGGCAGCATGGCGATCTCCCCCTCATAAAGGGCGTGACGGTTTCTGGTCAGACTGGAGGAAAAGTCGTCCTCCACCACGATGCCTCGGTCATAGAGTGTTTTGTGTACCTCGAAATACGGCTCCAGCAAGCCTCTGCAGGAGGCCTGCCCGCTGCAGAAAAGATCGTACTGCTCCCGTCTGTCCATTGTGGAAAAAATGGTCCGGTTGCAGAAACCCAGGCCGACCGAGTCCGGGGAGTACTTAAAGCAGGGGACAAAAGGACGGATACCCTGTTCCGATATTTTGTCACACAATGTGTAGAATGCATCTATCGTCTCCGGAATTTCCCAGCCGTGCTCCTCGAACAAACTTTTGTTGTAAAAGATACCCTGTACTGAACTGTTGATAGGGAGTTGGTAGAGATTACCGCCGGAGCTCATGCTGTTCAGCACAGATTGATTGTAAAGTGAGGTAAAATCCTCCGCTGCTAAATCATAAAAGATATTGTTACTTAGCTCCACATCTTTTATATAGCCCGTAAATATAATATCCTCTAAATCATCCTGTACGCCCGGCTGACTTACATACGACTGAATGTCGGGAATGCTGGATTTCTCCATTGTAACGACGTCAACATCCGGAAATTGAGCCTCGATGGCAAGCTCCACCGGCTTGGCATTACAGGGAGCGTACATGCCGATGGTGATGACGGTTTTATCAAAGTCCACCGGCTCATAGGATAAAATTTCGTTTTCCGGACAGAACCGGGCCCTCATCTCCTTTTCACGAGGAACGCCTGCGCAGCCGCACAGGCAAGACAGCATGGCACAGGCCAATACAGCGAAGAAAAACCTCTGTTTTCTCATTTGTCACCCCTCCTCAACGTATATATTTGACAAACAGTTTTTTTAGCGTATTCATATCTATCGGCTTGCTGATATGGGCCTGCATGCCGTGTGCAAGAGATTTTTCCACATCCTCTTCAAACGCGTTTGCAGATAAGGCAATGATGGGAATGCTGCCGGCGTCCGCGTGATCCGACCTGCGAATCGCATCGGCAGCCTCCAGACCATTCATCACCGGCATTTGGATGTCCATTAAAATTATGGAATAGTATCCACTGGAAGAGCTTTTAAAGCGTTCCACTGCCTCGGCGCCGTTTGCTGCCCCATCGACTGCAAAGCCCAGACCGGATAAAAGCTCTGTGACAATCTCGAGGTTGATTTCGTTGTCTTCCGCCAGCAGGATTCTCCTGCCGAGCAGGTATACGGGTAATTCCCCGGTGCCCCCCTGTTCCGGAACCGGTTCACTCAGTCTGGTGCGTTCCAGAGGAAGCTCTATGATAAACCGGCTTCCTTGATTCAATTTGCTCTCCGCATGGATGGTGCCGTTCATCAGAGTCACAAGACTGTGTACAATCGCCAGCCCCAAACCGCTGCCCACATGGGAGGAGGTAAGGGAGGACTGTTCCTGCTCAAAGGGGTGGAACATTTGCTTCATAAACGCTTCACTCATGCCAATCCCTGTGTCCTCGACCGCAAAATAAGCTTTGGTATATCCGCCGCTTTCCGTCTGTTCCCGGTAGGTCAGAGTTACCGTTCCCTGTTCGGGCGTAAATTTGATGGCATTGGAAACCAGGTTGATGAGACACTGCTTGATGCGGACTTCATCTCCTAAAAATCCTCTGTGGAAGTTTTCCGGACAGTCCAGGCGAAAGTTCAGCGCTTTCTCGGCGGCGGGATATACCTCCAGCTGGACAACGGTCTCAAGCAGTTCCTTCATATCAAAGGCCTTTTGTGAAAGCCGCAGTTTTCCGCATTCAATCCTGCTTAAATCCAATACGTCATTGATAATGGAGACGAGATATTCACCGGACTTTTTTGCTTTCTGCGCACACTCTGCTACAATATCCGGTTTGTCCGCATTGTGCAGCAGCAAATCATTCAGCCCTATCACAGCGGTCAAAGGCGTGCGGATATCGTGGGAAACCTTATTCATAAAGTCGCTTTTTAAGGCGGCTTTTGCCTGTTCCAGTTTGATTTGCTGCCCTTTTTTCACATAGTAAGAGATCCAGACTAAGGCCATGGCCGCCACGGTTAAGAGGGTAAATAGAATCATAGTGATTACATTTCGCATTCCGTCAAAGGTTGACCGGGCCGTGATCGAAATGGGAACTGTAATTACGATGCTGTTGCCCCAGTTATCCGGAAAACTTTGTATCCGCCATGTTTCCCCACCTATTTTGGCGATAAAACTGACTTCCCGCTGCTCTTTAAGCCCCTGCTGCAGCACAAGGATCTGCTGCTCGTCCACCTTCCGTTCCCGCAGAGTATGGAGCAGATTATAACCGCCAAAATAATTGTTGGCGGTTGACGTTGTCGGCCGCAGTTCAATCACCCCCAGCCGGTTCACCACATAGGAAGCGCCCTGATTCTCATATAAAGCAGTGGCTGCAATCTCAGCATAAGTGTTTGAGTCGACCGGCATAATAACGCCGAAGTACTCTTTATTCTCTATAGTTACATTGGAAAGAGGCGCCATAAAAACCCAGAAATCGCCTTTAGTCTGTACGGTGCAGAAATCCGTCCGAACCTCATCCGCGGTTTTCAGCTTCTTGATTTCTTCCGATTCGGACAGTACGATTTTTTCTCCTGCCAGGGAGGTGCAGGAGCCGTCCTCAGCCAGCAGGTATAACCGTTCAAAGGCCAGGAGCAGCGCCTGCCCCTGGTCCAGTGACCGGACTTGGTTATCCATTATGATGCGAGCCGCCTGCCGTACCTTATCCTCATAATTTTGCCTCAGCAGAAACAGCTTTTCTGAAATAAGGGTACTCATTTGCTCGATGGAGTCAATACGCTCATTCTGGATAGATTGGTTCAATTGACGGTATGTAACGGTAAGAAGAAAAATCCCGAAGATGAGCAGTACCGTCAGTAAAATGGTGATACGTCTGAGCCGCGGTAGAATTTTTGCTCCGGCATTTTTTGTCTTGCCATCCATTTCGCTTTTCATTTTAGTTTCTCTCCCCCTCAGCATAGAATGGCACTACAAGTGCCGCCGCTTACGTTTATAGAGTGTAATGCCAACACTATCTCCATAGCTGAGAACCGTCATATATATCCTTAACCGTCTTCCAGTAGCCTAACCTTTTGCATTCTTCAATGATGAGCTGATGGATATACTGAAAAATTTTTGCGACCTGTTTTGCAAATGCGTCCGGATCTCCGCCTGACAAAGATTTTGCTGCCTCTACACACTTGCCGTGTATCTCCAGTTTTCCTGATGCGTTGGCCCTGTTTATCAGCTTTGGTATTTTTCGGCCAATTCTATAGTTTTTGAGTATAATCGTGTAGATTGAGCGCAGTGCATTCAGTGAAATATGATCGGTTAAAAATTCCAGCAGAAAAACAGGGGCCGGCTGATATAGACTGCCGTATTTTTTTGCTTCGTCTAACCGCCTCATTAATTGAGGGATCTGCTCATAAGAAATGTGAGCCGCAACATGGTATGCCACTCCCTCTACTGTTAAGGAAAGCAGTTCCAAACACTCAAAATATCTTCTGAGATGGCTGGCAATTAATTCCGGCTCCAGATGAATATCGTTTAATGCATCGATATTCTTAGAAACAAAAATTCCTTTCCCCCGGGTCGCCTCCACAACACCCCACTTTTGCAGACATTGGATGGCTTGCGTCGTCGTGTTTACACTGACTCCATACTGCTTCTGCATCTGGGCGTGAGAAGGCAGTCTGTCTCCCGGCTGATAATAACCGATCGCAATCAGACCTAAAATATCCAGGTATACGCTGGAATAGCGTTCTTCCGCTGTTTTCATCCACTGTTCAAGCCCCTGAACGCCGATGCGAAAAGGCGAATCAGCAGGAACGAAACATTGAAAATCTTCCCTTGAAATCGTAATAAAATGAATGTAAGCAAGGAAATCTTTAATCGCTTCGCTTTCAGGCGCCGCTACTCTGCTCTTCTGAATAAAATCGATGAGTGTTTTCTGATATACGATGCGTGAATGTATGTTGTTTTCCCTGTAATCCACCCCCAGAAAACCAAGAGCATCAACGATATGAAGGCTTAGCTCGTTCTCGCATCTGGCGATAAAAAAGCGCCAGATCAGTTTGGAGTTTTTCCAAAAAAGTTCTGGTATCTCAGGATTCAATTGCCGGACAATTTTCTCGGGGATATCCCAATCATATTTGTCGCACAGAGAAATCCCATGGCATATAAAGGGATAATAAAGGATTTCCGCAGTCTTTAAAATATCTGTCATAATGGGGATATTGGGCTCTTTCAAATTGTGTTCGGAACCACTTCCCGGTTCTGCCTGACCAAAAACAACCACGGAAAGCTGCCTTTCTTTTGTCTCGATGAGTCCTGCGTCAGACAGCATTGCCACCACCCGGCGTATCGTTTTGTCAGAAACTTTATACTCTTTACAAAGATCTGCATAGGAAGGAAGAACCGTACCTTTCGGCATCAGTCCGGATTCGATTTTATTCTTTATAATTTCAAATATTCTATTATATTGATATTTGTCGTATTTCATCTTTATTTTCCTCATAAGGCGTTTTGTCTGATAGAACAGATAAAAGACTATTCATGGAATCGTCATAAATACAATAACAGTTCCGTCCTTTATGCTTTGCGGCATAAAGGGCCTGATCGGCGTAATGGAATAAAGCTTCATATTCCATAGCGTGCGCGGGAGCAAGCGAAACGCCCATGCTCACACAAATATGGAAGTTCTGATACATTCCTCCAATCGATTGAAAAATACGTTTCACCACGGAAGAAATCTCATTTTTGTATTCCACAAAAATCAAAAATTCATCCCCGCCGATTCTGGCTATAATATCTGTGTTTCGTACCGATTTTAGTACTTTTTGTGCTGTTTCATACAGCACCCGGTCTCCAAACATATGACCGTACAGATCATTCGCATTTTTAAAACAATCCAGGTCAAACAGCATAAGTGCATACTTTTTTCCGACGGAATGTTCTTTGTCAAGCATTTCTTTTATCTTTCTAAAAGCAAAGTTCCTGCGATACAAGCCGGTTAAATCATCAATGTGAGCTGTTTTCTTCAAAAACTCCAGTTCTGTAATTTCCTCATGAATGTCTGTACATTTTCCGATAGCGCCTGTAACTGCATCCTTATTATTCCCTAACCAAAGCGGACGGACAATAATCTTGAACCATCGCCACTGCCCATTGACACATAAGCAATAGTTTTCCGCAACGGTAGGGTTGCCGGGTGAGGCATCACGCAGTTTTTTCCGCAGATCTTGATAGTCCTCAACTTTCATTACCTGCTGAAACAGTTTGTCTTCTTTCAAATTAACTATAATTTCAGGTAACCCAAGCTGAACCACTCCCTCTTCCGACAGGGTTAAAACGTCCGTCTGATATGTATATTCAAAAAGGATTTCTTTTGACATCTCAGCAATAAACTGATATTTAATACGCTCCTGCTCCAAAAGGGCTAAAGTGCGGTTGGAAGCCCCTCCGCACTGGAGGATATTTCGAGTTATTTCTTTGATTTCTTCTTTTGTGACATAGCCGAGGGATCGAAATTTCAGCTCTTTTTCCAACATGGGGCTAATCGCTTTCATACATTCAAGCAGCAGCGGATTGAACGCACCGCATTGCCCGCTGAAAATCAGTTCATAAGCTTTTTGGTGTGAATATGCTTCTTTATAGATCCGATTATGGGTCAACGCATCATACACGTCCGCCAGGGAGACTACCTGCGCTTCAATGGGAATTTCATCGCCCACAAGACCATCCGGATATCCTCTTCCGTCGTACCGCTCATGGTGCCACCGGCAAATATCCCTTGCGATTCGCACAATCTCCTCATTCGGATAATATCGTGTCTCTTCCAGCATATTTGCACCAATGCCGCTGTGCGCTTTCATCTTTTCGTATTCTTCCTGTGTAAGCTTTCCGGGCTTATTTAAAATTTGCACATCAATCGAAATTTTTCCGATGTCATGCAGTGCAGACGCGTTTGCTATTAATAAAATTTGAGGTTGAAGATAACGGTATTTGGCATAAGAGGCGCAGAGCTGGCTTAACAGCATCTCTGTGATAGTACGAATATTGAGGACATGCATCCCGCTCTCCCCGTTTCGAAATTCAACAATATGACTTAAAACCTCAACCATAATAAGGTTGCTTTTTTCTTTTTCCAGAACCTGCTCAGTCACCGCATTTTCCAGATATTTTTGTTTGGAATAAAGCATGATGGTGTTGGCTACACGACGTCTGATTGTTTTTGGCTCAAAAGGACGGTTCACATACTCGGTTGCACCTAAATCATAGGCTGTATCTATATAGGAAGCAGTCGTTTCTGCTGAAATGATGATGACCGGGATCCGTTCAATCCATCCATTTTTATTCATCATAGCCAGCACTTCAAACCCATCCATCTCCGGCATGATAATATCCAGCAGTATCAAAGAAATCTCAAATTGATGAAATTCCAACAGCTTTATTGCCTGCAGACCATTCCCGGCCTCCATGATTTCATATTCATCAAGGAGCATATCTGCAAGCAGGGAACGGTTCAGCTCCGAATCGTCTACGATTAGAATTTTATTTTTTAATTTCATCCCATCACCCTTTCTGCTATTTATTTATCAGAATATTAATGCATTCCAGCACCAATGCGGTCAGCAAGGGATGTCAGGCTAATTTAAGGCAATTCCTTTTTAAAACTATTTATGATTAAATAATTTCACAACCGGCATTCTGTGTACCTATACCAAATAAGTTTAGCATAAAATACGAAAGATGTCAATTTAACAGGTTAATGGTCATTTTATACGATGTTTGTTTCGGAATGGAATTGAAAAGAGAATCGAGGGGGATTGGAAAATCTCATCGGAACAGAAAATCGATTTGTATTAATTTTTTCCCATTTGGCAGAATACGCTCCAGGGGATTGATTGGGCGGTACTCAATTTCAAGCATTGCCTTGAATGATACATGAGGCCATTTCCGCCTGCAATCCCCAGTATCATTACACGGAAGATGGGATAAGCGTCAAACTGGCCTTTCATCATTTCATTCATCGTCTGTAATTGCATAACAGATTCCAGCTTCATATGATTTTCATAATCAGTCAGCGGGATTTCCTTCCATGAATTTTTCATTCGAGCACCTCTTATTTATGTTGATGGACGGTTTAAATTCCGATTCTGGAAGTTATAATTGTTTGAAATAGGTTTTTAATTCTGATTTACAGTTGTCGTCCAGTTGTTTAATTTCAATGCCACGGATAGCACTTTCTAAATGATAAAGAATGACAACACAGGTGTTTGGATATTGCTCCTTGAGCCGAAAAACAGCTTGCCTGCTACCAATTTCAATTAATTCTTCGGCTGAATGAACACCAACTGAATGAAGTTTCTTTTCCATTGTCTTCCCTAATCCTAAAGCTGTAACTGCCGCCATGTTTTTCTCCTTTTCGTTAGCTTATGTTAATTGTTAAATTTCCAATTCATGCTCTAAACAACTTTACGCACAACCGGAGTAGGACTCGGGGCGGAGTGAAAGTTAATCAGATAGCCGTCTGCAATTTTTTTAATTTCCTCCATATTGTGTTCTGAATATTTCTCAAAGACCCCGTAGACAATCATCCCGGCCCGCTTTGCGCTTCTGACCGCGGTCTTGTGTAATTTGCTTAGTCCCATACAATTTCTAAACAATTAAAATTCTCCGGAATGAATGGCATGCATGAATAAATGTCCAATTCTGTCGGACTTATTTCATTTACACCGTCAGAACATAACCATTTACAATTGACTGTTTTTTCTATTTAGACGACTGCATGTTCGTACCTGTAACGATTGAGTCTCCCGCAACCTATCCCATATTTCAGCAAGCGTAGGGCGACCTTCTTCCTTTTCCACCGCTTCATGAGACCATGCCGAAATATAAAAATGCAGCCCTTCAGCCATGACTTGCCATGCCTCTGTAGTTCTTTCATGGCAATCACCTTTCTTAATTATATGCGTCTGGCATATAAATCAAATTTAACATCCCATTCACCGTCCTCTGTTACCGTAACATCCTGCCAGTGAAACCGCTCGTCCTCAATTTTGGCAAAGACCCATTTTCTCCGTTCGTCCTCTATGTTTGTAAGAACGATGATGTCGTCCTGTTTTCTCGCTTCAAACCGCATGATTCTTCCTGTATAGCAATAAGCCACATCCCAGGCGTGTGTGTCCGGGTTGTAGACACGAAGAGTCGTTCCGTATTCAAAGCCGGGCAAAATGATCACATCCTGTACCGCCATTCCCTCAAGTACCCATGAAAAATGCCATTCGCCTTTGATTACCTGGGAAGTGCTGTTGTCAACATAGTCAATGTTCCAGCTGCCGATCAGCTTCCCGAAAAAATCAAATTCCTCGGGTAAGACCTCATTTTTTGTTCCGCTTGTGAGTGCCTTATAAAAACGCTCCATATGTAAATCCTCCTGCCTCTGTAAACTCTATTCCGGACTAACCGGTACTTCTCCATTAACTGCCGCAAACTATACTCGCCCGATTCGCCTGATTTGCCCGTTACAGGTAATTCTCAATTCTGCACTGCTCATGCAGGGTATCGCCCAACAGTGTAATTGCCTGATGGGGACAATGACAGATGCAGCGATAACACATGGTGCAGCGGTTATGGTGTACTGCCATCTGATTTTCAACTGACAAATTACCCATTGGACACAGCTTTATACATACGCCGCAGCCTACGCATTTTTCAGAACTGATTTTCAGTTTATCGGAATAATGCTTTGTTTTGTGAGAAAACCACAGTCTCTGCCCAAATAATCCCGCCATGTGGGATAGAAATGAAAGCCCCTCCCGCGGGGCCTGGCCGCTTTTGAATGCCTGTGCCGCTTTTTTTATCTTTTCTTCAGCCTGCTTCACAAGGATGCGATTCTCTTCTTTCGTTTTTTTCAGCAGTTTTTCATCGCCAATGCAATCAGGCATTTTAAGATGTAAGCCGCCAACGATTAAAGCGCCATATTTTTTCAACAGTCTTGCTGCGCAGCCCGTACCATCGCCGCTGAATAACCCCATGGTCGAAAGAATAAAGACTTTTTTCCCTGAAAAGACAATCCGGTTGTTTTCCAAAAAATCCCTCATTATTTTAGGAAGATTGCTAAAATATACGGGGTATGCCAGAACGATGAAATCCGATTGTACCATAGCTTGTACCGCCGATGGATGTTCGATACTGATACAGTCCGCATCTGTATCCAAGCCATGAACAAATTTCTCGATACAATATCCGGTATTTCCTGTGCCGCTAAAATAAACTCCTACCATCTCAAAATGCTCCTCCTACCGCTTCGCATTTCGCTAACTTCTTTATATCTTCCTTTACAAATAAGCGCACTCCAGTTCGATTCGTCGAACAACTCCCCGGCTGCTGTTCAAGTCAAGGGTTTTACATAAATCTCTTTTTCCGTGTCAAGCACAAAACCGCATGACAGCAGCAGGCCGCAGGAAGCCTTATTTTCCGGCTCCGGCTGCACCACAATCCTTTTGGCGTCAGGGTGAAGGGCGATCCTGTCTGTCAATTGCGCCACAATCATTTTGCCAAAGCCTTTGCCAAGACAGTCGGTTTCCCCAATCATGTAGTCAATGCTGTAAGACCCGCCCAGCGCCGTGTAGCCCTCCCAGAGCTCTTCGCTGTCCTTGCAGGCGTAATATTGACAAAAGCCAATGGGCTTTCCTGCATGCTCCACAATGAAGTGGTGAATCCAGCAAAACGCGCCGTCCTGCTTCTCGACCTCATCGATCCAATCCAGCGGGTCGTGATACCACCTGGCGACGTGCGGCGTATACAGCCATTTCCTGAAAACCGGCAAATCCGTCTGTTCCATTTTTCTAAGTTGAATCATTTCGTTTTCCAGCCTTTCTTCTTTTTCAGAGCCACGGTGCAATCATGGTTCCCGCGTATATTACGAATGCGCCTTCATCCGGATCAAAATATATCCATGTGCCAAGCAAAAACTGGACGGCGGCCATTATAGGCTGACTCCACATTACTTTGATGTGTTCTCCTGCAAAAAAACTAAAATTAAACTGAAATTACACGATCGCGTATCCTGCTGTTGCCAGCACACGGATGGCCCGTTCAAAATCCTCAGCCTTGACAAGTATGTAATCCGTATTGAATGTAGAAACAGCAAAGATACCGATCTGATTCTCCGCGAGGATACCAGACAACTTTGACAGAATGCCGACGAGGGAAAAATCCAGCACACCCTGGATGCGAATCCCCCGCCATCCATCCTCACGCTCCGTAGTGCTTAAAGGAGTGTCCTCTGTCCTGCAAACAAGTGACAGTTCCTCGTCCGTTTTGCCGATAAAGTAAAATTCGGCGGCCAGATCGATATTTTTTGTGTCTGCCACCTTGCATACTGTCAGATGATAGGGTAGTTTTTTTAATTCCATATTAATATCCTCCATAGTGATTTGTCAATTGAAAAAGATATTTCAACAATATCTCCCAGCTTCTTTCTTTTCGCCGTTTGTCTTGCCACCACATTCAATAATTTCACGCTATAACAACTGATCATCCTATAAACCGGTAAGCGCAGACTATTCATACCAGATTACCGCCAGGTGTACCCCTCAAGCCATCCGGCTGAACATTGACGCCGAAATCACCTGCCAAAGTCATTAAAACAGCCTTTTCCCGTCTGAAATATCGATACCAAGTTCTTTTGCCATACCGGTCTGCTTATATGGATTGATTTTTTCCACAATGCCGTCATGCCGGAAAAGAGAGCCTGTGTTCTTAAACCAGAACGTCACCCCCGCACTCACGCATTGCTCCCGGATGTTCAGCACCCACTCATAATCGCACTCACGCGCTGCCCGCCCTGTTTCGCCGCCAACGGTAACGTGAGCCATACCATGAAGATAGGGGGTGAGGTCGATTGCTTCCAGAAGCGGAGCGCAGGCAATGAAACGGCGCTTCATCGGATAAGATAAAAACAGGGGGAGCCGGGTATCAGCCAGCGCCTGGTTTTCCACCGTGCAGCCTATGTTCACATTGTCGTAGCCCTCGCCCCAGTCGGAGGGAAGGGATACCGGAAATCGGTCAATCCGCTTGCTTAGAATCAAAAAATCAATGTCCGTCCGTTCCCGGATCATGGCCCAGACTTCTCCCCGCCATTCATCCGCTTCGGGCAGGAAAAAGTCGGTGGCAAAGCAGGTGGCGAGGATCTTATCCCCCTTGATATTGTATTCGCCCTTTTTGTTTCTCCTGACAGGCCAGTCGAATTTATCCGTTTTCAAGATTGTATTCTGGCCGTATCGTTTTGCATACGGCCCGTAAAAGTAACAGTTTGCGCAGCCGTCACTTATTTGGTAACAGCCAGTCCACGGCTCCCAGTTCATAGGCAGCCTCCTTTCATGTTTTTTCTTCTTTTTCAGTTTTTAGTGTTTCATAAATGTTCCATACTGAATGGGGGCCGCGCTTGTATCCGGCGATGTATTGTCGCTGATCGTCCATTCCCCGGTTTCCGTGTCCTGGGTCAGATAAAAATACTGCTGCGTGTGGCCGTCGTCCATAAAGGTCTTTGTGTGGTCGTACTCCACATAATAGCTCGCCCATACGACAACAAAGTGTTCCGCAAGGTACTCGTCCGTCCAGCCACGCGCCTGGGCAAGCTCGCTACCGGTATACATGGCAATGACACGTGCTGTTTCATTGGTAAGCGGCAAATCCGCAAAGGAGCAGCAGCGCGGCAATCACCGCGACGAGGGTCTGCATCCGTTTCATGCTTCTGAAGCTTTTCGTTATATTTATAAAACTTCTCTCCTTTGCTTCAACAATGTATTTATCATCAATTGTTTCTAGTGCATCAAGAATGTGACTTGCGTTCATACCACTCCCTCCTTTTTTAAGAAGGAACACATTCCGAAAGCTCGTCAAGGGCAAGGGACACTTCGCCGCCGCCACGCTTGTCCCGGTGGATATCCCGCCATTTCTTCAGAGATACGCGCCGGGTAGCCCAATATAAATCAACAATTCAGTTATCCTTCATCTCTTCACCTCCGCATTATTTCCGGGAAACTTGACATTTACCAAAAAAGCAGCAGAAACCATGCCGGGCTTCTGCTGCTTACTGTTATTTCATTGTCAGCCATAAAGCAGGCCGCACGCCGCCTCTGTTATCACCGGTCGCAGGATGGAAAAAGGAAGAAATATTGCAAAGGAAAATATTGTTACCCTGGATACCTATGTTGCCATCGCCATGAATATATACGGCTTTTAAATTATTGCGCCCGGGTGAGCGAAGCCAGCACCACCATCTATGACCTTTAAATGCTGCTGTCCGATTACCGTTGTATGGCGGATCGTCCTTTATTATATATTCTTTCATCTTTTATCTCCAATAAATCAAACCTCATGTCAGACTCTGGGGACTGCCCTGCCTGCTGCCATTGTATACTTTATTTGGCGCAGCATGTCTTACTCAACGATAACCTGCACGCTCCGCTTACAGGTCACCGTCATCAATAAAAGCATGGCTCAAAATATAAAACTCTTCCTGACTCGGTTGATGTTTCTTTTCCATTTTCTCTAATGTATCGTCATACTTCCGGGCCTCTTCCTCGGAAATTGCCATAACAGGGCTGTCATAATAGAACCATTTTCTGCCGTCTAACCGATTGGGTGCCAATTCCTTCACCATCATGGCAGCCGGATATCTCCCATCTTCCATGCAGACATTCAATTTCTTACAGCTTTTAAAGCCATGGCCCACATAGTTCATCGGGCTTCCCAGGATAACAATTACATCATATCCAAGCAGCACGGCCTGTTCAAAGGAATGCTCGATAAGCATCTTTCCATAACCCATTCTCTGATATTCAGGCGTAATGCTGACCGGACCAAAGGTTAAGATTTCTTTTTCTGTTCCGGCTTCATCAACCAGCCGGGCTTTTGTATACATTATATTACCAATCACCTGATCGTCCAGTTCGATTACAAAATCCAGTTCTGGTATGAAATCCTCATGTCCGCGCATGGTGTGAACCAGATAATGCTCTACACACCCCGGAACATAGAGATTATAAAAGGCCTTCCTCGTAATTTTTTCTACAGCCTTGTAATCGCTTTCTTTTTCATTTCTAATCTTTATCATTTCAACCTCTCATTTTACAGCAGGTAGTTATTTTCCCGATTCGCAACTTGCAAAGTAACTAATTTATATGTTGCATATCCGCCAATAACCAAAGGCTCCATTTTGCAAAGTTCTTCTGCTTCTTCACGGCTATCTGTTTTCAGAATATACATACCTGCCATTCCTGGATAGCCTTTAAACACACCACAGATTTCCAGTTTTCCTTCATCGTCCAGCTTCCTTATATTTTCAACATGTTCTGTAACTGCCTTCTTTGTTAATTTATTATAGGTCTTGCTTTTCTCAATCAGCATCACATACATCAACTTTTCCATTCCAATCTCCATTCCGCACGCCTTCAGGCCCATCATAAAATATTGGCTCTATAAGACTTATGCTCTTCATTTTAAGACTGCCGGTATTTCATTTCATACATCTTTCTGTCTGCCTCCCGGAGTAAATGTTCAATTTCCGACTGTTCATCCGGATATCTCGAAAAGCCGCAGCTGACGCCCGGATACAATGTAATGCCCGATACCAGACAGGGCCTGGCAATATCCGCAGTAATCTGTTCTGTCAGGGCATTATAAAATTCACAGGATTTCTGTTCCGGTATGACAATCGAAAATTCATCCCCTCCGATCCGAAATAAAAAATCTTCGTTTCTAAGGCATTCCCTGATTCGGGAGGACACTTCCACTAAAAGCTTATCTCCGGTATCGTGTCCGTATTGATCATTCACCTCTTTAAACTTGTTCAAATCCAGATAAAGCACGCCGAACGGCTGCTTATTTTCATGAAGTTGTTTCATGATTGACATGAACCGGCGGACATTGTATAAACCGGTGAGCGGATCCGTGTTCGCCAGTTCGGTCATCTTTCTTTTCTGACGGAGGATGGTCCATCCCCCATACACCAGCAGGATGAGCAGCACATCGATTAGCACCGCCGCAATACTTTCCAACATAATATTTTTACATGAAACCCACCCTGTTTTCGGCATCATTTTAAAAAACCACGTTCCATTGGGAACCGATATGCTGCCTTCAATCGCTCCCGACATATCGTTTTCTGTATTGGCGGATATGATTTGAATTTCATCTTCCGGCGTTATCTTATATATCTGATAGGCATAACCCCGGTTTGACAGATTTTTAAGTTCTGCTCTGTGAAAGATTTCCGGTACGTTCAGAACGGCTATACTGAAGCCCCAAAAAGTAGGTTCCCGCCCTTCATTGTCTAAATAAATCGGTTTTCTGGCCACCAGCCCCAGACCTCCCTGGGAAAGCTCATATGGGCCTGACAGCGTCATCTTTCCGGTGTCTCTGGCATATTCAGCCTCCGCCCTTCTCTCTGGGTGGTCAAAAAGACTGCCGAATGCATTTTCGTTGCCCTCCAACGGATAAACGTAGGTCACAATCCCATCCGGCGCAAGCTGTAAACTACGGATTGCGGGATCATTTTCATATAAACGCTCTGCCGTCATTTCAAATTCCGTAATCGTGCCATGGTTATTGACGATAATCATTTCAAAAATTTCCGCGCTTAACAGCCGGGAATCAATCGCGTACTGGATCTTACTGATCTCGCTGAGCATTACGTATTCCGCCTGCTGAATATTTCTCTTCTTTTCTGCCCTTGCCAGCAGCGCTATGGTAAGAACCGACAGCAGCATAAGTGAAAAAAACATGGCGGTTACTGTCCTTTTTTTCATGCTTCTCTCCCCATTACCTGAGTGAGCGTTTCATACAGAATGTTTACATCAATGGGCTTTGCAATATGGGCATCCATCCCCGCTTCCATAGCCGTTTTGACGTCCTGCTCAAATGCGTTGGCAGTCATGGCGATGATGGGAATGACTTTGGCATCGGTCCTGCCGTCCGCGCGAATGATCCGGGCAGCCTCATATCCGTCCATCTCGGGCATCTGGATATCCATCAGGATGGCATCGTAAGTCCCCGGAGCCGCGGAAAAGAACGCTTCGACAGCCAGGGCCCCATTGCTTTCCACCTCAGTTATTATACCGCACATACGCAGGATTTCGCAAATAATTTCAGCGTTGATTTCATTGTCCTCCGCTATCAGGATACGCCGCCCTGTAAAAAGGCCTTTCCCCGCTGTCTCCGGCAGCTGCGGCTCCCGTAAGGGCCTCCATTCGCCGGACTCCACGACCTCTCCTTTCAGTTCAACAAAAAAAGTGGTGCCTTTTTCCGGTTCGCTCTGCACGGATACGCTGCCCCCCATCAGGTCTACCAGCCCCTTGACGATACTCAGGCCAAGTCCGGTTCCCTCCACACGTGACACGGCCCGGCTGCGGACAAAAGGCTCAAAAAGATGATCCAACGTCTCTTTTGCCATGCCGATCCCCGTATCTCTGACGGTGAAGCGGTAACATGCCTGTCCAGAGCCTGCCGCCCCGGGAATCTCCTCCGCCAGGAAACGCACGCTGCCGCCCCGCGGCGTGAATTTAACCGCGTTGCCTAAAATATTAATAAGGATCTGGCTGATGCGGAGGGTGTCGCCATAAAAGCAGGGATTTCGTATCCCGCCCGGAAGAATCTCGCAGCAAAGGCCCGCCTGTTCCGCCTGGGGCGCGATGATTTCCCCAATCTGCTCAATCAGATCCGGCAGATAAATCTTCTCCCGGTTCAGCGTGATCTGTGCTCTCTCAATTTTATTCATATCCAAAACGTCGTTGATCAGATTCAGCAGATGACCGGAGGCCGCGGATATTTTCTGCAGGCAGTCCAGAACCCGGACGGGATCGCCGCTGTTGGCCTTTGCAAGCGTTGTCATCCCCATGATAGCATTCATGGGCGTACGGATATCATGGCTCATTGCCGACAGGAAATCACTTTTGGCCAGACTGGCCTCCCGCGACAGCTTGAGAGCCCGTTCAAGCTCTGTCTTAGCCGCCCGCTCCGCGGCCAGCATATCCGTCACGTCGGATCGCACCAGGCAGACCGTCTTGTGATTCTGGTCTCCCCACAATACATTGACCTGCTTGTACCGCAGACTGTCCGTCACCTGATAAGGAAGGACAAAATCGTAGCCTTCCGGCTTTTCTGCAAGCCTGTGGAGCAGGGTTTCGAGGCAGAACATATGTTTTACTTCCTCATGGCTGACCGCCGTCCCGTAACATCCGGCCAGGTTGTCAAGCACCTCGTTATAATTCTGTGTGGTGTGGGGCGGCAGATTCTCAAGGATCATCTGTCTTGTGTACATAATAAAGCTTCCCGAAGCCGCATCGATAAAGCCGGCCAGTTCGCAGGTGTAAGCGATTACCCTGAGCAGCCGCTGCTGCTCCCGTATGGAATCGGTAATATCTGTCCTGGACAGGCATACCCTGCCCAGCCGCAGGTCAATGGGCGCGACCGTGATATTCTTGGTACGGATGTCCCCGTTATCGTCCATGGAATAGGAAAACGTATAGGTCTGCCCATGCTTCAGCCGCTCCAGCATGCGCCCGGGATTAAGGCCGTCCCGGAACTGTTCCCGGTCCCTGGGCACCACCCCGGACTGCAGCAGCCTGTCTACCCGGAATGAGTGAACGCCCTGGTGCGGCGGCACACAGCAGGCTTTCTCATCCAGGGAGATAATCTTGTACGTGTCCCGCCTCAGATCCACATCCGCCACAAAATCATAACCTGTGACGGACAACTGACAGCTAATCCGGTTGGAAATGGTCTGCTCCGTGATATCGAGGACTGTCAGGATCCCCGTGACGTCGCCGCTGTCCGGCGTCGACACCAGATTCATCTCCACTCTCACATACCGGCCGGTTCCTTCATTCGGCAGCTTGACAAAAACATCCTGTGTCCGTTTCGTCTCCCCCCGTTCAAAAGCCGCCAGTGCGGGGGCGCGCAGGTAAGTGTTCCGGAAGCTCTGCCTCTCCTCCTCATCTTCCACCAGAGTTGACAAACCGATGAAAAAATCCTCGCGCACGGCGCCGAATGCCTCCAGCAGGCCTGCGCCTGTCTGGTCGCTGATCTGTATTACCCGGTCCTGCGTGACATTGCAGTGGCCCGTCACAAGGACGTTGGGATCCGACCGCTGATGATGGCGCAGGAGCAGGTCGTCGTACTGCTGACGGACGCGGGCCCGTTCTTCCCGCTCCTTTGTCATGTCGTTGAAAGTGGAATATATCTTCCTTTCTCCGCCCTCATGCTCGATCAGAGAAAGGGTATTCTTCACCCATACATACTCTCCGTTCCCTTTCAGGAGCCGGTACTCAATTTCCCAATGATTTTTGCCGCTTACAAGGTATGCATCCAGCTGCCTGCGGACGCCTTCCAGATCGTCCGGATGTACGCCCGTCAGGGCGTCCTTTTGATACAGTTCCCAGGTATCTTTGAGCGTCATCCCGGTGGTTACCGCCAGACCTTCCGATATATATTCAGGGACAATGCTTCCATCCGTTTCGTAACGGACCACCACCACGCCGCCCGGAAGATTTTTAAGCGTATTCTGGAAATACTGCTCCATCCTCCTCTGCTCCGTCACATCGCTGTAGACAGCATACAGAAGCTCACTTCCATCGTGGTGGACCCGTCGGGAACCTTCGATGCAAATCCACCGGTATTCCCCCAGTTCGTCGTGAAAAAGCCGGCAGGTATGCCGCAGCGTTTCTCCGCCTCCCAACAGACCTGCCAGATTTTCCTGAAGCGCGTCGCGGTCATCCTCATGGACGCCGATGAAGTCCACCTGCTCCATGACCTGTGCATGCCTGCCGGAAGACCCCAGCACCTTAAAAAAAGCCGGGTTATGATAAAGCGGATAAAGCCGTCCCTGGTCCACACGGTAGATACACATTCCGCTGGGAATCCCGTCGAGGACTGATTTCAGTTCTTTGTTCATCGCCGTTGTCATCATTGCGTAACCCTCCTATTGGCCCAATATAAAATGATACAGGACCTGAAACAACCGTTCCGGCTCAATGGGCTTGGCCAGGTGGGCGTTCATCCCGGCAGCCTTGCTTTTTTCGATATCGTCATCAAAGGCGTTGGCCGTCATGGCAATGATGGGGACAGTCCCGGCATCGCGGTTGGTCAGATGCCGTATATTCTTGGCAGCCGTCAGCCCGTCCATCAGCGGCATCCTGATATCCATGAGGATCGCGTCGTAAAAGCCGGCTTCCGATTTACTGAACATCTCGATGGCCCGCAGCCCGTTTTCCGCGGTATCCACGGTAAATCCCCTGCTCTCAAGCACGACCGTGGCCACCTCGGTATTAATGGCGTTGTCCTCCACCAAAAGAACCCTGCGCCCTGTGAAATCATAAATTTCCGGTTTATTCTCCGCCTCCTTTTCCTCCTTTTCACCGAGAACCCTGGAAAAGGCGGAAACCAGGGATGACTTGAACATAGGCTTGCTCATCAGCAGATTCACCCCGGCCGACCTGGCCTCATGTTCGATGGCCGCCCAGTCATAGGCGGTCATAATGATGATGGTGACCTCCGGTCCCGCCATGGCCCTGATGCGCCGGGCTGTCTCGATGCCGTCCATTTCAGGCATCATCCAGTCGATCAGTATCATATCGAAATATCTTCCAAGGCCGCACAGCTCCTGTACCCGGCCGATGGCCTTCTGGCCGCTGTCCACCCATTCGGCGATGACTCCCATTTCCTTAAGCGTAACCATCGCGCTCTCACATACGGTCACGTCATCGTCCACAACCAGGGTTTTCAGCGCGGAAAAATTGGGATTTTCCTTTTTCCTGTTACGGCGGCGCATCTCCTCCTCCGTGATCCCCAGTTCCACATCCACGGTGAATTCCGACCCGATTCCCTTGATCGAGCGCACGGTGATTGTTCCGCCCATCATATCCACAATACTTTTTGATATGGCAAGCCCCAGACCGGTGCCTCCGTACAGGGCCGTGGTGCCCATGGATTCCTGCGCAAAGGGCTCAAACATATGACGCAGGAAGTCTTCGCCGATGCCGATCCCGTTGTCGTTGACGGTGAAACGCAGTCCGGCCATATTGCGGACTTTCCTGCGGACCATGGCGGAGAAAGTGACCTTGCCTCCCTCCCCGGTAAACTTGATGGCATTTGATAAGATATTGAGCAGGACCTGCTGGAGTTTCATGGCATCCCCGGTATAAACATCGTCCAGCGTGGGATCCGCAATACATTCGTAATCCACTCCCTTGGATGCCGCCTGGCTGTAACAGATGGCATTCAGGCCGTTTAAAAAATCCTCCGTTGGAATTTTTTCATTTTTCAGAAGCATTTTTCCGCTTTCGATCCGGCTCATATCCAGGATATCGTTGATGAGTGAGAGCAGGAACCGGGATGAAATCCCGATTTTTGAGATGCACTCGGCGACCTGCTCGTCATTGCCGACAGCCTGGGCGGCGATGGCGCTCATTCCGATAATGGCATTCATGGGCGTGCGGATCTCGTGGCTCATCCGGGACAGGAAGTCCGTTTTGGCCGCATTCGCCTGTTCTGCCGCCGTCAGGGCCGCTGCCAGGGCCTCCTTCTGCTGTTGTTCCTGGCGGATGATATCGGTGACATCGGTGCGCGCAATGCATACGCGTTCCAGTTCCCGGCTGATATAAAAGACCTGATACCGCTTGACACGCACCGCTCCATGTTCATCGCGGGTCTGCGTCATAAAATTGTAGCTGCCGTGTCCGGCTAATTCCCGCTTCATGTATTCAGGGGCTAATTTTGTAAGATATTCCTGCGCCGCGTCTTCATCCATAAATGATACGGCGATTTTTACGGCTTCTGCCTGAAACCGGCCCTTTTCCGGCATCATCCCCTCGGCGCCGGGATGGGAGGATACCACATGATACGTATCATTGCGGATGTCAATGTCGGAAAGAAGCTCATAGTCCAGCTCGGTCACCTTGCTCAAAAGCTGTCTCTGTATTTTCTGTTCCGTGACATCGCTCGTATAGAAGAATGCGATCAGGTCGCCGCTTTCCGGATTCTGGTAGAACCTGAAATTCGTCCTGCTCCAGAAGATTCCGCCGTCCTTGCGCTTGCGCAGATATTCAAAATCATAATTGTTTTTTCCGGCCGCAAATTCCTCCACCACATTTGCCCTGTCAAGGGCGGTCCTCAGGTATTTGCCATATTCCGGTTCCGAAGCGGCGGCCGCCAGTTTCCCGATTGCCTTCTCATAGGTTTCCCCCTTCTGCGTGATAGCGGCGGCTTCTGTGGAATGATAACTCTCGACCCTGTCCTGCGTAATATTGACCCGGCCCTGGATACTTCCCTCGGCTGAAGCCGCCTGAACGAAATAAGCGAGTTCCTTCTCGTAGAGTTCGCCGGCCCGTTTCTGGGCCAGCTTCTCGTCGGTGACATCCACAAAGACGCCGTAGAAATAACGCTCTCCGTCATCCCCGGACATCAGCTGGGCCTTCAGTGAGATCCATTTAATCTTCCCGTTCTTGCAGACCAGACGGTGTTCGTCCCGGATTGTGTCCCCGCGGCCCCTGTCCGCCAGCAGTTTTTTTCGAACGGCGTCCAGATCGCCGGGATAGACGACGGAGGCCATCCGGTTCCCCAGCGCGGCGAATTCTTCCCTTGTATATCCCAACAGCTCATACAGGCCGTCGCTGGCGTCTGCGACGGTAAAGGTATCGTCGTACCTGACGCGGAACACTGCGCCGGGAACATTGTTATAGAGATGCATAACCTCTGCCTGGGCCGTTTTCTGCGCCGTAATATCGAGGCAGACCGAGATAATGGCCGGCATGCCGTTTTCCGCCGTGATCCTGCGTCCCAGATCGTGGACCCAGATATAGGAGCCGTTCTGCTTCTTCATCCGGTACTCGACCACATATTCGCCGCGCTCCGCTATCTGGCGGGCAACCTCCGCGTCCACCGCGGCCCGGTCGTCGGGATGCATGCAGTTGGAAACCATACCGCCGATGTCGGAGACAAATTCCGCCTCACCGGAGTAGCCGAGGTACTTGAGCATCCGGCTGTTGATAAAGTAAAACGGAAAGCCCTCTTCGATGTATCCGCCCATCATTCCGCCGGGCAGAGAATCGCCGAGCAGTTCCTGGCGCTGCCTGGCAAGGTTCTCCACAACCAGTGTCTGGGGATAATGTTCTCCGCCCTGCTGGCTGACTCCCGGTTCCGAGAACCACAGGGTGCGCAGCCTCCAGCCTCCCCGTCCGCCGACCAGGGTGAAAAATCCTCTCAGCCGCCAGCAGTACTGCGAATTTTTAAGGTTCATCCATGCAGATAAATTGTAAACTTCATCATGTATCCTCTGCTCCTGAAAGAGCGTCAGCGTAACGGAAAAAGGTTCCGGTATTTCCCTGATATCTTTTGCTATGTATTCTTTCATCTCCTGAAGACTGTGCGCAAACTCATCCTCTCCCGTTCCCACAAAGCAGAATTCATTGTCCAGAAAGAGGCTCGTCTCCTCCGCGCTGCGCCTCTCAAACCAGGCGCTGCAGAACACCTGCAGAGTCTCCCAGGCAGTCATTGCTGTTTCCATTTCCTTTATCCTTTCCATGGCAGGCACCCTCCCTTGCCTCCGGCTTTTGCAGCGTACAATGCTTCGTCGGCCTGCCGTATCATCTCATGTATGGACTCTTTTGCACGCCAGAGCGTGACGCCGGCCGAACAGGCCGCCGTATCAAGCTCCGCATAACGGCTCTTATAAAAAGCCCTGCAGATGGCAGTCCCCTTTTTCCGGGCGTTGTCCAGAGTGCGCATCCGGCGCATCACCACGAGAAACTCATCCCCGCCCATCCGTACCAGGATGTCCTCCGCCCGGGTGTGGGCGCGCAGCAGGGAAGCAAAGTGGATAATCAGATGATCTCCTTCCTCGTGGCCATATTTATCATTAAATTTTTTCAGATCGTCCAGGTCAAACATAAAGACGGCCGAATCGGCCTCCTGACGCAGTGTTTCTGATATGGCGTCCAGACCTCTCCGGTTGAGCAGGCCCGTCATGGCGTCCCGGCAGGCCTCGTCCTGCAGAACACGGGCCCGCTCCTGTAGGGAATGGATGCTGACTGCCCGCAGAACCCGCTTTCGCAGCACCTCCTGGCTGTGGGGTTTTACCGCATAGTCGGCGGCGCCGTGTTCGATGGCAAGCCGCTCCAGCTCCATGTTCTGAGGCCCCGTGACAATGCTCGGAATCTCCCAGCCTCCCTTTGCCTTCTGGATTGCGTCCAGGATGCGCATACCGTCCATTCCCGGCAGGGTCAGGCTCAGGATCGCGGCCGCCGTATCAGTCCACCTGCTCCCCAGCGCTTTTAATGCCTCCTCACAGCTGGCGGCTTCCCGCACCTCAAACGAGTCGGAAAAGGTTCTGCATACCTGGGCGCGGTAATCTGCGTCCTCGTCTGCCACCAGCAGCAGTCTCTCTGTGAGCAGCGCCGGAGCGGCTGCCCTGCTGCCCTCTGCGCTCCCGGCCAGAGACGCTTTGCACAGTATCTTCTCAAATTCCTCCACCGGCATCGGTTTGGCAAAGTAATACCCCTGGGCGTGATCACACCCGTCGTTCTGCAGCCGCTCCAACTGCTCCCGGGTCTCCACCCCCTCTGCAACCACACTCAGTTTCATCCAGCGGGCCAGGCTTACGATGAAGGGCAGGATGCCCTGGGCAGCCGGCCTGGTAATCTCCGTCTGGATGAACTTCATATCCAGCTTCAGTACGTCGATTGGCATTTCCGTGAGCATATTCAGCGAGGAATAACCGCTGCCGAAATCGTCCATCTCGATGATAAAGCCAAGCTTCCGCAAGTTGCCCAGCGTCTCGAACAGCTGCTTTGAAGTTTCCGTGCAGGCGCTTTCCGTGATCTCCAGATGAAGGCGGGAGGGCGACAGTTCATACCGCTCTGTAAGCCCGATGAGAATCCCGGCCAAATCCACATTGTGGATATCCATCCGGGAGACATTGACCGAGATACTGATGCCGGGATACCCGTTCCGATCCCACTCCTGCATGAGGGCGCAGACGCGTTCCCAGACGTATTGATCCAGCCTTGTTATGAAACCGTTGCGTTCGAAAATGGGAATAAATTCCGACGGCGGCTGCAGCCCCCATTCCGGATGGTTCCAGCGCACCAGAGCCTCGGCCCCGGAAAGCCGTCCGTCCCAGATCTGGTACTTGGGCTGCAGATAGACCTCAAACTGTCCCGTGGCTAAGGCTGTCTCCATTCCGTCCGTTATGGCCTGGCGGCGCAGCAGCGTGCCACGGAGTTTGTCGTCATACAGGGCGAAGTGCCTGCCGTACCGCCCCTTGATGCTGTGAGCGGCCAGCAGGGCCCTGTCACACATCTGCTCAACAGGAACCTCGCGGTCCTCCACCGTATAGATGCCATATTTCATCACTACATTTTGATCCCGGAACCCGCTGTTGATTCTGCTGTCGGACTGAGTGAACATCTCATCCGCATAGTCCTCCCGGTGCTCCAGGAGACAGGCGAACTGGTCTGCGCTCAGGCGTCCGCATATTCCACGATTCCCCAGGCTCTGGGTACAAAGCTCCGCTACCTGCCGTAACAGACGATCGCCGGCGGCGATGCCGAAGGAATCGTTAATCAGCTTAAAATCTTCTATGTCGGAACAGAGGATGTCATATTTCACGTCAGGATTTCTGAACAGTATATCCCTGACCTGCTGATAAAAGAATTCCTTGCTGTACACCCCGGTGACCCGGTCATACTGAATCTGGTGAATGAGGGCTGAATTTTCCCGCAGACGGATGATGCTGGCTACCCGGTGCTGAATGACCTGGGGACGGTAGGGTTTGGTCAGGAAGTCCGTGGCGCCGTGGGAAAGGGCGGAGACTTCATCGGACTCGCTGTCATTTGAAGTGGTTACGATGACCGGAATAGAAGCAAATCGGGCGTCCGCTTTGAAATGTTTAAGAAAGGTGTATCCATCCATGACAGGCATAAGGATATCCAGCAGTATGAGGGAAATCCCCTCTCTGTATTTCTCCAGAACCGCCAGGGCCTGCTCCCCGTTTTCCGCCTCCAGAACCGTATATCCGGGAGACAGAATGGAGCACAAGGTCATCCTGTTGATTTCATTATCTTCCACTACTAAAATCTTCTTATCCAATATCATGGTTCTTCACCTACCCTCTTTTATGTCCGCCCATCCCGACGGACATGATCTTATGGCAAATATATAATATATGTCAATTTCGATGACAAATTTATCTGTTATTTTAACTCTTATAGTTTACTTGATTTTAAATATAAGCGCAAGTATCCCCCTTTAAAGTGTCAATGACAAATTCAGATCATTTTGAATGACATTTTATTGTGAAATCAGGCAGTTTGTGTTATATTTGACATTAAAGGAGGCAGAACGATGCAGTTCTATGAAAAACTGGTTTTTATTATGAATCTGACCCAGACGTCCAACAGAAAACTGGCTCAGGCGCTCCGGGTGGATCCCTCAATCATAAGCCGGCTGCGCACCGGGAAAAGGGGCATTCCCCGCAACTCGGAACTCCTGCGCAGCATGGCGTTATTTTTCTCCGAACGCTGCAACACGGATTATCAGCGGCGCGCCCTGTCTGAGATGGTGGGAGTCAAACGGATTATCACGGCCAGGCGTGACTATCTGTCGGAATTTCTCTTTCAATGGCTCTGCGGCAATGCGGACGGCGTCGAACGGTTCATGCGGACCTTTGAATCTCTTAAAATCGGCGCCGCCGCATCAAAGGCCGACCTGGATCCGCAAACGTTCAGTTCCAAAGGGAATTTTGTTTATTATGGAAACGAGGGGAAACGCGCGGCCGTGCGGGCCGCATACCAGCACATGCTGTCCCGCCGGGAGCCGTGCACGATCTGTATCCTGGCCGATGAGACGGACGATTGGCTGATGGAGGATTACGACTTTACGGCCAGTATGCAGGCCGGACTGTTGTCTTGCCTGGAACGCGGCTTTCAGATTTACCATATCATACCTTCCATCTATTCCGGAGACCAGATACTGGAATCACTGAGCCGCTGGATACCGCTTTACATCACGGGAAAGGTAAGCGCATACTTTTATCCGCATATCCGTGACCGTCTGCACCGGCATACCATCATTCTGATGCCCGGCCAGATTGCGCTTGCATCCCACTCCATGTCGGGCCAGAGCGCCAGCTATGCGTCGATGCTGACAACAGACCCCAGACTGCTTCAGGCCATTGAAGCGGAATTCCAGGATTATCTGTCTCTGTGCCGTCCTATGCTGAATACTTACTTTAAACCGCAAAAACTGCTCCAATGTTATATGAACTTTCTCTCTTCCCATGGTTTTTGCATCCAAAAGATACACGGCCTGTCCAGTGTGACCGCACCGCTGGAATTGACTACGGAATCCATTGAACACAGAGAGGATGATGAACTGAAGCGGTTGGGCGAAGTTTTTTATCAGGAACAGAAAAAGCAGGAACAGGAGCAGGAGCAGTACAATATGATCGACATTGGCATTCTGGACAGTGCAGACAGGATCCGCGCCGGCGATATCCCCATCCAGTCTTCCTATGGGGCGGGGAAAATCCTCTACTATACGCCGAAGACGTATGTCCTGCACCTGAAAAAAATTCTGCAAGTCATGGAGACCCATGAGAACTATCACTTCGTTCCCCTGGAAGAACCCGTCCAGTACGAAAGCGCCATTCTGGTGAAAGAAAACCACAGGGCGCTTCTGGTCCATACTTCTAAGCCTTTTACAATCTTCGAAATTTCCCAGCCTGAGATTGTAGCGCTTTACAGGGAATATCTGCTCCGTCTGGCGGAAAAGCAGGGATATACCGGGATACACCGCAAGCGGATTAAGTCGAAGATCCGGGAACTGATACGGGAACTTTCCGATGACTAAATATATAACCGCAAAAAATAACCGCCGGAAACGGTAACCTGCACGCTCCGCGCACAGGTTACCGCTGTCTACAAGAAAGAATCCCGCTCGCGATATTCTCCGCGGAGCGGTTTTTATTTAACAGGAGAACTTTCCTGTTAAATAAAAAAGGACACTGAAAAATGCTGTTTTTCAGTGCCCTCTTGTGGAATCTAAAGAATCCTTTCGTTGCTGCTTCCTCCCGGCAGCTTTCATAGCGGGATTAAATACCGATCCGCTGCATAAGCTGTGTGACCGTACGTGTCCGTTCCTCCAGGTTTTTACCGGAAAACTTAGACAGCCTGCATTCACTTGCGATTGCGCCGTCGCACAGGAACAGGACCCGTTCTGTTCTGGCCGCAATACCGGGATCATGTGTGACCAGCAGAATTGCGGTGCCGTCCTTATTAATCCGGGTAAAAAGCTCCATAATTTCACGGGCCGCCTTTGTATTTAAAGCACCGGTCGGTTCATCTCCAAATATGATTCCCGGGCCGCCCAACAGAGCGCGGCAGATGCCCGCCCGCTGGAGCTGGCCGCCGGAGGCCTGAGTAATCTCCCTGTCCTTAAGCTCACCGATACCCATCTGTTTCATCAGCATTTCGGCTTTCTCCGTAAGTTTTTTTATATTTCTGCGGTTGTCCCGCATCTGCGGCAAAAGGATATTGTCCAATATACTCAGATTTTTTAACAGGGTTGGCTGCTGGAAGACAAAGCCCATTCTGTTTCTGCGCAAATCAGAAAGCTCGTCATCGGACAATTCCGACAGCTTCTGATTCTCAAAGATTACTTTCCCGCTGTCTATAGGTTCCATGCCGCTCAGAGTATAAAGCAGCGTGGATTTTCCGGAACCAGAGGGGCCCATAACCGATACAAACTCTCCCTCTCCGATCTCAATGGATACCCTGTTAAGCACGCTTCGCTTTTCAGCTCCGTTTCCCAGGGATTTGATAATTTCAATGCCGGCTAACAATTGGTTCATATCTACTCCTTTATGGATTCAAATAATTTGACGTCGCCCGCACGGGATGTGCCCAGTACCACCGCTAACAGAGCGGTGAGAAGCAGAATCAGCGGGGAAAGAAAATAAGTGGATAGCGGATCGACTGTAAACCGGAAGGTTTCTGCTCCGAATGAGGATATCGCGGCGGCAGCCAGATTTTCCCCAAGAGTTCCGGCCAACACGGTTCCCAAGATAATCCCTATGCTCAGAACAGATACCGCACGCCACGCATACTGGAGGCCGATATCGGATCGGGTATAGCCTATGGCCCGCAGTACGGAAATGGAATACCGGTCTTTTGCCACTAAAAGCTTCATAAACAGCAGGGTCACCAGCAGGGTGATTACCGCCGCCGACAGGCCGGCAGACAGAGAGGCTGAGCGCACGGAACGGAGTGTCTGGCCGAAGGTCTGCGCCATATATTCATCTATTCCCGAAATTTTCGCATAAGGAAATTTCTTTGAGTACTTCAGGTTAATGCGGGACAGCATGCTCTTATCGGCCAGATTGGCGCAGACGATGCTCCACTCTGCTTCCTTTGAACGATCCGCGAAAGCGGCCTTTGCGGTCTTTCCGCCGTTTGTGATGTCCGAATAGATACCGCAGACTGTAAGGCTGCGTTCCCCGTCAGGCGACAGCAGGATAATTGTATCGCCGATATTTTTCCCCAGCTCTTTCGCGTTGAGCGCCGATAAGGCGATATCACTCTCCTTAGCCGGCATTGTGCCGGACGCGTACCGGAGGGGGAATGCGGTATGCTCTCCAAGTTCTACCTTCAGGTTTTCGGCCGCTCCATCCTCCGTCCTGATCTGGTAAGTCTTTGAGACAAAGAGGGCATAGTCTGCAATTTCCGGGTCCTCTCTCATAAATGCTCCTACTTCCGCCGTCTTATCTTCGATTTGGCCGGTCTGCCGGATATCGAGCCTGAGGTCACAATCCCCAACTCCAATATATGTGACAAAATCTTCTCCAGAAATAGTATGGTACAGATTCTGGGGCACAATCATGATAAAGCTTGACAGCATAATAACAAACAGCATCGTGGCATAAAGCCGTTTTCTGGCAAGGACATCATTTATCGCAAGCAGAAAGTTCACCGAACATCTGCTTTTATTTGACAGCCTAACCACTCTGAAGCCGTCCGACGCACCGGTTCTGCAGCCAAACCTGATTGCCTGTACGGCAGAAATCTGATGGAAACGCCGCAGGTTCCAGTTAACATACAGAAGAATTAACAGAAATACAAGCGCCGCACCGGCCAATCCGGCCAGCAGAGAGGACGCCCCGCCTCCTCCGTCGCCAAGATTCAGCCGGATGCCCTCACGCAGCGGTTTCAGCAGCAAAATTGAAAGCAGGAATCCGGCAGCGCTTCCGGCGGCGGCAAGGAACCCATAAACCGCCAGGTAAATCCTCCTGATGTCGGTTACCCGCATTCCGACTGCCTTCATAACTCCAATCTCCCGGTAATCGTCCTCGATTTTGGCCAGAAGCGTAAAACGGACGCAAAGCAGTGCAATAAAGATGACAAGAATGCCGACCAATACAATAACAGCAATCATAATACCGTCTGAAACGGCGCTTATCATCCGAAACAGGGGCCAGGTGAGCGCAGGCCCGTTGGATGCAAGCCCGGCGGCACTGTAAGCCGCCTCAAAAGTGCCGAGGCCTGATAAGTCCTTCAGACGGAATTCAATCAGGTATTCGGCGGTGCCAAGGGGTTCTAACAGGGAGTAATCCGCTTCGCTCACAACAAAGCGTTTAGAGGATGCAAGGGAAGAATTCATCTGGGAATCCCTCACGAATCCGGCTACGGTAAAAATATGGCCGGACAGGACGGCTTTATCGCCCGCCTTTGCCACCCCATCCTTGTAATAACAGACAGGAACATAGATTTCACCCCTTCCCGGTCTCACCGGCTGGTTATCCGGGCCGAGAAGGAAATCGAACCGGCCGCTCTGGACGCAGACACCATTATCCTGTACGCTGCCGGCAAGGGAATTTCCTCCGATGCTTATATGAGCGTTATTGAGATTCAAAAAATTCAGAACCTGAAAATCCGCCACATTGGCATTATCTTTTGCAAAGGCTTCCAGCTTTGTTATGCCCGGGTCGCCGGTATGCATCTGCATAAAATGGGGCGTCTGGGCATCCATCATAAGTTGTTCCACCGCTCCGGCCAGGTTTGCCGTGAGAAGAGCCGAAAGCGAAAGCAGCATGGAGGCGGCAGCGATAAAAAGCATCGTAATAAGTGAAACCGCCTTATTTCCTGAGAGGTTCTTCCGGATCATTCTGCAGCATACCGCATTCTTATGGCTTATACGCTTTAAACGGCTCATATGCTGCTTTTGCTTTCACTTGCCTGAAATGCTGCTTCAAGCTCCGTAAGCTCCCCTGATTCAGCCCCGAGAAGGCGTTCCAGCAGACAGAGGAAAGCCCTGATTTTTTCCGAACGCTGTGTCTTACCGAGTTTTAATATATTGTCATCCAGCATCACATCCAGATAGCACAGTGCCATCTCCATGGATTCCAGAGGATACGGTGCATCAAAAATGCCTTGCGCGATTCCGTCCTCGACAATGCCGGCCATTATGGCAGGCACCTGTCTGAAGATAACCCGCTTTGTCTTCTCGTGCATGAGTGCATTTTGAGGCTCGTGCAGATGCCGTATCATTTCCCTCCCCTCCGTCTGTTCCGTGTCCATGTGAAGGGCCAGGACAGTGCGGAGCATTCTCTCATTTACCGGCATGCTTTGATCTCCGGCTGCCATTTTAGCTTTTTTAAGCAGAACGGAGGTCTGGCGCTCAATCAGCGCATCCATTATTTCCTCTTTTGACTTAAAATGATGGTACAGCGTTCCTTTCGCGATACCTACAGCCGTCATAATATCAGCAACGCTTGTATGATCGGCTCCTTTTTCGGCAAATAGAATCGTAGCCGCATCCAATATCTCATTTTTCCGCACATCGGCGTCCTTTATTACTCTCATACTTATCCCCCTATAATAGACCGACGGTCGGTCTATTATAGATAATAACATACGTGAGCCATTGCGTCAAGGAAAATGGCAGTTTGCTGCCTCCCCCTTTGCGGGGCATCTCTTATTTTAGTGAATCAACAAATGCTTTCTTATATACCGGATACATAAAATCTTCGAATGGTTCCGCTGCTCAAATAAGGTGGTACTCGCCGCAAAAAAATGTTATATTATAGCTGGCATACCAATTTAGTTATATGACAGGAGGAGCAGAAATTGGAAAATGAAATGGAATTGCAGCAGATTATTTATAAAACTCTGGCTGTGCAGATAGAGTTTGGAGTGTACCGCTTTGAAGAGCAGCTACCAACCATAGAGGAAGCCAGCCAGCTATTTTTAGTTTCTACCGATACTGTCCGTTCGGCCTACCTGCGTCTGAAACAGGATGGCTATATCACCCTTTCCAGAAGCGTGGGCGCATTGGTAAAGGTCTGCTATGACACAGAGGATACCGACCGCCATATACAGAACTTCTATGCCATCAGAAAAGATGCTCTGATTGAATTGAGCCGCTCCATGCGTCCGCTGTTAAGCTATGCCCAGTGGGTTGGTTTCAGAAAGGCTTCACCGGAAACCCTGGATCAGATGGAGGCTCTGGCTCTCCGTACGGATATTCTCCCGCCCTACAGAATGATCCGCCACCTGCAGCTTATTTACGGTTCTCTTCAAAATGAGCTTCTCATGCGCATGGTTTGGCAGATCTTTATGTTCTTTCAGGCCCCACTCTTCAGCATCAGGTTTACTGCAAGACGGTATGAGGGTGATAATTCCCTGTTGTATATGATCCGGCTGTGCCGTCAGAAAGACTGGGCCGCACTCCGTTCATCCATAGAAACCTTTCAGGAGCAGCTTTCCCGTGCTTTGTGCAGTTTCTATGACAGCAAAATCACAGTGCAGGCTCCGGAACAGCAGATCCCCTTTCAATGGACAAGCTACAAAAAAGCAACCCAGCGCTGTTACTCACTCGGCATGGAGCTTTTGAAGGCCATCAACCGGGAAATTTATCCGGCCGGAACCTTTCTTCCTTCCCTTGAAAGACTGGCAAAGGAACGGCAGGTTTCCGTCAGCACAATCAGAAGGACTCTGACACTGCTTAACAGTATCGGCGTTACGAAATCCTTCAACGGTCTGGGAACACAGATTCTCCCACAAGAAGAAATAGCGGAAAACTGTGACTTTACCAACCCTGTTTTGCAAAGGCGTCTTCTGGACTATGCACAAAGCATGCAGATTATTGCCCTGTCCTGCCGTGAAGTATCGAGAATCACTGCTGCCGCTTTTACCCCCGCCGACCGGTCCCGTGTTATGGAACGTCTGAAATTACTGCAGCGGCTTGGACGGCAGGAACTGGCTTCCTACGGCATTCTTGAGCTTTTCACGCACATGGCTCCTTACCAGGCAATCCGAAATATATACACTGAACTGTACCAACAGCTTTTATGGGGATATCCGCTGCGCAGCATCATTACGGATCAGGCGCGCCGTACTGCCTGTATTGCGTATCTTGATACGTTTATGGAGTGTCTGGAGCAATCCGATGTTGAAGGTTTATCGGCCCATCTGGAGGAATTTATTTTTTCAGAATTAAGATTTGCGTCAGCGGAGCTGGAAAAGCTCGGCATCGGGAATGTTACGCCGCTGGCGCTGCGTGATTTTAATTTATCTTTCTGATGACGGACCTGAAGGCTGACACCCAATAAGGAAGTGTTGAAGAACATTCAGATTGGGCAGTCGGCAAGCGGAATGTGATAACAAAAGAAGGGCTATCGGCGGTAAGCTGATAGCCCTTCTTTTGCATTGAGAAGGCCACGGCTATACCGTAGCCCTCTTAAATGGGTTTCCGGATCAGCCGTTGTTATCTTCCTCTGTCAGCCTGCTATAACGAAGCTTCGTCTGCTTGCAGGACACCGGCGGTTTTGGCATGCGCTCCCGGCTGGTACTTATCCACGATTTCAGCCTTGCCAACTCCTAGATAAACTAGAATTTACTTCATCGAATCTAATTGCTTTTTGGAATCACAAAATACTTGCCATGTTTGAATCTGATTTCCATTAACAATCACTTTCCAACAAGCAGGAAATTCCCAATACTTTTCTTTGATTCCCATATATGAAGCACTTGCTTTACCTATAATCATAGAAAACTTATCACTTTCAATATAATCAAAAACTTCAATAATATAATCAGGAAACCAATCAAAATACCCTTTCCATCCTGTTTTCATTTGTTCCTTATTTTCTTTATTACCATAGGTATCAATGAAATGGAAATCTTCTGACATCATATCAATAATAAGCGGCATATTTTGAGTGTTAATTGCTTCCACAAATTTCATTACAGTATCTTGCTTCACGCCATACCCTCCATACAACTTCAAATTCGCTGCTATGAAGCTGCCTTACGCACATTAACCTCTGCGCAAATTAGTTTCGCTATATGCTCCGCTGTTTCATTTGTAAGCAGGAAGAACATTCCATCATTCCGGCATTTTTTATGCGCGTTGCCATTCAAGGTATAAACAAAACCTTTCACACAGGTATCGCTGCAAGCATTTGGATCAATAAGTCTCTTGCAGTCACGGGAAGTAGTCATTTTCTTCTGCATATCGGCAGGCAGGGAAGCGATGATATCTTCATATCTGCCCGCATTGTCGCCATAAATCCGTGCCAGAATGCCCGACTTGCGAAATACCCAGTTCATTACGGTTTTCTTCTCTAGTCGATATGAAGCGGTATAACCGCTTTTCGCTTCTTTGATGACGAGTTCACAGCCCTGTTCCATAAGTTTGTTATCAAGTTTCTTGACAAACGCTTGGTATTCTGGTGCAACTGCCGAAAGAAACTCCTTGAATGAACCTTTTTCTTTTGCCATTATCTTTATCTCCCTCAAATTCATATTTATCATTCTGTTTTCTTCCATTCTACCACAATTCCGAGAGCGTGGAAACAGAGTGTTTTCCGAACAGCATTTATTTCAGAACAGCCAGCGGCGTTATTCTGCCTGTATATGTGAGTGTCAGCCTATGCATGGCGCGTGTACAGGCAATATACAAAAGACTTCTGTCATAGCGGGATGAATATGTTCTGTCATCCGCCTGGGGGATTAGAACTTCATCAAATTCCAGACCTTTTGACATTTGAACCGAAGTTATGGTGACTCCGTTTCGAAAAACCGAGCTCTCCGGCGTGAGCAGATTTGCTTCACACGATCCGCCCAGCTCATTATATAATGCTCCTGCCAATATGTTTGTTTTTAAAATGATTCCAAGTGAAGCGCTGCCTCCCTTCCGGAATTTTTGGATTGCCTCTTTGATCACTCTGATTTCTTCCGCTGTGTCCTGGCACGCGATTAGTTCCGGCTGTTCCCCATGGCGTTCAACCGGCTCTAAAGCCGCCACTTCCTGAATGCGCTTCGCGAAGGAGATAATCTCATAGGTCGAACGGTAGCTTTTGTTAAGCTCCACAAACTCCGCTTCTTTATATAGCTCCTGAAGATCCGCCAGACTGTGCAAATGGTTGGGATTGATAAATTGTCCGAAATCCCCGAGTATCGTTTTCCGGCAGGGGAACATGCGGTTTAGGGCCGCATACTGAACCGGCGTGTAATCCTGCATCTCATCCACCACCAGATGTTTCGTAAGACTGCTTTCCTTCACTCCCTCGATCACGGAATGAAGATAGAGAAAGGGATAAACGTCGGCCCATTCGAGGGTCTTTTTAAACGGCATGACAAGCATTGACCGGTTCCCAGTTCTTTTATAAAAGTCCTTATATACGGCAAGCGTATTTTTCATTGTAAGCATGGAACCCAGGCTTTTTGCTACCGTCCTGGTCCGCAGCGGGGCGCCTTCAGCCTCCATAACAGCCTCCGTTTCGTAGCGGTCACGGATATCTTCAGCAACCATCAAAAGCCGCTTTCTGACAGGATATTTGCTATACGCGCGAAAACGTTTCATTATCCATTCTCCTTCAGCGGTAAAGCTGCCGAAAACGAAATCGGCGGGTTTGAAAATCAAGTCCGGCAATTGTTCTATGTACTGATCCATCATGGAAACAAATTCCATCGTTGATTTAAACTGCACTCTCTGCGCCCACGCTTCATCCTGCCGCTCAAGCGGATCTTTATCAGGTTCAAATTCAATCAAACCTTCAAGCTGAATCTTCGCAAGCTCCGACAGATTAAGTTCGAAAATCGGCTCCTCCCCAAGCTCCGGTATTACATTTGAGATGTAATCGCCGAAGACACGGTTAGGGGACAGGATTGTCACATTCCGAGCGTTCAGCCTGTCCTTAAACCGGTAAAGCAGGAACGCTATCCGGTGCAGGGCGATGGATGTTTTTCCGGAACCGGCTGCTCCCTGAATAATCATGGTACCTTCTTTTTCGTTTCTGATAATCCGGTTCTGCTCCTTTTGTATAGTTGAAATGATTGATTTCATCTTTTCATCAGATGTCTGGCTTAATTCTTTTTGAAGCACCTCATCCTGCACATGAGAGGAAGTCTCCAGCGCATATTCCATATGACCGTTTTTTATTTTGAACTGCCGCTTGCGTGTTATCTCCCCGAAAACAGGGCCGTCCGGAGCCTGGAATCCGGCTTTTCCCACATTGAAATCATAAAACATGCCGGATATAGGGGCACGCCAGTCGAATATAAGCGGTTGATTTTCATAATTGAACGCAAACCGCCCGATATAATATCTGTCTTCTGTCTTCCGGGACTCTTCCCTGAAATCAATGCGGGCAAAATAAGGGGATTCTTTTATCTTTACAATCCGGTCGCGGCGCTCCACCGCAAAGGCACCGCTTCGGTCCGTCTGCTTCAGAAGCATCTCATTTTGAAACATCTCATGAGGATCAATATCCCCCCGGTGTTCCACCATATACCGTTTCGTGTCCATATATTCCCGTTCTGATTTCCTGACGGATTCCTCCGCTTTCTCCAGGGCCTCCTTAAGCTTCATGTTAATTTCTTCCAGATGCAGAAGCTCGTCGGGAAACGGGACTGTCATACCGTCACTCATGAAGCCTTTCCTCCTGTCCCATCACAAACCGTTGGGTCGGGTAGCCGTATTCGACCAGTAATTCCGCTTCAGCAAATCCAAGCTCCTTAATCTCGTCACGGTACCCGGTATCTGCTTTGTCACCTTCCCGGTAGGTGGTAATACTGACTTTTCTGCCTCTCAGAAGCTCACCCATTACCTTGTCGAGAAGTGCTTTGGGGACCCCTCTCTTTCTGTAAAGCGGGTGACTCCCCATAAAATCAATGCTGCCGTTTTCATAGGAGAACAGCAGGATACCGGCGGCAAGCCCTCTGTCCTTTAGAATCAGCGCCTGTTTTGTCCTTATTTTCTGCTTCAAAACCCGGATATATTCCTCCTCGTCCAGGTACGGGAATCCGTCTATCACAAGCCTCACCAGCTCCATCCAGCACGGAATTTCTGCCTCGGTGGCAAATGTAATTTTCCACCCGGCACTTTCTGTTCTGTCCAGCATCTCATAACTCCTTTCAAAATCAAACCTAAGCTGCAGCGGATAAAACCGTTCGTTTTCCCGGTACATATTCGGCGGCATTTTATACATGGCCGTGAATGCACTCGTAAATGCCTGCTGGCTCCTGTAGCCCGACAGAAGCGCAATATCCACGATTGGCTTTTCAGAAAAGACCAGCAGCTTTGCAGATTCTGTCAGCTGCCTGCGTTTCATGTACTCATGAACCGTCAGGCCGACCGTATCGGAAAACACCCGGTGCAGGTGGTATTTGGAATAATGGACTGCGTCCGCAATCCGGTCCAGATTAAGCCTTTCAGTCAGATTTGCTTCAATAAAGTCTATCGCCAGAGACACCTCCTCTATGCGGTCCATCATTCAACACCTCCTTTTGCCAGATTAGTATATATGATTATGGGATGCATGTCTTAAGAAATCTTGCTCTTCTTCCATGAAACGATAACCTGCACGCTCCGCACACAGGCCCCCGCCTTCAATGAAAAACTGCCCCTCATTAATCTATAATGCGGAGCAGCCGTGTGATTTCTATTCTTATATATTATTTTTCAATCTTCTCAAACTTCCTTACGATGGTCAGCAAAAGCTCCACCACCTTCTCCATAGACTGAACCGGAATAAACTCGAATTTGCCATGGAAATTGTAACCTCCTGTGCAGAGGTTGGGACACGGAAGGCCCATATAGGACAGTCTGGCTCCGTCGGTGCCTCCGCGGATTGGTGATACTTCGGGAGTGATCCCCACTTCCTCCATCGCCTCTTTCGCGATATCAATCAGGTACTTATAGGGTTCAATCTTTTCCTTCATATTGTAATAGGAGTCTTTTATCTTCAGCTCAACGGTTCCCTCACCGTATTTCTTATTCAGGAACTCTGCGGCAGAAGCAAACAGCTCCTTCTTCTGCGTAAATTTATCCATATCATGGTCACGGATCAGATAATCCATCTTGGCATACTCCACGTCTCCGGCAAACTGATCCAGATGGAAAAATCCCTCATAACCGTCCGTATACATCGGATTCTCAAAAGCGGGAAGAAGACTTTGGAATTCCATTCCAATCAAAAGTGCGCTTTTCATCTTGTTCTTTGCCCCGCCCGGATGTATTCCAACGCCATGAATGTAGACTTTTCCGGATGCCGCATTGAAATTCTCATATTCCAGCTCTCCCAGAGGACCGCCGTCCACCGTATAAGCCACATCCGCTCCGAACCCTTCCACATCAAAGAAATCAGCTCCTCTGCCAACCTCCTCATCAGGGGTAAAGCCAATTCGGATTGTACCGTGGGGAATCTCCGGATGCGCCAGAAGCCAGGCCGCCATCGTCATAATCTCGGCAACTCCTGCCTTATCATCGCCTCCCAGCAGAGTCGTACCATCCGTCACAATTAAATCCCGGCCCTTACAGTCGGCCATGAACGGAAAATCCTTTACCGTCATCACAATGTTCTTCTCTTCATTCAGAACAATATCTCCTCCGGCATATTTCTCCACGATTCTGGCTCTCACATCCCGGCCGGACATGGCGGGTGCCGTATCCATATGGGCTACAAAGCCCAGGGAGGGGACATTCTTTTCAGTGTTGGCTTCGATTGTGGCATAGACATAGCCATGCTCACTCAGGCGTACATCCGATGCACCCATCTCCTCCAGTTCCTTAATCAGTTCCTTTGCCAGAACAAGCTGTTTTTCCGTGCTGGGGACCTGTTCCTCCTCGTCTTTTGACTGCGTGTCAAAAGAGACATATTTCAGAAAACGTTCTGCTACTTTGCTCATATCTTCACCTCGTTATTATTTAAAAAAATTCCACACATACATACTTTACCATGAATTTTGATTTTCTGCGAGTCCCGGCATAATATTTTAGTTAAGCAGGTGAGGACGCCGCCGCAGGCCAGCGGACGGGGTGGTGAGGTGTGTATATGAGTCTTTCGTCCCGGGGGAAGATTGTCGTGGTTTGGGGCTGCGGGCGAAGATAAAGTCTGCGGTGCACACTCCCGCTCTAGACTCCGCCGGGGGTATGGGCCCCGTCCACTGGCCTACGGCCGCTGATTGTCTCACGCGTTAAGTGCGGGGGCGGATCTTGTCGCGGCCACTCAGTGCTTCCGTGTACGGGAAATACGATATGCGTTTAATGCGCCTTTATGAAAGGATTGGGGAAAATATGATATCATCCGGCCGGATTCCCCCTTCACGACCAACCTCCCACGGGGACGGAAGACTCAGTCAGCCCCCTCACCACACCGGACATGGTCCGTTCCGGACGCACCCTCCAAACCTCAGTTAAATCTCCATTTTAATCGTCCCTCAGCTCCAGGTCTCTCTGAAGCGGCTCCAGATAGTGGACATAAATGTCGCGGAAGCTTCTGATTTTCCACGATTTATCCAGTTCCTCATATGTAAAGCTTTTCCTTCCGCCTTTCTGCATCCTGGACCAGAACGCGTCAAGTTCGGTGAAGGGAATATAATACATCTCATCTTTTGACGTAAAATAAAGGATGATAAAGGCCACGCCGCCCTGCGCCTCAAATTCTCTCATAAACTCCACCTGATGGGCATGGACGTTCTGGAGCGGAAATGTGGAAACCGCACATTCCTTGGCGTCAAAACAGACGGGTACGCCCTGAACGGCGCCAATGTAATCCACGGTGCTTTTCTGGTCAAAATAAGCCATCGTAATATGGCGGCTCTCTTTTTCAATACTCACCGGCGTGATTGGCGTCGGTATCTTTTGAATCAGAGCCAGCCCTTTTTCACGGTAGCCGTCGTTTGTATGATTGATTAGATCCTCCAGCGTGGAACCGCGGAGGCCTCTGGTATTCCAGGTTCCCATTCTTCACTCTGCTCCTGCTGTTTATTGTTGCTTCTGTTATCTTAAGAGATGAAGCGCTCATATCCGGGCATCCCTGCGGCCATCCGCATAAATTCTTCCGGTGGCTTTGCCGTAAATTCCCGGCCTCCGAGACCCGCCAGCGGCTCCCTCAGCTCTTTTGGCATCACAAGCCGCCATGCATGCAGCATCTGGGATTGGACTGCGTACTTATCCCTCGCTTCACGGTTGACAGCCGGATCGCCATACTTGTAATCACCGGCTATCGGATGGCCGATAGAGGCCAGATGCGCCCTTATCTGGTGGGAACGTCCGGTAATCAGTTTTACTTCCAAAAGCGTATGGCGGCCGTCGCTGCAGAGCGGCCGGTACTGTGTGCGGATGGGAAGCGCGTCTTTATCTTCCCTGCTAAGTTCATTCGCTTTCAATACCGTTACCTGATTCGTCTTCTCATTTTTTTTCAGATACCCGTCTATTTCCTTTGGCCCGGCAACGCTTCCCTTTACGATACAGAGATAATATTTCCCTATCGTCCTCTCTTTGATCGCTTCCGACATCAGCTGAAGGCCAGGCAGTGATTTCCCGGCTATGACTATACCGCTTGTATTGCGGTCGAGGCGGTTGCAGACAGAGGGCTTAAACTGCCTCATATCCTCCTTTGTAAGCTTACCGCCGTCCAGTAGGTATTGAATCAGATACTCCACCAGGGATTCATCCGTCTCCTTTGCTTTCTGTGAAAGCATCCCGGAGGGTTTATTAATCAGAATGATATCGTCATCTTCGTAAACCACATCCAGCTTTCTTTTTCTTACCTTCTGGATTTTCACCTCAGAAAATTTCTCTATTGTCTCATCCGAGAGGAACAGTTTCACCTCATCCCCCTCCGAAAGCTTCTCCGAACCGTCGCATTTTTTTCCGTTGAGTGTGATATTTTTCTTCCTCAGCATCTTATAAATAAAACTTTTCCCCGCCAGATTTAAATACTTTGCCAGCAGTTTGTCCAGCCTCTGGCCGGCTTCGTTTTTCGTTATTTTTACAACCTGCATCGCTCCTGCGTCCTCACTGCCTTGTCATTTTCCTACATACACAGACTTTTCATCGTGTTTACCGCATATTCCACACTGCCGTCATCCTCATATTCCGATACCGGTTTCAGGCTTTTAAGCCTTTTATCAAAGGTGCTCAGTTCTCCGGTAATCTTCATGTTCGGATCCAGTCTCTGGGAAACCAGTATCTCATTTAAGGATTTTTCAGCCTCATGGATATTTACTTTCGGATTAATGCAGTATGCGTAGATACCGGTCGGATGGACGGCAACCGCATCCATCGGAAGTACATAATCCTTCGTCGTCAGCACCATGTCAAAAAGCATGGGGAATTTCTCTTCGTAAACAGAATATTTCTCATAAAACTCTTTTGACGGAGTTTTGTATTTGATGATGGCGACCAGAGGAGAAGCCAGATTTGCCGCCGGAAGTACCGTAACAATCGCCATAACGGTCAGGATGTTCTTTACCGCCTGGCTGTCCGTAAAGTAGCGCGCCGCCAGCTGTGCAATGATAAACACCGCCAGAACTGAAATTAAAAAAATGTGTTTTTTCTTAAAGCTGGTACGGTAGCCGTACTCACCTTTCCTTATCTTCTTCAATTTGTCTTCCTTTCCTCCCGTAACAGTTCAGACTTTTACGGAGTTTTATCGATAACTGCATTAACCGGGCTTTCCACCTGCTTCCCTGAAATGCGGGACATGATTTTCAGTATCACGCCGTGCGGCACTGTTTTACATAGCAGTCGGAATGATTTCATAAGAAATCCATACACAGATACAGGTTTTCCCATCAGGCTGTCCCGGATGGCAAGCTTGACCACTTTCACCGGATCCGCCATTGTAAGACGCTTATAAAGCGGAATACGCCCCGTAGTTTCAGCGATGTCAAAAAACTCGGTCTTAACCGGACCGGGGCAGACGGCCGTAACGCAGATTCCCCGGCCTTTCAATTCTTCCCCCAGCGCCAGGCTGTAGCTTAAAACAAAGGATTTTGTCGCCGCATAGATGGCAAAGCCCGGCTGCGGAAGGAAAGAGGCCGAAGATGCATACTGTATAATTCTGCTGTTTTTGCTCATATAGGGAAGCACCATATGGGTGACGGCACATAGCGCCTCACAGTTTAAGCGCACCATCCCCGTCTCCTCCTCCGTCGAAACGCTGCCGACCCGCCCCATCTTTCCATATCCCGAGGCATTCACCAGTATCTTCACATCAGGCTGTTCATTTTGAAGGGCCGTCTCAAGCTCTGCGAGCTGTTCTCTGTCCGTGAGATCAATCGCAAATTTTCTGACCGGCACGGGTAGAATCTCTTCGAGCTGTGAAAGCCTCTCCTCCCTTCTGGCCACCAGCCAGATTTCACCAAAACCGGCAAAGCGGTCCGCCAGCTGTACTGCCGTCTCCCGGCCCATGCCGGAAGATGCGCCTGTCACTATTGCAATTTTCATTCCATATCACCTTCCTGCTTTTTTATGCACATTCCTGATGGTTTTTTTCCTGGCCGGCTTATCGGCTGATTTTCCGGCATGCCCTCTGCCTGCTCTGCCGTCAGCTTTTCTCTCCGGTTTCCCATCGGCCCTTTTCTTATTGTAATTCTGGTAGCCGTACTGCCCGGTCTGTCTCGGCCGGATCAGGCATTTTTTATCAAAACCAATAAGATCGGTTCTGCCCGCCGCTTTCAGGGCCTCGGCAACCAGCTCATAATTTTTCGGATTTCTGTACTGTATTAATGCTCTCTGCATCGCCTTCTCGTGCGGATTTGTCGGTACATAAACCTTTTCCATGGTCCGCGGATCATAACCGGTGTAGTACATACAGGTCGAAAGCGTGGACGGCGTGGGATAGAAATCCTGCACCTGCTCCGGCATATAGCCGAGATCCCTCAGGTATTCGGCCAGCTCCACGGCTTCTGTCAGGGTAGAGCCGGGGTGGGAGGACATCAGATACGGAACGAGGTACTGTTTCTTCCCCAGCTTCTCATTCATCTTCTCATATTCCTTCATAAACCGGCGGTAAACGCTGTTTTCCGGTTTTCCCATCCTCTTCAGTACATTATCGGAAATATGCTCCGGAGCCACTTTAAGCTGGCCGCTGACATGGTACTCGCAAAGCTCCTTTAAAAAAGCATGGCCGGGATCTGCGAGCAGATAGTCGAAACGGATACCGGAACGTATAAAGACCTTCTTTACTTTGGGAATCTCCCGCAGCTTTTTAAGCAGGGAAATATAATCGCTGTGATCGGCATTTAAGTTTCTGCACGGTTTCGGGAAAAGACACTGCTTTTCCGGACACACCCCCGCCTTCATCTGCTTTTCACAGGAAGGGTGGCGGAAGTTAGCCGTGGGACCGCCCACATCGTGAATATATCCTTTGAAATCAGGCTCTTTCGTTAACAGCTCGGCCTCATTAACGATCGACTCATGGCTCCGCGTCTGGACAATCCTGCCCTGATGGAAGGTAAGGGCGCAAAAACTGCAGCCGCCGAAGCAGCCGCGGTTACTGATCAGGCTGAACTTAACCTCCGTTATGGCCGGAATGCCGCCTGCCGACTCATAGGACGGGTGATAGTTCCGCATATAAGGAAGGGCGTAAACATCATCCATCTCTTCTTCACTCAGTGGCCTGGCCGCCGGATTCTGCACCACATAAAGATGCTCTCCGTACGGCTCAACCAGCCTTCTGCCCGAGAAGGCGTCCGTATTACAGTATTGGGTATAAAAGCTCTTTGCATATTCCTTCTTGTCCGCCGTCAGCTCCTTATAGGATGGCAGCATCACTTCATCGTAAACCGATGCCAGGGACTCCGCCCTGTAAACCGTGCCGTCAATAAACGTGATATCCCTGATATCGATGCCGCTGTTCAGCGCATCGGCTATCTCCACAATGGAGCGCTCCCCCATGCCGTAGGATAGCAGATCCGCCTGCGAATCCAGCAGAATGGAACGTTTCATTTTTCCCGACCAGTAATCGTAATGGGCCAGACGCCTGAGACTGGCCTCAATACCACCGATAATAATCGGTTTTTTCGAAATAGAGCGGATCAGGTTGCAGTAGACAACCGTGGCATAATCCGGCCTTTTCCCCATCTCTCCGCCCGGCGTGTACGAATCCTTTGCCCGTCTCTTTTTTGAAACCGAATAATGATTCACCATGGAATCCATGTTCCCGGCCGACACCAGGTACCCCAGCCTCGGCTCTCCCAGAATCCGGACACTGTCCGCGTTCTTCCAGTCCGGCTGGGCAATGATGCCCACCTTATAGCCATGGGATTCCAGGATCCGGCTGATAATGGCATGCCCAAAGGACGGATGATCCACGTAAGCGTCCCCCGTAACATATACAAAATCGCATTGCTCCCAGTTCCGTTTTTCCATATCTTCCCTGGAAATCGGTAAATAATCATGTATCATTCCATATTCTCCAATTATCTGACCGACGGTCTGTCATGCCGGTTCATCTTCTCTCTCATGAGCAGTTCGTCGTAATCTTTTATGTAATAGTCCGCCATTGACTGTTTCTCTTCTTTCAGATCGAGTGAAAATTCATCCTCAACCGCACAGACGGTCATTCCGGCCCGTTTTCCAGCCAGTATACCCGCCGGTATATCCTCGAACACGAGACACTGCTGCGGTGCCACCTGAAGCGTATCCGAAACCTTCAGATAAATATCGGGAGACGGCTTTCCCGATGCCACCTCACAGGCCGTTGTCACAACATCAAAATACGGTTCCACCCGGAGGGAGCCCAGCACGGCGTCCACCATATCACGGCCGTTGCTGGTGGCAATCCCAAGCTTGAAGCCACGGCCTTTCAGCTCGTTTAAAAAGGCTTTAGCCCCTGTTTTCAGCGGCACCTCATGACGGTATTTATCAATCGACATCCGGATCCAGATATCTTTTATTTCATTCAGCTCCATCGGGAGTGAAAAGCGTTCCTTAAAATAAGCGGCTGTCTCGGAAAAGCTCATCCCTTCGATTGCCCTCTGTAAGTCATCCGGGCAGCCATAGCCGTACCGCCCAAGAAATTCGATGTCGATAGCCTTCCACATCCACATGGAATCCACCAGCGTCCCGTCTAAATCAAATATTGCCGCTTTCTTTCCTTCTAACATATATTGCAGACTCCTTTATCCGTAAATTTCGTAACCGTTCAGACAGCATGAACGGTTATATGAGTTACCTTTGTGGGAATAAATTTTCATACACGCCCCAGCGCCTTAATCTCTTTCCCGGTCAGAAGACGGCTCTCACCCGGTTTCAGCTTCGGATCCAGTGTCAGGGGGCCCATGGAAAGACGTTTTAAAAAGACAACCTGACCTCCGGCTGCCTCAAACATCCTTTTAACCTGGTGGAATTTCCCCTCATGAATTGTGAGCCTTGCCTCACAGACCGGTTCGCCGGCTTCTTCATAAGAAGATTCTATCAGAAGTTCTGCCGGAAGTACAGTGGTTTGGTCTGCCAGCGTTATCCCGCCCGCAAACGCCTGCACAATATCCTCTCTCAGTGTTCCCTTAACCTTCGCAAAGTAAACCTTGTCCACATGCTTTTTCGGAGAAAGCAGTTCATGGGCCAGCTTCCCGTCGTTCGTAATGAGAAGAAGTCCCTCCGTATCAATATCCAGCCTGCCTACGGGAAACAGATCCTTTCGCTTTGCATCTCCAATCAGGGAGATCACAGTCGGATGCAGGTTGTCCTCCGTCGCCGAAACCACGCCCTGCGGCTTATTCAGCATGAAATATTCCATCCTGGCATAGGAAACCGGCTCTCCGTCCATGCAGACGCCGGAAACCTCCGGATCGAATTTGAAATCGGAGCTGCGGCAGACTGCACCGTCCACGGTGACCCGTCCTTTCCGAACCGCCTCCTTTACCTGGCTTCTGGTTCCCTTCTTCATCTCGGCCAGAAACTTGTCAAGCCTTATCATTCCCGCCATCACTGCCACCTCCATCCGGGATAATATTTGTTCTTCAAGATACCGTTCTGACGTCTTGCAAACCCCAGCGGATGACCGTCCGCGCAGACAAGACACCATCCCCTGCTCTGCGTTGTCTCCTCCTCGGAAAGCTGAACCGTCTCTCCTTTCAGATAGCGTATTACGCGTACGTCCTCCGAACTCATGTCAAACGTGTCGGTAAATTCTTCTTTCTTCAAATACATGGCAAGAGCCTGAGACGGCTCAAACCTGCCCTTCTTAAGTTCCCCCAGCAGAAGGCCTGTCCTGAGATATCTCACTTTCTTAAGATAAGGCGCTCCGGCACCAGAGAGAGGCTCCGGCAGGTAATATATTGTCTCATTGACATGATACAAACGGCCGGGCTCCCATTCCCTGTGTGTCAGGGCCAGAAACTCACGGACCGGCTCCCATTCCTTTGTCCACTTAGCCGGGGCGGCCAAAGGCACCGGCGCTTTCCTGCTTCTGCCTCCGTCCTCTTCCGAACCGCAACTGCGTCCATCCTTTTTAAGGAGCGCTATAAAATGTCCCTCTCCCTTTATTTTATGGGGAAAGAGCCTGACGCACTCGGAAAGTCCGATTCCGGGCTGAAAGCCATCCTGTTTTTCCAGTGGCACCAGATGCAAATCATCATGCTCTTTAAGCAGACGCCGGATCGTACCCTCGTTCTCTTCCTCATCAAACGTACACGTTGAATAGAGCATCATACCGCCGGGCCGCAGCATTTTGACGGCTTCCGAAACGATTTCGTACTGGATACGGCTGTAATACTCCGGGCCTTTTTGGCTGTAGCTTTTCACCATATCGCCGTCGCGCCGGAACATCCCTTCTCCGGAACAGGGAGCATCGACCAGGATTTTATCGAAGAATCCTTCAAAATATCGGGCCAGTTTTTCAGGCGTCTCACTCGAGACACAGATATTGCCTGCCCCGGCAAGCTCCAGATTCTTTAACAGCGCTTTTGCCCTGGAATTGCTGATGTCATTGGAAAAAAGCAGTCCCTCGCCCTGGAGCTTTGCCGCCAGTTCGGTGCTCTTTCCCCCCGGTGCGGCGCAGAGGTCCAGAACCTTGTCTCCCGGCTCCACCGGAAGAAGTGATGCGGGAGCCATGGCGCTTGGCTCCTGCAGGTAATAAAGCCCTGCAAAATACCATGGATGTCTGGCCGGCTTTAAATCCCGGTCATAATAAAATCCATCACCGGCCCAGGGAATTTGTGTCAGTTTCCAGCCGCATTCCGCCGCAAATTGCTCCGGCATGCATTTGAGCCGGTTTACCCGGAGGCCGTAATGGGGCGGTTCCGAAAAACAGGTCAGATAATCCTCAAACTCTTCTTTCAGCAGCTTTTTCATCTTTTCTAAATAATCGCTCGGCAGTTCTCTGTAGTCCAATGTGTAAACTCCTTTTATCCGTCATTGTCCGGCAGCCGTCGGCATCGTAACTCACCTCAAAATAACAATCTGCCAAAGCTGCTTCAGTGTAACAGTTCATGCCTGTCTGAACTGTTACGCTTAGTAATTATATTTTAATTTATATTTTTCAAGATATTTCAAAATCCAATAGGGATTAACACTCAGCTCCTCATAATGATCCGTACGGATATAGATGCCAAGATGCAGATGTACGGCAAAATTGCCAACCGTGTTCTCCTGTTTGCCATAGCCGGAATCCCCCATATAACCGAGAAGGCTGCCGGCCTTTACCTTATCTCCCTGTTTCAGATCCGGGGCATACGAATACAGGTGTGCATAATAGAGGTAGGCTCCGGACTCTGTCCTGATACCGATTCTCCATCCGCCCTGTTCCAGCCAGCCAATCTTTTCCACCGTACCGTCGCTGATGCTGATTACCGGATAGAAACCGCGCTCCCGCTCCGTGCCCATTATATCGCAGCCCTCATGCCCCCGTTCTCCGCCGTAGGTGCGCTTCTGCTTCCAGCTGTCTTCATATACGGGAAACGGAGTGCCGGCTCTCGTGCTCTCCGGCACAGGAAAATACTTCAAGTCTTTTAAAATCACTTCATACGCTCCGGACAGTTTCTTATAAGCCGCCGGTTTTTGGATCAGAGCCATGCTGTTATGATACGTCAGATCCCTGCAGTCTGTCAAATCAAATTCATGCTCCAGCATCAGAGATGTAATCTGGTCATAATCCACATAATCCTGGCCGGCGACAGCCGCCCCCAGCTTCATGCTGCGAAAGTCGTCGCTCTCCCATGTATAGGCGTTCAACTGGTAAAATCCGGGATTCTGCCCAAGCCAGTGAAACATGGTTGTGTTAAAAACGGATAGTAAAAGAAGGAATATAATGAACATAAGAGAATCGCTTCCGGACATATATTATATAAAACATTCTATTCGGACTCTTATGAAAAAATCCATCCTGCCGGTAATCCCGGTTTTAATCCTGATTCTGCTGCTGATGCGCCCCGCCCTTGCCTTTGACGGGGCTAAATCCGGGCTTCTTCTATGGTTTAACGTGGTTCTCCCCACACTTCTGCCGTTCATGCTCTGCTCAAGCCTTCTCGTGGCCTGGGGCGGGGTTCCCCTTATCACACGGCCGTTTGCACCGCTGTTCAGGCTCCTGGGCCTCTCTGATAAGGGAAGCTATGCTCTGATGTCCGGACTGTTATGCGGTTATCCCATGGGCGCAAAAACAACTGCCGATTTTGTCCGTGACGGCAGCATATCAAGCAACGAGGGAAAAAGACTTCTGGCCATAGCCGGCTGTCCCAGCCCCATGTTCGTCGCCGGTTACATACATTCTCACCTGGACGGTACGGTTCCTTTCCTTTTTATCGCAGCAGCCGTCTATCTCCCGGTCATAATCAACGGCTTTCTTGTACAGCTCTTTTACAGGGAAAGAAAAAAAGCTCTCCCCTCTCCTTTGCCGGTCACCTGCAATGCCGCTCCTGACGGCAGGCCATTTGATGAAATCATGATGGCTTCCCTGGAGATTATGGTCAAAATCGGCGGATATATCATGCTGTATTCCATTCTGGCAGGCTTTATCTGCGAATCCTCCATACTCCCGGAATCAGTAAAGCCGCTGCTGACCGGATTTGTGGAAATGACGACGGGGATTGATGCTGTCTCCCGGACAATGTCCGGATTGCCCGCCGCCCTGGCAATCCTATTCTCCGCCGTCTTCGGCGGCCTGTCCGGCGTATCGCAGACAAATACGGTTATAAAAAATGCCGGACTCTCCATCCGGCATTATGTACTGTGGAAACTGCTTCACGCGGCCCTCTCCTGTACTATCCTTATTCTGCTGTCATCTCTGTAGCCGCGGCCTCTCCGTTGTCTTCCAGCTCCGTCACAACGCTGCCTGCCAGCTCGTTGCGGTTTGAGGATACGATATCATAGCTGGACTGCATGGAGTTCATAAAGCCGTCAAAACGTCCCTGCGCTCCTTCCATGGAGTGTTTGATAATGGTCTGGAGACTGCGCAGCATATCGTCCGTATACTGCACGGAACTCTGGCGGATATTGTTGGCTTCAATCACAGCGCTGTCCACAATGGCCTGTGCCTGTGCGTTAGCCTGCTCAATAATGCTGTTGGCCTCGGAGTATGCCCTCTGCATAATCTCATGCTCATTCACCAGCTCGTTCGTCTGCGCCGTTGCCTCGGCCACCATGGCATCGGCCTGGGAACGGGCTTCCTGAAGAATGGCATCCTGATTGCTTATAATCTTCTGATACTTCTTAATCTCTTCCGGTATCCTTAATCGAAGCTCTACAAGCAACTCCTCAATCTCTTCTTTATTAACAAGAATCTTTGCATTGGACAGCGGCTGATACTTACAACTGTCGATATAATCTTCAATCTCTGTAATGATCTGTTCAATTCTGCTCATAGTCTTTCTCCTTACTTATTCGCTCCTCTGCCCAGCCTGGGCCGCATACTTTTCTCTCACCTTTTCAGCAATCTCCGGCGACAGGAAAGAGGAAATATCCCCGCCGTACATGGCGACTTCCTTCGCCATGCTGGAACTTAAATATGCATATTTAAGGTTGGTTGTCAGGAACAGTGTGTCTATCTCGGGTGCAATGACCCTGTTCATCTGCGCAAGCTGCAGTTCATACTCAAAATCCGTGATAGCGCGCAGTCCCCTGACAATCACATTCGCATCATTGCTGCGAACAAAATCAATCAGAAGGCCGGCAAAAGACTGTACCTCCACATTGGGAAAATGGGAAGTTACGTCTTTTAACATATTAACACGTTCTTCGACAGAAAACAACGGAGATTTTGCACTATTATTTAAAACTCCGACGATCAGTTTATCAAAAATTTTTGAAGAACGCTCAATGATATCGTAATGGCCGAGCGTCACCGGGTCAAAGCTGCCCGGATAAATAGCTGTCTTCATCCTTACTTTTCTCCTTTGGTAATGAATAGGTGCTTGTTGGTCTTGTACTCTTTTTCGCGTACAAGCTCAAAGCCAAGCCCAGAAAGATAATCCATCCCGGTCTCCCTGGACGCCTCCGCGATAATAAGAGTATCTGCGTGGGTAAGGGCTGAATGGGCCAGATATTCAAGTACAGCCTTCTCGAGCAATTGGTTATAAGGCGGATCCATAAAAATTATATCAAACACAAGCTGTCTTTCCTCAAGGCGTTTCAGCGCCGTAATCACGTCGCAGTTCATTACCGTCGCCTTGTCTTCCAGATGGGTGATTTTCAGATTCTCCCGGATACACTGGGCAGCCCTGGGGTTATGTTCCACCATTACGGCCATTTCGGCTCCGCGGCTCAACGCTTCGATACCGATGGCTCCGCTGCCGCTGAAGAGATCTAAAAAAGTGCAGCCATAAACATCATTCTGCATCATGTTAAAAAGGGTTTCTTTAATTCTGTCTGTGGTTGGTCTTGTATCCTTACCTTCTATTGTCTTTAAAAGCAGCCTCTTGGCGCTTCCTGCTATTACACGCATGGATTCTTTCCCCGAAAATTTTTTTCTTATATATTATAGTATGTATTTCATTTATATACAAGCAGTATTTCTGAATAAGCTCACTTTTATTGTAATTTATCCTCACAGTGGAGATTTGCATAGCACCGCTGCGCACTCCAATGAGTGCAAACGGTCCCCGCAGCAATTCATTCCGTCCGGATTCCCCCTTACGGCAACCTGCAATCCGGGGACGGAAGACTCAGAAATACCTCACCACACCGGCCCCGGTCCGTTTTGGCCGCGTCCTCCATTCTCAATATATAACGCAAAAATACAGGGCAATGGCAGCATTCTATCTGCCGCAGCCCTGTATCTTCGCCGAAAAATTCAAGATTTCTCGAAATTATAAGTCAGTTGACTTATTTACCTGCCATCTGTCTTTCCTGAGCTTCGATCATCTTTTTAACCATATATCCGCCTACAGAACCATTCTGTGCAGATGTTAAGTTACCATTGTATCCGTTTGTTAACGGCACACCAAGTTCGTTGGCAACCTCCATTTTGAATCTGTTCATAGCTTCCTTTGCTTCTGGTACGTTTGTGTTGTTGTTGTTTGTAGTAGACATAATAAACGCCTCCTTTTCATCTGTTTTTTAGTGCCCATGTTATTGTTTGTGTGTTTGTTTCATGGGCTGTTATTTATGCTACACTCCTATTATGGCTCTCAGATGAAATAATACTCTGATATCTTTTGGTACAAATGGAATTTCCTTCCTGACCTATCAGTCCGCATTCATTTATGCTTTACAACAGATGTTTATTTTTCTTTCAATGAAAGAAATGCACAAAGGTTACCGCGCCGTTCAGCCGTTCTTCTGTGAGAAAACAAAAGCTGGGGATTACAATATGTGCAGATATTGGTCACCGCCAGATTATCGCCTTTGATTCCCGCTTCTTTTAAAACAATCTCATTAGCCTTCCACAAGTCAAGCTGATATTTTCCGTTTTGTTTTTTTAATAATATCACATCATGATATTTTTCGTGAAAAGCATCGGCAAACTCATCTGCCACTTCTTCTCCTACTTCATAACAATCCCCACAGATACTCGGTCCGATACAGGCAATGATATCCTCCGGCCGCGTGCCGAATGCTTCCTTCATCGCATCAACCGTTACCTGCCCCATTCTTTTTACCGTACCGCGCCAGCCGGAATGAGACAGGCCGATTGCTTTATGTACCGGATCTAAAAAATATAGCGGAACACAGTCGGCAAAAAATGTAACCAGCGTTATACCGGGAATATCGGTAATCAGGCCGTCCACATCCCTGTAGTCTCTGTCTCTGACAATCCCCTTCCCCTCGTCCTCTTCTGTCACCCGCCTGACATTAGTTGTGTGAGTCTGCCATGTCAGTACCATGCGTTCTCTGTCCACGCCCAGAGCCGCCGCCATTCTTCTGTAATTTTCCAGCACATCATCCCTGTCGTCACCCCTTGTGAAAGAGAAATTCATTGTGGCGAAATCACCCTTGCTCACACCGCCAAGACGGGTGGAAAAAGCATGGGAAACCAGCCCTGTATCTTCAAGGATGGGAAATGATAAATAAGTAACTCCCCTGTTCTCTTTTACGGTCAGTACCGTTTCTTCTGTCTTTTTAATAATTTTCTGCGTCATAGTTTCCTCCCGGCAGAATAACCGGCTACAGCCAGAATGCATCCTGAATCAGACGCACCTCATCCTCCAGAACCGCCACTACATCAAAACGGCAGGGAGTTTCCTCCCCATATCCGCGGGTCAGCAGGTAATATCTGGCCGCGCCTGCAATTCTGCTTTTTTTCTTTGCGTCGACGGCTTCCGCCGGATCTCCGCTCCCTTTGCTGCTCCTGAATTTAACCTCGACAAATACAAGATAGCCGCCGTCTTTTGCAATCAAATCGATCTCTCCTGTACGGCAGCGGTAATTTTTTTCCAGGATTACATATCCCCGGTCTGTCAGGAAAGCAGCCGCCTGTAATTCATGACGGCTGCCTGTCTCCCTGTTATTCTTTTTATTTTTACTGCGTCTCATTCTTCAAATCCATCTTTGTCAGAAAGCTTCTGCGGTGGATCGGACACACGCCGAATTCCCGTATTGCATCCATATGAGCTTTCGTTCCATATCCTTTATGTTTAGCAAAACCATATTCAGGATAGAGCTTATCATACTCTTCCATCATATGATCCCTTGTTACTTTGGCAAGAACGCTGGCTGCGGCAATGGACACACTCTTGGCATCTCCCTTGATAATCCTGACCTGCTTTTTATCGTCAATGCCCGGAATCATAACGGCATCATTTAAAAATATGTCCGGCTCGGCCGGCAGCTGCGAAACAGCCTGCCGCATTGCCTCGTAGGTAGCCTGAAGAATATTAATCTCATCAATCACTGCCGGGCTTACAATTCCGACGCCATAGGCCACCGCTTTTTCCCGGATTTCCAGAAACAGCTCCTCACGCCGCCTCTCCGAAAGCTTTTTTGAATCATTCAGCCAGAGAATTACAGCATCCTTTGGCAGAACGGCAGCCGCCGCGACGACGGGACCTGCAAGCGGTCCCCTTCCTGCCTCGTCAATTCCGCAGATAACGGAATACTCTTCGTATTTACGTTCATATTCTCTCATCTGCTCCAGGCGTTTAAGCTCCTGTTCCAGTTTCTCACTGCTGATTTTTCTCATCTTTTGTATGTCTCCCGTCTTATACGTATACTTAATTCTGTTTTCCCGCTCTTCCCTCTTATTTTTCTCCAGGGGCTTCCGGGAATTCCAACGTGATCCGGCCCAGCTTTCCGCTTCGGAAATCATCCAGCAGCAGATTGGCCGCTTTTTTCGTATCCAGCTCGTTTCCCTTAAGCAGGCAGGAACGGGCCTGCGCTACCTCCCTGAGCGCCTCATAGGGGTCCTTTGTCTCTATACCGTAACGCTCATTTAAGTTTCGTCCGTAATGCTTTATCAGGAATTTCAGCAGTTCTGCCGCCAGTTCCTCTTTGTCGATAATTTCATCATTGATGGAACCGATAAAAGCGAGCTTAAGCCCCACTTCCTGATCCTCAAAACGGGGCCAGAGGATTCCCGGCGTGTCTAGCAGCTCAAGAGTCTTGTTAAGGCGAATCCACTGATTTCCTTTTGTCACACCCGGTTTATTACCTGTTTTTGTACATGCTTTGCCGGCAAAGGAATTAATGAAGGTGGATTTTCCCACATTGGGAATTCCGACGACCATGGTGCGCACAGGCCGGTTTAATATTCCCCTCTTCCTGTCACGCTCTATCTTTTCCCGGCAGGCTTCCTGTACCAGCGGCTGAATCTGCTTCAGTCCCATGCCGGATCTTGCATTAACTTTAATTACATGGAAGCCTTTCTCCTGAAACCAGGCCGTCCACTTCTCATTATATCTCTCATCTGCCAAATCCGATTTATTTAAAAGGATAATCCTGCCCTTATTTTTTGCCAGCTCGTCAATATCAGGATTCCGGCTGCCTAAAGGCACTCTGGCATCCACCAGTTCAATTACCAGATCAATCAGCTTAATATCTTCTTTCATGGCTCTTTTGGCCTTTGTCATATGGCCTGGATACCATTGTATATTCATTTCAATCTCCTTTCACGTGACCGGGCGTATCAGCCCGAAATGGCGTAAGGGACGGATTCTGAGCCAGACCTTACCTTTAATCTGGCCTTTTTTCACATTTCCCACACTGGCAAAACGGCTGTCCTCGCTGTTCTCTCTGTTATCTCCCAGGAGAAAGTACTCATCCTGTGAAAGAAGCACCGGATTCTCCGCAAGGCCTGCCAGGGCGGCCTGTCCCAGTCCGTTTTCCGCATCTATTCTTTTATCGTCAATATACAGGAAACCATCCTTAATCTGCACCGTTTCGCCTGGCAGTCCTACGACTCTCCTGATATTAAACTTATTTTCTTCCTTTTCAAACACAACAATATCGAACCGTTTTATTTTACCAAATCTGACGGAAAGACGGTTCATCAAAACAACCTCATCCTGTGAAAGAACAGGATCCATCGATTGGCCCGTCATTGTAATCTGTGTCCCCAGCGAGAAGACAATGAACCAGGCAACGGATATCACGACAACTATATCGACAATCCAGTTTACAATCAGCCTCAAACGGCTGGTTTCTTCGTCTATATACATTCGCACCCTTTCACTCTGCCTGCCAAAAAACTTTGTCTGCTAAAAAAGGGACAATATACATTGTCCCTTTTCTTTCAAGAATTATTTAACTAACTCTTTAACTTTGGCAGCTTTACCAACTCTGTCTCTTAAATAGTTCAGTTTTGCTCTTCTTACTTTACCTCTTCTGATAACTTCAATGTTCTCAACAACAGGAGAATGTAACGGCCATGTCTTCTCTACGCCTACACCGTTGGAATTCTTTCTTACAGTGAAGGTTTCTCTTAAACCGCCGTTCTGTCTTTTAATAACAGTTCCCTCGAAAACCTGAATTCTTTCACGGTTTCCCTCTTTGATTTTTGCAGATACTCTTACAGTATCTCCTACATTGAAGCTCGGAACAGTCTCTTTTAACTGAGCAGCTTCGATATTCTTGATAATTTCGTTCATCCTGGTGAACCTCCTTCAAAATCTTTGATGTTCTTAATACGCTTCGTAACAGAGGACCATCTCTTTATTTCACAGTTTATTATGATACCATATATTTCAAAAGAATGCAAGCATTTTAATTAAGCAGGTCGCAACGCTGTTACACGGAACGAACTGCCATTGTTCCTTCTTGCTATTTAATCAAAAACTTCTTTTACTACAAATTTTATTTCATCATTTTCTTTTGTAAAACTAACTTCGCATGTATATAGGGTCCCCTCTACCGTCAGTAATTTGAATGAAACAACTCCATTTCCTATATACGTAAACTCTGGCTCAGGTGCAAGTTCAGCAGAAATACCCAGCTTTTGAAAATCCCCCTCATTGTCGATAAATGCCACTTCAGCAGCTCCCGTATCTCTGTCTTTCAACAAAACGGCGCCAATTCGCTCATATGCATTATCGGAAACAACTTCGTAATCCACAATTTCTAAGTGTTTATCCTGATTAAACCGGTCAGAAAATTTACTCTTTATTTCTTCTTCCGTCCATACTTTATTTTCATTACTTTCAGAAAAATCAACTTCCATATCCTGTCCGTTAATTTCGGTGGTACTGATAGTATCTGCCATTTTTTTCGTACAACCGGAAAGTGAAAATGTCAGAACAAGTATACACAGCGTTTCACATAATCTATATTTTGTTTGTTTCTGCATCATTTTCATTCCCCCTGTAAATTTCAATTTTCCGCTCTCTGCTTTTTCCAGCCGCGTAGTGGCCGTAAAATATTTCCTCACCTTCAATTCATTAAACTCTTCAGATACTCCGCCTCTTCCTTGGACAGCGCCGCATCCTCAAGAAGCTCCGGCCGGCGCTCCAGTGTCCGTTCGATGGACTTCCTACGCCGCCATGTTTCTATATTTTTGTGATGCCCCGACAGAAGCACCTCCGGAACCTTCTTTCCCATGAATTCTTCCGGTCTCGTATACTGGGGGTATTCCAGGAGGTTATCGTGGAAGGACTCAAATTCCGCCGATACGTCGTTATTCAGCACGCCCGGCACCAGCCTTGAGATACAGTCTATCATTACCATAGCCGGCAGTTCGCCTCCGGTGAGCACATAGTCGCCGATGGAGAGATAATCCGTCACGACAAGTTCCAGTACACGTTCATCAATTCCCTCGTAATGGCCACAGAGAAACACAAGCTCTTCCTCCGAAGCCAGTTCTTCTGCGATTTTCTGGTTAAAGACCCTGCCCTGAGGAGTCAGGTAGATGACTCTCGGCTTCTTTCCAATCTTTCGTTCAAGATCCTCGCAGGCCGCATAAACAGGCCCCGGCTGCATCACCATGCCGGCTCCGCCGCCGTAAGGATAATCGTCGACATGCCGGTGCTTGTCGGTGGAATAATCCCGGATATTGACGGCCTCCACCGATATCAGGCCCTTCTCCATGGCACGCCCGGTAATGCTTGTGTTCAGGCCGCCCGTTACCATCTCGGGAAATAAAGTAAGAATGTGAAAATTCATAAATAATATACTCCTTACAGGTCCAGAAGGCCGTCCAGGATATGGACCGTAACCTTCCCCTCCTCCAGATTTACATCCAGAATGCACTCCTTAATTGATGGGAACAGATATTCCTTTCCATCGTTTCCGTCTATCACATAGACATCGTTCGCTCCGGTCTGGAGGATATCCTTTACCGTTCCAAAGTCTTTCCCCTCATCCGTCACCACCTTAAGGCCGATCAAATCTATGATGAAATTCTCATCCGGAGCGAGACTGACCGCATGCTCCCTTGAAATAAGAAGATCTTTTCCTTTATACATTTCAATATCATTAATATTATCATAGCCCTTAAATTTGACTATCACCATATTTTTGTGGAACTTAACCTGCTCAAGCTCCATCAGGATTCTTCCCTTTCCCGTATCGAGAAAGACTTCCTTTAAATCCTTATATCGGTTCACATCATCTGTTGTGGGAAATACCTTGACTTCCCCCTTGATTCCATGGGTGGAGGAGATAACACCCACCCTGAGAAACTGTTCCATCCTATTTCCTGTCCTTTCACTGCCTCTGGAAGCCGCTGCACGCGGCATCTTTTGCCGGCCGGCGATAACCTGGACGCTCCGCGCACCGGTCGCCGCCGTCAATTAAGAAAAGCCGTCTTCCCCTGCAGGCCGGCGGCTTTTACGTTACTGAATCTCTACAATAACTTTTTTATCATCTTTGGAAGCTGCTGCTTTGACAACGGAACGGATTGCCTTAGCAATGCGTCCCTGCTTGCCGATTACCTTTCCCATGTCGGAAGCGGCAACCTTAAGCTCAACTACAATCTCGTCATCCTTTACCGATTCCGTAACTGCAACTTCGTCTGGGTTTTCAACCAGTGCTTTTGCGATAACTTCTACTAATTCTTTCATACCAATTCACCTCACAGGACATTACTGGATTCCGGCGATTTTTAAAAGTTTACCAACAGTTTCGGTTGGCTGAGCACCTGTAGATAACCACTTCTTAGCTGCTTCCTCGTCGATCTTGATTGTGCTTGGCTCTGTGTTAGGATCATAGTAACCAATTTCCTCGATGAATCTTCCATCTCTTGGAGATCTGGAATCTGCAACAACAATTCTATAGAAAGGAGCCTTCTTCTGACCCATTCTTTTCAGTCTCATCTTTACCATTTTTCTTTCACCTCCTTAGGTTAATGCTGTATAGACAATGCGTTTCGCATCATACTAACTTTAATCAGAACGGAAATTTCATCTTACCGAACATTCCGCCCAGGCCGCCTCCGCGGCGTTTGCCTCCCCCCATCATTCCGGGAAGCTGCTTCATCATCTTCTTCATCTCACCGAACTGCTTTACCATCCGGTTTACCTCGGCAATGTCAACGCCTGCGCCGTTCGCAATCCGTTTTTTTCTGGAAGGATTGATGAGATCCGGGTTCCTTCTCTCCTCATCCGTCATGGAGAGGATAATCGCCTCGACTCTGTCCATCGCCTTCTCATTGCCGTCCAGATCCACGCCCTTAAGCTGGTTCATACCAGGCATCATCGTCAGAATGCTGGACATGCCGCCCATCTGCTTAATCTGGCGCATCTGATCCAGAAAATCATTATAGTCAAACTCGGCCTTTTTAATCTTTTTGCTGAGTTCTTTTGCTTTTTCTTCATCCATCACGGCTGCGGCCTTATCAATAATTGATAATACATCGCCCATACCGAGAATCCTGGATGCCATCCTGTCAGGATAGAACTGCTCTAAATCGGAAAGCTTCTCTCCCATACCGACGTAGATAATCGGCTTGCCTGTCACTGCTTTAATGGAAAGTGCCGCACCGCCTCTCGTATCTCCGTCCATCTTGGTCAGAATCACGCCGTCAATGCCAATCTTGTCGTTAAACATTCCGGCTACATTGACCGCATCCTGGCCGGTCATGGCGTCCACTACGAGAAGTGTCTGGTATACGTCCACGTTCTCCTTAATCTCAACCAGCTCGTTCATCATATCCTCGTCGATATGAAGACGTCCTGCGGTATCGATAATCACCACATTGTGGCCATTCTTTGAAGCATGCTCTATGGCTGCCTTCGCAATATTGACCGGTTTATGGCCCGTACCCATGGAAAAAACCGGGACTCCCTGCTTCTCTCCATTCTTCTGCAGCTGTTCAACCGCCGCAGGACGGTACACGTCACAGGCCGCCAAAAGAGGATTTCTGCCCTTTGCCTTCAGCTTGCCCGCTATCTTGGCCGTGGTCGTCGTCTTACCGGCGCCCTGTAGACCGGCCATCATGATAACCGTGATCTCATTGCTGGGTTTTAAAGCAATCTCCGTCATCTCGGAACCCATCAGTTTCACGAGTTCGTCATTGACAATCTTTATTACCATCTGTCCCGGATGCAGGCCGTTCAGCACATCGGTTCCGACCGCCTGTTCCTGTACAGAATTGATAAACTGTTTTACTACTTTAAAGCTGACATCCGCTTCGAGGAGAGCCATCTTCACTTCCTTAAGTCCCGCCTTGACGTCTGCTTCCGATAAGCGTCCTTTTCCCGTCAGGTTTTTAAATACATTCTGCAGTTTGTCTGCCAAGCTCTCAAAAGCCATTTAAACCCTCCGTTAAAGTAGATTTACACCAGTTTCAGAATATCGTTGGAGATACGTCCAATCTGCTCAATAACCGCCTTGTCCTCCGTCTCAAGGAATTCACAGGTGAGGGTGTTAATCTCCTCCACCAGTTCCCTGGTCTTAAGGAACTTCCCGACGAGTCCCAGCTTCTCTTCGTATCCGTTCAGTATCCTGTCGCACCTTTTAATCATATCATGGACACCCTGCCTGCTGATGCCTTTTTCTTTCGCAATCTCGCTCAGGGACAAATCGTTGAACACGACATCTTCATAAATTGCCTTCTGGTGCTCTGTCAGCAATTCACCGTAAAAATCATATAAAAGACCCTGCTCTACAATTTTTTCCATTTCAATCACCTGACTTATCATACAACAGGTTTTATAGGGTGTCAAGTGTTTTTTCTTTACACCCTATATTTAAAATGATATATTTTCCTTTTCAGCTAAATCTCATCCTCAACTGCTCTTTTCGTACAGATAAAACGGTTCTTTCCCTCTCTCTTTGCCAGATACATCGCATGATCGGCGTTTCGGTAAAGCTCCTGGTAACTCTGCCCGTCGTCCGGGCAGGCAGCAATACCGATGCTGACGGACATCTCCATCTCACCCTCACCCTGTGAGTGCTTCAGTTTGGACAGGATCAGCTCCGCCTTTTTTTGGGCATTTTCAATATCGGAGGTGTCCGACATGAAAGCGGCAAATTCATCTCCTCCGATTCTGGCCACCGGATCATAATCACGGAAGGACTGGCGAAGCAGCTCCCCGATTCTGGTCAGACAGCCGTCCCCCGCCTCATGGCCCTTCGTATCATTGACCATCTTGAAGTTATCTACGTCGATCATGAAAAAGAATCCTTTATTTTTTTCTTCAATCAAAGTATCAACTCTTCCAACGAACGCCTCCCGGTTCATAAGGCCCGTTAATGCGTCGGTGCAGCTAAGGGAAAGAAGATTCATCTCCTTTGCCTTACGCCCTGAGATGTCGATAACCTTGCCGATTACAATATCCTTGTTGCCGTTAATTGGCTGCATCTTGCATTCGCACCAGATCCAGCCTCCGTCCCGCCCCAAAAGCCGCATTTCTACGACATTGCGCCTGCAGTCCCTGCGGACCGCAGCAATGGCCTCCAAAGCGTCCCCCGCATCATCCGGATGTATCAGCCCGCCGCTGAAGTTACGGAAATTTCCGATACTGGATCTCGCAATGCCCAGTAAATTCGTTGCATTCTGAGTCAGCTGCAGTACATCGGTTTTATAATTATACTCGAAAAGAATCGTATCGGAAAAATTTGACAGAGCCGCATACCGCTCCTGCTCCAGCTTAATCCGGCGCCCGCTTTCCAATATGAGGATATATACAAACAACCCGGCCAGAAATGTAAGTCCCACCAGAGACATTCCCATTACTATCGTATCATCCAGAAGCTCGGCAGACACATTTTTCATCATATTACCATTTGAAAAGCTCATCAGGTTCCATCCCTTTAGCCCCATAGGAATATTTGTCAGAAAAGCGCTGTCCGGCCTGACTTCGACCGTCAGTGTTATGCTCGTATTGTTTTTCACAGCCTCGATAAAGCTTTCTATCCCGTCCGTATTTTCCTGTGCATTACTTAAAATGTCACATATATTCCGTCCTATCCACTGATCCTCATCGGTGCAATAGAGAATCTTCCCTTTTGCATCAGCGATACAGCTGACCATATCCCCCCTCATAGCCGAATATCGTTCCAGCTGCTTCATCAGCTTTTCCGCTTTGACGGCACATCGGATCACGCCAATCGTCTCACCTTGTCTCACCACAGGTTCTCCGAGATAAAAATAGTATCCGCCTCTGACCTCGGAATAAACAAGCTCCGATACGGCGGAATTCCCCGCCAGAAGCTGCTCGCAGAACTCACGTTCCTCCGGCTTTAATTCGGCTTCCTCTGCTCTTTTCTCCCACTTCCATGCCGGAATATAACTGACCGGAAAATCATTGTCCCCATTTACCGTGGACAGATACTGATTAAATTCTTCACTCTCCGGGTCAAACTCCGATGCCGCGGCAAACTTGGCAACCGATTTTATGCGCCAGGTCATATCGGCTAGATCTTCGCTGATTTTTATACTCTGCGCTTCCCCATACTCATTCAGTGTTTCTTTCTCTATCTGTATAAAGCGCTCATTGATTTTCGCACCGTAATTAATAAAAATAGAATAAATCAGGACGCAAAAAGCGGTGACGGCAAACATATAAAACGCAGTTTTATATCTGCCGTATTTCACTTTCTCCTCCATGAAACTCCTCCTCCTTTACAAAACTTCTGTACTCGTCTTCTGATAAAGGCGGGGACACTAAAAAACCCTGCAGATAATCGCAACCGACTTTCTGCAGTAAATGCAGCTGTTCCTCATTTTCAACTCCCTCCACGATTGTCAGCATATCCAACTGCTTCGCCATCTGCAGAACGCTTTTGACAACAATCTGCCTGCGTCTGTCTTCCCCTTCGCAGGCAAGAAATCCTTTGTCCAGCTTTAAGATATCAAGCGGCAGTATCTGAAGCACGTTCAGGGACGAATACCCCGTTCCGAAATCATCCATCGCACAGATAAACCCGGCTTTTTTCAGCTGCTTCAGAACCTTCTGCATCAGTTCCAGCTCTTCTACTGCGATACTCTCCGTAAATTCCAGCTCCAGTTCGTCGTCCTCTATCCGGTACCTCTTCTTGATTGCCAGATACGTCTCCACAAAATCCGGCTGCATCATTGTGTGCCTCGACACATTTACTGCAATACATACGGATGTGAGCCCGCATGCTTTAAACCGGTTAATCAAAATGCATATTCTTTCATAAATATAAAGATCCAGCTCTGCAATCATGCCGTTTTTTTCAAACAGGCCGATAAAATCATCCGGCATGGCATAGATTCTTCCGTTCCTCATCCATCTGACCAGGGCTTCCGCTCGATGCGCCTTCTGACCGCTCACATCCGTGAGCTTTATCTGCGGCTGAAGATAAAGGACAAATTCCTCCTTTTCAAGAGCGGACCTCATCTCAGCCTCCATCTCTATCCCGGCCAGCGCTTTTTTCCTGAGTTCTTCCGTAAAAAACAAAATCCTGCTGCCTCGCGGACTGACGATGGATTTCCGCGCCATATTGGCCCGGTTCAGCATCTCATCTATATCCATACCGCAGGGGTTTTCAGGAATGTAGACACCGCTTATCAGCTCCACCTGATAATTTTTTTCTTCGAATGGACCGAACGAAGCCAGTCTGTCCGCAAGTCCGTTAAAACGTTCCCTGAGTCTGTCCTGTTCATCGAGCCTCCACAAAAATGCAAAATTATCGTCACTGATTCGGCAGAATGCCTCGTCCTCCCTGCAGCTGTCCTTCAGGCAGGACGCCCAGTATTTTAATATCCGGTTTCCTGTATGGAACCCGAATAAATCGTTTATGTATTTAAAATTTTTAATATCACAGTACCATAGTGAGTATTCCTGTGGCGCCGACTCGGAAAAAAGCCTGCCGCTCTCTCTCCTGAAGCCCTCCAGATTCAGACTGCCCGTAAGCGCATCGTAATATTGCAGGCGCATCTTTTTGCGGTAAAGCTCCTCTCTCTGCATCAGGGAGGAGAGATAGAAGGCCAGGGTAAAGAGCAGCGTGATATTTGCCTGGTTCTTGCTGAAATTTCCAAGCGTAATCATTCCCGCCAGTTCACTGCCCGTAAATACCGGTGTGCTGCAAAGAGATGTGACTCCTTCCTGCTTTAGAAATTCATAGTTTTCAGGATCGGAATCCTTCATTGCTTCCGTATCTGTAATCAGAATCTGCGTATAACTGTTGAAAAGCTCCCCGTATTCCCTGACAAAAGCCGACGGAATCCTGCCGGGCCTCCATTTACCGGATTCCCGCCTCCCCCATTGTGTCAATATCTGATGTTCCCCAAACCTCTGAACCGTTCCCCACTCAGCGCCAAAAAAAGGACAGATATTATCAAGGATCCGTCTCTGTGTTACATACAAATCTGTTTCATGAAGCATCGGCTGAATACAATTCATCAGCATGTTTTGTCCTTCAAGACTCTCCGAAAGAGCTTTAAGCACCGCCTCATGGCTTTTTAGGGCAGTTGCTATCTCCATCCGGACAATATGGCCGTCAAAATCCACCAGCTTATCTTTTAATATGTAATCCGTATTTAAATGAGAATTATGGTATGTCCAGATATAATAATGCTCCCTGGAAAGAAGATGATTGGTGCAGAACGGGCAGGGTTCCAAACGCCCCTGAAGGATTTCATAGCACTTCTCCCCCCGGTACTGCTCTCTTCTCAGTTCTTCAGAAATAAACGTTTCATCACTGATATACAAAATCTCATACGTTTCCGGATCACTGAAATATACAAATGATTCCGGCTTCTCCATCATCAGGATTTCATTAATAGTCCGCTGATACCGTTTCATGATATCAACCCCTCTTTTCAGTCTATATCCAGATTGCTCTCTCACAGTCTTCCTTCCTTCTCTTGCGTACGTTTAGATAATCTTAGCATCAAACGATTTTATTGTCTACCGTTCCGACAATAATAGAAGAGCCTCCTTCCGATTTTTGTATAATTTGTATAATTCGACACGGAAGGCAGTTTTTTATGCATTTCCGGTCATCTTTTGTCCCCGGCCAAGGGAAGTCAGGGCTGCCTTATAAAAGAAAAAGCGAAACAGCCGTAGCCGAACGAACCGAATGTTTTTATGAATATCGTACTATTTTTAATGTTAATCATTAATTTTTTATTGACTTTCATATCACGTACTGCTAAACTGTAGTTATAGAAAACGAAGCACAAAACGGTTCGGCAAAAGCGCAGCCCATGCCGGCTGCCTAAAACGGATATTACAAAAAAGGAGGACTCAATCATGTCAAAAAACGGCTCCATGAAAGAAAGAACCTTAGATAAGCTGCGCGAAGAAAGCAGTACTATCTATCAGGGGACCCGGCTCATTGTATTTTTGAATGCGTTATTCGCCATAACGTGTATCATTATGCTGGTTCTCAGTTTTGTTTTCAGCAGTACCGTAACGGAGATACGCAGTGATACGGCGCAAAGGGGCTTTCCATTTATCGTCCACACATTTGCCTATCTCGTAACCTCGGGCGATGTGTACACCGAAACAGGTGCTTTTAATTACGGCTATTATATTTTGTCCATGGCCGCCCAGCTTTTCTCCGCCGGCATCATTGCGTATATTTTCCACACTATTTCCAGAGTGTTTAAATCTATTCTGGACGGCGGAACACCGTTTGTAGATACATGCATAACGGAGTGGAAGCGGTGTTACCGTTTTTTCTCCCTCCTTACCATGATCTACTTTCTTGCATCTTTTATTTTAAGACCCCTTATCCTGGCAATGATATCGCCGCTGCTGGCCGCCTGTTTTTTCTATTCTCTGAGCCTGATCTTTGAGTACGGCGCCCAGCTTCAGCAGGAATCAGACGAAACTCTATAAGGAGGGGATTTTATGGCAATCATATTGCGCCTGGACAGGGTAATGGCGGATCGTAAGATGTCCTTGAATGAGCTATCGGAAAAGGTAGGCGTATCAAATGTAAATCTTTCCAAAATAAAAACAGGAAAAATAAGCGCCATACGCTTCAGCACGCTGAACGCAATCTGCGATGCCCTGGACTGCCAGCCCGGAGACATTATGGAGTTTGCGCGCGATGGAGATGACGGTATAATCTATTAACGCTGCCTGCACGCTCCGAGCATAGGTCCACTGCCCTTAATACAATATGGCCGGGAGACATTTCAATAACTGTCTCCCGGCCATTAATCAGACTATAACCCCATCTTTTTTAGGTATCTTTTTATATATTTTGCGATAACAAATCATGTGAGCGGCCGCCGTAATGAGCCACGAAATCGGATACGATATATATAATGAAAAAAGCGTATGGTGGTAAGCAAAAATGGTAAAAATCCATATCACACGCAGTCCGCAGGCTCCGGTCAGGGATACCACCATGGGAAGGACGGAATATCCCATCCCCCTGAGACTGCCCACCAGCGTATCCATCCAGCCGCAGATAAAATAAGTCGTGCAGATAATGGACATCCGGAGCATTCCATAAGAAATCACTTCCGGATCCGAAGAATAAATTTTCAGAAGATCCGTTCCCCCAATCACAGCCAAAAAGCCAAGGGCCATTCCCACCGCCGTCACCGTACCAAGGCAGATAAACAGGATCCGGTTTACGCGTGTGTACATGCGGGCGCCGATATTCTGGCTTGTGAAGCTTAAGTTTGTCTGATAAAGGGCGTTCATCGCCGTATATACAAAACCTTCTATATTGGCAGAAGCCGTATTGCCGGCCATGGCTATGGAACCGAAGGAGTTGACGGACGACTGGATCAGGACGTTGGATATGGAGAAAATCGCCCCCTGCATTCCGGCCGGAAGACCTATCTTCATTATAAGCAGCGTTTTCCTCTTATCTATCCTGAGTTTTTTTAAATGCAGCTTCAGAGGTCCGTCCGACTGAGCCAGACATTTAAGCACGAGGCCTGCCGATACGCACTGGGATAAGACGGTGGCCAGGGCGACACCTGCCACGTCCATGTGAAGCTGTATGACAAAAAACAGGTTCAGTACAATATTGACAACACCGGCCAGGGTAAGAAAATATAACGGCCGTTTTGTATCTCCCACCGCCCTCAGAATGGCGCTGCCGAAGTTATAGGCCATTACCACAGGCATTCCTGCAAAATAAATCCTCATATAAATAACGGATTTTTCTATAACGTCTTCCGGTGTCCCCATCAGCTCCAGCATATATCTGGAGGTAAAAAGGCCGAGGAACACAAGAATCGCTCCGCTGACCAGACTGATGGCTATTGCCGTATGTACCGTCTCACTGACATCCTTCTCGCTTTTCGCCCCGTAATACCGGGCAACCAGAACATTGGCCCCGATTGAAAGTCCGATAAATATATTAATCAGAAGGTTGATAAGAGCCGTCGTGGAGCCGACCGCCGCCAGAGACTGGCTTCCTGCAAAACGCCCCACGACAATCACATCGGCCGCATTAAAGAGAAGCTGCAGTACGCCTGACAGCATCAGCGGCAAGGCAAATGACAACACCTTTTTAAGAATCGGGCCGCTGCACATATCCATTTCATAAGACTTCTTCATTCTCTGCTTTCCTTTCCTGTAATCGCATTATAATACTTCAAAACCGGTTTTGACCGGCCAATGTCATATTCTACTGCTGCTTCAGGAGTAATGCAAGTAGTTTTTACTTAATTTTTACACATTATAATTCTTTCATCATCTGGCCGGCATTATCAGCAGCCCTGACTTTTGAAAATGCTTTTACAATCACACCTTTTTCATCAATCAGATACGTTGTCCTGACTACTCCCATCACCTTTTTGCCATACATATTCTTTTCTTTCCATACATCATAAGCCTCGATCGCGGTTCTGTCCGGATCGGCAAGAATTGTGAAAGGAAGATTGTATTTCTCCGCAAATTTTCTATGGGACTCCACCGTATCCTTGCTTATCCCGATAATCTCCGCATTTTTCTCAATGAACGCGGGATATAGCTCTGCAAATGAGCATGCCTGATTTGTGCAGCCTGCCGTATTATCCTTGCTGTAAAAATATAATATCACTTTCTTTCCCCTGTAATCAGACAGGGAAACTTCTTTTCCTTCCTGGTTCTTAAGAGTAAACTCCGGTGCTTTCATTCCTGGTTCCAACATGATTGATACTTCCTTTCTCTTATATATTTTCACACTGTTGTTTTTAACACACTGATAGTCTGCGCCAAATCGGCGTTTTTTAAATCGCCATTTCAGTTTTTCACCGTTTGATTTCGCCCTCTCCAAGCAAATCATATATAATGGAAGCAAAAATGACGGCGCCTTTTTTGAGTACTGTTTCATCCACATCGAACCGTACCGTATGCTGGGGCGATGCCATGGCAGTCATAGTCCGCATATAGACTGCCTGTCCTCCCTGCTCCTGAACCCGTTTCATCATAAATCCGATATCCTCGCTTCCCCAGTTCTGAACATTGGGATTGCTGCTCACCGTATACTGGGGAAGATGCTCCCTTACCATGCCGGCAATCCGCTCAATGAACAAAATATCACTTGTCTGGGAAGGAGCGTGTCCCATCAGCTCCATCTCACAGGTGCAGCCCTCCATCATTGCCGCGGCCCGGCAGATCTCGATTGCCCTCTCTTCCATATATGCGTTAACTTCCGTTGTCTCGCCGCGCACCTCCATGGATATCACCGCCTCATCCGCCACCACGTTGCTGCTTGTACCGCCCCGGATACTGCCGACATTGACCCGGGTGATCCCGCCGCTGTGCCGTGAAATTCCGGCCAGCCCCACCACTGCATGGGCCGCCGCTAAAACGGCATTCCTGCCCATTTCCGGAAAACCTCCGGCGTGGGCCGATTTGCCCCTGAAATACACGTCATACTTACAGGTGGCAAGTGAACCATACGTTCCTGGTGTTATGTCTCCGTCGTCTGCCGAATTATCCGGAGCCACATGGGTTCCTGCAAAGTAGTCCACTCCGTCCAGATGACCTGCTTCCACCATCGCATTTGCTCCCCGTACGCCTTCCTCCCCCGGCTGGAACAGCAGTTTTACGGTTCCGTGAAGCTGTCCCCGGACAGAGGCCAGGATTCTGGCTGTGCCGAGTCCGATAGCCGCATGGCAGTCATGGCCGCAGGCATGCATCATTCCATGATTAGCGGATGCAAACCCCTCCCTGGCAGGCCTGTGTTTCTCCGATGTATCCTCCTCCATCGGAAGGGCATCTATATCAAATCTGAGGGCTGCAACCGGTCCCTCTCCGCAGTCCAGAATCCCGACAACTCCGGTATAGCCCTCCGCCATCTCACCGTTCAGATAATCGATATATCCAGGCATTCCGTCTTCATTTCCGCCATCCATTTTCCGTTCGATCGTCGCCTCGGCTTTTACTCTCCTGTAATGCTCCTCCAATATATCATTCCCAGGCACCGACAGCCTGCTTCCTTCCCGGCAGACTGCTTTTCCGGTCAGAACCTTATAACCGAGCCGGGTCAGCTCCTCCGCAATAATGGCGGAGGTTCTCATTTCCAGCCACGCCGTTTCCGGGTGTTTGTGGAAATCTCTCCTGAATTCCACCAGCTTTTCCTGAATCGAATCCCCAATCTGAGTGATTTGGGCATACATGTCTCCCTTCGGCTTAAGCGCCTCTTTCGGTGTATATAAATCTGCTTCCCTATTTGTTTCCATATATTTTTTATCTATCTCCTTTAATGACGTATTTTCATTTATTAGTCTATCACATTTTATAGTAAATGGTAAAAATTTTGTCGGTTTTCTCTGAATTTTGTGATATACTGTTAAAACTAAAACAAATGAAAATACCGGAGGTTTTTTAAATTGAATCAATCTGCTGCATCCATCCATTTACCAACTGATCCCAACAGTAATTCAAAGAGCCATGCGGATTCTTTGAACAAAAAAATCATGATTATCGGTTCCACCTGCGTGGATATCATAATAAATATCGACCACCTGCCTAAAACTGAAGAAAATATCCATCCAAGCAGCCAGTCGCTGGCTTTGGGCGGATGTGCCTATAATGTGGCCTCCATGGTCAAACAATTCGGTGTTCCTGTCACACTGATATCCCCTGTCGGAACGGGCTTCTACGGAGAATTTGTGGCAAAAGAACTGGAGAAAAACGGATTTCCGGTCGCCGTCCATGTACCCGGCCAGGAAAACGGATGCTGCTACTGTCTGGTGGAAGCCGGAGGAGAAAGGACATTTATGTCTTATCACGGCGCTGAGTATACATTCCGAAAGGAATGGATGACGCCCTTTGACAAGTACAGCTATGATATGGTCTATGTCTGCGGACTGGAGATTGAAGAACCCACGGGTTTAGATTTGATTGAATATCTGGAAAGCCATCCGGAGCGGGAACTCTTCTATGCTCCCGGTCCGCGGGGAATACGGATTGGTAAGAAAAAAATGGAGCGGATTTACGCACTCCACCCCATTCTGCATATCAATGAGCTGGAATCTAAGGAGTTAAGCGGATGCACTTCCGCAGAAGATGCGGCCGAAAAGCTCTGTTTCCTTACCGGCAACACGGTAATCGTAACGCTCGGTGAAAACGGCACCTATTGCCGCGAACGCTCCGGTATCGCCTATACGGTGCCCGGGATTCCCACTGCCGTTGTCGATACAATAGGGGCCGGAGACTCCCACATCGGAGCGGTGATGGCCTCCCTGAGTCTGGGAAACAGCCTGAGAAAATCTATTCATATCGCTAATACCGCCGCGTCTGCCGTGGTCGGTGTAAAGGGAGCTTCCTTAACGGAAAAAGAATTCCGGGAAATGTCAAGATGTTGGGGTCAAAAGGTCTTTTGACCCTGGTAACAGAAAGACTGCGCTTTCGCGCAATCTTTCTTCTTACTTTATCTCATACAACCAGTTTTTTTACTGTCTTGGATTGTCCGGACAAACGTTCCAGTTCCATCTGTCCCCTGTACACCCTGTCGGTTGCAAGTTTTATATTGTGCAGATGCTTTTCAATAAACATGATTCCCGCCGCATACCGGTTAATCTCCTCTATCATATCCTCGGTCAGGCGGATGGCTCCCATGTATATTATATTAGTTCTGGTCCGGTTCCACAGAGACTTTGGAAAGTGAAATCCATGCTCTGCCAAAAGAAGTCCCAGGTTATTCACCGAAATCCTGACAGAAGAACGCAGCCTCTCTTCCAAAGACCGGCAGATAATATCCGTAAATTCAAAACACGTCTGAAGTTTTCTGCGTATATCCTCACGCTCCATCAGGTAAAACGTATCATCCATTCCGGACTGGCGCCTTATCTCCATATCCGCCATAAACATCAGGTACAGCTTCTCCCATGATTCAATTGACAATACCGCCTGCTCCATGCGGCTGCAAAGGCTCTTCATTTCCTCCATCTGAACCGCACGTTTACGAAGCTGGGCCCTGGTCCCATCCAGCATCTTGTTTTCAATTCCCTTCAGCTCAAACTGAGCCTTTTTCAGCCGTTCATCCAGGTTCACCTGTATCCGGCAGTCAATATGAGGCCACATTTCTTCATCAGCAGACAGACTTTCGAGATTTTTCATCTCATGCTCTAAAAGCGTTTTAACCGCTTCCTTCAGTCCTGCCTTTTCATTCCCGGAAATTTTCTTCTGGCTGCATTCGATCATATGCCCTAAAATATCCCATACAACCTCTTCGGCAAGTTCCCGGCACTGCGCACAAAGCAGCTCGGCCACTACGCCGCAGCACCTCTTTACCTTTTCTATTTTTGCCTCTTCACTCTCTATAAGTAATTTTTGTTTCACTATCTCACGTTTTAATTCTTCAATTCTCTCAATGGTATCCATGCTTGTTCTATAATTCTCCCCTCCGCTGCCAAATGCGAACAAAATATCATCCCAGAATTAGCGCCAGCCATAAGCAACCTTTTGAAAGTAGATTATAAATCAAATGAAATCGCCGTATGAGAGAGTACGCTTCGCGCACACCCATGTCAATCAGCGATAACCTGCACGCTCCGCGAACAGATCACCGCCATCAATAAAAGCAGATACCAAAAAAGGCATCTGCTTAACGGGTATCCAAAATGATTGCAACTGGCTGTCATATACTTCTACTTAGACCCTTTAGCTTTGCGCCACCGCCTTTCGACGGGTTTGCCAAATATAATATTTGTTAGTAGTCATTATACTTTATTTTATTTGGAAGTGCAAATGGTTTCTTTGAAAATTACCAGGAAATTTAAGAATTGTTCCAAAGAGTGAGGGGAGAATCGGTGAATCGGGTGAAAATATTATCCGTAATTGGACAATATTCTGATAGTGCTTCCGTATCCGTTCTCATTTTTTTATAGGCCGGCACGAAGAATGATAGGAAATCACAACATACCTTCTCCATACCAGCCTATAGGAAATCCGGAAAATCATTCCGTAAACGAGATTCTCCGTAGCGATTTTTACATCTCCTGCAGCACCCACAACGCATAATCCACATATACATTGCAGGCAATCAGCAGGCCGTTTTCATCCAGGTCAAACAGGCCGTGATGATGGGGAACCCCTGTATTCGGTTCTGCAGGATTGTGGGTACCGACAAAAGCGTACATCCCCTTTGTCACCGCCAGATAATCCGCAAAATCATCGGCTCCCAGGGCTTTTTCATAATCACTGATAATGTCATCTTCCGGAAGAATCTTTTCAACGACAGCCCTGACCTCATCAACCGCCCGGCCGTCATTGACAAGAGGCGACGCATAATCGCGAAACTCTACTTCTGCCTCGGCGCCATAAAGCATTGCCGTCTGTTTCGCAATCCGGATGACTCTGTCATTCGTGAATTTTCTCACTTCCGGACCGAAGCTCCTTGTAGTACCCTCTATCTCAGCATGCTCCGCAACAATATTATACTGTGTTCCGGCTTTAATCACACCTACGCCCACAACGACTGTTTCGAGCGGATCTGTATTTCTGGCTACAATGCTCTGGAGTCCCACAACAATCTGGGATGCAATGTAGGCGGCATCAATCCCCAGATGCGGTTTCGACACATGGGCGCCCTTGCCGGTCACACTGATTTTAAAATAATCGCAGCTTGCATTTTGAGGCCCTTTTGTCAGCGATATCTTCCCTGTCGTCAGGCCGCTGGTCACATGGGTTCCGAAGACCCGGTCCACGCCCTCCAGCAGTCCGGCACTTACAAACTGTCTGGCCCCCTGCCCAATCTCCTCCGCCTGCTGAAAGAACAGCCGGATATGTCCTGCAAATTCACCTTTTTTTGCGTTCAATATCTTCGCCGCCGTCAAAAGCGTGGCCGTATGGCCGTCATGGCCGCAGGCATGACAAAATCCTTCATTCTGCGAACGATATTCCTCTGTCTTTAAGTCTTCCATTGCCAGCGCATCCATGTCGGCCCGGAGGGCAATGGTTTTACCTTCGCCCTTCTCTCCGTCAATCCAGGCATATACGCCTGTTTCTCCGACTCTTTTGTGCAAAAGACCAATCTTATCAAGCTCTTCCTCTATTTTTTTACACGTATTATATTCCTTCAGGCTTACTTCAGGATGAGCATGAAAATATCTTCTCAGGCTGACAAGGTAATCTTTTTCATCTGTTACATACTGCTTTAATGCCATTTTACCCTCCATCCGTGCCGGCTAGTACAGCATTGCACTTATTTCAAAATCGGCAGTTCAGCCGACGCAGTTATTCAGCGTCATCCCATGCGCAGATGAAAGCGCCCTGGTATTCGTCTTCAATCGTCTTTTTTACTTCCGGTGTATGGTAAGCGTCCACAATCTTCTTATACACCTCGTTATCTCTATCGGCTGTGCGGGCAGCGATTACGTTAATCAACTGGGGAACCGCCTCGTTTGTGGAAGGATCTACATTTTCTGTATAGATAGAATCTTCAACCGGATTAAGTCCTGCCGTAAATGCATTTCCTCCATTGATAATAGCTGCCGCACAGTCCGGAAGAATATTGGCCAGTGTTGCAGATTCAGCCTCCTTGATGTCAATTTTCACTTTGTATTCCGTGATGTCAGCCTTTGTCGGTACATAGCCTTTTTCCGGATCACACACGATAAAACCGGCTTCCTCAAGCAGTTTCAGGGCGCGTCCGCCGTTTGTAAGATCGCTCGGAATTGCGATTACATCGCCATCTTTAATCTCTTCAATAGAAGAAATCTTTTTCTTATTATTGTAGATGGAAAGAGGAGCGATAATCGTGTCGCCGATATCTACAATGTCATATCCCTTCTGGGCCACATCATTTGCAAGGAATGCTTTGTGCTGGAATGCATTGAGATCAATCTCACCGTCATTTAATGCACGGTTCGGAGCTGCATAGTCGGTAAATTTCATCAGTTCAACCTGGATGCCGTCATCTTTCAGCAGTTCATTGATCGTGTCCCACTGTGCGTTGTATTCTCCTACAACACCTACTTTTACCGTAGTTACTTCAGCCGGTTCTTTCGCTGCTTCACTTCCGGCTGCCTCACTGCCCGCCGCTGCGGTAGAAGCCGGCGCATTGCCGCTGCCTGAACTGCAGCCGAAAAGTGAAAGGGCTGTTACGGCTGCAAATGCCACTGCTGCTGTTTTTTTCCATGATGCTTTGAATGTTTTTTTCATAATTTTCTCTCCTTTTTCTAATTAAAATATATTTAAATATTACTATTTAAAACATAATCATTCCGTCCGGACCAGACCGGCCGTTACTTCTAATGGGTCGTTTTCCTGATTATCAGGTTTCCGATAAACTGGATAGCGCTGATAATCAAAAGAATAATGATAACCGTAGCCCAAATCATGTCGCGGTACCCCATCTGATAGCCATACCGGATAGCGAAATCGCCCAGACCTCCGGCTCCGATGGCTCCTGCCATGGCCGTAATTCCAATCAGGCTGACAAAGGTGATCATTGTGACACGGGTAATCCCCGGGATGCTTTCTTTCAGATAAACTCCGAAAATGATTTCAACCGGTGAGAAGCCCATCGCCTCGCTGGCCTCAATCAGGCCTCCGTCCAGATCCGCCAGAACCGATTCAATCTGTCTTGCAAAAAAGGGAACGGTTCCCGCGATCAGGGCCACATAAGAGCCGGTAACACCGGAGCCGGTTCCAACGATAGCCCGGCTGACCGGAATCAGCAAAACCATCAAAATAATGAATGGAATGGAACGGATGATGTCGATGGCTTTATCTAAAAAGTTATAGATTACCACATTCTGTAATATTCCGCCTCTCTTTGTCACAATCAGCAGAACCCCGAAAAACAGGCCAAGAAAAAATGCGATAGTACCTGATATCAGCAGCATCTTGAATGTCTGCCCGATACATTTGACAAGCTCTCCGCCCAGGCGCTCCAGGTTCGGGGCTAAACTGTATAATATATTCATTCTTTAATTACCTCCACTTCTACTCCCAGTGAGTTTATGTACTCCATTGCCTTTTCCATCTTATCCGCCTCGCCGCTTAAAGTCACCACCAGCTTGCCAAGCGGTTTCCCTTTCAAGAAATCAATATTTCCGAAAATGATATTGGCCCGGATATCAAATGCCTTAGCAAGATAGGAAATCAGCGGCTCCCCCGCATTGGCGCCGGAATAGGTAAAAAGCAGCATTCTGTCACCGGCTCCAATCTGTGTCAATTCATTTTTATCCTCAATTAAATCATAAATCTTCCTGATATTGCTTGCCGTATCTATGAAGTCCCGGGTGATCCGTACCTGAGGGTGGCTGAATACATCCACGGTATTTCCTGCTTCGACCACGGTACCCTCCTCCATAATGGCAACCCTGTCACAGATATCTTTAACAACAGCCATCTCATGGGTGATCAGCACTATTGTAATTCCCATCTCCTCATTTACCTTTTTGAGAAGCTTCAGGATGGACTGCGTCGTCTGCGGATCCAGTGCGCTGGTAGCCTCATCGCAGAGAAGCACCTTCGGATCATTGGCTAAGGCTCTTGCAATGGCAACTCTCTGTTTCTGTCCGCCGGAAAGCTGTGACGGATAGGCATCCCGTTTATCCGTCAGGCCTACCAGCTCCAGAAGAGACGCGATTTTCTCTTCCCTCTCATTCTTCGTAAGTTTCGTCTTTTTAAGAGGAAATTCAATATTCTGATAGACAGTCCTGGAACGCATCAAGTTAAAATGCTGGAAAATCATTCCGATTTTTTTCCGAACTTCTCTCAGCTTTTTTTCATCCAAATCCATTAAGTCCACTTCATCAATCAGAACACGCCCCTGCGTCGGGCGCTCCAGAAGGTTAATGCACCTCACTAATGTAGATTTTCCCGCCCCGGAAAATCCGATAATACCAAAAATCTCCCCGTCCTGTATTTCCAGATTAACGTCTTTTACCGCATGGACATTACCGGATTTGGTGTCAAATGTTTTACTCACCTGTTTCAGCTTAATCATTCTTTACTCCTTTCGATTTCCTGTTCCGTAACAGTTCAGACAGCATGAACCTTCCTGTCTTTTCAATATCGTTCAGGAAGTCTCCTTCCATCATTATTTAAAAACCGGGATCAAAAAAAGCTCCCGCCCTGTATTAGGACGAAAGCTGCTGCTTCGTGGTACCACCTAACTTCGTCTGACGCTCACGCAATCAGACCTCTTCAAGTACGGCCGGACATCGACAGGCCACTTTCGCGGCTTATCTGGGAACGGTTTATACTCTATCGCTGTAACGGGCGCACCCCGTCATGATCTAAAATATTCGACCATGCAACTCTGAGACCATCTTCATAAGCCTATCTCTGCTCCCTCTCAGCATCCGGGAACTCTCTGTAAAAGCATCCGCTTACTACTCTTCTCTTCTACGTCTTTGCTGGTAATCAATTTATCAACTTGCGATTATATTATTGCATTTTTTATAATTTGTCAACCTTTTTTTAAGTAATTTTGCTTCGGATGAGCAAAACGGGGTGATGGAAATTTAACTGAGGTTTGGAGGACGCGTTCAGAACGGACCTGGTCCGGTGTGGTGAGGGATTCTGTCTGAGTCTTCCGTCCCCGGTTGGAGGTTGTCGTGTTGGGGGGAATCCGGCCGGAATGAATTGCTGCGGGGTCCGTTTGCACTCTTTGGAGTGCGCAGCAGTGCTAAGCTCGTGAGGGACCTCGCTAAGCACCGGCGGACTCCCATGTCCTCTCCGCAATTGATTCCGCCTACTTCCCCGGGTCAGGTTTTCGCCGTGGACGGAAGACTCAGGCGGAGGTTTTCGCGGCACCGGACATGATCCGTTCCGGGCGCTGATTGTCTCCAACCTTAAATGGGGAGGACCCTGTCGCGCCACTACGTGTTTCCGGCAGGCTGATATCAAATCCTCCACATTTTTTTATAACAGACCGTATTTCCCGATCACGGAAGCTCTTAGTGGCCGCGACAAGGTCAGCCCCCGCACTTAACGCACGAGACATTCAGCGGCCGCAGGCCGGCGGACGGGGCCGATACACCCGGCGGAGTCTTTCGTCCCGGCGAAAACATGGCCTTGGGGCGGAGGGGAAGATAAAGTCTGCGGATGCCGCCTAAATCCATCGCTGATTAGCGAGGTCCTGTCGAGCTTAGCAGCGCGATGCATTTCACAGAGCGGGAGCGTGCTCCGCAGACTTTATC
>Ga0129310_1000033_pt1 | contig 189291 bp, 115 predicted proteins | sample Go1ome_2_FD_94433 | JGI IMG/M metagenome (GOLD analysis project Ga0129310, IMG submission 94433) | Western lowland gorrila individual fecal microbial communities from Wisconsin, USA - Go1022A metagenome | ecosystem: Host-associated > Mammals > Digestive system > Large intestine > Fecal...
CTTTGTCATAGTATAAAATGTTATGCTTAAAGATACAAAATCTTTAGGTAATAACAAAGCCCCTGCTTGTGAAAGTCGGGGCTTTGTGCATAAAAAAAGAGGTGTGCATTTTGACACACCTCCGTTTTGTATAAGATCTTATTTTACCGGAGTAAAAACTCCGACATAACCACCACCGGAAACCATCTTTATTGACAAAGACTTCCCAGCAACGAAACGCACCTTCTTTTTCGATACTTCTGTCGGCTTTTTATCAGCATTCTTTGCATCAGCCCAATACTCAAACTCGTACTCGCCTGCTGGCAAAAAAGAAGTCTCGATTTCCACAACACGCTTCATGCAATTATTCATTGCACCTATAAACCACTGTTTGCCCGAACGCTTGGTCATCACAATATATTCTCCCGGATAGCCATCAAGGAAACGAGTGTCATCCCATACAGTTGGCACTATTTTCAGAAAATCAGCCCCCGGCTGACCTAGAACATATTTAGGATGTTCGCACATAACCGTTAACGGGCTATCATAAATCACAAACTTAGAAAGCTCGGCACATCGTGAATTGGGCACCGTAGTTGGATTCTTCGGTTTGAACCCTTCCATAGGTACATTTAGAAAACCTCCGGGCGTATAATCCATCGGACCGGCCAACATACGTGTGAAAGCTAATGTAACATTGTGTTCCGGTGTCACTCTTTTAGAAAACTTAGAATATTCTCCCCCCATAACACCTTCACGGGTCAGCAGATTGGGATAAGTACGCCCAATGCCGTCCGGCTTGTATGCACCATGAAAATTCACCATAAGCTTATGCTTTGCCGCTTCCTTTATGATACGATGATACCAATTCACCATTTCTTGGTCGTCGCGATCCATAAAGTCTATCTTTATACCGGCTATTCCCCACTTTTCATACAAGGCGAATGCTTCTTTGTAACTATCATTTTTGTTCACGTCCGTACAATAGAGCCATAGCCAGCAACGCACGTTTTTAGAACGGGCATACTCCAATATCTCCGGCATATTCAACTGAGGTGCAGGTTTGGTGATGTCTGCATGAGCCTTGTTGTAAGGACCGTACCATTGCCAATCTATCAACATATACGGCCAACCCTGCTCCGCTGCAAAATCAATATATTCCTTTATTACATCCATTTCCATCTTTACCTCACCGCTCCACCAATGATCCCAAGCACACATGCCCGGTTTTATCCAAGATGTATCTTCAATGGCGCAAGGAGGATTCAAACCATGAATAAGCTCTGTTTCGATGAACCTTCCAGGATGATCTCCTACCAGAATAACACGCCAAGGCGTAGCCATTTTCTCAAAGAAGCGAGCTTTCACTCCATCTTCCTTCTCTCCGGGCAATGGAGAAAGTCTGGTAGCCAATACTTGATTTTTTTTCTGCGCACTGTTACCTTTTCCTATGTAAAATCCAGGATAATCATCAATGCAAGCTTCGGTGATAGCCACATAGTTTTGTTTGTCCACCTCCACCAAGAAAGGAAGACCTGCCACAGTGTCTGCAGGCAGATAGTTCAGCCTAGTCTTCACGAACTCCGATTCCTGGCTGGAAGTATAATTTCGTTTGTACTTCGCTGCCCATCCGGTTGCATCCGCCGGTAATGAGAACCCTGTCAATTCTTTAGTAATCTGTCGGTTTCCAATTTTTCTTCCACCATACAGTTGATAACGGAAAGCCACCCCTTCATCATATACGCGAACCACAAAATCCATCCGACGACGATCCCCCTCCTTCTCTTCCAAGTTAAAAGTCATTTCATTCCAATGCAACTGAACTTTCTCATGTTTATTCTTCACTACCGGAATCCAAGATTCAGATCTAGCTTCAGCTTGAGGAACATTCAGTAATGCAAAATTGCCTTGCATCGGTTTGTCATCCTTGAACTCAAACCCAAGTGGTGAATCAGTCACCAAGACTTTACCCTTGTAAACAACTGAATAACTCAATGTTTTCTCATTGCGTACTTCCATTTGTATTCTACCGTCCGGTGAAGATATCTGAAAGTGCTGTGCCGACACCCCCGTTGCCAACAACAAACTGAAAAATAAAATAACTCTCCTCATATCAATCAACTTAAATTTTCTATAAAGATAACACAATTAATCAAACGGAGCAAAAACGCCCATATATCCGCCACTTGTCGCTTTTTTTACAGTAAGAGGTTTACCAGCTGTCATTTCAGAATGTTCATTTTTACAGTAAATGAAGCTAGCACTCTGTCACTAGAATATAATTGCCTACCACTCATTTCAAAAGTAAAATATTACTATTGCAGCACAAAAGAAGAACATAGCCACTGCGGCCATGTTCTTCCCTTACCAGCATTAATATCCAGGATTCTGTAATAAAGCAGGATTCAATTGAATCTGTGCTAAAGGAATAGGATACAGGTAGTTCTTGCGGGTCATATTCACTTGAGATGCCGGAATCACAACATAAGCCTGAGAACCGTCATCTATAGTTTCATAACCATAAGTCGTACCAGCAACAGGCAACCAAGCAGACTTTTCTGTATCTCCTACTGTATATTTAAAGTTTACAATCTCAGTGTCCGTACCATCAGCATTCTTCGTAACCACACCTAAGAAATTCTGTTTCAACTCTGTTTCAGCAATTCCCCATCTCATCAAGTCATAAGGACGAAGATTCTCATTACGTAATTCCACCGCACGTTCATTGCGAATCAAATCCAATATAGTCAAACTTCCGGATTTACCGGTGTTAGCCAAATAATTAGCATTAGCCATAGCAACAGATGCATTGGAAATAGCGGCAGAACCTCCACGCTGATGCAATACATTGATTGACTTGTCCAAATCAGCATCCGAAATTGTTCCGTTACCTAATTCACATTTTGCTTCTGCATAAATCAGATAAACTTCGGCCAAACGAAGAACCGGATAATTATATGCTTCATCAGCATCCTGATAGCCATAACGCTCACTGGTCATCTTACGATTAACGAAACCGGTAGGTCCCGTACTTGTAATTTCAGGGTAATAAGGAAGACATGCTGACGGAAAATCAAATGTGGTCACATAATCCGCTTTTGCATAAAGACCCTTGTCCGCACCATTAACCCCCATTTCATAATAAGTCTTTCCCGGTATTTTCACGCATGCAGTCAGACGAGAATCACGATTGTCATACATATCTGTCATCTTGTTGAATCCCTTATAATCTTTTGAATAGAAATAAGGCAAACCATCAGAAATACAAGGAACCATATTCATCCATTTCAATGTAATATTACTGCCGGCATAAGCGTGAGTGATATTCTTTGAACACTTGTTGCTTACAGGATCATGGCATACCTGCAAGATATATTCTTTATTCAAATCCTTCTTATAACCCATCGGATTAGTATTCTCATCTTCCAAATTGAACAAATAGTTGTAGGCTATATTTTCATATACTGTACCTTCCGCACTCCACAAGCTATACTTTTTTGAGGAAATGACCGCATCAGCCAAAGAAGCGGCTTCTGTCAGCATACTTTCCACTGAGGGATAGCCTGACGGCTTCGCACTACCAGCACCTTCCGAAGTCCCATTACCATCAGTTGTTTCCTTTACATATTTTTCCCACGTAGCTTCAAACAACAATACACGAGCCTTGAAAGCTTGGGCACCTTGCTTGGTCACTTTTCCATCATAAGAAGATTCATCCGGCAAGCCATTGATAGCATCGGTCAAATCCGACAAAATCTGTCCCACCACTTCATAACGAGAATTACGTGCCGCATACAATTCTTCAGAACCTGTTGATAATGTACGTGTAACCAAAGGCACACCGCCAAAACGTTCCAACAACCAAAAATACTGATAGGCACGGAAGAACTTAGCCGTAGCCACGGATGCCGCAATGCTTTCTGTGCCAGTGTACTCCTCAGCTTTCTCAATAACGACATTGCATTTTCTAATTTTAGCATAACACAATGACCAATAAGTATCAGTCTGCCCTGCCGATAAGGTACCTTGAACCGCTTCATTCAGTTCTGATCTTAAATCAGAACCATTATCCCAAATATTATAAACAATATGTGTATATTTAGTTCCATTTACCGTTTCCGAAAGATCCTTAAAGCCATAGAAACTATAGGTTCCATTAGCCGCTGCCTCAAATTGTGCGGCAGTCTTATAATAATTAGCTTCAGTCTGTGTATCCGTTGGTTCCAAATTCAAGAAGTAATCCGAACATGATGTTGAGGCCAGCATCAAAGCTACAGCACTCATCATTAATTTATATCGTTTCATATTTTTAATGTTTTAATGTTAATTATTAGAATGTTACGTCCAAACCTAAAGTCCAGCTACGGTTAAATGGCAAGGAAGTACGTGATGCCGCACTCTTCTCCGGGTCATAACCATCTTTCACTCCCGTTATTTCACAGACATTATCACCCGAGAAGTAAACTCTGATTTTCTCAATATTCCATTTATTCAGCAATGACTTAGGAAGTGTATAACCTACTGTGATATTTTTCATACGGGCATACCATGCGTTCTGAATCGAAGCATCATTATTATTCACATTCCAGTTATTCTTATTATTTTCCAATGAGAGACGTGCATACTCGGCATCTTGATTATCCCACGTCCAAGTATCCAACTGAGTATCAAGAATATTGTTGTAATTACGATAGAATGCACACATATTCATACCACCATTAGAATCAGACAGACCGCGGATCAAATAACGCTGTCCCACTCCCTGAATAAACATGGAGAAATCAAAGTTTTTCCATTTGGCACCCGCATTCACTCCAAACATGAAATGTGGATCTGTATCACCATAGTAATAAACATCACCTGAACCGGTATTTCCTTTACCTTTCGTGGTATCATTGTTCGGATCAAGTATCAATACCTTCTTACGGTCACCAGGACGAAGATGCAATTTCTCATTAGACTGAGGAACCAATCCTAGGGCATTACCGCCTGTACAATTTGCATATTGCTGATAATAAGCATCCACTTCCTCATAGGACTTGAAATAACCGTCTGTCTTATACACAAACAGTGAATTCAACGGATAGCCTTCACGGACTTTAACCAGACCTGCCTGCCATACATCAGTACCGCTATATTCCGTAACCATGGATTTTGCATCAGCCAAAGATGCTGTTACCCAATATTCCACATCTCCTTTTCTGTCATTCCAACTCAATGCTGCCTCCCAGCCTTTCACACGCAGTTTGGCATCATTGGTGGCCGGGGCGGTAGCTCCCAGAACATCGGGATAAGTCAATGCTACCAACATACTGTTGTTCGTCTTCTTATACCAGTCAAAACTACCGCTCAAGCGATTGTCCAACAAAGAGAAGTCAACACCAATATTGAGATTATGCAATTTTTCCCAGCTACGTGAATAGTCTGTCATTGACCCCAGATAAGCCGTACTCGCCAAACCTGAATTAAAATAATAAGTTCCTGTAGTGTTCATTGTCGCCAGATAATCATAGTTGCCAAGACTACTAACCGCTCCACCGGTGACACCATAAGAAGCACGGAGTTTCAAGTTATTCAGCCAAAGAGCATTTTCTTTCAAGAATTTTTCTTCAGATATTCTCCATCCGATACTTCCTGTACCAAAATTACTCCAACGATAATCAGGATGGAATTTTGAAGTTCCGTCACGGCGGCCCAACATCTCAAACAGATACTTGCCTGCAAAATCATAATTGACGCGACCGATATAAGAAACATATCCATTCTGGTTAGAGCCACCTGTAATAGTCTGATTCACAGCTTCGGAAGAGCCTGTATTCAAATCATACAACCCGTCATACAACAAGCCTTTGCGTTGGGCTGTCACATTTTTGTACGTATTACGTTCTGCATTGGCACCGATCATAGCAGCTACATTATGAACTTCTGCAAATGTATGATGATAGTTCAACTGCAACAGGTAATTTTCATAGAAAGTACGCTGGATGCGTTCCTTTACATACGTATCCTTCTGCTGGTTTATAGTATTCTTGTTACTTCCATCCCAATAACCTGCATAATAGGTCAATTTCGTTTCTGTCTGTACATTATTATTCTTTGCAAAAGCCCAAGAACCTGTTACATCAAAATCCTTAGAAAGAGTAGCCTTTAATGTATTAGAATAACGGAATGTTTCAAATTCCTGATTGGCAACACCGCCAGCTTGCATAGCAGCCAAAGGAGAACGTCCACTAACATAATAATCATAGTATTCGCCCGATGGTGTATAGGCTGGTCCGGCAGGGCAGTCATACATACCGGAATTATTACCATCAACACCGTCACGAGGAGCTTCCACATAACGATTACTATAAGACATGTTTGTTGTCAATACCAACCAATTGGTCAAATCAAAATCCACATTCAGACGGGCTGTGTATTTTTTTGCGCCATCGCGTACGGCAGTAATGATGGAACGGTCATTGGCATATCCCATAGATGCCATCCAACGAGCACGCTCACTCGAACCTTGTACACTTAGATTATGCTGTGTGGAAAGTGTGGTGCCATAAATCAAGTCCAACCAATTATTATCAGCAAAATGATGCAGTACACCATCACTTGCCGTCCAGTCAAAATCTTGATTTTCTGCCATTTTATCTATCAGCCAATAAGCTTCCTTGCCATTAACTGCATAACCAGCATTAAAAGGGGCATTCTTCCCATTTTCTTCCAAGGTAGAAAACCACCATTGACCATTCCAATAACGCTGTGTTATAACTTCACCACCATTGCCATCAGATTTTACGTAATCCTGATAAGTAGCATCCACCATAGCATTGGCCCATGTTCTCATATTTGCAAGTGGAATCATATTTGCCGGTGTGTTGGCAGTAATCATACCGTTGTAATTCACTTTTATCTTTTCACCTTTCTTACCTTTCTTCGTAGTCACCAAAATGACACCACCTGCCGCACGAGCACCATAAATAGCGGCAGAAGCATCCTTCAATACAGATACATTCTCAATATCACTTGGGTTCAAAGAACTAAATTCCGTATTGCTAATAGCCGGAACACCATCAATAATAATCAAAGGCTCCACTTTGTTAATAGAAGATGCACCACGAATCTGAATATTCATATCTTCATTACCCGGACGCGCAGAATTACGTGTAATAGTCAGACCTGGAACTTGCCCTTGTAAACCAATTGCCGTATTAGATACAGGTCTGCTCTCAAGAATATCGCCGCCTACTGATGCCACAGCTCCTGTCAATGTCGCTTTTTTCTGTGTACCATAACCTACTACAACCACTTCATCCAGCACCTCAGTATCCTCCTTCAAAATAATCTTTATAACGGATTTCCCATTCACCGCTACCTCCTGCGTTTTATATCCGATATAGGAAATGACCAACGTACCCTTTGAAGCATCATTCAATGTAAAGTTACCATCAAAATCAGTAATCGTACCATTGGTGGTACCTTTTACCAGTACACTGGCACCAATAACGGGTTCCCCATTGGCATCCACTACTTGACCTTTCACCGTACCAGTCTGCATAGCAGTCTGCACCTCATTCACTTCTGCAAATACAGTCTGCGGGCTACCTGCCAACAAGGCAGAAGCCATCACCGTAGAAAACAAGATTCTTCTCGATGAAAATTTAAAGAATTCGTTTTTCATAAACTTGAAATTTAATATTAACAATTTTATTGTTGTTTGATTATTATATACACTGTTTGATAAACTCGCGCACCTCATGCCGCCCTATCCTTAAATGGTTTTCAACGGTACGATGTGAAAGATTTAATTCCGCTGAAATATCTGAAATAGATTTGTCTTCAAAACGACTCATTGTATAAATAGTCCGACGCTGTGGAGGAAGCAAAGACAATCTATGTTTCTCACACGCTTCCAAATCATCGGCCACCACACGAAGCTCAGGCTCATCGGTATAAGTTGCCGTATGCTCATATAAATAAGAAGTTACTTCCTGCCTCTTATAATAACGACGTAAATAGTCAGTCACCAAATTACGGGCAATAGTAAAAATGAAATACTTAATAGTCTCTGCACAGAGCATCCGGCCGTAGTCCATCAGCCGCACATACACATCTTGCGCCAAGTCTTCCGCCTCTTCTTTATGACCTATCTTATAATAAATATACAGATAGACCGAATGATGATAATTCGTATAAGAATCCTCTATTAATTGAGTAGATTTCATGGATATGTTCTTCATGTTTTCAGCTTTTAGGGTTACGTTTACAAATGCAAATATAAAAGGTAGAAAAACAAAAAAAAGCACTTTTCATGTCCCAATAAATCTCATATCATTACCCTAGACAAAAAACATCTTAAGCCACTAATTTATAGCAGCTTAAGAATTTGAGACTATCAGTATCATATAATAATTTGAAACTCTCAACAAGAAAAAGCAGGGTTATTCATTATTTTTCCCAATACTTCGGATATACTCATTGGGAGTGATATTAGTAGCTTTTTTGAAATATCGGAAAAAAGAAGCTCTTGAACTGAATCCGCACAGCTCCGACAAAGCACTCAAAGTGTACTTAGCATATTCATCTTTCTCTACCAAACGTTTGAATTCAGCTATACGGTAATCATTGATATAATCATAATAATTACGATTTAAATACTGATTAAACAAATAGGACAGAGTATGAGATGACGTGCCAATGGATATAGCCAAATCGGCAATCTTCAAATTAGGATTGATATAAGGCTTTTCTCTATGCATAACAATCTCCAATTTCTCTGCCAACCGTTTACATTCCTCCACACTTATCTTATTTGTCCTGTACTTCTCTTCTACTACACCACTGGTTTCCTCAACCGACTGGGTTTCCTTTTCTATTACTTTATCAGAATCCGGCATTGGCTCTTCCCTTTCGGCCTCCACCTCTTTCTTTTTTTGATAAAGAACAGCAATACCTCCGGTCACCACAGCTATGACGATGAACAATATGCTCCATATACTGATAGAAGAAGCAATTTTGACTGTCAGCTGAGTTTCTGACTCCGGATTTCCCATCCGCCTTACTTTAAAAGTATAATTACCGGACGGTAAATCATAATAAGTCATATCCGAACGACCTGTCAAAGTTGTCCATCCGGTATCTTCTCCCTCCAATTGATATTCGTATGACATAAAGGCAGGAGCCGTATAACTGAAATCGGAAAAGTAGAAGGTAACATTCTTTTGAGAAGCTTCCAATGAAATTTCAGGCTTTATACCCTCTTTCACAACAGATTGCACGACAGGTTTTCCATTTACATACACATCGGTTATGGCAACCGGATAAGGAATGGATTTCTTCTGATTTATCCGCACTGCATCCAAATACAAGAGTCCTTTGGAGTTCCCAAACCAAATGCCGTTCTCATCACGTACCGGCTGGCAAAGCGTAAAGATAGAACTGGGGATGCCATCAACAAAATTATAAGGAATAAAATGATCTTTCTTATCATACCGGAACAAACCATTGTTAGTTCCCAGCCATAGCCACTTTTCACGATCCTCTACAACAAACATCCCATCATTCCCTTCTATAGGAGTCCCCGGCTGCAAACGCCTGAAAGAAATCATTGACAAATCAGAGATAAAAAGAGAGCCTTTGTCCGGAAAAAAATAAAGATCATGGTTGGAATCTTCATAGATCACTCTTATTTTTTCCTTATGAATAAATCCTTCAGGAAATACATCGGTTTTCAATGTCCGGGCAGAGGGGTCCCAAATGCACATTCCATTCTCTGTACATATCCATCCTTTATGAGTGGAATCAAAATAGATTTCATATACGTTCCCTTCTGGCAACTTAGAATTGGCACTGGTATAATGAGCTATCTGTCTGCCGTCTTTATAGCAGAATATTCCTAATGATGTCCCTATCCACAAATTATTTTCACGATCCTGCTTGATACAAAAAATATGTCCCCTGCTGAAAGGCATTCCTCCATCCGGTTCAAAATCTCTGAGTGTCAAAGTCGCAGGATTTAAAACATACATTCCACCACCGTATGTACCTATATAATACTCATTCTGATAATACAAACAACTGAAAATCATATTTGAGCGTAACTGTGGAACCTTAAAACTTTTATAACGATGATTTTCTTCGTCAATATAAAAAAGTCCGTCACGAGATCCAATCAGTTTCTCTTTCCCCTTAATGGCAAGTGCACGTACTGGCATATCTCCGGAATCAAAAAAAGGAGCATACGTATAAGTGGAGAACAACCCACTCTGATACAATGTGTAATCCAATCCCAGCTGATAGAATCCTACCCATATCAAACCTTCTTTATCAACCAAAACAGAATAAACGGAATTAGAACGCAAAGTTTCATCCTTCCCTGTTTCATGACGTATGGAACGAACAACTTTCTTTTTATCCGTTGATACAAAATGAACTCCGTTACCATCCGTTCCCACATACAAAAGGCTTTTTCCATCACCGGACAAAGAAGAAATTACATTACAACCCACATCAACAAAACGGGCAAATTCTTTAGTCTGTGTATCAAAACTAATGATTCCCTGCCCCATCGTTCCCAAATAAAGCATACTCCCTATCCTGGCTATATTCTTAAAAGAACAAACATGCTTCTCTTCCATCACATTATGATAAGCCTCTATTTTTCTATCTGAGAGTCGCAGAGAATAAAGACCATTCTCCGTAGCCATCCAAAGTATTCCATCTTCTCCCAAATTCAAGCCACCAATAGAGTTCGCCGCCGACAACATATTAGGATCTATCATAATTTGGTTCAAGCTCCCTCCTTTATAAATGAAAAGCCCCCTTTCTGTTCCGATATAAAGTATTCCTTTCCCATCATGTAAAAGAGAACGCACAGCGTATCCTATCGTTTCGCGGGCAATAGGTTCCAAACTGTTTTTCTGTTTGCTAACACGCCACAATCCACTGCCATTCCCCATCCACAATTCATTACCGGGCATTTCAGCAATGACATTTACCCGTTTCAATTTTTCATCAGAACCCGGAATAAGATAATGCTTGAAATGAATTCCATCAAAACATTCCAATGAATTGCCGGTCCCCAACCAAACATAACCTAAAGAGTCTTTATAAATGACGTTTACCACTAAATCTGATAATCCCTCAGTTACAGACAAGCCACGAAAAGCGTAGGAACGAGAGAAAATGGGTAAAGACAAGAATATAAGAAACAATATAAATATAAATCTTAAAATGTTTTTCATTACATTGTGCATATTTGGAACCTCTTGTTTATCAAATTATGCAAATATAGTGAAAAGGGAATATATTTTCCCTATCAAAAAAAGAAAAAATCATCATCCACTTCTTATTTGCTATATGAAAAAGAAAGGATGATGATTTTAAAAGATTACTTTATAAAAAAAAGTTTATATCAAAGTTTGCGTAAATCGTGTCCGGGCAACAAATTATATTCTTTTCCATTCATTCTGACTTTACAAGGTGTAGAAGCTGCATATTTCCAAACGCCCTCTTTATACACCAACACCACATCTGTTACTGTCAATGAACTTATTTCAACATGCGGAGTCCGCAACAACGTACCTCCTCCCAAAAAGAAAATACAATCATCGCCTTGTTTATTTCCCCACAATGCATAAGCAGCTTGTACAGTCATTTCCCCACTTTTGCACAAATGGCCTGCATCATCCGAAGAAATAATCCGGTCCACACGCCCCTCTTTTTGTTGGATACAAATTCCGACATGACTTCCCGCCACATCACTTTTCACCTCTGGAAAAGTAACGGAGGAAATACATCCCGGCTCCTTTACAGAAGAGGGTTCATAAACAGCTACAAACGGACGGTTCCAAGCTTCACCTTGTTGGCGGGCCACAAAAGTCAACGTAGGTTGCTCTTTGATAGCATAAGGCATATCCGGAATCCGACTCAACCCTTCAGTCATCGGGCTCAAAGCCGAGAACACTTTACGTTCAGGAGCACCTTTCATCCACATATTCATACTGATATTATCCTCATCCGGCATCTGTATAGTAAACGTTGTTTTAATATCTTTGGACGTCTCGGCACTTTTCTTGTCAAACAAATAAGAATAGGCATATATATGTGCTCCGGCAAAAGCCAGTTCCTCAGTCGGCCGAAGAGACAGACCACTCCCATCAGCAGCAGTCAGGTTCATGGTTTGTCCCATATTATGATAAAAATAGTCATGCATTTTATCCCCTCCCTCCACTTTCCTGCTACGGAAAATATCGACATAGTATCCATTCTTTTTCCCTGTAGTCACAATACTCATCATACGGTTTTGATCGGCCTGTGATTCAGGTTCACGGAAAAAGACTTCACTATAACTCACAGGCTGATAATCTACTTTCATCCCTGCTTCGGGGTAACAGTTCAATAATTTGAAAGCATGATTGCTTTTCATAACCGGATAAGAAGAGATTCCATCTACGCAAACCGTATTGTGTGCAGGAAACTGACTATAATACTCCAAATAATCCAAACCGGAATAAAGGGTCAAGCCGATGCCTCCGTCCGGTGCCAGACGATATCCTTTTCCATAAAGTTCCATGCTGATGCCATTGGCGTGCATGTGATTCCCTTCACTGGCATTTTGAGCAATCATCAAACTATGACGTTTGTCCATGCCATTGCGTTGTACCAGCCAACTGGCATTGGGAGCATAAAAAGTAGGAGTTACATAATCATTGATATCACCGGCAGGTATCTTATCATCAATTACCAAAGGCTTGTCACTGAAAAAAGAAGTTACCGCCACCCTCACATTTTTCTTTTCAATCGCCGGTTTGGAGGCATCGGGATCAAATAACTTCAACATAGCAGTAAATTGTCTTTCCTGATCTTTTTTACCATGCTTCTGCGCATTAGCTACCATACGGGCAAAGATAGCAGGATTCAATTTACCGGGATGTGTATCGCCAAAACCCATTGTCATACAATCCGGAAACAAATATTGCGGGTCGGCGGCCACCGCTTTTTTTATGACAGGAATCTCCCCGGTCAGGTCCATACCCAAATTACGGTCAAAGATAGTGACCATATCCGTATAATCCCCGACAACTACCTGACTATAACCCGGACATTCAGCCCAAATACCGGTTTCAGCATCATAACCATAATCAGCAAGCTGCTTCAGTGACCATTGACGGATGGAAGAACGATTCAACACATAATCAATATAATACTCGCCTCCCTTTTTATCCGGATAAGAAGCATCAGATTCCAAAATCATGCCGATACTCATGATATAACGCGCCTGCATCAGATTCCAGTTATTATGCGGCACTCCATTATCAATGATATTATCCGCCCATTTCTTGAATGCTCCGGCATAGATATCCATCTTATCAGCCTTATCGGTTTTCAAATAATCATATAAAAAATCATACAATGGGACCAAAGCGTTTACAGCATCCTCGTGAATGACTTCAAAACTGCTCATACCCACTAAAGTCTGCTGATGTCCATGATTCAAATCCTTGGGAACATTCCGGTAATAAATCCCCGTCATATAAGTGTCAAATACCGAAGCTGCCAAATCAGCATATTTCTTCTCCCCGGTCATCCACCAAAGAAAAGCGGCATCACGGGCGATACCCAGTATCTCTACATTAATACTTTGGATGATATTTCCGGTTTTACTGATATTCACCCATTCGTGCGGTCTGCCTTCCAACGTCCCATTTGCCAGATACATTCCCCGAGCATCTTCCTGATAAGGCTTCAAATCTTCCAGTTTGGGACGTACATAGTTAGTTGCATGACTGCGTGCACCGGTATACATCACCGTAGGAGCCGGCGCCTTCTCTCCTCCTGCATGATCATAATATTCTCCTTTAATATATACCTCCGTTGCATGAGTTTTCCAATACATTTGCAAACGGGAAGTAAGCCATTCAGGCCCTCGGTCAGCATACCGGTCAGTCCGTTGCTTTAACTTTTCAAACACTTCCTGTGCCCACGGTTCTTCCTTTATCAACTTCTGCGTTTCAACTTTGCCATTACTATCCGTCAGATAACGGGGATGACCTTGTGACAGTTTCACCGATAAGGAAGTTTCCTGTGCATATAATACACTTGTTACAAGCAAGCATATCCATAAAACGATCTTTCTCATAATTCTATTCATTCTCTTTCACAAAAATACGTATCATAGAGCTATTCCACTCAATCCAAATGAATTATTTTATCATCCGCCTCTTCCATTCAAATTTAAAGTTACCGAATATAAAATGTTTGCTTTGCCGGCTCTGCAGTCTTTATCTTAGGATCAGAGTTTTTTCCGTATTGCCATGCTATTACAGTTACTTTTACCGGATAGGTGGTTTTAGGAGGAATAGCAGTTAATATCAATCGATTACCATCCACATAAGCCGGTCCCGATTCCACATAAAAATCGACCGGCAAGCCACAACTGGAAACAGCAGATAAAGAAACGTACTTAGTACCACGCTTTATGTCCGGTAACGTTGCAAACTTAATATGTTGCTGCTGTCCTTCCGTATTTTTAACCGGAATTGTCATCTGAGCTTGCTGAACAGCCGGTTTATATTCTTCGTCTCCCGGATGAGTTATAGAAAAAACAATATCCGATTTCTTGTCCGTCCATAAAGTTCCCCGATTCCATTGTATTCGAAATGTCACAGAATCAACTAAAACAGCCGGGCCGGTAATCATCTGCAGGACCGGAGTTTTTCCAGCATGACCAACAGATGCCCCAACAGGCAAATCAGTCCAATTGGAAAGTCGGGGACTTTCTCCTGGAACAGTATCCAAAAAAACAGGGGTCAATTGAAATGTGATACCATCTTCCTGTGGTATAAAAGCCGGGTGAACTTGTAAATGAGTATTCTGTTGGGATACTGTTTTTCCGTTTTGAGACACACTTACTAATTGTGGCTTCATATCGTAATATCGGGATTGATACGCCAAAGTAGCCTCTATCATCTCACGATCAAAAAACCAAAATGCTTGTGCAAGATCCCCTTTAAATTGATTTACCGGTGCCGGAATACTTGAAGGCTTTTCATTTTTTTTCCATCGCTCCATCAACCATCCCTCCTTGGTCGGATCTACGTGTCCATAATGCATTGCCTTCTTGATATAAAGAGCTATATATTGTGCTTTTTCCGGGGTATAGGCAAAGTGTCCTTCAGCAGGACAGGCCAACATGCTTAAAGGCAGCAATGGATGCTCCTTACGTTCTTTCAAACCTTCATTGCTCCATGTATGTGCTGATTCATATTCTCCCATGGTTTCCAGACAAGGAATTTTATTGATGTTACGTTCTCCCCAAATATCCGGACATAGCCAGCGATCACGATGATATGGCCACTGACCACTGACAGAAATACATGCCAATGTACGTTCCGGTTTATAGGCAGCAAGATAATAAGGCCAACTAGCAGCTGCTGAATGTCCTATGGCTATTAAAGGAGCTGTAGACAACTCTTTATATCCAGATACTTCAGCAAGATCTGCCAAAAGACCATCCAAAGTTTCCCATGCCCCATCCGTAAAATCAAATCCATGATTGAAAGAAGGACATACCCATATTTGAGCAACATCAAGCTCAGCCATACGTTGTCGGAAAGCCTCATCTTCAAGGATGGAGATTTCCTCCATATTGTGTTGGGCAACCAAGATTGCTTTTACTTGGTCACACTGCCCGGGAATCCACAAGTAAGCCCTTGACTCAGAATTTTTGGGATGAGTGCTAAAATTACGAACAGGTACAGACCATTGCCAAATTCCTGTTTGTGCAACAAGCGTAAATGATAAAAGCCAACCGAATATTCCAAATAAAAATACATGTTTCATAGCTATCTTCATTGTTTATTATAAAAACGAACCAGAATCAAGAAACACTCAACTTTATTCTAAAATTATCTTCCAAAGAAATGAGTAAAAACCTATCTTTGTACGTACTAGATATATACAAAAATTAAATAGCATGAATAAACACACTTTATCTGTAGCAATCACTTTCCTATTCTGTACCCCAATATCAGGGGGCACACCGGACGGAATTTACCACAAAGGATGGATAGACTTCAACAAGAACGGGAAAATGGATCTATATGAAAATCCTAAAGCCCCGCTGGAAGACAGAGTACAAGACCTGCTTTCACAAATGACACTAGAAGAAAAAACCTGTCAAATGGCCACCCTTTACGGTTCAGGACGCGTACTGAAAGATGCGTTGCCTCAAGACAATTGGAAAACAGAAGTATGGAAAGACGGAATAGGAAACATAGATGAAGAGCATAACGGATTAGGGGCTTTCAAGTCCGAATATTCTTTTCCATACGCCAAACATGTGGATGCCAAACACACCATTCAACGCTGGTTTGTAGAAAAAACACGTTTAGGTATCCCGGTAGATTTCACCAATGAAGGTATTCGCGGATTATGTCATGACCGGGCAACCTACTTCCCCGCCCAGTGCGGACAGGGTGCCACTTGGAACAAAAAATTAATAGCCCGTATCGGAGAAGTGGAAGCTAAAGAAGCGGTAGCATTGGGATATACCAACATCTATTCTCCCATCCTTGATATCGCCCAAGACCCTCGCTGGGGAAGATGTGTAGAAACATACGGAGAAGATCCTTATTTAGTAGGAGAATTAGGAAAACAAATGATTACCAGTCTGCAAAAATATAATCTGGTGGCTACTCCGAAACATTTTGCAGTTTATAGTATTCCGGTAGGCGGACGTGACGGAAAGACACGAACCGACCCACACGTAGCCCCACGAGAAATGCGTACCTTATATATAGAACCTTTCCGGATGGCATTTCAAGAAGCCGGAGCGTTGGGAGTAATGAGCTCTTATAATGACTATGATGGGGAACCCATTACGGGAAGCTACCATTTTCTGACCGAAATATTACGTCAAGAATGGGGATTTAAAGGATACGTAGTATCGGATAGTGAAGCTGTGGAATTTATCTCCAACAAGCACAAAGTAGCAGATACATACGAAGACGGAATAGCACAGGCGGTCAATGCCGGACTGAATATCCGTACCCATTTCACTCCGCCTGCCGATTTTATCTTACCTCTTCGTAAAGCTGTTGATGATGGCAAAATCTCTCAGGAAACTCTCGACAAACGGGTAGCCGATATACTTCGTATCAAATTCTGGCTAGGGTTATTTGACAATCCCTATCGTGGCAATGGTAAACAAGCAGAACAAATAGTCCATAGTAAGGAACATCAAGCTGTATCATTGGAGGCTGCCCGTCAGTCACTTGTATTACTAAAAAATGAAACGCACCTGCTTCCTTTATCCAAATCCATCCGTTCCATTGCCGTTATCGGTCCCAATGCCGACGAACAGACTCAATTGATTTGCAGATACGGTCCGGCCAATGCTCCTATTAAAACCGTTTATCAGGGTATAAAAGAACTGTTGCCTCATGCAGAAGTGATCTATAAAAAAGGATGTGACATCATAGACCCTCATTTCCCGGAAAGTGAAATCCTTGATTTCCCGAAAACTGCGGAAGAAGTCCGATTAATGGAAGAAGCCATTCATGCAGCCAAACAAGCCGAGGTGGTAGTCATGGTATTAGGAGGGAATGAACTGACCGTCAGGGAAGATCGTTCACGAACCAGCCTTAACCTTCCCGGACGGCAGGAAGAACTTTTAAAAGCTGTTTGTGCAACCGGGAAACCGGTCATTCTAGTAATGCTCGACGGACGCGCTTCTTCTATAAATTACGCAGCAGCTCATGTACCTGCCATTTTACATGCTTGGTTTCCCGGAGAATTTTGCGGACAAGCTGTGGCCGAAGCTTTGTTCGGCGATTATAATCCGGGGGGAAGACTGGCAGTTACTTTTCCTAAATCTGTAGGGCAAATTCCTTTTGCCTTTCCCTTTAAACCGGGATCAGACGAAAGTTCCTCCACTTCCGTTTACGGAGCGTTATATCCTTTCGGGCATGGTTTAAGTTATACCACTTTTACTTACAGTGATTTGCATATATCACCATCGCACCAAGGAGTACAGGGAGATATCCATATAAGTTGTAAAATCAAAAATACAGGAAAAACAAAAGGAGATGAAGTAGTACAACTTTATTTACGGGATGAAATCAGCAGCGTCACCACTTATACCAAAGTATTACGCGGCTTTGAACGTATCAGTCTGGAAGCTGGAGAAGAACAAACTGTTCATTTCAGATTGCGTCCACAAGATTTAGGGTTATGGGACAAAAATATGAATTTCCGTGTGGAACCGGGTAGTTTTAAAGTAATGCTCGGAGCTTCTTCTACGGACATCAGATTACATGGCCAGTTCGAAATAACGCCCTAAACCTCCCACCATTTTAATTCAATATGGAATGACAGGAATATTCAGATTTCTATAAATACAGTATTTCATTAAAACATCGGTAAAGAATCTGTTTACATCTAGTTTATGTTCACAGATCCTTTACCGACGTTTTGAACAAGAATCTTTTAATCTCTATTTTGAAGATATAAATGAAGGAGGAAGTTCTTCTACACCCCATTTTTTGTTAGGCTTTGCCCCTAATTTCAACTCCAAAGTCCCCCCCTTAATAAAGTCTTCATGATAAAACCAACATTTATTCCACTTTTTCCCATTAAGGGAAGCATTTTGAATGTACATATTATCTGTTGAATTTCCTTTCGTTATGATTTGGAAAGTCTTTCCGGAATAATAACGATTGTCCAAATGAATAGTAACCTTATCAAAAAGCGGAGAAGTAATCTCATAAAAAGGCTTTTCCGCACAACCACCATCCACCTCAAACAGTCCGATTGCCATCAGAACACCTAAAGCCCCCATCTGTCCCTGATCCTCATCATCCCGATAGCCTCCATAGGGAGTCACATCGCTATAAGCAGCCTTTACTTTACGCACCCACTTCTGAGTTAGCCAAGGTGCTCCTGCATAACTAAACAAATGAGCCATTCCGGTCCCCGGCTGATTACCATAATCTGTCCAATTTCCTTCCTTTGTTTTATTAGAACGGAAAAATCCATACGGCTCACTCTTTTCGAAATTGGCATTCAATCTCTTGATATACTGGCCGGCACCTCCATAAAGTTCTATCAGTCCTGCCATATCATGTGGAACATAATGTGAATAAATAGCAGAATTACTCTCGCAAAATCCTCCTTTTTCTGTCAATTCCAACGGATCAAAACAAGGTAACCAGTTGCCATCCTCTCCACGAGGTTGCATATAGCCACTTTCCGGATTCCAAAGATTACGATAATTCTTTGACCGCTTCATAAAAAACTCATAATCCTGTAATTTCCCCATTGTTTTCGCCATCTGTGCCAAGCACCAATCCTGATAGGCATATTCCAATGTCATGGAAGCTCCGGTAGTATGCATCCCTTCAACATCTTTCCGTCCGTCAGGCACATACCCCCGTTCCTCATAATATTTCATACCGCCGGAATGAGCAGTCTTGCCATGTTCATAACCGGCATGGTCGCGAATACCTCCCACAAAAGCATTCTTCCGCAAACCTTCATAGGCCAGTTCTGCATTGTAGTTGCGGATTCCTTTATTATAAGCCGAAGCAAAGAAAGAAGCAGCCGGATCACCAATCATCACATACGTATAATTTCCTCCTGATGGCCCCCGGGGAATCAGACCGCCATTTCGATACATATCTATCATTGTATTACAGAAATCATCCATGACTTCAGGATATGCCATAGACCAAAGAATATCCAGTGACCAATGACTTCCCCACCATGCATCAAAATTATGATGATTATACAAAGGCTTTCCCTCATCTCCTAAAGGTATTTGCCGTATGCGCGGAAAATCAGCAGTCATATCCATATAATGCCCGTCAGCGTCACTGACTACATGGCGTCCCAATAAGGCATGCCATAAATCTGTATAGAGTTTTATCTGCTGTTCTCTACTGCCTCCTTCCACTTCTATTTTTCCAAGCCAATCATTCCATTCAGAAAAAGAAAACTGCTTTACTTGCTCAAAATCCCAGCCTGACAATTCCGCCAACATATTCTTACGTGCCTGTTCTACACTGACATATGAAATCGCTACTTTCAGCATCACCTTTTCGTCTTTTTCTGTTTTAAACCGGACTGCCATACCCGCATTTTTACCTGATATTCTTTCCGGATTGCTATTAGATTCTATCCGGCCTTCGCGCCAAGATACAACCTTATCCATTGGCTTGCTCAATTGTGCATAAAAATAGACAGGAGTATCTTTAGGACGACGTCCCGTACGTTCCATCATCTCCCATCCGGCTATTTCCTTATCACTTACTTTCCAAACCTCCGAATAAGCTGTAGATCCATGTGCCAGAAACGCCCCCGTATCAAACAAAATATAACTGGCATCACTTTTCGGAAAAGTATAACAATGAAAGCCTACACGCATAGTAGAAGTCAACTCTGCTGTTATGTCATAATCTGTCAGTTTCACTTTATGATATCCTGGTTTAGCTATTTCTCCATCATGGGTAAAAGCCGATTGATAAGCATTCATGCCCAAATGCCCTTTAAATTCTCCAACGGTAGGCATCACCGCCACACCGGACATCTGCCAATTATGAACATGACTAAAACAGCGTATTTGTTTTGAGTCATACAGATACCCCGATCCCCAAGAGTGCTCGGTATCCGTATCAGGGCTAAGGCTGACCATACCAAACGGACGACATGCCGAACTGAAGAAAAACCATCGGGAACGGTGACTGTCAACAAAAGGATTCACCAGATCAACATAATTCTTTTTAGTCCTCGCTTCATTAAACAACAAAGAACCAAAAGCAGGCTGATCACGATCATAGCCTTCAGGACGAATCTGCTGAAGAACCTTTTCCGTATAAGGCATTTGCATCCCTTTCCGTATAACAAAATGATTGTAGACCATTTCAAAAACCGGCATATATCTGCCCCTTCCTTTATCAGAAATCTCAGTCCAGTTGCTATATTTTCCTGTGACATCCTTCCACACAGCAAAGGGAACATTATACCCCAAATTATATTTTGCAACATACTCAAACCCCTTCATCAGCCGGTTATCAAGAGCCGAATATAAATCATCTCCTTGTTGCCAAGCTATTTCGCAAACAGTTGCCAGAGCACCTATCCCCAACATGCTATGCCCCTGATCACGTCCACTCTCCTGTATCTGACCGGTATTCCCACTGATATAATGAGCTATTGTCCCGTTGTCATTGGCATGAAGATAAAAATCAATCGCTTTATCATACATTTCCTCATTATCCCATAAAATAGCGGCTGCCATATAAGCTTTGGTCACAATAGGCCCCCAATTCCCGTTTGTATAAGGCTTACGATGATAAAAATTCTCCATTACAGGCAAGAATACGTTCCTTATCATTCTACTGATCTCATTAAACTGGACAACTGTCATCTTTTTATAAGTATGACGCAGCATTTCAGTAGCATAAATAATCTTTAATCCTTCCAACCCCACCAACAAAGGGGCATCATTCGTTTCCGGAATTCTTTTAAGTGTTCCGGCATAACCTAATAACAACTCCAGTGATTTCTCGGCATGAGCTTTCTCTCCAGTCAAAACCCACATCAATGCATTCTGATAAACTGCACTAAAGTCCTGCTCCATTTTCGATTTTGTATGACGAAACTCACCATCTCTTGAAATGACTTCAAAAGGTCCGAAAGGCTGATAATCCGCTTGGGAACAATGATGACTTTTCAATAATTCAAAAGAGCCATAAGCAGGATATTCCTTATCAGCTATTTGAGCACGCATCCGCTCAATACTTTTTGTTGTATGTAATATTCCCGGATGCACAAATTTCCGGGCTTGCATCTCAAGTCCTATACTCAAAAACAGACAATAGAAACCCACTTTCAACAGGACTGATATTTTCAACTTTCTCATAACCGCTGCTGCTTATAGTTTTTGACAGATTTTATATTTCCATCGTCAGGAACTAAACGAACAGCAGAACCTCCGGATGCTTTCAAACAAAAGTTTAATCTCGTCTTGTTGCTCACACGATAAGTAGAAACCCTGACTTTAGTACGTGTTTTCACTGATGTATCCCCATCCGTGTAAATTTCCGCTATGTAGTTCTTTCCCTCGGGCAAAAAATCCAAGCTTACAGATAAAGCACGCGCCTCATTGTTTGTTATCGAACCGATAAACCATTCCTCTCCTTTACGACGGGCTATAGTAATAAATTCACCGACCTCCCCTTGCAACACTTTTGTATCATCCCATGTAGTATATACATCATCAAAGAATTTCAACTCGGGTTCGTCTTGAGCATCCGATGGCTTATCATACCAATACATATATTGCAACGGACTATAATAAACTGCCGCCAAAGCCAACTGATGCGCAGGAGTGGTCTGGATAGATTTAGAACGAGGAACACCATAACTATCCTTGTCTGCATTCAAGCGACCGAAATCCTGACGATAGTAACAAATGGTATAATCTGCCGCCCCAGCTATAAACCGGGTAAAGGGAAGAGTTACATTATGTGTTGCATCAGGAAATTCCTCATTACCGCGGATACCTTCCTGAGTCATCAGATTAGGATAGGTACGACTGAACCCTGTAGGACGGTACTCATCATGTATATCAACCATCAAGCCATAATCAGCACATTTCTTGACCGCTTCATGCATCCATTTAGTCCATACTTGTGATCCCACCTGTACGAAACCGAATTTAATACCAGCTATTCCCCAAGACTTATACAACGGAAGAATCTCATCCAACTGTTGTTGTAATGCACGTTGATTGACATATAGAATAACTCCTATACCCCGTTCTTTAGCGTAAGCTACCACCTCTTTCAGGTTCAAAGCATTGATATCCGGATTTCTACGAGGGTCTAATGTCACTGTAGTAGCATCAGAAGCCTTGTCATATTCAAATCCATACCATCCCGCATCAAAATGAATATATTGCAGATTGCGTTTCACGGCAAAATCCACCAAAGCTTTTCCTCCTTCTGTAGTTAATGTCACTTCACGCATCACTTTTCCGGGTTTTATCCATGAAGTATCCTTTATTTTACAAGAGGGATTCAAATTCAGAATCAGATCATTATGTTCCAATATTTGTCCCGGTTTATCAGCACACATAATCACCCTCCAAGGAGTATGGTAAGGAGCAATATCCTCTACGGGACCATACATAGCAGATTGAATCGTATTCTTTTTTTCCGTCGATAATTTGAATTTAGTACGCACATAGTCCACCACCTGCGCTTCAGCCAGACATACGTAAGGACCTTCAGGCAATGTCAAAAGCAACGGGCGGTCTGATTCACCGGGCCATCCTTCCAATGGGAGATATTCATAAGGAGTCTGAGCCCTGGATGTGAAGTAAGCCTTTGCTCCTTCCGGTAAAGTATATTCAGTAAATTCATCTGTGATCTTCAAATATTGTCCGCCGGGAAACCGATAACGGAATGCAACCCCTTCATTGTACGCTCGTACATCCAAGACCAACTTGTCACGAGAATTCTGACGATTAATGACTACCGACCAAGCTTTATACTGATCTTTTATGGTACTGCGTTCTCCATACACAGGATGCCAGACAGTATCCTGTTCGGCAGTTGTCATATCACCTAATGACAAATGATCACGCCATACAGCATTAGCCTTAATCCCTAACAAAGATGGTTTTATCGTTTCTTTAGCATTCCAATTCAAAGAATAATGCAAGTTTCCACCCTCATCACTTAAAGTAAACTGATACTTTCCATCCGGTGAGGACATCTTTATCTCTTTTGCTTGAAGGATGGATAAAGAAAAGACCATCCATAATGCACCTATATACAATCTCTTCATCATATTAATTATTTATACTTTGCAAAGTTATACATTTATAGCGTACTCTCTATTTTTTATGTCATTGACAGATTAAAAAACCGTCTTTTCTATAGACCAATAAAAAAGGGAGAATACGCTATAGATTTATTATAATATATAAGATAATTCAATTACTCCCAGCCCGGATTATTTCCTAATTCCTGACCATTGGATAAAGTATTCAACCATGTAACAGGAATAGGACGAAGAGCATACTTACTTTTAAAAGTAGCTTCACTTAATTGGGTCTGAATCAATCCACCTGTAATATTCGTGACATCCCAATTGTATTTCAAGACTCTTTCTGCCAGTTTTCCTGTACGTTGCAGGTCATTCCACCGTGGAGCTTCTCCATAAAGTTCCAACGCTCTTTCATCCAATACATTATCCAATGTAACAGTACCGGTATATTCTTGCAGTCCACCTTCCGGAGCATTATTCACGGCACGTTTACGTATCTGGTTTATATAATATAAAGCATTAGAGTTATCTCCCATTTTAACAGCAGCCTCAGCAGCAATCAAATAAGTCTCGGCCAACCGGAACAAATAAATATCACGAGTTCCATTTTCTACAGTTCCCGAACTGTTATAACGGGTATTACAGTCTTTAAATTTCCAAACAGGAAGCCAAACACGTGACTTTGCATTAAAGCTTTGATAACCGGTTTTATAATAATCATCATTTCCAGCATCAGCATAGGAGCCCTTAGGATAATTATAGAAAAAACGTCCACGATTATTAGCAGCTGCTTTTTCAGCATCTGTATATTGTTTATAACCACTCTCTCCGGGAACAGGGAAATAAATTACGGTATCACCTTTTGCTACATTTACCCCATTTGTACTCTCAAACCAATTTCTGCCATAAGCACGTCCGTCTATAGAAGTCGCCGGATCACCATTCAATGGACTCATAAAAGTAACTTCCGTACGTCTGTCTTTCTTCCAATCAAATAATAAATAACTATATTTTGTCGGCATAACAGATGCATAATCATTACAATAAATTGACGAAAAGCCCAAATCAGTCCAACCTTCACGATAAACAAACAAATAGAACTCTGTCTGAATATTATTATTCCATCCTGCTCCGGCAGAGAAGTTAAGACTGAAAATTATTTCATTGTTCTCTTCATTTGCCTGACGATGGACCATCGCATAATCATCCAATAATGTGTGTCCTGAATTCTTAATTACATCTACAGCATCATCATAAGCCTTTTTAAAATCATCAGCTTCTGCATAACTCTGATATCCGCGAGTCAAATAAACAAGAGAACGAAGATGTTTAGCAGCCGCTTTTGATACACGTCCATAATTTGCCGAAGTCTGCTTCACCGGAAGGGAAGAATCTATGACGTCCTGCAAATCTGCCAAAATTTGTCTGTAAAAATCAGATCCGCTATTCAATTGAGAAGTTGTAGAAGGTGAGGTCGGTTCTTCCAATATCAACGGAGCTTGCCCCCAATTTTTTACGATTTCAAAAAGATATAACGCCCGCAAGAACTTAGCTTCCGCAACCCGTTGTGCCAACACCTCCTTGTCAATGCCATCAAAAATATCTTGATCTTTTGTAGCGACCGTAGTTGCACGCCCAATGGCAGCATTTACATTCTTCAAAGACTCATATAACACTTTCCATTGATTGTAAACAGTACCATTATCATTGGCATAATCCACTGTATACTGATTTAAAGCATTGGTTGCCGTTCCATCATTCTGAGTACCCAAATCCGTTCCAAGTTGAGTCAACAGAAAATAGTTGGTTGTATTATATACAGATTTTAATGTAGAATAAGCTCCATTTATAAGAGATTCATATCCTTCAGCCGTAGCATAATACTCTTCGGCAGACTGGCTAGACCAATTTTTTTCATCCAAAAAAGACGAACATCCCGAAAGAGCAAACACAGATGCCAACAGGAAACCTTTAGTAAATATATTTTTCGTTTTCATACTATCCTAATTATTTGAATGATAAATTAATACCAAAAATCACATTTCGAGTCATTGCATCCGATGTATTGATGCTGACATTCAACTGTTCAGGATCAACCACATCCTTTGCACAGAAAATAAATGGATTCTGAACTGTTGCATATAAACGCAAATTGCCTAATTTCATTTTTTCAAGAACCGATGGTTTAAAAGTGTATCCCAAAGTAATATAGGAGATCTTAAGAAAATTACTTGAGAACATCGTATGTGACATTTCCGATTTTGCATTCCCCCATGATCCTGCCTTGCTTCGATAAGTACCCATGTTACTAGGCTGTGCAGAAGCATTAGTAGGATTCTCGGGAGTCCAATAATCTTTTCTTAAGTTATTAAAATTGAGATTGTTGTTTTCCAATGCATACGAAACATAGAACTGGTTTCTAGCTCTGGCACCCGCTTGGAAAGCTGCTTGAAATGACAGGTCAAATTCCTTATATGTAAATGTATTAGTCATACCACCTGTCCAATCCGGAGTACGTTTACCATCAATCACACGATCTTTATCGTCAATCACACCATCCTCATTCAAATCCAAAGGTTTATATTGACCAGGTTTACAACCATATTTAGCAGCTTCTTCAGCTTCATCCAACTGCCATACTCCCAATGTCATTAAATTATAATTTATATCAATGGGCTGACCGATAATCCAAAGATTACTGTAATCACCACTCATACCAGCCAAAGACAATCCACGTGAGGTCAAATCTTCCTTATATTGCAAATCTACAATTTTATTTTTATTATAGGCAAAATTCAAACTGGTTCTCCATGAAAAATCTTTAGTACGAATATTATCCGAATTAATATTTACCTCAAACCCTTCATTTCTAACAGAGCCCACATTTGCTTTTACAGAGGCATATCCGGTAGTAACAGGTACTGTCTTATTCATAATCAAGTCTTCCGTCAAACGATTATAATATTCCACACTACCCGAAATCCGATTATTGAAAAATCCGAAGTCAAGACCTACATTATATTCTGTAGTACGTTCCCATCCCAGATCCAAATTCCGTAAATTATTGGGAACATATCCGATAGATTCAGTGGATCCGAATGTATAATATTTGGCACCACTAATGGATCCTTGTGTCTGGTATGCACTCACATTATCATTACCAGTCTGACCATAACTTAAACGTAACTTCAAATTACTCAACCAAGACAGGCTCTTCATAAATTCTTCTCCTGACACTCTCCATGCTACAGCAGCTGATGGAAAACTTCCCCACTTATTGCCTTCAGCTAATTTTGACGAACCGTCAAAACGGATACTTGCCGTTACAAAATACTTATCCTTATACACATAATTGGCACGTGCCAGATAAGACATCAAATTTGTCTTGGTAAAACCGGAAGAAGAAGTATTACTTGCCGATCCTCCTGCCAAATTATACCACAAAGAATTATATGACAATCCATTACCCACTCCTCTCAATTTTTCATCTTGCGATTGTTGCATGGAGAATACTCCGGTCAAATCCATACGATGATCCTTCAATTCAAAGTTATAATTTACAAGATTATCCCAGACCCAATCTACATAGCTATTTTTCGCATAATTACTAGTTGCTTTATTTTGCCCTTTATTAGCCTTAGTGTATTTACCTCTGTACTGGCCAATTTCTTCCAAATTTATATCCGGTGAGAAAGTGGTCTTCAAAGTCAATCCTTTGACTGGAGTTATGGCTAGATAAATGTTACTCAGCAAATTATACTTTTTTGTTTTATTCAGTTCATTCTTCATGGTAGTCAACGCATTATACTGACCATTAGAATAAGCCCACATTTCTTCTCCTGTCAGCAAATCAGTCGGATGATAAGTCGGACGCAGACGAAAAGCATCCTGTAACAAGTCAGAGTTACCCGTATCTCGTACCGAATGAGTTCCATACATATTAATCCCAAATTTCATGTATTTACTAGGTGTTACATCCACAACAGCACGCAGATTATAACGGGAATATTCCTGAGGCTCCAACATACCATCCTCAAAATAATACCCGGCAGACAAAGCATAAGTAGCCATCTCATTACCTCCGGTAGCTGATATAGTATGATTTGTCATAAATGCTGGACTAGAAACAGCATCCACCCAATCAAAATAATTTCCATCCTGAATAGCCTTTAACTCTGATGCTGTGAAAATTTGGCTATCATCCACATATTTATTATTATTTCCAGCTCTTTTAGCCTCTCTTGCCAATTGCACATATTCTTCACCAGACATCATATCGGGCATATTCGTATATTTCCTATATCCGGCATAGCCACTATAGTCTATTTTTACCTTACCCATCTTACCTCTTTTAGTAGTAACCATAACCACACCATTGGTAGCACGAGAACCATAGATTGCAGTAGATGACGCATCTTTCAAAATATCAATCTTTTCGATATCATCCGGATTCAGATTAGATAAAGAAGCCCCCGGCACACCATCTACAACAATTAATGGAGAAGTACTTCCGCTAATTGTATTCAAACCACGAATCAGAATATTATATTCCCCTCCCGGTTTACTATTAGAACGCTGAATTTGCACACCAGGCAAAGCCCCTTGCATAGCTCCTACTGCATCCGTTCTACCACTTCTTATCAAATCCTGAGTAGAAACAGAAGCTACAGCACCTGTCAAATCTGATTTCTTTACCGAACCATAACCTACCACTACAACTTCGTCCAACAACTCAGTATCCTCCTTTAGAACAATCCTGAAAGAACGGTTGGAACCAATATTCAATTCTTGAGTTTGAAAACCAACATAAGATATCTGTAACTTATGAGAAGGAAAAACACTCAAACTAAAATTACCATCCAAATCAGTTACAATACCGTTGGTCGTCCCTTTTTCCATTACCGTAGCACCTATTATCGGTTCTCCCTGTGAATCAATAACCTGCCCCGTAACCTTCACCGTATTCTGCAATACTTCTTGATTAATCGGAGAGTACAACCCTGCACCTGTTTGCTCTGCAACCGCATTTCCTAACGGCAAACAAGACAATACCAAAAATAATAAGAATTTGTCTTTCTGTTTCATAGCATGTACTTAAAGTTTAATTTATCAAATCATTTATAGTCTTACTCATTTCATATTCCATGTTTTCTTACTCATTAAACGAGTCTGAAACACCATACACTCAAACAACAGAAAAAAATATTTTCCATCATCCCAATATATCAAGAACATAGATACATATCTGTCTGCTTACGAAGAACTCCCCTAGCTATATATAGCTGGTTCTCTATGGTTCTCAATGACAAGCCTAAGTTTCGGCTTATCTCCGGATTAGAAAATTCTTTTTTGAATTTCATAACAAATATCTGTTTACATTTAGGAGGAAGAGACTTAATTCTTTTCTCCACAATTACAAAAAACTCTTTTTTCAGCAAATCGTTATATCCATCTGCATGTGACACGCAATTATTTTCATTACTATAAATCTCCTCGTATCTTTGTGCTATTTGCCTATGACGTACCAGATCAATACCACGATTATATATTGCTGCATAAATGTATTTCAAAGCAGCAGCCTCAGATACAAAATAAATTGTCTGCTGAAACAACCCTGTAAATACATCCTGCACTACATCTTCAGCATAAAATTCATCAGATAGCACTTTTCCGGCATATCTAATAAAACTATTCCTATATTTTCCATAAATTCTCTCCAAGGAGATATCCCCTTTTTGATAAAAACTGGTATTAACAGATTGTGTATTCATAATATAGAGGGATTAACAATGGTTTTATAAATTAGCCAAAACAGATTGTTTCTCTTTCAAACGCTTCAATCGTACCAATGCTTCCAAATAATAGTAATCTGCATAACTAATAGAAGCATCAACCTCCCATCCCTTGTTCATGTGTCCAACCGAATGCAATAAAAAAGCATCTTTTTTATTGCGAGCCTGATATGCCGGAGAAGATAGTATCTGAAGCATTTCCACAGCCTTATTCCGATAGAAAGATGCAGAATCACTATCATTTATATAAGTAGAAAGTTCCAATAAGGCAGAGGCCGTTATGGCAGCAGCCGAAGCATCTTTCGGTTCACCTGAGGATAATTCCGGAGCATTAAAATCCCAATAAGGAATCATGTCTTCGGGAAGACGGGACAAATAGACATCCGATACCTTCCGGGCAAAATCCAAAAAACGTACATCATGTGTTTCACGATATACCATGGTATATCCATAAATAGCCCATGCCTGACCACGGGCCCACATAGAATCGTCACTCAATCCTTGATGGGTAACTCCTTTCATAAAATGACCATCCAGCGTATCATACACCGCTACATGATAACATGAATAATCTTTGCGGAATTGATGTTTCATAGTCGTTTCCGCATGTTTACAAGCAATGTCATACAAATACTGCCCCCCTCCATTCCGCGCAGCCCAAAACAAAAGCTCCAAATTCATCATATTATCAATAATAGTATTGTGCGGCCAGTTTTCCTTTTTCACCATTCCAGGCCAGGATAAAATAGTACCCACAACAGGATTATAAAGCATAGCCAAAGAATCTGCGGCATGCAGCAATCCTTCCTTATATTCCGGTTTTCCTGTCAAACGATAACCGTTGCCCAAACTACACATCATAATAAAACCGGAATCATGACTCTTTGCTTTCCTGTAAGCCAAGGGAGCAATCATATCAGTTACTTTTCTTGCTGCTTCCCTCCACATATTATCCTTTGTATCCTCATATAAATACCAAAGGATACCGGGCCAAAATCCACAAGTCCATGAGCCTGCCTGTGTATAACGCCATTTAATACTATCCAAATCCATAGAATTAGGAATTTTATCTAACGAAGGAATGGAAACCAGCGTGCGCATAGCCTGAGACCGGCAATACGCAATTTCCGAATCAACAGGAAAATCATCGGTAGCAGTCGTTTTACACGAAAAACATCCAATGCTAACTAAAAAGATAAAAACAAGAGTAAAAAAAGTTCTGCTTTTCATAATTGTATCAGTTTCTTTAATGGATAAAAATATTTTTCTATCAGCAAAATTAGAAACTGAAATGTCTTTTCAACCATCCTGTAAAGCTGGATTAATCCCAACCTACTAGATGAAACAAAAAAGATCATACAACACTATGAATCAACGAATTGCGCAATAAAAAAAGAGAGTTCCAAAAAAATATGAAACTCTCTTCTTCTATCCAATCACTAAAATAACACCTCTATTCCAAACGCTACTCTATAAATATCCCATGTTCCTTTATATATTCGGCAGGTGACATTCCCTTAAACTTCTTAAACGAACGGAAAAAAGAAGTACGGGAACTGAAACCACATTGTTCCGACAAAGAAACCAAGGTATATCTGGAGGCAGACTTATCCTGTATTCTTTTTATGAATTCGTCTATCCTATATTTATTAACATAATCCGTGAAACCAATATTCATAAACATATTCAGCACTTGGGACAACTCCCCAGTATTACATTTCACCACTTTTGCCACATCCTGCAATTTTAAATCAGGATTCAAATATAACCGATCTTTTTCCATACACTCATTCAGTTTCCCAATAATGAGCATGGCCGTTTTCTCCTCCATCTTTGATTTTTGATATTTTTCTTTCCGGTTTTCTTCGGATGATTCCGTCTTTTTATTTATATACTCCTTCATTCTGCGATACTTCCCCAATAACCCGGAGTAAAAATAAATAAGGATACAACAAACGACTACACTTAACACCACAATCCATCTTATAAATGATGTACTTCCGGCAACAACCACCCTTACCGCTTTTATTGCAGCAGGATTGGAAGCCGCCCTGACCTTAAACACATAATCACCAACTGGAAGTTCTGTATAAGAAACCTGGTTTCCTTTCATCAAAGTTTTCCATTCCTTATCATATTCTTCCAAACAATACTCATATAAATCCGTATTCTCCACTGCATAGTTCAAGGCTGAGAAAGTGAATGAAATATTATTATCATTTGCAGACAGAAACACCTCATCCATAAATGGAGCAGAAACGGGCATTAACATCTCTCCCGGGCACAAAGGTCTGCCTGCTACTGAAATAGAAGTAATCACGGGAGGCTGGACATCTTTTGTCCCTATCTCATTCCAGCTCTTTACTGCATCATAACAAACCAATCCGCGTTCATTTCCCCACCAAACCATATTATCATCCGTTATCTGTACCGGAGAATTAAAAATATATCCGGGAATGCCATCGTATAAGGAAAAAATCTTATGATAATTTCCCTCTTCCTTTATATATAGCAACCCCCTCTGAGTAGCAAACCATAACCCGCCGTTCTTAGGATCTTCCACTATGCTCATCACAGAATTATTCGGCAAAAAATCATTAATCGTGATGTGTTCAAATGTCGTAAAAGACTCATCCACCTTAATCACCCCTTCTTTATCATCACAAAACCACAAATTCTTCTTTTTATCCTCATAAATGAACCGTACACTTTTAGTATATGGCAAAACATGTTCTGGAAAAACATCCGATTTAAATACTCCAGCAGCCCTATCATACATAAAAACGGCTCCTCCCGTACCCAGCCACATCCTGCCCTTCGAATCTGCCTTTAATGAAAAAACCGAATTAACTGACAAAGAAGAATTACGACTGTTATAAACCCCATATTCCCCTGTCGAATGGTCATATACATACACGCCCTTAGAACTGCCGATCCATAACTTATTGTTTCCATCCCTTTCATATCCATTAAATGACCCTTGCATAAAACATGGATCCGATTGAAAAAAGGAAAGTTCCCCCGTATTCCTGTGAAGCAAGTACAAGCCCCCTCCATAAGTTCCAATTAAAAAATCCCGATTGAAAGGTTTTACTGACAAAATTATATCCGAGCGCAAAATGGAATTCCGGTGTGTATAATGCCTTATCTTTCTTTCCGTTTCAGAGATATAATACAGTCCGTCACGCGTACCTATTACTTTTTTTCCATCTGCATCCACCCAAAAAGCACGTACATTCAGATTATAAGAATTAAAAAGCTCCGGACAAGAATAGACAGAAAAGAAACTTCCATGAACCGGAGTATAACTTAATCCGCCCATGTAAGTACCTACAAAAAGCATATCATCCTCTTTCAACAAAGAATAAACAGCATTAGAGCAAATAGCATCCGCATTCGAGGTATGCTCTATAGCCGACAATTCTTTTCCTGTAGATGCACTGATTATTCTAATGCCACTTCCGTTTGTCCCCACCCATACCTCATCATTAGCAGCAACGATACTTTTTATATATCCATTTTCCACTTCTGGACAAATAGAAAAAGTCTTCTTACCGATATCAAAAACCAGCATTCCATTACCGGCGGTTCCTAAATATAACTTTTCTTTCAAAAGAGCCAGACAAGAAAAATAACCGACAACCTTCTCATCATCCTGATAAGTATATACTTCCGATTGGCCAGTTGCAATATTATATTCTATCAAACCACCTTGTGAAGTCAACCAAAAAGTATCTTTATGCCCTTCCACAATGCCGGTGAGAAAATTGGTAGAAGACAAAGCATTTGATCCGAAAAGCACCTTGCTGAAATCATTCTCCTGATAGATAAAAAGTCCGTGAGTGGTTCCAACCAATAATCGCCCTGTCCGACTGACAAAAACCGCTCTAACCTCCAATGACTTTGTATCCAAAGCGACCGGTTTCACTTGGTCTGTTTTCCTGTCAAGCCTCCATAACCCTTTATCCGTACCCACCCACAAATAAACAGAATCCGTTTCGGCTATGGAAAAAATGGTACGTCCTGAAAACTGAAAAAAACTTTTCACATTGATACCGTCAAAACGATCCAGTCCGGTCTGGGTGCCCAACCAAGTAAACCCTCTTTTATCTTTATAAATGGTATTAACAATATTGTTAGACAAACCGTCCGAAATAGTAATAGTACGAAAAGTTAAATCCGGAAAGTCAACAGCCGACAAGGATACAGGCAGCCATAATAAAACCGCCACCCAAAGGCAGAATCTATACAGCCACAAATTCCCTTCCCTATAGAATGCGTTTCTCATAATTCAGCTAAAGTTACAACTTTGATTGATATAAGTAGCAAATTTACATAAAAATTATTCAATTATGATTCTTTATGCGAAGAAAAATAAGTCCATATAGATAAAACAGGAACAAGGTATTCATGATAGGAACTCATAAATACCTTGTTTCTGTGTAGCGGGACCCGGGATTGAACCGGGGACCTCATGATTATGAATCATGCGCTCTAACCAGCTGAGCTATCCCGCCATCTTTTTTTAAAAAGACCGCCAAGAGTGGAAGCCTCTCAACAGTCTAAAATTGTTCATTGTAGCGGGACCCAGGATTGAACTGGGGACCTCATGATTATGAATCATGCGCTCTAACCAGCTGAGCTATCCCGCCATCATTTCTCAATTGCGGGTGCAAAGATAGGGAGTTATTTTGAATCTTGCAACATTCCAGAGAACTTTTTCTTGCTAAATTTATGTTTTAATAGAAAAACAGCTTAGTATGGGGACGATAAATATTTCAAAAAACATAGTATTTATTATGGTAAATAAGAAAATTTGGCTTAATTTGCCACCGAAACTTTAAAAAGCTAACCTATGGGAAAAGAAAAAATTCGTTTGGAGTACATGTTGAAAGCCGGCTCCGGCAATATCGTGTGGTCTATTATTAGTACCCCATCCGGCCTGGAAACATGGTTTGCGGACAAGGTGACATTCAAAGACAAAGTATTCACCTTTCATTGGGGGAAAACAGAAACAAGGCAAGTTGAAGTGGTAAACTTCCGGGTTAACAGTTTTATACGTTTCCGATGGCTGGATGATGAAGACCCTAAAGCCTATTTTGAATTGAAAATGGTCTATAATGAACTGACTTCCGACTATATGCTGGAGGTGGTTGATTGGGCAGAACCCGATGAAATAGAAGATACGAAAGAACTTTGGAACTCCGAAATAGAAAAGCTAAAAAGGGTAAGTGGACTGTAATTCTATAAAAATATGCAAAAGTTGTCTTTGCTCTCCGTTTTTTATGCTAATTTTGTGCCTTGATAGTTGCACAAAATGAAATAATGCTACGCGTAAAAAAATTAGATATATTTATCTTGAAGAGCTTTTTGATGCTCTTTATAGGTACTTTTTTTATCTGTCTCTTCATCTTCATGATGCAGTTTCTATGGAGGTATGTAGATGAGTTGGTCGGAAAAGGATTGGAGATGAGTGTTTTAGCACAATTTTTCTTTTATTCTGCTCTGACTCTGATTCCTTTATCCCTGCCTTTGGCAATCTTATTAGCCGCCTTGATGACATTCGGCAACTTTGGCGAAAGATATGAATTGCTGTCTATGAAAGCAGCGGGCATTCCTTTATTAAGGATCATACGCCCACTGATTATTTTCTGCACCTTCCTGTGTTGCACCTCTTTTTATTTTCAAAACGTCATAGCTCCCAAAGCGCAGATCAAACTGCTGACTTTACTAGTGTCCATGAAACAGACTTCACCTGAACTGGACATTCCGGAAGGGGTATTTTACGACGAAATCGAGGGATATAATATATATGTAAAACAGAAAGACCGTGAAACGGGAATGCTGAAAGATGTGCTGATCTACAACTTCTCAGACGGATTTGAAAACGCCCACATCATATGGGCTTCCGAAGGAAAAATGGAGATGACAGCAGACAAACAACATCTGTATCTGCATCTGTATAACGGAGAACAGTTCGAAAATCTGAAATCGCAGACCATTTCGTCCAATAATGTCCCCTATCGACGTGAAACTTTCAGAGAGAAACATACCATTATTGAATTTGACGGCGGATTCAACATGGTAGACGGCAGTTTTTTAAGTGACCGTTCGGACAGTAAGAACATGATTGAAATCAGCCAGTCCATTGACTCGCTGAGCCATCGTGCCGACAGTCTGGGAAGAAGCATGTACAATGAAATAAAAGCCTCAACTTATCGCAATATCGTATTGTCGAAAGCAGACTCTGTAAAAATAGTTGAGACAAACAACAAAATCAATGTGGACAGCCTGTTCAACTCCTATACGTTGGCAGAAAAAGACAAGACACTGGGTAGTGCGGCGGATCGTACCGAATCACTGGCTAGCGAATGGAACATGAAAAGCTATCAAACCACAGATGCGGACAACAATATCCGAAAACACGAAGCCGACTGGCACAAAAAAATCACCCTCTCCCTAAGCTGTTTGATTTTCTTCTTCATCGGCGCGCCTTTGGGAGCCATCATCCGCAAAGGAGGTTTAGGAATGCCCGTAGTGGTATCGGTCCTGATTTTCGTAATCTATTATATCATTGACTCCGGAGCAACCCGTGTAGCTAAAAGTGGCGAAATGAATATGATATTGGGTGTATGGATGAGTTCCCTTGTGCTTGCCCCCATCGGAGCTTTCTTTACTTATAAATCAAACAATGACTCGGTGGTGTTCAACGCTGAAATATATATCAACTTCTTCCGTATGCTGCTGGGCCTGCGCCCCTCACGCCATGTATTCAAGAAGGAGGTGATTATAGAAGATCCGGATTACACGCGCATACCAATAGAACTGGACGAGCTGTGCAATGCCTGCAATGAATATGCTGCACGGCATCGGCTGACAAACGCACCTAACTATATCCGTATCTTCACCAACAAGAGACACGATGATGTCATAGCCGGTATCAGCGCCAAAATGGAACGGCTCATAGAAGAATTATCCAACAGCAAGGATGGAGTATTATTGGAATACTTGAATAAATATCCCATTTTGTCCACCAAAGCCCATAAAAGTCCGTTCAACAACCAATGGCTGAATTTACTGGCAGGAATCATTGTACCAGTAGGCCTGTTCTTCTATTTCCGCATCTGGCGGTTCAGCATCCGGCTGGACAAAGATTTAAAAAACATCATCCATACCAACCGGGAAATTCAAGAAAGAATAAACAATAAATCATTTATAATTTGACTATGGAAGAATTAAAACTAAATACCATCGAAGAAGCAATAGCTGACTTCCGTGAAGGTAAGTTTGTTATTGTAGTGGATGACGAAGATCGTGAGAACGAAGGCGATTTAATTGTTGCTGCAGAAAAAATTACTCCCGAACAAGTCAATTTCATGCTGAAACATGCGCGTGGCGTACTTTGTGCACCTATCACCATTTCCCGTTGCAAGGAATTGGAATTACCCCATCAGGTAGATACAAACACATCGGTATTGGGAACCCCCTTCACAGTAACGGTAGACAAACTGGAAGGTTGCAGCACCGGAGTCTCCATCCACGACCGGGCCGCCACCATCCGCGCCCTTGCCGACCCCGCATCGACTCCCGAGACATTCGGACGTCCGGGACATGTCAACCCACTATATGCACAAGACAAAGGCGTACTGAGACGTGCAGGTCATACAGAAGCCAGCATCGACATGGCGCGTCTGGCAGGACTATACCCTGCTGCCGCACTGATGGAAATAATGAGTGAGGACGGAACTATGGCACGTCTGCCCGAACTAAGGAAAATGGCCGACGAATGGGGTCTGAAACTTATTTCCATCCGTGACTTGATTGCCTATCGCCTGAAAAAAGAGTCATTAGTAGAAAAAGGAGTGGAAGTGGACATGCCGACTGAATACGGTCACTTCCGTCTGATACCTTTCCGCCAGAAAAGCAATGGTTTAGAACACATCGCTATTATAAAAGGTGAAATAAAAGAAGGAGAGCCCGTTCTGGTACGCGTGCATTCTTCTTGTGCCACTGGTGATATTTTCGGATCCATGCGTTGTGACTGTGGAGAACAACTGCACAAAGCGTTGCAAATGATTGAGAAAGAAGGAAAAGGCGCCGTTGTTTATTTAAATCAGGAAGGAAGAGGCATAGGGCTGATGGAAAAGATGAAAGCTTATAAATTACAAGAAAATGGCGTAGATACTGTAGAAGCCAATATCCTTTTAGGACATCAGGCAGATGAACGCGATTATGGAGTCGGAGCACAGATACTACGCAGTATAGGCGTCACCCAAATGCGTCTGCTGACAAACAACCCTGTAAAACGCGTGGGACTGGAATCATACGGCTTATCCATCGTTGAAAATGTTCCCATTGAAATTACGCCCAACAAATATAACGAACGTTATTTAAAAACCAAAAAAGACAGAATGGGACATACATTGCACTTCAGCAAATAAAAAAAACAACAACTCAGGCAAAATCATATCATTTTTTATACGATTCCACCTGAGTTACTTTCATAATTGAGATATTATCCTTTATTTTGCAGCAAATAAACTTAAACACATTAAAAACAATAGCAATGAACCAATTATCAGATCGTCTGAACCGTTTGTCTCCTTCAGCAACATTGGCCATGTCTCAAAAGAGCAATGAGTTAAAAGCACAAGGAGTTGATGTCATTAATTTAAGTGTGGGTGAACCGGACTTCAATACCCCGGACCACATCAAAGAAGCAGCAAAAAAAGCTGTAGATGATAACTTTTCCAGATATTCTCCGGTTCCGGGATATCCTGCACTTCGCAACGCTATCGTAGCCAAACTGAAGAATGAAAACGGATTGGACTATACAGCTGCACAAATCTCCTGCGCAAACGGTGCCAAGCAGTCTGTTTGTAATACGATTATGGCTCTAGTTAATGATGGTGATGAAGTTATAGTCCCCGCCCCCTATTGGGTAAGTTATCCTGAGATGGTGAAATTAGCTGACGGAACCCCTGTTATTGTTACGGCCGGTATTGATCAGGATTTCAAAATCACCCCCGCACAACTGGAGGCAGCGATTACTCCCAAGACCAAAGCATTGATTCTTTGCTCTCCGTCAAATCCCACCGGTTCTGTTTATACCAAGGAAGAACTGGCTGGTCTGGCTGCTGTTCTGGCAAAACACCCGCAAGTATATGTTATAGCCGATGAAATTTACGAACACATCACATACAACGGCAAACATGAAAGCATCGCCCAATTCCCCGAGATCCACGACAATGTAATCATTGTAAACGGTGTCTCAAAAGCATACGCTATGACAGGATGGAGAATCGGGTTCATTGCCGGTCCGGAATGGATTGTAAAAGCTGTAAACAAGTTGCAAGGACAATATACCTCAGGTCCATGTTCTGTTTCCCAGAAAGCTGCCGAAGCTGCCTATACAGGCACTCAGGCTCCCGTAGAGGAAATGCGCCAAGCATTCCAGCGCCGTCGTGACCTGATTGTAAAACTGGCAAAGGGGATTCCGGGATTTGAAGTAAACATACCTCAAGGAGCATTCTACTTGTTCCCTAAATGTGATTCTTTCTTTGGTAAATCTGCCGGTGACCGCAAAATCAATAATGCTGACGATTTAGCAATGTATCTGCTTGAAGTAGGTCATGTGGCATGTGTAGGAGGCACTTCATTCGGTTCTCCCGAATGCATCCGCATGAGTTATGCTACTTCTGATGAAAATATTGTAAAAGCCATGTGCCGTATCAACGAAGCATTAGCCCTATTAAAATAAGATATCCTTATCCAACTAGAGACAGGCATCCGGATTCTTCTATAATGCCTGTCTCTTATCATACCCCACCCTATAGCATAAGCCTTTTCTTTCTTTAAATCAAATCTTTTTACACGGATGTATGCTATCTCCATAGCCTTTGGAGTTATCTCCATAAGCTTGCGGAGATAAAACAAACAAGAAAAAAAACTTAACCTAATGTCAGAAAAAGTTTAGGGATGCAGATAAGATCTTTTAATGATGAATCTGATTCCAAGGCCCTTTATGTAAAAAGCAGACATACAAACTTTAAGAAAAACAAAAAACGACCGTTTCCATTGATATAGAAACGATCGTTTTTTTACTTTAAAGAACAAAATTGTATTGCTTCTTAGCCAAGGTGAATAGCTTCAGAAGGACAAGCATCAGCACAAGTTCCGCATTCTGTACACAGATCCGGATTGATAGAATACTTATCGCCTTCAGAAATTGCTTCTACCGGGCATTCATCGATACAAGTACCGCAAGCGATACAATCGTCACTAATTACGTAAGCCATTTTCTTTAATTATTAAATTATTAGTACTAATTGATAGAGCAAATATACAGCTTTTCTCTATTAGTTGTCACATAGAGATTACAAAAATGCACTAATTTGTATTTAATCTAAATATGATCATTTCATCAACGCCTGATACATAACCTGTTGCATACGAGGACGGATGTTTAGCCGCATCAACTGTTTATGGTCAAAAGGACGCGGATAAATCCGATTACTCAGAAAAACAAAAACCAGATGATTTTTCGGATCCGCCCAGGCACAAGTTCCGGTAAAACCTGTATGTCCTACCACTTCTTCAGGGGCTTCCTCCGCACACGGACTTTTCGCACTATTTTTCACATCCGGCTTGTCGAATCCCAATCCCCTCCTGCTGATATTCGAAGTATGAGTCAGAAACAGATCACAAGTCTCCCTGCTCAGATAACGCTTACCATTATAAACTCCGCCATCAATCAATAACTGATAAACTTTTGCCACATCCCAGGCGGTAGAGAACAAGCCGGCATTTCCCGAAACACCGCCCATAAAGGCAGCCGCCTCATCATGCACATAGCCTTGCAGCATCCTTCCTTTACGCAAATAATCTACTTTTACCGTAGGAACAATCTCCTCCTTTTTAAACTGCCGAAGCGGCAAATAAGCGGTACGGTTCATCTTCATCGGTTTATAGAACTCTTTATCCAAAAAAAGATTCATAGGCATTTTACTGATATTCTCCACCATTTCCTTCAATAACATAAAGTTCAGGCAACTATAACGGTATCTCCTGTCTTTTAATGGAATACGTCCTATTTGTGCTATAATGGTATCACGAAAAGAACGATGAAGGAACATACTGTCAGCTACCTGTAAAGGATAATCGGCTGAGAAAGATTCCGCCATCAGTTCCTTCTTATAATCGAACCTATCAATAACATACAGCCGTGTGTCTATTTGCGTATGATGACTGGCATCCGGTCTCGCTCTGTACAAAGCTCCTTTATAACTGTCTTTATCTATAGCCTCCCTATAAAAAGGCCAAAAAGCGGGAATGCCCGACTGATGCAACAACAGCTCTTCTATAGTGACACGTTCCTTATCCGTACCTTTTAAAGCTGGAATGTATTGGGATATGCGGTCGGTCAAACCAAATTTACCTTCATCATAAAGTTTCATGACGGCCAGCAGCGTTGCCGTTGTCTTAGTCAACGAAGCCAGATCATATAAATCATCCTTCCCCACCTTTCGGGCACTTTCATAAGTGAAAGTACCGAACGACTTATCATAGACTGGTTGGCCATCTTTTAAGATCAGAATCTGACAACCGGGATAAGCCTTCGCCTTGATTCCTTCCATAGCTATCCCGTCTATCTTCTCCAGCACTTTGGAGTCCATACCATAATCCTCGGGTCTATAAATACGAGGCACCTCAGGAGCCATGGTCACTCCGTCACCCGGTTTAAACAAATCGGCTACAGCCACTGACAAGCGTCCGTCCGCCACCGCCTTTCCCACCAAAACATCAGCCACATACTCCTGAATGACGGATTCATCAGTATGTCCCAATACTACAGCCGCCGCTTTCTTCCAATAGCCCTTCAGGTCCGACATGGACTTTAACGGCATCAGATATACATAGACAACAGGCAGATCATCCGGAAGCGAATCAAGCATTGTTCTGTATTTTTTGTAATCATCCGAAGTAATCACCACAATCACACGCTGACTACCGGACAATTGCCTTCTGACAGCTTCCATCGAATCCGGACGAGCAACGACACGTGTGAGAGGAAGTGTTTTCTGCAAACGATTATAAAAAGCAAGCCCCGCACCGGACGTTTTTCCTATATTCAGCACCACCGTACCCTTCAATTTTGAGTCCAAGGGCAAGATTCCACCTGCATTAGCAGGAACCGTTATAGCCGCTTTCTGCAAACGAAGAATCAGCTCCTTCGTTTCCGGACGGTTCAATCGCTTCTCCAGACCGGAAAGTTGGACGTGAGGTTTATTTTTCAACCCTAAAACATATTTATAAGTCAATACCTTACGACATTTCTCCGTAATCACTTCTTCAGATAGCTTTCCACTTTTTACGGCATTTAAAACACCATCCAGCTCTCTCTTCAAATTACGGGGAGCCAATAATAAGTCATTGCCTGCTATCAAGGCTTGAGCGCATATATTCTCATGCTGCGAAATACCTTTCATCTCCAAAGCATCTGTAAAGACCAAGCCTTGAAAGCCCAATTCCCGACAGAGCAAATGATAAATAATATGTGAAGAAATCGAAGCCGGATTCTTACCCAGTTCAGGCACCTCCAAATGCCCAACCATCATACCTCCCAACCCTGCTTTAACAACTTCTTTAAACGGAAAAAGTTCAACACTATCCAAACGGGCACGATCAAAATTCAAAACCGGCAATGCCTTATGGGAATCCACTTCCGTATCTCCATGTCCCGGAAAATGTTTACAGACAGACAATACCCCTCCATCTTCCAAACCACGGGCATAAGCCACCACCTTCCGAGCCACATTCCGGGGATCACCACCAAAAGAACGGGTGTTAATAACAGGATTCCGAGGATTTACATCCACATCAGCTACCGGAGCAAAATTGATCTGCACACCTATTTCCTTACATTGGCGGGCTACTTCCTTACCATATTCATAAAGCAATTCATTATCCTGTATGCATCCCAAAACTCTGTTTCTTGGAAAACGAGGAGTTCCCTTCAAACGCATAGCTAGTCCCCATTCGCCATCGAAAGTAATGAACAAAGGCACTTCCGCCAGACTCTGCGCATAATTAGTCAATAAAACCTGGTTGGACAACTGACCGCCTGAAAAAAGCAATCCTCCTACTTTATATTCCTTTATAGCTGCATATATATTATTTTTATTCCGCTGGGTCTGAAGAGGAGCCACCGTATGTATGAACAGTTGCCCTATCTTTTCCTTCAAAGTCATTCCAGAAAGCCGTTCATCCACCCATGCCTTGCAGTCCTGAATATCCGCCCCCCCCTTTTGCAACACACCAGGTACCTGCTGTGCATACGTCATCACACATCCGACAATACATAAGCCTATAAATAACAATACATTTTTCCTCATCTAGTTTCTTCAATTATAGTTCTTCCTCCATGCAAGGGCAAGTATCAATTCTTTTCCATCTTTACTTTCATTTTCCCCACATAAACAGCATTTTTCCCCATTTGTTGTAGCGGGATCTCTTTGCCATCTAAATTCTTATAAAACAGAGTCTTATCAAAATAAGAATGCGAATGCCCCCCCAAGACAATATCAATGTTACGAGTATTGGAAATCAACGTCTCGTCAGAATAGTTTTTTCCCTGCCATCCCAAATGAGACAAACAAACCACCAGATCACATTTTTCCTGATTCTTCAATACATCCGCCACACGCCGGGCAGCTTCTATCGGATTTTCAAAAATCACCCCTTCACAGTTTTTCGCCTGCACTAACCCCTCTAACGCAGGACTCAGTCCGAACACACCGATCTTTACCCCCTTACGTTCCAAAACAACATACGGTTTGACAAGCCCCTCCAAAACAGTTCCTTGTACACCATAATTAGCACAAACAATAGGGAAAACGGCCATTTTGAAAAGACGCGCCATATTATCCAGACCAAAATCAAATTCATGATTACCAATAGTACCGGCATCATACCCCATTTCATTCATCAGCTTCACTTCAACCTCACCGCCAAACATATTATAATAAGGAGAACCTTGTGAAAAGTCGCCACAATCAAACAGCAACAAATCTTTATTCTCTTTCCGCATTTCTTTTATTAAGGTTACACGGCGTACAAAGCCGGCTTTTCCTGCAAACTCCGGATTCGGATCTGTGACAGGAATAGGTTCCACACGGCTATGGGTATCATTGGTATGAAGTATCAAGAGTTCTTTGACATCTTGGGCTGCCAGTACACTACATACGCACAAAGCAGTAAACAATACATATATTCGTTTCATGATAAGGCTGTTTTATTCTTTAACAGTAATTCTTCCCTCTATTTTTGAGTCTATTTTCTTATCGGCTTTCGTTTGTTCACTCACATAGTTCAGAAACAACTGACGTACTGTGGCCTTTTCAGGCAACAATTTATCCGCATCGGCCACTTTAGTAAAAACAGTCATGTGGTCATTTCCCTCAACCAGATAATCCAATGTAGCCACTTTATACTCCCGGGTTTCCTCTATCTCTTTCCCGCCTACCGTAGCGTTCAGCAGTTTTCCGTCTCTAGAGATTTCCAAACGGGCTCCGCTTAATCCTTCCCCGTGCACGGCAGCTATGTTTTCAAAAAGCTCACGCAGCAAGATACCATTCATGGTAACAATGCACAAGGTATTTTCAAAGGGAGTTATTTCATAAATATTACCGTAAGTAATATTTCCCTCGGGCAAAGCCGTACGCAGTCCGCCCATATTCGTCACTCCCACATCGGCGATACGTCCTATATATGCGGAAGCAGAGCGACGCAGAATATCCGCCACCAAATTAGACAATTCACTTTCGGGACGAAAACGATCCATAAAACGGGCACTCCGGCCTATCACCGGGGACATTATACTATCTACCGTTTTTTGATAAGGAGCCAGAACAGCGACTGCTGCCGAGTCCGGACTAGCATCCCATGCTGCTGTCACTTCTATCCTTCCTCCTTCAACCGAAGCCAGTGAATACCCTGATTGACAGCTTGAAAACATAAAAACTCCGGCTGCTATTCCTGCCGGAATCATACACATAATTCGGTTTGGTCTCATGTTTATTCGTTGTTTATTGCCCAAATGTAGTTAAAAAAGAGGTTGCAGCCAACGATATGAGATGAAAAATAATTGAATTTATATTTGGCTGTATGACAAAAATCTAGTAATTTTGCACCGCTTTCGCGCAATCGCTGTCAAAGAAGAGTTACTTGATATGTTGCGTTGGTAACGATAAACAATTTAAAATCAAAGAAAATGGATTTAATTAAAATTGCTGAAGAAGCATTTGCTACTGGCAAACAGCATCCTTCATTCAAAGCTGGTGATACTATTACAGTAGCATACCGTATCGTTGAAGGTAGCAAGGAACGTGTACAGTTGTACCGTGGTGTTGTTATCAAAATCGCTGGACATGGTGACAAAAAACGTTTCACCGTTCGTAAGATGTCTGGAACTGTAGGTGTTGAACGTATTTTCCCTATCGAATCTCCGGCTATCGACAGTATCACTGTTAATAAAGTTGGTAAAGTTCGTCGTGCTAAATTGTACTACTTACGTGCTCTTACCGGCAAGAAAGCTAGAATTCAGGAAAAAAGAGTTAATCTGTAAGATTTATCATTTCCTACATAAAAAAGGAGTATTCCAAATTGGAATACTCCTTTTTTATGTAGCCCCTTTCACTCACTTTTAAAGACATCTTTCATCAGTCCTTCTTTTCTGTTTCCTGTGCTCCGATCTCTTCCTTTCCACGCAAATAAACAGAAGGTGCCACACCGAATTGTTGCTTAAAACATTTACTAAAATAGAACGGATCATTAATACCTACCTTATAAGAAACTTCGGCCACTGTATAACGATTTTCCAACAACAGTTCAGCCGCTTTCTTCATACGGATAATCCGAATATATTCATTGGGTGAATACCCCGTCACTCCGCGCACCTTACGATAAAAGACAGTCCGTCCCAACCCCATCATCGAAGCAAACTCATCAATCGTAAACTGAGCATTACCAATCTGTTGATCCATAACGATCTGCAGCCTGTCAGCAAATTCTTTATCCTTGTCAGAAGTACAAATAGCCGGACGTACCATATTCGGATCATTCGAGAACTTCTCACGCAATTTCTCACGCTGCTCTATCAGTTTGAAAGCGCGTGCCAACAGCAGTTTCGGACTAAATGGTTTGGTAATATATGCATCCGCACCACTTTCCACACCTTCCAGATGGCTTTCGGCAGAACTCATAGCCGTCAATAAAATAATAGGTATATGACTTGTATCAAAATCATTCTTCAGTTTCCGGGTTACCTCAAAACCTGTCATCCCCGGCATCAACACATCACAGATGATCAAATCAGCATCATACGTGCGTGCACGTTCCAATCCCGACGGACCATCCGCCTCGACCACAACTTCAAAATATTGTCCCACTTCTTCCTTCAAGAACTCACGTACATCGTTATCATCTTCTATAATAAGTACTTTCCGCTTATTAAGTGGTGCAGCTGGAAGTTCCACTCCCCCTTCTTGTGCCAATGCTTCTTCTGCAAGAACAGCCGCATGATGTACTTCCTCCTCTTCCAGCAACACATTATGGGGGATCAGGAAATCTTTTTCCTCATAAACAGAAATATCAGTAGGCAAACTGACTGTAAATATGGACCCGCCCCCTTCATTTTCAGTGTAGACTATCGTACCTTTGTGCACACACACCAGTTCATGTGTTAAATGCAGGCCGACTCCTACACTACTACCCGAGAAACTGCTTTGCATGAAACGCTTAAACAACTCATCACGCTTTTCTTTAGGAATACCTACTCCGGAATCGGCCACCGATATGACCAACTGTTTCCCGACTTCATCCACCGTCACCGAAAAAGTCACCTTTCCACCACTGGGCGTATATTTGAAGGCATTAGACAATAAATTATAGGTCACCTTATCCAAATAACCCTTATCAATAAACATCTTATAAGAGGCTACAGATGGCAGAAACTTAAAATCCATATTCTTAGACTCAGCAGCATCATTGAAACTCAGAAAGATTTCATACAAGAAAGCCATGACATCCGTTTCCTCCAAAGAAAGAGCCAGTTTATTATTCTGCATCTTACGGAATTCCAACAACTGATTGATCAAGCGCAACATACGCTGGGTACTTTTATCCATGACTTTCAATGAATATGCCATTTCTTTAGGGATTTTGCCACCACGCTGAATCTTTTCCAATGCTCCCTGTATCAAAGTCAAGGGAGTACGGAACTCATGAGAGATATTCGTGAAAAAAACTAATTTATATTCAGTCAGCTGTTTCTCTACCTGCACCCGGTTACGCAAAGCATTGAAGTCACGCATCAATCTGAAAGTGATGTATAGTGCCACCCCTATCAAAATAGCATAAATAAAGAAAGCCCAAGTAGTTTTCCAGAAAGGGGGGACAACAATAATCTTCAAAACCGTTTCTTTATCTCCCCATATCCCGACTCCATTGCAAGCTTTCACCCGCAATTTATAAGTACCAGGTGCCAAATTCTTATAGGCTGCAAAATTCAACGAAGACGGTACACTCCACTCTTTATCATAATTATCCAACCGATATGTATATTTAGTACCATTCGTTCCGGAATAATCAAATGTAGAGAAATCTATGACAAAAGAATTTTGGAAATATTTCAGCTCGATCTCATCTGTATAAATCAGCGAACGGTCTAACGGAGAATCCACATCACCCGGACGCATGGCAATGCCATTGATTCGAAGATTGGTAAAGGCTGCCATAGGAGTTACCGTAGAATTATTCACGATTTTGCCGGGAGTGATAACAACTAATCCATAATTGGAACCGAACATCAGTTTACCATCCTTGCTCACACAAGCACTGTTCTCGCTATACACATTCCCCAATGCGTACGCCGAGAAAAAGAAATTTTCAAAAGCATGCGTATCCGGATCAAAACGAGAAATTCCATATTCCGTCGCAACCCAAAGTTTGCCTTCCCTGTCTTCAATAATAGACTGTACCATACTGTTTACCAGTCCGTTACTTCCATCATAATGTTCAAAAGTCAAGTTCTTGTAATCCCCTTCAGGCATACACATACTGAATCCCTTTCCTGAAGTGCCTACCCATATCCTACCTTTACTATCTTGATGGATACACTTAATTTCATTACTACGTAACTTACCGTTATTATAATTATAAGCAATATAGTTCTCCGGATTATTCATTAACGAATCAGGATTAAATATGTAAACTCCGGCACTAGTGCCCACCCACATCCATCCATTATTGTCTTCCTGGATCACACGAATCTGGCGCTGGCTATAAAAATTGTTCAAAAACCGCTTGAATACATACTTATCTTTTTCCTTAACCGCCAAGTTCAATCCACCGCCAAAAGTACCGATCCACATTCTGTTTTTCCGATCCCGATAAAGAGTAAAAATATTGTTATTCGCAACAGACAGAGGATCATCCGAGTGATAGGTGTACCATTTTCCGTCAATACTCAATCCGTTTCCACGACTCCCCAACCAAATACTGCCATCATCCCCTTCCTCAACAGCATAAATGTTAGAATCAAAATAACGACTGCTCTCTATCGTTTTCAAATGAGAGTCATAAACATACAATCCTCCACGACGAGTACCCAGCCAAATCTTATCATCAGGCATACGGTTAATCATACGCACGGTATTTGAACGGTCTGATAACGTTTCATCTTCAGGAAAAATACGCTCAGCCCCTTCATTCAAGATCGAAAGACGAGAAATACCCGTATATTCCGAACTAACCCAAATACCACCAGCCCGGTCTTCCATTATATATTGCAGAAAATTAGAGGTGATATGGCTGAATCCATTAATATTGGATTCAAAATGCTGTAATTCATCAGTTGCCAAATCATAAGCAAACAAACCGTTACCATAAGTGGAAATCCAAACAATATCACGAGAATCATGAACTATGTGGTAACGTTCCTCATCTATATAATTTACTTTATCAGCCGGAATCAGCTGGAAAGACTTGACAAATCTAGTCTTGGCATTGACATACCATACTTTACCCGTATGATTATAAATCCAGAAATTTCCCCGGTTATCAATCTGCACTTGCCCTTTTTCTATGTTTAGTTCCGTATTCCGGCTCACTTGATGGGTCTTCAAATTGAAGACATAGCTGCCATCTTCCATAAAAACAATCCAGTCATTTTGCAAGCGCATGGTGCTATACACTTTACTGCCTTCTCCCAAACAGGTGACAATACGGCTATCCTCTCCTTCTCTCTTCAACGAAATCTTTCCTGTTCCCGAAAGGAAAAAAACATCTTTACCCAAAGACATCATCTTAGAAGCATCATGGTTTTCCACTACCGACACCGCCTTGTCCCCTACTACTTGGGCTACACCGTCATGACTACCAATCCATATTCTACCTTGTTCATCCTCGGATATATAGGTAACGTTATCAGAAGGGAGATTATGGTTCTCTTTTCTGAAAACCACAGATATAAATTCACCATTCGTATAAGTCACCTTACGACATCCGTTTCCATCTTGCCATAGCCATACATTACCTTCACGGTCAGTCATCTTGTATCCATACAGCTGCTCATATTCCCCACAACCGGTAAAATCAACAAAGCAATCTTTCTTCAAATCATAACAACTGATCAACTCGGCAGAAGTAGTTATCCACAAGAATCCATTTTTATCTTCTTCCAGATCACGAATCCGATGGTCTGTCAACGATATTTTATTTCCACCCTCAGGACGAAAGGTCATAAATGAGTTTCCATCATAACGACTAAGCCCATTCAGCGTCCCCATCCAGATAAAGCCTTTGCTATCCTGATATATATATCGAATTGAATTATTGGCTACTCCATCTCCCGTAGTCATATGAGTAGAACGCACCTCGACTGATGCGGCAATACTCTGACTGAAAAGAATAAAGAATGCCCATAGAGTATAGATGTGTTTTTTCATATCATTTATCACAGTGTTTTTGTGCTTGCAAAGGTATAAAAAAAGAGTGTATCAAAATGAATCGATACACTCTTTTTTATTTTAATCCATGTGGAAGACCTCGGGCAGCGGAATAGTTACCGGAGAATTATCCGGATTAACTTCCATGATATCCGCCATATAGTCCCACCATTTCTGCACGATAGGATTGGCTCCCATATCTTGCGAAGACTCCTCTCCTTTAGTTTTCTGACAAGCAAACAAAATATTGGTATCCTTGTCCCAATAAATGGAGTAATCATATACGCCTCCATCGGACAACATCTTTTTTAATTCCGGCCAAATGGCTGCATGTCTCTTCTCATACTCTTTCTCGAAGCCCGGCTTCAAGAACATTTTAAAAGCTTCACGTTTCATGGTATTTTCCTCTTTTTTAAATCCTGTTTTTTTCTTATTTAGTTCCACCATCCATTACATGGAAGATAGGTTCGGAAGTCTTTTGTTCCGTACGGTAATACTGCACGGCGCTGTCATTCATTTTAGGATGCTGCTTGTTCAGCAAATTAATCATCTCAGCACCCGCCCAAAGTACCGGGCCATAGCCGTGGGCAGCATATACATTGACCGGACGGTAATAATAGAAAGCCGGATCAAAAGCCATACCTGTACCTACACAAGTCCCGTCTACTTGACCTTCCGCATTGATTTGGGTGGTAACGGCATGCCATCCCAACTGTGCCACCGGTCCGTATGCCATAGCGTCAATCCATCCTTTATTGATAGCATGGGCAAAGCAATATACATAAATAGCCGTGGCCGAGGTTTCCAGGTAAGAATCGTTACGATCCAGCAACTGATGCCAGAAACCTTCACCACTCTGGCATGCAGCAAGACCACGGACGTGAGCCCGGAACAGCTCTAAAATTTTATCGCGCTGAGGATAATCCTCCGGCAACACATCCAATACCTCACACATAGTCAACAACGCCCAACCATTGGCACGTCCCCAATGGAAAGCAGGATGATCCTGCATACCTTCCACCCATCCATGACGGAAAAGGTTTTTCCCGGGTACCCACATACGGTCCGCAAATTGAAATATCTGACGTACAGCTTCGCTCAAATACATTTGCTTTTTATCACCGGCAATACATGAATACCAAGCTACCGGTGGAATACCCATAAACATATCGTCCAACCATAGCGTATTATGCTGTGGACGGGTACGGGCAAATGTTCCATCAGCAAGACGATACTCCTTATTCACAATAAAATCCATATAATTATCAATCAACGGCTTAAGTTCCGGTGAATTTTTCTTCATTTGCACCTTGACCATAGCCGCGCACACCGCCCCGGCATCATCCAATGCATGAGGAGTCAGAATTTGTTTCATCTGCGGATCTACAGTTCCATACTTTTCCAATACTTTACGGAAATGCGGAGCAACCTCGGCCAGAAACTGAAAACGATCTGTTACATATTTATAATAAGCCTGATCCCCCGTAGCCTCAGCAGCAGCCAACATAGCTGAATAAGTCACCCCCCATTCATAACTTGCCAGACGGAAAGCACCTCGTTCCAGCTGTGCATCAGCCGTCATATTGGCATAATCCGTAATAACCTTACCTGTATTCTTATCAACGACACGAGCCGGAGTATTCCTTTCCAAATAACGAAGGACACGATCCATATCGGCCTTTATCTCCTCTGTAGTGAGCATACCGTAAGGCACTTTGTATGCAGGTTGCAACAAGTGTAACGGCGTATTCGAATCATTCAGTACTTCTTTCTTCTTTTGCGCATTCACACCCGTTCCTGCCAGCAGCAACAGAGCGCCCATCATGCTTAATGTTTTCAGATTCATGGTATATAGTCTTTATTTATTTTTAAATTCATAACCTCTAAATATCCCCTCTTTCAAGTCCGGTCCGAAATAAAAACCAGGCTGGGTAGGCTGGTTGTATGCCACATTTTGAGTAGCGATACTGATACGATACACCGGATCTTCCAAGAAAGTATGAAAACGGTATTCAGTCGGTATCCGCGACACATACAGACGAAGTGCCGAATTATCTTCCGTACGGAGCAGCACCTCCTCACGCCAATCACCTATTATATCTCCCTGCAAACAAGGATTGGACTTCGTACCATTATTTGAATCCGTTCCATCAAATATCATTAACGGACGACATACATCGTCTTCCCAATCATACTTGGTTATCCTGTTTTTATCCAGCAACTCACGAAGCAAATCTCCATCCCACCATACAGCCATATTGACTGAAAAGCTCTTGAGGTCAGGACGAATCACTTCACCTTTTATATTACGTACTCCTTTTGAATCGGACGACCACATCTCCACTCCCGGATTGCGCGGATCAACATCAGCAGCCATACACCGGCCTACATCTATACTACTTTTCACCTGAAACAACACTTCACCCGTAGCCGCATTACGGAAAGTAGAACCATCTTTCTTATTTTCATGACAATCCCAAACCTGCAAACCTTTTAATCCGGGAGCAAATTGTGTCAGATGCATAGCGTCTCCATGCCCCATACGGGTAGAATACAATCCTTTTCCATCATGATCTATAGCACAAGAACCATAAATTATTTCATCACATCCGTCACCGTCCACATCGCCTACGCGAAGATTATGGTTCCCCTGCCCGGCATAGTCTCCACACCCCGGATTATTACTGTCGAACACCCAATGTTGTTTCAAGTTCTTGCCATCCCAGTCGAATGCCGCCAGCACAGTGCGGGTATAATATCCACGGCACATCACCACACTGGGATGTACTCCATCCAGATAAGCTACACAAGCCAGGAAACGGTCACTGCGGTTGGCACGGTTATCTCCCCAGTCGGTCAGCTTACCACGAGCCGGAACATAATCAATTGTTTTCATCGCTTCTCCTGTCAGTCCGTTGAATACGGTCAAGTATTCGTTACCGGTCAGGATACGTCCCTGGTTACGAGGTGTATTGCCACGAGAGTTTCCGTCTGTGATACCCGGTTCACGGTAATCAGCCTTGGCATCACCTATTATCTTTCCTTTTCCATCCTTTGTTCCATCAGAAGTCTTCATGACTACTTCTGCTTTACCATCTCCATCCAGATCAAACACCATAAACTGGGTATAATGTGCTCCGGCACGGACATTATGCCCTAGGTCAATACGCCATAGTTTTTCTCCGGTCAGACGATAACAGTCAAAATAAACATTTCCGGTATAACCGTCATGTGCATTATCATGTGCATTGGAGGGGTCCCACTTCAAGATAATTTCATATTCACCGTCCCCATCCACATCACCTATAGATGCGTCATTAGGACTATAGGTGTATTTTTGCCCCGAAGGAGTCACACCTTCCGCCGGCCGGTCCAAAGGAATATCGATATAACCTGACGGAGCATTAGCCGGCAACGTATAATTTCCATTCAATTTACCTGTTTCAATCCCATTTATCACCGGTTTTACAGTATATACCGCTTTTTCATTACCCGAGTAAGTATCCCGGTAAAAAGTACCTGTAGAATGGGGGACTTCCGCTATTTTCTCTCCGTTTCTATATACATTGAAAGAAGTATTGATCGGATCGGAAGACAGGTAACGCCACGACACCACTACATCCGATGGATTTTCACGAATGGCCACAACGCCACGCCCCAACTGTTCTTTTTGCAGTTTCGAATAATTGTAGGCCGGTTGGGCAACCGTAACGGCTGCCACACACAGAGCAGCTAAAGCACTCCCTAGTTTTTTTTGTGTTTTCATTGTTTATCTTGTTTCTCCTTGTAAATTATATTTTCCTCTACCACATTCTCCGCATTTACCACGTTCTTCACAAACTTTGTAACTTCCCCTACAGTCACATTCCTTATTTCCACATTCTTGATAGGAAGACGGGCATCGCCTTTCAAATCATAAACAGCCTCGGTACGGTCACAAGTCACACTATCCATATAAAGTCCGTTGATGAATGTAATGCTATCCTGATAGGTAGGTACCAAATCACGCCACTGGTAAAGCACATCCGTATCCACTTCGAGTACACGTTGCATCTTTCCCGCCTTCACATTTTTCATCCAGATATTTTCAATAAATCCCCCACGGCGATGATTGGTTTTGGCAAAGAAAAGACGGAATACAGAATCGGGAGCCGTACAATTGTGCATGTACACATTCCGTACACCACCAGACATTTCACTACCGATTCCCAGTAACGTATGTCCTTTCAAAATATCACAATGGCGTATCACAATATTCTCACAAGGAGTATTCAAACGCCATGCATCCTGATTACGCCCTGCCTTTATAACCACAGCATCATCCCCCTGATCGAACACACAGTTCTCTATCAAGAAGTTGCGGCTCATTTCCAAATCAATTCCATCATTATTATGACCATGAGCCTTTACATCCAGATTACGTACGATACCACCATCACACATATAAAGATGTATCGTCCAGAAAGGACTCTGGCGAATCTTGAATTCATCCAGCAGCACATTTTTACACCGGTTGAAATGAATCAGATGAGGACGAAGATGGTTTTCTCCTTTTGCCATCTGACGCTGTTCTACAGGTACATCGGTAGAAGCCATCGTATATAACTCTTTCAAAGCATCCATGTGAGGTTTAGGACGTTTGAACCAAATTTTCCAAGTATCCATAATAGGAGCCAGTGTCCCTTTTCCGGTAATAGCAATATTCTCACAATCCATAGCATACAACAATGGAGAATAGTTATAACATTCCATACCCTCCCATGAAGTCATCACAGCAGGCAGATAATCAGAGGGGTTATCTGTAAAGCGTAATATGGCGTTTTCTTCCAAATGAAGATTTACATTACTTTTAAAATGAACAGGTCCTGTCAACCATTCCCCTTCAGGAACAACCACACGACCTCCTCCGGCCTTATTACAAGCTGCTATGGCTTTGGCGATAGCTTCCGTATTCACAGTTTCCCCACCTTTCACCGCACCATAATCCACAATGGAAAAATCTTGTTCGGGAAAAACACATTCTTTGATGGGTTCCATAGCAAAAGGAGCATCTACAATTACCGTTTTATACTTTGGAGCCGGTGCCGTACATGATACGGCAAAAGCTACGGCCGCAATACCAGCCAAGGATTTTAAAAAAGTCTTCTTCATTTTATCAGTTGTTTTTCATTGTAATTTCTGTATGCACAAATATCCTGAATATCTTTGTTCACCCTATTTTATCCGAGGCGTATAAAGGTATATCTGATCCAATACCACACCTTCATCCAATGCGGTAAAAATTAAACGATGGGAAGCTTTCCGTGCAACAGGAAGAATCATCCGGCGAACAGCCTGATTACACAAAACATTCTCCTTCCATTCTTCACTGCGTCCTTTAGTTTCATACGAAACAGCCTCCGTGGCACTTCCATCCAAAGAAATGGTAAAACGCAACCGTTCTCCTTCTACCGGATGATTAGGCAACAACCGTACTTCCACCTCGACAGAATCCGTTTTCCATGCAGCAAATTCAAAAGTCAGTTCTTTCTTTTTCTCCACCGCTACCGCCTTTCCTTCATAGCCCAGCCCTTCACAAATTGCCGATGCCCCTTCAGCACAATCAGCACCATTCCATGTATAAACAGCCTGACGTTTTTCAGGCAACCCGGACGATAGTACTTTTCTTTCCACCCGGTTGAAAACCGGAAGTCTGCGTGGTTGGAAATCCATCATACGGTTCCATTTTGTTGTGTTATAGGTTTTTGTCAATGAAACTATACTGTCATATGCCCTGTCACTATCCGCCCAATCAGCCTTTCCATGACGCGCCAACTGGGCTGTCAGCAGTTTGTTATTCATTTGAGCAGCCGCCTGAACAGGATACTTCACCAACTGAAAATAAGTTTCTTTTTTCTGTACAGGAAGCGCACGCCATTCCTGCTCCACCTTATTTGACAATTGTCTGTATGCGGCCAAACGTTCATTGACTTCCTGCTCACACCAAGGCAAATCACTGATCACTTTAAACTTAGGATCCTTCTCTTCCGTGCGGGTATTCCCCATAAATTCCGGCTTACGGATATAAGCCAAACGATAAGCTTCCTGCATGACGGGCTGTAACCGGTCAGCCCTATTTTTGCCAAACTCACGCTCCAGGAAATGACGTTGATGAGCAGCAACCCCCTGCTGCTTCACCGCTTCCAAGTTCCATGCCATATCCAGGAAAAGTTCTACCTGATATTCAGCCGGTTTAATATCTCCGACATTCAATATCCACATTTTCTGTATACCCCGCTCGTATGCCAAAGACATTTGCTGGTATACCAAGGAAGGATGGGCAGTTCCCAACCAAAGATAATCATGCGGACGCCCCCAATAGGACACATGATAATACATTCCGTTTCCTCCCTTACGGGCACGCTCTTCCGCTGTAGGGAAATGACGGATATAACCATAATTATCATCACACCACATCAGCGTCACTTCATCGGGCACTTGCAGTCCGGCATGGTATACATCCAAAACTTCCTTATAAGGAATAAAGACTTGAGGCACCTGGGTCACATCCTTATTTACATATTTAGTCAACAAATCGCGCTGGTCCTTCAATACCTTGGTCAAAACAGCTTTTTGTTCTTCTATGGTCTTAGCACCATTCATCGCACCATCGTGCACGCCACGCATACCTAAAGTATACAGATTATCCAACTCTGCCACCTCCTTTACGCGTTGCTCCCAAAAAGACAAGACATGAGCACTGTTGTGAACATAGTCATACTCTCCCACTCCATCCCGTTTCCACTCACCATTGGTATTCCGCATCATCGGTTCACAATGAGAAGTACCTATAAAAATACCAAACTTATCAGCCACTTCTTTATTGCCCGGTGTAAAATAAAAAGGTACAGAGCAACCATGCATAGCCGGCCAGAAGGTATTGGCACGCAGACGAAGCAATAACTCAAAAATCCGCTCATGTGTTTTCGGACCGATTTGTCCTTTCACATCACTTGGTTCGTATGTCTGCCAGCTCCAAGGGGTAAGCCCCCAGTCCTCATCGTTGATAAAAATCCCCCGATACTCTACAGAAGGAGACTGCACATTCCGATAAGAAGCCGGTAGTTGAAAAATCTCTTTCTTTGCAGGCGTCGCATCTGCCCACCACTCCCACGGAGAAACGCCTATCAACCGTGAAAGTTCCATGACGCCGTATGCAGTACCACGCTTGTCACTGCCGGCTATAACTAATTTACCATTGGAAGAAACGGTCAGCAGAAAAGCTTCTTTTTTATTTTTTATAGGAGACAAATCAATCCCTGCCTTATCGATCAAATTACTTTGTCCGATGGTTCCGACTATAATCATTCCTTTTTTACTTTCTGGAGTAACAATTATGCGGGTAGAAAAGACAGACTCTACATCACGATTGAGCAAATTCAAAGCTGTATGTACAACTTCTTCCTCTGAATTGCCACAGGCAACAGTCACCGGTTCGCCTGATTTCAAGACAAAAGGGTTCTGTCCATATACAGACAATACTGCTAAAAAGAAAGCTAGAAAAGAAATGAGTTTTTTGTATTTCATAGTTTTTATTTTCAATATTGCAAAAATAAGACGAAATAGGATTGAATTCCATAGAATAAGATACAATAATATGGAAATTCGTCCATAAAGCCTGTATTATTTATCGTATTTGCAATGTTTTTATGTCGAAGAATGCAAAAGTTCCAATAAACAGCTGCCACACCTACAGCTATAAAAACAATGTGCCAATATATCAATAGCTATGTAAAACATGACACAGCCAATTGATACATTAGCACATAAAAATAATACGCCACCTTATCAAATCAATTTAAGGCATAGGCGACAATCCTTCCCACATTACATTCCATTTTCCATCTTTCGGGAAACCAGGATTTTCTACTTCACAGCCGTCCCAACCGGCGCACATTAATGCAATGGCAGTTAACAAACCACCATTACCCGGTAAATAAATACGCAAACGGGGATCTTGATAATTATGTCCGTTCGGCAAATATGTATTGGTACGTTTATTCATAAGCAATGCCTCCACTGCTTTTTCCGGCTCACCCAATCGAGTAGCATTCATCGCTGTCATAGGATAATCCCAACCCCAAGTCTTTCCCCAATTCCAATTATCCCAGATCCACTGAAGTGTATTCTTCATGTAATCTTCACGGATTAATTTATTCATAGGCAAGATGCCTACGGCACCTAACACTGCCATGTGGTCACTGGTAAAACGGATATCCTTATAAGTATCTATTGCATTTTCCGCAGCCAGATACAACCCATCCTCATTATAGGCCAGTGGAGAAAGCTTGTCTATTAACTCATCCCATTCCAAATTACGTTTTTCACCTGCACGCTCACGCCATATCTGCGCTATCTGCATGGCAAAATGCCAATAAGAAAGTTCAAAAGGAGGATTTATAGTAGTACTCGCATTCAATGTTTCCTGAGCCGGAATCGCTCCCTTTAAAACAAACCGCACTCCCAATTCATCGTATGTGGCAAAAGAATACATGAACTTGGCTGTTTCTTGAACCAAATGGTTATATTTCTCTATCACTTCTTTGTCTGGATTAGAGCGATAAAGGAGTTCTGCCAGATAAATAAAATGCGGTTGTTGCCAAATCAAAAAACTGCCTACACTGGAAGGTGCCTCCACACCACTGGGATCAGTCATTTTCATCCATCGGATTCCATCAAAGCCTTGCCGACGAGCCACTTCCCTTGCTATAGGTTCTACTGTTTTATACCATTCTAAAGTATGACTGAGTAATTCAGGATGTCCCCAAAGCGGTTGCCATGCCTGATGCCACCAGATCATTTCAAGATGATATTTTCCAAACCACGAATTGTAAGTTAGCCCCGTCTCTTGTGGAGGAGTACTGCCCGCACATTGAATAGCAAGCAAATATTGACTAAGCACTACCCGACGTTCCAATTCTTTAGCACGCGGATCCGTGCAATGAGAAAAATCCACTGCAGCACCTTTTTCCCAGAAACTCGCCCAATGATTCTTAGCCAAGCTTTCAACTTCCGAAAAATCAGGGCGAGCAGCAAGCTGGTCTGGCTCATTAACGGTAAAAGCACATGAAAACGAAAAAGTATCTTCTTGTGGAAGCAGTACGAAATAATTTTTCTCTTTTTCTTTCAATAATGCCTTGCCTTCCCATTTTAATTCTACATAATATACCGTAGAATCCAACGTACGTTTTAACACAGCACTTTGCGTGTCCTGTTTAAGAACCTCGGTAGAGTGTTTATCATTGGCATCCCAATCACAGGCATTATCGGTATGAATACCTGTAGGATAAGGAAAATGAAATTTTATCCCTGTATGCAAGTGACTGTCTATGTGGGCTGAAATCATATCCTGTGCCGGATGGCAAACCGTCCGTACATCAAAGTCATTTCCTTTCCAAGTAAACCGACTGAGAATCTCCCCCTCCCATAAATTCAGAGTCTGACTGATTCTGGTAACATCGGAAATAGCAGCCTCATCCCCCCATTCAAACCCGATCACTCCTAAATGTAACCGATGTGGATTGGCACGAAACCAATCAGATGCATTCTTTTGTCTTTTATCTTCTTGATATTGAACGGCATACAATTCTTTATGTCCTCGTCCAAAATCATATTCACTCAATGTTTCTTCGTGTCTATAACCGTCCATATTAGCAAAACTATGCCATCCCCATTGACTTTGCGTACCCAGAGGGACACCTTTTTTATAAGCATCAGGAAAAGTTTGCAATCCTGTAACATCTACCGTAAATGCAAATTCACCATTCCCTACAGAAAGCGAAGCCAACGAATCGAAAGCTGAAAATTGGGGATTATTCCGGCTCACTAACGCTTTACGATCTATCGGAACTTGCTGTACGGGATGAGTACAAGCAACGAACATCACTAATAAAGAACAACATAATAATATTCTCATTATCTAATTTTTTTACACTGTAAATAGATATTCATTTTTACGACTTCCTTATATCCTATGGCATAGGATGTAATCCCTCCCAACGCACATTCCATTTACCATCTTTGGGAAATCCCGGATTACTGACCGAGCAACCGTCCCACCCGGCACACATCATAGAGACAGCTAATAACAGCCCTCCATTACCAGGCAAATAAGAACGAAGACGAGTCGAACGATAATTGTTACCACTAGGCAAAAGCAAATCCTCCCGGTTATCCATAGTTATGGCACGCAAAGCAACCTCAGGCTGCAACAAGCGAGTAGCATTCATTGCCAGTGTGGGGTAATTCCAACTCCAGGATCCTCCGGACCAATTCCAATTTTGAGCCGCACGCACCAAAGTCTTTTGCATTTTTTCTTGATCAATGAGCCGCGACTCAGGCAACATGCCGTAAGCCAGCAAATTTTCAGAAGAAGTCCCTGTAACATAAAAAGGATCATGTTTACGCTTACTTTTCCCACCTTCTGATGAAGAAACAGAACTGCCCGTTTCTTTAGGACGCTGACCATTGATATACCCACCTGCCGGCATTTCCGGTAATTTCTCTGCAGGAATACCATTCACGAAATCAGGTATTCCTCTACCCTTCTCCGCCGGTAAGTAAATACCGTCAGGACTGCTGGTAAGAGGAGCCAACTTTGCAAGAATCTCATCCCACTCCGCATGACGTTGCAGCCCAAGTCTCTCCCGCCATTTCTGAGCTATGGACAAGCCGAAGTGCCAATAGGCCATTTCAAAAGCAGGATTAAGAGTCGTCTCTTCATTATAGGATTCATTAGCTGCACAAGCTCCTTGAATAATATAACGATCATTATCAGAATCATAATTAACAAACGAAGCCATAAAAGCAGCTGTCTGTTCTACCATATCGGCATACTCACGAAGAAATTCTTGAGAAGGACATGCACGATAGATAAGTTCTGACATATAAATGACATGGGGTTGTTGCCAGATAATAAAAGAGCCGACATCCGATGGTGCCTCATTGGAAGACGGATCAGTCATTTTCATCCAACGTATGCCATCAAATCCCTGTCTGGCTGCAATATCACGTGCCATCGGCACAGCAGTCTTATACCATTTCAATTGTTTCTCCAAAAGATCTGCTTTATTCCAAAGCGCATAATGAAAACTGTGCCACATTACCATCTCTAAATGATATTTACCATACCATGTATTATAAGTCAGACCGGTTTCAGCAGGAGGGTAATTTTGCGCTTCCTGCGAACGGAGCAAATATTGAGACAGCACAACCCGACGCTCCAAAAGCGAAGCACGGGGATCCGTACAGGAAGAAAAATCAATAACACCGGATGTCTGCCAATAATCCATCCAACAACGGTTGGCCGAAAGCAGATTAGCTTTGTAATCAGGCTGAGGTACTACAGGTTGGTGCTTATAGAATCCGACATTGAAAGTCCACTGCTTATCGGAAGGTATCAATTTCAACCTGTTCTTCCCTGTTTGAGAAAGAACAGCTTTACCACTCCAACTGATTTCCACATAATAGACAGTAGAATCTACTGTACGACGAATAAGAGCCCGTTGAGGTTCGGAAAGAATTATGTCGGTGGAGTGACAGTCATCGGCTGTCCAGCAAGTAGCATCATCAGCCGCCTCACCTGTAGGATAAGGGAAACGGATGCCAACTGCCAGCTTTGCCGATGAAGAGACAGAAGCAGAGACTATGTCACTATCGCCATTACAAGAAGTAGTTACCGTAACCGGAAGTTTCCTCCATAGGAAATGGGAATGAAGTTCTCCTTTCCACATATCGAGAGTCTGGTCTATTTCAGTAATATCACTCACCGCCAAGCTGTCAAACCCGATATTCCCCAAATGCAGGCGGTGCGGATTGGCACGAAACCACTCTGCCGCTTTGGCATTACGTTCAGGACCTTCCGGAAATTGTACGGCATAAATCCCATGAGGATGACCGGGAAGCGGATGATCCTGTAGAGTTTCAACTATCTTATAGTCCTCCTTGTTAGGAAAACTGTGCCATCCCCATTCGCTATAGGTACCTAAAGACAAGCCTTCTTTATAATATTCGGGGAAAGTCTGCAATCCCGTAGCATCGGCAGTAAAAGCGAATCGTCCATTTCCGACTGTCAAAGAATGAAGAGAATCAATTCTTGTAACATGAGGGTTATTACGCATCACCAATGCACGACGGTCAATAGCAGTATCGGCACAAGCCGTAACCAGCAGCATTACTGCCAATACAACAATAAACAATGTTTTATCTCTCATCATACACACTATTTAGTAAGGTACTGAATAAATGTAGACATACCATTCATATATTCCTTGATGGAAATGACTTCAGAAGGAAGAGGAGCATCAGAGAAACCCGGATTCTCTTTCGAGACACTAGGCAAACGACCGGGCAAATAATCTTTTTTCTTCAAGATAGTGAGCAGACTATCCACTTTTTGTGTATCTGCTTGCTGCACTTTGCCACGCATTAAATGACTTAGTAAAGTTCCAGAAATATCCGTTTGACCGATAAACGGGGAATCTTTTGTCGCTTCCTCTTTGGAGAGAGAGAGCAAATGCTGATACTCATCTTTCAACGATTGCAAATCAATAGCCCGCGTAGAGCTATAATGAGTTATGAGTCCATGATAATCATAATCCACCCAATAATGATCCGGATCATTATGAAGGTAAAGAGGTCTGTTAGTACCTACTTCTACAAAAGTTGGACACAATATCTGTCCCGGTTTTACAGATTTACCCAATTGTTTCATTTGCGCATCGCTATATCGGATAGATTCTAGAAATTCAAAAGCATCCGGAATACGGGCTAAATATTTAGTATCCCCAGTCCAACGATAAAAGCGCATCAAGTTGCGACACATCTCGGCAGTAGCTGTAGCCGCATAACCTGCAGGTTCAAAATCACGGGCATGACCTGGAGAGTAATTGAGATCCAACTTATGCTGCATAGCCCAACCAGCCTGAGGCTTTCCTCCCTGCAAAGCCAAGACACAAGTCATAGCCCGCTGAAGAGGCTCCAATGCCCGAGTTTCACCTAATAAAGTGTAACAAGCCAATAAAAAATTAATATTGTTAGTATGAACTCCATCATTAATGGTAATAAACGAAGTATAGTCTTCCTTATCACCTTTCACATATTCATAACGGAGAGGATAGCGTTGCGGCCACCCACCGATAGGATACTGACTCTCCAAAACAAAATCAAGACACCTTTCTACCGGATACTTATACTTCGGATCCAGAGTCAGTAAATACATACGCAAAAGAAACATTCCACTATCGTAGGTAGCCGCATCATCATAAGTACAATTTCCATAATAATGAGCATGTTCCTGAGCACAATGAATATATCCCTTCTGTACTTTGGAATACCATTGTTTAAGCGAAATTTCTCCGGAAAAATCCAGCATATAGGGCCATCCCCCACTTGGATGTTGTCCCCAAATAAGAGCATCTGCCGCCGCTTGCGCCGCTTTCAAGTAATAAGGTTCTCCTGTCAATTGATAAGCATTCAAAAACACATTCCCCATGGCAGGTGTACCAGCTTCTATCCATATCATACTTGGTTTAGCTTCCAGTTCACCCCAACAACGGGAGAAATCAGGACTGTAATTCCATAAATAGCCACCACGGTTGCTGACCTTCTCTACCATGAAACGTGTAGCTTTCATCATAGCCGTTTTTATATCAGAGGCCGGAATGTTTTTCTGTGCTCCAGCAGACAACAAGGTAATGAAAAGCATTACCGCCATACATATCATTTTCATACTATTCTTCCCTCTTCCTATATAGAAATGTTTATAATTTATTGATTAATAAGCAGGATGTTGCTGACCGGTTAACCCAGGATTAACATCAATAATGGCTGTGGTGCTCAAAGTATAAAGTTCAGCCTGATTCTTGATAAACCCACGATATAACTCGGTAATCCAAGCGGGCAACGTGTTATTATTTTCCTTATAACCCAATATTTTGGATTGTCCGGCTATACCGGAATTTGTTTCTCCGGCAATATTGGGAGTAGTAAACATATTCACCCAATTCCAAGTGCCTCCATACCGGACAACCAATTCACTCATTTCCGTTTCTGTGGGCTGATGATCGAAATCTATATAGGTAAGGCCTACCAAAGGATCCTTCCAAGAAGTAGAAATTGCTTCTTTATATGCCCGATAAGTCTTCACCTCATTATAAGGGACCTCACGCATAGCCAGTTTCTCGGTATTTGCTTTTGTTTCAGCCAAAGTTTCAGCCAACAAGTTCCACCGGATAAGATCAGTACGCCGCCACCCTTCTGTAGCTAATTCAAAGGCACGTTCTTTCACAATAGCTTTAAAAAAAGTATCATAAGTAGAAGGTGTGGTACCTATACGGGAAGCATCTCCTGCAAAAGCACGCAGACGAACTTGTTCATAAGCCGCCTTAGCTGCTTCCGTGGGTCCATTGTTCAAGTAATTTTCAGCTTCCGCATACATTAACAATACATCCGAATAACGAAGCATAGGCCAATTGACATCCGTTTTCAAAGTGGCCGTACGGGGACCCGCTTTCCAATTGCAGCGCCATTTTCCCAAATTCAAAGCACCATAAGGCACAGCAATATCATTACCAGCCGCATCAATACTGTAATTACCCACTGTAACATCCCGACGGGTATCATCATCGGCAAAAGAAAGATAAAAGGTAGGATGAATCAATTGCAAAGGCAATGTTTTACCATAAAGGGCATTGGAAGCATGAATGCAAAGTCCATTTGTATATCCCACACGACCATTGGTTGTATTGCCAAACTCAGCATATTCAAACATTACCTCTTCAGGGTTATAAACACCCCCCTCATTCAAGGCTCTGAACACATCCTCATATTTGGGAAGCAAACTGTTTTCACCTTTACTAATCACTGCTTTACAAGCGTCATCAGCAATGGTATATAATTTTCTTACACGCGATTCATCCAAAGGACGACGCATCTGAAGAGTGGATTTATCATAAGTATTCAGATCCCAATGCAAAGCATAACCTGCTGCATAAAGAGCCGTACGGGCCAACAATCCATAAGCAGCATTTTTGGAAATCCGCTCAGGAGTAGAGAAAAAGCCTTCACTATACCAAGGAAGTATTTCGACAGCTTCCTGCAAATCGGCAATAATACCGTCATAAATCTCATCCCTATCAACACGGGAGGAGGAAAAAGTTGTCATATCCAATACAGGAACAGTAGGATAAGGTACATCTCCAAAATAACGAATCAAATTCAGAAAGCAAGTAGCCCGGACAGCCAGACATTCAGCTATATAAATATGACACTTTCTCTCGTCCTCTCCCGAAAGACTCATTGCCCGTAACCCCTTCAAGCATGAATTACAACGCTCGATGCTGGAATAAGAGGTAGTATAAATGCCGGTGGGGCAACTTTGGTCATTGAGTACATAATTGGCCGCATAATTATTAGCATTCGAATTACTCTCAGTAGACCAGATTTCATCTGTTCCATTCTGAGCCTTATACCAAGCGTCCTGCATCCAGATACCTGTGTAACAAGCAAGAACAGCCATCTCAGCTTTATCAATGGAAGAGAAAACACTTTCACTGTCTGTTTTCGACTTAGAAGGAAGATCCAAAAAATCGGAACAAGAACCGAAATTGAGCCCCAAAAGGGCAACAGCTATATAATATACTATTTTCTTCATAATACAAATCTCCTATTATTATAATGAAAGATTAATGCCAAATACAAATCCTTTGGAACGTGGATAAGAAGAATCATCAATACCCGGAGTCAAAATAGAACTTTCCTTAGAAACTTCGGGATCATAACCCGAATAATTCGTAATAGTGAACGGATTATTTAATGTACAATATAAACGCAGATTACTGATGAAAGCTTTACTCAACCACTTTTTCGGGAAAGTATAACCCAAAGTAATAGTGCTTATACGGAGATAAGAACCATCTTCCACAAAACGATCAAGCGGAGTAGTAATGGCTGCGCGGTTGTCATTATGGATACTCCACAGAATGTTCGGATCATGCTGATTAGGATTAAGCTCAGCTATACGGTTGAGATCCGTAGCTTCTTTTCCTGTACGGGGATCCAGCAGAGTGAAACGATTGGCAGCATCCGCAAGCATATTCTGGTACGGTTGGTATGGGCCGACAAAGCGCTGAGTAGACATATTAAAAATATCATTTCCATAAGAGAATACCATAAATACAGAAAGATCAAACCCTTTATAAGAAAAAGTGTTTTTAAAGCCTCCGGTAAAATCAGGATTAGCATTTCCGATGACTGTCATATCATCAGAATTATAAACAGGTGTCCCCTTATCATCCGTCTGTCCCGTAGTATTTACATACTTGATATCACCCGGTTTGTATTGGGTTTTTACAGATCCTTTCTGGTAAATAACACCATCTTTCAAGACATACTTATCGCCATTTTGTACAAAATCGTCGGTAGTATAGACTCCATTGGTCTTATACCCATACATTTCACCTAAAGAATGACCAACGATGGCACGGTATAGAACAGAAGAATTGGTACCACCACTGACGCTAGTCTGATAATATTCATTCTCACCGTCTATTCTCAAGACCTTGGAACGATTGAAGGAGATATTGAAATCGGTAGTCCAAGTAAAATGCTTGTTGCGGATGTTCGTACTGCTTATAGCTATCTCAAGACCGCGATTACGGATAGAACCGATATTCTGATATTGGTGCGTATAACCGGTTGATGTCGGGATAGCCACTTTCATAAGCAAATCATCACTCTTATTGTTATACCAGTCCAATGTCAGGTTAACTCTGTTTCCCCATAAACCTAAGTCCAGTCCGATATTTGTAGAGACGGTTTTTTCCCATTTTAATTTATTATTACCGACTGTACTGCCGGGTGCCAAAGCCGCTGTTTCCTGATTGCCAACAGGATAGACCGTAGCATTATAGGCTGTTGTATACATATAATTATCAATATTACAGTTACCGGTAGTTCCATAACCTACTCTTAATTTGAAATTATTGACAACATTACCGATAGCATTATCTTTCCAGAAACTTTCTTCAGAAACGCGCCAAGCTGCCGCTGCTGAAGGGAAATACCCCCAACGATTACCCTCGGCAAATTTAGAAGAACCATCTGCACGTAAAGTCGCAGTAAAAAGATAACGGTCATTAAAAGTATAATTGAGACGACCAAAAAAAGACAACAAAGCATTTTCTTCCAAAGAAGACTTCCACGTATCGGGAGTGGCCATACTAATGTCATTAAGGCCGAAATTAGTATCGGGAAATGCCTTATAGGCTGTTTCAGTACCAGATGTATTTGTATAGTATAATTCGTGTCCTAACAAAACGCCCAAGTCATGCTTTTCAAATGTATGTTTCCAATTCAATGTATTGGTCCATTGATAAGCATATCGTTCCTTATTATTAATACTGCCATAAGGTCCGCCTTTGAGTTGTGCATTAGCTGTACGGCCATCATCAAAATTAGTCGTTTTGATTTGAGCCCAATTATAACTACCTGCTGTACGGAATGTAAAATCTTTCAAGAAATCAATATCTACACCGGCATTGACACTAAAAATACGGCTAAGTTTTTTATTTATTACAGCATCGTTGGTTATCAATGGATTATACACATCATATTCATTGCTGAAAGTACGGAATTCGGTATTTAACTCCTCATTGATTAATTGATCGTCTGTAAACAGTATTCCACCGGTCTCGGGACGCAGAATGGCTTGTTTTAATCCGGAATAAGAACCTCCTCCCAATGTTTTGGCATAATTAAAAGAAGAATTCATATCAAAACGTACATTTTTCCATAGTTGGGAATTTACTTTGGTACGAATCGTATTGCGGTAATATCCGTGATTTTTTACGATACCGTCTTGCGACATATTATTGTAGCTTACCAATACTTGAGTTTTTTCCGTTCCGGTAGAAAGAGATAGATTATGGCTTTGAGTGAGAGCACTTCCACCAAAAATCTTATCTTGCCAGTCTATTCCGGAACGTCCGCCATAAGTTTGCTCTATATCAGACCATGCTCCTGTATAAAATCCATCATCCGTATAATCCCCTCCAAACATACGTGTATACTGATTCATTTCTCCGGCAAGAGTCCACCATTCATACTGATATTTGGCATACTGTTCAAGATTGAGCAAATCCAGTTTCTTGCCCAACCAATCCACAGATACATAGCCGTTGTAATTCACAGTTGTCTTGCCACTACTTCCACTTTTGGTCGTAATAAGAACCACACCATTTGATCCACGCGCTCCATAAATAGCTGTTGTCGAAGCATCTTTTAAAATATCAATAGTCTTAATGTCATTTACATCAATATTCTTCAAACCATCTTCCGACTGGAAGCCATCAATAATATAGATAGGGGTAGTAGACTGAGTAATGGAAGTACCTCCACGAACGGTAATATTCACTTCAGCCCCAGGAGCTCCGTTCTGTGAAACAATATTCACTCCGGCAGCTTTTCCTGCTAGCGCCTGAGCCGCATTGGTAACAGGAACTTCCGCTAAATCTGCACCGGTAACCGAAACAGAAGAACCGGTCAAATCACGTTTTTTCACTACTCCATATCCTATTACAACCACTTCTTCAAGAGTTTTAGCATCCTCTTTCATCACAATTTTGAAAGAAGATTTTCCATTCACACTTATTGTTTCAGTTACATACCCCACATAACTGACAATCAAAGAAGCATTACTTGAGACATCATTCAATGTAAAATTTCCATCAAAATCCGTAATAGTTCCATTAGTAGAACCTTTAACCATCACCGTAGCACCTATTACAGGCTCTCCTTTATCATCAACCACCACGCCCTTTATGCTACGATCCGCCTGTTGTACGATGGCTACCTCTTTCGTTGTGGAAGAGATGGCAGACTTTTCAGAAAGAATAATACTCTTATCCAAGACTTTATAAGTCGTATTTGTTCCGGAGAAAAGCTTCTTTAAAACAGAAAAAACATTCTCATTCTTGACATTCAAGGTTACTTTACGCTTCAAATCAACCTGCTTATTATTATAGAAAAAGGTGAAATCCGTCTGTTTTTCAATTTCGGTCAGGACTTCAGAGACCGTCCGAGTCTGAGAACTGATGTTCAACATGGTTCTCTGTGCATAATTATTGCTAGCATATAACAAGCTGGCAAAACTGAAAAGAACAAAAAGAGTCATTTTCAGAGACAAAGGCAGTTTACATACTGGTTTCTTCATTTTCATAAATAGATTTAATTTTAACTTCATAATTTGATTACAGATAAAAAGTAGTGTGTTTTTTCTGTAGATTGTTTACGTAGGATGTTTCAACATAGCTTGTCATTTTAAAAAGATTAATAAACTTCTATTTTCTGTTTTTCTTGATGAATATCATTACTTTCTGTATACTTGAATTTTATACTTGAGGACACACTGATATATTCCAGGATTCGTCCCAAACGTTGTTTTTCAAGTACACCGGTAAAAGAGGCTTCAAAACATTTGGGATTCTTTACTACGAAATCCACATCAAAACGTTTAGATAGCATTTTAAGAACTTCTTTAAATGGAGTATCGCGAAAAATAAGTTTTCCATCTTTCCAGGAAGTGGCAACCTCTACATCCGCTTGATCTATTTTTATTTGTTGCTGCGTAGCTGTATAGACAATTTCCTGTCCCGGTTGAATCTTCTGTTCCGCCCAATTGCTTTTCTTATTTTCATAAGCCATAGCAATGCTTCCTTCCACCAACGTTGCCGTTATCGTTTCATCATCAGCATAGGCTTCCACATTAAATTGAGTACCATAAACTTTTACAACAGCTTTCTGTGGCGTTATGACTTTAAAAGGATGGTTCTCATCTTTTTTCACCTTAAAATAAGCTTCCCCATTCAATTGTACCTTACGGCTTTCTTTATCAAAATGAGAAGGATAAATAATAGTTGAATTGGAATTAAGAGTCACATAGGTTCCATCAGGCAAAGTAGTAGAAGTAATCATTCCCGGATTAGTACGAATCTCTATAAAATTCACCTTACTTTGCCCATTACCATTCATCCATAAATAAAAAGTAGACAACAGCAAAGGTATGGCAAGAACAGCAGCGGCACGCTGTGCCCATTGCCCCCATTGTAACTGTCGTTCCCTTCTTATCCTACCTCTGACTTCCTTCAAAGCAGCCCGTGCATCAGTCCGTTTTAAGGTATCCATTGTTTTTGTGGCAAAAGAAAGATAATAAATCTGCTTGGCCAGCTTTTTATTTGCTTCGGAAAAGATGATCCATTTTTCAATCTCTTCTTTTTCACTTAGAGTCACTTCTCCCTCAAAATAACGGAGTAAAAGCGCTTCATCTATTCGGGTATCTGAGTTTATCATAATGTTCTTTTATAATAAGTCTAACCAAGATTAAAAGTTCCTAAACCAAAAACTGTTTTTTTTGAATTATTTTTCGATTAAGTGCTTTCATATTTAAAATTATGTATTTTTGCAGTAACATTTTTCTTCTATAATCTATGGAAACCACAAATGATAATTTGATAGATAAGCAACTGTATATATCTATGCAGCAAGGCAATAAGAAGGCATTTGATATTTTATTCATCAAATATTATGCTATGCTTTGTGCTTTTGCCCGCAGTTTTGTTTCATTAGAAGATGCAGAAGAAGTAGTTCAAGATACCATGTTACAGATATGGGAAAATAGAAAAACAAATCATATAGATTCTTCTGTTCACCATTATTTGTTCAAAGCAGTAAAAAACAAATGTTATACCTTAATGAACAGAAATTCTCTTCGATTCCAAATAGAAAATATACTCACTCCAGACATACAGGAACTATTCGAAGATCCTGATTTCTATATTATAGAAGAATTAACACAAAAAATAGAAAAAGCAATTCTTAATCTTCCAGAATCTTATCGGGTAGCCTTTGAAATGCACCGTTTCCAAAACAAGACCTACCAGGAAATTGCAGAAGAATTGAACATATCTTCCAAAACGGTAGATTACAGAATTCAACAAGCACTAAAGCTATTACGGAAGGAATTAAAAGATTATTTGCCCTTACTTCTATTCTTTTTGGCTCCTAAATAGGAATAAAGAAAGAACAGGAAGAAATTTCTATGAAGGGAAAAAGGAATTAAGGTACCCAGTGATAAATCCCCGGCTTTGCTTTGACCAACACACAGTCGTATCCTACTTCCAGCTAAGGAAAGATAGTAATATTCACATAATAATTCAACGTATAATAATTGCCCCACCATTCTTTGGAAGGTATGATTTGAGAACTAAGTGCACCGACTCCAAACATAAAAGTCTTATCCTTCTGCATTTCGGCAGTAGGCATCTGAAGCAAACCTGTTGTACCATACATGTATTGAGCCTTAATGTGATTTACAATACATACCCATATAAAGAGTATCAATAAAAACTTTTTCATTTATAACACATTGCCAATATTCAAAATAAGAATCTAATATTTCGAGGCAGAAGAAGTCAATTCCATTTCTCTCTCTACAGCAGCCATCACTTGCCTATTCCATCTCCTGCGCTCACTATCCCAAAACCACCCCCATTTATTGAAATACTGTATCGCACTCTTTATATGGATTCTCAACATTTGCCCTGCGCATCATTCCGCACCATGTTTTTCTAAATCCCGCCTCATTTTTCACAAAATCTTGTACCATGCCTTTTCTGACTTTGCAGGCTGGTTACAACGTGCTTATATTTGTTATACTGGTAAGATATATATCTTATACCTGTAACATTACTAATCTAATAGTCCACACGTTACCAACCTTCCGGCATGTACGTTACTAATCCCTCAAACATCTTATTCTTTTCAGAAAAGAACAAGAGCTTTTTAAAGTTTCACCTGTTATTTATCCCATAACGGCATCCACATGCCGAAACGCCTTATTTTTCCTTCAGAGGATTCTCTATAGAGTATTATAAACGACCATATCCCACTGAAAAAAGTAAGATATCTTCGTGGGCAAAGTAAGATATGTTCCCAGGCAAAGTAACACCACTTACTTGGGCCACGAAGTCCACATACTTTTCTTTACAACAAAGCCTGTTTTACATTAAATAATCCTCTCAGAAAGATAGACAGGTAATTCTCAACTGAAAATGATTGATCAAACATATTCGAATAAATCTTATTGTTTATCGTTTAACATCTAATTGCTTTGTCGAATTTCTCAAACAGGAAGAGATTATGAATTTATTCATCCTGCTCCTCTATCCACTCTCTCAATTTTGCTTGTAACAACTGCTTATCTGGAAGGTAAAGGGCATATTGTTGTGCATAGATATTAGAATCTTTCGGCAGAGTAAGTTCTACCAACGCATCTTTCTTTTCTTTACAAAGTAGAATGCCAATTGTCGGTTTTTCAAAATCCTGTTTGACATAACGGTCATAGTAGTTGACATACATCTGCATTTGTCCCAAATCTTGATGAGCCAGTTTATCTACTTTCAGGTCAATCAGCACATAGCATTGTAAAAGTCGGTTATAGAAAACCAAGTCGACATAAAAATTTTCTTCATCGAAAGTAAATCGCTTCTGACGTGCTTCAAACAAGAAACCTTTCCCTAGTTCTAATAAGAAATGCTGCATCTTTCCTATTATAGCATTTTCCAACTTGGTCTCAGAATATGATACATCAGATTTAAGTCCCAAAAATTCTAATGTTAACGGATTCTTGATGATGTCATCAGGATTATTAATAGTTTGTCCCTCTTGTGCCAAACGCATGACAGCCTCTTTGTCTCTGCTAAGAGCCAATCGTTCATACAGGCTTGAATTATATTGTCTTTGCAGTTGTCGAACACTCCAATTCTGCTTGTGGCATTCGATTTCATAGAAACTCCGTTCTGCTTCGGATTCGATACGCATTAACACTAAATAATGAGACCAAGAAAGCGTAAACGGGTATGTGTCAGTCAATTTTGTTGAGCTTTTTACCGTTTTTTGAATTTGGTCAACAGTGTTGACCAAATTACCATCCGACGATTCGGTCAACACTGTTGTGCCGATCTGTTTTACCGAATATATCGTGAAAAACTTACGGCATCTTTTCAAGGTTTCTACCGACCATCCATCGCCAAGTCTTTCTGTCAATACCTCTGATACACCTTTCAATAACTGTTTACCGTATGTTGCACGTTCTTCACCTTCTTGTACGACATTTACAATAATGCGCCCTATTTCATATTTGGTGATGACTTCGGTAATATTAACTACTCGTGCAACATTTGCTCGTGCATTCGTAATCAATCGCTCGATGCGTTCCGCAATATCTGCGATGATGTGGCTATCTATATTTTGTATCTTACTCATGGTCTTTAGAGGTATCTTTGCTTATCAAATCTTGAACTTTGACACCTAAACATTCTGCTATTTGGAATAATGTTTCAAGGCTCGGTTGACTGGTGTTAGTACACCATTTAGAAACCGTAGCTTGATCTTTACCCAATTGTTCTGCCAGCCACCTGCTCGTGCGTTTTGTTTCCGCGAACACTACTTTTAGACGATTCATATCTTTATTCATGCATCATAAATTTATCATGGAAACAAAGATAATCATAATTCAAATATTTAGATAATAGTTCGTTAAAAATTAGCCAAAGCTAAACTGCTTTGGTCGTAAATAAAATGAGTTCTTTGAAAAGTTTGTCAATAACTTGTGGGTCTGGGTTTATACCAGACACGCAAATAAATCGTTCAAGCATAGAAGCATTGTATATGATTGACTTGCACGAGGATATGGAGTATGTCATTCCTTGCCTTTTGCATGCCGCTTTGACCAAGTTGACAGCCGTGAGTGACGCATTGGAATCGTCCGTAGAGAAATACAGGTACCACTTGTCTGTCCTTCCATCCATCGGATACCAGATGGATAAGGAGACGTACCTCTTGAGAGCTTTTGCATATACCCCCAATTCGTATAGTTTCCCTTTATTCACCTTGTATTCCGTACATCGGGTCAGGTCCAAATTGGTAAAGTCAATCTTACCGTCAAACCACTTAGGATGACCACGCTTTCCTGTTTTCCTTTCCAATGTCGGATAATAGAGAACCGCTTCATTTTCAAAAGGTTTGCGTATATTTACAACTGATTTGAGAGCCGACCGGCACTCAGATTGGTATTGCATAAGGAGTGTTTCTTTAGTCATAATCAGAAGAGTTCAGAGACTTCTAATTTACTAAAAAATAACAAATTATGCAATACTCTTTCTTCTTATTATCAGTGGATTAGCTTCTTTTTTTCGACCACAATTCTTAATACTTAACCATTCGTTTTGACAATATTTCAATGACCTCTTTAATATTATCGAGCCAGCTGTAGCCGATTCTAATGTTTAATTTTAAAGTTTCGGTAAAAATTTACCGAAGTATTGAACTAATATAGTAATTACCAATAAGATAGTAAAGAAATAGCAAATAAGAATATAGTAATAAATATAATGCGTCTACCCTGATTAAAAGTTCAATATCCGTTAACCACAGACGTGATTAAGTTTAGTCACCTTTGTGGTTAACTTTAACCACCATTGTGGTTAGACTTAACCACCTAGGTGAATAAGCAATTACAAACATATAAAAAGTAGCAAAAGAAAAGAAAGAAAACAACTAAGAGACAGGGAAATATGCACACATAGACTACCACCAACTCGATTTACAAGCCATGCAGCTGCTTTATAAGAACGAACGTTAGGGGGTGAATGATGAAAAAGAGTAGGGTATTGTGGCAAAACAACACCGAATTTGAGCAAATTTTACCTTTGGAGTAGTTTTTCAAATGTCACTTTTCTTCTGCTACTTCAGAGAAGAAGGAAGAAGGGCTGACCGCTCATGAATATTTTCAATTACCCGAAAGGACACACGCATAAAAAGAACTATAAATCAACAATATAAATTATTCCAGACGCATTCTCTGCAAGCTGACTATTCCCCCAAAAGCCAGCAATAAAAGTACTTTGTATCATGAGATAAAGTTTGAATAATTTATTTTTAAGCATCGGTGTTAGTGAGGGCAATGCCCTCACTAACACCGATGCTACCGCCACTAATAAGCAGTTCATTATAAACAAGTTATGGAAAAAGTGAGGGCATGAGAGCATTTTCGCTTCCAACTTTCTATTGTTTTTTACCATGTTCCAATAAATTTCTTCAAGTGAACCCATTTTTATCTGTTATTGATTTTTTCTAATAAGGTATTTCATAAATTATACTTTATCCACATCAATCAGCGACATAAATTAAGAAACAAAAGATCATAAAATCCTTTTAGGAGAGAACAAAAGATGAAAAGTTTCTGTATTCCTCTCTGTGACATACCCACTTAAAAACAAAACATTATTCCAAAAGAATTTGCTGAAAATACAGGAAATAAAAAGGAAATCAGTAACTTTGTATGTTATCATTCTAAAACAAAAAAGTATGGGCAATAAGATTTATCCTATCGGTATACAGAATTTTGAAAGTCTCCGCCTGGATGGCTATTTCTACATTGATAAAACAGCATTGATTTATCAATTGGTAAAATCCGGACGCTATTATTTCATGAGCCGCCCACGCCGCTTCGGAAAAAGCCTGCTTATCTCCACTCTGGAAGCTTATTTCCAAGGGAAAAAGGAACTTTTTCAAGGACTGGCTATGGAGAAACTGGAAAAGGACTGGACAAAATATCCCATACTGCACATTGACCTGAATACACAGAAATATGATAGTCCACAAAGTTTGGAAAGCAAACTGAACCGTACATTGATAACCTGGGAAAAGCTATATGGAAGCGAGCCTGCCGAAGATTCCTTGTCCATGCGTTTTGAAGGCACCATTCAGCGCGCCTATGAACAAACAGGCCAACGTGTAGTGATTCTGGTAGACGAATATGACAAGCCCATGTTGCAGGCCATCGGCAACAAAGAATTGCAAAATAGTTTTCGCGAAACACTTAAAGCATTCTACGGAGCATTGAAAAGCAAGGACGGCTGCATCAAATTCGCCATGCTGACAGGAGTAACTAAGTTTGGAAAAGTAAGTGTCTTCAGTGATTTGAATAATCTGGATGATATTTCGATGTGGAATGAATATATAGAATTATGTGGCATCAGCGAAAAAGAAATTCATAAGAATTTGGAAACCGAACTTCATGAATTTGCAGATGTACAAAATATGACCTATGACAGCCTCTGCGAAAAACGAAGACAATATTATGATGGCTATCACTTCACCCACAACTCCATCAGCATGTATAATCCGTTCAGTCTGCTCAATGCTTTCAAGCGCAAGGAATTTGGCAGTTACTGGTTCGAGACGGGGACTCCTACTTACTTGGTGGAACTGCTAAAAAGACATCATTACAATCTGGAACGGATGGCACATACAGCAACTAGTAAGCAAGCATTAAATAGTATAGATTGGGAATCACCAGATCTTATTCCGATGCTTTACCTGAACGGATACCTTACTATCAAGGAATATGATGAGGAATTCGGTATCTGCCATTTAAGCTTTCCCAATAAAGAGGTGGAAGAGGGATTTACACGAATTCCACAAAAAGAATAAAAACACCTTGTGGAATCCGTGTAATCCATACCTACTAAACGATAATCTTCACATCACTTATCACTATCCACCGGAATCACTTCCTGCATATAAATGGCATCCAGGCTCCAAAGGGCGGCATCATTGGTACTGATACTTATACATTCATCCAAAGGAGCGGGAACTTCCGGCGGAAGAACAGTTTCTATACGGAAAGGTGGAGCCGGAGTATGTTCCAAGCGGGAAAACAAATCTGTCCAAGCCTCTTCCGCCATTTTTGCATTACGGGTATGATAGGCTGCATATCCCAACAAACGGGATATACGGAAACGATTCTTCCTTAACTCCCATGCTTTCTGCTTATAACGGGCGGCAAGATCAAGCCATGCCTCATTCCATTCGGGATAATCAACCATACGGATCATTTCATTCATGACTTCAAAACCTCCCATGATGGTCATCAAATGATTTGTACTTTCTAACTTGGGATCACATTCGCTGGTAATAATCCCTGTAGCCGGATCATAACCTAAAGCCAACGGACCTGTAAAGATACGGTTGGGCAGTGCCACAATACTTTTCATTCCGGCTATAATTTTGTCACGGTAAACCGTATTGCCGGTACGTTCCCATTCAGTCATCCAGTTTCCGGCGTATGCCAACCAGTCGGGACCGATGCGGAGACGTGCAGGTGCCGTACAAGGATACTGACTGCGAGGTTGCGCCAGACGCATGGGGTCCAGCGTGTACAATTTCTGATCGGCATCTTTTACTTCGGTCATTAAATCACCGCATCGGTCGTCCGTAGTAAGATAATAGTAGAAACGATTCCAGGCAGCCTGACTGATCCGTGCTTCTTTGGCTCCACATCCCCAATGACTGACATTATGCCGGCTACCCAATCCTACATTCGGGCCGATATGATATACATCCACTTCCGCCGTATGACGGGTCATAGCTTCTGCCATGCGCCAGATATCAGCACGCCCGGTACGCAGGAAATTATACCATAGCCACATATTAGAAGCCAGTTCTGTGTTATCCCATGCAAAACCTCCGATATCATAACGCCAAGTATGGCGGACAGGATCATATGCATGCATCACATCCCCATAATTCCAGAAACCATACCATTTGTTTTGTTCTATCGCTTTTTGATAGAAGCTGATATAAGCATCCAGCCTGTCTTCCACCCGGGCACGGAAAGGAGTACTACGATCGGGAAGGCTCCAAACACCAAATGCCTGCTTGGCATGCAAATAGTCAGGTACAGGCATCAGCACTCCCGGCCCGGCAAGTTGTTTAGCTTGTTCTGCAAAAGCTTTCTTCCCGCTATAACCACCCTGAGGTATCAAGGTAAGAGTCGTTGTACGGGCAATTCCATAAGGAGTGCTCATTCCCTCTTGCACATCTTCGTAACTGGCATTCAAGTCATGGGCAACATTATCATAATGGCGCAAGTCCATCGGTTCAGCATCCGGACTCCATATCCATGCGGTAAGAGCAGCCACCGGAGTTTTTGCATCCGAGATTTCAATAGAAGACGGATAAGACTGCCAGAAATCATGTAACCCAAGTCCTATGCCTCCAGTTATATCTCCGGCAAAGGCATAACCCTCACTACGTGTACCGGAGAAAGTACCTATCCAAGGATTATTGTCATTGGCACGTTTACGGATTGAAAATGCATCCGCTGTCAGTTGGGACAGACGATAACTGTCCCAAGAAGCCCAATGATCAAGCAAAGCACGGTTCTTTTCGTCAAAAGCTTCATAAGAAGGAATGCGTTTTCCTTCCATCTGCTGTTGCTGTAACGAAGATTCTCCATTTCCGGTTTTACCCAATGTAAGTATGCGTCGTCCCACCAAAGGCTGAACGGGCTCGCTCCAGACTCCACCATCGGCACAAGAGAAAGCTACATGGCGATTGTATAAAGCCTCACGCATAGGAACATCAAAACGAACTCCCAAAGCGCGAATGAAATCTTTGTTCTGATCTCCGTCATATACAAAGCTATGCACCATTTTCACTTGCTCACTGCCACCATAAAAATAAAGCCGTACCACAAAGGGCAACCACTCACGCCCCTTCGGACTTTTGTGTACCCCTTCCAATTTAACAAGCGCACGCACAGAACCGGCACGCTCTACAGTCACAGATTTCAGTTCTCCTATATAATTAGTGAAAGAAACTTGAGAAGTACTTTCAAGTACCGGTTCGCTTTGCGTATGACATATAAGCCTGGCCTTTTCTCCTACTTTCACCCCTTTATATAACAGACTATCTATCAAAAATTCGCCTTGACGAGGTATATACGCTGAAATGATTCCGGTAGAAATATGAATACCCTGTGATGTTTCTGTAACAGAAACGGACTTCTTTTTATCTGTATCCGACAGTTTGAATGTCGCTTTAGATTTCTTTACCACCTTTTCCAGAGTCAGTTTTTCTGTTCCGGCAGGAATAACTCCTGCTATTCCTCCCCACTTTACAGAACCATCCGGCCAATAAGCCAAAGTCCAGGTATCAATAGGAATATCCTCACCACTCTCTGCAGATAGCCGTAACTTGTTTTCCGGAAAAACTTCCCCTTTATCAAAAGGCACTCCGAAACTTACGGCCTTATCCTGCCGGGGAGTCTCACCAATCCATTGCAAAGGAACAGTAGTCGCCTCTTGCAATGAGCATTCATAACTGAAATTTGTCATACGAGTACGCGACAAGGTGGTACGAAAGCCAAACCAGCCTTCCCGTAACGGGTCAGCATCCCTGAAGTCCACCAAGCGCTCACCGTCTATGTAATAACTAACCCTATTGTTCTCGTTGGTAATCTTGATGTGATACCAATGATTCGGCTTCAGCAAATGTCCGGCATCCGTATATTCCTTTAGAATAGCAGGACGGGCTTTAGGATTTGTAATACCCGACTCATCCCCATCATAACGACGGAAACGTGTAGTAGAGTTATGATTACCACCATATCCCAAATAGTAAAGCTGTAAAGAATAACAATTCAGGAATATACCGCTACGCCATTTTTCACGCTTCCATAAATTATCGGGATATTGAGGGTCTGATGCCATCCAGAAGCAGTTCAAATCACTCAGACGATCTCCATCCGACTCCACCACCACACATGCATCATATTCAATGGTCACTTTTCCACTCATTTTCTCTTTTCTCCAAAGAGTCAATCCCTTGGGAGATACTATCTCAGCGGTATCTCCCTGAAACGTCACTTTATAATCAGGCGATTCCGATTCAACCTTCCAGTATTTAGTAAACTGGCGGGAGTTCAAACCGGATACTCTATTATCCTGTGCCTTTGACGTAAAGGCAACTAATAGAAATAAAAACAGAAACAGATTTTTCATACGATGTGGTTTTGTTTTCATTTACTTTAAAAAGTCTTTTAACGGACAGTCCGTAGCTTTCAGCCCGTCAGCAATACTCCGGGCATTCATACGGGCACCTTTCAAAGAGGTATGGGTATGGTCATGATTGAAATACGCTCCTACTACACGCAAACCTTGATTGTATCCTAGATCTTGGAGCTTGTCTCCTGATATTTTATTCAAATCTATAAAATAAGCCCCGGTCGCTTCTGCCGCTTCACGCGTCCATTTACCAAAAGAATTGGTATTGCGCTCTATCTCACCATTATCAAACTTATTGCGGGGTGTATGACTCAGGACAATAGGAACAGCTCCCTTTTCTTTTACATCCATAATAAACTTACGCAAATACCAGCCGAAAGAATAAATCACTTGATAGCTGCCGGTTTTCTCCATTTTGAAGACCTTGCTTTCATTTCCTGAACCGGGTAATTCCGCACGCGCTTTCCCTGTGTTTATGTCACCTGCATCATTATGTCCGAATTGTATCAAAACAAAGTCTCCCGGCTGAAGTGCATGATAGATTTTATCCCAACGCCCTTCATCTAAATAAGTACGCGCACTACGGCCTGCTTTCGCATGATTCTCTACAGAGATCCTTTCTGTGTCAAACAGTTCGTGAATAACACTTCCCCATCCCCACATGCCATTTTCATCTTTATCGGCATTTTTCACAGTGCTGTCTCCCACCGTAAACAATACAGGATTCCCTTTTTTACGGGTAGCCCCCGTAACCGTATCTTTTTCTACCGGTTTCAAATAACGCGCCAGTTCCAATCCCTTATAGTTACGGATTCCTTCGGCAGCAGATTCTGCATTGACACGCGCGCCAAAAGCACTTGTGTGAATACGGTCCAGATAGAACATATACTTTACTTTTTCTTTGCCGAATTTCTCAAATTTGCGCGCCGAGATATCATTCAGATCAATAAAAGGAACTCTCGCTTTTTTAGCTACCTGCTTCGCCCATAATCCAAATGTCTGATTCACCCGGGTGATAATAGTGCTGTCTGCATCTTCCCAAGCGTTGCGAGGAGTCAGGGACATCAAAATAGGATGAGCGCCTTTTTTCTTCACATCATGAATAAAACGACGCATATATTCCCCATACGTATATACGGTCTCTTTTGCTCCTGTCTCTTTAATAGTCACATTCAGACTGTCTTTGCCAATTCCCGGAATAGAGGCACGGGCACGGCCACTATCGTACGGACCATTGTCATTATGTCCCAATTCTATGATAACCCAGTCACCTTTACGAACTCCTTTCAACACATCAGGCCACAACCGGTTATAAAAAGTACGGCTGCTGGTTCCTCCCAATGCGTGATTTTCAACGGTTATCTTATTTTCATCAAAATACTCGTGTTCAAAATATCCCCATCCCCATTGACCGTTATTTCCATTACCTAACGTACCGGTACGCATCGTTGAATTTCCAACAAGGAACAACACCGGATTATCCCCTTTCCGGCTGGAACCTGAAACAGGACGGGCGGAACGCGCCACATTTAAACTATCAAGCGTATTATCAATGACTTGATTCACATCCTTCATCGGAGCAGTTATCTTATTCTGAGCATGTGCTCCAAGCCCTACTCCGGCAGCTAACAAAAAGCATAAACAAAGTTTATTTCCTTTCATGACATTTATAGTGTTTTTCTTTTATTGCATTTCAAATCTCTCACAAAAATAAGACGAACGGACAAACAGGAGAATAGAAATTCATTCATTTTCCTGTTTATCCGTTCACCCAACCTTTTACCTATTGACAAATACGTCTTATCCTACCTTTTTAGTTCCATAAATTTTCTTTAAACTCAATTTCAACAATGCGTAACTCGTGATTGGTCTTATCGCCATTTTTTGCCTTAAACAAATCCAACTCACCCGCAGCAGGCGCAGCAACCTCTACAATTTGTCCGAAACCGTCTTCTTCCTTGCTGGCACCCTTCAAACGAATGGTTATCTCATTTGTCAATACAGGTTTTACATTCAAGTGGATATACCCCAAACTCTTTTCAGTCTCACCACTCCAAATCAGTTCATCACCTGCATATATTTCCAAAGGATAGCTGCGCAAGCGCCAACCGGTAAGTTTCATGCAAATTTCATCCACACGGGCCGCACGCTCCAAACGATAGGTTATCCATGCCGTATTCAGCCTGCCATCATTCTTCCATTCACTCAATTCATTATCATCGAAACTTTTGATCGCTTCATCCTGGTTGGTTCCGGCAACCGCTGATAAGATATTCACATCGACTTTCGTATCTTTGTAAGAAGGAGTCAACGGAGTTTCTCCACGGGTCAGCCTGCCCTCCAGTTCATCTCCCGGAATATAGTCACTCAAGCCATTCTTCACTTCAACCGGTGCGGAAGAAAGACTGATTTCGGCAGATTGCAGTCCATCAGCCTTGGCTGTTATACGAACCGTTCCCGGAGTTGTAAGAGAACGTATCAAAGCCCGGTTGACTCCACATTCTACAGGCAAGTCTTTTGAAAGAATATAATTATCTTTGCCTTGTGCTATTCCACCACGCCATTCAGCCGGTCCCTCTACGTCAAAATGTATCAGATCATTAGCCAGCGGGCAACGTCTGCCATCTTTATCCATCACTTCCACTTGAAGCAATACCATATCAGCACCATCCGCTTTCCAACCTTTAGGATTTTGAATCACACTGAGTTTAATTTGTTCCGGCTTGCCTGCGGTCTGCAATTCAGCACGGCAACATTCTTTTCCATTCTTATCATACCCTACAGCTTCCAACTTGCCCGGAACAAATGCCACATCTTTGAAAGTATACAAGAAATGATAATCTCTTTGACCGTTTCCTAAAGATTTGCCATTCAGGAACAATTCCACTTTTTCTGCACTGGATACCACATAAACAGGTTTAACCACATCTTCTTTATAGTTCCAATGACCAACGATATGAATACGGGGATTCTCTATATCCACCCATCCATCCCACATCACCTGATGTGCATAGAAAGGATCTTTAGGGATGCGCATGGCATCTGTCACACCACTACGACGATAATTCTCCACACCACGATAATGTGTATTCGTATCCGAGAAGATGATTTTCACACCTCCCGAGCTGACACGGTCACCGGTACCCGGGCGTTCACGCCAATAATCAAACCAACGAATCACATTCTCAATAGTAAAGGAATCCTGATTGTGATTATAAGCACGGGCATCCACCTTTTTCTGAACCTTATTAGTCATTGCAGAACGGAATGAATTATTTCCTTCCCCATTTTTATGATATGGATAAGAATATTCATCCCAATATTTGCGCAGACCTTCATCACGGCAGTATTCCATGGCCCACATCGGATGATGTTTGCTCTTATTGATATAAAGCATCTCGCCACCATATTCGGCTTCACGAATATCAAGCATTTCACGAGAACCGATGGCACGGCCTCCATGAGGGTCATACTTATCACGAATCGCTTTCATTTCTATCATGTGTTCACGACTGATTGATTCGTTTCCACATTCATAGAACAAAATACTCGGATTATTACGGTTGTAAATAATGGCATCACGCATCAATTCTGTACGTTGTTCCCATTGACGGCCTTCACGGTCTTTTTCCGCATCACCGGCCTGCATCGCCTGAATCAATCCCACACGGTCGCACGATTCAATATCCTGCTTCCAAGGGGTGATATGCATCCAACGAACCAAGTTGGCATTATCTTCCACCATCAGACCGTTGCTATAATCACTCAGCCATGCAGGAACACTCATACCGACTCCCGGCCATTCATTACTGGTACGCTGTGCAAAACCTTTCATCTGAATCACCCGGTCATTCAACCAAATCATTCCTCTGCCGAAACGAGTTTTACGGAAACCGGTACGGGTAGCCACTTCATCTACTTTTCTGCCATCCACCCATAAACTGGTTTTTACTGTGTACAAATATCCGTATCCCCAACTCCAGAAATGAAGTCCGTCTATTTCTGCCGAAGCTTCCAAAGTCGCAGTTTCACCCGGTTTTACTACCGTCTGAGTACCCTCAAAACTTTTTATGCTTTTCCCGTCACGGTCAAGCACTTCAACCTTATAAGCGACTTTCTTATCCCGATTATATTCATTTTTTATTTCAGACTCCGCATGAACCACAGCCTTACGAGACTTCACACGGATATCTTCCGCATAGATATAAACCCCGGTAGTTTTTAAATTACTGTACAAGGGAAGTGTCTGATAAACCTTATCGGTTACATGAAGCCATACATTCTTAGGTATACCTCCATAATTGGCATTGAAATTACGGTCACTCCACTGATATTTGGTGCCGGTAGCACGTTCCTTATAATTCCAATTGTTATCAATACGGACCGCCATGACATTCTCCTGTCCATATTTAATATAAGGAGTCAAATCGAAACCTACAGCCATCGCGCCATTTTCATGCAAGCCGATATATTCACCATTGATATAAAAATCAGCTCCTTGACGGACACCTTCAAATTCAACAAAGACTTTTTTGTTCTTGCTGCCGGCAGGCAGACGGAAATGTTTACGATACCACACCACAGTATCCGTCAATTGCTCTATGCTCAAACGAAAAGCCTCATCTTCATTAAAAGGACGAGGTAATGTTACTTTCTTCCAATCCGCATCCTGAAAACGTACCTCTTTGGCTTCCGGTATATCGCCGACATAAAGTAACCATTCAGCATTAAAATTGTATTTATCACGGACAGCTGATGCTGCCGCAATCTGACTTATTCCTATAAAAGTCAATAAAAATAAAAGAATTTTGTTTCTCATAGCTATCTCAAATTGTTTGTTGCAAAACTAGCATAAAGTTCTCTTGCCTACCATAGAATAAGGTACATTTTTATAGAAATTCGTTCAAAGCAAATCGCCAGGATGCTCATATTACGCCTATTTATATAACAAGCTAAAAATCAACATAATAAACAAGCATCCTGAAACATTTATTCTACAAGTTGCAACATCAGAACTATATGATTTATCGCTTCACTACAACCGGAATCAACATAACAGGACCTAATAGACCTGAAGGTTTGGGTTCCCAATTAGAAGCATCAAAGATACCGTTCTTCACATTTTCCTTTTTCCTTGCAGACATGTTTACATTATAGAAAATCTTCCAATCCATTCCCTTCTTATCCATATAAGCAATTCTATTCGCCATAGAATTGGCCACTCTGACAACTAATTCATCCTGTCCTTTGAATTTTTCAGCAGGAATATACAGTTGATAAGGAGAATCAATCACTGTACCGATATAATCTCCATTCAAATAGACAGATGCATTTTCCGCTACAGAGCCAAGATCCAATTTTATCACATCCGCTACAGGTACCTTGTCTATAGTAGTCGTGTAAACGGCTGTTCCTGAAAAAGCCTTATATTCATCCCCTGCGAAATCAGTCCATGACGCCAAGCTGTCCACTGTTATGGAAGCAGGAAGCTGAGGACCTCCTTGAACAAAAGAAACAGTCCAACTGCCGGAAACAGGATTTGGCTCACCTGCATTTTGATAATAAGCATAGGCATCTCCTGTAAAATTCTGACTGGAAGTTGATACAATGACAGTTTCACCCGGATTCAATTCCAGGTAAACATCTGTTTGCCCGTCATTGCGTTTCATAGCGGCCAAACCACTGGCACCGGTCATTGGATTGAAAATCGCCGCACTCCGAGCTTCTGTACGAAGTGGAATCCAATCCTCTATTTTACGGTCGCTGCTATTTTCTATAAAGTAATATTTTCCCGTCGCACTATTTCTTCGGATACATTGCAGACCTGCTTGATACATTTTCTCGGCACCCACATTCGCCTCATTCAGCAGAACATTAATATCATCTGACAAACAAATCTTCCCCTTACCTACACGAGCACATTTAACAGCACCTTCAGCATGAAAGTCCAGAGCATCCAGCATTTCTTTAAAATGAGCCTGTTTTTCTTCCGAAAGAATCATTCCGGCCATATTTTGAGGAATTCCCTTATAAAACACAACAGTAGCACCTTCATCAGCCAAAGCCATCAGTTTTTCCATTGTTTCACAAGGAATATATTGCGCCGCCGAAACAAGAACGGTTTTATATGCGGCACCAGGCGTTACAATCATTTCTTTCTCAATATTAGTTTTAAGAAGTTGCTTGTCAGAAATCATATCCCACGCATAACCATTCTCTGTTAAAGTAACCGCACTTTCTCTAACTGAAGATTCCAACATATTACGATCCAATCCGCTAAAGTGTTGAAGACTTCTGTTCCCTTGCTCAGACATCACATCGGCTATGTTATAATATAAAAGGACATCATTATCAGGAGTGCCATCCTGTAAAAATGACTGCACGCGAGTAACATACTGATTCAAATATTTAAAATCCTCCCAGAACGGATTATTCGGATTAAAATGGACTGCCGCATAAAACAACCATCCCGGCCAGTGAGCCTCCTGCGGACTGAAACAAGTGCCATGATAAAAAATATGATTCACCCCGCCCAGAAAGAAAAGGTCAAGCGCTTTCTTTACATCTCCCAGATTCGATTGAAAATGTTCATCCAGCCAAGTCGCACTTTCTGAAGACGACAACTTCTTTCCTTCCGTATGGGCTACAGACGGAGCCGCTTTTACACTGACCAAATCACGCCCTTCTATTTCGGGCACATCACTCACTGCATACAAATCCAGAATATTGGCAGGAGAACCATGAGCCTGATTCCTTATACCCTTTCCTTGTTTTGCCGCCCAGTGTTGCCAACGAATGGAATAATGATTTATCAATAAATCGTTTATGGTTTGCCTATAATCATACAACACCCTTGCATTCTTGTCCGGTGTATCCATACCTAATAATGCAGGTAAGTGTTGACGCAAATCATATCCCCTATACTTTTGGAATTCGTCAAAAAAAGCAGGAGTCCAATTTGACTCTCCTCTTGCATCGTCCACTTCATAAGAGTCATTAAAATAATACCTCAGATAACTGATATCCTTTCCTTGAAAAGCCTCATCAAATTTACTGAGATAATGATCAATGGCCGAAGCTGAAAAATGATCTATCACATTGCCTTCACCACCAGGTCCTGCGCGTTCTACCATTTTTCCATGATGACCTTGGAACAGAGCACAAATAGTCCAGTCACCTTGAGGAGCCGTCCAGTCCAATGTGCCATCCGGTTTTATTTTTGAAGTCAAATCGAGACATTCACCTTTATCACTATTAGCGGTCACTATAATCAAAGGCAGTTCCTTTTTATATCGGACCTGATCCAAAGCCAATGTCTGTAAATCAGCATTCGCACTGACCGGTTCTTTCAAATCCGCCAGTTTTACCGGAGTATGCCCTGCCAATCTGACAAAGCCTTCTTCCTTATATCGGACAGGTTCACCTAATTGTTCGCCTTCTTTCAATTGATAAGTTTTATAAGCCACCGTCTTGCACGCATCTTCGGGAGTAACCCAAGGTCCTCCAAACGGCCATCCCGAAGCATTAGCCAAATCAATTCCTAACCCCAACTGCTTTGCTTCCTGCAAAGTATACAGAAACAAATCAACCCATTCCGGAGAAAGAAAATCTTTAAAGCGGTCCTCATAACCATGTATTCCATAAATAGGAGTGATCTCCAATCCACCCAGATTTGCCTCCTGATACTTACGCATAACCGTATCCAAGTCAGTAGTCCTGACCGCATTGCCTTCCCACCACCATCGCGTCCAAGGCTTAGTCTCGTTAGTCACTTGCGGCCATTCAATCTTCTGACTCTGTGTACAAGCCAAACAGCCACAAACTGCAAAAAGTACATAACAGAACTTACTGCATTTCTTAAAAAATAAGGATTGCTTCATAAATCTTACTTGTTTAAAAATGGAAACGGGCATTTTCAACACGTTGACCACCTATCATATTCTTTAATTTCCTTGCCACATCAGGATATTGCTTTATCACATTGGAAGTTTCCGCCGGATCTGTATAAATATTATACAATTCTTCATAAGTTTTAGACGGATTACTAACTTCCAGTCTCACCAACTTCCAACCATCAGGTGTCATAATAGATTGCTTTCCTCCAAATTCAAAGAACTCATAATAAATACAATCATGCTCCTTCTGAGTACCTTTTCCCGTAAGAGTAGGCAAATAAGATATACCATCAATATTTTGAGGAATATCCGCCTGTACCAATTCACCTATAGTAGGCAAAAAATCCCAAAATGCAGAAATATGATTGGTAACTACCCCTTGTGGAATAACTCCCGGCCATTGAATGACGAACGGAGTACGGATACCTCCTTCATATAAATCTCTTTTCTGACCTCTGAACGGACCATTACTGTCAAAATAAGATGGATCGTGCCCTCCCTCCGAATGGACTCCATTATCGGAAGTAAAAACAATTATCGTATGATCATACAAACCTTTCTCTTTTAACTCTTTAATAATCAAGCCCACACTTTTATCCAAATAAGTAACCATCGCCGCATACGCCGCACGCGGACTTTGCTGCGATTTATAACCGTCTTTGCTTCCTCCAAAAGGAGTTTCACAAAATTCCCCCTCATATTCCGTCATCGCTTCCCCCATTATATCAAGATCCGCATGGGGTATGGTTGGTGAAAAATAAAGGAAGAAAGGTTTCTGCGCATTTTCATCAATAAAGTTCAAAGCCTTTTCCAACATCAAGTCATGAGAATAATATTTCCTATCCAGCATAATCTTCTGCTCATTCTCATGCAAGAACTCAGGGTAATAACTATGAGCAAAACGTTGCCCCAGATAACCGTAGAAATAATCAAAACCATGTTTGCCGGGCATACCTTCCGTACCCGGTCCTCCCATTCCCCATTTACCGACACATCCGGTAGCATAGTTCTTTGTTTTAAAAATATCGGCTACGGTAACTTCACCTGCAGGAAGCGGAGTTTCATATAACAATCCATCCGAACCTGCCACTTTTGCATTTCCTCTGATTGCGGCATGTCCCATGTGCTTTCCCGTAATCAGAGCACAACGAGACGGAGCACTGACCGTAGAACCGGAATAATGCTGCATAAACTTCATCCCGTTTTGAGCTATCCCATCAATATTCGGTGTCTTAATCTGACGCTGACCATAGCATCCCAAATCACCTATTCCCAAATCATCTGCCATAATATAAATGACATTGGGCAATTTTTCTGCCGTTGTAGTCTGGGCCATCGTAAGCCCTGAAGACAACAAAGTTGCGGGAAATAATATCTTACGTGTATTTTTCATATCCAACCTTCTTTATTTAAAGGATGAAATATCCACCATCATTAAATTTAATCTTTTTCCATTCGTAAAATGCCCGGATTGGAAAAGAACCTTCGTACCATCAGGACTAAAGCTGGGATGTGCATGATCCGGTTTCATCTTAGTATCCGACACCAACCAATGACGCTCCCCGGTCTGTACATTAATCAACCATACATTTCCTCCAAAAGTATCTCCGGCAGCCCATTTATTATCACGGCTGGCATTACAATGCCAGAAGCCTCTTCCTACCAATTGGCCGTCAATTGCCTGACGGTCTTTTTCTAATTCCACCTGCCCTATCAACTCTACATCATCCGTACGCAAATTGATACGTACAATACCACTTGCCTGTTTACGAAGACGTGGCTGGAATCCCAAGATATTAAAATATACATAATCTTTGCTTGCAAAAGTCTCATGCGTCACCCAATCGAGTGGAGTTTCTTTATATAAAGGTTTAAAGACTGTTCCATCTGCCGTGCAAAACCACATACGCTGATGCGCATCACCACCGGTTTCGTTACAAAAGACAATTTCACCCGGAGTAAAACGGCTGGCTTGTATATGCCCTGTTTTAAATTCCGTATCAATAACCTTAGTTACTTCTCCTGTAGTAAGGTTCATTTTACGAATACCACAAAGGCTGGGTTTGATTTTTACCGGCTGATTGCTTTCGGGCAGAAAAGCGTTTTTCATCATCCGTTCCTTTTCCTCTTCTGTTCCTTCACGCTCCACAGTTATGTAGGCATAATCATCATTGCAATCCACAGCATATCCTCCCGGACGTCCCATCTCAGTGGGGAAAGTGCCTATGAAAGTTTCATAAGCGGATGGTTTACCTACTTTTCCCTGTTTTACATCAGCAAAGAATTTATCCAAGTCCATTACATACATGTTCCAGTTTTCTTTTTCTTTCCGGCTGATGAACATACGGTTGGTTTTATTCGCCAAATAGGCACTGCCCAAGTTCGGTCCCTCTGTAGCTTGGATAATTTTACCGGTAGCCATTTCGATAAAGTAAATTTGTGTAGGTTTCCATTTACGTTTCTCTCCATTAGGAAGCGTACTTTCCACCTCTTTGTCATTTCCACGGCTGGAAGATCTGAACAATAAGTATTTGCCATCAGCCGTCCACATGGGATCTGTTTGATAAAGAAAACGATCATTCTTCATCGTATCGGTCAACATCGTGATGGTGTTACCGGTCGCACTATCTACATAAGTCTGCATTTCCGATGCAGTACAATTTCCAAACTGAGCCAATGCGGCTTTACTAAAAGCTAAAAATAATGTAATAGCTAAAAATGTCTTTCTCATAGCATGTCATTTTTTATCTGATACGACAAATTTATGCATGAGAGAAATTATATCAAATAGAATTTTATCCATTTATATGGTTAATTGTTCACTTTATCTGATTTATATCCTCTACATATCTTAGAATTTTTCATTGATATACTACTTCCATAAAATAAAAGTGGAAAAAGTCATGATAACTCTTTCCACTTTTCATTATAGATATTAAAAATCTATTTTAACAAGCCTCTTAATAACCATAGTTCTGATAAGCCTTCTTTGACGCCTCATCCAATAATACGCCATTTTCATCTGTCAGCAAGTCAAGCATTGACTGGGCAAAAGGTTTAAAAGTAAAATACGGTTCAAACATTCCCATACCATTACCAGTCTGACCAATACCGTTAATCAAGTTATCAGAGTCATCCCACAAACCTTGCTTGGGTGAAGCCAGTTGATCATGATAGATTATACGATCAGCCTGCCAGCCTGAGTGATGTAAATTCTCATAATAAACCATCTCTTGATTCAATTCACGTGCCAATTCATTCAATATAAAGTTCACGAAACGATCTTCAGTCGTAGTAGCTGTTTCCGGATACATTTCAGCTTTAGAGTTAGCCGAACCACCATCCCAATAAGATTCGTCAACCAACATCGTTGATGTCATATCTTTTTCTACTTCATACGGCCATTGCTGCTCTGTTTGTGTCAGTTTCTCATATCCTGGTTGTAAACGTGCAAGAACTTCCGCACGAGTTTCACCAGTCTTGAACGCAGCACGAGCACGTACTTTGTTTATATCATCTATAGCCGCATTATAATTTCCTTTACGTCCATAAGCCTCAGCACGAAGCAAAAAAGTCTCAGCCAAACGGAATAAAGGAACATCACGTCCAGACTCATAATGAGTGTAGTTACTACGATTTGGTTCATCATATTTTACAGTAGCTGGACAAACTGTAGAACCAAACTTATCCAATCCACCGTAACTTTTCTCATTATAAGTATAGCTTTTACCACTAGCTTGAAATGGAACACGATAGTAATATTTACTACCATCTTTAATCCAACGTGCAATCAAGACAAAAGGCTGAGCCAATGCTTCTTTAATATCAATCGCTGTTTCTTTCGTATTTTCCAAATAAGCGAAAGCCAAGTCACCGGTACCCATCTTATGTTCTCCGGCTACAGCTTGACGGCCTCCCCATGAAGAACGATTATATTCCGGAAGAATATGTTCGTTAAAATAATCCGCCATTTCTTCAGTCCACTCAAATGTAGCATTTTTAGCATTATTATACGCATAATAATCTTTATTGGGAGCCGGAGTAGAGTTAGAATCTCCACCACGCAAAGCCGTTACATATTCCACATGGAAAGATTTCTGATAACGAGAATCTGCGTGCTTATTCACATAAAGATCAAAACCAAAGTCATTGGTATATCCGACACGTGAAGCAGACTTAGTAGGATATTCCCAACAGAATTCCGGAATTCCCCAAGACGCATTAGAATAGTCTCCACCAAAGAAATAAGGTAAACGATTACCATAACGACCATTATCAGCACTTCCCATAGGACCATATACACAAGAAAGAATCAACTCATGGCTGTTCTCATTAGAATAATCATTCAACGGATGACTAAACAACTTACCAAAATCAGATTCCAGTTCATAATAACCGTTGTCAATGACAGTAGAAGCATAATAGATGCAGGAATCCAAATCGGCTATACCTTTACCTTTATATAGCATACCAAGATAAGATTTCGGATTATTGGTATCCACATTTCCTTCCGCATCTACACCATATTCTGAAGTCCCATATTTTTCTGCTTGTGCACGTTGTAAATACAATTTTGCCAAAAAATGTGCTGCAGCACCTTTGGTTACACATCCGAAATCAGTACTCAAATTTTGCTCTTTTACATCAGGCAAATGATCATAAGCGTAACGCAAATCACTTATCAACAACCTATAAATATTAGGAACGCTTTCACGTACATAATTATAGTTGGAAGGCAATTCAGCGGTATATCCTAATGGCACATAAATGGCACCATACATTGTACTCATGATATAAAGTGCATAGGCGCGATTAAATAAAGCTTCACTTAAAGCTTTAGCTGCATAATGCTCATCCGATGCAAATTTTCCCAAAGCCTTTCCCTCACGAATAGAAATAATGGCACGGTTACAATTATTTATAATAGGATAGAACCCCAATAAAGATTTAGCGTTTTCTCCACATAGCCCATTAGCAAGACTTGCCAATTTACCCGTCGCATTCCATTCACTAGGCGAATACATACCCCTATTAGGAGTCTTGCTAGTAAAATTATCCACTCCCAGCATCAAGCTGTTAGGACCTTGTTCATATTGTTTAGTTACCCGCAATGCATCGTAAGTACCCACAATCAATTGCTCTAACCCTTGCTCTGTTTCAAAATAATCTTGCGTTATGGTTGAAACCATCTTTTCTTCCAGGAAACTATCTGTACAAGAAATGCTTCCTAGCGCAATCATTGAACACACTATATATTTTTTCATAACTATTATTTTTTATCAATTAAAATCCAAGTCTCAAACCGATTACCAAACTACGAGTCAATACTGTATTATTGGTTTGTCCACCAATATATTTATAAGTACCATTGCTGCGTCCACCTTCGGCTCCCCAACCGGTAGTATCATCAGGATTGATACCGGCTTTTACCAAGTCCCCTCCAAAAATAAACGGATTTAATACCTGACCATAAATTTGACAGCTGTTTGCGCCTACCTTAGAAAGCCATTTTTCGGGGAATGTATAAGATAGAGCTATATTTCTGACAGCTATCATATTTCCCTTCGTATAATTCATATAATCCTTATAATCAGTATTTGCCTCACCACCAGCACGTTGCTGAGGGAATTTTGCATCTGTATTTTCAGGACTCCAAACATCTTTCTCTACGCGACGGCCGTATGTTTGCATCAGACCATAATACATATTACCAAAACGACCATAGAAAAATGCATTCAATTGCCAGTTTTTATAAATGAATGTAGTAGTAAAACCACCTTCCCATTTGGGAGTGAATGAACCTTGAAAATGGTAGTCGTCTTTATCAAATTTACCAAAACCATTATCCATATAAGTTACTTTCGATCCATCTTCCAAAGTGACAGTCTTTGAGCCTTCTGTACCTTCAGGCACTTCAATGAACTCTTGATCCACCAATTTTGCCATACCCGGGAACATAGTAATACCATTTCCTTTGGCTTTATATACAGCAAGTAATTTTCTGTCTTCAGGAGTATCTTGCCATAAACGATCGTATTTATAAGTCCAAATTTCATCCATCGGCTTACCTATAAACCAACCGTTAGTAGGATCATCTACTTTACCATCAGCCAATTCCACAATCTTTGATCTATTGGTAGAAAAAGTAAAATCCGTTTTCCACGTAAAATCTTTTGTCTGAATATTAGTGGTGGACAAAGTTATTTCCAATCCCTTATTTTGAGTTTTTCCAATATTAGTTAAAATTTGAGTATAACCAGTCATGATAGGAATAGAACGATTCAGCAATAAATCAGAAGTGTTAGCGATATAGTATTCCACGCTACCACTAATACGATTATTCAAAAAGCCAAAGTCCAAACCGAAGTTGGTTGAAGCAGTTTTTTCCCAGCCCAAATTACGGTTAGGCAACACGGAAGCCTTGGCACCGGTAACATTTGTTGAGACACCACCTTGTCCGAAAGGCTTGTTAGCCCACTGAGATACCATAGATCCACCTGTTTGGTAAGATTTTACAGAAGCATTACCTGTCACACCATAACCGACACGTAGTTTAAGAGAGTTTAACCAATCTATGTTTTTCATGAAATTCTCTTCATTCATTTTCCATGCCAAAGCAGCCGATGGGAAAAAATCCCATTTGTTACCTTCCGCCAACATAGAGGCACCATCCCAACGACCTGTCACAGTCAATAAATACTTATCCATCAAATTATAATTCAAACGAGCCATATAAGAAGCACGCTGCTGTTCACCAAATGAAGAACCAGCACTCAATCTAGCTGTATTAGAATCCCCAATGCTATACCACAAGGCTGTAGGGAACTTAGACTCATAAGCACGTGCATCCAAACCTTCCGAACGATAATACTCGGCAGACTGCATCAATGTCAAGCCGATAGAATGAATATTTTTGAATGTCTTATTATAGAAAATCATATTTTCCAACGTCCATGCAAGTTTCTGGTTATGGTTATTATAAGCCACATTCGGTTCCGTAGAAGCAAAACCTAACGGATTGGTAAAATTATTTCCATAATAACTACCTTCACGGGAATTACGATATTGCGCGCCTAAATTTGTATGCCATTTCATACCATCCAAAGGAGACCAAATCTTACCAAAATCGATTTCAGCAAAAGAACTGAACATGACGCCATAATAACGTGTTTCATTCAAAGCCTCATTTATATTCAACAAAGCATTGTGTTGCGATGGACCGTCATCAGGACTTAATACCTTTCCATCTTCATCATAAGCCGGAGCATACGGCATCAAGCTTGTCGCCAGACCATAAGAGTCTTTAGCTGTAGTATTTGAAAAATTACTAACAATACCATAATTTTTTATAGAATGGCTAACATTAATTCCCATGCCTACTTTCAAAAAATCTGTAGCTTGAATCTCACCATTCATATTCACTGTATAACGTTTATAATCTTGGTCTTTCATCGGTGACTCTTGATCCAAGTAAGCCAAAGACATATACAATTTCGATTTTTCCGTACCAGCAGATAATGAAATCTGATGATTATGTGTCAATGAAGTACGTGTTACATAGTCTGTCCAAGGAGTAGTGGGAATATTTGCTGAATTATAAACAGGTACTCTGTCAGCATAGCCCAATACCTCTTTTTCATATTGAGTAGCATCACGTAACACAGGACTACCATCTGCATTAAATTGGAAAGCCGAATTAAAAACAGGACGCAAATAAGGATATCTAGATACACCTCCGAAATAAGCATCTCCATCGATATCCGGATCTGGAGCATTGCCATACTTACCAGTATATGCTCCCGCATTAACATTGGCCTGACGATTCCAGTCTATCAATTCACCGGAATTCATCCAATCTGTCATAGAATGAATCTTGGAAAAAGATACTGTACCATCATAATTAATAGTTACTTTTCCTGTTTTTCCTTTTTTAGTAGTAATCAAAATTACGCCATTAGCACCACGAGAACCGTAAATAGCTGTTGCCGAAGCATCTTTCAATATTTCCATAGATTCAATATCATTGGGATTAACATCCGACATAGAGCCAACAGCCATAGGAATACCATCTATTACATAAAGCGGATCATTACTAGCGCTCAACGAACGGCTACCACGAATACGTACTTCTCCTAATTCTCCCGGACGGTTATTTGATGTGATTTGCACACCTGCTGCTTTTCCCTGCATAGCCTGTAAAGCATTCTGAACCGGACGTTCACGAATTGTTTTAGCACTAACCTGAGTCAAAGCACCTGTAACATCCGATTTCTTTTGCACACCATAACCCACTACAACTACTTCATCCAACGTTTCAGTATCCTCTTCTAAAATCACTTTAATAATTGATTGTCCTTTCACCGGAATATCTACAGTTTTATATCCCACGAAACTTACTTGGATCGTCCCATTATCAGGAACATTCTGAAGTGTGAAATTACCATCAAAGTCGGTAATTGTACCATTGGTAGTACCTTTCACCACCACACTGGCACCGATTACAGACTCACCTGCCTTGTCAAGGACAGTACCCGAGACGGTTTTGCTCTGTGCAAAGGCCCCTACAGCCAATACGGATAACAAAGCAACAAAGAAAAGCCGCTGGAACTTGTCCAGACGACCCAACAGACTTGAATTCTTTCTGTCTTTCATACTTTAATTATTAAGTTAAACAAAAGTTAACTTGACATACGAAGTTAAAAGTAGCGGAAAAAGCCCATTTCATCGTTTTTTTAATGTAGATGATACAATAATAAAGAATGTAAAAGACCCTTATTGTAGTTTGACAGGTTAGTTTAAAGTACTTTATCACGCTCTAGTACGTGCTTTTTCTTGTACATTATTCATAAACAAATAGTATTATAATTCATATACGTTATCTAAGCAATTGATCAAAGATTTCTCTAAAAACTTTATCGGCGTGTTCCTGCATTATCCGTATATAATTAAATATAGGACGATTGTTTTTCATGCTATGGCCAATACAATATTCTATTTTTTCTATTTCAATGCCTATATCATAACCATGTTGTGCAAATGTTTTTCTAGCAGAATAATATGAAACTTTCCTGTCTATGCCTGCTAGATCAGCTACCTTTCCTATATGTCTAAAGACCAAACTATATACTTTTTCATAAGATTCGTATTTACCAAAAACTAATTTTCCATTTCCCGAAATGTATCTATTGATAATTGTTTGTGCCTCTGGTTGGATAGTGAAAGCTATTTCATTTTCATTCTTTTTGCTATTACGGGTTTTATGTCTTATGTATCTCATACAATTTCCTTTAGTGAAATCATATTCCATCAGATCTCTTAAATTAATGCCACCTAAATAATAAGTTAACATAAATATATCCCGGGTCATGATATGCACACATTTGAATAATTTTACATCACGTATTCTTTTTAATTCGTCAACGGACAGATCCAACTCTCTGATATTACTAACTGGCATTTTAAATAAGACAAAAGGATGAACTAAATAAGTTACATAATTCATTTTTCTGGCATAGTTCAATATTACTTTTATTAAAGTGAGATAAATTCTGATCGAAGTTTCTTTTAATCCTTCAGCCTTCATTACATCAGCGAAACTTTGTATATGTGTCGGACTGAGTTGTACCAAAGGAAAATCACCTTTCATATGTTTAAGGAACTTTGCACAAGCTATATTATATAGTTTATGAGATTTTTTACGATCATCTGCTTTCATCATCGAAAGATATTCTTTCACTACTGTATTAAAAGTTATTCCTTTCTTTTGCTGTTCCCGAGTTATGATATGTATCAATTCAGTACATGAAAGAGTCGACTGATAATGAATAGACGAAAGAATCTCTTCGTATTCATTAATCAGTTTACGTAAACAAGCATTTATATTGGCTGCATTCTCGTGTTTAACTACTCGTCCATTTTTCATTTGACTTGCAGAATCTAAAATAAATTGGGTTGAAATATATCTCGTTTGTGAACGATGAGCCACTGCAATTCTAATTCTATGCCTACCGTTCGATAATTTTTTAGTAGGTACAATTACTATTGAAAGATTAGCCATATTCAAATTTTAGTTTATACGTTTTACAATACAATATTAAAGTAACAATCAGAAATAAAAGCACTCTAGTATAACAAAAATGCTCTTGAGACTATCCATTTTGAGATTGTTCACAGACATTTGTACTATTTTTCAGTTGAAAAGACATAATTTTCCATGCTTTTGTACAATCCTACATTGGCTTTTTTAGTATTCACACATATATTTGCAACACTTTTTCACAGGTGGGAGACCTATTTCTCCTGAGAGAATAGAAAACTAACTTTTGTTTAACTTAATAATTAAAGTATGAAAGGCAGAAAAAATTCAAGTCTGTTGGGTCGTCTGGACAAGTTCCAGCGGCTGTTCTTCGTTGCTTTGTTATCCGTATTGGCTGTAGGGGCCTTTGCACAGAGCAAAACCGTTTCGGGTACTGTCCTTGATAAGACAGGTGAGTCTGTAATCGGTGCCAGTGTAGTGGTGAAAGGTACTACCAATGGTACAATTACCGACTTTGATGGTAATTTCACACTTCAGAATGTTCCTGATAATGGGACGATCCAAGTAAGTTTCGTGGGATATAAAACTGTAGATGTCCTAGTGAAAGGACAATCAACTATTAAAGTAACCTTGGAAGAGGATACTGAAACACTGGATGAAGTAGTAGTGGTTGGTTATGGTGTTCAGAAAAAAAGTGACGTTACAGGTGCTATGGCACGTGTCGGTTCTGAAGAATTGAATACAAGACCTGTGAACAATGCTTTTGAAGCCTTACAGGGCAAAGCCGCCGGTGTAGATATCACCTCAAGCGAACGTCCGGGTACTGTAGGTTCAATCCGTATTCGTGGTAACCGATCTATCAGCGCATCATCAGACCCTCTGTATGTAGTAGATGGCGTTCCCTTGAGTGCTGGAGGAATTGAAACAATCAATCCGCGTGACATAGAATCCATTGATATCTTAAAAGATGCCTCTTCTACAGCTATTTACGGTTCTCGTGGTGCCAATGGTGTCATTTTGATAACTACTAAACGTGGTAAAGCGGGCAGACTTGCTTTAAACTATTCAGGTTCTGTCACATTAGAAACCCTGAAAGACAAATCACCTGCCATGAGTGCAAGCGATTACATAACTTGGCGCCGTTGGGCTTATTACAACTCGGATCCAGTAAACAACCCTCGCGGTGACCAACCTAACTACGACAAAGACCAAATTTATTTCGCAGCATCAGGTGATCCCACTGCTTTGGCAAATGTAAATAAAGGTTGGAATAACGGCAGCTGGGATGGAAGTAGAGTAACAGATACCGACTGGGCAGACATAGTGACCCAAACAGGTATCACTCATGAACACACCATCAGTGGTAGTGGCGGTAACGAAACTGCACAAGCTTTCTTCTCCGTTGGTTACCTGAATAATCAAGGTACTCAGAAAGGACAGGAATATGAACGTTACAACTTCTCAATGTCTGTCGATTTACAAGTAAAACCTTGGTTCAAAATGGGCGGATCGATCAACGGTTCATGGGCAGTTCAGGACTATGGTTATTCCCGTACCGGACAATCTTCAGGCTCTGGCCCGGTTGATATATATAGTGCGGCAAAAGCTATTCCACGTTTTGGTGTTCCTTATGATGAGGAAGGCAATATCATTACAAATCCCTGTGGTTCCACTACCAATGTTTATACTGTAATCGATGAATGGAACAAGTCAACCGATAACCGTCAGACTTTCCGTGCACTAGGCAGCTTTTACGGACAATTTGATTTTGGGAAAATGTGGGCACCTTTGGAAGGACTAAGTTATAAAATCTCTTTCGGCCCTGATTTCCGCCACTATCGTCAAGGTATTTTCATCAGCAAGGATTCTGCTGTAAAAATGGGTTCGAAAAACTACGCTAAATATGCCACAGACCGTTACTTGTCATGGACACTGGACAATCAGATCAACTATAACAAGACATTCGGCAAACATAACTTAGGCGTAACCTTATTGCAGTCAGCTTCCAAATATAATAAAGAAAGTGGTTCCGAAAGTGCTAACGCCATCCCTAATGAAAATTTTGAATGGTACAACATGGGCAGTGTAGACATTACGGATGCAGCAACTTATGGTGCTGGTATGAGTACCGGCATGTCTGAAAATCAGCTGGCATCGTACATGGCACGTGTAAATTACGCATACAACGACCGCTATTTATTGACTGTTTCCGGACGTTATGACGGTTCTTCCGTATTAGCAGACGGGCATAAATGGAGTTTCTTCCCTTCCGCCGCCTTGGGCTGGCGCATTGACCAAGAAGACTTTATGAAAGATATTTCTTGGATAAACCAGTTAAAGCTTCGTTTCGGCTTGGGAACAACTGGTAACTCAGCTGTAAGTGCATATTCTACATTAGGTAACATCCAGTCATTCTATGTACCTTTTGGCTCTACTCTGACCCCTGCTTATGCCACCAATGAACCTTATTACACTTCTTCTCAAGTAAAAATGGCAAATAAAAATTTAGGTTGGGAAAAGACAACACAATATAACTATGGTGTGGACTTCAGCTTCCTGAATGGACGTATCAACGGTTCAATGGATATTTATCACTCTAACACCAATGACTTGTTATTAAGTATGACTATTCCAACCTTAACCGGTTTTAATTCCACTTATGCCAATGTAGGTAAGACCAAAAACTTCGGTGTTGACTTATCTCTGAACCTGGTTCCCATACAAACCAAAGACTTTGAATGGAGTTCCACTATCAATGCAGCCTATCAAAAAGATGAAATCGTAGAACTTGCCAACGGCAAGCAGGATGACATTTCCAATGCCTGGTTCATTGGTGAGTCAATCAATGTTTTCTATGGTACCGCCAGCGATGGTCTGTGGCAGGAAAGCGATGCTGCAGAAATGGCTAAATTCAATGCCAACGGACATAAATTTGAAGCAGGTATGGTTAAACCGGTTGATCAGGATGGCAACTATGTTATAGACAGCAATGACCGTATTATTCTTGGCAACAAAAATCCTAAATGGGTGCTGGGATGGAGCAATACATTCAACTATAAAGGTCTTGAACTAGGTATCGAGCTGAACGGAAGATTTGGTTATATGGTTGATACGGGTGGTGAAGGCCAATACGGTATGTACAACCAACGTAAAATAAACTATTGGACTCCGGACAACACTGGTGCTGATTATCAAAAGCCGATTTACAGTACAGCAGGTGGCGATGCTTATTCAAGTCTGCTAGGCTTTAAAGACGCCTCATTCATCAAGATCCGTAACATTTCTCTAGGGTACAACTTCAATTCCAAAGCATTGAAGAACATCGGAATCAGTTCTCTTAAATTATACGCACAAGCTAAGAATATAGGCAACCTCTATTCTTCAGTAGATTTTATGGATTTGGACTTAGGCACTACTTATTACAATAGAGGCTTTACTTTCGGTTTACAAGTTGGTTTCTAATTTGATAATAACACATTAAACTGTTTTTAAAATGAAAAATTTAAAATATACATTATTCACAGCTGCCCTATCTGTCGCAATGACTGCTAGTTTCAGTTCTTGTAGCGATAGTTTCCTAGATGAAAAAAACAAGTCATCCTATACCACTGACTATTTCAAAACGTCACAGGGCATTCAAGATTTGGCTACCGCACTGTACGGTAACATCCGTTGGCATTTTGGTTATGAGTGGGCGTATGGTATTACCCTTTACGGTACAGATGAATTTACAAACGGCTCTGACCTGACAGCAGAACCATGGAACACTTATGACAGCCGTCTGAACCCATTGGACTGTACAAAAGCAAACGGAGCAGCCAACAATAACTGTCCGGGCATTTCAGCTCTTTGGGATCAGATGTATTACGGCATCGCTTCCGCCAATCAAGTTATCGCATCAGCTGATTATGTTACAGATGCGGAAGTCCGCGAAAAATGCCTGGGTGAAGCTTATTTCCTACGCGGATATAACTACTATCGCCTTTTCGCACAATATGGTGGGGTGGTTCTGCAAACCCAAGTTACTGAAGGTGTGGTCAGAACCTTTACTCGCGCTTCTGCAGAAGAAACATTAAACCAAGTGATTGATGACCTGCAGAACGCTTACGACAAACTACCTGCAGACAGATGGCGTGGTACAGGTACATGGACTAAATATACAGCAGCACACTTTCTGGCAAAGGCTTTACTATATCGTCAGTCTGAACGTTGCAGCGACTGGAACTCAAGTTACCCTGCAGATGCAGACTTGAAAAAAGCGATTACGTTATGTGATGAAGTCATCTCAAAATGTCCGTTGGAAAGTGATTATAATAACCTTTACGCCAAATGGACCGGTATAGACTGCAAAGCCGAGGAGTCTAATGAAATATTAATGTCATGCCAACACACTTCTTCGGCAACCGGACGTTTCGGAAACCGTACTTATAATTACTTCAACCCACAATTCTCCAACTTCTCCGGTGGTTGGACACAACGTGGTCAATATATTGGTGGTATGGACTTCCAACGTTGCCGCCCTACAGAATATGCTTATGCTATCTTCGACAATGTGAATGACTCACGTATGTGGAAAACATTCAAAACTGTCTACGGATTGAATAATATTGCATCGAAAGCAGATGATGTAGTGGCTACAAACGGTATTACAGCCGATCAGGTTCCAACACTAGGCGACCAAGGCATCATCTTTATTCTTAATAAAAAAAGTGACAATCGTTTTAAAGACGCCACAAACTCCGATTATGGAACAGTAGGTCGTGGTGGTATAGCCCACTCCTTTGTAAACCCCGAAACAAATAAATGGGTGCCGAATGTGTTCCCTGTATATGCCGGTGGTCAATATGTATTGAACACCTATGGTGTTAGCGGAAATCCAGCACAGTCCAATGTATTCTGTGGTATCAATAAAACTGATGACGGCTCGCGTACAGCAGAGAAAGGGGACGCACATCGTGATGTCATTATGGCCCGTACAGGCGAAACTTATCTGATAAAAGCAGAAGCTCAAGTACGTTCCGGTAACTTCCAGGATGCTATTTCTACCATCAACCAGCTCCGTGCACGTGCCGAATGGAAAAATGGGGAAGACCGCGAATACTACACCGACGGTTCTATGGCTTTCTTGAAAAGCGCAGGCGGTGACGAAGATAATTCAACCGCACTAAGCACTTTAGGCAAATGCAAAGATGCCAATGGTACCAAGATCAATAACACAGAGGCATTCAAGGCTTCTTTCCTTCAAAAGAACACTTACTATCTTTCAACTGGTATAGAACGCACTACAGATGCTTCCAGTCTGCAAATTTCAAGTTATTCATCATTACCAGCTGAGGATGAAGCTATTCTATCAGCTATGGGCGTAAATGGGGACAAAGACCGTTTGATCAATTTCATTTTAAACGAACGTACCCGCGAATGCTTAGGTGAATGGAACCGCTGGGAAGAGTTGAGCCGTACCAAGACTTTGGTTCAACGTGCTAAATTATTCAATCCGGAAGCAGCTGCCAATATAGCAGACAAACATTTGCTTCGTCCTATTCCACAAACATTCTTAGACCAACTTCAGCATGAAGACGGTACGAATTTAAGTGATGAAGAAAAAGCCGCAATGCAGAATCCAGGCTATTAACAGACTAGATTTTTGCAGTCAATAATTAATAAGGGGAGTGCCGGATTCAGCATTCCCCTATTTTCCACACCATAAATACTTATTTTATAATGAAAAAAATCGGTCGGTTTATATACTTCACTACACTATTCTTGTTAATAGCGGGATGCAAACAACAAAAATCCATACGCTATGAACTTGTAGATGGCAATCCACAAATAGATTACATAGATTTCCTGAACGACACGCTATGCCGATTTGTCGCACCAGGACCATTGGTTCTGACAAGCCACTACACAAAAGAAGGAGATATTTATATAATACAAATCAACGATATAGTGAGCGCACGGCTATATAAAGAAGAAGGAAAGCTACGAGGTGAGGCTCCTTTTTTTGAAGGAATATGGATTATAAAAGAAAAGTGATATCAACAAGTTCTGTACAGTTCATTCACTCATTTCTTTTCATATAAAGAATCTATCTGTCAGCCCCCCCAAAAAAGATCAATAACTAGATTGTTATCCGTATATGGAAAAAGAACAGAAAGAAGATGAACAATATTCCATGTAAATGAATAAAATTCCATAGGTAAGACACCTTCTTCGTCTATATTTGCATAAATCAAAAATCAAAGATACTATGGAACTATTACCAGCAATCAGGAAAAGCATAATTACATTCGCTCTGCTGCCTGCACTTCTATATGCAGGTATCCCCCCCACCCTACAAAGCGATGCCTCACAAAGAATGACCAAAGATATCATGGACCGCGTTTACATCACCCCCAAACGTATTGTTACCAAATACGCAGGATGTAAGAATAATCTGATAAAAGATGAACACTATTTGTTAGAGCGTGGAAACGGCCAATCGGAAATGAACAGAAAAAAATGTTGTATAATGACCTCTACTGAAACAGAGAAGGCATCCTTGTTACTGGATTTCGGCAGTGAACTGCATGGAGGATTAAAGCTCGTCATGGGCAGTTCCAGCCGTAGGGAACCTTCTTTGGTAAGGATACGTTTCGGAGAATCTGTTGGAGAAGCCAACAGTACCACTTCAAATTCCGAATGGAAAGTGGGATTTTCAACGGACGATCATGCCAAACGTGATATCATCATGGAAATTCCCCGTGACGGCATGATTGAAATAGGCAATACCGGTTTCCGCTTTGTCCGTCTCGACTTGCTGCAAAACAACGCTACTATCTCTTTAAAAGAAATTTCAGCTATCCTGCGCTACCGTGATATTCCCTATCTGGGGTCTTTTGAATGCAACGACCAACGTTTAAACAAAATATGGATTACCGGAGCCTATACTGTCCACTTGAACATGCAGGAGTTTTTATGGGATGGCATCAAACGTGACCGGGTAGTCTGGCTGGGCGATATGCACCCTGAATTAATGACCATCAGCCGTGTTTTCGGATACAATGAGGTGATTCCCAACAGTCTGGACCTGGCCTGCAAACAATTTCCTTTACCCAATTGGATGAATGGCATGAGTGCATACAGCCTATGGTATCTGATCAACCAATATGAATGGTATCACCAGACCGGCGATATTGATTTTTTAAAGAAACATTCCGACTATATCAGCGGGTTAATCCATCTGATAAACGGGAAAGTGGATGATGCGGGAAATGAAACGTTAGCGCCTGCCCGCTTTTTGGACTGGCCATCCAGCGGAAATAAAGCCGGAGTTGAGGCAGGATATCGCGCACTGATCGTATGGGCCATGCAAGATGCGCATCAATTGTCTTTAAAACTTGGCAACACCTCTGATGCTCAATTATGTCTGGACATTATCAACCGGATGAAAAAAAAGATATTACCTCACAACAATCTGAAACAGGCAGCCTCATTAATGGCCATCGCTGGATTGATGGATCCCCAACAGGCTTGCGATGAAGTTGTCTCTGTAGGCGGTGGAAAAGGTTTTTCCACTTTTTACGGATATTATATGCTGGAAGCATTAGCCAAAGCAGGTGAATATGAGAAAGCAATAGATATCATTCATACTTTCTGGGGGGCCATGCTGGATTTGGGAGCAACCACGTTTTGGGAAGATTTCAATCTGGACTGGATTCCTAATGCCGCTCCTATAGACGAGCTTGTTCCAGCCGGAAAAAAAGACATTCATGGCGATTTCGGCGCCTACTGCTATCCCGGATTCCGTCACAGCCTTTGCCACGGGTGGTCCTCAGGACCTACCACATGGCTGTCTGATCATGTATTAGGTGTAAAAATCGTGGACGTGGAACGCAAGCAGATCAGTATTGAGCCACATCTAGGTAAATTAGAATGGGCCAAAGGCACTTATCCCACCCCTTGGGGCGTGATAGAAGTCAGCCACGAGAAGAAAGCCGATGGTAAAATCGCAACCAAAGTGAAACTTCCGAAAGGTGTAAAACAAATTTAATTATAAGAAATCGTTATCAAACTTCTATAAAAACTGGATCTTATGAAAAACATAATGATATGGATTATGCTCCTCTTGAGTATAACTTATACTGACGCCCAAAATGGAAAATCTCCTAGAAAAGACTATGCCAAATTAGCTAATTATGATGAGAGTAAGGTTCCGCAATATACCTTACCTTCCGTATTAATGTGCCACGACGGAGAAATGGTTCAGACCAAGGAACAATGGGAGCAAAAACGCCGCCCCGAAATTTTAAACCTGTTTACGACTTACATGTTTGGCAAAGCACCTGTATTAAAACACAAACTGCCTTGCACAGTCAGTCGGATCAATGAAAAAGCTCTGAACGGACGTGCCACCCGGAAAGAAATAACCATCCAATTAACAGACGATCCACAGGGTCCCCACATCGACTTGCAACTGTATCTTCCTAATCATGTATCAGGAAAAACTCCTGTTTTTCTAGGCATCAGCTTCATGCCCAATTACACGATATATGATGATCCCGATTTATCTGTCCCCGAAATAACAGATGAAAAAATGAAGAAAAGATCTTTCAGGGGATCAATGGACAAGTCCTGGCAGCTTGATAAAATTCTGGAACACGGATATGGTCTGGCCACTTTCTGTTATAATGATGTGGATCCCGATTTTGACGATGATTTCCAAAATGGTGTGCATCCTTATTATTACGAGAAAGGGCAGAATTTCCCAGATCCGGATCAATGGGGTTCCATTGCAGCCTGGGCATGGGGCATGAGCCGTGCCATGGATTATCTGGAAACAGACAAAAAAGTGGATGCTAAAAAAGTTGCCGTGATAGGTCATTCTCGTCTTGGCAAAACCGCTGTCTGGGCCGGAGCCTCCGATCCGCGTTTTGCTTTAGTCATATCCGGGAATTCGGGATGTTGTGGAGTTGCCATCTCACGTCGTTGTTTTGGTGAGACTGTAGAAGCCATGAATGTACGTTTTCCCCATTGGTTCTGCGGCAATTACAAACAATTTAATGACAGGGAAAAATACTTGCCTTTCGACCAGCACGAACTCGTTGCCCTAATTGCTCCAAGACCTATATATATAGCCAGTGCAGAAGAAGACAACTGGTCCGACCAAAAAGGTGAATTTCTAGGAGGTAAAGGAGCTGAACCTGTATATGCCCTTTATGGCTTGAACGGAATAGGTTGTGAAGAAATGCCTCCTGTGGATACACCTTACATGAATGGCTCTATCGCATACCACAATCGTAAAGGGCCTCACGCCGTTCTTCCATACGATTGGGAACAATTCCTTCGCTTTGCTGACAAATATTTTAAAAACAAATAATTAATATATAAATCAATGATGAAAAACAAGAACCTACTTATAGGATTATGCTCGGTACCGCTGTTGCTTAGCATATCAATAAACATGACAGCTCAGGACTCGCGTGAACGTACATATTATTATGAAATACTAGAACCACGCCATGAGCCCAAACCGGAAATCAAAGGTTTTGCAACAGAAAGAGTAAAAGAGCACTTAGACAGAGGATTAACGGCTACCCCATCTGCAGACGGGAAAGGTATCTACCTCAGTTGGAGGCTATTGGAACAAGATGAAACTGACACTTCCTTCCACCTCTACCGTTCTGCAAACGGCAAGACACAGCGTTTATCAAAAAATCCAATTAAAAACACCTGTGACTTTGTTGACCAGACTCCCGTTGCCGGAAAAGCGACCTATTGGATCTGTGCATTAGATAAAAAGAAAAAAGTGATTGACACATCTTCCAAATTGGATGTGGACTATTCTTTATTGAGAAACTATCAATCTATTAAATTGAGCCGTAATATAAAAGCAGGCAAAATAGCCGTTGCTGATTTGAACGGGGATGGTATTTACGATTATATCATCCGCACCCCGGAAAAAAATGTGGATCCCGGAATGCCCGGTACTTTGGATGGTTCAACTTACCAAATTGAGGCTTATTTAAGTGACGGCACTTTTTTATGGTCTAAAGATTTAGGACAAGGTATTGAGCCCGGTGTTTGGTACTCACCTTTCATCGCATACGACTTCAATGGAGATGGCAAAGCAGAAATTGCCTTAAAAACAGCTCCGGAAACGACCAAACGAAATGAAAAAGGACGGGTAGACTCCGGTGAAGAATATCTAAGTGTATGGGATGGAATGACCGGAAAAGAAATTGCCCGCGTGGACTGGCCTGAACGGAATGACAGGTATGGAAATCTGGTCCGACAGAACCGTAACCAAATAGGGATGGCCTATCTGGACGGCAAAACTCCTTATATATTGGCATGCCGTGGCACTTACAAACTGATGACTGTAGATGCATGGCAACTGAAAGGTAACAAACTGGAACGTGCATGGCGATGGGACGGCGATGAAGAAAATCCCGTAGTAAGAAGCATGGGGTCCCATAATATGGTATGTGGTGATGTGGATGAAGATGGAAAAGATGAAATTCTGTTAGGCTCATGCATGCTTGATGATAACGGGACTTTACTATGGTCTACCGGACTAGGACACCCTGATAAAATCTATCTGACTGATATCGACCCGGATCGTCCGGGTATGGAAGTATTCCTTTGTCTGGAACCTTGGCACGAGAACGGCCGTGGCGTTTGTGTTGTGGATGCCAGAACAGGACAACCGGTATGGAATATCGGTCATAAGACATTCCATGTAGGCGATGGGATGGTTGCTGATTTTGATCCGGTCCACAAAGGTCTGGAATGTTTTGCCAGCGAAGACCGTAAAGGAGGCTGCACAGATAAATATCTACTTTCGGCTGACGGTAAACCTTTAGGTAAAAATGAGGAAGTGCCCTCCTGCCGTAATTGGGCCTGGTGGGACGGTGACTTATTGCGCGAAACATTCAAAGGGGACGATAACCGATGGGGGGCAAGTTCCTCTTCAAACGGTCGTTCACTAAGTATTGTAAAATGGAAAGGAGAAACACTGACACAAGGAATTGAAGGTGATATCTTAATGATTGCAGACTTATATGGAGACTGGCGTGAAGAAATTATCACCGCATTGCCCGGTGAAATACGCATCTACACCACCAATCTTCCAGCAAAAGACCGTCGCACCACATTGATGCAAGACGGAATATATAGAAGTTATGTAGCTCATCGTTCCATGGGATATCCACAAGCTCCTGTCCCCTCCTATTATTTAGGAGAATAATATTAAGATTAGCATGAAGGATTCCTCTAAAAACTACAACGGATATCCTTTTGCTGTAGGGGCGCTTTGATGCGCCCTTATGCATATAAAACTCAAACCTAATCATAAACATCATGCAAAAGATACTATTACTCATTGCTTCCCTTTTTTATTTCAACTTTATACTCGCAGAAAATGAAATAAAATCCTGGCAAGGTATTCATGAAACGCCCCTTTCCAGTCTAGAACAACAATTTGCAGAACCTCCTGTGGAATTTGCCAACCACGTAATATGGGGTTGGGAAGGGAAAATGGATAAAAAGACTATTTGCAATGACTTGGATTCTATCAAGAAGAAAGGATTCCGTGCCGTAATATTTGAAGCAGGTTACAAACTACCCTTCAAATATCTTTCCGAAGAATGGTTTAAAGCAATTCGTACCGGAGTACTTGAAGCCAAAAAGCGAGGTATGAAAGTCTGGATTATTGATGAAGGAAAATATCCCAGCGGATTTGCAGGAGGAAAATTCTCACAGGAACGTCCCGATTTGAGAATGCAAGCTCTTGTGATAGACGATACCATACAAATAAAACGGGGAGAAGTAATGACAAACCATAAAATAGCACCGGAAATCATCAGTGCGGTAGCCGTCAGTACCTCCGGTGCTCCTAACAGAACTGTAGAAATTGATAATGGAAAAATAAGTTTCAATGCCGGAGTGGATGACTGGAAGATCCTATTGGTCAAAAGCGACTTCCGGACGGCCGTAACCCGAGCCGTTAATAATCCCAACGGCGGCAAAGATGCCACTAATTCCCTGTGTGACTATCTGAACCCTGTTGCCGTACAACAATTTATTGACTGGACACACGAACAGTATAAAAAATACCTTGGTAAAGAGTTGGGTACCACCGTACTTGGTTTCCGGGGAGACGAACCCGATTATGCACATTTACCCTGGACTCCTTCCATTATCCAAACCTTCAAAGAAATAAAAGGATACGACCCGACTCCCTATCTGGCCTCCTTTTTTACCGCTTTGCCCACCACACAGGAACAAAGGGTAAAAGCCGATTATTGGGATGTCTGGTCCGGCTTGTTCGCCACCCACTTTTTCAAATTACAGGCCGATTGGTGTGCGGCTAATGGAGTAGCCCACATTACCCATCTTAACAAAGAACATGAAATGCCCGCATGTGTTAAAGCTGAAGGAGACTATTTCCGGAATTTAAGTAAAGTTCAAATACCCGGAGTAGATGCAATCTGGAACCAAATATGGCCCGGTACCCTTAATGATTTCCCCAAACTAGCCTCATCTGTAGCTCATGTTTATGGAAAACCTAGAGCATTCAGCGAAAGTTTTGCAGCTTACCACATCTCCCCTACCATTCCCCAAGCCAAATTTGTTGTAGATCATCAGATTGCCCGTGGGATTAACTTCTTTGAATTCATGTTTTGGCTGGCAGGATCCAAACAGCGCAATTGGATGAGTGATCCCGGTATGAAAGGCCTGAATGAATATACAAATCGCACTACTTACCTAATGAGCCAGGGGAAGCCGGGAGCACGGATTGCCATGTATTACCCCACATCTACTATGTGGCTGGGTAACAATGAAGTTTATAAGGATATCGTCACTCTTACCCAACAGCTGTTAACTCATCAACGAGATTTTGACTACATAAACGATGATGCTTTTACGGAAGCACTGACCATAGGTCCCGGCTATCTGGAAAATAAAAGCGGTCAAAGATATGAAACATTGATTATCCCATCATCAGATGTTATTTCCGCATCTGCCTGGAAAGTAATAGAAACATTTTCCTCACGTGGAGGAAAGGTCCTGTTTTGGGGAAAGAAGCCTGCTTCTTTCATTGACAAAAGTTTCACTGCTCCCGGTTCCCTATCAGGTTTAACCAACAGTAGGATTGAGCCATCCACCAGATGGACAGCACGTGTAAGCTCTTCCCTTCCGGAACCGGAAATGAAAATCATTTCACCTGCCAATGATTCTATCCGCTACACGCGCAGAGTAATGCCCGATGGCGATCTCTACTTCATATTCAATGAAGGGAATAAAGCTACAGAATTTACAGCAGACTTTGATAAAGTAGGAGTCGCAAAAGAATGGAATGCGACAAATGGCACACTCCAACCGATAAATGCAACAATTGTCAATAACTGCACCCGGCTGACCATTAAACTGGAAGCATGGGAAAGCAAGCTCATATCCATCGGAAAAAGCAATAGAGAATATAACATTAAAGAATATGGCGTAAAAGGAAATGGCTATTCGGAAACAGCCACTTTACAACGTATCATTAATGAAGCAGCTCACAACGGAGGCGGAACGATAGTTATTCCTGCCGGGGAGTATCTAAGCGGCGCTCTATTCTTTCCACGCGGTGTAGATTTACGTATAGAGAAAAACGCCAAACTAATCAGCACTGTCGCCCCCAATGAATTTCCTGTCATCCCGACTCGTTTTGAAGGCATAGAAAGAAAGTGGCGATGCGCTTTCTTGAATTTCGACCATTCAGACGGAGTTAAGGTTTATGGTGAAGGGGTTATCGATGGTAAAGGAGTAGAATGGAAAAAGATTCCATTCGGAAACTCCGGGCGCCCCAGACTGTTATGTTTCACAGATTGCCCGGGAGGCAAGATTTCCGGCTTAAAAATGATAAATCAAGCCTCATGGTGTCTTCATGTACTTTACACAAACGGATTCACTATAGATGGAATCGATATCCGCGCATTGGAATATATACCCAGTTCCGATGGCATAGATATTGATTCGTCCAATGATATACTGATTACTTCCACCCGCATTGAGGCGCATGATGACTGTATCTCCATCAAATCCGGACGAGACGAGGACGGACGCAGAGTAGGACGTCCCAGTGAAAACATTCTGATAGAGAACTGTCATTTTGCATACGGTCATGGTGGAGTGGCTATGGGCAGTGAAATATCAGGCGGCATACGCAATGTGACCATACGTTCCTGCCTGATGGATAACGAAAATTGGAGCCCCTTACGCTTTAAAAGTCAGCCCAGCCGCGGCGGGATAGTAGAAAATATTACTTTTGAAGATATTACCATCAGAGGAGCACGCAGTATCTTTGATATCAATATGGAATGGCGTATGGTTCCTCCGCTTTCACCTGCACATTATCCGTTGACCCGTTTGCGCAATATCCATTTCAAGAATATAAATGGAGAAGCACAATCAGCAGGAACCATGTATGGTTTTAAAGAGACTCCATTCGGAAACGATACATTCTTTTTTGAGAATTGCCATATCAAGGCTCAAAAAGGATTAAGCATTTCGAATGTAGCCAATGTCAATTTTAAGGGTTTGGAACTCGAAATAAAAGAAGGAGAAAAAATCTATGAACGGCCTGTAAACAAGGCCCGACAGCCCAATAAGAACACTAGCAAATAAAAAATACGATCGAAATGCGTACACATGCATAATATTCAAGGAAGATGTACGCATTTCCATTGTAGAAAGCCCCAGACCATCCTACTTTTGTATTACCATTAAAACACTAAAAACAACATGATGAAGAAAAAATTAATACTGTCATTCTTTTTAGCCGCATTAGGTTTTGGAGTTGTAAAAGCACAAGACTTGCCGGACAAAAAAGAAACGTTGAAGACTGTTACAAAAGTCAATGATTACTTCATGAAGAAGTATGCCGATTATCGTACTCCTTCTTTTGTAAAAAATGTAACCCGTCCTAGTAATATCTGGACACGCGGAGTATATTATGAAGGATTAATGGCTCTTTACTCCGTCTATCCACGCGATGACTATTATAAATACGCTGTCGATTGGTCAAATTACCACGAATGGGGATTCCGCAACGGTACAACCACTCGCAATGCTGATGATTACTGTGCCAGCCAGACTTACATTGATTTATATAACATTTGTCCCGATCCGGAAAGAATCCGTAAGGTCAAAGCTAATATAGATATGCTGGTCAACACTCCTCAAGTAAATGATTGGTGGTGGATTGATGCCATCCAGATGGGAATGCCTGTATTTGCCAAACTTGGGAAATTGACCGGAGAACAAAAATATTTCGACAAAATGTGGGATATGTATGAATATACCCGTAATAAACATGGTGAGAATGGCATGTACAACTCAAAAGAAGGTTTATGGTGGAGAGACCAAGACTTTGATCCCCCCTACAAAGAACCTAATGGTAAGAATTGCTATTGGAGTCGTGGCAATGGATGGGTATATGCCGCACTGGTACGTGTATTGGATGAAATTCCTACTAATGAAAAACATCGCGCCGACTATATCAATGATTTCTTGACCATGAGTAGAGCTATCAAAAATTGCCAACGCACAGATGGTTTTTGGAATGTAAGTATGCATGACGAATCAAACTTCGGGGGTAAAGAAACCAGTGGTACCGCTTTATTTGTATATGGCATGGCATGGGGGGTACGTAACGGACTATTGGATAAAAAAGAATACCTACCAGTCTTGTTGAAAGCATGGAATGCTATGGTGAAGGATGCGGTTCATCCTAACGGTTTCCTAGGGCTTGTACAAGGAACCGGAAAAGAACCGAAAGACAGTCAACCTGTCACATACGACAAAGTACCCGATTTTGAAGACTTTGGAGTAGGTTGTTTCCTGCTTGCCGGAAGTGAGGTTTACAAATTAAATTAATAATATGATTGGTTAGTGAATCGATTTTTCATAGACTATGATTTAAAGGTTAGATTTAGGTTAAGTAAAAAAGAGCGACTGTGAAGCCGCTCTTTTTTGTTCTATCCATCATACTGTTAATCTGCAATAGAAAACACCAATACTCCAGCTGTAGGAATAACAGGCTCTCCTATCAATACTTTGGTTCCCGAAGGAAGTACGAATTTATAAGGTTTATCTGTATAATTCAGTACAATCCCCATACCATTGCGGTACTCTAAAGTAACACCGTATGGTAAATCCATCACAGGAATATTCAATTGCGCATATAGTTTCTTCAAAATATCCTTCTCCAGTAATCCGTCCGTACTATCCACCCCTACGTAAGTAACAGTACCTTTTCCCAACTTACGAGTAGTGACTGCCGGTTTTCCTTCATAAAATTCCTGTGTATAAGTAGCCCATACCTGTGAATCCTTACCCGGTTTCAATATCTCTCCCCAAGTATTCCACGTATATTCTTTTCCATCCATCCGTAATTTGCCCGGTTCTTCAGGAAGTAATAAATCATAAAACTCCATTTCATTACCGGTCAGTTCATTTATCATGGAACCGAAAGGAGCTTCGGGTAAACGTCCATGGCGGTCTTTCTGGGCTGTACGGCAAGTTAAGACCAAATTACCACCCTTCTTTACATAATCAGTCCATCTATCTACCAATGCCTTGTCAGCCAATTGATAAGCCGGAGCTATGATCACAGGATAAGAGGAGAACTCCTTGCTTTCATTGATAAAATCTACGGGCGCGCCAAAAGATTTCAACGTGCGATAATATTTCTCAATATGCCCCAATGTATTCCATGTACGATTTTGCTTCTGGCGCTCAATGCTCCATGAATTTTCATGATTAAAAAGAATGGCGGTACGACGTGCCAAATAATCGGCCGGTTTCACCTCACGAGCAGCAACCTGTCCCCGCAGCTGTCTGATTTCTTTCATGAACTGCTCATATTCTCGTCCACCGGGAGTTACCGTTGTTCCGTCTGTACCTACAATGCCATAGTGATATTGTTCCGTGCCATACAGAGGCTGGCGATAACGATAAGTACAGATAAAGTCGCCTCCACCGGCAAATACGCTCCACATCCATAAACGGACAGCTCCGGGCAGTGGTTGAGGATTGATACTCCCCCAATTCACCTGTCCAGGCTGAAGTTCCATGACTCCGTAAGTACCTTGTATGGGTCTGAAAAAGTCATTGGCAAAAGCAATACGCAACGGATTTCCCACTCGATATCCGCGGCGGCCGATACCTTCATTGTCTCCATACACCATATAGCGAGTATAACTTTGAAAATCAAGTGCAGGGCTGCCACCTATATGTCCTTCCTCATAATTAGGAATATAGTTAGTAGTCACCCATTGATTCTTTGCCTGTTTTTTAATCAACAAACATTGTTCATTCAAAAAGTCGTTTGTCTGACTAGCAGCAAAACGGCGGTAATCCAAAATCTGATGATGATTCATAAACATCTGGGCAGTTTTAGGAAGAGTTATTTCATCAAAAGAAGAATAAACCTCACTCCAAAAAGCCGTTCCCCAGGCATCATTCAATGCTTGAATGTCATGATGATATTTTTCACGCAAAAAATCCCGGAAAGCCAGTTCAGCTTTCGGATTATAATCAAATTGTACAGCCGGCTCATTATCGAGCTGCCAGCCGATTATTCTGGAATCATTTCCATAATGCTGAGCTAACTTCTCTATCATTTTATAAGCCAGTTCTCTATAAACGGGAGAAGCAAAAGAAGCATGTTGACGTGCTCCGTGATCAAGCACGGTACCATTTTCATTTTTAATCAAAATTTCAGGGTATTTACGGCTCAGCCAAACCGGTGGAGTTGCCGTAGAAGTACACATAATGACTTTCAAATCATATTTGGCAGCCAAAGCCACCGCTTTATCCAACCAGGCAAAATCATATTTTCCCTCTTCCGGTTCCAATTGCGCCCAAGCAAATTCCGCGAAATGGGTGAATTCAAAACCCAAATCGTGCATCTGTTTAAAATCTCGCTCCCATTGACTCTCATCCCAATGCTCGGGATAATAATAAGCACCGGTCAAAGTCAAATCCTTGTCTTTAAACCAAGGTTGTTGTGCAAAAAGTCCTCCGGCCAAAGAACAAGCCAAAAGAACGGTCACAAATCGTTTTCTCATGATAATATAGTAGTTTAATTGCTTTCAAGCAGTTTATCAAGTACAGCCTTCTCTACGGTAAAAGCAGTTCCGTGACGGGTTCCTTTTGGAAAAGATACACGGTCAGACACATCTTCCCACGTCTTTCCATGATCACGACTGCAAACAGCTCCATATTGATGATTACGATATTTATCAAAATAGACATAAAGAGCATCATCCACAAAAAGTGGCGCAGGTCCCTCACACCAATAATTTCCTGTAATGGAAGGAGAAACGGTAGTAGGAAACCCATCCTCTATCCGCGTTGTCCGTGTTATTCTTAAATTCTTCTCTGCCGGCAACGAGTTTTCATTCTTCACCACCATAATCAAGTCTTTCATCACCGGATCACGCACTATAGCTGCATCAATCACACTGAAATCAGGATTAAAGAACAGTTTGGTTTCAGAAAACGTATTAAAATCCTTCGTCGTAACATAGTAAATACGATGATTTAACCCTTTCTCACTCTCAATGACCGGCACTTCCTTGTGACGTCCGGGAATAGTCGTTGCCCAGAAAATATAATAAGTTTGCGAAAGTTCATCATAAAACAATTCAGGCGCCCAGCAATTATGTGCAGCAGGTTCATGCATCATTACCGGAATAGAGCGTTGCTCACTCCAATGAATTAAATCGGGAGAAGAAGCATAACCTATAATCCGGTCTGTCCAGCTGGAAGTCCACACCATGTGAAAGGTACCGTCCGGCGCCTGACAAATACTAGGGTCACGCATCAGGCGGTCTTTCCCGACAGTGGGTATCAAGAAAGATTTTCCATGATTCAAAGGAGTCCATGTCAACCCATCCAGACTATAAGCCAAATGAAGGCCGTCCCGACTGTCATTAATGAAATAAGAGAACAAATAAGCCGTATTACCGGCAAATAATCCGGATACTGCTCCTAACAAGCAGAGCAAACAGAATAATCGTTTCTTCATGTATATAATGATTTAATTGTTAGCATGCAAAGATAAAAAGAGATTTGGATTTTTTTCTGCACATACCAGGCATATCCATGTAAAATAGTACAACCTCATCGCACATTACCCTGTTTTTATACGAATTTCCATCTATATGTACTTCTTTCTATTTACATATACGTGAAAAGGTCTTAATTTAGCAACATTAAATTCAAGTAAAAAAATGCTATGAAAAAAACGCTATTGACTGTCTGCTTAGTATGGATGTGCTTCTCGTTAAGTGCACAAAAAACTCTTGACTTATCCGGGAAATGGTCATTCAGTATTGACCGCCAGGATAAAGGAGAAAAAGAGAAATGGTTCAACCACACATTAAATGATTGCATCCACCTTCCCGGCTCCATGCCCGAGAAACTGAAAGGCGATGAGGTTACCGCAAAGACCCGATGGACAGGCAGTCTCTATGACAGTTCCTATTATTATAATCCATACATGGAGAAATACCGTAAAGAAGGTAATATTAAATTCCCTTTCTTTCTGACCCCCGACAAACACTATGTAGGAGTAGCCTGGTATCAGAAAGAAGTAAATGTGCCTGCCGACTGGAAAGGTGAACGTATCTTGCTATTTCTGGAACGTCCCCATATAGAAACTACCGTATGGGTGAACGGACAAAAGGCAGGAATGCAGAACAGCCTGTGCGTACCCCATCAATATGATATAACCCGTTATGTCCGTCCCGGAAAGTGCAACATCACCATCCGGGTGGATAACCGAATCAAAGAAATCAATGTCGGACCGGACTCACATAGCATTACTGACCAGACACAAGGAAACTGGAACGGCATTGTAGGACGCATCTGCCTGCAAACGACTCCGAAAACATTTTTTGATGATATTCAAATATATCCGGAACCGGAACAAAAACAGGCACGTGTCAAAGTCGTCATCAAAGGTGCAGGCACTGCAAAAGTAAAATTATCAGCAGAGAGCTTCAATACGGATAAAAAACATATCGTTCCCGCCATACAACAAGAAATCAAACTTAACAAAGGAGTGACGGAAACAGAAATGGTATTACCTATGGGGAATGATATGCTGTTATGGGATGAATTTCATCCGGCCCTGTACAAACTGAAAGCAGAAGTCACCAATGGGAAAAAAACTGAGATAAAAGAAATACAATTCGGTATGTGCCGATTTGAAATCAAAGGTAAATGGTTTTATGTAAATGGACGCAAAACTCAGCTTCGCGGAACAGTTGAGAACTGTGACTTCCCGTTGACCGGTTACGCCCCGATGGATGTAGAAAGTTGGGAACGAGTATTCCGTATCTGTCGCAGTTATGGACTGAATCACATGCGTTTCCATTCATTCTGTCCTCCCGAAGCCGCTTTTATAGCTGCCGACCGGGTAGGTTTCTATCTGCAACCCGAAGGTCCCAGCTGGCCCAATCATGGTCCTAAATTAGGTTTGGGACAACCTATTGACACCTATTTGATGGACGAAACCATCGCATTAACCAAAGAATATGGCAACTATGCCTCCTATTGCATGTTGGCATGCGGAAACGAACCTAGCGGACGCTGGGTAGAATGGGTGACCAAGTTCGTAGAATATTGGGAAAAGAAGGACCCCAGACATGTATATACCGGAGCATCGGTAGGCAACGGATGGCAATGGCAACCCCGCAACCAATATCATGTAAAAGCGGGGGCACGTGGCTTGACCTGGTCTAAAAGACAGCCATCCACCCAAGACGATTATCGTTTTCAGAATCATCTTGACACAGTGAAACAACCTTACGTATCCCACGAAACAGGTCAATGGTGTGCTTTCCCTAATTTCAATGAAATACGTAAATATACAGGTGTTAATAAAGCCAAGAACTTCGAAATTTTCAAAGACATTCTGGCTGACAACCACATGAGCGACCAAGCCCATCTATTTATGATGGCCAGCGGAAAGTTACAAGCCCTTTGTTACAAATATGAAATAGAAAAGACACTCCGCACGCCCGATTATGCCGGTTTCCAATTATTGGCACTGAACGATTATTCGGGTCAGGGAACTGCACTGGTAGGTGTTCTCGATGTTTTCTTTGAAGAAAAAGGATATATCAACTCTGCAGAATGGAGACGTTTCTGCTCACCTACAGTTCCACTGATGCGTACAGATAAATTTGTATATAATAACAAGGAGATTTTAAAGGCGGATATTGAAGTTGCTCATTTTGGTGCCGAGGCATTAAAACAAGCAGAAATTGTATATACGTTAAAAGACGAATATGGCAAAGTATATGCGCAAGGCACATTGGCAACACAAGACATTCCTGTCGGAAATTTAAATCGCACGGGTAGCCTTGAGTTTCCGCTCACTGACATCCAAGAGGCTAAAAAGCTGAATCTGGAAATACGTATTACAGGAACAGAAGCTGTAAATGACTGGAATTTCTGGGTTTATCCCGCCCAAGTGACAATAGCCGAAGGAAAAGTATACACTACTGACACTTTGGATTCGAAAGCCTTGGAAATTCTTCAGAATGGTGGAAATGTGCTTATTACAGCTGCGGGCAAAGTGAGTTATGGTAAAGAAGTGGTCCAGCAATTCACTCCTGTATTCTGGAACACCTCCTGGTTCAAAATGCGTCCTCCTCATACCACAGGTATCTTAGTAAACCCCAAACACCCGTTATTCCGTCAGTTTCCGACAGAATATCACAGCAATCTGCAATGGTGGGAACTGCTGAATCGTGCTCAAGTGATGCAATTCACCCACTTTCCACCCGCTTTCCAACCTACGGTTCAAAGCATCGACACTTGGTTTATAAGCCGCAAGATAGGTATGTTATTCGAAGCCAATGTATTAAATGGGAAAGTGCTTATGACAAGCATGGACATTACTTCCCAGCCAGAGAAACGCATGGTAGCCCGTCAGATGCATAAAGCCATTCTGGATTATATGAATTCGGACCAGTTCCGTCCGCAATTTACTGTAACGCCTCAACAAATCAGTGAGTTGTTCACAAAAACAGCCGGTGACGTAAAATCTTATACCAATGACTCTCCGGATGAACTAAAACCGAAAATCAATTAACAACAATCTATATCAATCATGAAACAGATAGCCCTATTAGCTCTTGGACTTTTAGCGACATTAGGAGTCGAAGCACAAACTTACAAATTCGATTTTACCACAGGTAAAAAAACGAAAGACGGTTATACCAAAATAACTCCCGCCGACAGATACTCGGAGGAAAAGGGATACGGATATGACAGACAGCCCTCTCCGGAAGGTAAAAGTACAACTCCATTCTTTTTCTCTGTTACGGTTCCCGATGGCAATTACCATGTCACAGCCGTGATAGGAAACAAACGCGCTGCTGGAGAAACAACAGTGCGAGGAGAATCACGCCGCCTTTTCTTCGAAAATGTGAAGACAAGAAAAGGGGAGCTAAAACCTTGTACATTTGTGATCAACAAGCGCAACACACATATTTCGGAAAAAGAAAATGTGCGCATCAAACCGCGTGAACGCCAAAAATTGAACTGGGATGACAAACTTACTTTGGAATTCAACGGAGACGCACCCCAATTATCCGAACTGATTATTGAGAAAGTAAATAATGTACCCACCGTATTCCTATGCGGTAACTCTACCGTAGTAGACCAGGACAATGAACCTTGGGCAAGCTGGGGACAAATGATTCCCCGCTTCTTCAATGACAGCATTTGTTTTGCCAATTATGCAGAATCCGGCGAAAGCGCCAATACTTTTATCGGTGCAGGACGACTGAAAAAGGCATTGACACAAATGAAACCCGGAGATTATATTTTTATGGAATTCGGTCACAACGACCAAAAGCAAAAAGGTCCCGGTAAAGGAGCTTATTATTCATTTATGACCAGCTTGAAAACATTCATTGATGAAGCAAGGGCACGAGGAGCCTATCCTGTACTGGTAACCCCGACACAACGTCGCAGTTTCGATGAAAACGGTAAAATCAGAGATACCCACGCAGACTATCCCGAAGCGATGCGCTGGTTGGCTGCCAAAGAAAACGTTCCTTTGATCGATCTCAACGAAATGACCCGTACCCTCTATGAAGCAATGGGAGTGGAACCTTCCAAAAAGGCATTCGTACATTATCCTGCCGGAACCTATCCGGGACAAAACAGGGTATTGGCAGATAATACCCACTTCAATCCTTACGGAGCTTATCAAATTTCCAAATGTATCATTGAAGGGATAAAGAAAGCGGGATTACCCATCTCTAACTATTTGCGCAGCGACTATTCCGGTTACAATCCTGCACATCCGGATGCTTTGGACAGTTTCAAATGGAATGACAGCCCGTTTACAGAAATTGAAAAGCCGGACGGCAATTAATTTAAAAGTAAGAACAAATGAACAACAAAACATTATTATTAACCCTATCATTTACCTTAGGTACCCTTTTTACCAATGCCCAATCCCTCCCCGAATTCCAATGGGGAGAAGGGATGGGAACTCCTGACCTTTCATGGACTGCCCAAGTAGGAGCCAAAACCTATCCGGAAGGAAAAATATTCCAAGCAGCCGATTACGGATTGAAAAATGACAGTACCCGGTTAGGCACTGCCGCCCTGCAGAAAGCCATTGACGAATGCCACCGTTCCGGAGGGGGAACAGTGGAAGTAGCCCCGGGATACTACCGGATTGGTGCCATCTACCTGAAAAGTAATGTAAACCTCCACCTCAGCCAAGGTACGATGCTGATAGCCAGTGAGGATATTGATTTATACCCCGAAATGCGCTCCCGCGTGGCAGGTATCGAAATAGTATGGCCCTCGGCAGTCATCAATATTCTGGATGCAGAAAACGCAGCTATCAGCGGAGCAGGTACATTGGATTGTCGTGGAAAAATATTCTGGGATAAATATTGGACCATGCGGAAGGATTACGAGAAACGTAAACTACGGTGGATTGTGGACTACGACTGCAAACGCGTAAGAGGTATGCTCATCTCGAACAGCCGTCATATAACACTAAAAGACTTTACCTTGATGCGTACCGGATTTTGGGGTTGCCAAGTGCTGTATTCCGACCAATGTACCTTGAACGGACTGAAAATCAATAATAACGTAGGAGGGCATGGTCCTAGTACGGATGGCATTGACATTGACTCCAGCACCAATATCCTGATTGAAAACTGCGAAGTAGATTGCAACGATGACAATATCTGCCTGAAAGCCGGACGAGATGCCGACGGTCTGCGCGTAAACCGTCCCACCGAAAATATCATTGTTCGTGGATGCATTGCACGTAAAGGTGCGGGACTGATTACCTGCGGTAGCGAAACTTCAGGCTGTATCCGAAATGTATTGGGATATAACCTCCAAGCATACGGAACCTCTTCCACCCTCCGTCTGAAATCTGCCATGAACCGCGGTGGAACCGTAGAAAATATCTACATGACCCAAGTGACAGCAGACCATGTCCGCCATGTACTGGCAGCGGACCTGAACTGGAACCCCAGCTATAGTTATTCTACCTTACCGGCTGAATATGAAGGAAAAGAGATTCCCGAACATTGGAAGGTTATGCTGACTCCTGTCACCCCTAAAGAAAAAGGGTATCCGCATTTCCGTAATGTATGGCTCAGCGATGTAAAAGCTACTAATGTGCAAACCTTTATCACCGCTGCCGGCTGGAATGAGGAACTGCCTTTGCAGAATTTCCATATTTCCGGCATAAAAGCCAAGGTAAATAAAGCAGGAAGCATTATCTTTACCGAAGACTTCCACTTGGAAGATGTCCGGTTACAAGTAGAAGACGGCAGCCGTGTGGAAGAAAAAAACAATAAGAACGCACAAATCAATATCAGCTATGAAAACAACATGGAATTATAGCCGGCGGCTACTTCCGTTCTTTCTCTGTATGCTGTTGTCTGTCTTTAGCAACAACGCCCAGACTCTTCCCTTCCGTTTATCCAAAGGTGCGGGAACTTTCCGTCTGGGAGTGGTTTGCGGCAATGAAAGTTGCTGGCTGGACCAATGCAGTGTCAAGAAAAAGGGACAGGCTTATACCATTAAAGATAAATTATGGAAAGAAGGTGAAATAAAGCTGATTGTATGTCCATTGACGGATAGTAATGGTTTTATCATGGAGATTTCGGGTGAGCGATTACCCGAAGAGCTCAAACTTTGCTGGGCTTTCGGTGCATGCGACGGTGCAGACGCCCCTGCCGTAACAGACAACAGTATTCCGGCAGCCTCCTGCTTCCATAATGTATCCAGTATAGAAGGAAACGCTTTTACTACCTATTATGGTGAAAGCATGAAACTGAGAACGGTTCATGGGGTATCTCCCATCGGTTCCGATATTCGTCTGTCCGACGGACATAAACAAGCATCCCCGCTTGCTTTATTCAACTCCGGTAAAAAGACAGATGCCCCCGTCATCTCTGCCCTATGCCCGTGGAAACCGCAAGAAAAGCTCTACTTTTGTTTCTACCAACGAGCAGATTATAATTATTTCATGCTACCCGGATTATTCGAGAAAGAACATAAAACCCGATCAAAATGAAACGATTGTATCCATACCTGTTCTTCCTTTTCCTATGCCTGTCCGCCCAGGCACAGGAATTCAAGGTGTACCAGTTTCCAGCAGATAAGGTTCCTGCCATAGATGGCAATACCCACGACTGGGATTGCGTTCCGGCTGATTATAAGATAACGGAAGCAGTTTTAAAGGAAGACGAGAGAAAACATGCACAGCCGGACACTACCACCTTGAAAGTCAGTGTCAAAGTAGGTTGGTGTGCAGAAACTCAGAAGTTGTATTTTCTATATGAAGCATACGATAATTATTGGCGGTTCAGTGAGAACTCCTTGAACACGGATATTTTTGAAGTAGTGGTGGATGGCGATTGTTCAGGGGGGCCGTTCATCGACCGTTTTCATCCCACAGCTCCCAAAGATGTATGGCAGGCTTGGTTCAAATTTCACGGATGCCATGCCCAGAACTATCACATCTTCACCCCGGCTCACGGCAATGACTGGTGTATGTTATGGGGTCCTCAAGTATGGCTGAAACAAAAGCCATACGCTGATTATGCCTATCAGTACTCTTTCAAGGAGGGAGAAGCGGGTAAGCTGGTATTGGAATTCTATATCACTCCCTTTGACCATGCAGATGCCGACGGGCCCGAACTGTCCCACCCGACTTTATTAAAGGAAGGAAATGAAATCGGACTATGCTGGGCGGTAATTGATTGGGATGCCCACCCTGCCTCCAAAGACGGATTCTGGAATTTATCCGATGAGCATACCATGTATGGCAATGCATCTTATTTACGCAAATTCAAACTAATGCCCATTCAGTAAAAGTTAAGACAAACCATGAAACAACTCATACTCTTCCTTTTATGTCTCAGCATAGGGACAGCGCAGGCAAAGATCTATAATGTAAAAGATTACGGAGCGAAAGCCGACGGTACTACCATTGATACCCCCGCCATAAACCGGGCCATTGAGGAAGCTGCCTCCCAGGGGGGAGGAACCGTTTATTTCCCTGCGGGAGAATACGCCTGCTATTCCATACGTTTGGCCAGTCATATACATCTGTATATAGAACAAGGAGCACGGATTGCCGGCGCCTTTCCATCAGCAACGGAAGGCTATGACCTGGCAGAACCGAATGAACACACCCAATTCCAGGATTTCGGGCACAGTCATTGGAAGAACTCACTTATTTGGGGAATCGGTCTGGAAGACATCACCATCAGCGGACCGGGACTGATTTATGGCAAAGGACTCACCCGTGAGGAAAGCCGCCTGCCCGGTGTAGGCAACAAAGCCATCAGCTTGAAACTCTGCAAGAACGTGACATTGAAAGACTTCTCTTTGTTGCATTGCGGTCATTTCGGTCTGCTGGCTACAGGAGTAGATAATCTGAGCATTCTGAACGTGAAAGTAGATACCAACCGGGACGGTTTTGACATAGACTGCTGCAAAAATGTCCGCATCAGTCATTGTACAGTCAACGCTCCCTGGGATGATGCCATCGTGCTTAAAGCATCCTACGGATTAGGTTATTTCAAGGATACGGAAAATGTAACCATCTCCGATTGTTTCGTCAGCGGATACGACCGTGGCAGTGTATTGGATGGCACTTGGCAACGGGACGAGCCCCAGGCACCGGACCACGGATTTGTAACCGGGCGTATCAAACTAGGGACAGAATCCAGCGGTGGTTTCAAAAACATAGCCATCACCAACTGCATTTTCGAGCGTTGTCGCGGACTTGCCCTGGAAACGGTGGACGGTGGCAAACTGGAAGATATCGTCATCAGCAACATCACGATGCGCGATATTGTCAACGCCCCTATCTTTCTGCGGTTAGGAGCCCGGATGCGCAGCCCGCAAGGAACGCCCGTGGGCACAATGAAACGCATCCTCATCAGCCACGTCAATGTATTTAATGCCGACTCGCGCTATTCCTCCATTATCAGCGGAATACCGGGAGCCCTTATTGAAGATGTGACACTGAGCGATATTCATATCTATCACCAAGGAGGATATACAGAAGCCGACGGACTTCTGACTCCTCCCGAACAAGAGAAAGTATATCCTGAACCGTGGATGTTCGGAACGATTCCCGCCAAAGGTTTCTACATCCGCCACGCACGCAACATCACCTTGGACAATGTAAATTTCCATTACGAGAAAGCGGACGGACGTCCCTTGTTTGTCACAGAGGATGCCAATGATATCAGATACAGGAACATCACAGTGGATGGAAAAGAATTCAATGCAGCAAACTTATAAAAAACAAATAGAATGAAGAGAAAATATTTATTGTTCAGTCTGTTACTGGCCGGCAGTAGCCTTTACGCACAAGAATGGCCGGCAGTGCGACCCGAAGCCCGTCCGGCTACCCGCTGGTGGTGGCTGGGAAGTGCTGTAGATGCAACCAATCTGACCTACAATCTGGAAGAATATGCCAAAGCCGGACTGGGAGGTGTTGAAATCACTCCTATTTATGGTGTTCAAGGCAACGATAAGAATAACCTCCCTTTCCTCAGCCCGCAATGGATGAATATGTTGCAACATACTGAAGCTGAAGGAAAACGTATCGGTATTGAAGTAGATATGAACACCGGTACCGGATGGCCCTTCGGCGGTCCTCACGTGAGTATGACGGATGCTGCTACCAAAGCTATTTTTCAATCTTATCAAGTAGAGGGTGGAAAAGATATTACGCTAGATTTGAAAGTAGAAGAAGAAAAACAACGCCCTGTAGCCACTTTAAGTCGGGTTATGGCCTATAATGCGGACAATAAGCAATGTCTTAACCTCACTTCCCAAGCGAAGAACGGACAATTACAATGGAAAGCTCCGGCAGGTCATTGGCATATTATTACCTTATATATAGGTAAAACATTCCAAAAAGTGAAACGTGCCGCTCCCGGTGGAGAAGGCTATGTGATGAACCACCTGGATAAAGGAGCCGTAAAACGCTATTTTGCCAACTTTGACAAAGCCTTTAAAGAAAACAAGACCAATTTTCCACATACTTTTTTCAATGACTCTTACGAAGTATATGGTGCTGACTGGACTCCTGATTTTCTGGAACAATTCGCCCGCCGTCGTGGCTATAAACTGGAAGAACACTTCCCTGAATTTATAGCTCAGGACCGTAATGAAACCACCGCCCGCATAGTCAGTGACTATCGCGAAACCATCTCCGATTTATTGATTGAAAATTTCAGTACCCAATGGACTAACTGGGCACACGGTCACGGCAGCATCACCCGTAACCAGGCACATGGTTCCCCTGCCAATCTGATAGATACCTATGCCTCTGTGGATATTCCCGAATGCGAAGGGTTCGGTCTGTCACAATTCCATATTAAAGGATTGCGCCAAGATTCCCTGACCCGTAAGAATGATTCAGACCTTTCCATGCTGAAGTATGCTTCTTCCGCTGCCCATATCGCCGGAAAGCCCTACACGTCTTCAGAAACATTCACCTGGCTGACAGAACATTTCCGTACCTCACTTTCCCAGTGCAAACCGGATATGGATTTGATGTTCGTATCAGGTGTAAACCACATGTTTTTCCATGGAACCCCCTACAGTCCCAAAGAAGCCAAATGGCCGGGATGGAAGTTCTATGCCTCTATTGACATGTCTCCTACCAATAACATTTGGCAGGATGCTCCTGCTTTCTTTGAATATATCACCCGTTGCCAGTCTTTCCTGCAAATGGGAAAACCGGACAATGATTTTCTTGTTTATCTGCCTGTATATGATATGTGGCAGGAACAGCCGGGCCGTCTTTTGCTGTTCAGCATCCATGATATGGCAAAACGTGCTCCCAAGTTTATAGAAACCGTCCATACCATCAGCAATTGCGGCTATGACATGGATTATATCTCTGACAACTTTGTAAAAAGTACCCGTTACGTAAATGGCAAATTACTGACCAAAGGAGGAACTTCCTATAAGGCCATCATCATTCCTGCTGTAAAATTAATGCCGTCCGAGGTACTTGACCATTTACTAAAGCTGGCACAAGCCGGAGCTACTATCATCTTTACCGAAAACTATCCGCAGGATGTACCCGGTTATGGAAAACTGGAAGCACGCCGGAAAGGTTTTGCACAATTACAAAAGCAACTTCCGGAAGTTGCTTCTTTCGATGAAACGGTGGCAACTCCTTATCAAAAAGGAATCATCATTACAGGAAACAACTATCAATCTGCCTTGGAAAAAAGCGGTGTTATTCCCGAAGAGATGAAAACGCGGTATGGCTTACAATGTATCCGCCGCTCCCATGCCGATGGACATCATTATTTCATCTCCTCATTGCAGGAAAAAGGAGTAAACGACTGGATAACCTTGGCCGTTCCCGCAGAAAGTGTCATGCTGTTCAATCCGATGACGGGAGAAAAAGGGAAAGCACAAACTCGCAAGGAAGGAGGAAAAACCCAAGTACGTCTCCAGCTGCATTCCGGCGAAAGCGTGATCCTGCAAACTTTCAACCATGCCTTGACAGGGGTTGCCGACTGGAAATACGTTCAAGAACAATCTGTCAGCCTCAGCCTTGATCACAACTGGAAACTTCATTTTGCAAAAAGCACTCCCGAGATAGAAGGTACATTTGATATCGATACTCCGTCTTCGTGGACTGAAATTGCTCACCCCAACGCTCCGATCACCATGGCGACGGGAGTATATACTAATATCATCACTGTTCCCCATATTCCCGCCGATGACTGGATACTGGATTTGGGCGATGTGCGGGAAAGTGCCCGTGTGCGCATCAACGGACACGATGCCGGAACGGCATGGGCTGTACCTTATCAGTTGAAAGTAGGCAAATGGCTGAAACCGGGAGATAACAAGATAGAAATAGAAGTGACCAATCTGCCTGCCAACCGCATTGCGGATATGGATCGTCGGGGTGAGAAATGGCGTATCTTCAATGAAATCAATGTGGTAAATCTGCAATACAAACCGGTACCTTATACTGATTGGCAGCCATTGCCATCAGGATTAAATGGTAGTGTAAGGTTGATACCGGTTACTTATAGATAAAATATCCGATAGTGGTAACCTATTGGCGGAGTTAATCCAGACTGTATTTGAAAGACTGAATTAATTCCGCCAATGTTTTTTACATCATGCTCAGTAAGTGCACCTGCAACCGATCAAGCCGCAGCGAGATAACATTTTATAGCAGAGAGGCGTATTTACGGATAGTATTCAAACGTTCCTTAAGCGTCGGGGCATTACCAGCCTGCTGCATATTGTATTTCAGTTGCAGCCGCATCAGCGAATCGGCAGGGATATCCAGCGCCGCTTTAAACATCATGGCTGCAGCATACGACGAGCATTCAGCAAGTCATTAAGCACCTTATAAGAGACACCCATCTGTTTAGCCAATTTCCGCTGTGAAATTTTGCGGTATTCCATCTCATCTTTCAGTACTTCACTGGGATGAGTCGGGCTATATCCGAATTTTATAGTTGCCACATATTTTGTAAAGTGACTCATTTACCTAGAAAGCATAATTCAAGTTCCTGTTTAAATTTCAGATCCTAGCCCCCCTTCCCTGAGTTTTGCAAAAGTGCTGCCACTGCTACCACCTTTTTCACTGAAACCACCATGGACAGGGCGTTTTGAGGGGTGGTGGCAGCACATCCTTTTATGCGCCGAAAAGGGCTGCTGCCACCACTTTTTTTGTTCTTTCCGGCAGTACGATACTTTCCAGCTGTTTTTCCAAAGCTGGCGGAAACGTCTGTTGATGCGCATGATCTGCCTTATTCGTCCGCATGAACGCGTACACGGACAAGGAGTTTCAATCGGTTTCGTCAGGTTGGAACTACAGTTCCGTCGGGTTGAAACTACAGTTCCGTCAGAGTTGAAACTTTGGTTCCGTCGGGCTGAAACTGAAGTTCTACTGTAGTTTAACGCTTTAGGTTGACTACTCCTTCATCTTACTTGTAAGGATGGTTGACGGAGTTAATACTTAGTTATAATATCAGTTGACTCTTTCAAGAGTTATTTCTTTGTCGGGTTGAGTTCTTTCCGCTTCTTCATCGATTCTACTAAATCTAGGGTTTCGAGGGCAAAGTTATGAATAATTCTGTAAACTCTACTTCGACTGCACCCTGTTTGACGGAGTATCCTACTGACTGGAGGTTTTGAACATAGTAAAGTTCACAGACCTCTTGAGCGAGCTGAACGTCTTTTAATAAACCAATCTGACGTTTGTTGAAATCTTTTTCCATTTAATGATTTTTTAGTGTCAACCATGGGTACAAAAAGACAGTGATTGCAGAGGACGGAAACCAGTTATATCGACCGTCCTCTTTTAAAACGCTAGAACTGGAAATAAATAAACGGCTGAATATCACTGCTCTTTATCTGGATAACCAGATAAATCAGTGCCACCAGCAAAAATGCCTTTCCCAGCAAAGGCATTTTTATAACTCCACGGCAACAGGCATCCTGCCAACTATCAGGAGCAAAATGAAGCAAATACCCTATTCCCATCAAAACAAACACTTTCCAATAACCTTCTATCAGCTGCATGAACACCTCGGGATGAAAAGCTGTAAATATCTGCTTCAGCATAACAACCGAAGCTTCAAAAGTCGTATTACGGAAAAATATCCAACAGAAACAAACAAAATTGAAAGTAATGAGAACTGCAAAAAATTTGCGAATGCCCTTACTTGTGGCCGTCTTAGGCTTATGCAGCAAGTTACGCCAGAACTTCTGCGCCGCCAGTGCCAGTCCATGAAATCCCCCCCATATCACAAAGTTCCAGGACGCGCCATGCCACAAACCGCCCAGCAACATAGTAAGGCACAAATTGATATAAGTACGGAATTTGCCCTTGCGGTTGCCTCCCAATGAGATATAAAGATAATCCCGCAACCATGTAGAAAGGGAGATATGCCAACGATGCCAGAAATCGGTTATACTGTCGGCCTTGTAAGGAGAATTAAAGTTCATCGGGAAACGGAAGCCCAGCAGCAAGGCCAGCCCGATAGCCATATCGCTATATCCGGAGAAGTCACAATAAATTTGTAAAGCATATCCATATACGCCAAACAAATTCTCGACCCCGGAATAAAGAGCCGGATTATCAAAAATACGTTCCACAAAATTCACACTGATATAATCGGAAATAACAGCTTTCTTGAATAATCCGCTGATGATGAAGAAAACACCGGTGCCAAACATCTCCGGAGAGACAAACAGCGGCCGCCTGATTTGAGGAATAAAATCGCGGGCACGGACAATAGGCCCCGCTACCAGCTGCGGGAAAAAAGACACATAAAATGTATAATCCAGCAACTTGTTCAAAGGAATCAATTCGCGACGGTAAACATCGATGGTATAACTTAAAGACTGGAAAGTGAAGAACGATATCCCCACCGGCAAGAAAATATCCAACGGCTGGAACTTGCCATCCCACAATGGGGCCAGCATCTGATAAAAGAAATTAGTATATTTGAAATAACAGAGCAATCCCAAGTTTATCCCCAGACTGGCCAGCAGCAACAACCTCCGTTTCCATTGGGTTCCGGTACGTGCCATACGTCTCGCCAGCAGGAAATCAGCTACTGTCACCACCCCCAGCAAGAAGAAATAAAAGCCACTGCTTTTATAATAGAAATAATAAGAGAACAGCGTTACAAACAAAATGCGCGCTGTGTCCTTTTTCTGCAATAACATATAAATCAGGCTAAAGCCCAAAAACAGAAACAAGAACAAGCCACTGCTAAAAATCATCGGTTGCTTGGCATTATAAGTCAACACCTCAGCCAGTTTACTCCAATCCAGTTGCCACATATTCATTATACGCTTTAATCAGTGCCTGATGCAATAAATTACCTTGTAAACGATATCCGTCGGGAGTGAAATGAATGCCATCCGCACGAAGCATGCGGTGCTTCGTCCAGTTACGGCAAGCATCTGTCTTCCCTCCTACTATATTATACAGATCCCAAACCGCCATTTTATGTTCTTGCGCATATTCCTTTATGATACGGGCAGCCGTTACGGTTCTCGGATTAATGGTACGTGCCCGACGACGCCCCACGTATGCCCCAGGAGGGGTTGTCAGCAAAAAAACCGCCTCCGGACAAGCTGCTTTCAACATACCCAGCAACCGGTCTATCTGCTGATTGTGAGCCTGAGCCAGATAGCGGCGGCTATGCGCCTCATTGGTTCCAAAAGAAACAATGATCAGATCGGGATGCAAAGAAGCTATTTTTTTCACTTTCTCATCGTCAGAGAAAGTAACGGAAGTAGCTCCATTAATGCCAAGCATGTGATAAACAATACCCGGTCCGCCCGTCTCACGCGCCAATCCGCCGGTACGGTATGAGATGGTATCGGGATAAACAGCCTCAGCACCAAAATCATTTTCCAGACAGCGACGGGTAATCAACGGATAAAGATGTCCCCGCACATGAGAATCGCCTATATGGACGATCCGTACCGGCCCCGTCATATCATTCAGTTTTTGAAAGAAAGGGGACAGCGAACGGCTCTCATCCTCAATCACATTATCCAAAGAATGGGCAAAAGTCGGCGGAAGTGAATCAGGTACTGCTATCAGCCGCATGCCGCGGTGCATCTCCTTTGTCTCACCGGGTATGCAAAGCGGTTCCAACGGCCGGGACAACGCTGGAATCACATCCTGAGCATAAAGGCACGGAGACAGCAGAAGCAGCATGACTACGACGGACAGGCCCAGATATCTGTTATTCCTCCTCATAGGCTTTCCGTTTTTCGTATTGCTCTTTGCCATACATCAATGTCTCAAATAAGATACCTGCCAAATGCTTGCCTCCTTTAAAATTGATATGGGTATAATCAAGATTTGCCATTTTTTGCTCAATCATATCAACTATGCTTCCCTGACCTCCCATCGCCTCATACATATTCCAGAAAGCGATATGACTATCCGCCGCAATGGACTGTTGGTAGCGGATCAGATTCCTCACTCCGGGCATGGTGCGGAGCTCTCCATTCTCGTTTTTATATTCGCGGTCGCCCACACTGACCAGCAAAATACCGGTTTCAGGAAAAGCAGTCTTCAAATGCTCTATCACGGTAAGCATTCCTTTCTTATAATTATCGTATTTTACTCCTCGTTCCGTAGCCACATTCAAACCGTATTGGATCACAATCAAATCGTATGGACGAAGACGCTGGAAATCGCGAAGCGTACGTAAAGGAATACTACGCAAATGAAGACCACTGCTGCCACGCACACTGAAATTGTCCAAAGATATCCCCTGTCTTCCGTCCATCGCCACTCCATAGAAAGTGGCAGAGTCAGCTTGTTCCACGCTCCATCGCACTTGCCCTATCCTGCCTTTTACCGAGACTGCCTGCATGCCTCCAGTTCCTACTTCCTCGTGCAGTTCTCCTTCCGCCGCATTATTCACTTTAGAACGGACAGCGGCAAAACCTTTATTCAGGAAATAAAAGGTAGAGATCTCACAGGTATCCAGCCGGGAAGCATATTTATGCTGTCCTTTTAACTGTACGTAAGCTCCTTCGCGAGGGTAAAAATAATGTCCGGAAATATCTTGCTGCATTTTATCAAAACCGACAGAGTCATTGGATGAATGACTGCTCCATCCCCCAAAAGTATGACGCACCGTAGGACGGTAACCGCTGATGGAAGAGGTTACGGGAACATATCCCACTCCGCAGCCCCCGAATTCCTGTTGAAGCCTTTCACGCAGATCGGCAGTAAAAATATCAGCTTCTATAAAGGAGTCACCGAAGTAAGCGATACGCACAGGACGTTTCATGGTTTTCACTTGGGAAAGTGCCTCATAAAAATGTTTCATTCCCCGCATGGTGGAATCCGAATAATCTTCAATGCAGGTGATGCCCGTTTTACATGTATCCACAAAAATAGGCTTTACAGGAGGAGGAAGAACAATGGTATCGGAATCACAGACTTCTTCTTCCACATCCGGACGGATATCAGCCAGCAGATCAACCTTACGCAACGGCTTGCCACCCACCGACATGGGAGGAAGAAAATACAGCCCCATTAACACTCCTACTACGATAAGAGTGAGAAGAAAAGTGGCTGGTATATTGTTTTTCATATAGCTACATTTGTAAATCAGCCGCAAAAGTAGTGATTTTTTAGACGGGGTACTTCATGATAGAGGCTAAAAAAAGAAAAAAGACTGTGCCGGAAGGATGGCAACAGTCTTTTTCTTTAATAATGGGAAGACGGGTCAGACCGTTTTTTCTATGTTCCACACAAAAGCACGTAGTCCCAATTGTTCGGTTTCCTTGTCCATTTTATGCAGGGCGTCCAACAACGGATCCACTTTGGCATCATCTACCACTGCCATAATGGCCGAGCACATACCCGGCCACGCATGACTGCCATAATGCGGTTCCCCCTTTACAGAGCCACGCCCTTGCAACTGCTGCCAATAGCTGAATCCACGACAATTCTGACGATCCAGCAATGCCAGAATACGTTCATAAAAAGCTTGGTCGAAAGTGATGAAAACTGATTTCATTATTCTATTTTTAGTTTTAAGTCTTGCCATCCGGAACCCTATTCATTTCGCCCCGGATGACAAATATATTCATTATTCTTTTTTACTTTTGGTCATCTCCGTCTTATGCGCCTGATAATATTCATTCAGTTCACGAGCTGCTTTCATCTTCTTACGGTTACGCTTGATGCCTGTGCCCGCAAATGAACAGTAAAGTACCGGAACCAGAATCAAGGTAAGCACTGTAGATACAGTCAAACCTCCGATAACAGACACACCCAAAGGCTGCCACATCTCGGAACCTTCTCCCCCGCCTATCGCCATCGGCACCATACCGAGAATGGTGGTCAAAGTAGTCATCAGAACCGGACGCAAACGGCTACGGCCCGAAACAACGACCGAATGAATGACGGACATGCCCCGCTCACGGCACAAGGTAATATAGTCAATAAGAACGATACCATTCTTCACTACGATACCGATCAGCATGATACCTCCCAACAAACTCATGACGTTCAATGTAGTCCCCGTTCCATACAATGCCATCAACACCCCACTGAATGCAAACGGGATAGAGAACATAATGATAAACGGATAGGTCAGAGACTCAAACTGAGCCGCCATCACAATAAACACCAATACGATAATCAAAACAGCCAAAGTTCCCAGATCGCTGAACGAATCCTGCTGATCCTCATAAGAACCTGCCACCTGAATACTGATGCCACTTGGCAAATCCATCTTATCAATAATAGACTCACCCGCTGACACCACACTGCCCAAAGGTGCACCTGAGATAACAGCAGATACCGTCACAATACGTTCACGGTCCTTACGCTCAATAGTAGGAGGAGCGGAACGTTCCACCACTGTACCGATATCTTTCACCCGGATCGCCTTACCTTCATTGGTGTAAATCAGGATATTCTCCAGATTCTCAATGCTGGTACGGAACTGGGGTGCATAACGCACCTTGATATCATATTCGTCACCATCTTCACGATAATAAGAGGACAAGGCACCATTGACACGGTTACGCAGGTACAAAGCCGCCGTAGAAAGGTTCAAGCCATGTAAAGCCAGTTTCTCACGGTCAAAGTCCACCTGATATTCCGGCTGGTAATCCTGCCGGCTGATATTCACCTCGGACACACCGTCCACTTTCAATAAAGCTTCTTTCAATTCAGCGGCAGCCTTATCCGTCTCTGTAAAATCATATCCATAGATCTCAAAGTCGGCAGTAGCTTGTCCACCCATACCTCCACTGCTACCGCCCAAGATAACCTGGGCTTTGTCCAATTCGGGATAAGCTTTCAAATCCTCACGCATACCATCGCAGACTTCTGCCAATGTGACGGAACGCTGATCGGGGTTATAAAGGTTGATATTGAATGAAATGATATGGCTGCCATTATCCTGGATAGAAGCCCAGGTATTGTCCGCATCAGCCTGCCCCACAGTATAGTTACAGATGCGCATCACTCCTTCATATTTCTTCAACCATTTTTCGGTCAGTTCCTGAGCTAATGCCTGGGCGCGCTCCACGCGGGCTCCGATCGGTAATTGCAACTGAACTGAAATACGGCTGTTGTCTTGTGACGGAAAGAACTCTGTACCAATACCTTTCGCACAAACCAGACTCAGCAGAAAGAACCCGAGACAACCGGCAATAATCGTCTTGCGGTGGCGGACAGCCCAGTTCAAGCGTTTCTGATACCAGTTGTCCAACCCGTCCAGCACACGTTCTATCGGTTTGTAGAATGCGACAAACCACTTGCTTTGCTTCTTTTGCAGGCGGAGCATCTGCGCACACATCATCGGAGTGAATGACAGAGCCGAGATAGTAGAAATGGTCATAATGACGCACATCATCCACCCCAGCTGACGGAACAAAACTCCCGACATACCACTGACCATCGTCAACGGGAAGAATACCGCAATCATAGTCAAGGTAGATGCGATAACGGAAATCGCCACCTCATTCGTGCCATGAATAGCCGCCTGTTTCGGCTCGGAACCACGCTCGATATGAGTCGTTACGTTTTCCAAAACAACAATGGCGTCATCCACCACATTACCAATCGCAATAGAAAGACAGGACAGAGAAATAATATTCAAAGAGCCCCCCTCTGTGATTGCCAGATAGATAAAGGAGGCAATCAATGACATCGGGATTGTGATACAGATAATCACCGTAGCACGCCAACGGCCTAAGAAAACAAATACCACCAAAACCACAAACAGAATAGCGTACATAATAGTTTCCGTCAAACTGTCAATGGTGTTCAAAATATTATCCGAAGTATTCACGATGACCCCCAGTTTCACATCACTGGGCAGCGACTTCTGCAATTTGGGCAACTGGTCCATCACTTTCCGGGAAATGTTCACTGAATTTGCGCCCGATTGTTTCTGCACAACAATCATAGCTCCTTGCACCCCGTTGTTATAGGTTTCCTGTGCACGTTCCTCCACAGAATCGACCACTGTCGCCACATCGCGCAAATACACCGAAGCGCCATTGCGTGTACCTACGACAATATTCTCCATTTCTTTCGGATCCTTGAATTCTCCTTCCACACGCAACGAGTAGGTGTTGCTGCCCACATCGAATGTTCCGCCTGGAGTATTCCTGTTTTCAGCCCCGACAATGGAACTGATGGTCTCAATCGTCAGATCATAGGCTTCCAATTTGTTGGGATCACAATAGATATTTACCTCACGCTTTGGCGCACCGGCAATAGACACTGTTCCCACACCGGGAACACGGGCCAAAGGATTCACCACATTATCATCCAAGATCTTATACAGAGCCGGTTGGCTTTCTTCTGCCTGAACGGACAACAACAGGATGGGAATCATATCCGTGCTGAACTTAAAAATAATCGGAGTATTGACTTCATCGGGAAGCTGTGAACTCACCATATCCAATTTATCACGCACATCATTGGTCAAGACATCAATATCATAGCCATACTCGAATTCCAAAGTGATAACTGATATATTTTCTGAAGACCTGGACGTAATATGTTTCAAATTACTCACCGAGTTCAACGTATTTTCCAACGGACGGGTTACGTTGTTCTCTATATCGGAAGCACTGGCACCCTGATAAGATGTCATCACCATAATGGTATTGGTGTCAATATCTGGGTACAAGTCCACCGGAAGTTTCGACAATGAGAACAGACCAAAGATCGCTACGGCCAAAAAACATAGCGAGGTCATAATCGGTTTTTTAACCGCTCCTTCGTATAAACTCATGTTTTTTTTATTAAAAATTGAAAATTAAGCATTAAAAATCGTGTGTGGGTAAGTAAATCAGGAATACTGCAAAACTAATCAAGGTGTACCTTAGCTGCTACAGTCCGCCAGGCACAAGCCTTTTTTAATTTTTAATTCTCAATTTTTAATTTACTGCCACTTCTACCCCATCGGCCAAGCGGGTCTGACCGGCAACAACTACCTGCGAATTATCCTCCACTCCGGAAATCAATTCATATTCGGTACCCATCCGGCGCCCCAGTTCCACTTTATCATAAGAAACTTTACCGTCTTTGTACACATATACATAACGGTCGCCTGAGCCGGCGCGTTTCACAATGGCCTGATCAGGCACGACTACATGCCGCAATGTACCAAAACTCACGGTCACACGGCCAAACATCCCCGGACGTACACGCTGATTAGTGTTAGCCAGTTTCACCTCAACAGGAAAAGTATGGGTAGCAGCATCAATCGTGGGATAGACCAAACTAACTTTCCCTTCGAACTCCTCATCACCATATACATCAAATTTCACTTTTACGGCCATACCCTTGGTTACTTTCGGGAAATAAGGTTCGGATACATTAACCAACAGTTTTACCGGAGTGATCTGTTCAACTACCAATACAGGAGTAGAGGCAGAAGAATATAAATCACCGTTATCAAAATTACGCGCTGTAACCACTCCGTTGATAGGGCTTACCAACTGCGTGTTCTCCAACAAATTATTATAGGAAGTGCGACGTACATCCAAAGTTGTTTTCGCGGCATCCCATTCAGATTTGGAAGCTCCACCCACTTTGTACAGTTCGTCCATACGTTTGAATTCCGTTTCTTCATTTTCTAATTGCAATTTCATTTGTTTCAGGCTTGCCGCATCCATCTGTACTAATTTCTGTCCTTTGGATACATGATCTCCTACCTCAACAAAAATACGGTCTATACGTCCCGGAGAGGTCGGAGCTATGTTATTTTTCGCTTCCGCTTCAACAGTGGCTGTATATTCCTCAATCTGATCCACATCACGGGAAGTCACGGAGGCAAGCCGGACTACCGGTTTGTCTTCCGTTGCGGTATCGGCAGCTTCTTTACTCTCCGTTCCACCTGAACACGCACCCAGCATAGTTACCACCAGCAAAGCTGCGAATTGAAAATATTTTCTCATACTGTTATCTTTATGTTTATGTGTTATTATTCTGTTACTTCATCAATTCCTAATACTAAATCCAAATCAGCCTTAGCCACCAGATAATCATAGATGGACTGGTTATAAGTCAGTTGAGCCTCTGTCAAAGCCACTTCCGAACTGTTCAGTTCCAAGATGGTTCCTTTTCCCACCTCATATCTTTTTTCGGCAATAGTACGTCCTTTCTCCGCCTGATATACAGCTTCTTTGTTACTTACCACCTGTTCCGTACTGGCGGCCATATTATCCAAATAACTGGTGGCCTGCATCGTAAGCTGACGTTCTGTATTGATACGGTTCTCTTCCAATTGCTTCATTTGGATACGGGTCTGCTTCAATTGAGTAAAATTGCTTCCTTTAAATAAAGGAATGCTCAGATTCAGCCCAATCGTAGAATAGGGTCTCCAGTCGTATTCTTTGAACTTGAAGTTATCATTCATTGAAGTATACATATACTGGAAACTGGCAGAAAGCGTCGGCATGAAATTGGTATATTGCAACTTCAGCGTCTGTTTTAATTGCAAAGCATTCAGTTCCAACTGTTTCAACGTACTATTATTTACCAGATTGTCCGGACGAGGCATTGCCTGACGAGTAAACATAGACATTTCATAATCCTTCAGATTGCCTTCAACCGCTACCTTTACATCAGCTTCCATCCCCATCAAGACCTTCAACTGCAGATTGGCCAGATTCACTCCATTACGGGCAGACACCACAGTAGGCTTCAGACTGCGCATCTGCACATCCGCACTAATCTTATCATATTCACTGACAGCCCCTTGTTCATATTTAGCCTTTACCACATTATAGTTGTCTTCACTCTGCTTATAACTCTTAAGCAGCACCTCATAACTATCTTGTGCCAGAAGCAACTGAAAGAAAGCTTTGGTTACTTGATTCACCATATCCAGCCGTGAAGCACGCGACTTTTCTACGGCCAAATTCACATCAGTCTCTGTCAAACTGATACTTTTATAGAGAGCCGGAGCAAAAACCGGCAGACTGACAGAAAGCCCACCACTATAAGTGTTGTCCGTACCTACTTCAATCACCTCTCCCATCATGGCAAATGATTGCTTCTTTATGGCGCGTGAATAACTGCCCACCAGACTGGCTTCCGGAAAAAGACCTGCATAAGCTTCCCGCCGGGCTTCTTTCTTTAACTGGATTTCCTGACCGGCAACCTTTATAGTAGGATTGTCGCTCAATGCTATCCGGACCGCGTCCTGCAAAGTAACCCTCAATGTGTCTTGTGCTTGTGCACTTTGCGTTGTTACATACATTAGCAACCATAAGGCTAACGTAAATTTTAATACGAATTTCATTTACTATTACTCTTTATTGATTTTGTGACTAATTTAGCTTCTAACCGCACTTCTTATGTTTATTACCTTTCAAATTCAGTAAAAAATCATCCACAATCTTTAATCCCTTCTCAGTGGAAATGCCACGCATGTGCATAAAAACGACCGTCTCATAAATTTCGCCCAGCGAATAAGACTTGCATATTTCCGAATGCAACAGTAAATCCATCTGCTCACATACCATGGCGCGTACAATATCATAATTTACATCATTTCTAAAAATACCTTGTTCCACTCCTTTGCGATAAAATTCCATAGCTGAATCCAAATTCTCCTTCCGGCTTTCATCAATGTAACGCATTACCTTGGGATATTTCTCAATATCCTCAAAAAATTTCCTGTTTGTATTCTGAAAATCCTGAGCACTTTTTTGGAAAAACTTCAAGAGGACTTCCAAAACATGTTCTGCTTTGGAAGCCACCTGAGTCATATATTCCTGCATTTCCTCCCGATGTAACTTCATGACATCAAGTAATAAATCCTCCTTGTCATGAAACAACTCATAAAGCGTACGTTTAGATATAGACAATCCGGCAGCAATATCATCCATCCGCACTGTTCTGACGCCTTTTTGTGTAAACGCCTTCGCTGCAGCCAAAACGATGTGTTCCTTTACTACCGTTTTATCTGTTCTTTTTTTTCTTACGCTATTCATGCTTAACCTAAAGGGAATAAAGATATGCTTATTTTATAATACCCAATTTAGAATTTCGGACAAACTCTATCAAATGTACTATTTCAGGACTAGACGGAACCTGTTCTTCGATACGACGCAAGGCATCCTCTGTAGATGTATTCACTTTATACAATATACGGAAAGCATGCGCTATATGCTTAATAACTGTTTCCGAGAAGCCTTCATGCTGCAATACTGTGGTATTGATACTGTAAAAAGCCGTGGGCTCATGAGCTGCTACGCAATAAGGAGGGATATCTTTAGTAAAACGACATCCGCCCTGCACGGCGGCATAAGTTCCCAGACGAGTCTTACCCTGCATCAGCACATTGGAAGTAAGAATGGCATAATCCTCGATCACACAACAGCCCGATACCTGCGAACCGTTACCGATAATACAATTATTACCAATGGTCACATCATGTGAGATACGTGCTCCCTGCATAATGAAATTACCGTTTCCTACCACAGTCTCATCTCCTGCGAAAGTAGCGCGAATAATTACCGCATTCTCACGGATCGTATTATTGTCGCCTATACGGGCGATGGTATCATCCTCCGTATAGTTGAAATCTTGCGGAGCCGCTGCAATCACAGCCCCGTTATAAATAGTATTTCCGTTACCGATGCGTGCGCCGCTCATAATGCTGGCGTTGGGCATGATGACATTATCATCACCTATCTCTACATTCTTATCAATGTAGACAAACGGGTGAATCGTTACGTTTTTCCCGATTTTTGCTGACGGGTCTACATAAGCTGACGGACTTATCATATTCATATCATTTTTAAGGTTAATTATTCACGTCCACCACCCAATGCGCTGTACAGATTGATAACAGCCTGCATACGCTGGAAAGTATCGGATACTTCGTTCAACTGGGCACTCAGCAATGACTGTTGTGCAGTAATGATTTCCAGATAAGTGGCCTTTCCTGCTTGAAACAGATCATTGTTCATCTCCACCGCTTTCTGCATTTCAGCAACCTGTGCCTGGTGCTCGCTCAATTTTTTATCTGCCGTATCATACAGGAATAAAGCATCACTTACCTCCTTACCGGCCTCCAGAATAGTCTGTTGATAATTCATCTTGGCGATCTGCTCCTCCGCTTTAGACACTTTCAAATTGGCAATCAATTTTCCACGCTGAAAAATGGGCTGGGTCAATGAGCCGATAGCATTCCAGAGCATGACAGCAGGATTAGAGATCACTGTACCATTGGAACCATTGGTCCATCCCAAAGTACCGGTAATATTGACACTGGGATAGAAAGCGGAACGCGCCTGGTTGGTTGTATAATAAGCACCGGCTAATGCCAACTCTGCCGCTTTCACATCCGGACGGTTCTCAAGCAGCTGCAAAGGGACCCCTACCGCCAGATCTGCAGGCATCACTTGCTCCTCTAACGTTCCACGGTTTATGTTTTGAGGAGCCTTGGCGAGCAATACAGAAATGGAATTTTCGGTTTCGCGCACCTGACGTCTCAAATCAGCCAATGAAGCTTCCGTTTGATGATAAGCACCTTTGCTCTGTGCCACAGCAGCCTCGGTTGTCATACCAGCTTCCTTCATAGCCTCCATCGTACGCACCGTTTCTTTCATTAATGCCACATTCTGCTCGGTCACACTGACCTGCCGGTCGAGCATCAATAAAGAATAATAAGCATTGGCTATTCCGCCAATCAACTGTGAACGCACTGCCTGCTGATAGGCCTTGCTTTGCAAATAAGAAGCTTTCTGGCCGCGATGGGCGTTCAGTAATTTGCCGAACAAATCAACTTCCCAACTTGCAGAAGCAGGCAAAGTGTAGTTCTTTACAGGAGTACTTTTATCCACACTAGTCAACGAACCTTGTGGAGCAAGGGCCAAAGAAGGCAGATAAGACAAACGAGCTGATGTCAATAACGCCTTTGCCTCCTTCACACGCAGGATGGCGGTCTGCATATCTACATTGTTTGCCAATCCCTCTTCAATCAGCATCTGCAATTTCGGATCACGGAAAATTTCCTTCCATGACAAGTTACCCATATTGGTTGTATCGTCTACTGCCAATGCATCGCTGGCGGCAACCGGGTCACGATAGATGCCTGTGGCATCTATCGACTCGGGACGATCGTATGATTTATAGATGTGGCAACCGCTTAATAAAAACGTCGCGCAACATAATCCTATTATCTTTTTCATTGTTCTTCTGTTCATTTACGGGTGTATTGTTCAATTTCGGGTTCAACCTCTGTATTGTCCACACTCTCCCATTCAATCGGCTTGAATTTCTCTTGTAACCATTGGAATACCACAAACAATACGGGTACGATAAAGATCTGGAAAATCATACCGACCAACATACCACCAATGGCTGAAGCTCCCAAAGTACGGTTACCATGAGCACCAACCCCCATAGCCAGCATCAACGGAATCAAACCTACAATCATGGCCAATGAGGTCATCAAGATCGGTCGCAAACGGGCCGCCGCACCTAAAACCGCAGCCCAGGAAATACTCATTCCCTGCTTACGGCGGTCTAAAGCAAACTCTACAATCAGAATGGCGTTCTTCGCCAACAATCCCATCAACATGATCAATGCGATCTGCATATAAATATCATTTGACATGGTTCCCAGAATCATCTTCAATGCCGGGATATTTCCCAATGCCGCAAATCCGTTTACAAACAAGAAGCTCCCCAACAAACCAAACGGCACTGAAAGCAATACGGACAACGGCAGTATATAACTTTCATATTGCGCACTCAGCAGCAAGTAAACGAATACGAAACACAAGATAAAGATGATACCCGTAGAACTACCACTGGTAGATGCCTCCTCACGGGCCATACCTCCCAACTCATAACCGTAACCGGTAGGCAAATTCTCTTTGGCTACTTCCGCAATAGCCTGCAAAGCCTGTCCGGAAGTATAACCGCTGGCAGGAGCCACCATCACTTTGATTGCCGTATAAAGATTGAAACGGCTGATCACGTCCGGCCCGTATACTCTCTTGATAGAAACAAACTGAGAGATTGGAGCCATCTCATTCCCATTACGTATCTTGATACTATTCAATGACTCCAGATTCTTGGTTGCCTCGGGTTCCGCCTGAATCATTACACGGTACATCTTACCGAAACGGTTGAAGTTAGAAGCATACAAGCCTCCGAAATATCCCTGCATAGTAGCCAGAATATCACTGGGGCTAATACCTGCCTTCTTACAAGCAGCGGCATCAATATCCAGCATATATTGGGGGAAATTCGGATTAAAGGTAGTCTGTGCCGAATTAATTTCGGGACGGGCCTTCAACGCATCCATATAGTTCAAAACCACATCATAGAAATGATTCAAGTCACCACCCGTCTTATCCTGCATATTCAACTCTATATCACTAGATGCCGAATAGCCCGGAATCATGGGAGGGGCAAAGAACAAGACCTGCGCATCCTTGATGATTTTCTGCGCACGCATAAACAAAGTGCCTACCACGACATCCGAGTTCTGCATCATGGAACGTTCTTCCCAGTCTTTCAGTTTGATGATCAAAGAGCCGTATGAAGGGCCCTGGCCACCGATAAAGCCGAAACCGGAAATTACGGTACGGGAACCTACCGCCGGTTCGGCAGCTACCAGACTGTCCACACGGTTCAAGATCTCCATGGCACGTTCCTGCGAGGTACCAGGAGGCAATGTCACCGCACCCATGATAGTACCCGTATCCTCATTAGGCACCATACCAGTCGGAGTGACCTTCATAAAGAACACCAGCAGAATGATAGAAGCGGCAACCAGTCCGAATGACAGCCATTTCTTATGGATAAAGAATACCACATTCTTCTTATACTTTTTCAACAAAGAATCATAAGCAGCATTGAAGGCGGTATGAAAGCGTTCCACACGGTTCATTTTCTTTGTACCGTGCCCTTCATCATGAGGTTTCAAGAAAATAGCACACAATGCCGGCGACAGGGTCAACGCATTCAAAGCGGAGAAACCGATAGCGATAGCCATAGTGATACCGAACTGACGGTAGAATGTACCGGCAGTACCTCCCATGAAACTCACCGGAATAAACACAGACATCATCACCAATGTGATGGAAACAATGGCGCCGCCCAGTTCACTCATGGCATCGATAGAAGCCTCACGAGAAGACTTATAACCCTGGTCCAGCTTGGCATGGACACCTTCGACCACAACTATGGCATCATCGACCACAATCGCGATAGCAAGCACCATCGCCGAAAGAGTCAGCAAGTTCACACTGAAACCGATCAGCTTCAACACAAAGAAAGTAGCAATCAACGCCACCGGAATAGCAATAGCCGGAATCAACGTCGAACGCATATCCTGTAAGAAGATATATACCACGATAAACACCAGAATAAACGCCTCAATCAACGTTTTGATTACCTCGTGAATAGAAGCGAACAAGAAGTCATTGGCATTCTGGGCGATATTGATACTCAATCCAGTAGGCAGTGATTCCTGCGCCTTTGCAAGCACTTCTTCCAAATTAGAAATAGTTTCGGTAGCATTAGTACCGGCCATCTGATAAACGATACAAGACACCGCCTTATGACCATTTACCGTATTATTGAACGTATAAGCCAGACGGCCTAATTCTATATCGGCCACATCTCCCAAACGAAGTACGTTACCATCCGGCAATGCCTTGATAACAATATCTTCAAACTCATTTGTCTGCTGCAAACGCCCTTTATAACGGATCGTATATTGGAAAGTCTGATTACCACGTTCACCGAACTGCCCCGGAGCCGCTTCAATATTCTGTTCTGCCAAAGCCGCCGAGACATCGGTAGGAATCAATTTGTACTGCGCCATCACGTCCGGTTTCAACCAAATACGCATGGAGTAGTCCTGCCCTAGCACCGTAGCATCACCTACACCTTTTACACGCTTAATTTCAGGAATCAAGTTAATATTAGCATAGTTTTCGATAAATTCGATGTTATATGAGTCGGTTTCATCATACAGTGAGAAAACCATCAACATAGAATTCTGGCGCTTCTGGGTAGTCACTCCGACTTTAGTCACTTCGGCCGGCAATAGTCCTTGTGCCATGGAGACACGATTCTGCACATTGACAGCCGCCATATCCGGGTCAGTACCTTGATTGAAATAAACATTGATATCAGCAGCACCATTATTAGATGCTGTGGACTGGATATACATCATGTTTTCCACACCGTTTATCTGGTCTTCCAATGGAGCAATGACCGAATTCAACACGGCTGTGGAGTTCGCACCTGTATAAGTCGCCCTTACCGACACAGTAGGAGGCGCAATATCCGGATACTGTGTAACCGGCAATGTAGCAAGTCCGATGATACCCAGAATAACTATCAAGACGGAGATTACCGTTGATAGCACCGGACGGTTAATAAATCTATCTAGTTTCATTCTCTATATACCTTAATTTATATAAACGATATTAATCTGTTTATTTTATACTGATTATTTAAAGGCCGTAGCAATATTGCCTTCCTTCTGGTCTTTCAGGTGTTGTTGATATTTGGCCTCTTTCTGTTCCGGAGTGATCGGAGTAATTGTCTGTCCGTCCTTCAGAGTCTGCACACCTTCAACTACAATTTTATCGCCGGGCTTCAAACCACCGGTAACAATATAATTCTTACCGTCATTTAAATTCGACACCTTTATTTCCGTATGCTTCAATGTATTATCCGACAGAAGTACATAAACAAACTTTTTGTCCTGAATTTCCTGCGTAGCCGATTGAGGAATCAAAATAATATCTTCCATCGTATAAGGGAAAATCACATTAGCCATACCACCACTACGCAACACAAACTGTCCGTTCGGGAAAACGGCACGCATACTTACCGAACCGGTACTCTGGTCTATAACACCACTTACAGCATCAATTTTACCTTCTTCCGCATATAACGTACCGTCAGCCAGCTCCAATTTCACAGCCGGCATCTTCTCCAATTGCTCTTTCAGCGTGCCACCTGCTCTTGTCAAGCCCAACAACTGCTTTTCAGTCATGGAGAAATACACATACATCTCACCGATTTCGCTTACAGTAGTCAACGGCTGTGCCACCGAAGGGCTCACCAAGCTACCTATACGATACGGGAATGTACCAACCACACCATTCGAAGGACTGGTCACTGTACAGAAACCTAAATTCTGACGAGCGCTGGTCAACTGAGCCTCCGCTTGAGCCAAACCGGCCTTTGCAGAAAGCAATTGATCCACCGCACTTTGGTACTCAAAATCACTGATAATTTTCTTATCATACAAGTTTTTTTTCTGTTGTTCGTTCAATGTCAACGTATTGACATTGGATTTCGCCATCTCTACAGCAGCCTTTGCCTGACGTTCGGCAGCCGCATACTGTGTAGGATCAATCTGGAACAATGCCTGGCCTTTCTTTACAGTTGCGCCTTCATCCACACAAAGCTTTACGATAAACCCGGAAACCTGAGGACGCACTTCGATATCCTGAACCCCCTTAATGGTAGCGGGATAAGAAGTGGACTGCTGGCTGGCTGTAGATTGTACAGTCACAACGGTGAATTCGTCATCACCCAACTTCATACCGCTCTGACCGCCCCCACAACTGCTTAAAACGGTCATCACCGCCGTAAATATCGCTAGGCGGCTCCATGAAAAACACTTCATACTATTTACTGTCATCTTCATAACTAATATTATTGAACTTTACTTATTTATCGAATTAACAGAGGTTTACAGAAAACTTTTTAAACCCAATTAGTTTTCACCGCCACAAAATTAGTCATTTTTCCGGCATTTATCCGCTTAGCCTATTAGCTTTAACTATAAATAACGTGCGCACACGAAAGGATACCTATCATGTAAATATGTTTCATACATATTCCATTCACATTCAGGCTTCAACTATTAAAATACATTAGACCATGACACAACTCATTATGATATGGACATACATGAAAACTATTTTTTATATCTTTGCCTTGAAAACACTAAAGAATGAAATCTGATTTTCGCACTGATCAAAACCAACACTTAAAAAATCATCAATTCGATATCATTTTACACTATTTAGACTTCAAATTATAATTTTATTTGTATTTTTGCCACCAATTTAAAACAATAACATTATTAAAGTAAAAAGATTATGGTCAAGATTACCAAAGAAGCAGCTTTGCTATACCACTCGCAAGGCAAGCCCGGAAAAATTGAAGTTGTACCGACAAAACCGTACAGCACACAAACAGACCTGTCATTGGCTTATTCCCCCGGAGTAGCCGAACCTTGTCTGGAAATAGAGAAAGACCCACAAACCGCATACGACTACACTGCGAAAGGCAACTTAGTAGCCGTTATCTCCAATGGTACAGCCGTTTTAGGACTAGGCGACATAGGCGCTTTGAGCGGAAAGCCTGTCATGGAAGGTAAGGGACTGCTTTTCAAAATTTACGCAGGCATTGATGTCTTTGATATCGAAGTAAACGAAAAAGATCCTGAAAAATTTATCCAAGCCGTAAAAGCCATTGCCCCCACATTCGGAGGTATCAACTTGGAAGACATCAAGGCTCCTGAATGTTTCGAGATAGAAAACCGGCTGAAAGAAGAACTGGATATCCCAGTAATGCACGACGACCAGCATGGTACAGCTATCATTTCATCTGCCGGACTATTGAACGCATTGGAGGTCGCCGGAAAGAAAATTGAAAATGTAAGAATCGTAGTAAACGGCGCCGGAGCTTCCGCCACTTCCTGTACCAAACTATATGTAGCGTTAGGAGCCCGTAAAGAAAACATTTTGATGCTGGACAGCAAAGGCGTGATAACCAGTGACCGCCCCAACCTGACAGAAAATAAGAAATTCTTTGCAACCGACCGTCGAGACGTACATACACTGGAAGAAGCCATCAAAGGAGCAGATGTATTCCTAGGATTATCAAAAGGTAATGTGCTGACTCAAGACATGGTCCGCAGCATGGCAGATCATCCCATCGTATTCGCATTAGCCAATCCGACTCCGGAAATCTCTTACGAAGACGCCATGGCATCCCGTCCTGATGTATTGATGTCCACCGGACGTTCAGACTACCCCAACCAAATCAATAACGTAATCGGTTTCCCCTATATCTTCCGCGGAGCTTTGGATACCCAAGCCAAAGCAATTAATGAAGAAATGAAGCTGGCCGCCGTACATGCTATCGCCGATTTGGCAAAACAACCTGTTCCCGATGTAGTGAACGAAGCCTATCATGTGAATAATTTTACTTTCGGCCCTGAATATTTCATTCCCAAACCGGTTGACCCCCGTTTAATTACCGAAGTTTCTATGGCTGTGGCAAAAGCAGCAATGGAATCAGGAGTTGCGCGCAAAAATATTACTGACTGGGAAGCCTACAAGACCCGCCTGCGTGAACTAATGGGACAAGAAAGCAAATTAACCCGTCAACTTTACGAAACAGCCCGTCGCGCCCCACAACGTGTAGTATTTGCCGAAGGTATTCATCCTACGATGTTAAAAGCTGCCGTAGAGGCCAAAGCCGAAGGGATCTGTCACCCTATCTTATTAGGTAACGATGAGCGCATTGAAAAATTGGCAAAAGAACTGGATCTGAGTTTGGAAGGAATAGAAATCATCAATCTTCGTCATGACCGTGAAGCCGAACGCCGTGAACGTTACGCCCGCATACTTTCAGAAAAACGCGCACGCCAAGGGGCCAACCTCCAAGAATCCAACGACAAGATGTTCGAACGCAACTACTTCGGTATGATGATGGTTGAAACCGGAGAAGCCGACGCATTCATCACCGGTCTATACACCAAATATTCCAACACGATCAAGGTAGCGAAAGAAGTTATCGGCATCCAACCGGAATACAAACATTTCGGGACAATGCATATTCTGAATTCAAAGAAAGGCACTTACTTTGTAGCTGACACACTGATCAACCGCCATCCGGATACCGACACCTTGATTGACATCGCCAAATTGTCAAAAAAGACAGTAGAGTTCTTTAATCACACTCCAACAATGGCCATGTTGTCCTACTCCAACTTCGGTTCGGACACCGAGGGAAGCCCGGCTAAAGTACATGATGCGGTGGACTATATGCAGAAAGAATACCCGGAACTGGCTATAGACGGTGAGATGCAGGTCAATTTTGCCCTAAACACCCAATTGCGTGACGAGAAATATCCCTTCACACGTTTGAAAGGCAAGGAAGTAAACACGCTGGTATTCCCGAATCTGAGCTCCGCCAATGCCACCTACCAGTTAATTCAGTCCATGAGTGAGACTGAGGTAATCGGCCCGATACAAATGGGACTGAACAAGCCTATCCATTTCACCGACTGCGAAGCTTCTGTACGCGACATCGTAAACATCACCGCTGTTGCGGTAATTGACGCTATCGTTTACAAAAAAAAGAAAAGGAAATAAACAACATTCACCACAGATTGCATCGGTTTATACAGATCATCATTCAGGTTGTAGCATCAGCCAATTTTATCAGTGCAAATCAAGACAATCTGTGGTGAAACACATCTAAATCATCAAAACAGTACTATGAAAAAAAAGTCGCTTTCCCTTCCACAAATCGTAACCTTAGCCCTGTTATGGATTGCCATTTGCTATATTATCCTAACAGGGAGCGAACATATTGACGGACCTTTAATATTATCCATTATCATTTCGGGAGCCTTGGTCTTCATTCCATTACTAAAATATCTCAAGGAAAGGGGAAAATAATCTTTTATCCGCTTTTTAGCTTACATTTTGCACAGATTGATATTTTTCTACGTATTTTCTTTATAAATTGTTGCATATTTCAATTCTTATCTATATTTTTGCACCATCAAAAAAGTAATAGAAAGAATTAATTAACAACTATAAAAAGAAGTAGATTATGAATGCAGCTAAGGTATTAGAAGATCTGAAAAGAAGATTCCCCAATGAACCTGAATATCATCAGGCAGTAGAGGAAGTGCTAAGTACAATCGAAGAAGAATACAACAAACATCCCGAATTTGACAAGGTAAATTTGATTGAACGTTTATGTATTCCTGATCGTGTATATCAATTCCGTGTAACATGGATGGATGACAAAGGTAACATCCAGACAAACATGGGCTACCGTGTGCAACATAACAATGCCATCGGCCCATACAAAGGTGGTATCCGTTTTCACTCTTCTGTGAACTTGGGAATTTTGAAATTCCTTGCCTTCGAGCAAACATTCAAAAATTCACTGACTACCCTTCCGATGGGTGGTGGCAAAGGAGGTTCCGACTTCTCTCCACGTGGCAAATCAAACGCAGAAGTGATGCGTTTCTGCCAAGCATTCATGTTAGAATTATGGCGTCACATCGGTCCTGAAACTGACGTTCCGGCAGGCGATATCGGTGTAGGTGGTCGCGAAGTAGGTTTCATGTTCGGCATGTACAAGAAACTTTCTCATGAATTCTCCGGTGTACTGACCGGCAAGGGCCGTGAATTCGGTGGTTCCTTGATTCGCCCCGAAGCAACCGGATACGGTAATATCTACTTCTTGATGGAAATGCTGAAAACCAAAGGTACAGACCTGAAAGGAAAAACTTGTTTGGTTTCAGGTTCAGGTAACGTAGCTCAATACACCGTAGAAAAAGTAATCGAGCTGGGTGGTAAAGTAGTTACCATGTCCGACTCAGACGGTTACATCTATGATCCGGATGGAATAGACCGTGAAAAACTGGATTTCATCATGGAGTTGAAGAACTTATACCGTGGACGTATCCGTGAATATGCCGAAAAATACGGTTGCAAATACGTGGCAGGCGCCCGTCCTTGGGGTGAGAAAGCAGATATCGCATTACCTTCCGCCACTCAGAACGAACTGAACGGCGATGAAGCCAGACAATTGGTTGCCAATGGCGTCATAGCTGTCAGCGAAGGTGCAAACATGCCCTCTACCCCTGAAGCTATCCGCGTATTCCAAGAAGCCAAGATTCTGTATGCTCCGGGTAAAGCAGCCAACGCGGGTGGTGTATCTGTATCCGGATTGGAAATGACTCAGAACTCTATCAAACTAGGCTGGAGTCAAGAAGAAGTAGATGAAAAATTGAAAAGTATCATGAAAAACATCCATGAGGCTTGTGTACAATACGGTACTGAGGCTGACGGTTATGTAAACTACGTGAAAGGTGCTAATGTAGCAGGATTCATGAAAGTAGCCAAGGCTATGATGGCTCAAGGTATTGTTTAATAGAACATTCCTTTATATTTATCATATTGTAGAAAAAGGTGCGGAAATCTATTTTTCCTGCACCTTTTTCAATAAATACCAAATTCTTCCCAAACAGCATTCCTCCATTTTTTCAATACATTGCATGAAGGATTATATCCGCCACCTTTTTGCCAAACTAAGCCTCCCGCGCAAAATAAACTTATCAACCACATTAATATAGAAGAAAATACTATCTTTGCCATAGTTATATCCAAAGAAATAGAACCACTATGGAAAAAGAAGAATTAATGCGGAAAGCAATTAAGCTTTCTATAGATAATGTAACAAACGGCGGCGGTCCCTTTGGAGCTGTTATCGCCAAGGACGGAGAGATTATCGCTACCGGAGTCAATCGTGTCACCACACTATGTGACCCCACCGCCCATGCGGAAGTCAGCGCCATCCGTGCAGCGGCAACCAAACTAGGAACATTCAACCTGAGTGGATGTGAAATTTATACTTCTTGTGAACCATGTCCTATGTGTCTGGGAGCTATTTACTGGGCACGATTGGATAAAATGTATTATGCAAACAACAAGACGGATGCCAAGAATATAGGTTTTGACGACTCTTTTATCTATGATGAACTGAGTCTGAAACCTTCGGCACGCAAACTTCCCTCCGAAATTCTTTTGGCGGAAGAGGCAATAAAGGCCTTCCAGCAATGGACGGAAAAAAGTGATAAGATAGAGTATTAATAAAAAGACGCGGATGAAATCCATATCATCCGCGCCCGAAAGCTTTATAAAATCTTAAAGACTATTCTTTTACCGGTGTATTTTCCAAGGTAGCTACCACGAAATCATAGAACTTGCCTACAGAAGGAATAAAACAGCGTTCATCCGGTGAGTGAGGAGAACGCAAAGTAGGACCGAAGGAAATCATATCCAATCCCGGAACCACCGCACCGATGATACCGCATTCCAAACCGGCATGAATCACTTTCACAGCAGGTTCCTTACCGAACTGTGCTTGATAAGACTCCTTCATAGCTTTCAGAATAGGAGAATCCACATTGGGCTCCCAGCCTGAATAACCACCGGAACGGGTTACTTCCATACCTGCCATAGAAAAACAGCTTTCCAATGCAGTGTTCAGATAATCCTTCATCGAGTCACGCGAACTGCGGGCCAGGATTTTGATCTCCGCCTTACCGCCTCCGATAGAAACGATAGCCAGATTAGAAGAAGTTTCTACTGTATCAGGGATCGTAGGAATCATACGCATCACCCCATTCTGACAAGCATAAATCGCATCCACCAGATTATCTTTAATTTCATCGGGAACCATCATCGCAGGCAATTCCACCCGTTCTGCCTTGAAGCTGATCGGAGTTTCGTGTACATGATATTCTTCATTCCACAATGCTTCACACTCCTGCACAAATTCCATCACGTCCGCTTCCTCATCAGCAGGAACCGTAATAACTACTTCACATTCACGAGGAATGGCATTACGCATATTACCACCTTGCCAAGAAACCAGACAAGCCTCATCATAAGCAATCACCTGATTCATGAAACGAGCCATCAGTTTGTTGGCATTGGCACGTCCTTCATTGATTTCCAATCCGGAGTGTCCGCCACGTAATCCTTTTAAAGTAACCTTCAAAGCAATGTCAGCCGGATCTGTCTCCATTTCCTTATATTCCAAAACAGCTGTCAAGTCTTCACCACCTGCACAACCTATATACAATTCTCCTTCTTCTTCCGAGTCCAGATTCAACAGAATATCACCATCTACCGTACCCGGCTTCAAGCCAAACGCACCGAACATGCCGGTTTCCTCATCAGCGGTAATCAACGCCTCCAACGGACCATGTTTCAGCGTCTTATCTTCCATGATAGCCATGATAGCCGCCACACCCATACCGTCATCTGCTCCCAAAGTCGTACCTTTGGCTTTCACCCAATCTCCGTCAATATAAGTTTCGATAGGATCCTTTTCAAAATCATGCACTGTATCATTATTCTTCTGAGGCACCATGTCCATGTGAGCCTGAAGAATCACTTTCTTACGGTTTTCCATCCCCGGAGTGGCAGGCTTACGATAAATAATATTACCAGCTTCATCCTGGAATGACTCTACACCTACACTTTTTCCAAAGTTCAGCAAGAACTCTTGAACCTTCTTCAAGTAACCCGAAGGACGGGGAACCTGAGTCAATGAATAGAAATGCTTCCACACATTCTGCGGAGCGAGAGAGAGAATTGTACTCATAACTTCTTAGTTTTATTAGTGAACGGCAAAGCCGCTAATCCATATATACCCAACAAAATTAATAAAAAAGTTTGTATTCCATGCACTAATAAGGCAAAAATTCCCGCATCTTCTTTTCCGACTCCATAGAGCATCATCATCGTTATGACAGCAAAATGCCACGGACCCGCCCCATTAGGAGTCGGAACTACTACCGCAATGCTACCTACAGCAAACATAACCAGCCCCGCCATCACTCCCAAATTATCAGAAAAATCGAAACAAAAGAAGGAGACATAGAATTGCAGGAAATAACAAGTCCAAATGGCGGCAGTGTAAAGAATGAACAAAGGCATCCGCTTTACATGGCGCAAAGACAGTACACCAACCCATACATTATGGAGAATGCCTTTCACTTTGGCAAAGACTGTCACATTCCTGATCAGAAAAAAGGCCAGTACCAATACGGCCAACACACAGACGATAGTGATATAGAAATGCCCGGAGGTAAATACCTGTGACAAGACCGTGGTATCCGTGCCGGTTTCTTTAAAGAAAATATCGAATACCCTTGCCTGCATGATCAAAGTTACCCCTGTAATCAACGCCACACACAACGTATCAATCAACCGCTCCGTAACCACCGTACCCAACGATTTGGAGAAAGACGTGCCATCGTATTTCGCCAACACACCGCAACGGGAAATCTCGCCTACACGGGGAACAGCCAAGTTGGCAGCGTATGACACGAAGATGGCATACACACAATCAGATGTTTTGGGATGCTCGCCCAACGGAGCTAATGTCAGTTTCCACCGCCACCCGCGAAATATGTGGCTGAATACACCAAAGACCAGCGACAACAACATCCACCCATAGTTCATTCCTCCATCCAAAACCTCCCATACCCGGGAAAAATTGAATCCGTGATACATCCATATCAGTATCGCGGCTCCTAAAAATAACGGAAATGCAATCTGCAAACCTTTATTTATGATCTTTTTTAATCGAGTTCGTTCCAAAATCTGTGTATATTAATTTAGAATGTTTACCTTTGCACGATGCAAAGATACTATCTTAGCGAAATAAACCTATTTATAAATGATAGAAAATAACGGAATGGGATTAGTTAAGCCAAAAAAATTTCTAGGACAACACTTCTTGAAAGACCTCAGTATCGCGAAAGACATAGCCGATACCGTAGATGTGTGCCCCGACCTGCCAATTCTGGAAGTAGGACCGGGAATGGGGGTACTAACCCAGTTTATTATGCAGAAAAGCCGTCCCGTAAAAGTAGTGGAGCTGGACTATGAATCTGTAGCTTATCTTCGTGAGAACTACCCGGCTCTGGAAGGGCATATCATTGAAGACGACTTTTTGAAACTGCACCTTGAAAAGTTGTTTGACGGGAAACCTTTTGTTCTGACCGGCAACTATCCTTATAATATATCCAGCCAAATATTCTTTAAAATGCTGGATTATAAAGATCTGATCCCCTGTTGTACCGGAATGATCCAAAAAGAAGTAGCCGAACGCATTGCCGCCGGCCCCGGAAGCAAGACGTACGGCATCCTCAGCATCTTGATACAAGCCTGGTATAAAGTAGAATACCTATTTACCGTACACGAACATGTATTCAATCCGCCTCCCAAGGTCAAAAGTGCGGTAATCCGCATGACACGCAATGAAACGACTGACCTGGGATGCAATGAAAAACTGTTCAAACTCATTGTAAAAACAACGTTCAACCAACGACGTAAAACCTTGAGGAACTCCATTTCCTCCATTTTGGACAAAGAGAACCCGTTGAGTGCCGACCCCATTTTCAATAAACGGCCAGAACAATTGTCCGTACCAGAGTTCATCGAACTGACCAACAGAGTGGAAGTGGCATTGAAGAACAAGACGGACATTGTTTACAGCAACGATATCGCCCGGAAAGTAACAAACAAGAAAGAATAACACCTATTTATTATATTAACGGAAGAGTAGGATGAATAAAGAGGAACTAGAAAAAGTAGAGCAGCTGATCGAGCAAAAAGACTCAGAACAACTTAAGGGCTTACTCGCCGATCTGCATCCTGCCGACATAGCAGAACTGTGCAATGAACTGGACGCGGAAGAAGCGCGGTTCATATACCTGTTACTGGACAATGAGACTGCCGCCGACGTCCTTATCGAAATGGATGAAGACGCCCGTAAGGAATTTCTGGAAATCCTTCCCTCTGAAACAATCGCCAAACGCTTTGTCGACTACATGGACTCGGATGATGCTGTGGACATTATCCGTGAAATGGACGAAGAGAAACAGGAAGAAGTCCTCTCACACATTGAAGACATAGAACAAGCCGGAGACATTGTCGATTTGTTGAAATATGACGAAGATACCGCCGGTGGATTGATGGGTACCGAAATGGTAGTCGTAAACGAAAACTGGAGTATGCCCGAATGTCTAAAGGAAATGCGCATCCAGGCGGAAGATATGGACGAGATCTATTATGTATATGTAGTAGACGATGACCAGCGGCTGCGCGGTGTATTCCCGCTGAAGAAAATGATAACCAGCCCTTCCGTATCCAAAGTGAAACATGTGATGAGGAAAGACCCGATATCCGTCCATGTAGATACACCTGTGGACGAAGTGGTCCAGACCATTGAAAAATATGACTTGGTCGCCGTACCGGTAGTTGACAGCATCGGACGTCTGGTGGGACGGATCACCGTAGATGACGTGATGGACGAAGTTCGTGAACAGGCAGAACGCGACTATCAGCTGGCATCAGGTCTGTCACAAGATGTAGAAACAGACGATAATGTTTTCCGCCAAACCACAGCCCGTCTTCCCTGGCTGCTTATCGGTATGATAGGCGGAATAGGCAACTCCATGATTTTGGGTAATTTTGACAGCACTTTTTCCGCCCATCCCGAAATGGCCCTCTATATCCCTCTTATCGGTGGAACAGGCGGAAATGTAGGGACACAGTCCTCAGCACTCATCGTACAGGGGCTGGCAAACAGTTCACTAGACGCCCAGAACACCTGGAAACAAATAGTAAAGGAGTCCGTAGTAGCCGTAATCAATGCCACCATTATTTCCATGCTGGTATATATTTATAATTTCATCCGTTTCGGGGCAAACGCCACCGTGACCTATTCGGTTTCATTTAGTCTGTTTGCCGTGGTCATGTTCGCTTCCATCTTTGGAACCCTGGTTCCCATGACACTGGAAAAATTAAAAATAGATCCTGCCATCGCCACAGGTCCGTTCATCTCCATCACCAATGACATTATAGGCATGATGCTCTATATGGGCATCACCGTATTACTATCCTGATACATTTCATCACAAATGATACAGACTGCAACTTATACAAAAGAGAAAAAACAGATTCACACGGATGACTTCAAGAAATCACAATAAAAAAGAATCCGTATGAATCTGTGCAATCTGTAGTACATCCCCCCTCCGATTCCCCTGTTTTCTCCACTTTTAAAGATTTTCCTAAAAAAAATCGGGAAAAACAGTATGAAGTTCTAATTTATTTCTTTTAATTTGTAAATTGTTGTTATAACAAGAACGCTTACTTTAAAAATCTATACGATGGACTCGAATGAAACTAACCGCCCTTTAACCGAAGTTCCGGTGGAACAAACATCTGAAACTTTGGTATCATCTTCCGCTACTGTGGAAGAGAATAACGCTACGTATGTACCTAAACAAACGAAAGAAGAGGTCATCGAACGTTTGAAAGAAATCAATGAAGACGCCTGCAATGCAGACAAACAGGAGTTGGATTTATTGAAACAGAACTTCTACAAGCTGCACAAGGCCGAACAAGAAACCGCCCGCAAGGCATTTATTGACGGCGGGGGCGCTCCCGAGGCATTTATCCCCCAACCGGACGATGCTGAAAGCCGTTTCAAGGATATCATGAGTTCTATCAAAGAAAAAAGAAGCGCCATACAAGCAGAACAAGATAAAGAAAAAGAAGATAATCTGGTGAAGAAACTCGCCATTATCGACCGTTTGAAAGAACTTGCCGAATCTCCCGAAGACGCCAACAAGGCATACAATGAATTCAAAAAACTGCAACAGGAATGGAACGATATAAAACAGGTGCCGGCCGCCAAAGTAAATGAACTATGGAAAAATTATCAGCACTATGCAGAAAAGTTCTATGACTTGATAAAGTTGAACAATGAATTCCGTGAATACGATTTTAAAAAGAACCTTGAGATAAAGGCTCATCTTTGCGAAGCCGCCGAGAAACTAGCCGAGGAAGAAGATGTCATTTCCGCTTTCCACCAATTGCAAAAGCTACATCAAGAGTTCCGGAATACAGGTCCTGTAGCAAAGGAATTACGCGAAGACATCTGGACACGGTTCAAGACCGCCTCTACAGCCGTAAACCGTCGCCACCAGCAACACTTCGAAGCTTTAAAAGAAAAAGAGCAACGTAATCTGGATGAAAAAACCGTAATCTGCGAGATTGTGGAAGCAATGGAATACAATACGTTTACTACTTTCCAAGATTGGGAAAACAAAACTCAGGAAATCATTGCCCTGCAGGCCAAATGGAAAACAATTGGTTACGCACCACAGAAAATGAACGTGAAGATATTCGAACGTTTCCGTGCCGCTTGCGATGAGTTCTTCAAACGCAAAGCCGAATTCTTCAAGTCCATCAAGGAAAGCATGGCAGGCAATTTGGAAAAGAAGAAAGAATTATGTGAAAAAGCGGAAGCTTTGAAAGACAACACAGACTGGAAGGCTACCGCCGATGTGCTGAGCAAATTGCAAAAGGAATGGAAAACAATCGGTCCTGTACCTAAAAAGTATTCGGATGCCGTATGGAAACGTTTTATCGCTGCATGTGACTATTTCTTCGAACAAAAGAACAAAGCTACTTCTTCACAGCGATCAGTCGAACAGGAAAATATGGCTCAGAAAAAGGCGATCATTGAAAAATTAAATACAATCGACGCACAGGAAACACCGGAAGAGAATGCCGGAAACGTCATTCGAGAATTAATGAAGGAATGGAATAGTATCGGTCATGTACCGTTTAAAGAGAAAGACAAATTGTATAAGCAATATCATGGAGTCATTGATAAGTTGTTTGACAAGTTGAATCTCTCCGCATCACAGAAAAAATTAAGTAATTTCAAATCAACGATCAGCAAGGAAGGCAACCTCTATCGTGAACGTGAAAAATTGGTTCGTGCTTACGAGAACATGAAGAATGAAATTCAAACATACGAAAACAATTTAGGTTTCCTGACCAGTTCTTCCAAAAAAGGCAGCAGCCTGGTTACAGAAATGAATCGTAAAGTGGAAAAGCTCAAAGCTGACTTGGAACTGATACTGAAAAAAATAGAAGTAATTGACCAATCAATGAAAGACGAATAAAAAAACAATTATAAAAAAGAGTTTAATGCGAATGTGTTAGACTCTTTTTTTTGCTAACGTGGCACTGATTTTTCACTATCTTTGTCCTTGAATTACACCCCTGCAAAACAGAGGTGCCAGTTGTTTTAAGACCCCGCCCTGTCTTAACCCAAACAGGATATTGAACGTTTGCTTTTTGGATCTCTCATTTTTTTCGTGTTTAGATGAGCCTATAAAGTATAAAAATAGAGAGTTGGCACCGAATTTAACACCGATTTCGGATGGTCTATTTTTAAGATAGCTAGCCCCGAAATAAGAAAACCTCTCTAAAACTACCATTTTAGAGAGGTTTTGTCTTTAATAAGTGGATTATTTGTTGGGATACCAGGATTCGAACCTGGAAAAACAGGACCAGAATCTGTTGTGTTACCATTACACCATATCCCACTCTTCCTATCAAAACGCCTGTTTTGATTTTGACGCTGCAAAGATACGGCTTTTTATTTAACCTACAAATTTTTGAAGCTTTTTTTAATCAAAATCTTTTTTTCTTTATTTATCTTCTTTTCCCAGTCCACTTCATCCCCCCTGATCACAAATCCTCACTTCTGGTTTAACCTAACACTAAAAAGATTATCTAACTAAAAAAAACAAAAACCGAATATATTTAATGCACATTTTTTCGCTGATATGAGAAAACCAAGTATCTTTGTACATTGTTGTAAATACATAATATTAGAATAATCAGTTGTTAATAACATTATAATGAACGAAGCAGAGACTTTAGTAAAAAAAATAACAGAAGGTATTCAAGAAAAGAAAGGTAAAAACATTGTAATAGCGGACCTCACCGCCATTGATGATACCATTTGCAATTATTTCGTCATCTGTCAAGGCAATTCCCCAAGTCAAGTAACAGCTATCGTTGACTCAGTCAAGGAGTATGTACATAAAGAAATAGATGACAAACCGACGGGAATAGACGGACTGAGAAACGCAGAGTGGGTAGCAATGGACTACAGTGATGTACTGGTGCATGTCTTTTTGCCGGAAACGAGAAACTTTTATAATCTGGAACATTTATGGGCAGACGCCAAACTGACTCAAATTCCTGATTTAGATTAATCCTATACAGAATTAAAATGAGTGAAAATACAAATAATAAGCCAAAGATAAACATGCCACGCTTCAATTTGAGCTGGCTGTATGTTATCATTGCCATGAGTTTTGCCATTCTCTACTTTTCCAATCAAGAAGGAGGAATTGACAAGCAAATAACATATACCGAGTTTAAAGACATGATAAACAAGGGATATGCCAATAAAATAATTGCATACGATGACAATACGGTAGAAATGTACATTAAACCGGAATTTGTTAAAGATGTATTTAAAGATGACTACAAGAAAGTAGGACGCAGCCCGGCCTTGAATGTAGAAATAGGTTCCATGGAGTCATTGGATAAATTCATGGAAAAGGCACAGGAAGAGGGACACTTCACCGGATCTATCAGTTATGAGAAGAAACGCGACTACTTCGGTGCATTATTCTGGAATATTGCTCCATTCTTACTATTGATCGGAATCTGGATGTTTGCCATGCGCCGCATGAGCGGTGGAGCAGGAACTGGAGGCGCCAATCCGTTCAATGTAGGTAAAAGCAAAGCTCAGGTATATGAAAAAGGAGACAAAGCCAACCGGATTACTTTTAAAGATGTAGCCGGACAGGCAGAAGCCAAACAAGAAGTGGAGGAAATCGTAGAATTTCTGAAACAACCTCAGAAATACACAGAGCTGGGAGGCAAGATTCCTAAAGGCGCGTTGCTGGTAGGCCCTCCGGGAACTGGTAAGACCTTGCTGGCAAAGGCTGTTGCCGGTGAAGCAGACGTACCCTTCTTCTCGCTTTCGGGTTCCGACTTTGTAGAAATGTTCGTCGGAGTAGGCGCATCCCGTGTACGTGACTTGTTCCGCCAGGCGAAAGAAAAAGCCCCTTGTATTATATTCATAGATGAAATAGACGCGGTAGGACGCGCCCGTGGCAAAAACCCAAGCATGGGAGGAAATGATGAACGGGAAAATACATTGAACCAATTGCTGACAGAGATGGATGGTTTTGGCTCAAACAGCGGTGTGATCATTCTGGCCGCTACCAACCGTGCGGATATATTGGACAAAGCATTATTACGTGCCGGACGTTTCGACCGCCAGATTCATGTTGACTTGCCCGACTTAAACGAACGTAAAGAAGTATTCGGAGTACATTTGAAGCCCTTAAAACTAGACGAGAGTGTCGATCTGGACTTACTTGCCCGTCAAACTCCCGGATTCAGCGGGGCAGATATTGCCAATGTTTGTAATGAAGCAGCCCTGATCGCCGCCCGTCATGGCAAGAACGCAGTCGGGAAACAAGACTTTCTGGATGCAGTGGACCGTATCATCGGTGGTTTGGAAAAGAAAACCAAAATCATGACCGCCGAAGAAAAGCGTACTATTGCTTTGCACGAAGCAGGTCACGCCACTCTGTCCTGGTTTCTGGAACATGCCAATCCTTTGATCAAAGTAACCATAGTTCCCCGTGGACGTGCATTGGGAGCCGCATGGTATCTGCCCGAAGAACGGCAGATCACAACCAAAGAGCAAATGCTGGATGAAATGTGCGCCACTTTAGGAGGGCGCGCGGCTGAAGAACTGTTCACCGGACATATCTCAACCGGTGCCATGAACGATTTGGAACGTGTGACAAAACAATCATACGGAATGATCGCTTATGCCGGAATGAGTGAAAAGTTACCCAACTTATGCTATTACAACAACGATGAATACTCTTTCAACAAGCCATACAGTGAACGTACTGCCGAACTGATTGACGAAGAAGTAAAAAGAATGATTAACGAACAATATGACCGGGCAAAAGCCATATTGTCCGAACATAAAGATGGTCACAACGAACTGGCACGTCTGCTGGTTGAAAAAGAAGTGATTTTCGCCGAAGATGTGGAACGCATTTTTGGCAAACGCCCCTGGACTTCACGTTCTGAAGAAATTATGGCTTTAGAAACTCCTGTAAAACCAATAGAAGTGACCGAAGATTTTGAAGAGAAGGATTCTTCAGATACCGAGGAAAAGGATAAAGAAAAAAAAGAAGCATAACATTGTAGAGAGATCTGTCAATTATCCGCATGTCATTCTGAGTGACACGAAAAGTTAGCAAATGCAGACTCTTCATTGCTATTCAGAATGATTGAAGCACAGATCTAGCTACTTTGATTTTTGAATCACTTAAGACCAACGACCATGAAAAGCAATTTCTTACAACGGGCAATAACCGGAATTATCTTCGTTGCAGTATTGATAGGCTGCATAGTGGGAGGTCCCGTTTCTTTCGGTATCCTATTCGCCATAATCAGTGCATTGGCTATCAACGAATTCTGTAATCTGGTCAATCATGCAGAGAGGATACAAGTAAATAAACGTATCTGTATTCTCAGCGGGGTATTTCTTTTCCTGTGCTTTTTCTATTTCGGAATAGACCCTTCACAAACAGGTATATTCATTCCTTATCTGGCCTTATTCATTTATCTGATGGTCAGTGAACTTTATCTGAAAAAAGAAAATCCGCTGAACAACTGGGCTTACGCCATGCTAAGCCAGATGTACATTGCCTTGCCGTTCGCTTTGCTGAACGTATTGGCTTTCCACTCGGACCAGACAGCCAGCATTTCACAATACAATGCCATTCTCCCGCTATCTATATTTATATTCAACTGGGTGAATGACACAGGCGCCTACTGTACAGGCATGTTATTCGGCAAACACAAACTGTTTGAACGCATTTCTCCTAAAAAATCATGGGAAGGCTCCATCGGTGGCGGCGTATTCTGCATCATAGCCTCTTTCCTGCTTGCCCACTTCTTCCCTTTCATGTCCACCGGAGTATGGGTGGGGTTGGCATTGACAGTGGTAGTATTCGGCACATGGGGAGATTTGACGGAATCCCTATTAAAACGTCGATTGGGCATCAAAGACTCGGGCAATATTTTACCGGGACACGGTGGAATGCTCGACCGTTTTGACAGTGCAATTCTCGCAATTCCGGCAGCAGTAGTCTATCTGTATGTCGTTTCTTTATTTTAATCCGCCAACTCCAAAGAATCAAAACCGAACACATCCTTGACTGTGAGCGGACAAGAGAAAATAGATATTTTTTCTTTCCCGCCCACAGACCGAACCAGCTTTAAACAGTTTATCCGAAAGGATCAGAAAATACCGGGAGAAACTTACTTCTTCAACAAAGCCACCATTTCACGGGCTGCCGCCTCCGAAGCTCCTGCCGGACCTAAAATCCGGATAATGCGGTCATACTCTTCCAGCATCCTGTTTCCATATACCTTATTACATAAGAGAGCCTCCAACTCAGAACGCACATTATCCACCGTCATCGTATCCGCCACCAGTTCACGAACCACCTCCTTGCCGGCTACCAAATTGACCAACGAGATATATTTCACCTTCAGAATATGCCGGCGAAGAAAAGCAATGAACTTTCCCACCGGAGTATAATAGCACACCACTTGAGGAACACGGAACAGAGCCGTCTCCAAAGTTGCAGTACCCGAAGTCACCAATGCCACCCGTGCCTGTCTCAACAACCTGTAAGTCTGTCCGAAAATGATTTTAACCGGCACATCCGGATTCATATAATCTGAATAATAAGCAGGATCCATCCCCGGAGCCCCTGCCAACACCAACTGATAATCCTTGGTGAACGGAGCAGCAGCCTCCAGCATGATCGGCAGGTTGTCTTTGATTTCCTGCTTCCGGCTACCCGCCAGCAATGCAACAACAGGCTTGCCGGACAAACCATTATCCACTACAAATTCCGGAAATCCATCCGGATGTTCCTTACAATAAGTATCCACCGCATCCACACAAGGATTACCCACATAATGAACAGGATACTGATGTCCCGCAAAAAACTCAACCTCAAAAGGCAGAATAGAAAACAATTCATCTACATCCCGCTTGATATTCTTAATCCGGTACTCTTTCCAAGCCCATATTTTGGGAGAAATATAATAATAGACAGGTATTTGCGTCTGCTTCTTGACATACTCCGCTATTTTCAGGTTAAAACCCGGATAATCCACCAGAATTACCACATCGGGAGCCCATCGGACAATATCCTGCTTGCATTCCTTCATATTCCGGAAGATAGTACGCAAATGAAGCAACACCGGAATAAAGCCCATGTAAGCCAGTTCCTTATAATGTTTTACCCGCGTTCCTCCAACAGCCGTCATCAAATCCCCACCGAAAAAGCGGAACTCCGCTCCGGGATCCTCCCGCTTCAAGGCACGCATCAAATTAGACGCATGCAAATCGCCCGATGCCTCGCCTACGATCAAATAATATCTCATACTTCCAGATTCCAGTTCCTCAACTCATTCATGATCCCGTATGCTGTAACATCAATTTGGGTCGGAGTTACCGCCACATAACCATGGCTCAGCGCCCAGTGATCCGAGTCCTCCGCTTCCGGTTCATAATTGTCAAACTCCCCGGTCAGCCAGAAATACACTCCGCCACGGGGATGCTGGCTGCGCTTCCACTCATTAATCCAAGCCCCATTTGTCTGACGGCAGACGCGTACCCCTTTCAAGACAACCGTATCCGGAAAGTTCACATTCAGACAAATGCCCAAAGGCAAACCATGTTCCAAGACCTGCTCAGTAATACGGCGTATATAAGGCAATGACGGAGAGAAATCAGCATCCGCAAAATGATTACACAATGAATACCCGATAGAAGGAATCCCCTTCAGACACCCTTCAATCACCACCCCCATCGTGCCGGAATAATGCACATTCACAGAGGAATTATCACCGTGGTTTATCCCGCCTATCACCACATCGGGCCGCCGGGGAACCACTGTATGCAATGCCAGTTTCACACAATCCACCGGTGTGCCTGTACATTTATACACAGTCAGATCCTCCTCTTCACGTACCTTATAATACCGGACAGGATGCTCGGAAGTGATCGACCCCGAAGCCCCCGAGCGGGGGCCGTCCGGTGCCATTACGATAATCTCGCCCATTCCGCGCAGTCCTCTTATCAGTTCATTCAGCCCTTTAGCTTCCACGCCGTCATCATTTGACAGCAATATCAACGGTTTTGCTTTTTTCATATTTTTCCACTCTTTTTCTCGGAGCGTAAAGATACAACTCTTTGCCGGAACTATCTCCCGCCAGAAAAGAAAATTATCTTAATGTTCTACAACCCAGTGCTAAAAATAGAATAGAATTGAATGAAAATTTCTATCTTTGCCGCCGTTGAGTTATTAACAAAACCAATGAGTTATCAACAGTTTTGCTAATGTCTGCCGTTTTTTATAGGTACAATCACCTATTATTTGTTACTTCGCAGCGAGAAAAACTGATTAATATGGGAAAAATTATTGCTTTAGCCAATCAAAAAGGTGGCGTAGGTAAAACTACTACAACGATTAACCTTGCAGCTTCTCTGGCAACCCTGGAGAAAAAAGTGCTGGTTATTGATGCAGACCCTCAGGCCAACGCATCATCAGGATTGGGTGTGAACATTAAAGAGGTAGAATGCTCTATCTATGAATGTATTATCAACGAAGCCGATATACGGGAAGCAATTTATACTACCGACATTGACGGACTCGACATCGTATCTTCACACATCGACCTGGTTGGCGCAGAAATAGAAATGCTGAACCTGGAAGACCGCGAGAAGATCATGAAAAAAGTATTAGCCCCCATGCGGGACGAATACGACTATATCCTGATAGACTGCTCGCCGTCATTAGGCTTGATAACGATCAATGCACTGACAGCAGCCGACTCAGTGATTATCCCGGTCCAATGCGAATATTTCGCATTAGAGGGTATCAGTAAATTACTGAATACCATTAAGATTATCAAATCGAAGCTGAATCCATCGCTGGAAATAGAAGGCTTCCTGCTGACAATGTTCGATTCACGCCTGCGTCTGGCCAACCAGATTTACGATGAAGTGAAACGTCATTTTCAAGAATTGGTATTCAAGACAATTATACAGCGTAACGTCAAACTGAGCGAAGCTCCCAGCCACGGCATTCCTGCAATATTGTATGACGCCGACTCGACCGGAGCCAAAAATCATTTGGCATTGGCACAAGAAATTATAACACGTAACAGTAAGTAAGAACCATGGCAGTACAGAAAAAATTTGCTTTAGGACGCGGACTTGACGCACTGATCTCGACCGAAGAAGTAAAGACCGCCGGCTCATCTTCCATCAATGAGATAGAATTGAGCAAAATATCCGTCAACCCCAACCAGCCGCGTCGTGAATTTGATCCGGTGGCGTTGCAGGAACTGGCCGACTCTATTGCCGAAATTGGTATCATCCAACCCATTACGTTGCGTCAACTGAGTGAGGACTCCTACCAGATCATAGCCGGAGAACGTCGTTACCGCGCCTCCATACAGGCAGGACTGAAATCCATCCCGGCATACATCCGCACGGCCGATGACGAGAATGTGATGGAAATGGCCTTGATTGAAAATATCCAGCGTGAAGACTTGAACTCACTGGAGATCGCACTGGCTTATCAACACTTGCTGGAACAATATGCACTGACCCAGGAACGTCTGAGCGAACGTGTCGGGAAAAAGCGTACCACCATCGCCAATTATCTGCGTCTGCTGAAACTTCCGGCACAGATCCAAGTAGCGCTGAAAAACCGTGAAATAGACATGGGACACGCCCGTGCCTTGCTGGCCTTAGATGATCCTAAAACCCAAATACGCATTTTTAATGAAATACAGTCACAAGGCTATTCCGTCCGCAAAGTGGAAGAAATAGTCAAGGCACTGAGCAGTGGTGAGACAGTAGACAGCGGCGGGAAGAAGATTAAGCCGAAAGGCTCCAAGCTATCCGAAGAGTACACCTTGCTGCAAAGCCATCTCTGCGGATTCTTCGGTTCGAAAGTGCAGCTTTCATGCACAGCCAAAGGAAAAGGCAAGATCAGTATTCCATTCAACGATGAAGAGGACTTGGAGCGAATCATGGAAATACTGGACTCACTGAAAAAGAAAGAATAAAGCGCTATTACGACATTGAAAAGAAGAATATCCACATATAAACTGTTTACATTCCTGCTTTTAGGCCTTATGATGGCCGGAAGCATGAATGCTCACGCCCAAAAAGCACGCAACCGCCGTATGGGTATAAAGGCAGACTCTATCATACAAGTAAAAGACTCACTTGCCGCCGACAGCCTGAGACTGCTGGAGGAACGGCTAAAGATAGAAAACATGGAAGCGCCTGTTGACACCGCCGCCTTGGTTCGTAAAAACGACTCCATACAGAAAGCAATGGCTGCCGAAACAAAGCCCCGGTTTATCCCAAATTCCAACCGTGCCATCTGGCTGGCACTGGTAATTCCCGGCGGAGGACAGATATACAACCGCAAATATTGGAAACTGCCGATAGTATATGGAGGGTTTGTGGGATGCGCGTACGCGCTGACCTGGAACAACAGAATGTACAAAGACTATTCGCAGGCCTATCTGGATATTATGGACGATGATCCCAATACCAAAAGCTACGAAGACTTCCTGCCCCACGGCATAAGCGCAGAAGGCATGGAGGACACCTTCAGAAAACGAAAAGATTTTTATCGCCGGTATCGGGATTTAAGCATCTTCTGCTTTATCGGTGTATATATACTGTCGGTCATAGACGCATACGTGGATGCCGAATTATCCGATTTTGACATATCCAGAGACTTAGGTCTTCAAATACAACCTGTTATTTTTAATGACGGCCGGAGCAGGATACCTAACACAATAGGCCTGCAATGCAGCTTCAAATTTTAATCGCATGAAAAACTTTTTAATTAGTTTATTTACCTTTATAGGAACAACGGGAATCAGTGCACAAACCCAAAGTATTACCGTTCACTCGCAAACTACAGGAAAAGAAGAAATCATTGATGTTCCTGAAAGTATGCAGTCGGAAATGGACAGCCTTTACTGGGACTGGCAGTCAAAGAATTACATCACACTGGGAGAAAACTGCACCATGGCCTCCACCAACCCTGTTGTAAGCGACTCCATCTATATGGACCGCCTGTCACGCATCCCGTCCATCATAGAAATGCCTTATAACGAGGCTGTACGCAAATTCATCGACATGTACGCCGTCCGTCTGCGCAATAAAGTTTCCTTTATGCTTGCGGCAACCAATTTCTATATGCCCATCTTTGAAGAAGCGCTCGATTTATACGATCTTCCTCAAGAGCTGAAATATCTGCCGATTATAGAATCGGCCTTGAATCCTGTCGCCGTTTCCCGCCAGGGGGCTACCGGCCTGTGGCAGTTCATGCTAGGTACCGGGAAAATATACGGACTGAAAAACAACAGCCTGATAGACGAAAGACGCGATCCGATCAAATCAACCTGGGCGGCGGTACGTTATCTAAAGGATCTATATGATATCTACCAGGACTGGAATCTGGTACTGGCAGCCTACAACTGCGGACCGGGCACCATCAACAAAGCCATCCGCCGTGCCGGAGGAGCTACAGACTATTGGACAATCTACAACTATCTGCCCAAAGAAACCCGTGGGTATGTTCCCGCTTTCATCGCAGCGAACTACATCATGACCTACTATTGCGAACATGACATCTGTCCCATGGAAACACAGCTTCCCAATGCCACAGACACCATTCACATTGACAAAGACCTCCACTTGCAGCAAGTGGCAGAAGTGTGCAACATCAACCTTGACCAGCTTCGCAGCCTGAATCCCCAATACAAAAAGGATATCATTCCCGGCAACAGCGAGTTGTGCGTACTTCGTTTGCCCAACAACATTGTCAGCACCTTCATCGACCGCCAGGACAGCGTATTTGCCTATAAGCCCAATGAATACCTGACCAAAAGAAAGACGGTAGCCATCAAAGAGACGGCAAACACCGGAAGCCGCTCGTCCAAAGGCACTCTTTATCATAAAATCAAACAAGGGGACACATTGGGAGGAATTGCCGCCAAATACCATGTATCAGTCAGTCAATTACGTAATCTGAACGGTATAAGAGGCAACAATATCAGAGCCGGAAAGAGCTTGCGGATCAGATAATTGATAAAAAATACCGATTTAACACGATACATTTTCCGAAAATGCTTGCTTGAATATGTTTTTTGTATATTTTTGCAGTATAGATTATAGGAGGCAAAGATATGACGGATGAAAAGCAGATTCAGGAACAAGCGGACGAGGAAATGATAAACCAAGGGTTTCAAGAACTTTTGGACAGTTATCTGGCGACCAAGCACCGTAAAAAAGTAGAAATCATCACAAAGGCATTCAATTTTGCCAAACAAGCACATAAAGGAGTAAAGCGACGCTCGGGCGAACCATACATCATGCACCCCATAGCCGTTGCCAAAATCGTATGCACCGAAATAGGCTTGGGATCGACATCCATTTGTTCGGCCCTGTTGCATGATGTAGTCGAAGATACAGACTACACCGTAGAAGATATCGAGAACCTGTTCGGCCCTAAAATAGCCCAGATTGTAGATGGACTGACCAAAATATCCGGTGGCATATTCGGAGACCGTGCTTCCGCACAAGCCGAAAACTTCAAGAAATTGCTACTGACCATGAGCGATGACATCCGGGTTATCCTCATCAAAATAGCCGACCGCCTGCATAACATGCGTACACTGGGCTCCATGCTTCCCAACAAACAATACAAAATTGCCGGAGAAACTTTATACATCTATGCGCCACTGGCCAACCGCCTGGGGCTGAACAAAATAAAGACAGAGCTGGAAGATCTCAGTTTCAAATATGAGCATCCGGAAGAATATACCCAAATAGAATCCAAGTTACAAGAGACACAGGCAGAACGCGAAGAGGTATTCCGTGAATTCACGGCACCTATCCGTGCGCAACTGGACAAGATGGGTATCAGCTACCAACTGATAGCACGGGTAAAATCCCCCTATTCCATCTGGAACAAAATGCAGACCAAGCATATCACATTCGAAGAAATATACGATATCTTGGCTGTCCGCATCATTTTCAGCCCCAAGAACCCCGAAGAAGAACTCAATGAGTGCTTTAACATATACGTATCCATATCCAAAATCTACAAACCGCACCCCGACCGCCTGCGCGACTGGGTAAGTCACCCCAAAGCCAACGGCTATCAGGCACTCCACGTAACCCTGATGAGCAATAAAGGCCAATGGATAGAAGTGCAGATACGCAGCGAGCGGATGAACGACGTAGCCGAACAAGGCTTTGCCGCACACTGGAAATATAAAGAAGGCGGAGGCAGCGAAGATGAAGGCGAACTGGAAAAATGGTTGCGTACCATCAAGGAAATTCTGGACGATCCGCAACCCGATGCCATGGACTTTCTGGATACCATCAAACTGAACCTGTTTGCTTCCGAAATATTTGTCTTCACCCCGAAAGGTGAGATCAAAACAATGCCGCAAAACTGTACGGCACTGGATTTCGCATTCTCCATCCACACTTTCTTGGGCAGCCATTGTATCGGAGCAAAAGTCAACCACAAGCTGGTTCCCTTGAGTCATAAACTGCAAAGCGGCGACCAAGTGGAGATTCTTACATCCAAATCACAGCACGTACAGCCTTCGTGGATAAACTTCGCCACCACCGCAAAAGCCAAGGCCAAGATTCTGGCCATACTAAAACGCGAACAGCGAGGGATGCAACAGGCCGGCGAGGAAATGCTGCGCGAATTCTTCTCCAAGGAAGGAATAGAGTACACTCCCGAAAATATACGGAAGATCTGCAACCTGCATACCAGCAAGACACAAGAAGAATTATTTGCCGCCATCGGATTAAAAACGATCATTCTTGGAGAAAACGACAAAAACGAGCTGAAAGACAAACCGACTCCCAGCAACTGGAAAAAGTATATCTCTTTTGCCTTCGGAGGCAGCAAGACAAACAAGGAGAAACCGGAGGAAGAGAAAGAACCCTTGCAAAAGATAGACAGCAAGAAAGTGTTGAAACTGACCCCCGAAGCAATCCAAAAGAACTATGTGATAGCCGAATGCTGCAAGCCTATCCCGGGAGATGACGTATTGGGATATATAGGCGATAATAACCGCATCATTATCCATAAACGCCAATGCCCGCTGGCCACCAAGCTAAAGAGCAGTTACGGCAACCGCCTGCTGGCTGTGCAATGGGAGACAGGCAAGTCTCTGTATTTCCCCGTAAACATTTACATAAAAGGTATTGACAACATCGGTATCCTTAATAAAGTGACTCAGGTCATTTCACAACAGTTGAATGTGAATATCCATAAGCTGAGCATTGAGAGCAATGATGGTATCTTTGAAGGCAGGATACAGCTGTTCGTGCATGATGTAGATGACGTGAAGACTATAACAACCAATTTAAGAAAAATAGACGAAATAAAGACGGTCACCCGTATTGAGAAGTTTGAGGATCAACCGAATTGACAAATACCTGTTTCACCACAGATCACACAGATTACCCTACAGATAATCCACTATCTGTTTCCAATCAGAGCTAATGTGCCATCTGTGGTGAATGTGGTTATGTCAGATAATCCAGTTCCTTGCGCATGCTCACCAGTTCCTCCCGTATCAGCTTCAGTCTGTCCAGAATCTCCGTTGTACGGACAGTGGTCTCCCTGTTCATCTTCAGTTTTTGCCTGGCCCCTTGCAAAGTCATCCCCTTCTCTTTCACCAGATGATACACCAACCGTATATTCTCAATATCCTCCTTGCGATACTGACGGATATTACCTCCCGCCTTCTTAGGCGAAATAAAAGGGAACTCCTTTTCCCAATAACGCAACAAGGATTCATTTACATCAAACATCTTCGCCACTTCCCCGATGGAATAGTAAAGCTTCAGTTCTTTATTCGGATTATAAGCCATGTTAAATTAAAGATTGAGAATAAAAAAATCGCGACTAGTCAAATACCTTGCCGTGATTGGCGGCAATCTGTATCATCCTGTCATAATCTTCGGCACTCAAGTCCATGAAATAATAGTTCACGGGATTCTGCACCTTTCCTTTCACGTGCACTTCATAGTGCAAGTGAGGCCCGGTACTCTTGCCCGTATTTCCTACTTCCCCTATCACTTCCCCACGCACCACCTTTTGTCCCGGACGAACCTTATACTTGCTTAAATGCGCATACCAAGTCACATACCCGAAACCATGATTCACCTGAATCAGGTTTCCATAACCGGTCTCCCAGCCCGCTTTCACCACCGTTCCGTCCCCCGTGGCATAGACAGGAGTGCCGATATTGGCAGAGAAGTCCATTCCCGCATGAAACTTGGCAGTCTTATAAATAGGATCTATACGGACACCGTAACCGGAAGCCGTCTTCTTCAAATCCTTATTGGATACCGGCATGATGGCCGGAATACACTTCAACATCTCGTCATGGTTCTTGCACAAATCCACCACCTCGTCAAAAGACTTGGACTGGATATAAAGCTGCCGGTTCAGCATATCCAGTTTCTGAGTGGTATTGATGACCAGATCGGCATTCGCCATATCCCGCAACTGTTCATAACGGTTCGTCCCCCCATAACCTGCCTTGCGGACAGCATCCGAAACAGGATCGGCCTGCAACACCACACGATACAAGTTATCATCACGCTGCTGGATGTCCTGCATGACGCCCAACGCCTCGTCCAGCCGATGGGACAGTACATTATATTGAGCCAACAAACGGGCATTTTCTATACGGAGTTCTTTCTCGGAAGGAGATCCGAAGATGAACAACAAGAGGATGAAACTGCCTGCCCCCAGGCCCATTCCCACAAACAAACGGCGCAGGATGCTTAAGGCGCGCTGCCTCACTGTGGGGTAAATGCGGTCGTATGTACGGGTCTTAGGGTTATAAATATAGTAGACTTTACGCATCTATTTCTGCTTTTTGAAGTTTTTAATGCACAACACATCAATATTTTGCACAATTCTTGTCGACAAAAATAATAAAACCAATTATCTTTGCAAATCCTTTTTGAGAATATTAACTAGAAGACAATATATTAAGCGACATGATGACAGCTAACGAAATTAGAGATTCTTTCAAAAGCTTTTTCGAGTCGAAAGGACACCAGATTGTCCCGTCGGCTCCGATGGTCATTAAAGATGACCCCACATTGATGTTCACCAATGCAGGTATGAACCAGTTCAAAGACATTATCCTGGGCAACCACCCGGCCAAATACAAAAGAGTCGCGGACTCACAAAAATGTTTGCGTGTAAGCGGCAAGCACAATGACCTGGAAGAAGTGGGACACGACACCTACCACCACACCATGTTCGAGATGCTGGGCAACTGGTCTTTCGGAGATTACTTCAAGAAAGAGGCCATCGGCTGGGCATGGGAATATCTGGTAGATGTACTGAAGATTGACCCGAAAGATCTGTATGCCACCGTATTCGAAGGAAGCCCCGAAGAAGGACTGGAACGGGACAACGAGGCAGCTTCTTACTGGGAACAGTTCCTGCCAAAAGACCATATCCTAAACGGAAACAAGCACGACAACTTTTGGGAGATGGGCGACACAGGTCCCTGCGGCCCATGCTCCGAAATCCATATCGACTCACGTCCGGAGGAGGAAAAGGCTCAAATACCCGGCAGCCAGCTGGTAAACAAGGATCATCCGCAAGTAATCGAAATCTGGAACCTCGTATTCATGCAGTTCAACCGCAAAGCGGACGGTTCACTGGAAGGCCTTCCCGCCAAAGTGATCGATACCGGTATGGGATTCGAGCGGCTGGTGCGCACCCTGCAAGGCAAGACATCCAACTATGACACCGATGTGTTCCAACCGATCCTGAAAGCCATCGCAGAAATGGCAGGAACCACCTACGGACAGGACAACCAGAAAGATATCGCCATGCGCGTTATCGCCGACCATATCCGTACCATCGCGTTCTCAATCACCGACGGCCAGCTGCCCGGCAATGCAAAGGCCGGTTATGTCATCCGCCGTATCCTCCGCCGTGCCGTCCGTTACGGATATACTTTCTTGGGACAGAAACAAGCATTCATGTACAAGCTGCTGCCTGTACTGATAGAAAACATGGGCGAAGCCTATCCGGAACTGAACGCACAGAAAACATTGATCGAGAAAGTGATCAAAGAAGAAGAAGAATCCTTCCTGCGCACCTTGGAGACAGGGATCCGTCTGCTGGACAAGACAATGAACGACGCCAAAGCTGCCGGGAAAAAAGAAATCAGCGGTGTGGATGCCTTTACATTATATGACACCTTCGGCTTCCCCCTCGACCTGACGGAACTGATACTCCGCGAAAATGGCATGACCGTAAACGAAGCTGAGTTCAACGCCGAAATGCAAAAGCAAAAAGAACGCGCGCGCAATGCGGCAGCCGTCGAGACCGGCGACTGGATCATTCTGAAGGAAGGTGACACCCACTTCGTGGGATATGACTTTACCGAATATGAAACTAGCATCCTGCGTTACCGCCAGATCAAGCAGAAAAACCAGACACTCTACCAAATCGTGCTGAGCGACACTCCGTTCTATGCCGAAAGTGGTGGACAAGTAGGCGATACAGGGGTGATCGTAAGCGAATTCGAAACCATTGAAATCATTGACACCAAGAAGGAAAACAACCTTCCCATCCATATCACCAAGAAACTGCCCGAACACCTTGATGTTCCGATGATGGCTTGTGTGGATACGGAAAAACGTGCCGCCTGTGCCGCCAACCACTCTTGCACCCACTTGCTGGACGAAGCATTGCGCCAAGTGCTGGGTACTCATGTAGAGCAGAAAGGTTCTTTAGTGACTCCCGAGTCCTTGCGTTTTGACTTCTCCCACTTCCAGAAAGTGACCGACGAGCAACTTCGTGAAGTGGAACATCTGGTAAATGCTAAAATACGCGAGAACATCCCTTTGACGGAATACCGCAATCTTCCTATCGAAAAGGCGAAGGAACTGGGCGCTATCGCCTTGTTCGGTGAAAAGTATGGTGATGAGGTGCGTGTTGTCCAGTTCGGCAACTCCATCGAATTCTGCGGAGGTACGCACGTTCCCGCCACAGGCAAGATCGGTATGGTCCGCATCATCAGCGAAAGCTCTGTTGCTGCCGGTGTGCGCCGTATCGAGGCTATCACGGGCGTCAAAGTGGAAGAACTGATGGATACGGTTCAAGATACCCTGAATGACCTGAAGGCATTGTTCAACAACGCTCCCGACCTGAAAGTAGCCATCCGCAAGTATATTGACGAAAATGCCGGATTGAAGAAGCAGGTGGAAGAGTTCATGAAAGAAAAGGGTGCCGCACTGAAAGCCAGACTAGTAGAGAATGCCAAAGAAATAAATGGTGTGAAAGTAGTGAAAGCCATCATCCCGATGTCTGCCGACATTGTGAAAGACATTGCTTTCCAGCTGAAAGGTGAGATTCCCGCCAACCTGTTCGTTGTAATAGGCAGTGTGGACAATAACAAACCGATGCTGACCGTGATGATCAGCGAAGACTTGGTAAAAGCCGGACAGAATGCAGGCAAACTGGTCCGCGAGGCGGCCAAACTGATACAAGGCGGCGGCGGCGGTCAACCCCACTTCGCTACGGCAGGCGGTAAGAATCCCGATGGCCTGAATGCGGCTGTTGACAAAGTGATAGAGCTGGCCGCACTGTAATCCATCCGGATTTCGTCCATATCTCGTATATATATCAAAACTCCGCCATCCGGTCCGAAAGCCGATGGCGGAGTTTTTTCATCTGCCTCATCAAGCCTTTTCTCCTATATGAATAAAGGAGATAGAACTGAAACGCTCAAAAAGGTTTAGCCATAGGGAGAAAAGCCGTCAACCAAACGGCTGCAGGCAGACAACCAGTCATCAGCGCCTCACTGCCCGTCTGCTTGTTCCGTCTGCTCCTTCGGCCAGTTCACCAGATACAGAACTTCCGTAGCACGGGTGAAAGCCGTATACAGCCAGCGGAAATAATCCGGATTCAGCATATCCTCCGTCATATAGCCCTGATCCAGAAAGACCCGTCTCCACTGGCCTCCCTGTGCCTTGTGACAAGTGACGGCGTACGCATATTTCACCTGCAAGGCATTGTAATGAGGGTCAGCTTTCATTTTCCTCATCCGTTCACGCTTCACGGTTATATCGGCATAATCCTCCAAGACCGAATAAAACAGTTTGTCGTTCAGTTCCTTGGGCAATGCAGGCGTTTCGGTGTGCAAAGTATCCAACAGGAGCTTCACCTCCAGTTCCATCTCATCATAGTCGGGGAACGCCAGCACCACATCGGCAAAACGAAAGCCGTATGCCTCGCGCACCCGGCGGACACGACGTACCACCGCTATATCTCCATTGGCTATAAAATCGATCTCCTTACAGCCCTCCGTCCAGAAATAGTTGTTCTTCGCCACCATCAGCAGGTCGCCGCTGTTCAGCTCATCCTCCCGATACAAAATGGTATTCCTGATTCCTTTATTATAAATATTCGCCCGCTTATTGGAACGGCAGACCACAATCGTCTCATCCATACCCGCCTGACCGTAACAATCATTAATCACCTCGATCAGCTCACTGCCAGAAACCGTCCGGATATCCGGAAAGCCTTCCACACGAACAGAAGGCAAAGTGAAAAAGTCTTCCTCGGATATGTAGCGGCGCAACTCTGTCGCATTCCAAAGAATTCCCGAATCGTGCATCTGGCGCACCACCTCGGTAAGCTGCGCCTCATAGATCTCCATACCATACCCGCGCAACTTACCGGCCGAAAGAGCCGGACTCTCCTCCTCGCCCACCGGAGGAAGCTGCGCCGTATCCCCTATCAGCATCAGGCGGCAGCCTGCTCCGGCATATACATATTGAATCAAGTCGTCCAGCAGGCGTCCCGTGCCAAAGACCGACCCCGCCAATCCGTCATTAGCGATCATCGACGCCTCATCCACGATAAACAAAGTATGCTGATGCAGATTGTCATCCAAAGAAAAGTTGTCCAGGTCATTCGAAAAGTTACGCTGCCGATAAATCTTCTTATGAATCGTATAAGCCGGATGCTGTGCGTAATGCGAAAAAACTTTGGCCGCCCTGCCCGTCGGAGCAAGCAGCACACACTTTTGCTGCAACTGGTCCAAGGTCTTCACCAACGCCCCGATAAGAGACGTTTTACCCGTTCCGGCATACCCCTTTAAGAGGAAAACCGAGTCCGATTGGCGGGAAAAGAGAAAATCTGCTAAAAATTTAACAGCTTTTTCTTGCTCTAAAGTTGGTTTATATAGAAAATTTCCCTTAATTTGCTGCACTAAATAACTATTAATCATAATTGCGTAATAAAAAGTTCCTTGAACTGTGCGTTATTAGATTTATTTGTTTTATTTTTGCGATGCGAATATAAACTAAAAAAAACACATATTTATCATGAAAACAGTTATTAATATTGTATTGGCTGCTTGCGTTATCGGTTTGATATACGTTTGCTACGGCAGTATCATGGGACCGATTAACTTCGATGACGCTAAAAAAGCTAGAGAGAAACAAGTTATTGCACGCTTAATTGACATCCGTAAGGCACAGTTGGAATATCGTAACCTGCACAACGGACAATACACTGCAAGTTTCGACACCTTGATTGATTTCGTCAAAACTGCCAAACTTCCGTTTGTAAAGAAAGAAGGAGTTTTGTCTGACACACAGCTGGAAGCCGGCATGACTGAAAAGAAAGCTATGGCAATCATCAACAAAGCCAAAAAAACAGGTAACTGGAAAGACGTTGAAAAAGAAGGTTTGATGAACTTCAAGCGTGATACCTTATGGGTTGCCGTAACAGACACCATCTATGCTCCGGGTTTCAATGCAGACTCTTTGAGATATGTTCCTTTCGGAAACGGTGTAGAGTTTGAAATGGCTATCCGCAATGATACAACCAAATCAGGTGCTCCTCTGCACTTGTTCCAGGCTCAGACTCCGTATGAGACATATCTGGGTGGTTTGAACGCTCAAGAATTGATCAACCTTAAAGACCTGCAAACTAAACTGGGTAAATATTGCGGTTTAAGAGTGGGTGATATCGAACAGCCTAACAACAACGCAGGTAACTGGGAATAAGAATGACTGAACGTATCGATTTTACAAAATCGGAACAATATACATTATCCATCCGCCTCAGTGCGGATGGATTTTCTTTTTCCATCTATAACCCTCTGACAGATAATGATTTCTACTTTGTTCTGTACCCGATAAACGCCGGCTACTCCATGACGGCCAACCTAAAGGAAATGCTGACTGAAACAGAAGCTTTAAAATACTCGTATAAACGGGTTAACATTCTGTATGACTCACCTCGTTTCACACCTGTTCCTTTGGAGCTGTTCGAAGACGAACAAATGGATACCATTTTCTATCATAATTTTCCTAAAGGGACCAACGAGATTGTACTTTGCAACGTTCTGGGAAAAAGTAATGTGGTGATACTTTTTGCCATGGACAAACATGCGCATCTGTTACTGACCGAACATTTTCCTGCAGCCCGTTTCTTCTCCACCGCCAGTCCGATGACCGAATACTTCGCCCGGAAAAGCCGGTTGGGCAACAGCCGGAAACTATATACACATATACGCGGGCAACAAATGGACGTTTTTTGCTTTGACAAGGGCAGCCTATTACTGATCAACTCTTTTCCATGCAAACAAACCACCGACCGTGTATATTACCTATTGTATATATGGCACCAGTTAAATTATAATCAGGAAAGAGACGAAATGCACCTGACAGGGAAGCTGGAGGATAAGGAAGAATTACTGAAAGAATTGCGCAACTACCTGCGCCAGGTATTCGTCATCAACCCCAAAGCGGAATTCAACCGCTCCGAGATAAGTAAAATAGAAGAAATACCTTTTGACATGCAAACTTTATTATTATGCGAGTAATCAGCGGCATATACAAACGGCGCCGTTTCGACGTACCTCATACATTCAAGGCACGTCCTACAACGGATTTCGCCAAAGAGAACCTTTTCAATGTATTAAGCAACAATTACTTTGACTTCGAGGACGGAGTCAAAGCCTTGGACCTTTTTGCCGGTACGGGCAGCATCAGTCTGGAACTGGTGTCACGCGGTTGTGACCGGGTTATCTCAGTAGAGAAAGACCCCCAGCATCTTTCTTTCATCGCACAGGTGATGCGCGAGGTGAAGACCGACAAATGTTTTCCGATCCGCGCTGATGTCTTTAAATTCATAGACAAATGCAGCGAGCAGTTTGATTTCATCTTCGCCGATCCTCCATACGCTTTGAAGGATCTGGAAAGCATCCCCGCCCGTATTTTCGAAAGCGGAATTTTAAAGGAAGACGGACTGCTGGTGCTGGAACATGGAAAAGAGAATCATTTTGAGGATGATCCCCATTTTATCGAACGCCGTGTATATGGCAGTGTGAACTTCTCGTTCTTCAGAGCAAGGGTGCCAGCAGACGGACAATAGATTCTTGTGCTTTTTGATACCAAGGACGCTTCATCCATGTTTTTCTCAGCAACAGGATGGCGTCCTTCTGATCTTGCAGAAAGATGCCTTTCAGCATCAGTGCCGAAGCCGGATCATACATAAAGGCATTCACTTCAAAATTATGCTCAAAGCTGCGGAAGTCCATATTGGTGGAGCCTACCGTGGAAAGAGTATCATCACTGACCATCAACTTGGAATGCAAAAAGCCTTTCTGATAAAGGTAAATCCTGACCCCTGCACGCATGATATCGTCCAGATAGGACAACGAACCTAAATGCGTAATCCATGTATCGGCGCGCGCCGGTATCATAATACGGACATCCACACCGGCCAAGGCCGCCGTTTTCAATGCCATCAGAATAGGCTCAGTAGGCAGCAGGTAAGGGGTTTGTATATAAAAATATTTCCGAGAACTGCTGATAGCGATCAGCAGCCCCTGCATAATATCCCGCCATGCGCCCACGGGATCGGAGGTGACAATCTGTATCAGAGCCTTTCCAAAAGTTCCGGCTTCGGGGAAATAGCGTGAGGAAGTTATAAGAGTACGGTCTACCACATACCAGTCGGTCAGAAAAGCAGTCTGCAAACCATATACCGCCTTTCCCTCTATCTTAATGTGAGTATCCCGCCATATCCCCCATGGAAAGCCTTTCATATAGCGCAAAGCAATGTTCATCCCTCCCGTATAAGCCACACGACCATCGATTACGACTATTTTACGATGGTTACGATAATTTACCTTACTGGTGAATAAAGGGAAACGGACCTTCAGGAAACTGCGTGCTTCGATACCCGCCCCCCGCATTTCATCAAAAAAGGCATGGGGAACTTTCCAGCAGCCCACATCGTCATACAGCAGACGCACCTCCACCCCCTGCCGTGCTTTATCTATCAACAAATCGCGCAGCAACCTGCCTACCGGGTCATCCTCAAAAATATAGAACTGCAAATGGATGTGGTGCTTTGCCTTACTGATCTCTTTCATCAATGAATACAGCATGGAGTAACCATCCGTAAAGACTTCCACCGCATTCCCTTCAAAGGGCAACGCATTATTCACCTTCCGGAAAAAACGCATCAACTGGTGCTGCTCGTCAGGACACTTAAACGCCTTTTGTGCTTGATACTCTGCCATGGGACGTTTGATAAGACGAGTGAATCCTTTCTTGCTGATCAGTTTCTCCTTACGTGTGCTCCTGCCGAAAAAGAAATAGAATACAAGCCCCACAAGGGGCAGAAAAAAGAGCACAAGCACCCATGCCATTGTTTTAACCGGATTGCGATTATCAAGTATCACTATAAAAATAGTGCCGATGATAATTACAAAATAAAGCACGTTAAAAGCAACAGCAAAGATTTCATTAAAGATACTCCACTCTACCATATAATTCCAAGTAGTTTACTTATAAGCAAACTTATAAAAAAAATCCCAACCTATAACAATATAGATTGGGAAAAGATCAAGATATGGCTGCATTTAGAAAGGGCGTCTGCCGTGTCTTCCCGGACCGGGACCAAAACCGGGACCGCCGAAGCCTCTGCGGCTATTCATCATCTTGTCGCGGGCAGCCTTGCTCCCGAAAATATTCAGACGATAGATGAAATGTACCATGCAGTAACTGTTGATACTGTTGTATTCGGTCACCGAACGTGCGTCCGCAGTCAAAGAACGGCTGATATTGCTCTGTTGCTTTAAGATATCGTACATTTCAAAACTGACGGTTGCCGCTCCTTTCAATAAACTTTGTGCTATCTGGGCGTTCCAAATCAGTTCATTATTGTTCAAACTGGCATCATCATATCCTCTACGTGACTGATTGGTGATATTAGTGGACAGTGTCATCTGCCATGGCAAAGTGATATTGGTACTTGCCCCGTACGAGAATGTATAAGGATCCTGATTCTTTTCTGGACGCAATTTGCTACGTTCTGCAGTGTATTCGATAGAACCATTCAATGAAAATTCAAACCAGTCATTCCGATAGGCACCATTCAGATTCTCCGCCAAAGTCAAACCGGTAGTCGTATTCTTATCATCATGCAATGTTTCCTTATTATATAAGAAAGCTACCTGATTCTGATAATTCACACGAGAGAAAGAATTTATAGTGAACTTTTTATTCTTCAGCGCTGAATTAAAACCAAACATACCAAACGCATTCCAGTTTCCATTGATATTCTGAGGGGTTGAAGTCGTACCACCCGTATTCTCGTCATATATCGTACTATTGCTGATACTGTTCTGGGTAGCTGTGAAATTTACATGAGTCATTATCCCGCGCTGCTTCTCGGCATTATAAGTATTATAAAACAAGCGCATGGTATGAGCAAACGAAGGTTTCAGACCAGGATTACCCACACGGACGTTCAATGGATTGGAATTATCGACAATCGGCAACAAGTTTTCCATACTGGGTTGGCTGCTGCGTCCACGATAAGTGACACGTAACTGACTTACTTTAGAGAAGCGATAACGAAAATCCAGATTCGGAGCAAAATTAAACACTGTCCTTGTGGTATCAGTCATGTAATCTCCCTTCTTATAGGACAATTTCGTGTTCTGAGGCTGCAAGGACATGCCTGCACTCAACTGATATTTCTCCCGAATCAACCGTAATCCCAAAGAGATATCATGATTAAAGTATTTATATTCAGCGTCCTTACTCAAGCTGTCCACATACGCGGTTTCATAATCTTCGGGCAATCCGTCGTTTATGTTCCAAGGATATCCCAAATCGTAGGTAGATTTGTCACTTTTGCTGTTCTTATATTGGAATCTATAACTAAATTGCAGGAAAGTAGCCCGTGCTATAGGTTCGCTGTAAGTAAACTGTGCCGTATAGTTATAATTTTGGGTAGGCATCGTAATGTATTGATTACGATAGTCAATGGAATCTCCCCCCAAATAGTTCTTTATCTGATAATAACGGGTCTCCGACTGGGTATACTGATCATTGTCGTTATCTCCATATCCAAACGAACCACGGAATGTAATGTTACGCCCTTTATCATTCAGTTTCCGGTTCAGTTGCAAAGTTGCATTAGCCGACAGGCTGTTCGATTTTGACAAATTATGTTCATTGGTGGCATTAATGCGGATATCCCTTAGCGGATCATCTGTACCTATATTATTAAAATTCAAATAATCATTGGGAGTAACCACATACTGGTAAGGATCCTCATTAAAAGTTCCCGATTCCGTTGCTGAAGTCCCCCTTGTCTTGTCATAAGACACATTCGGTCGGAAAATAATATTGGTCATTGAGTCAGGACGCCATTCCATACGGAAATCCGCATTGAAATCAGTCACTTTGTTACGATTGGCCTTGTTTGAATTAGAATAAGAATCCCCCGACTGCAAAAAGCGCTGTGAAGAGCCTACTGTTACTACATCCGCATCACGATAATTGTAACGCATACTACCCCCCAATTCCAGTTTTTCTGTTTCTGTAGCAAAATTCGCCCCCAGCATTTTAGTAGCGTTCAATCCGTTATTACGTCTCCAGCGAGGTCCTCCTCCCGAAAATCCCTGATCATTCACGTTATTGGCAGAACCGATAATAGAGAACTGAGTTTTATCATAAAAACGGTTAATCATGGCTCTTCCAGCATAACGGTTTTCTGTACCGGCCGCCAAATCCACATTTCCAAACCATCCCTGATTCATTCCCTTCTTTACCGTCAAATCAAGTACAGTTTCCTCCTCACCGTCATCAATCCCCGTAATACGTGCCAAATCGGATTTTTTATCGTATGTCTTCAGTTTTTCCACCATATCGACTGGCAGGTTCTTCAAACCGGTCTTCACATCACCGCCAAAGAACTCTTTTCCATCTACCATAATCTTTTTTACGTCCTTCCCATTGATTTTGATATTACCATCATCATCCACCTCCGCTCCCGGAAGTTTTTTCACCAACTCTTCCAGCATCGCCCCTTCAGGAGTACGATAAGCAGAAGCATTATAGCCGATAGTATCTTCCGAGATGGTTACCTGCGGAGCCTCGGCCACAACAACGGCCTCACCCAACATGATAGCATCGGTAGGTAAAGTGACCGTTCCAATATTAACACTCGGTTTACCGGCAGCCAGCTGCAAAGGCTTTTCCTGAGTAAGGTAACCTACAAATGAAATCTTGAGAACATATTTTCCCGGACGGGCGTTTATGGAGAATACTCCGTTGTTATTGGTCACATTTCCCACCACCATTGTACTATCGGGCAGGGAAAGCAACTGTACGGTAGCTTGTCCAACCGGGCTTTTATCATCACCATCAATCACAGTTCCCGTCACGGTTATGCGCTTGCTATTTTGCGCCCAAGAGAGAGTTGCACAAGTACATACCAGCAACAATAATAAAACTAACTTCTTCATCTTTTCTTTTTCCTTGATATTTTAATGCCTAATGCCCTTTGGACTCTCTCGTCCACAAAAGGTTTAACGGAAAAAATGTATTTATTTCTTAAATAATCGGTCAACCCGGCTTTTTTGCACACCAAATTCCAGACAGATGACATTAAAAGCCATATAGACTATAGCGACGGAGTTGTCCGCTTCTTCCAAGTTTCCATCATACACTCCTCTGACCAGCATTACAATATAATAAATGCCCAGCAGATAAATAGCATAGCCAACGGCTTTGACACGTATCCGGGAAATCTTCTCATTCTCCTCCTTCACTTTTGCCAAAAAGATCATAAACAGAGAAAACCAGATAAGCAACTTGATAGAAGCTTTCGTAAACAACAGGTTACTATCATTTATCATGCCAAACATAAACATGAGCAACGGTACGAAAACGGACAATAACAGAACAACATATCCCATCGTCCTACAATAAACTGGTAAAATTCCTTTCATTATTTTATATTTTAACGTACAAAAGTAATTATTTGTAAGCAATGAACGGCCATCTTTTTGCTTTTTTACCTAAATTTGCAGGCAAATAATAGAAAATATGAGTAAACAAGAAGTTATCATCTGCCATGACTTAGACGAAAACCTCAATAAGGCAATAGCCCAATGCCCGCATGACAAACTGTTTGTCTTGGTTGATGAACATACACGTGAACTTTGCATTCCTGTCTTATCAGGATCTGACTGCATCAAAGATGCCCATTTTATTTGCATAGGAGCCGAAGATGTGCATAAAAATCTGGAAACACTGGCGTATGTATGGAAAGAACTGGGAGATAAAGGCGCAAGCCGTCATTCGCTGCTTATTAATTTAGGTGGAGGTATGGTTACAGACTTGGGGGGATTCGCCGCATCAACTTTCAAACGGGGGATTCAATATATCAACATCCCTACCACCTTGCTGGCCATGGTTGATGCATCCGTAGGAGGCAAGACCGGAATCAATTTCAACGGATTAAAGAATGAAATCGGAGTCTTCTCCCCTGCCGAAAGCGTATTGATTGACGCCGATTTTCTAAAATCATTGGATCTCCGTAACCTCTTGTCCGGATACGCCGAAATGTTGAAACATGGTCTTATCAGCACCCATGAACATTGGGCGGAATTGTTGAGATTTGACTTCAACAATATAGACTACAAGGCCTTACAGACTTTAGTCGGGAAATCAGTACAGATTAAAGAAAATATAGTAGAACAAGATCCTTTTGAAAAAGGAATCCGCAAAGCTTTAAATCTGGGGCACACCGTAGGACATGCTTTTGAAAGCCTGGCACTGGAGACACATCACCCGGTATTACATGGTTACGCAGTGGCATGGGGTATAGTCTGTGAACTTTATTTCTCCCATCTCAAGACAGGTTTCCCCAAGGACAAGCTCCGTCAGACCATCCTGTTCATCAAAGAACATTACGGAGTGATGCCGTTTGATTGCAAACAATACGAACGCCTCTATGAATTCATGAAACATGACAAGAAGAATTCAGCAGGCATTATCAATTTCACTCTATTGGCCGAAATAGGAAATATACAAATCAATCAATCGGCAAGTAAAGACGAAATCTTTGAAATGCTGGATTTTTACCGTGAATCCATGGGCTGCTGACCCCTCACTTTCGGACAGAAGGAAAGGGTGTATGAACTTTCCAACTGTCCGATATTATAAAACATCTTTTATTTATTCCAATTATAGCCGAATAAGTTTTTAACAATCAAGCCATTAGAGCATTTATTATCTATTAGTTAAAAACCAGCTCTATTGCTTAAAAAAGACAAATACCAAGCACTTTTTTTCTGTAAAATTGTTCCTAAGTTCCATTGATCAATTTTTCAATGCTTTAGAAATTCTATTTTTGCACTATAATTGGTTGGTATAAATGTTAGATAAGGAATTTGAAAAAAATAGAGAGGATATATTAGAGAATGAATTTTGCATGCAATCTGACGCATCCACATTGCCCATTACAGATTGCCCTTCCTATACCTCTATATGTACGATTGGAATCTGTGTACAAGGAAATGCCAAAATAAGAATGGATTCTCAAGAATATATTATACATCCACATGATGTTTTTGTCTTTATGCCGGGACTGTTAGTCTCAGTCATAGAGACAAGCCCTGATTTTAAAACAAACTATTTTATACTTTCAAACACATTTTTCTATGATGTGATAAAAACTATCAGAAGTTTTTCTCCCCAATTTTTCTCTTACATGAAGTCTCATTTCCTTTATCCGCTGCCGGAACAAGAAATGCAGTATTTCATGAACTATTATGCGTTACTGAAGAGCCGGAGCAAACTTCCCAAGAGTTTTTCCAGAGAAGCAATTATAGCTCTGTTAAGAATTATATTTCTAGATTTATATAACGATTTTGAAAATTATATCAATCATAGAAATAATACAAGTACATCACGCAAAGAAGATTTAACGCATAGATTCTATACGCTAATGATGGATAACTACAGAGAACATAAAGAGGTTATCTTTTATGCCGACAAACTTCATGTCTCTTCCAAATATCTGTCTGAAGTAGTTAAGGAAACCAGCGGGAAGTCTCCTAAAGACTGGATTATAGATTATTCATTACTGGAAATAAAAGAATTGTTGAAAAACAGTTCCCTTAATATTCAAGAAATAACAATCAGGACTAAGTTCCTGAACCAATCCGCTTTAGGTCGATTTTTTAAGAGACATACCAATATGTCTCCCTCCGAATATAGGGAATCAACTTACTAGTTTTATCAACGGCTTTTCATTTAAGCTTTGAATTGAGCGTACAATTCCCCTACCCATACCAGTGCAGTATATTACTTTTATTGGGTCGCCAAGGTTACCCGGCTTATCCTTAAATACAATAATAAGTTGCACTCACTTATGCCCTCATACCCTCACTCCTTACCCTCATATTTTCACTTAAATCACTCATTCATAATATCATACACATTTACAAGCATATAAATCGGTTGTTTGGGGAAGTTCCCTGTTTTTCAGCTTTTCTTCCTCACACAAGCGACATAAATAGCAGCGGCCGTAGTTTGTGTCATACTGTTCTTCTTTGATGATTGAAAGTTCAATATCCGTTAACCACGGACGTGGTTAAGTCTAGTCACCTTGGTGGTTAAAGTTAGCCACCAAGGTGATTAGACTTAGCCACAGGGGTGGACAAGCAATTACAAACATATAAAAGTAGGAAAAGAAAAGAGAGAAAACAACTAAGAGACAGGGAAATATGCACACATAGACTACCACCAACCCGATGCAGAAGCCATGCAACTACTTTATAAGAACAAACGTTAGGAGTTAAATGATGAAAAAGAGGAGGTATTGCGGCAAAACAACACTGGATTTGAGCAAATTTCGCCTTTGGAACAGTTATTTAAATGTCACTTTTATTCTGCCACTACAGAGAAGAGGGAAAAATGGATGATCGCCCATAAAGATTTTCAATCACCTGCAAAGATATACACGTGACAGGCTGCCAATCAATAAGATGAATTGATTCGAATGTATTCTTCATAGACTGAATATTTCCCCAAAAACCAGCAACAAAGTACTTTGCATCATATTATAAAGTTAAAATAATTTATTTTTAAGCATCAATTAGTGAGAGCAATGCCCTCACTGATACTGATGCTACCACCACGAATAAACATCTCATTATAAACAAGTTAGAGTAAAAGTGAGGGCATGATGGCATTTTCGCGTCCAACTTTCTATTGGTTAATTACATCCATACGCCACTGTCACTTGCGGAAGTATGAAATATCGTTTTGTCTTTCATATCCTGGCATATATTTCTTTCAAAGAATTATGTCCAGGTTTCCGGCCGACCGTTCAGCCTTACGTTTTTATGCTGTCCTGCAGGAGGTTGAAGTCAAGATCCCGATACATGCTTTCAATAGCCGTGTTATTTTTTTATTACAGGAATAAAACCGTCTTCATCAAGCATCAACTTCTCTACATCTTTCATAACCTCTTTTATAACTTCCATCCTTTCTTTTATTTACCGAATGAAGCAATAATTTGAATGTTGTCATATCTCATATCCAACTAATTAACAATTAAGTGCAAAAATAAAAAGGGCACAGTACAAACGTTCTATAAATGATTCGTAAAAAAAATATTTAAAAGAGCAACAGACACCACTAATGCAAAAAGCTTCCACTTCCCTAACATATTCCTAAGACATTAGAAAAAACTTAATGCAAATAAAGGGAATCCAATGCCATTGCAACTATCTATCATATTACTGACACACAAGCATTTACAAACAACGCCAATAAAAAAACAATTTTTTAAGCAAAAAAGTGCTTGAAAAATTTGCAAATCACCCATAAATACGTACCTTTGCACCCGTTAAGCAAAAACAACGGGGTGTAGCTCAGCCCGGTTAGAGTACGCGTCTGGGGGGCGTGTGGTCGCTGGTTCGAATCCAGTCACCCCGACAGCTGAGTATCAAGGAGTTAAGCAGTTAGCTTAGCTCCTTTTTCTTTTATCTACTGACGGATTACTGACGTTCGAGATGGAGAATAAATGCTATCAAACATAAAATACTTTACTACAGCAATTTCTTTTGAGTTATTTCTGCTCGCTATTAGTTATCTACACATCTTGGCATAAGATACCAAATAAACCGTTTGATAATTATTTTTATGCATAAAAGTATTCCCGTACAAATTTTGATATTTCTATACGGGAATATTTTTAAGTACTTGATTATATGTGGATGTATTTCAATTATTCCCTTATTAGCACTTTAGACATTAAATTAAATAATTCTCTCCTTCATAACAAACAATACCATAACAGGCATTTTCAAAGCAATAAAGGCTTTCATCTTCACTTTTTAATCTCAAAGATTCTGTAAGATATTGTAAAATAGCATCAAACAATCGCTTTGAATTATTGTTTATCAGAAAATCGCTCACATCAATATTTACTTTAGACATATTTTATGAATATCCCTAAGTTAGAATTAAAGCTTTTGGTTAATCCATAAAAGGAGAAGCGATTAGACTTATAAAAATCAATATACAAAACAGAATGACAAGGATGACTGGAATCATCAAGCAGCCACCACATCCTTGCAGAAATTCCGCTTTACTTTTTGCTAACTCTATTTGGGTTTTCTCATATTCAGAAAGTTGTTGAGCATTTCTTATCTTATTCATAGCTATAATATATTTTTATTATTCAATTATGATAAACAGATTTAGCTTCTTTGATTTTTTAACATACCTATTAATGGAGTTTTGCATAACATTCATATACAGGTAAATTAGAATAATCATTCAAGTAATGCATGGTGCCATTAACCATATAATCAGAATAGATACGTACATCATGAGAGGACCAAATGATTAAGATAGCTTTCATTTCTTTTTCTTCAACAGGGTCGTAATCAAAGTTGTCTATGATGTATATGGAA